>Ga0307375_10000002_pt1 | contig 407348 bp, 383 predicted proteins | sample TR1MG_FD_202531 | JGI IMG/M metagenome (GOLD analysis project Ga0307375, IMG submission 202531) | Soil microbial communities from Risofladan, Vaasa, Finland - TR-1 | ecosystem: Environmental > Terrestrial > Soil > Coastal area > Acid sulfate soil | place: Finland: Risofladan, Vaasa...
ATGAACGACCCCATCTGGCGCTAAAATACAAAACGCCTGATGCAGTGCACCAGGCGTCTTTAACTACTTACCTAAGCAGCCTGTGAAAACGACGTCTTACTGTCAACCTAGGTTAGGACGGGACAGTGACTCACGCTGACACCTGGCGTGCCGCCAGTCGCTCTGCTCCCAATAGCCCCACTTCGGTATTCATCACCAGATACACCGGCACCGTTTCCAGCAAGTCACGGTAACGTCCCTTGTCCAGGAAACCCGCGATAAAGCCGCCTTGTGCCATCTGCGTTGCCAGTTTGGCGGCCACCCCTCCCGCTACGTACACCCCGCCGCGCGCCAAAGACAGCAGCGCGAGGTCGCCAGCAAAGGCACCGTAAGCACGGATAAAAATGGCCAGCGCGTGACTGGCGGCAACGTCAGTATTCGATTGCGCCGCTTCGGCAATTGCAGCGGGTGGATCCGCCGATTCCAGCAGCACAGGCGGGTGTTGCTCATACTCGCAGACAAACTCGTAGATATTGGCCAACCCGGGACCGGAAACAACCCGCTCCACACAGACCTGCCCATGGCGCCGCCGCAGAAAACGCAGCAGTTCGATTTCCATCTCGGTACCTGGGGCAAAATCCACATTGCCGCCCTCGGTCGGCACGACAGTCTCGCCCTCCCCGCACGGGAACAGAAACCCCACACCCAGTCCGGTGCCTGCCCCCAACACCGCGCGTGCAGCCCCGGCTTGCACCGTACCCGCTTGCAGAATATGCAGATCCTCGGGAGCCAGCGCAGCGATGCCATGGCCAATCGCCGCGAAATCGTTGATGAGTTGCACCGAAGCAATCCCGAAGCGCCTGCCAATTGCCGCACCATCCACAAACCACGGCAGATTGGTGAGCCGCGCGGCGTTGTCCTGGACTGGCCCGGGTACACCAAAGCAGGCCGCAGCAATGGCCGGCGCATCCCGCAGAAATTGCGCCAATAGCGCTTCAAAATCCGGGAAATCCGTACTGTTGAAGCGCTGCTCCCTGACCAGGACACAGTCTGCAGCATCAGTTTTCGACAGGCGCAGCAGCACCTTGGTGCCGCCCACGTCACCCGCCAGAATATGCTTGGGTTTACTCACTCAAATACATCTCCGGCTCCCAGCCCAAGGCCTTGGCGCGCTCTATGGCGGCGGCATGGATGCGCGCGTGCCGTTCACGCAGCTCAGGCAGCAGATTGGAAGCAAGGCAGCCGTATTTATCCCATTCCACCTGGGTTTTGTCATACAGAATCTGAATACGATTGATATCCCATCCAGCGCAGGTCTCGGTCTCCGGCAGAATGCCGAACAACCACGCGTCTTTGACAATTGCACCCATTGCGCTCATGCCACCGTATTGATCCAGGTCTATACCTACATAGGTTTTCTGCATTGCAACTCCAGATATGTATGATGACGAATGCGGTATTCTACGCCTATGCACACTCTCGAAACCCTGCCTTTCGCCAACAGCTTCGCTGCACTGCCGCACATTTTTTATAGCGCGGTCACGCCTACACCGCTAGCCCATCCCCATCTGGTGAGTTTCAATACCGATGCCGCAGCGTTGATCGGGCTGGATCCTGCCGAAGCGCAGCGTGTGGATGCACCGGCTTACCTGTCCGGCACCGCCCACCTCCATGGCGCGCAACCTGTCGCAGCGCTCTATGCCGGGCACCAGTTCGGCTATTTTGTACCGCAGCTGGGCGATGGTCGCGCCATCCTGCTGGGTGAAGTGCAAACGCCGCATGGTGGTTGGGAATTACAGTTGAAAGGTGCTGGCCTGACACCCTATTCGCGCAATGGCGATGGCCGCGCGGTATTACGTTCCAGCATCCGTGAGTATCTGTGCTCGGAGGCCATACATGGGCTGGGCATCCCCACTACGCGTGCACTGTCCATCGTCGGTAGTGCCGACGAGGTATACCGTGAACAAATTGAGACTGCCGCCGTGGTAATGCGCATGGCACCGAGCTTCGTGCGCTTCGGCTCGTTTGAAGTCTTTTTCTCGCGTGGCCAGCCCGAAGCCATACGCATCCTCGCCGATTACGTCATCGCGCGGCATTACCCGGAACTGGTGGATGCGCCCGACAAATACCCGCTTTTCCTGCGTGCCGTGGTGCTGGCCACCGCGCGCCTGATGGCGCAATGGCAGGCAGTCGGCTTTGCCCACGGCGTGATGAACACCGATAACATGTCCATCCTCGGCCTCACGCTGGACTACGGTCCGTTTGGCTTTCTCGACGTCTATGACCCCGGCTATATCTGCAACCACTCCGACCAGGGCGGGCGCTACGCTTTTGACCAGCAGCCCGACATCGGTTCGTGGAATCTCACCCGTCTGGCGCAAGCGCTCACCCCATTGATGGAAGTGGATGCCGCCAAGGAGGCGCTCAACATCTATCCCGCTGCCTTTGCCACCCGCTACATTGACCTGATGAGCGCGAAACTGGGCATAGTACCCGGCAAGGACAGCGTGCCGCTCATCACCAGCATGCTCGACATCCTGCACAGCAATCATGTGGATTACACGATGTTCTGGCGCGCGCTGTGCGATTTCGATTCTTCAGCGGGTGCCGTCAACGCGCCATTGCGCGACCTGTTTCCGGATCGCGCTGCATTCGATGCCTGGGCAATGGGCTACCGCACCCGCCTGCAAATGGAGAACAGCCAGGATACGGCGCGCCGTGACGCCATGCGCCGCGCCAACCCCAAATACATCCTGCGCAACCACCTGGCCGAAATCGCCATACGCCGTGCATGCGACGACCACGATTTCAGCGAAGTCGATCGTCTGCTCGATCTGCTGCGCCGTCCTTTCGACGAGCAGCCGGAAAACGCAGCCTACGCGAGCGCGCCGCCTGATTGGGCGAGCCACATCAGCGTGAGTTGCTCATCGTGAAATCTGCCGTCCTGCTGGCCTGCGCACTTGTCCTGCTGGCGGGGTGCAGTACCCAGATCATGCAGCGCGACGGCAAACCCCTGCTCAACAAGGACTACAGCTTCAGCGACATCGCCAAATCCAACACCGACATGGTGACTGAAGCCCACCAGCGAGCCGCCCTTGATCACCTGCGCGTACTGGCCGAAAAACTCTACAAGCGCAACCCGCGTGAATTACGCAAATCCGGCATGACGCTGGACGCCGCACTCAACCGCCTCGGCGCCCTGCCCTACGCCAGCGACTGTGCCGAACTGCAAGGCAAGCGCGGCGCCGACGCCGTATTTCTCGCGTTCGATCCGGATTACCGCGGCGACCGCGTGTTCGCCTACATGGCGGGTCTTTCCGACATGATCATGGCCGCCTACAACAACAAAACCGAGTTTTTCGTACTCGATGACCTGGATCCGCAAAAGCTCTACAACAGCGCGCGCAACACCGAAACCGCCGCCTGGAAGCTCGCCACCGCGCGCGACGCCGAGGGCAGGCTGTATCTGATCTCCAATAGCGTGGACACGGCGGGCAGCAATCTGAGTTTCGAGCGCGAATTCGGCAAACTCATCGCCGAGCAGGACACCCTCGCCAAAATCATCGCCGACAAAACCAACCGCAGCATCAACTGGTTCGTGCAGACTGCCGGGGCGATGGTATTCTTGCCACTTTGATTATTTGCCACTGCATCGACATCCCACCCAGCGAGTTGCCCATATGAATACGCCTCCCGATAATGACCGTTGCGCGCCACTTACCTCGGATGAAATAGCGACATTCGCCGAATTATTGGATGCAATCGGCGACCGAACCGATTTTCCGCTGGAACTGGAGGCGCTGGATGGCCTGATTTGCGCACTTCACTGCGCACCGCATCCAATTGAGCCGAGCGAATACCTGCCTGCGCTATTGGGTGAAGATTACATGGCGGCATTTTCCAGCGCGACCCAATGCGCCGAATTCATGGACCTTTTCAACCGGCGCTGGCATGACGTTGGCGCTACGCTGGCCCAGCCAGCCGAGGATCTGACCGAGCCGGGAGCACTGGTGCCACTGCTCAACGACTGGGAGGCCACCCTGACCGAGATGACCTTTGAGGAGCGCGCTGAAGTAACTGCGCTGGACATTGCCTACACCGGCATGGCCTGGGCGGAGGGCTTTGTATGGGGGGTGGAACACTGGGAAGAGGCGTGGACATTACCCGCCGGGCATGCGCTGGAAGATGTGCTGGATGCGCTGCTCGACCCGTTTTATATCCTGACCATCCCCGACTCCGAGCAGGCCACGCACGAACGCGAGCACACCCGCCCGGAATGGATAGGCGCAGCCATTCTGGCCGCCTATGATTTGCGCGGATTCTGGCAGCGTGTGGCAGACTACACACCGTCTGCGCCCATGCGCAACACGCCCAACCCGGGGCGCAACGATATCTGCCCGTGCGGCAGCGGCAAGAAATTCAAAAAATGCTGCGGTGCGCCAGAAAAATTACACTAAACAAAACTTGCCCAGGAGCATGAAATTGAAAAGCCTCATATTGACCGGCATTGCATTAGTCACATTAATCACCTGCGGCAGTGCAAGTGCGACCAGCCCCGTTAACCCAGCCGTAAAATCGGCTCATTCCACCACTGACAGGAGCAGCAGAATGGCAACTACCACCGCATCCGGCTTGATTTATGAAGACCTCGTTGAAGGCACCGGTGCCACCGCAACTGCCGGCCACACCGTGGTCGTGCACTACACCGGATGGCTGACCAACGGCACCAAATTCGACTCCAGCAAGGATCGCAACGAGCCGTTTGAATTTCGCCTCGGCGCCGGGCAGGTGATTCGCGGCTGGGATGAGGGTGTGGTCGGCATGAAGGAAGGCGGCAAGCGCAAGCTCACCATCCCCGCCCAGCTTGGCTACGGCGCACGCGGTGCAGGCGGCGTGATTCCGCCCAATGCGGTGCTGATTTTTGATGTGGAACTCATTAAGGTCAAGTAAAGCTGCGTCATCGAGGATTTGATCCAGGCTGTTTTTTCAGGTTTGAATTGAATATTCCCTTGAAAAAACAGACCGCCGATGGAGGATAAAAATGTCAAGACAGCATCCCATAATCGCTGTTACCGGTTCGAGTGGTGCGGGTACCACAACAGTACGACGCGCCTTTGCTGATCTGTTCCGGCGCCTGCGGATTCAGGCTGCATGGATACAAGGCGACGGTTTCCTGCGCCATGAGCGTGCCGTCATGCGCGATAAAATCGACGCTGCCACAGTCCAGGGCAAGCGCTTCAGCCATTTCCATCCGAATGCCAATCTGCTCGACAAACTCGAAGCGTTGTTTCGTGAATACGCGCAATCCGGCACCGGCATGACCCGCAACTATGCCCACGACGACGCTGAGGCAGCGCGCTTCGGCACGCAGTCCGGGCAATTCACGCCGTGGCAGGCGCTACCCGCCAATACCGATGTGTTGTTTTACGAAGGCCATCATGGCGGGTTTTCACAGCCGGGCAGCAAAACCGCCAAGCGCATACAGATTGCCGAACAGGTGGATTTGCTACTGGGTGTAACCCCCTCGGTGAATCTGGAATGGATACAAAAAATCCACCATGACTGTGGTCGCAGCGGCTGCGGCGAGCAACTGGTAATTGACACCATCCTGCATCGCATGCCGGATTATGTGGATCACATCGTGCCGCAATTCGCCCGTACCCACATCAATGTGCAGCGTGTGCCGCTGGTGGATACCTCGCATCCGTTCATCGCACGCGACGTCCCCAGAGCGGATGAGAGCATCGTGGTGATTCACTTGCGTGATCCACGGCGTTTTGATTTCCCGGAATTATTGAAAAAAATCGACGGCGCGCAAATGACACGACGCAATACCATGCTGGTTCCCGGCGGGAAAATGACGCTGGCGATCGAGATGATTTGCACGCCGCTGATTGGCGCAATGATTGCTGCGCGCGATACGGTATCGGACTAATCTTTTTCGGACGGTGCGATGTGCATTTCGTAATGACGGCGAAACAGGACTTCCAGATCATCAATCACGGTAACAGCAGGTATCCCGTGGATAACGTGGCGAGTCATCTGGTTGGAAGTTTCGTGCAGCAGCTTGTTGCGCTCCAGCATGGGATAAGTCGCCATCAGGCGCTTGATGGCCTTGACCACTGATTCCTGCGCCGGGCGCTCCATCGGTAATGGCTGGATGGGTTCGGCAGCCGCTGCCACTTCACCGCGCGCCGCCAGGAATGCGGCAAAATCAAGCAGTGTTTCGCGCTGCTTCTCAGTCAGGCCGCGAAACTGTTGCAGCAGTTTTTTTTCATTCTGGGTCATCGGTTTTCACCACATTGAGGCTGAACACCGGCATTTTCCGATGCTCGGTCATCAAGTCAAGCGCGGTAACCAGCGCCAGCGACACCTCGGCAGTGTTTTTTTGTGTCTGCACCCAATGCGCGCGCGCCTGTTCCAGTAGTTCACCGATGTTGTCCGGTAGCGGACGGTTGTCTTCCATGATCATGTCTTCGATCATGCCGGGTTTGATCTCGGGGCGGAACAGCATGGCGTAGGTGAGTTCGTCCGGGTGAATGGCGAGCCAGTTGCCGTTGTCATCCACCACGATGGGTTCAATCCCGGCGGGCAGTTCGGCGCTGCCGTTGTACATCACCAGCATGGTCTTGCCATCCACCGCGTTGGCCAGCAGGTCGTCGCGCCCCGCTTCGGTTCTATGACAGGTAGTGAAGTAAGCATTGAAGTAAGGCTCTTCATGTACCATCCCGCCTTCGTATTGCACCACCACCAGCGCACCAAAGCCAATGCCGACAATCGGGCGCTTCATCCGCTTGAACAATCCGATTAGACGCATTTCGTCGTCTATCCACGGACAGGCCTCGCTGTCGGTAACCGGATAGGCGCCGCCCAACAGCCACAATGCGTCGTGCTGGGTGGCGGTTCCGGGCAGATCCGCTCCCAAAAACGGGCGCTGGTATTGAAAGCCGATGTCGCGCGATTCGAGCTGCTTTTCGATCGGCCCGAGAAATTCCGAATAGGAGTGTTGCACCACCATGAATCGTTTCATTTTTACTTATCCTGTTTTGCTTATTTCTTAGGCTTGACTGTAGTGCTGATAAAGCAGGTATCCACAAAATCAAGGAAAGACTGGAGCAATTTTGAGCGGAACTTTTCCTGCGCGTAGACCAGCGTCAATTGCCGGCGCAGCGGTTTATCCAGCGGCACGGCTACAAGATCGCCCAGTTTGAGTTCTTTAATCACCGTGGAACCCGATACGATCGCCACCCCCAGCCCAGCCTCGACCGCGCCCTTGATGGCTTCACGGCTGCCCAGCTCCATGACGATATTGAGATCCTCGGGCGGCATCCCGTTGTCACGGAAATACTGGTCAATTACTTCACGCGTGCCGGACCCGAGCTCGCGGCTGATGTAGGGAATTTCGAGCAACTGACTTGGCACAATTTTGGTCAGCTTGGCGAAGGCATGGTCCGGTGCGCAAATCAACAACAACTCATCCTCACAGCATGCTGCTGTAGTCAGGTTGGGGTGGTGAGAAGGCGCCTCGATCAGACCTACGTCCAGGGTGTGATCATTTACCCGGTTTTCGATGGTTTCGGAATTGGCAACGGTGAGCCGTGCCTGTACTTGCGGAAACTTTGCTTTGAAATCACCCAGAATTCGCGGCAGCATGTATTCCGCGATGGTGGTGGACGCACCTATCATTAATGGTCCGCTCATCTGCCCGGTCATTTCGGCCATACGCGCTTCCATCTCGGCATTGAGGTCGAGAATTTTCTCGGCATAGTGCATTGCCAAATCACCTGCAGGGGTCAGCGCAATTTTGCCGTGGGTACGCTCAAACAAGCGGGTGTTGAGGTGCTCCTCGAACTGTTTGACCTGAAACGTTACCGCAGGCTGGGTCATGAACAGCAACTCAGCCGCTTTGGTGAAGCTCAGCTGCTTGGCGACAGTGTAGAATACTTGGATACGGCGATCAGCCATGGATATGCGGACTTGAATAAGAATAATCCGTTATTCAATCACAATTTCTTGGGCGAAGATAGACGGCTTTTATGAGTGATGCATGGAAACACCTTGATCTGGAGGGCGAAGGGCTGCAAAGCGCGAATCTGCGCCTGGTGCAGCTAATGAAACGACGCCCCAAGGCTTACGGTCTCCTCGCCCTGTTTCCGCTCGGCCTGCATCGGGCTTATCTGGAGGATATTCGTGGTGCCTGGGTTTATCGTGCTGCCAGCCTTGCCGCGCTGGCAGCATGGTGGTTCGGCCAGGGCTGGGCTGCACTGGTCATTGCCGGATTTACCGTGAGTTTTGCAATATACGATATCCGCTGGATCGAGGATCGCATCGCTACCCTCAACAAGGCACTGCGAATGAAGGTTTATAAAAGCAAACACGGCACTGCAGCCCCCAAAGGATTCCGTGGCCGCTACACTGACAATGATCTCGACGACTATCTCAAGGTGAAGGAACAGGAACGCGGGGGGCATGTTTTGCCGGGCACAGACCCGGCGCTCAAGAGCCGCAGCCGCGCCCCCTCTTTTGCCGAGCAGGAAGCCATGCTCAAGGCACTGGCTCAATCCAAACAAAACAAACAAAACAAGTCGCAATGATGTCGGGCGCGCTATGAAGCCGGCAACCTTGCTACTCCCTAACCAGACGATTTACCCCAACTCGATGCTTGCATGAACCTGGGCTTTTACATCATCCTCAGCGCGCAGTTTTTGTCTGCGCTAGCTGACAACGCACTGCTGTTTGCCGCCATTGCCTTGCTCCAGGACTTGAGTGCGCCGTCCTGGCACACCCCGGTGTTGCAGGAATTCTTTGTGATTTCCTATATCGTGCTGGCGCCTTTTGTCGGCGCGTTTGCCGATGCACTGCCCAAAGGGCGGGTCATGTTCATCAGCAACAACATCAAGCTTATCGGTTGCTTTGCCATGCTGGCGGGCTTAAACCCCCTGTATGCCTACGGCATCGTCGGCTTCGGCGCCGCAGCTTATTCTCCCGCCAAATACGGCATCCTTACCGAATACCTGCCGCCCGCCCAACTGGTTGCCGCCAATGCCTGGATGGAGGGCGCCACCGTGGCCGCCATCGTGCTTGGGGCCATCCTCGGCGGGCTCATGCTCAATGCCGATATTTCCGGGCATATCCTGATGCACCTGCCTTTTCTCGGTGACATCAGCGTAGCCAAGCTCGCCATTGTGCTGATTACGCTGCTGTATATTGCCGCTGCGCTGGCTAATCTGTTCATCCCCAGCATCGCCATGGACCATCGCCCCCCCAAACGCAATCCACTGTTTTTGCTGCACGATTTCTGGCACAGTTTCAAGCTGCTCTGGCGCGACCCGCTCGGCCAGGTCACGCTGGCCGTCACCACGCTGTTCTGGGGCGCGGGTGCCACCCTGCGCCTGGTCATCCTCACCTGGGCCGGGCTGGTACTCAAATACGACATGCAAAAGGCCACTCAACTCACCGCCGTCGTGGCCGTTGGCATCGCCATCGGCTCGGTGCTGGCGGGACGCTACGTCAAACTGCAGGATTCAATCAAGGTACTGCCTGCCGGTATCGTGATGGGCTTAGTCGTGATCGGCATGATGTTTATCAGCAACCCGCTCATCGCTGCCGGACTGCTGATGGTGATCGGCGGACTGGGCGGCTTTTTCGTGGTGCCGATGAACGCCTTGTTACAACATCGCGGCCACCTGCTGATGGGTGCGGGTCACTCCATCGCCGTGCAGAATTTCAACGAGAACCTTTCCATTCTGGTCCTGCTTGGCTTCTACGCACTGATGGATCGCGCCGGCTGGCCGATGGACTGGATCATTATTGCATTCGGCAGTTTTATCAGCCTGTCGATGCTGGCGATTCAGATACGCTTTCGCCGCATCGGGGGAATCGAGCACATTTAAGCGCCGATGGATGGTGCCCGGGTGGCAGGCTGGACAGGCGCTGCGCCGGCGAAAAAATCCAGGCTATCCCGACTGCATAAAAAATTCCAACTTCACATCTCCCGCTTCAATCAGGTCATTTTCCTGAAGCAGAACTGGCTGGGTACCGATGGATTTTCCGTTTACCCTGGGATGTTTCTTGCCTTCCACATGAGTCACATAATAGCCGTGCGGGCGACGCGAAATCATAACCACCTGCATCCCGGGCTGACCAAAAGTTTTCAGAGGGCGGCTAATCAATATTTCCTCCCCCGGTTGCTGCCCCTGCATGTTTTTCACACCACCCAACGGAAAACCGGTTTTCACTGAATGCGCGGAAAGTACCGCCGTTGCCAATTGGGGCTTGGCTTGCAATGTCCTGTGTTCTGGCAATTCTTCCGCTTCCAGCTGCGCCGCTCTCATGATCATCGTCTTGTCGAAATCCATGCCCGACGTCGCGCGCTGATTGATATATTTCAACTGGTAACCACTCAATTCGATCACATCGTTATTCTGCAGGATGTGTTTCTCGACTTTTTTCGCATTGACCAGAATGCCATTGGTACTTCTAGCGTCCTCCAGCACATGGTCATTGCTGATGGTGACGATCACGGCGTGTATATTGCTGACGCCCCGGCCTTCCAGAATAATGTCGCTATCCGAGTTTCGCCCGATGGTAAACCGCTCCTTGTCGAGAAAATAATGCCCTTTGAGCGCCCCTTCAAAACTTACAATTAATTTCGCCATGCCACATTTATCCTAAAGATTTCAGCCAGTCGAACAATCTGTCCATGAGGCCTTGCTTCACATTGTCACCATTACGCACTTTGGCAATAAGCACCGAGACATTGTCATGGCCGCCGTTATCATTCGCCATCTGTATCAACTGATTCGCAGCAAGAGGAAGATTGTTCCGCAATTCGCTCATGGCCAGTTCAATATCGACATCATCCACCATGTCATTCAAACCATCCGAGCACAATAGATATATGTCGTTTGGTTGTACATTATGTTCGCTGATATCCACCCTGATTTCCGCTTCGACCCCCAACGCGCGTGACACCAGGTTGCGATTATGGGAAACCTTGGCATCTTCGGAGGAAATCAGCCCCATTTCCACTTGCTCCTGAAGCAGCGAATGGTCACGTGTCAGCAATTGCAGATGCCCTTGACGCAGGCGGTAGAGGCGTGAATCACCTACATGTGCGATGCTCGCCAAGCCATGGTGAAACAGAATGAGCACAATGGTTGTTCCCATCCCGGTATATTTACTATCCGTTTGAGCGGTTTGGTAAATGGCCAGATTGGTTTTTTCGATTGTGGATTTAATTGCGATGGATTCGGGAGACAGCTTGGCGGATCGTATGGCTGATGGCGCCATCTCGGTTAGTATTCGTTTAAGATTATCCATCACCAGACCGGTGGCGATGGAACTCGCCACATCACCCGCTTGGTATCCCCCCATGCCGTCGGCAAGCACCAGCAAGCCGAGATCTCTGTCAGCAGCAATGCTGTCTTCGTTGAAAGACCGGATTGTCCCGGCATCCGTGGCACTGGCAACTTCCAAGTGAAAATGGCTGCGCGCTGTCATATTTTTATAAGCCTCTGTTTCGCATGGTTAGAATGGCCGGAATTCCACATTTTTCGATGTCGCCATGTGTTAGTTTTGCTATGGTTTTTACTGGTTAATTCTCTCACCTGCTCCCGAAAATAAGCAATACAAAGCAAGCCAAACAGTGAATATTGATAATTCACTAAAGATATCTGCGCCACGGCCGTTCTTACCGATATTGAGAAATACCGACGAACACCGGCTGATATATTTTCCCACCAATCCAGGCTTCGATCCCGTCTCTTATTTTTATTCAAATGCAGCATTCAATGGCAACTGAAAAACCAACTGAAAAACTGGGCCGCTACGAAATTCTCGCTGAGCTTGGCCGGGGTGCCATGGGTGTTGTTTATAAAGCGATCGACCCGCTCATAGATCGTACCGTTGCCATCAAGACCATCCAGCTCGATCTTTCCAGGGATGAACTCGCGAATTTCGAGGAGCGTTTCTACCGCGAAGCCAAATCGGCAGGTCGCCTCAATCATCCTAATATCGTTACCATTTACGATGTAGGTAAAACAGACAACATTGCTTACATGGCGATGGAGTTTCTGGAAGGGCAATTACTAAAAGAAATCCTGGAAGTGCATACCGCGATGTCCATCGACAGGATTGCCGACATCGCCGCCCAGGTTGCGGACGGATTGGCATACGCTCATGAAAACGGGATTGTTCACCGCGACATCAAACCCGCCAATATCATGCTGGTGCGCGGTGACGTTGTTAAAATCACCGATTTCGGGATAGCACAGATGCCCACTGGCTCCAGAACACTGGCAGGAATGGTATTGGGGTCTCCCAAATACATGGCACCGGAACAGGTGGTCGGCAAAACCGTAGACGGCCGCTCGGATTTATTTTCGCTGGGCGTGGTGCTGTATGAGATGCTGACGGGAGAACCTCCTTTCGATGGGGACAACATCAACACCACCATGTACCGCATCGTAAATGAAGCCCCTGTCCCGCCCAAAACGCTGACCCCACGCATACCGGATGTGTTTAACCACATTGTCGCTAAAGCCCTGGCCAAGCACCCTGACGAGCGCTATCAAAGTGCCCGGGAATTGGCGCACGACCTGAGAAATTACAAAGACCTGCCCATACCAATATCCGCATCCCCCAAGCTCAATCAGCCCGGAATTCCGGACCGCAAAGCCAGGCCCAGAAACAATATAGGCGAGGAAACCGTTTTTCTGAACCCGATATCCGGTGGCCTGATCGGCAATAAAACAGCAACTGGCGACGTTGAAATAATCCAAACACAAACCGGTGCCACTCATGCCAGCGGTCCTTTTTTCTGGCAAAGTAAAAAAATCCTGATTCCAGCAATCATGATTTTGCTTCTGGCTTTTACCCTGATGGTTATGCGGGGCAGATCAGCACATCAAGTAGCGCTGCCCGAGCAAACCGCCGTCACCACTGCACCGGTACTCGTCGAAAAACCCACTGAAAACATTGCGCAGGCAAATGATGCTTCCCTGAATAACAAATTATCAAAAGCAGAACCGCTTGTTCCTGAAGTACAAAATCCGGCAACTCCAGTGACCGCATCGAGTGCTAGCAGCCCGCCCCATAAAACGCTGAAACACAAGATTACCACTCGTGAAACGCCAGCTATCCCGCCTGAGACCACCGCTCCCAGCGGCGATGCGCTGCTCGGCTTTGCTATTACTCCATGGGGTGAAGTGTACGTGGACGGGAAAAAAGCAGGTGCATCTCCTCCGCTCAGGGAATTGAAAATCCCGGCAGGCAAGCACGTTATTGAAATCAGGAACTTGAATTTCCCCCCTTATTCAAAAACAATTGATTTAAAAGCCGATTCAACGCAAAAAATAAAATACATTTTTAAATAGAGGTCACCCGTGTCAATTCGCTTATTGTTCCTGTTCTTGATCGCCGCATTTCTTGCAAGCGCCTGCTCTTCGGCTCCTGTCCGCGATATCGGGTTGGACAAACTCGCACCACGCAAAGCGGAGCAGGAACTTTCTACTGGGCTTAAAAGTTACGAAAATGGGCATTACCAGATAGCCGCAAAAAATCTTCAAAACGCCTTGAATGACGAGCTGACATTCAAGAGTGACCGGGTAACGGCGCACAAGTATCTGGCGTTTGTCTACTGCATTTCCGACCGAAAAAAACAATGCCGCGAACAGTTCAAGGAAGCCATGGAGATCAATCCCGACTTTGAATTGAGTGCCGCGGAAGCAGGGCATCCCATTTGGGGGCCCGTCTTCCGGGAGGTGAAGGCTGAACAGGGCCCGCAAAAAAGGTAATGCCTGAACAGGTGACGGCTATTCCGTACGTTCGTACATTTTCAGATACGCCGTTTTATCCAACGGCGGTAGTTTCATCACCGCCAGTATGTCTTCCAGGTGCGCTGGCGTGCTGACCCCTACCAGCGTCGTGCCCACCCCGGGCGTCGAGCGGTTGAACTGAATCGCACGCTGGGCATGATTTTTCAGCATGGGCATGGCCTGAATCACAGCATCCACGGCCTGACTGGCGAGATGTCCCTTGAACAGCGTGTGGCTGGCCATGAGATAAACACCGAGCTGATGCGCGGCCTGGATGGTAGAGCCGATATTGCCTTGACCGGTGGCCTGGCTGAAGCGCGTGAAGCCTTCCTGCATGACCTGGTTGAACGGCATTTGCACCACCTTGAACTGATGTTTGGCCTGATCGTCTTTCCAGATCGCACGTGCCGCTTTTTCAGCATGGCCCTGCATGGAGGTGATGGACTGGAACAGCGGATCGTCGGTTTCCACACGAAAACCATTGAAAGTTGAAATTCCGTAATAGCGCAGCTTTTTGTCCTTGACTGCCTGCTCCAGCACCATGAATACTTTTTCCAGTTTGCGGTTAAGCTGATCCTTGCCGATGGCGGGAATATGGACTTCAGGCTGGTCGATCAGGAAAGCGTCTAGGGTTTCCACACCCATCAACTGGCGTGACAGCTCCAGCTGAAAACCGATGTATTCCGGGCTGATGCAGTGCGCCTGAGTGAGATCTTCTGCGCGTCCCAGACCCTTCGCCACAATCTCGCTGTGGAACCAGGCTTGCAGGTCCGGCGGCGGTCCGTCGCGAAAACTCAGGAAGCCGCCCTTGGAAACCAGGAACATCTGCTCGCGCTTGACACCCGCCTCCAGCGCTTGTTTCACGCCCGCACCCACCGCTGCAGGAGAACGCCCGTAGCGATAATGCGCACCCGTATCCACCACGTTGATACCGTGGGTCAGCGCCTGCGCGATGATTTCGGCGTATTGCGCGTCCACCTCGTCGGTCGGCGCACCCGGGAAGGTGCCGATGCCGATGGAAGACAAGCGCAAATGGACATTGAGAAAATCGCTGTAATGGCCTTCGGCGCAATCCTTGCCGAAACTGGCCGCGTATTGCTTGCTGGCCAGCATGGTGCAGTAGCCGGGGATAAGGGGTGTGGTCATGTGCTTTTCAGGTAAGGATGTTGCTGAATCTGTTCGATTAGGGCATGGATTTCCGGACGCACCGGGCGGTTCTCGAGCCGGTCCAGGCGGGAGATGAAAAGCCGATCGAAGTAGTCCTCGTCTTCGTCCATATCCCACTCCACTGCACGCAGTGCCTGCACTCCGGCTGCGGGTATTTCTTCAGCCAGATCGCGTCCAGACAGCAGCGCCCACAGGCCGGTCCAGGCGCGCGCCAGCACCAGCGGATGATACCCGCCGCCGCCCGTCACCAGCAAGCGCGGGGTACCGTCGGCGTGGCAGGGCGAGGTTTCGAGAATCATGCGGGCGGTTTCCAGAAAACATTGTGTGGAAAGGCCGAGCTTGCCCAGCGGGTCGGCGAAGATCATATCGCTACCCGCCTGCAGTACCACCGCGTCGGGCTTGAATTTGTCCAGCAGCGGTTGCCACGCGCTATTGAATAGCAGGCGGTATTCTGCGTCATGCGTATCCTGGAGCAGCGGCACATTCAGGCTGGTGTAGCCGGATTTGGCCGTGCCGGCGTCGGCCAGTTGGCCGCCACTGAAAGGGTAGGCGTAGCCGGTATCCATGTGCAGGGACAGGGTGAACACTTCCGGATCGTCGACAAATGCCGCCTCTACACCGTCTCCATGGTGAGCGTCGATATCCACATAGAGCACGCGCCAGCCCTCGCGGCGCAGCCGCAGAATGCCCAGCACCGGATCATTGAAGTAGCAGAACCCCAGCGCCCGATCCGGGCGCGCATGGTGCATGCCGCCCGCCGGGTTGAAGCCGATGCGACCGCGGATGACCTCCTCCGCTGCCTGTATGGAAGCCCCGGTGGCAGTGGCCGGGATGGTGAAAAACCGCTCGAAATAAGGATTTTCCAGTGTACCCAGGTTGTGCTGCTTGCGCGTCGGATTGCTGACACGGCCCAATGCCTCGGCACGTTTGAAGGCAGAGACATAGTCGGCGGTGTGAAACCACTCCAGCTCGAAATCCGCCGCCTTGCGCGCCTGCAGGAATTCGGCGTCGGTGAGTGCGCCATAGCTATTGATCAGGTCATAAGTCAGCGAAACGCGCGGGATCGCCAGCGGGTGATTGCTGCCGTAGGTCTTGCGCCGGTATTTCGCAGCACCGATGAAGGTGGCTTTGCGAGTGGGTAGTGGATTCATTTCTTCAGCCGCAGGTAAATCTCGGGCAGCTTCTTCGGCAAGTCATTGATGTGATCCAGCACCAGGTAATGTCCCGGCCCGAAAATTTGCGGCAGGTACTGGCTGCCGGCGGCGTCCAGGGTGATGCAGAACGGATGCACCCCGGCATCCACCGCCTCTTTCACCGCCATGCGCGTGTCCTCGTGCAGGTAGCGTTCGTCGCCGCCGTCGTCGTAGTCTGCCGGACGCCCATCGGACAGGATCAGCAACAAACGCCGCTGTGAAGGCGCACGCTCGAAACCTTTCACCGCGTGACGGATGGCGGCGCCCATGCGCGTGGCGAGCCGACCCGACAAGCCGCCCAGTACCGCGCGCACGTGCGGGGTGAGGCGCTGGTCGAAACCCTTGATACTGTAATAGCTGACGTTGTCGCGATACTTGGAGGCGAAGCCGGCCAGACTATACGGGTCGCCCACCTCCTCCATGCTCTCGGCGAACAGCAGCATGCCTGCACGGATGTGGTCCACCACGCGTCCGCCGCCTTCGCTGGGCTGCATGATCGAGGTGGAAATATCCGCCAGCAGGGTAACCGCGGTGTCGCGGTGCCGCATCACCCTTTGCCGATAGATATTGGCCTTGGGCGACATGCCGGCGCGCTTTTCGGCGATGTAACCAATGGCTGCTTCCAGGTCCAGTTCATCGCCGTCGAACTGGCGACGCAGCGGTGCCATGCGCGCCGGTTTCTGAGTCTGGATGGCACGTTTCAGGCGTTTCAGCGCCGGCGCGTATTGCGTGAGCAACCGGGTCGCCTCATTGGCATCCAGCTCGGTGAGTTCTTTTTCCTGCACCCACGCCCAGTTGCGCTTGTAGCGCCCATCGCGGTAATCCCATTCGGCGTAGGGCTTGCCCTTCTCGCTGTATTCCGCGCCGCGCGCATGGCCGGTCACGTGGGCGGGCTGCGGGATGCCGACGCCGACGCGGCCGCCCGAACCAGTGGTTTCCTCGGGTGGGATGTCGAAATCCGGGTCTTCGCCAGCGGCCTGCTTGGGTATTTCCCGCTTTTCCGGGTTAGGCTTGATCTCGGTATTCTTGACCGCGTCTTCCTGGTCTTCGGTACCGGTACCGAATTCAGCGTGATCCAGTTCACGGCGCGGATACATCGGACGCGCGGCGTTGGGCGAACGGCCCGGCAGGTAAGCGTGTTCGCGCTCGGCCAGCGTAATCGGCGGCAGCGTGGTCGCACTATAGAGCAGGTTGGCGAGGCGGAAGGCATCTACGATGCTGGCGGTTTCCAACAGCATGGGGCGGAACGGCTCCATATCCGTATTGTGCCGGGCACTAGATGCCGCCCAGCGCAGCGTTTCGCGCGCCAATTCGAAGTAAGCCGCAGGCGTACCTTCGGGCAATGCAGCCGCTTCTGCGGCAGCCAGCAGACGGTTCAGGTAATTGGGCACGCGCGCACCGATGCGGGCATCGATGCGCAGGTCTTCGCACAGGTCGAAAATCAGCTGGAAACGGATCATGTCCTCACCGAAGCCCGCGAACAAAGGCCGCCAGGTGATGCGCTTGTCCGCGTCCAGGGGCGGGTGTTCGCGCCCGACTTCGTGGAACAGCGCCTCGATATAACGCCGCTCGAATGAATGGAACGCCAGGTGCCCGGCAGCATGCAGCAGCGCGAGGATGGCTTCCTCACGGCTGGGCAGGGCAATGGGCAAATACAGCGCGGCGCCGTCGGTCTCGACAAACGCACGGCCCTTGTCCGGCGACCAGTTACCGTCCAGCAGATCGAAGCCTTCGCCAAACCAGGCGTAGAGAATCAGTTGCAGCAAACGCTGATGTTCGGGGATGCGAAAGCCGGGCAGATTTTCCAGCAGCATGGCCATGCTTTCTTCCGATTCCAGCTTGAAGAATGCTTCGCCGCGCAGCCGCCCCGCCTGCAAAATGTCCGCGCCGCACTTGGCCCAGGGTTGTACCGCTTCCACGCCGAGCAAATTGCGCACCCGGATTGCGCCGGGAAGATAAGTGGCAAGCGCCAGGCGACGCTGGCTGAACAGACTCTCTGCCGGCAATATCAGCTCTTCCACGCCGGCGATGCCGTGCGTTGCCGCCAAGTCCACGACCGGGCAACGGAAATAAGTCGTACCCGATTCCAGATGACGCCCGCACCAGGCAATACCCAGTTCTGCCCAGCGTGCTTCGCCTGCGGCACCCAAGGTGTGATAGGCGTCGGGCAACTGGTTCATGAACCCATCCAGCGCCTTCCAGGAGCCACGCCACTGCAGAAACGACAGCGCCTGATGCATCCATGGCAGCACTGTGTGACTTGCCTCCAGCGCTGCGCGGCTGCCGCGGATAAAGGCCTTGCCGGCGTCACGGTCGTGCTGGAATAACGCCTTGCAGGCGCGCACCCATTCCAGTGCGATTTCATCACCTTGGCTCTGGATAGCATCCAGCGCCTCTTTGGTATCGCGGTGGGCGACGAAGCTGATCTGTTCCAGATCAGCCAGCTCCTGCTGGATGGCAACGAGAATTTCGGCTTGTGTCATCTGCACAAATCAAACAGCAAAATGTGCCTTGATGATCTCCATCAACGCCTCGGCCAGTTCCGGATCGTCGGTCACCGGATTCACCAACGCGGCTTTGCATGCTTCCACCGGCTCGATTCCGGCGGCAATCATGTTGCCCGCGTAAACCAGCGCGCGGGTAGAGGTAGCTTCTTCCAGGCCGTGGTCTTTCAGGGTGCGTGCCCGGCGTCCGGCGGCAACCAGTTTTTCCACCGTCGCATCATCCAGCTCCGGCACTTCGTTCTTGAGAATCTTGCGTTCGATTTCCTCACGCGGGTAGTCGAAATTGATGCCGATGAAGCGCTGCTTGGTGGATGGCTTGAGATCTTTCAGTACGGTCTGGTAGCCGGGATTGTAGGAAATCACCAGCATGAAGTCCTCGTGCGCCTCGATTTCCTGGCCTTTCTTTTCCAGCGGCAGCTGGCGGCGGTGGTCGGTGAGCGGATGGATGATCACCGTGCTGTCGGTGCGCGCCTCGACAATCTCGTCCAGGTAACAGATGGCACCGGCTTTCACCGCGCGCGTGAGCGGGCCGTCCTGCCACACGGTGGCTTCGCCCTCCAGCAAAAAGCGGCCGACCAGATCGGAACTGGTCAGGTCTTCGTGGCAGGAAACCGTCACCAGCGGCCGCTTCAGGCGCCATGCCATGTATTCCAGGAAGCGCGTCTTGCCGCAACCGGTTGGACCTTTCAGCATCACCGGCAAGCGCTTTTTGTAGGCGGCCTCGAAAATTTCCACCTCGTTTTTCTGCGCTTCGTAATACGGCGCCCCGGCTTCATCATCAACCGGTTGCTGAATAATGTCGCGCTCTACCCCGCGCAAACGGTTCAAAAAACCTTTCATGCCATCTCCAGTCGATCTTCACGCATGCAGCGCGTTTTCATAAATAGGTACAGGTGGCGCAGCGTGCGCACGGCCATTTTTTCCGGGTTTTGCGGCAATGCGTCGAGGCGCTCCATGGCAATGCAGTTGTGGTAATACACCAGCTCGCGGCAGTTGTCGCGAATGGTATTCCACGACGGATCGCTTTTCACCAGCGCCTTGAATACATCGAGCAGATCATCCGCCTGATTGGGCAGCGTTTTTTCACCCACATCGGCTATGTAAGCGATGACGAGCTGCTTGGTCAGCGCCATGGCATGCTCGACCGTTTCCTGCAGGGGCAGCGAACCGCGTTCATTGAGGATGCGTTCAAGGTCGACGATTTGTGCGTCGACCTGTTCAAATGTTTGAATCAATGCGGTGTGATCCATTTGTTTACTAGACCGGTCAGGAGTTTAAGAATAAAATTAGCGAATTGTGAAATACGCAATACCTGATAATTTTACTCAACTTTATTAAATTATGGAATGCTGATATGAAAAAGCTGGTGAAGCTCGTCAAGATCAACAACCTGCAATACAACGCCAACCGCGATCCAGAAGTGTACCGCCGCAGTACCAACGAGAATTTCCGCATCCAGGCATTGGTTGACGGCACCGGCGCAGTCAAATGCAAACTGCTGGATAGCACCGGCAAGACGCTGCATGAGCAGACTGTCAACGCACCCGGCACCTATACTCATGAAATTTCCTTCGCTACCCCCGGGGTGCGCGTCGTAACCTTGTCGGTGGAAGGCAACGGCGAAAAATTCGCGCAAGACCTGCGCCTGGACGTGATGGAACACGCCTGGATCGGTTAAACCTCGAATCAGAGCTAAACTCAAACAGCCCGCAAATCGCGGGCTGTTGGTTTATGGGCTAGCGTCTCACCACTACCGGCCGATTATCCAGCTCGTTGGGCTTTCTGCCTTGCGCAGGATAATGCCGCTGTAGCAACTCCCCGACTAAAGCCACGCCCTGCAACGCCGCCGCTTCATATTGCCCCTGCCGCAACAGCGCTTCCATGGCGCGGCAAACGGCTTCCCATTCGCCCGCAGCAATATGCCCGTGGATACCCCGATCGGCGACAATTTCGACATCACGCTCGGCCAATAGCAGATAAATCAGCACGCCATTGTTGTGTTCGGTATCCCACACGCGCAGATCGGCGAAAACATGCAGGGCCCGCTCGCGTGCAGACATGCCTTGCCATAATTCACCAATATCCAGCGCGCCCTCCACGGCAAAGCGCAACTCGCCGTAATGGTGCTGCTCGGAGCCATGGATGGCGGACTCGATCGCATGCAGGGTGTGCGCCGGGAAGGCGAGATGCACGCGCCACGGGAAGTACAGAAGATGCTTGAACACACGCATGAGATTCATCTCACCATCTCCCCGACGCACCGCCACCACCAAACCCGCCGCCCCCGCCACCGAATCCACCCGAGCCGCCGCCGAATCCGCCACCACCGAATCCACCTCCGCCAAAACCACCGCCGCCACGCCCCAGGTTGATTCCGGAAAACACCACAAAAAACACCAGCACACCCGCCAGGGACGCCATCAACGCCGAGCCCAGCACCAGCCAGCCCAGACCTCCTACCGCTGCCGCTGCCATGCCCGAACCCAGAAAGCGTCCGAACACCGCGCGCAGTACCTGGCCAACGAAGGCAGCCGCGACGACTGCGATGAACAGCAAACCGAGAGGATCGCCGTTGTTGTTTCGGGCTTTGGCCTTCACCGGCGGCAGCGACTCACCCTCGATCAGTTTGATGAGCTGGTCCACCCCGGCCTGGATTCCGCCAGCGAAATCGTCTTGCTGGAAATGCGGCACGATGGTCTCGGCGATGACACGTTTGGCAATCGCATCAGGAATCACCCCCTCCAGACCATAGCCCACTTCGATGCGCAGGGCATGGTCATTTTTGGCAACCAGCAGGAGCACGCCATCATCCACGCCCTTGCGTCCCAGCTTCCACGCCTCGGCCACGCGTATGCCGTATTGCTCGATCGCCTCCGGCGCGGTGGTGGGCACGATCAGCACGGCAATCTGGCTGCCTTTGCGCTTTTCAAAATCAGCCAGCTGCTGCTCCAGGCTGGCAACCTGTGCTGATGTGAGGGTGTGGGTGAGATCGGTGACGCGCGCCTGGAGTGCAGGCACCGCCACCTCGGCCAGCACCGGGCTGGTCCAGACCAAATGGAACAAGACGGCCAGCGCCGCCAGCCAGCGCTTCATGCTGGACCTAACGTGCCGGTGCCGGGCTGGCAGGTGCGCCGAAATCGACTTTGGGCGCTTTGGAAATTTCTTTCTCGTTCTCCACCGTAAAATTGGGCTTGACCTTGTAGCCCATCACCATGGCAGTGAGATTGCTGGGGAAGCTGCGTACGGTATTGTTGTATTCCTGCACTGCCTCTATATAACGTTTGCGCGCGACCGTGATGCGGTTTTCAGTGCCTTCCAGTTGTGCCTGCAGGTCACGGAATACGCCATCCGCCTTGAGTTGCGGGTAGTTTTCAGCCACCAGCATCAGGCGCGACAGCGAATTGCTCATGTCGCGTTGCGCTGCCTGGAATTTGGCAAACGCCTCGGGGTCGTTGATCAGTTCGGGGGTGGCCTGAATCTGGCCGACCCGGGCGCGTGCTTCAGTCACTTGTGTGAATACATCTTTTTCGTGGGCGGCATAGCCTTTCACCACGTTGACCAGATTGGGCACCAGATCGGCGCGGCGCTGGTACTGGTTTAGCACCTCGGCCCAGCTGGCCTTGATCTGTTCATCCGTGGTCTGAAATTTATTGTAGCCGCATCCGCTGAGACTCAGGGTAAGCAGCAGCAGGAACGGCATCATCCAGTTACGCATTTTTCTCTCCTTCAGGGACGGGATTATTCAGGGTGTTTACAGCCAGACACAGATCCTCCCACGCACGTGCCTTGTCAGCCAGATTGCGCAGCAGATAGGCTGGATGATACGTCACAATCAGCGGGATACCGTGGTATTGATGCACCTGCCCGCGCAGGCTGCTGATGCTGGCGTCGGTATCGAGCAGGCTGTGCGCGGCAAAGCGCCCCAGGGCAACGATGAGTTTGGGCTGGATGAGCTGCACCTGGCGCACCAGATAAGGCAGGCAGGCTGCGACTTCTTCCGGCTTGGGATTGCGGTTCTCCGGCGGCCGCGATTTCAGTACGTTGGTGATGTACACGTTGTCACCGCGTTTCAGGCGGATCGCCGCCAGCATGGCATCCAGCAGCTTGCCCGCAGCGCCGACGAAAGGCTCGCCCCGGGCGTCTTCTTCCGCACCTGGCGCCTCGCCCACAAACAGCCAGTCGGCATGAATATCGCCCACGCCCAGCACACCCTGGGTACGGGTTGCATACAGCGGGCAGGCAGTACAATTCGCCACAGCCTGCCTGAGCGCATCCCAGTCCATCTGGCTGACTTCCGCAATGCCGGCAGAAGCTGACTCAGGATGTGGCGCATGCTCTGCGCCACGCAGCTTCCAGCGTGGCGCAAGCTCCAGTTCGTGCAACACAATGTCACGCATGTTTTTTCATATCCAGCAGCATGATAACGGCATCTTCACGGCCGTGCAGCGATGGGTAATACGCCTTGCGCATGGCCACATATTCGAATCCCAGCCGGTGGTAGAGACGGCGCGCCACGGTATTGGATGGGCGCACTTCCAGGTACATGGTCTCGGCGTGGTAAGCGCGTGCAACCGCTATCAAATGTTGCATGAAGGCGCGCCCCAACCCTCTGCCCTGCCACTCAAGCCCCACCGTGATATTCAGCAAATGTGCCTCGCCCGCTGCCAGCATCAGCACGGCATAACCGGTGATGTATTGATTGTATTGGCACACCCAGCAGCTATAGCCGGATTGCAGCGAATCGTGAAAATTGCCGCGCGTCCATGGAAACGGGTAAACCGCGTGCTCCATCGCCACCACCACGTCGATGTCGTCTTCGCGCATCGGGCGAAACGACGGCAGGATACGTAACAGCGCGCTCATCGTTCGCTAATTTTCAAGGCGACCTTGTCGCGTATATACAGCGGCGCTGCCAGTTCCGCCGCCATGCCCTGCCCGGCCCCGATACGTGGCGCGGCCAAACGCGCGATCTCGCGGGCGTGCGGATACAGTTCCGCTCGGGTACTGGCCAGCGCCGCACCATAACGTGCTTGCAGCGGCTCGGCATACGCTTTGAACCCGCTGCCGCAGCCGCACCAGTCCAATCCCGCTACACCGGGCACCTGCTGTGGGGCGCATAGCAACGGCTCGGATTCCGTCATCCAGTCACCTGCCTCACGTTGATAAACGGCATGGTAAACCTCCCCCATGCGCGCATCCAGACAGGCGATCACGCGCGCCGCGCCACTCGCCTCGGCCAGCGCCAGCAGCGTGCCAACACCCAGCACCGGCACATCTGCACCAAACGCCAATCCCTGCGCCACCGCGCAGGCGATACGCAGCCCGGTGAACGAGCCCGGCCCGGCGCCGAATGCGATGCCATTAAGCTGCGCCAGGCTTACTCCCGCCTCGGCCAGCAAATCCTGGCACATGGGCAGCAGCAATTGCGAGTGAGTCTGCCCGGCATGAACCTCGCGATAAGCGAGCGCGCCGTCAATCAACAGCGCAGCCGTGCAATACTCGGTGGATGTGTCAAAAGCCAGGATTCTCATCCGGCGATTATAACGGAGGCGGGCTAGCGAAGGGGCAGGTAGACCTCGAACAAAACGCGTTGCCAGGGGTTGCGACTGGGACTTAAACGGCTGATGCGCGCTTCCAGCCGGGTACCGCGATCCATCAGCCGTGCCACGTCCTCGTTATCGCGCCGCGGCACATAGCCCAGCTTGATGCCGTGCCATTCCACTCGCACCGCGCGCGGGTCATAGGCATTTCCCGGCTCGCGCACCAGTTCCAGCACATCACCTTCGTGCAGTTCTGCCCACACCTGCTTGCCGCTGTAATACTGAAACCCGGCCAGCGGCGATGACTGCAGCAGAATATGTTCAGATACCTCGGCCGAGGCAGTCAGCGACAACAGCAAAGCCGCCGCCGCACACGCCCATCCCCACATGCGCTTTGGTTTTATGCTGCTACTCACCATGATGTGCAAATCTGGCCGCACTGCCATCAGGCAGAAATTGCCTTAACTGAAAGGCGCCTGACATCGTCGAACATGGATTGCAAAGGCGCCGGTTTGTGAATCCCATAGCCTTGCGCATAATCCACGCCGAGCTGCCGGAGCTTTTCCAGAATGGCGTCGTTCTCGACAAATTCCGCGACCGTCTGGATACCCATGACGTGGCCGATGCGGTTGATGGCCTCCACCATGGCATGGTCCACCGCATCAGTCACCATGTCCCGGACAAATGCGCCGTCTATCTTGACGCTATCCACCTGAAGATTCTTGAGATACGCAAAAGAGGACATGCCGCTGCCGAAGTCGTCCAGGGAGAAGCGGCAGCCCAGGCCTTTGAGAATGCTGATGAAATGCATCGCCCGGCTCAGATTGGCAATCGCCGCGGTTTCAGTCACTTCGAAGCAAATGGCCTCGGCAGGAAGACCGCTGCCATGAAACTGATCTATCACGAATTCGACAAAATGCTCGTCTCCGAGAGACTGACCGGAAATATTGATGGCATAGCAGCGCTTTTCGGTGCTGCCCGGATTGTTCACCAGCCACGTGAACATCGAGCGGATCACCCAGCGGTCAATCAGCGGCATTATCCCATAGCGCTCGGCGGCCGGGATGAACGCCATCGGCGACACCAGCCGGCCTGATTCGTCTTCCAGCCGCAACAGTATTTCGCAGTATTGCTTACCCGGTTGATTGGGCTGCACCGCAACGATGTTCTGGTAATACAGGCGAAAGCGACTTTCTTCAAAAGCCTGCGTGATCCGCGCTACCCACTGCATCTCGCCGTGGCGCTGGAGCAATTCGGCGTTATCTTTCTGGTGCACCCATATCCGATTGCGGCCTTTGTCCTTGGCCATGTAGCAGGCGGCGTCGGCTGCGCTCAGTAACGCGGCCATGCTTTCCGCACCTGCAGTCACTTCAACCAGGCCCATGCTTGCGCCGACCTCGAAAGTCTTGCCTTCCCATACAAAACGGAACTCGGCGATGGCTTGGCGCAGCTTCTCCGCAGTCTGCTCCCCTTGCACGATTGGACATTCCTCCAGCAGCACGCCGAATTCATCCCCGCCGAGTCTGGCCAGCGTGTCGCGTACACGTATATGGGACTGGATGATCGCAGCCAGTTGTCGCAACAGCTCATCGCCCGCACCGTGTCCGCTGGTATCGTTGACCAGTTTGAACTGATCCAGATCGATGTAGAGCAGAACATGATGCCGGTTTTCCAATTTGGCGCTGTTCAGCAATTCCGTCAGCCGGCGCTCGAATTCGCGCCGATTGGGAAGGCCGGTGAGCGAATCATGGCTGGCTTGCCAGGTTAGCTGTTGCGCCATGCTGCGCGCCGCACTCACATCGTGGAAAACCGACACGAATCCTATGGTATCGCCGGTGTGATTGCGAATTGGCGTGGCGGAGGACTCGATAGCGAATTCCGCCCCGGTTTTACTGATCAGCAAAGCATTGCGGCCAAGCCCTGCCATCCAGCCGTCCGGCTGGCTGGACGTAATCGAATGGTCGAGCGGCTGCCGTGAGGTTTCGTCGATGGTGTTGTATACCTGCCAGAATGGCAGGCCGCGCGCCTCGTCGGCACGCCAGCCGGTGAGCTGTTCCGCCACTGGGTTGAGATAATCGACGTTGCCCGCCGTGTCGGTGGCAATCACTGCATCGCCAATCGAATGCAGCGTGACCTCTGCGCGCTCTTTCTCCTGGAACAGCGCACGTTCCATACGAATGGCCTTGCGTACTAACAGAATCATGATACTCATGCCCAGCACAAGGGCAGCGGTTCCCAATATGCCGACCGCCCAGACGGCAGCCCTGTATTCCTTCGCGACTCTGTCTACGGCCACGCGCGTCGACCGTTGCTGCATTTCGATTAATTCGTTAAAAAGTGAAAATACATCATTCTGTGCCGGGATAGCCTGCGTCTGCAGCACCTCCTGCGCCTCCGCAAGTTTGCCTTCCTGAATCAGCTCAACAACCTTCTCCGTATACTGAGTGGAAATCCGGGTTTTTTCCTGCGACGCCAGAAATGTAGCCATCTCAACCGGGTTCAGCTTCAGTTGCAGCAGCTTATCGCGGTTGCGGATAAACTCGGTGGCAAGCTGGTTGAAGCGTTGCATGGCATCATCCAGCTGAAACGGATCCTTCATCAGCAGCATGCTATATACAGTGATTGCCCGTTCCCGAGACAAGTCGCGCAAGTTCGTCACTAACTCGCTTTTGGCTTCACGATCCCTGACGATCGCCTCCATCTGCTGGTTAATGTTGTGCATGCGTGTCATCCCGGTCACCGTTATCGTGACCATGAGGAACAGCACCAGGCCAAAGCCAATGACCATGGCGTATTTTGAATTATGCGTGAACAGCTGAACTGCTGTTTTCATGGGTAAAGCTCGCCTTTATTTTTGTTTGAATTGCCGGCAGCAGGGAGCGATTGCGTCTTCCACCCGCCTCGGCAGTCAAGCATGACTTTATCAGCCACTATTGCATATCGGAATTTGCGCAGGAACCTTTAATGGTTCAGGCCAGGCGTCATTTGCTGATCAGGCATGACTTCCACCAATGCTCCGAGTTTTTGCGCAGCAAATGGCTTGATGCAAGCATCCAATCAATCCAGAATACGCTCCCGCCTTCCTTTTAATCAATCCAGGTTTTTACCATGAGCGACTCAGGCATCCATATTCCGCATCCCGCCCATCATGACCACCCAGCCAATTCCCTGGACCAGTGGGTTGCCATATTCACCGCGATCCTGGCCGCCCTGGGCGCGGTTCTGAGCTATCAGGGCAGCCATCTGATGAATGAGGTGCTGTTACAGAAAAACGAGGCTGTACTGATGAAAGCGCATGCCACCGACCAATGGAATTACTATCAGGCGGTGAGCACGAAAACGCATCTGATGGAACTGGCAAAAGCGCTGGCGCCCGCTGACAAAACCAGCGGATTCAATAGCGAGATCACCAAATACAAGGCACAAAAAGCCAGGATCAAGGCCGATGCAGATCACTATGAGCAGGCGTCAGCCAAAGCCAACGCAGAAGCCGCGCGTTTGAGCACGCCGCACGAAAAAATGGCGCTGGCCATCATCCTGTTCCAGATCGCCGTGGCACTGGCATCCGTTACCGCGCTGACCAAGCGCGCCTGGCTGATGAGCGTCGCATCCATCTGCGCGCTTGCCGGCATTGGCCTGTGGGGCTATGGATTGACGATGTTGTGAGCATGTCACCGGATAATCCGCTGTATGCCTGGGGCGGGCTGAATCGCCTGCTGTTTCTGTGGATCAATGGTTTCCACAGCACTTATTGGGATGCGCTGATGCTGACCATGACGGCGCTGGGCGACCATGCTAACTACCCGGTTTACATAGCACTGGCCCTGCTGCTCAGCGCATGGCGCCCGCTGTGGTTGCCCAGAAACAATGTCCTGATATTCGGCGTGGGATACGTGATTAGCGGGTTGATTGTCATGCAGATCAAACCCCTGCTGGATTTCCCGCGCCCATTGCTGGCGCTGGGTTCGCACTGGGTACAGGTGGTGGGGCGGCCTGAATTACATTACAGCTTTCCTTCCGGGCACGCCACCTTTGCGGTGCTGCTCGCAGCCAGCCTGTCCTACCAGTCCGCCCGCCCGCTGCGCTGGCTATTGTGGGGATTTGCCCTGCTGGTTTGCCTGTCCCGCCCCGCCCTGGGGGCGCACTTCCCTGTGGATGTGCTGGGCGGCGCGTTGATTGCCTGGTTAACCGTTTATTCGCTGCGCTGGTTTCACCAGCGCATATTCCAGGAACCTGTGCCGGGCGGGAACTAGCAGCCAGGATGCAAGTCCGTCGTCAGTATTCAGCAAGCAAATCCTCATCGCCCTGACATTTTAGTTGCATAGAATGCACCCTCTTTAACTGGCCGGTTTCAACAGGCAAGCCGTTCACCGCGCTGGCTACCAGCTGCGCATCCAGGCTCCCCGAGTGCAAATCTTCGATCGGAGTTTGAAGCCGTATCAGCACACTTTAAAAATCACCCAATCGCGGTTTGACACGCACCCATGCAGACTTCGTGTCAATAAACAGACCTGCCTGCTAGCACTCTTTCGGGGGAGAGCTTGCATGCTGTTTCGCGGCGAAAGAATGAAGAATTGACCGACATGCATATCCTGCTTATCGAAGACGATCCGATGATTGGCCAGAGCCTGACCCGGGCCTTGAAAGATGTCGGTATGTCGGGCGACTGGGCTCGGGACGGCGTGACAGGAGAATTGGCCATCGAGTCGGGCGGATATGCCCTCGTTCTGCTCGATTTGGGATTGCCGCGCAAATCCGGGTTCGACGTGTTGAAGTCGATGCGCGCCAGAGGCGATCGCACACCGCTACTCATCATCACGGCGCGGGACGAAATCGATGATCGCGTGACTGGACTTGATTTGGGTGCCGACGACTACCTCATCAAGCCATTCGGACTCAAGGAACTGATGGCGAGAATCCGCGCAATCCTGCGGCGCAATGACGCGCCTGCCGCATCCACCGTCGGAAACGGCGAAATCACGCTGGATTTGGCGACGCACGAAACCACCTATCGCGGCAAAACCCTGCCGCTTCCAGCCCGCGAGTTCGCCTTGCTGTATGCGCTTGTCGACAGGCCGGGAACAATTCTTTCCCGTGCCCAGATCGAAGAACGGTTATATGAAAGGAACGAAGAAGCAGGAAGCAACGCGGTCGATGTGCTCATCCATTACCTGCGCAAGAAATTCGACAACGAAATCATCCGCAACGTGCGTGGTGTCGGCTGGATGGTAGTGAAGCATCCGTCATGAAATCACTCAAAAGGCAGCTCATTTTTTGGCTGGTCGGACTGTTGACAGTGGTAGGCGTGCTGGCGTGCGGCATTTCCTTCTATTTCGCGCTGGAAGAAGCGAATGGGCTGCTCGATCACCAGTTGCGCCAGATCGCCCGCAGCGTCGACGAAGGCTCTCAATTACCCGCGATGCAGGCTAGATTCCGCAAGGAAAACGCGGAGGAAAGGGAGCGCGATTTCGTCATTCAGGTCTGGGTTGAAAATGAGCCGGCCCGCTCGTCCCGTCCCGGCTTTGACCTTCCCCGAATGGCGGTTTCCGGGTTTTCGGATTTGTCGTCGCACAATTCGAAATGGCGGGTTTATACAATGATCCACCCGCATCGCACAGTGCAGGTTTCTCAAGGTGAAGATGTACGTCTTGAAATTGCGACCCATTCTGCGATGCGCGAGCTATTTCCCGTCGCCGTACTGATTCCACTTTCCTGGCTGCTGATCGGCATCGTGGTCAGCCGCCTGTTGAAGCCGCTTGAGTCGGTCACCGAGGCTGCCATCCATCGCGACGTGGCAAGCCACGCGCCGCTTCCCGCTGAAAATGTCCCGGCAGAAATTGCCCCGCTCATACGCGCCATGAACGACCTCATTGCGCGCCTGGGTGAAGCGCTCGAATTGCAGCGCCAATTCCTGTCGGATGCGGCGCACGAACTGCGTACCCCGCTTGCCGCGCTGCAGTTACAGATCGAGAATCTGTCGCGGAATCACTCGCGCGAGGATCTCGATATGCGAATTGACGAGATGAGGCGCGGATCGCAGCGGGCGTCGCATCTTGTCGCCCAGTTACTCAAAATCGCCCGTTATGAAGCGCAAAACAAGCCCATCGTTCGCAGCAAGGTCGATCTGGAAGCCCTCGTGAAGGCTTGCATCGCCGACTTCATTCCCCTTGCCGATCATCGCAGCATCGATCTCGGCATGATTCATGACGATGCCGCAATCATTACGGGAAACCCTGAAGACTTGCGCATATTGATTGGCAATCTGGTCGACAACGCGATCCGCTATACACCGGCAGGAGGGAAAGTGGACGTAAGCGTTAGCGTTTCCGGCAATCGCGTTGTCGTGGAGATATTGGACACCGGCCCCGGAATCTCCTCATCCCTGCTACCGCGTGTATTCGATCGCTTCTTTCGTGCAGCAGGCCAGGAAACGGAAGGAAGCGGCATAGGGCTGGCCATTGTGCAAGCAATCGCGCAATGCGAATCCGCCAGGGTGATGCTTGCGAACCGGCAGGACGGGCATGGCCTGAGCGCCAGCGTTGTTTTCAATCTCGCGGACTAGCCGGGGTTTTACACTTCTTCCCGCCGGCAGGCGGATTTGCCATTGTCCAGACCGCATTCCCGATCCCGTCTTTCGTATATTTCTTCTGTAACAAAATCATCACAATTCATTCACTTTGCCCTAAGTCTCGGTGCGTACATTGGCACCAGCATGATTGATCAATCTGAAATCAACCCACACCGACCAAGGGAGCAATACAAGTGAACAGGCAACCCGATTTTCGCGTCAAGCTTCTCGTACAACTGGTTTTGAGCACTATGCTTGTAGCTGGTGCAAATGCGTCGTTCGCCCAAGATACAGTTGATCTGGGCACAGTACAAAGTGGTGCCGGCGATGCGTCGAACACCAGCTTCAACAATCCTGCGTCGGCCCCCTATCAGGCGCCAACGCAGGGCTCGCTGGTCGCCACCCAGCCCCAGTCCATCATCAGCCAGCATTACATCCAGGAAAACGCCTCCGCCGGTTCCAATTACACGGACATCGTGCAAATTGCGCCGAGCGTATGGAGCGTCGATCCGAACGGCCCCGGCATGATGGAATCGCAATCGGGCGGACCCTTCCTGAGAGGATTTGCAAACGGCCAATATAACGTCACCTTCGACGGCATCCCCTGGGGGGATTCGAACGACTTCACGCAACACTCCACCTCCTATTTCATGCCGCAGGACACCGGCAATATCGTCGTCGACCGCGGCCCGGGCGACGCCAGCAATATCGGCAATGCGACATTCGGCGGCACCATGGCCGTCTCATCGAAAGACCCACTGTCGGCAACGACCTTCACGCCGTATACCGCTTTCGGGAGCTTTAATACGCGCCTGTTCGGAGCCGAATTCGATACCGGCGCCATGAAAAATTACGGCGACGCCAGCGCTTTCATCGACTACAAGAATTTCGCGACGGACGGCTATCTGACCAATGCCCACCTGCGGCGCGGCAACCTGTTCCTGAAAGTCATCAAGCCGATCTCCGACAATACCGTACTGACTGTCGTGAGCATGCAGAACAAGCTGCACCAGAACGTGCCGCAGGGCGCAACGCTCGCGAATATGGCGCTTTACGGGAAGAATTATGGCCTGAACAACGACCCGACCAGCCAGAATTTCGCCGGCTATAACTACGACGACATCACCTCGGATTTCGAATATATCGGCTTGCAGTCACAGCAAGGCGGCTGGAAGGTGGACAACAAGCTCTACACCTATGCCTATTACCACAACGGCTTCAACGGCGCCGATCCCGGCGGTGCCCAACCGAACGGCACCGTTTACGGCATAAATAATGTTCCGGGACAGAAAATGACCATGAACTACCGATCGGTCGGCGACTTGCTGCGCCTTTCCAGAATCATGGGGCCGGGCGATCTGCATTTGGGCGCATGGGTTGATCATCAGACCAACAACCGCTGGCAATACGAGATCGATTTCACCAACGGTGGCGCACTGAATGCCACGCCTACATCCGCCGCGACGGATCGGCTGATGAATGACACCCTGACCACCATTCAGCCTTATGTCGACTATGCGTGGAAAGCAACGGATAACCTGACCATCACTCCCGGCCTGAAATACGTGTCCTTCCGCCGCACGCTCGACGCGTCGGTCAACCAGGGAACCGGCTTGCCCTACAGCGGCGACCACACCTGGACCAAGGCCCTGCCTGCGCTGACCGCCCACTATGCTATCGAGAAAAACTGGTCGGCCTATCTTCAGCTTGCCAAGGGCTTCCAGGCGCCGAATCTCAACGCTTTCTATAAAACCAATCCGGATCTCGGTACGCTGAAGCCGGAAGAGACAATGAACTACCAGCTCGGCACAACCTGGGCAAGCCAACGCCTCGCCTTGTCAGCCGATATTTATCAAATCGATTTCAAGAACAAGATCGTCTCGTCGCCGAGCGGTACGGGCACGATCTTCTCGAATGCCGGCGGTGCCACCTACAAGGGCGTGGAGGGTGAAGGAACCTATTATGTCGGACAGGGGTTCAGCCTGTACGGCAATTACTCCCTCAACAGCGCCAAGGACAATACCAACGACCAGTGGCTGCCCAATACACCGAAAACTACCGCAGCAGCCGGCGTGATCTACAACCAGGGTCAGCTCTATGCCTCCCTGACCGCCAAGCACGTTGGTTCACGCTTCGGCGATACCGGTGAAACCATACCGCTGGCCGCCTACACCGTTGCCAATTTCGCTTCCAGTTACACGCTTAAAAATGTCGCAGGCTGGGCAAAACAAGCCAAGGTGGGATTCCAGATCAATAACCTGCTCAACAAAACCGACATCTACGCGCTGGGCACTTACGACGCGAATGGCACCCCGATGTACTTTACGCTTCCGGAGCGCAGCTATCAGTTGAGCCTCTCGGTCAGCATGTAATAGAAAGGTATTCAGAGAATGAACCTGGACACTATTCAACACGTCGCCAACACGTCTGGCGGCATTCTCTACCTGATGGCACTGCTGCTACTGGTGGCACTGACCATTGCGCTGGAACGCGCCTGGTATCTCAGACGCGTTCTGGTGGCCGGCAACCGGGTGATGCACCAACTGGACTCGGTGACGCGCGCCGAGATGCCCATGCTGCGTGAGCTCAGCAAGCATTGCAGCCAGCTTCCGCATGCGCGAGTGCTGGATGCGGTGCTCAAGCACGATCTCGATCACCACTTCGACCGTCTTTCCGACAGGATGGAAGAGGGCATCATGCGGGAAGCGCCGCGCGTCGACCGTTATCTCTGGGTTCTGGACACCATCGTTACCCTGGCGCCGCTACTCGGGCTGCTGGGCACCATCATCGGCATGTTCAATGCATTTCAGGTGCTGTCAGACCCGGGGAGCGCACCCATCAAGGTGACCGGCGGCGTGGCGGAGGCCTTGCTGGCAACCGCCTCGGGACTGTTCATCGCAATTCTTGGCCTGATGTTTTTCAACGGTCTGAACAACCGGGTTCGCGTCATCATGCACCAACTGGAAACCCTGAAGGTGATGTTGCTCAACCGAATGTACCCTCACTACCATGCACAACCCGATAACCATGGCAGAGCCCATGAAACCGGGCCGCGCGCAGTTCGTATCGGCGAGGCCTGAGATGCGTTACTTTGAGCCGCGCAAAGCGCGCATCGAGATCATCCCGATGATCGACATCATGTTTTTTCTGTTGATTTTTTTCATCATGATCACCCTGCATATGATCCCGTCCACCGGTCTCGCGTCCAATCTGGCGAGCAGTTCGACAGCCGCCGCCTTGCCGCAGCCAAAAGTGCTGGTCACGGTGGACGCCGCCGGGATCATTTCCGTGGAAGGGCACGTGCTGACGCCGGCGCAGTTGACCGCGTCCCTGCACCAGGGCAATCCTGTCCGCACCATCGTGACCATAGCGGGATCGAAGCTGACATCGCTACAACACCTGATGAATGTCATGGACGCGTGCCGGACAGCAGGCGTGACGCAAATCGGCCTGGCGGCGAGACAGCAGCAATAACATGGCAACCCTGGAATCTTCAATGCCGGGGGTCAGCGGCCGGCTTTCCCTGCCTTACGCTGCCGCAGCCGCGTTTCTTCTCGAGGCATTGCTGGTAGCGGCGCTGGTCATCGGACTGTCCGATACAAAAAAAGTGTCGCAGCCTTTACAACAACCGGTGATGCTTACTTTTCCCGTCATGCCCGCTGCACCACCCAAGCCAGCACGGACGCCGCCCCGCAAGATACCTGTCAAACCGGCACCACGTCCGCTACCGACACCGGCCCACCACGTTGTGCATCGGGCAACACCACAAGTGCACCAGGTCGAGACGCCGGACCCCGCGCCGGAACCGCTGGCAATGGCGCCTGCGGCGCCGGACACAGTACCAGCTCCGCCCCAGGCTGCACCGGTTCGGCAGGCTGCAAAACCCAGCCCGCCCAGCGTCGACCCTGCCATCCAGGCCCGCTTCGAGGATCAGGTTCGCAGCGCCGTTCAGTCGGCGATGCAATATCCATATGCCGCGAAGCTCGCCCATATCTCGGGTCGCGCGCAGGTATCTTTCGAATACATGGACGGCCGGGTGAGTGCCATAAAAATCGCCGTCTCAAGTGGCTACGGCATGCTCGACAATGCAGCACTACAAGCAGTGTCCGCCGCCGCCTATCCGCCGCCGCCGAAAAATCTGGCTGGAAAACCCCTGCCCTTCGAGGTGTGGGTGCGCTTCTACCTGACCGGTCCGTCTGCGGACTGAAATCTCTCAATAAATTCCGGAAATCACAATGAAACCAACCTCGTTGAGCGTGCTCGCTGCCGCTGTTCTGACTACCCTGTCCATCGCCCCGGTCCAGGCAAGCCAATCCGACCACATCAAGCATGTGTTGATGATCAGTGTGGATGGCTTGCACGCGCTTGATCTACAGAATTTTTCTGCCAGCCACCCTCACTCGGCTATGGCTCAACTTGCCCACACCGGGGTTGAATATACGCAAGCACAGACAGTCAGCCCTGCGGATTCCTTTCCAGGCCTGCTGGCACTGACCACCGGCGGAACACCCGCGGTCACCGGCGTGTATTACGACGAGACTTATGACCGCCATCTCTCCCCGCCAGGCAGCGACTGCCGTCAGATCGGCACCTCCGTCATTTACGATGAATCCATCGACGGGCCCGGTGCTGACGTGGGCAAACCGGCACTTAAAACGAGCCTCCTGCCGCTGGATCCGAAGGGCTGCAAACCCGTTTATCCGCACTCGTATTTGCGTGTCAATACGGTGTTCGAAATCATCCGCCAGGCTGGCGGCCACACCGCGTGGATCGACAAGCATCCGGTATATGAAATCCTTAACGGGCCGAGCGGGCAAGGCGTGGAAGATCTTTACACCCCGGAAATCGGGGCGAATTTCGAGGGACTGGAGGACAAGCACGGCGACAAGATCACTGCCTCAATCAACCGGACGGAGCGCTACGACCAGGCCAAAGTCAGCGCGCTCATCAACGAGATCCACGGTTTCCGACACGACGGGAAAATGGCAGCACCGGTACCGACGCTTTTTGGCCTCAACCTGCAGGCGGTCAATGTGGGTCAGAAACTGGCTGGTTACAAGGATGCTCAAGGGCACCCCACCCCGCAACTGGAGGCGGCTCTGGTGCATAGCGACATGCTGATCGGAAAGATCGTTTCCGCCCTGCGCGAGAAAAATCTGCTGGATTCGACCTTGTTCATCGTCACCGCCAAACACGGCAACGGCCCCATCGACCCCAAAGCGATCCGCCATGTGGACAAGAGAGAGATTGCCCGAATCATCGAGCACGCTGTGCCCGGCGCCTTGGCGCAGGTCACCCCCGACCAGGGGGCCCTGGTTTGGCTGAACGACGCAAGCAAAACGGCGCGTGTCGCTCGCGCCCTGGCTAATCACAGCAAGCACCTGGGGATCCGGCGCGTCCTTTACGGCTCGACCCTGGCGCTATATTTCCCGTCGCCCACGACCGATTCCCGTACCCCCGATCTGATCGTCATTCCGAAGCGCGGCGTCATTTACGCTAAGGCCGGGGACAAGAAAAAAGCCGAGCACGGCGGCTTTGTCACCGACGATACCCATGTCGCATTGCTGATCTCAAACCCACAACTACCACGCACTGGCGAAGTGATACAGGCACCGGTCTTTACCACCCAGGTGGCCCCCACCCTGCTGGCAAGTTTGGGCCTGTCGCCCACCTCCCTGGAAGCCGTGGCAAAACAAGGTACGCCAGTACTGCCCGGAGAGGATTGGACAGCGTTTGTCATCAGGCAGGATGCCGGAAACTGATCCAACAATAGTCGATAGTTTGTGCCTGCTGGTTATACGAATGATGCGCACAGCGCGCCTCAGGCAACCAATCAAACAGGTTAACGAGTCGAGAATACTCATCGCCTCATCACCGCTTCCATCAAGCTGAATTTACACACAACACCTTATGCCTGGTGCAAAAAAAAACGAGTGGCGCTTTATGCACCACTCGTCAAGATGAAGACTTATATCTGGTTGATTTTTAAAGCCAGAATAACTTAAGAGTGACTTTCGTCCGCATCCTTGTCCTGGCCATGCACGCGTTGTCCGGTAACGGGATCGAGGAACAAACGATCTTGAACGCGGCCAGCTTTGAAATCAAATACATTCGACAGTGAACCGGCTTTTTCGTCAGTAGACTGATCACCGATCCGGCCCAGATTCCAGTTATCCTCGATGAAACGCAGAATTGAGGATTGATCGGTTACCGAATGGTCGACGAAGTTCTGTTTGGCATAGGGAGAAATGACCAGAAGCGGCTGACGCGGACCATAACCGCAGCGATCCTGGTAGGCCCCGGCAGCAGCCATGCCGCAGCTTCCCTGGCCGGTCAACGCATCGTAAGTAGGATCGTTGGACTGGCTGACAATAGGCGGCATGACGTGGTCGTACCAGCCATCGGAGTCGTCATAGGCAATGATCACCGCAGTGCTCTTCCACTCCGGCAGGCGCTGCAGCTGATTGAGGGTCTGTACCAGGAAAGTCTGTTCATCGAGCGGGTCTGAGTACCCGGCATGACCATCCTGAGCCATTTTTGCCTTCAGGAAACTCACTTCCGGCATATGCCCGGATTCTACTGCAGTCCAGAAATCGGCCAAATCATATTGATGGTTGGCCTGATCCTGCTTGCCGATCATGGCCACCGAAGATGGCGATACGTGATGAGGGTTGGCCGTGGATGCGTAATACTGGAACGGCTCGTGATGCGGGCTGTAATCGGACACGTTATTGCCGGCGATGTTCTGACTGGTCGCGCCGCACACCGACTTGCCGTTGCTCATCGCGGTAGGACGGAAACCGCCCTGGAACCAACCCCAGGTAACGCCTTTGGAATTCAACAGGTCGCCCACGTTGGTGCCGCTCATCGCCAACACCGGCTTGGTGTGATTGGCGCAATCGTCATAAGCAGGATCGGCATCGCTGATCACCGTGCCGTTGGCGGTAACACCGGCAAGGTCGGTGGGTGTGACGCCATGCGTCTGCCCTGCAACCAGATTCAACGCACCCGGCGTGGAAGGCCCGTAAGTCGTGCTGAAGGAATTGTCGCTCATCGCAAAATGCTGCGCGTAGTTCCACATTGCCGTAACCGTGTTGCCATCGTAATAACCCATCACTTGCGTGGGATTACAGCTACCGTAATGCGCACCGGTACTCTCCACGAACTTGTCCATCAGACCGGCGTTCGCTGCCTGCTGTTCCTGGGTATAGCGGTGATCCATATCGCAGGTCATCGCCTGGGTACGGTCAAGCCTGAACGGCTTGGTGGCATTCGGGTTGTTGTTGATAAATTCAGGTGTCAAACCGTTTACCGACGGTGTGCCATGACGCGCCATAAAAACAGGCGATCCAGCCACGTTTGCTGCATGCGGATAGGTTGCGAAATAGTGATCAAAAGAAACGTTTTCCTGGTAAATCACCACCACATGCTTGATGGGGGTAGCGGTATTGCTATCGTCCGCGGCAGCTGCAAATGGCACTACGGCTGTTTGAAACGCTGCGCACAACGCAAGCGCAAGTACTGTCTGGCGGGGCATGACACGAGGCTTTCGGCTGGAGGCCATGGTATTTCTCCCTTTTCATTGAGTTTCAGAAATGGCTCGGTTTATTTGAGCCAGCGGTGGGTGCTGCATTTCCAGTTTGCGCGCCTCATACTGCAGGTTTATTAATGATAACTTGCGTAAACCTTACTATTAACTTACGCACGAATTACCAGTCAAGCGCGAACAATCCAACTTCCGAAACTGACAAACATATTGCAACTTCATGAAATAACTTACAACAACCTTACTATTTTCTTACGCGTTAATTACCCATCAAGCTCGAATAATCAGGCTTCGCAACAAGTAAATTATCGACCATCAAAACCTATGCACGGATGGGGGGAGCAGCAAAAATACATAGCCATTTGTTTATTCTGAGCGATCCGCCTTGCCGCCCTAATTAAACCCCTTAAATATATCGTACTCTATTGATACAATTGCTTTATTTAACAAAATACCGAGATCGCCACACTTCAGTCCAGACAAGACAGCCAGCGCCAAGGTAAACATTTTTGAGCGTCGCGCTGCAATGGATTTGCGATTGTTTCATAAGATTTTGCTTATTTTCGATTTATTCACTTGATTAAACTTTTGTTTACTTTTTGTTACATTTTTATGTACAATTTTTAAAAATTCGAGTTTGGCCACGGAAAAATATCCGCAGCGCCAAACAAAAAATAAGAACAAAAAATAAGAACAGACTAATTAATAATTCAATTAATAATTAATGGCTGGAGGAGAAGAAGTTGGGTAACCAAAAGGAGGCGGTTCGCGTGGCAACATACGCGACCACTCGTGAAGCAATCAGCAGAGCATTTTCCGTTCCTGTCCCCTTCCTGAAAAACCTCTCCATTCTCGTTAGTTGTCGATATTCGACGTTCAACAATTTGGGCGCAAATCCGGCTTAAACCCGGATTCGCGCCCATTTTTTATGGGGTATTCACCCCGCTTTGTTGTTCCCTAACTGCGGCTAGAGGAGGTTTATATATGGAAAGACGAAGTTTTCTTAAGAAGATCGGCGGTGCAAGTCTGGCGAGCACCCTCATGGGCTCGGGACTGTTGACATGGGTGCCGCGTTCCGAGGCGGCGACCATCAGCAAAACGTATTACATCACGGACGGCACGATCACCATGCCGGATGGCGTAGCTGTCTATTTTCAGAGTTTTAGCGATGCGACAGGAACATTGACCATTCCCGGTAGTTCCATCGTATGTCAGGAAGGCGATACGCTGAGCATCACCGTGGTGAATACGCTGACTAAAACGCACAACTTCGTCATAGCCGGACTCAAGGCAGGCGATCCGCCGCTGGCGAGTACCGGCAACATCGCAAGCGGCAACACCGGCACAATTTCTTACACTATCCCGAGTGGCGCAGCGGGCTCGTATCTGTTCTACGATAACGTAACCAGCTATAACCGCTTTCTTGGGTTGCACGGCGGCCTCGCCATCATGCCGGCGGGCATCTCGAACCAACTGTATTCCGGCAGCCCCACGTTTGTGAAACAACTGTTCTGGGTTTTCAATGACATCGACCCCAATTTGAACAGCGCCGTACAAACCAATACGACCATTCCCACAAGTTTTACGCCACGCTATTTCACCATCAATGGCCAGACGTCGCTGCCGCCCGGCGCAACAGGGAATGGCGATCCCACCAAAGACGCGATGGCCAACCCGAAAACAATGCTGTACGGCAGTATCGGCGATCGCACCCTGATCCGGATGCTGAACGCCGGCATGGCTTCTCATGCCCCGCACACCCACGCCAATCACATGGAATGGCTCACCAACAATGGCGTGGTGCGATCGTCGGTATGGAAAAAAGACATCATCTATCTGCGCAATAATTTGGGAAAGAATGACGCAATTTATCCGTTTGAGGCGCCGCCGGATGCTTATCCTCCCGCAACCAGCGGGCATTTCCCGATGCATTGTCACGATGAGATGTCGCAGACTGCAGGCGGGGGCCTTTACCTGTTCGGCGCCATGACCGAAATCGTTTTCGTATAAGGAGAATAACCATGAGTATGGGACAAGCATGCTACGTTTACCCGGGCGCACCGGCGACCCCGGGCTTGGTGACCGCGGACATTTCTTTCTCTCGCGGAATTTACATGAATGGATCGATGCGTTTCGATAATGGCAATTCGGTCACGATCTGGGGTTTCACCGATCTCGCGGCGGGCCAGGGTCAGTCGGACGGGATGGGTGGCGGATCATTCCCTTCGCCGGCGATACGTGTAACCGAAGGGCAGATTGTTCACACCAGCCTGTTCGTGCCGCAGATGTTCATGCATACGATTCATCATCATGGCATCGAGCCGAGTTGGGAGAACGATGGCGTGGGACATATTTCTTGGGATGTGACAAACGGTACATATACGTATCAATGGAAAGCCACGCATCCCGGGACGTATTTCTACCATTGCCACGTCAATACACCGTTGCATGCGGAGATGGGAATGTACGGCGCGTTGATTATTGATCCTGCGCCTGATCCAAATGACCCTCCGGGCACCAAGCGGGCGTTTGCAGGTGGACCGACGTACGATGTGGAAGCGATTTGGGCATGCGATGAAATTGATCCGAATCTGCATACCTTGCCTTGGTATGCGGGGACCTGCGGCGGCGATGTCGGCCTGAATAATTTTCATCCGCAATATTTCATCATCACCGGTGTGGACGGCGCTAGTTCCGCCCTCACCAATCCGGCCGTGGCAGTAAATATGACGCTCGGCCAGACCTTGTTGGTGCGCTATATCGTTGCGGGCTTCTTCCCACAGAAAATCACCTTCGGTGGCCTGACCGCCTCCGTGGTGGCATCCGATGGCCGACCATTGCCCGCTGCATGGAATACCACTTTCATTGAAGCAGCCTCGGCGGAACGTTACGACTGCATCCTCAAGCCGACCGCGACTGGAACTTATACGGTAAGCATCCAGTTCTTCCACTGGGTTACCGGTGCTTTGCTCGGCACTGCACAGACGCGGATCAATGTAAGTTAACGATCGGCTGTCATCCGTTAAAGGGGGGGAGTAATGCTCTCCCCTTTTTTATATGGCCTGGATGGTTATTCGTAATGCCGATATGGAAATCAGTCATGAGTAAAACCGCTGTTGTTATAGCCGTGATAATCGCTGCCAGTGTTGCAGGTTATTGGATTGGGCAGAAACAAGCGGCCAAACCGCAGGCGCTGGAGACCATATCGTCCGTGCCGCAGACCGGCATGCCGGCGCATAAAGTGTATGTTTGCCCTATGCACCCACAAATCGTGCAAGATCATCCCGGAACCTGTCCCATCTGCGGTATGACCCTGGTTGAATCGGAAACGGCTGATCACGCTGAGGCTGCGCTGATACACGTAGATACCGCGACGCAGCAAAAGCTCGGCATTACATTGGCTGCCGCGCGCGTGAAAACGCTCGCGCGCGAGATTCATACTTATGCCACCGTGATAGCGGACGAAAGTGCGCTTCACCCTATCGCGCCCACCGTGGATGGCGTGCTCGTCAAACTCAACGTGGCGCAAACCGGACAGCAGATCGGGCGCGGCCAGGTACTCTATGAAATTGAATCGCCTGAACTGATACGACTCCAACACGAATACGTCGATTTTCTGATTCGCCGTGCGCAAACCCTGAATGCGGCGCAACAGCAACGCGAACAAAATCGGCGCATGCAACAAAACACCCACAATCTTGATGCCGCGGGACGCGAGCAGATGGCGCGCAATATCCGTCAGAGCAAGGAGCAAATAAGAGCGATGTTGCAACCGATGGAGCGGGATGGCGTACTTTTAACCACGCAACTTAAATACGCAGGCGTGACGGATGCCATGCTTCGCATCGTCGCCAGGACAGGAAACGCGTTCACCGTTGTTCCGGTCAAGACGCAACAGTCATGCCTGGTGAAAGAAATCGGCGCACGCCCCGGCATGATGGTCACGGCGATGACGCCCATCGTGACTTGTGTCAATGATGCGCGCTTGTGGCTGGAAGTAGCGTTGTATCCCGATCAAACGCCCTTTGTCCGGACCGGCGATGCGGTCAGTGTTCGCCTGGAAGACGGCACTCAAATCAAAACAACCCTCGCCAATATCAGCACCATCGTCGATCCGGCCACGCGCACGGTGCGCGCGCGCTTTCCGGTCGCCGGTCACGGTTTGCGCATTGGCGAGTATGCCAGCGTGATGATACAGACCGCACCACGCCGGGCGCTTGCCGTGCCGCGCAGCGCCGTGATGCATACCGGACATGGCGATTTCGTTATGCGCGCGATGCAGGCAGGCCACTTCATGCCAGCCAAAGTGACAACCGGGATCGAGACAGAAGATCAGGTCGAAATCCGGACAGGCCTGCAAGCGGGTGATACGGTTGTGGTGAACGGCCAGTTTTTGCTTGATGCTGCAGCATCGATCGCCGACGCCGCACAGCGTTTCAGCGGCGGCGATCAGCCCGCGCATGCGCACTGAGCATCTTATAAGGCATTCATAATGATCGCGCGCGTTATCGACTGGTCTCTACGCCACCGCTGGCTGGTGCTGCTCGCCAGTATCATCATCGCCATCGGCGGAATATTCAGCGCGCGCCACGTGGCGCTGGACGCGATTCCTGATCTTTCCGACGTCCAGGTAATCGTCACAACGCCCTATCCGGGCCAGTCGCCACAAGATGTGGAAGATCAGGTCACATATCCACTGACCAGCGCGCTGCTGTCGGTACCGGGTGCGCGCGCGGTGCGCGGGGTTTCCATGTTCGGGAAATCTTTCATCTACATCATTTTCCACGACGGTACCGATCCTTATTGGGCACGCTCGCGGGTGCTGGAATATCTGTCGCAAGCGGCTTCGCGCTTGCCCGCCGGCGTCACACCCACCCTCGGTCCGGATGCATCGAGCGTGGGCTGGGTGTTCCAGTACGCGCTGGTGGACCGGACCGGAAAGCGCAATACCTTCGAGCTACGCGCGCTACAGGATTTTTTTCTCAAATACGAATTGCAAAGCGTACCGGGCGTGGCCGAAGTAGCGACTGTGGGCGGCGCCGCCAAGCAATTCCAGATTGAACTCGATCCCAATCGAATTGCCGCTTATGGCCTGAGCTTCGAGCGTGTGGCACAAGCCTTGCGCAATGCCAATCAATCCGGTGGCGGTTCGGTGGTGGAAATGGCACATGCCGAATACATGGTGCGAGCACAAGGCTATGTGAAAACCCTCGCCGATTTGCGGCAAGTGGTGGTGGGACAGGATGCGCAAGGTTATCCCCTGCGTTTGGACCAGGTGGCCCATATCCACTTGGGACCCGAAGCACGGCGCGGCGTCACTGATCTTGATGGCAAAGGCGAAGTGGTGGGCGGCATTGTGGTGATGCGCTATGGGCAAAATGCACTTGATACCGTGGCAGCGGTGAAAGCGCGCTTGAACTCGCTGCGCGCGGGCCTGCCGCCGGGCGTCGAAGTGGTCGTCACTTACGATCGTTCCAAGCTCATTCGGCGCGCCATTCACAACCTGCGCGAAAAATTGATTGTGGAATGCCTCGCGGTAGCCTTGGTGTGCCTGGCATTTCTATTTCATTGGCGTTCCGCGCTGGTGGCGGTAGTGACGCTGCCCCTGGGCATCCTCGCCGCATTCTGGGTGATGCAAATGCAAGGCATTAACGCCAACATCATGTCGCTCGGTGGTATCGCGATCGCGGTCGGGGCGATGGTGGATGCAGCGATGGTGATGATCGAAAACATGCACAAGCATCTGGAACGCGCCGCCCCCCATCCTGATTATTGGGAAGTCGCGCGCACCGCCTCGGTGGAAGTCGGCCCGGCACTGTTCTTTTCGCTGCTGGTGATTATGGTTTCATTCTTGCCGGTGTTTGCCCTGAGCGGCCAGGAAGGCAAACTGTTTGCACCACTGGCCTATACCAAGACCTACGCCATGGCGGCCGCGGCCGGCCTGGCGATCACCTTGACGCCGATATTGATGGGCTATTTCATTCGTGGCCGCATTCGGCGCGAAACGGAAAATCCGCTTAACCGCTGGCTGCTGGCCGCGTACCGGCCGCTGCTGTTATGGGCATTGGCGCATCGCCGCGAAACGCTGCTGATCGCACTCCTGTGCCTATTGAGCAGTGCGTGGCCTTTGGTGCATCTGGGCAGCGAATTCATGCCGCCCCTGAATGAAGGCGATATTCTCTACATGCCCACTACCGTGCCGGGAATATCTATCGACGAAGCAGCGAACCTGTTGCAAATTACCGATCGCCTGATTCGCACGGTGCCGGAAGTCGAGCGCGTATTCGGCAAGGCCGGGCGCGCCGACACCGCCACCGATCCGGCGCCGCTGTCGATGCTGGAAACGACGATTCTGCTCAAGCCGCGTGCGCAGTGGGCACCCGGCGTAAGCATCAAGGATGTGATCCGCAAGCTCGATTCCGCCGTGCATCTGCCCGGCCTCACCAATGCCTGGGGTTATCCCATCCGTACCCGTATCGACATGCTCTCCACCGGCATCCGTACCGTGCTGGGCGTTAAAGTCACCGGACCCGATCTCACCGGCATCAGCGAGGCCGCGCAGAACATCGAAGCGGCACTCAAGGATGTGCCCGGCACGCGCTCGGTGTTTGCCGAGCGCGTGGCCAGCGGGCGCTATATCGATATCGACATCGATCGTTTTCAGGCCGCGCGCTACGGGATAAATCCGGGAGATGTCAAGAGTTGGGTCGAGAGCGCAATCGGCGGCGAAACGGTGACGACGGTGATCGATGGGCGCAGCCGTTACTCGATCAACTTGCGCTATCCACGCGCGTTTCGCGCTTCGCTGCAAGCCATCGCGCAAGCGCGCGTGGTGGCGCCCAATGGCGCGCATATTCCGCTGGGTACGCTCGCCAGACTTTCCGTGCATGACGGCCCGGCGGAAATCAAGAGCGAGAACGGGCGGCTGATCGGGTATGTGTTCGTCGATCTCGCTACGCGCGATATCGGCGGTTATGTGAAGCGTGCCAATGCGGCCATCGCACAGCGGGTCAAGCTTGCGCCTGGCTATGCGTTTGCCTGGTCCGGCCAATTTTCCGAGCTGGCACGTGCCAAACAAAAGCTGACGTGGGTCATTCCCGCCACCCTGGGTTTAGTGCTGGTGTTGCTCTATGGGTATTTCCGCCAACTTGCTAAGCCACTGTTGATTTTGAGCGTGCTGCCGTTCGCTTTGGTAGGCGGATTTTGGCTGGTGTATGCCTTGGGCTATCAGTTGTCGGTGGCGGTGGCGGTAGGTTTCATCGCGCTCGCCGGCGTGGCCACCGAATTCGGTGTGGTCATGCTGCTTTATATCGACCAGGCGCTTGCCGCACTCCCTGCACCAGTCACAGTGGTGACCATCCGCGATGCGGTGATCGAAGGTGCGCTTACTCGTATCCGGCCAAAAATGATGACCGTCGCGGTAATCGTCGCCGGGCTACTGCCAATTATGCTCAGCCAGGGCGATGGCGCCGACATGATGAAGCGCATCGCCGCGCCGCTGGTGGGCGGCATGCTGAGCACACCCCTGATCTCGCTCTTCCTGTTGCCTGTCCTTTATCTTTCCCTGCGCCATCGATTACCGCGTTAATCGGGCTCTCAGTTAAAGTTAAAAAAGCAATCTCGCCACAAAGTAGGGTACAAACGGCAGCATTTCGAGCGGCTCAAAAGTTTCTAGTGAAGCTGGGGCAATTCACCTCGCTGAGGAACCGCTTCAACTGCGGATCATAGTATCTTGCCCGGTAGTAGTACAGCCCGGTGCTGTCGTTCTCGCGCCCGGTATACTGCACCGGGTTGCCGTCGGCGCTGCCGCTGGTCTGGGTCTCGCCGTAAGGGCTGTAGCTGTACTGGGTCTGCACCGCCCCTGCCCCGTCGGTTTGCGCCAGCACGCTGCCCAGCGCGTCCGCGATCATGGTGCGGTCGCCCGATGCGCCGTAGCGCGCCAGCACTTCGTCGATCTGCAACCCGGTGAGGTAGGTGGCGCCAATGGCGCTGCCTTGCAGTTCGGCGATGGCCTGGTCGCCGTCGTACAGGTACTGCACGGTCTGGCCGTTGACGGTCTTTTCTATTCTGCGGCCTAGGGCGTCGATGGTCTTGACCGGGAAACCCAGGCCGTTGAAGCGGTAGGTGGTGACGTTGCCGTTGCCGTCGGTCATCCGCGTCTCGGTCACGGTATTGGCGGTGACGGTGTACTGGTAGCTGTTGGTCACCCCCTCCGGCAGGGTCTCCAGGAGGGTGCGGCCGGTTTGACGCGGACAGTCGGCGGGCCGCCACGGATCACGCTGGTGATGTCGGGGAAAGGGCTGGAGCGGGCTAGGCATCAGTGTCTGGTGTTTCCCTGATCAATCGAGTACGACCCCATTTACGTTTAGCTAAATCTGCTCCTTATCGTCCTTCAAAACAGGAACAGACTGCCCGTTAAGTGTCGCAGAGGAAACCCTCCAAACTCCAACCTCTTTGAGCAAAGTCACAGCTAACTCGCCATTTCCTTGCGTACCCTCAAGTGAGCATGAAAATGCGGCATGTCCACTCACACCCGAAATACGTATCGAGTATCCGAAGGGATGCAATCTCATTTTACGAACATCACCCAACTGCTGTCTGATGAACGGAGATGTCATCACGAACACGTTGGCCCGCTCATAAGCACCGCTCTTTAATGCAAGCACATAACCACCGATGCATGCGAGCAGCGCAATAACGACAATGACGACAACCCACTTTATCTTCAAATAGTGCATTAGTGTCTCGTATCGAAAATTGTGACTTCGCCACCAGCGGCTGCACCAGCTTGTATCCCCCAACTGGTTCCGAGGCTTCCACTAGGTCCAATACCTGCATAACCTTGATTCGATGTGCCAGAATTAAAATTGACTCCAGCATTGGCATTGATTCCCGCCTGCACCGGGCCTATATTTCCACCAACCTCACCGAACACACCAGCACCAACTCCACCGTGACAAGAGGAACCACCTTCCCCACCGGGACGTCCACCGTTCGGGTCCCAACTGGCTCCACCTCCAATTCCCACGCCACCTCTTAGCGACAAGAATCCACCACCAGTATTAGGATCACGGCCAAATACAATTCCACCTCCGAGGCCATCGTAAAATTCAACGGTTATTGACCACAGCCCTAGCGGATCAGTCCAACGTATCGGATTCCCGCCCACATACCCATACTGGTTAACCCCGCCCCCCAGCCCAATCGGATCCTCGCTGATGAACCGCTTCAACTGCGGATCATAGTATCTCGCCCGGTAGTAGTACAGCCCGGTGCTGTCGTTCTCGCGCCCGGTGTACTGCACCGGGTTGCCGTCGTTGGTGCCCGTCAGTTGGGTCTCGCCGTAGGGGCTGTAGCTGTATTGGGTCTGCGTGGACGATCACCTAATGGGGGATATCTCTAGTCGTTGCCGGGTTCTTCGACCTAATCTCGGACACAAAGTCATCGATTGCCTTGAATGCCTGCGTTCTCTGCTCCAATAGATCCTTTCGAGTCACACGCATCACCCTATTTCTCCTCGCCTTCAGAAAATCCAATTGGGCCTGTGGATTATCACTCAATGAAAGCGGAAGCATCGTTAAGGCGTCGGCGAGTTCATGTTTCGAGAGCTGTCCTTTATTCGCGAAAATCAATAAGCGTTCCATGTTGTGGTCAGAAAATTGACCCAAGGCTATTAGCGAGTCTTCTAAGTTTCCGCCATCAAGGTTCCTCAAGTGTTTCGCCAAATACTGGGCAGCCCATCGATTTCCTTGTTCCACCGAATGAATCAACTGATTGAGGTTAGCGTTCGATGATCCAATGACAGCCCAACAGTTCGCGTCGTCTGATCCCGACAATTCAATAAGAGTACGTTTGTCTGGGGTAGCTAGAAACGCACTAACTGCCTCTTGGCAACCAGGCGAAATAGCGCTTCCTGAAGCCTGCACCCCCAAACTTACAAGCATCGATAGCACAATCAAAAATCTAAATATCGGCTTTTTCATGACCACAGTTCACCGCATTCCAATTGACCTAGAAAACATCTTCCCCAGAAACTCAAGCTGGCCGCAGTTCGCCCTTTCGTTGACAGACAACTTATTGAATTGGGCCAACGATCACCGTGATGTTTCCCGTTCCATCAGAGTTGATAATATTGTTAATTTGATTCATCCCATTTACGGTTCCCCCAAGAAAATCAGTGGAATGCGATGTCCCTGCGCCGAAACATCCTTTGAAGTTTCGTGGATAACTCCCATTGTGAATCTGTATGTTTTGGTAACCCGGAACATTTTGAAGCTCAACCCGATTGGGAGTGTGGTCTGTCCTTACAGAAGCGTCATACGTTCCCGCTGGAATCGGGCCCTTGTTTCCGCCGTCACCCGCGTGGGAATTCTCCATTGTGTAGCCAGAGAAACTACTTGAGGATTGGTCACTCGTGACGTTGATTGTTCCCGCCACACTGTTTCCAGTGGGGGAATACGTTCGATTGCCAATCATGATTGTTACATCCAAACCCTGCGGGTCAATGTATCTAATCGGATTGCCTAATGCATAGGTGTACTGGTTAACCCCGCCCCCCAGCCCAATCGGATCCGCCTCCATATACCTACCTGTGCTCGGATCGTAGTCCCTGAAGTAATTGTAGGCGAGCCCCGTCTCCTGATCATAGTACTGTCCCGGGAATCTCAGGTTGAAGACGAAGTGATGGCCGGTGTTGCCCGGGTCGTCATAGGGCGCGCTGGCATTGAACGGGTCGGCCTGGTCATTTGTTCGGGTTAAAAGAGAATCAGGCACGACGCCATAGGCTGTCCCACAGGCTTAAACTGCACCTACAGACCAATCAGGCTGCCGTGCCTGCAACACCTACGCTACGCTTTTTTGAAGATATAAGACCACAATACGCTTCGCGCCGACTCTCATCACTCCGCCCCAACCGTTTGTACAAGTCATGCGGCTGACTCACCTCGTTATTCTTTCCTGCTGCATTCGCGCGATAGCTTAACCAGCGGTATTCGCGAGGATGCCGCACCATGTCCGCGCGCACCGGGTTTAGCTCAATGTATCGATAGCAGGCCAGTACATAGTCTACGGCCTGCGCCAGACAGGAACGGAAGCGGCCTTCCCACTTCCCATAAGGTGCCGCTGCGCCGGTAAGTGCGATTCACGTATTGCACAAAGCGTTGGCCTAAATGCTTCATCAGTAAGGCGGCGCTCTCCGCTTTCTCCGGCGTCAGCAACAGGTGAACGTGGTTGGTCACCAATTCATAGGCGTGGACAGCACAGCCAAATTTGTTGGATAGCTCCGCCAAATGCTCTAGATAAAGCCGGCAATCCTCGTGGCCGTGCGATTATTGCCGTGCTGGATGGTAATCCCCCCACCGCCGCGCGCCTGCTCGGGTTCGCATAAGGGATGGTTATGTCTGGCATCCCCGATGGCTGCATGCGCGCATGGCTTTACTCGGCGTGTGTTTAATTTATTACTGACCGTACTATCAGCATAGCTGCAGCCCATAAAACTATCTGAGCAACAAAGAAGGCAAGCAATTTCCAGGCTTTTCCCTTAACCTGATATTCAGGAAATGCTTGTTCGTAAACGAGGTGATAAATTTTAATAAATGGCAGAAGAATTAAAATGACCAATAAAATCTGACCATCGGTTACCCTCATCCCCAATAATGTAGCTCCTAGATACGTTGGAAGCCCAACAATTTCTTTAATCCATTTATTTGCACTGCTTATCGGACCTTCTTTGCCAGTCTCAAACTTCATTTTTCATCTTCATTTAAGCCATCGCTCGGAGAGTTGAGTTATGTATCCTCAGGGCCACGAAGACCATATCACATGGAAAAAACATTAAATCGGCCTGCTTTCAGCTCCTCGCTTCATTGGCATATCTTAGACGGCTTAGACGGCGGCATCATGTCAGCACAATGCCCCTGATTGTCACAACCACCTAAGCCATCGCTATGTATTACGAACGGGATAGCAATTGCCAGAGGGCTCTTAGTAACCAACCCTCCTAGACCGGTTAGTTGCTTAAAGACGGCATCCCCAATCTTGTCCGTTACCCAATCTTTCCACGTATCGGGGGCGTTGTAAGGCCCTGAAATAGGATTCGGGTTCGTGGGCGGGGTCTGCGAAGGTAATGGGCTTAGCCCAAGTGGGTCAGCATAGGAAACAGGATCCCCCCCCACATAAGTATAGGTATTGATCCCCCCCATCAACCCAATCGGATCACTCTGCACATACCGCCCGGTCGTGGCATCGTAGTCGCGGAAGTAGTTGTAGGCCAGCCCGGTCTCCTGATCATAGTACTGCCCCGGGAATCTGAGGTTGAAGACGAAGTGCTGACCCGTGTTGCCCGGGTCGTCATAGGGGGCACCGGCATTGAACGGGTCGGCCTGGTCATTGCGCCACACCGGGGTGTTGGCGGTGTCGGTGATCAGCCGCGGGGTGTTGAGCTGGTCGGTGTAGATATAGTAAATCTGCGTTACAGCGGCCGCCCCGACGCTGACGCTGGCCGGGCTGGAGGTGGTACTGACGTTGCTGATGTCGGTGGCCACCGCGGTGAAGGTGTAACTGCCGGCCGGGACGTTGCTCCAGGTGTAGGTGTAAAGAGCATTGGTCGCAGCCCCGAGCAGGCTGGCGCCGCTGTAGCAAAAGTCAAGACCTGGTACCGTCACGGCTGCGCGTGTTACTGATCGAGACGACCTTTATCCATGCTTTATTAAGCAATGGCTAATCAAAGTACGGCTCACCATCAGGCCACAGAATCTTTTTGGTAGACGGCAGATTGGATAGTTCTGAATTGACGAAACCGAGGGCACACTCTAAAGCGCTCAGCAGATCCGATCCGTAGATGGTCAGCGTCGTATCCATCAGGCCATAAATGAACACTGGACATGCTGCCTCGACATTGATTTCAGTCCACCGCGGGCGTCCAATCTCGATACGCAATTCCGTCTGCACGCCAGTAGCTGCATCAGCGAGACTCAATTTACGCTCAACGATTTTGTCGAAATCCATGCTAAACACCTCCCCTCATTTGCATCCGGCACGGCATTGACCATGCAAATCATTAGCTCTCGCGTAGCACTGCGCGCGCCCCTTTGCTGTCGGGGCCATCTTGCAAATCCGCACTTGATTCAAGTACGCGGCATAGCAGTTGTCTAGGCACTCCTGCTTACCGTCCTTGCACATCTGAGAAATCGCGTTGATCGCCCCCGTCGTGCTCTTGACGAATGAGTTATTCGCCGGTGTGCCCGGAATGAACACATCGAACGGCGTCGGGGCAGGCGAGAACCCTCCTGAGCCACTCGGCGAGCTAAGCGGATCAGGATCAAGTCCGTCCGGATCAGTGTACTTCAGCGGATTCTGATTTGCGTATCCATAGGTATTCAAGCCGCCATTCAACCCAATCGGATCACTCTGCACATATCTTCCGGTGTTGGCATCGTAGTCGCGGTAGTAATTGTAGGCCAGTCCCGTCTCCTGATCGTAATACTGTCCCGGGAATCTCAGGTTGAAAACGAAGTGATGGCCGGTGTTGCCCGGGTCGTCATAGGGGGCGCTGGCATTGAACGGGTCGGCCTGGTCATTGCGCCACACCACGCTGTTGGCGGTGTCGGTAATCAGCCGCGGGGTGTTGAGCTGGTCGGTGTAGATATAGTAGATCGGGGTTGCAGGAGCCGCGCCGATGGTGACGCTCACGGGGCTGGAGGTGGCGCTGACATTGCGGATGTCGGTGGCCACGGCAGTGAAGGTGTAACTGCCTACCGGGATATTGCTCCAGGTGTAGCTGTAGGGCACCGCGGTGGCTGCCGCCAGCAGGATGGGGCCGCTGTAGAAGTCGACCCGGGAAATGGTGCCGCCGCTCTCTGCTGCCGTGGCACTGAGCGTGACGCTGGCCGGGGCGATGTAGGTTGCGCCATCGGTCGGGGCGGTCAGCGTGACCGTGGGGGCGGTGCTGACTGGATTGACCGTGACGCTCGCACTGGTCGAGGTGGCGCTGACGCCCAGACTGTCATAGGCTGTGGCGCTGTAAGTGTAGCTGCCTGCCGCGATGTTGGTGACGGTCAGGGTATAGGGCGTGGTGGTTGAAGTGCCGAGCAAGGTGGTGCCGTTGTAGAACTCGACCTTGGCAATCGTGCCGCCGGTCTCCGAGGCGGTGGCGCTGAGCGTGATGCTGGCCGGGGCGATGTAGGTCGCGCCATCGGTCGGGGCAGTCAGCGTGACCGTGGGGACGGTGCTGACTGGATTGACCGTGACGCTTGCACTGGTCGAGGTGGCACTGACGCCCAGACTGTCATAAGCTGTGGCGCTGTAAGTGTAGCTGCCTGCCGCGACGTTGGTGAGGGTCAGGGTATATGGTGAACTGGTCGATGTTCCGAGCAAGGTGGTGCCGCTGTAGAACTCGACCTTGGCAATCGTGCCGCCGGTCTCCGAGGCGGTGGCGCTGAGCGTGATGCTGGCCGGGGCGATGTAGGTCGCGCCATCGGTCGGGGCAGTCAGCGTGACCGTGGGGACGGGAGTGGCAATGGTCGCCGCCTGCGCGATAGACGCGTTGGCCAGGCCGAGTGCAAGCCAGGCCAACAGATACAGCAGTCCGGACTGCCAGCGCGGTGATGTTTTCATGTCTCCCCTTTCCGTATCTCTTCTGCTCTGGCCGCACTCAGCCTTGTGTTCCGGTGTTCCGCTGAGGCGGTTCATTTTTGGGTATTGTCTCTTGTTCTTTGTCCGCGCTGCCCTACTGCAACACCGCCACCGGAATGTCGCCAAGGTAGATATAGTCTTTGTTGCCGTTGCCACTGACTTCATACAGCAGGTGGCCGGCTTCGTCATAGAGATAGCGGGTGCTGGTCCCGGCATTGGTCTTGGCGGTGCGCTGGCCTAAGGCATTCAGGCTGTAGGTCGTGGTACGACCTCGTACCACGGATCCGCGCGTGTTGCGGCCTCGCAATAAAGGCCCACGCGTGTTGCTGGCCTGCACCAGCCGCCCACGCGCGTCGTAACTGAGGTTACTCAGTGTGTCGTTAGTCATATTACCGGTGGCGTCGTACTGGAAGGTTTGCGCGGTCGGGCCGGCGCTCGATTGCAGCTGGTTGCTGGCCGGGTTGAGGGTGTAGGCGTAGGCGCTGCTGCCGATGGTGAGTTGGGTACGGTTGCCGTTGGCGTCGTACTGGTAGCCCTGGTTGGCATTGGCGGTGGCGTAGCTGGTCAGGCGGTTGAGGGCGTCGTAGCCGAGGGTCTGCGGGGTGACCGGGTCGCTGATGCCGGTGAGGCGGCTGGCGGGGTCGTAGCTCAAGGTCTTGACGGTGGTGCCGAGCGGGTAGCTGGCGAGGCGGTTGTCGGTGTCGAAGCTGCGGTTATAGGGCTGGCCGTTGCCGAAGGTCCAGGATTTGACGGCGCCGAACGGTTGGTACTGGATGTGGGTGAGCAGCGGGGTGGCATTGACGTTGATGCTGTTGATGCGGCCCTGGGTGTAGGTGTAGCTCACTACCTGGTTGTTCGGGTAGGTGATCTGGGTGAGGTTGCCGGTGCCGGGGTCGTAGCTGTATTGCAGGGTGTCGGTGCCCTGGGTCTTGCTGGTGACGTGGCCGTATGGATCGTATTGGTAGGTGGTGGTGCCGCTGCTGTCTTGCAGTTGGGTGAGGCGGCCGATGCCGTTGGGGCCCTGGTCGTAGCTATAGTGGGCCTGGGTGCCGTCCTGGTAGGTGATGGCGGTGAGGCGGTTCAAGGCGTCGTACTGGTAGGCGGTGGTCTGGTTGCGGGCGTCGGTCTTGGCGGTGAGGTTGCCGGCCGGGTCGTAGGTGATGGTGGTGGTGCCGGTGTCGGGGCTGTGTTCGGTGAGGTGTTCGCCGAAGGCGTTGACGGTGTAGGTGGTATGCAGCGCTCTGGGGTCGCTGACCTGGGTGAGCTGGTCGAGCGGGTTGTAGGTGTAGGCGGTCTTGCCCAGGCTGGCGTCGGTGCTCTGGGTCAGGCGGTTCAGGGCGTCGTACTGGTAGGTGGTGCTGTGGTTCAAGGGGTCGGTGGCGCCGGTCAGGTTGCCGTTGGCGTCGTAGCTGTAGGTGGCGGTCTGGTTGAGGGCGCCGAGGTCCTGGTAGAGCCGGTTCAAGGCGTCGAAGCGGCGGCTGTGGGTGGCGCTCAGCGTGCCGGTGGCGTCGTAGGTGTCTTGCCGGGTGCGGTTGCCCATGGCGTCGAGGGTGTAGTGGATGTGGTTGCCGAACCCGTCCTGGATGTCGGTGAGGCGGTGGGCGGGGTCGTAGGTGTAGGTGATCAGCTGGCCGTCGGGGGTGCTGATCTGGGTGAGCTGGCCGACGTTGTCGTAGGTGTAGGTGGTGGTCTGGCTGCCCACGCTTTTGCTGGTGAGCCAGCCGCGCGGGGTGTAGCTCAACGTGGTGGTGAGGCCGTTGGGGTCGGTGATACTCAGCGGCCGGCCGTTGGCGTCGTAGCTGGGAATGCTGGTGATCTGGCCGAGCGCGTTGGTGACGCTCTGGATCTGGCCGCGGCAGCCGGCGGCGGCGCCGCTGCAGGCGGCCGCGGGGTCGTAGTAGGCGATGCTGGTCTGGTCACTGACGTCGGTTCGGGGGCCGTCGATGACTTGGCTGAGGACGGCGCCGGGGACGCTGCTGGAGTAGGTGTAGGTGGTGGTCGTGGTGCGGGTGGTGCCAGCGGCGGTGTCTTGAACCGATTGTTGGGTGAGGTTGCCGTGGCTGTCGTAGACGTAGCCGGTGACGCGGCCGGGTTCGGTGATTTGGGTGGGCAGGCGGAAGTTGGTATCCCAGACGGTGCGGAGGGTGCGCGCCTGCGCGGTGCCGCTGGCTTCGGTGCGGCTGGTCTCGAGGTTGCGGGTGAGGTCGTAGGTGTAGGTGGTCACAATACCGTTGAAGTCGGTGCGCGACGCGACGTTGCCGTTGGCGTCGTAGGTCAGGTTGGTACCCGCAGCAGCGCAGCCGGAGCCGCCGGGTTGATTAACGCCGGTACTCTTCACGACCCCGAGGATGGTCTGGAAGTTGTAGGTACGGGTGGTGCCCAGGGGGTCGGTGACGAGTGTGCTATTGGTTCCATAACTTAGGGTATACAGCTCGGCACCACCCGCGTGGCCGGTGGATATCGCCCGGCCGCTGGTGTCGTAGCTGTAGGTGGCATAGCGCACGCCGTTCTCGTCAACGATGCCGGTCAGGGCGTTGGGCAGGTTGGTGCTGGCGGTATAGGCGGGTTCGTTGTAGAGGTAGGTGCGAATCTTGCCGTCCGGGTAGGTGACAGAGGACAGGTTGTTGCTGGCGTCGTAGGTGTAGGTGTAAATGCCGCCCTGAGGGTCGGTCATTTTAACGATGCGGCTATCGGTATCGTAGCCGAACTGCAAACGGCGACTGGAAGCATCAACGACGCGGATCAGCAAGCCTGCAGGAAGTATGATGGTGGTGGGGTTACCGCTCGCGTCCAGTGCATAACCACCATTATTTCCCGCAGTACCGTCGCTATAGGTCAACGCCTGGGTGAGACCGGAGCGGTCGGTGACGGATTGCAGCTGGCCGGTACTGCCATAAGCTTCCACCTGGTCGTCGCTGTTGGTGTACTGCCAGGCAGTGGGATTGCCGGAACTGTCGGTCTGCTCGACCAGGCGGCCGTTGACGTCGGCATCAGATACCCACACGCTAGTGGAAAGGGTAAAAGTGTATACCCTCCCATCAGGTCGCTGTGCATAAACCACACTTGACGAGCCAGAAGGAACATACACAAGTGAACGTAGATAGGTATCGTTCCAGTTTTTTCCAAGACGATTATAAGTCGTGGGAGATTGAGAACTGGTTTGATTTGGGGTCGAACGATATGCCCGGACAAACTCAACGCCATCGGCAGACCCGGGAAAATCTGTCTCGAAAGCCAGTTTCATTGCAGATCCGGGATTAATAGGGTTAGCTAAGCCACAAGGAAGCTGCTTTGGTAACGGAGTACTGCTGGTTTCACAAACCTGCTGGAATTGCCCATTGAGAGTTCCCCATGCGTAATCGGTGCCTTGGGGACAATAGTGTATAAAAATGGTAGGAGATACAGTGTACTCATTAGAACAACCTTGTGATGCTTGACAAACAAAGGTTGGGGGTTCGGTAATGTTATATACGCAATAAGGAATTCCACGATCTAGAAGCGTTCTTATTAAGTAATTCCATTTAAAGCCCGGATTTATCGTGTTTATGTATATTTGAAGCGCTGGGATAGCCGCAACACATGCCGCTTCAGAGGTTGTATATATTGTAAAGTTAGGGTCGTAGCTATTTATAAAACCTGGCAATTCCGCTGATACTTGGGCAAAAATTCTTGCAGAATAGGTGAATACTAATATGGCCAATACTGAACCAGCCATCAGCTTGGATAGTGTCACCTGCGTTTTCGTTGATTTCTGGGCGCGCACTATTTGTCGGAGCAGCTTATGAAGCGGAATGGCTAACACGTGTTTCATTGTTTTCTCCCAGTTCAACCATCAACAACCGCATCCCTCCCCCGCCTCATGGCGAGGTAAATGCCCTGAATTATTCTTTCTGAATCCAAGAACGGTACAGCAGCGTCAACCCGATGGGCCGAATCAGCTTGATATATGAACATGACAGATTGATGAAACAGGTTTGCCAGGGTTTGAATGGGTTCGCCGGACAGATACGCGTGATGGGTTTGATGCTGCGCGTCCAGCGTCCACGGTTTTTGAGCCATTAGTACTCTCCCCTTGTCATTGCAACATTATTTTTGTTCTTATGTATGCCACGTTGGCATTCAACGCCTGATTCTGAATCAGGGCCGTAAATCTTTTTTGTATGGCGGCTATCTTGCTGAGACATTTGAACCCTGTCAAGGACTGAATTCCAGCCTACACTGTCTTTGGCCACGTTCCTCATTCGTTTGAACGCAAGCACTCATAATGGAGGCATACTGCTTTCTTTGCTGTCGGTGGCAAGTTTAAAACTAGGCATGGAAAGGCAGGCAGTAAAGACGTATTATTTATGTCGAATAACAAACACATGCCAAAGCTGTAAGAATGATAACGGTAATATCCGCGTCACAAAAAATAGACAAGATAACCAGACTTATTAAGCACTGAGGACTGTTGTTAAAAGGAAAGCAATGCCACACGTAAAACAGAACCAGCCCGCGCAGCACGGCTTCACGCTGCTGGAATTGCTGGTAGTCATGGTCATCATCGGCTTGCTGGTGGGCTATGTCGCCCCCAAATATTTCGCGCAGATCGGCAAATCGGAAGTGAAAGCCACCAAGGATCAAATCGACGCGCTGGGCAAGGCGCTGGACCAATACCGCCTCGACACCGGCCACTACCCCACCACCGAGCAAGGCCTGGCTGCACTGGTGACCAAACCCGCCAACGAACTGAAATGGGACGGCCCGTATCTCGCCAAAGCCGTGCCGCCCGACCCATGGGGACGACTGTATATATACAAAAATCCCGGCGAGCACGGCGACTACGATTTACTGTCATTGGGCAAGGATGGACAGGCCGGCGGCACCGGCGAAAACGCCGACCTCACCAACTGGTAACTCAAGATGCGTTTCAGCGTAAAGGCCATGCGCGCCGGTGAAGGCCTGACGGCCTTGTCCTTCGATGCAGCGAACCCGGTCGACGCCACCCGCCAGGCCGAACTGCAAGGCTATACCGTGCTCGCAGTGGCTGCGCACACCAGCCTGGCGCAGTTCTCGCGCAGTAATGCACGCTTCCCGCTGGTACTGTTCAGCCAGGAACTGCTCGCCCTGCTCGACGCCGGCCTGCCCCTGGTCGAAGCGGTCGAGACCCTCGCAGAAAAAGAACACCGCCCGGAAGTGAAGCGCGCGATTGGCCAGGTGATTGCGCTGCTGTACGAGGGCAAGACCCTGTCGCAGGCGCTGGAGCAATTTCCGCTGTCCTTTCCCGCGCTCTACATTGCCTCGGTGCGCGCCGCCGAGCGCACCGGCAACCTGTCGGAAGCGCTGACGCGCTACATCGCCTATCAGACCCAGCTGGATATCGTCAAAAAGAAACTGGTCTCGGCGCTGATCTACCCGGTCCTGCTGGTCAGTGTGGGCGGGCTGGTAACGCTGTTCCTGATGGGCTATGTGGTGCCCAAATTCAGCCGCATCTTCGACGATATCGGCGGACACATTCCGCTGATGTCGCGGCTGCTGATCCAGTGGGGCGTGTTCATGGAAGGCCATGCGCTGCAAATCGGCATGGGTGTGCTGGCCATGCTGGCGCTGAGCATTTATCTGGCGCGGCTGCCCGCCACCCGGCGCTGGGTGGGGCTGAAGCTATGGAGCATTCCGGCGCTGGGCGAGCGCATGCGCGTGTATCAGCTGGCGCGTTTTTATCGCACCGTGGGCATGCTGCTGAACGGCGGCATCCCGGTGGTTACCGCACTGGAGATGGTGGAAGGCCTGCTGCATCCGACGCTGCGCGGTCTGCTGCAGCGCGCCACCAACGAAATCCGCGAGGGCAAGCCGACTTCGCAGGCGATGGAAGTGCACCAGCTCACCACGCCGGTCAGCCTGCGCATGCTGCGCGTGGGCGAACGTACCGGGCGCATGGGCGAAATGATGGAGCGCGTCGCCGGTTTTTACGATGAGGAAATGGCGCGCTGGGTGGACTGGTTCACGCGCCTGTTCGAGCCGATCCTGATGGCGGTGATCGGCGTGATCATCGGCGGCATCGTGGTGTTGATGTACATGCCGATCTTCGATCTGGCCGGCAGCATCCAATGAGCGCCAATCCCACCCTGAGCATTGTGCACCCGGCTGACGAACCCGCAGCCGCGGCCATTCCCGGCGACCTGCTGCAAGCGGCGCGCGCCGAGGCAGTGCGCCTGCGCCGCCGTCTGGTCGAAGTGCTGGAAGAACAACTCGACCTGGCGGCGCCGGCGTTCAGCGCCAGCCTCGGCGCCACGCTGCACTACCCGGTGCTGGGCATGGATCAATTGCACGGCCTGACGCCCGCATTCGACGTGCTGCCGTTCCAGCTCGCCCAGCAAAAAACCTGCATTGCCTTTCGCGACGAAGCCGCGCGCCTGCTGCTGGTGACCGGCGACCCGTTTGTGCACGGCCTGAATGCCTGGGCCGAGGAGCGCCTGCCCGGCCCCTTCGTCTGGCATTTGGCGCATCACGCCGATGTGGCGGCGTTCCTGGCGCGCTTCGAGGAATCGATGCGCGCCATGGAGAACGTGCTGACCCTGGAAAACATCGACGAATCGGCCGTGTTGCAGCTCACCGACCTGTCGCTGAAAAGCATCAGCGAGGACACCAGCCCGGTGGTGCGGCTGGTGCATTCCACGCTCTACGATGCCCTGAAAACCGGCGCCAGCGACATTCACCTGGAAACCGTCGCCAATGGCCTGGTGATCAAATACCGCATCGACGGCGTGCTGTCCCAGGTGAGTACGGTGGCGCGCACCGACTTTGCCGAGCAAGTGGTGTCGCGCATCAAGGTCATGTCCGAACTGGATATCGCCGAACGGCGCGTGCCGCAGGACGGCCGCTTCAAGGTATCGATGCGCGGGCGCGAGGTGGACTTCCGCGTGTCCATCATGCCGTCCATATTTGGCGAGGACGCGGTGTTGCGCATCCTCGACAAACAGGCGCTGTCCGATCAGGTAAAAGGCTTGCGCCTGGACTTTCTCGGTTTCGATGAACACACCCTGAAGGCGATGCGCCATCTGTCCAACGAGCCTTACGGCATGGTGCTGGTGACCGGTCCCACCGGCTCGGGCAAGACCACCACGCTGTATGCCGCGATTACCGAGATCAATCACGGCCACGACAAGATCATCACCATCGAAGACCCGGTCGAGTACCAGCTGTCCGGCGTGCTGCAGATTCCGGTGAACGAGAAAAAAGGCCTGAGCTTCGCGCGCGGCCTGCGCTCGGTGTTGCGCCACGACCCGGACAAGATCATGGTGGGCGAGATCCGCGACCCGGAAACCGCACAGATCGCGGTGCAGGCGGCGCTGACCGGCCACCTGGTGTTTACCACGGTGCACGCCAACAATGTGTTCGATGTGATCGGCCGTTTCATGCACATGGGAGTCGACCCGTACAGTTTCGTATCGGCCCTGAACGGCGTGCTGGCGCAGCGTCTGGTGCGCGTCAGCTGCCCGCATTGCAGCGCGCCCTGCGTACCCTCCGACGCCCTTCTGGCGGACTCCGGCCTGACCCGCGCCGCCACCGCGGCATTCGACTTCCGCGCCAGCAACGGCTGCGGCCAGTGCCGCGGTTCCGGCTTCAAGGGGCGCAAGGCGATTTCCGAAATACTCAACCTGAACGACGAGATCCGCGAGCTGATCGTGGCGCGCGAACCGATCCGCAAGATCAAGGATGCCGCGCGCCGCAACGGCACCCGCTACTTGCGCGAAGGTGCGCTGGACCTGGTGGCGAACGGCGAAACCACCCTGCAGGAGATCAACCGTGTCACCTTTGTGGCGTGATCGCCTGGCGCTGGCCATCGCCCCGGAGCGCATCGTGCTGGTGCGCACGCACGGCAGGCTGCGCCCGCAAGTGGTGGCGAAAAGCATCGTGGCGGTGCCCGGCACAGGCAATGAGGGCAGCTGGCAACCCGCCCTGGACACACTCGCCCAAACCCTGCAGACGGATGCCCGGTGGCAGGGGCTGGCGGTGAACGCGGTGCTGTCGAATCACTTCGTGCGCTACCAGCTGATCCCGTGGAGCGCGCAGATCACCAGCGCTGAAGAGCGTGCCGCGTATGTGCGCGCGAGCTTTGCCCAGGTGTACGGAGACGGTGCGGCGCAGTGGACGTATGCAGTGAGCGCCACGCGGCGCGGCGCGGCGTGGTTCGCCAGCGCGGTCGACCAGGCCTTGCTGGCGCAACTGGAGGACGCCGTGGGCCAGGCGCAATCGCAACTGCGCTCGGTGACACCGCATTTGATGCCGGCGTTCAACCGTGCGCGGCGCGCGCTCAAGGAAAAGAACCTGTGGTTCGTGCAAGTGGAACCGCACAGGCTGTTGCTGCTGCTCATCCTCGGCGGCCGCTGGCACGCCGTCAGCAGCCACCCGGTCAGTGGCACTCCATGGCAGACGCAACTGCCCCTGCTGCTGGAACGCGAGTGGCACTTGCACGGAGAAGGCACGATGCCGCGCAAGCTGGTGATTTCCGCACCGGAAGCGCAGCCGGCGGCGCTGGATGACGCAGGCAATTGGGCCGTTCAGTGGCTGCCGCCGCTGCTACGCCCTGGCTTCTCCGCCAGCACCGATGCACCGTATGCCATGGCGCTGGGGGCCTGACATGGGCTTGCCCGTGCTCGCTCTTGATTTCAAACGCACGCCGCGGCCCTGGGCGTGGATCGGCGTGTTGCTGCTGGTCATCGGCGCAGTATGGCTGGTCCAGGTGGTGAATACCGAACGCGCGCTGAGCGGTCAAATTGACCTGGCCGAAGCGCGCCAGGCAAGCATGACACGCCACGGCAAAATGAAACCGGCCCTGCCGCCCCCCGACCCCCAGGCATTGCAGCAGCAGATCCGGCAGGCCAACGCGATTCTGCAACAGCTGGCACTGCCCTGGAACGCCCTGTTCCAGACGCTGGAAGCGACGCGCGACAAAGACATCGCGCTGCTTTCCATCCAGCCCGATGCCGCCAAGCACCGCGTGCGCATTGGCGGCGAAGCGAAAAGCCTGGAAACCCTGCTGGCCTATATCGCACGCCTGGAGCAAGGCCGCGTGCTGAACCACGTCTATCTGACCAGCCACGAAGTGCGCACCCAGGATGCCGAACAACCGGTGCGTTTCACCCTGGTCGCGAACTGGGTGGTGCAGCCGTGAACGCGCTTTCCTCTGCGCTGCGCCGCCTGTACGACAGCCTGGGTTGGCCGGGCATGGCGGGCATCATTCTGGTCCTGCTGGCGGCCGGCATGACGGTGTCCATCGTGCAGCCCAGGAGCGCGCAGCTCGCCGAGCTGAAACGCGCCAACCAGTCCCTCAAAACACGCATCGAACAAGCCGCACGCAGCGGCATACCTGAAACCGGCAGCCAGGACGATCTGGCCCGCTTCTACGGCTTTTTTGATGGCCCGGGCACGACGCAGTGGCTGGACAAAGTGTATGCCGCAGCGGACGCGCAAAACCTGGTGCTGGCGCAGGGTGAATACCGCATGACGCCGGACCGCACCGGCAAGCTGGCACGCTATCGGATCAGCCTGCCGGTCAAAGGCAGTTATGTGCAGATCCGCCGCTTTGTCGCGCAGACCTTGACGGATGTACCGGTGGCAGCGCTGGACGACATCAGTTTCAAGCGCGAAACCATCGGTGCCGCACAACTGGAGGCGCACATCAAGCTGACGCTGTTCCTCAGCGCGGATCGCGCGGGGGTGCAGTGATATGGCGCTGACGGTACGCACGCGCCAAATCCTGCTGGGCGCTGCGCTGGCGGCGACACTGATCGCCGTGGCGTGGGAACACGAACAAACGCAGAGCGAACCGGCGGATGGCGTGGTGGCGCCGGTTAACAGCAAAACCGCGCATAAATCATCCGCGCGCGACACCGCGCACCTGGCGCTCGATAAACTGCGGCGGGCTGACGACAGCAAAGCCGCCGGCATCAAGGACGTCTTCCAGGTGCAATCCTGGTATGTGCCGCCGCCGCCCCCGCCGCCCGCACTCCCGCCGCCGCCTCCGGCACCGCCGCCGCTGCCTTTCGCTTACCTGGGCCAGCTTCTGGAGGACGGCAGGCTGACCGTATTTCTGACCCGGCAGGACCAGAATTACGCAGTGAAAACGGGGGATACCCTCGACGGCATGTATCGCGTGGACAGCGTCGAGGCGCAGCGCGTGATGTTCACTTATTTGCCGCTCAACATGCAGCAGTCGCTCGCCATAGGGAACGTGAATTGATGAAGATGATGAGAACAATCGCTTTGGGTCTGGCGCTAGGGGTGCTGCTGGGCGCATGCAGCGCCGGTCGCCGCGCCTTCGACGACGGCCAGGACAAGATTCACCACGGCAACGTTGAAGCGGGTCTGGCCGCGCTGGAAAAAGCCCAGAAAGCGGATGCCGGCAACCTCGAATACAAAAGCAATTATCTGCGCCAGAAAGAGCTGTATATCCGGCAACTGCTGAGCCAGGGCGATGCCGAACGCGCCGCGAAAAAATATGCGGATGCCGACGCCACCTATCACCACGTATTCCAGTACGACCCCGGCAACCAGCACGCCATCGACGCGATTGCCGGCATCCGTCACGACCGCCGCCATGACGGTATGGTGGCCGATGCCGACAAGCTGTTGCAGGCCGGCAAAACCGAGGAAGCCCAGGCCATCGTGCGCGCGGTGCTGGCGGAAGACCCCCGGCAGGAAGCCGCGCGCAGGATTGCGCGCGAGCTGGAGCAACGCGCGGCCACGCAAAAATCCGCCGAGCCGGCGCTGGGCGCGGCGTTCAGGAAGCCGATTTCGCTGGAGTTTCGCAACGCCAGCCTGCAAGCCATCTTCGAAGTCATTTCACACAGCACGAACATCAATTTCGTGTTCGACCATGACGTGCGGCCCGATCTCAAATCGACGATCTTCGTGAAACACACCACCATCGAGGACGTCATCAATCTGCTGATGGTAACCAACCAGTTGCAGATGCGCGTGCTCAACGCCAACACCGTGCTGATCTATCCCAATACGCCGGTCAAGGCCCGCGATTACCAGGAGCTGATGGTACACGCGTTTTATCTGGGCAACGCCGATGTGAAACAGACCCTCAACATGATCAAGACCCTGGTCAAGACCCGCGATGTGTTCATCGACGAAAAATTGAATCTGCTGGTGATGCGGGATACGCCGGAGGCCATCCGCCTCGCCGAAAAACTGATCGCGACGCAGGACCGCGCCGAGCCGGAAGTGATGCTGGAAGTGGAAGTGCTGGAGGTGAAGCGCAACCGGTTAATGGATCTGGGCATCCAATACCCCAATACCTTTACCGCACTGAACATCGCCAATCAGACAACGCAGACCTTCCAGGGCGGCACCGCGGTGGTCAGCGCGCCGTCGCAGACCCAGAACATCCTCACCGTCGATACCCTGAAAAGTCTTGGCGCGGGGAATATCGCCGTCTCGCCCAATCCGCAATTGAATCTGAAGAAAGAGGACGGCGACGTGCAGATTCTCGCCAACCCGCGCATCCGCGTGATGAACAAACAGAAAGCCAAAATCCATATCGGCGACAAAGTGCCGGTGATCACCACCACCAGCACCGCCAATGTGGGCGTGTCGGAATCGGTGAGTTACCTGGACGTGGGACTGAAGCTGGATGTAGAGCCGACCGTGTATCTGGATAACGAGGTGGGCATTAAAGTCGGTCTGGAAGTCTCCAATATCGTGCGCGAAATTCGCAGTTCCAGCGGCACGCTCACCTATCAGATCGGCACCCGCAATGCGGATACCGTGCTGCGCCTGAAGGATGGCGAAACGCAGATTCTGGCGGGGTTGATCAGCGACGAGGACCGGCGCAGTGCCAGCAAGATTCCCGGTTTGGGCGACCTGCCGATGTTTGGCCGGCTGTTCTCCACCCATCATAACGAGGCCAACAAGACCGAAATCATCCTGCTGATCACCCCGCATATCGTCCGCAACCTGACCCGGCTGGATGCGCGCATGAGCGAGTTTCCGGGGGGCACCGAAGCCGATATTGGCGGGGCGCCGCTGAGCTTGCGCCAGCCTGCCGCGGCTGCGGCGCCGGCAGTGTCGCCGGTACCGGCCATGCGACCCGGGGTACCTGTAGCACCGGTAGCGCCCCTGGGGTTGCCCGGCGCGGCTGTGCCTACGCCGGCCCCATTGCCGGCGCCCATCCCCGCGCCAGTACCGGCAACCCCTGCTGCAGAGCCGACGCCAGATTCAACGCCCGATCCTGCGCTTGTGCCGACCCCTACGCTGTTGCCACCCGATCCGGCCAATCCGCAATGATGCATGCACGCGGCTTCACGCTGATCGAGCTGCTGGTCACGGTGGCCATCGTCGCCTTGCTCGCCACCATCGCCCTGCCGATGACCGAACTCGTCGTGCAGCGCGCCCGGGAGCAGGAGTTGCGTCACGACTTGCGCGAAATCCGCACTGCCATCGATGCCTACAAGAAGATGAGGGACGAGCCCAATGGTCACATCCAAAAAGAAGGCCTGGATGATTCCGGCTATCCCAAATCGCTGGATGTATTGGTAGAGGGCGTGGAGGATATCAAAAGCCCCAAGCGCAGCAAAATATATTTCCTGCGCCGTATCCCGCGCGATCCGTTCAGCCGGGATACGACCAGTCCCGCTGCGGATACCTGGGGCAAGCGCTCGTACAAAAGCCCGCCCGACGACCCGCAGGAAGGCGATGACGTATATGACGTGTATACGCTGAGCAAGGGCGTGGGCCTGAATGGCATACCCTACCGGGAATGGTGATGGCCAGGACTCGCGCATCCGGGTTCACCTTGATCGAACTGCTGGTGGTGATGGCGATCATCGCCTTGCTGTTGTCCATCGCCACGCCGCGCTATTTCAACAGCGTGGATAAGACCAAAGAGGCGGTGCTCAGGCAGGACCTGTCCACGATGCGCGACGCCATCGACAAATATTACGGCGATACCGGGCAGTATCCGGACACCCTCGACGATCTGGTCAGCAAAAAATACCTGCGCCAGCTGCCGGTCGATCCGATCACCGACAGCGCCACCACCTGGATGGTGGTGGCGCCAGGCGACGCCGACCAAGGCGGCGTATACGATCTGCACAGCGGCGCGCCCGGCAACGGCCGCGATGGCACGCCGTATTCCGGCTGGTGAACCGATGCGCCAGCGCGGCTTCACATATCTGGTGCTGTTGTTCATGGTGGCGATCATGGGCGCGGTGCTGGCCGCCACCGCGACGGTCTGGCACACCCTGGCGCAACGCGACAAGGAGCAGGAACTGCTCTACGCGGGCCATGCATTCCGGCGCGCGATCGGGCTCTACTACGAGCGCACCCCGGGCACTGTCAAACAATATCCGAAGAAGCTGGACGATCTGCTGGAAGACAAACGTCAGATCAGCCTGGCGCGCTATTTGCGCAAAATCTACATCGATCCGCTGACGGCCAGCCAAAAGTGGGGGCTGGTGCCCGGTCCGGGCGGCACCATCATGGGGGTGTATAGCCGCTCTGAGGCGACGCCGATCAAGACCGGTAACTTCGACAAGGCTGATAAGGATTTCGCGGGAACCGGCAGTTATCGGGACTGGCGGTTTACCTATATGCCAACACAGCCCATTCCTGCTGCCGCCGCTCTGCCGCCGCCTGGGGCACAGGCTGCGCCGGTTGCGCCAGGCAAGCTGCCGGCTGCTACGAAATAGTACAAAAAAATGGCCAAGGTTACCCTCCAGCCATTCACTTGGTGTGTTGATTTGTCAGGCGTAGGTGCTGAGGATTTGAACAGTGAAATCAAAATTTAGGGCACCCTCGGGTGCCCTTTTTCAATTCAACCCAAATCACCTAAGGGTGGTCAGGCCGAAGGTTTGATAGCCTCAATAGTAGCTGACACAACATAATCGGTGACAGGCTGCCTTGGTGCCCAGTCACGAATAAACGTCTTGCTCTCGTCCTTTGGAGCAATACGAATCTGCTCGAAGCCGGTGGCTTGCAGCATGGCTTCGACCTCGGAAATCAACGATGCCCCAGCCATACAGCCCGTGAACAGCGCCAAATCATGTTTGATTTCTTCGGGCAACTCCGCGAATGCAACCACATCTGAGATGGCAAGTCGTCCGCCCGGCTTCAAGGCACGAAAGGCTTCGGTGAATACCCGATGCTTGTTTGGTGATAGGTTGATGACGCAGTTGGAGATGATGACGTCTGCTGTCCCATCGGCCACTGGGAGATTCTCGATTTCACCAAGGCGAAACTCCACGTTGCGGTAATTCCCTTTTTCCGCATTGGCGCGCGCTTTGGAAATCATGGCGGGGGTCATGTCGACGCCGATGACATGCCCCGTTTCATTAACCTGCTTAGCGGCGAGGAAGCAATCAAATCCACCCCCGCTCCCCAGGTCAAGGACTGTTTCGCCAGTCTTCAAATCGGCGATGGCTTGAGGATTTCCACAGCCAAGCCCCATGTTCGCCCCCTCAGGCACATCCAGAGTATCGGCCGCCGAATAGCCTAACCCTTGTGAAAGAACGACTGCTGCGGTCGGGGTTGAGCCGCAGCAGGCCGGACCGCAGCCACAGCCATCGCTTTCAGCGATTCGGCCATACTGCTCGCGTACAGCTTGGCGGATTTCATCGTGTTTGACATCGTTCATGGGAATGCTCCGTTAAGTTAAGGATGCAGCGTTTGTTACGCCGTACCTCTATAGACGGAGGTGATGCAAAAAGGACGCAAACAAGTAGGGCCAGACTAACGGCAGCCTCGCTTCTTGTCCCGAACCTCATACCCGACGATAGTCCCCCGCTCAGTCTCGATGTCGCAGCACTCCATGATTCGTTCTCGTAGCTTCTCCCTTCCTCGCTGTACGCGGGATTTGGCACCGGAAAGTGATAGCCCAAGTTTAGTTGCCACGTCTTTCTGTGTCTGGCCTTCAATCTCCGAGAGCATGAGCGGGAGTCGATAGGTTTCGGGCAAATCAGCTATCAGCGGTTGGAGGCATGATGCCAGTTCCCCGATATAGTCAGGTTCGGGTTCCGGGGCAGCCAACTCCTCGGATACCTCTTCCGACGGGCGTTGTCCCCTGTAGTGGTCGGCAATGGCATTAGCGGCAATTCTGTATAACCAAGCGGTTATGCTTCCACGGGATTTAAGCGTATGAAGGCTGATGTGGGCCTTCAGGAACACATCCTGCAAGATATCGTCCACCACGTTGGGGTCTCGCACTCTTCTGGCGATATAACTGCGTAGCCGAGACTTATGTTCGGCCCAGAGGGGAGGCGAGTCACTGGGCATATGTTCACTGTTCATGTTGTTCTTCCGGTTCGGTCAATGGCATACGTGGAGTGAGTATAGGAATCGCGCATCAAGCCTTGCCACAGAAGTACAACACATCCTGCGGGTCGATGACGGCTTTGGCCAGCCCCAAACGCATCGCCGGAGTCTTGCCGCCTTTCCCCTTCAGGCAGTAGTTGAATTACACCCGGTAAATCTCCAGGTACTTCGCCAGCACAGCCGGGTTGTAGGCGCCGTAGCCATGCCACATCAGGCGCTGCTGCCGGACGCTTACCACCGGTCTTTCTGCCAAGCAGACCCGGCGCCGGGTCTGCATGAAGAACCGGTCAATCGGGTGCAGCGTCGCCCGCAGCAGCAGCCTGGCTTGATGGTCCTCGTCATAATCTCCCAGGTCGGTCAGCCAGCACACCCGTTTGAACGGCTCAGAGGCGATAGGCATAGGGTGGCCAACCCATTTATCGCCCCACCGCCCCATCGGAACCGCACCTTTCATTTCAGCCTTCATCAGTTCCACGGCGGCCAGAACCGGATACTTCTTCTACCAGCGGGGCAGGGCCACCAGAAGGCGCAGGAAGCGCCGGAAATTTTTACCGCAAGAAAATGCCCCCATAAATCATTGACTCATGAGGGCATTCTATGAAGTTATTACCCCTTCATCAACACGCCAAGTGAATGGCTGGAGGTTACCCTTGGCCATTCAAACTACGCTTGCTTGATAAGCTAAATGCTATGCCCGGATATCCGGCTAAACATTAGTCATCGTGACCTGCACGGTGATCCTCCACATCCGCATCACGCTGTTCAACATGGGCATGATCGAAATCAAACATGCTCATGAGATCGCCAATCGCAGGGCGGTTGAGCGGCACGTAGGGATTGTTTCTGCTGGCAATCGGGTTAGGCAGGTTATCGCGGCTACGCTTTGAAAGCGGGTTGAGCCCCCAGTTCTTCTCAATGAACTTCAGGATAGAGGCATGATCGTTGTAAACATGGTCAACATGCCCTTTCCTGGCGAGCGGAGAAACCACGATCAACGGAATCCGTGTGCCATCACCGAAGAAATCGACAGGCTGGATATAGCCTGAGTCATAGTAGCCGCCACCCTCGTCGGTAGTGACGATAATCGCGGTTTTCGCCCACGCCTTCTTGTCGCTTTTGACGCGGTTGATCACATCAGCAACGAAGTTCTCGAAATCAGACATGGTGGCATTGGCCGGGTGGCCGGCCTTGCTCTCGAACGGCCTGATGAAGGACACTGCGGGCAAGGTATCGTCTTTGGTCACGTCCTTGTAGAACTGCGTTACATCCTGCAGGTTGTTCTTCAATGGCGTGGTCATGACGCCCTTGAAACCGGTAAACGGATCGCAGATGCTGCAATACTCGTTGGTCGGCGTGATGCCGTCATTGCGCCCGCCGCTATACCATTTCCAGGAAACACCTTTGGCCGACAAGGCTTCGGCAATGGTAGGAATGGTTTGCGGCGGCAGCGTGAACTTGTCTGCACCGAGCGGCTTCACCTCACCGGTGGCGGTATAGCCCAGCCCATAATTGTTCAGCAGATAATAGGTGTTGGGTGCGCAATTGCCGTTATTGAAGGTTTTGCCCGGCAGAGAATCAATGTAGCCCATGATCTGGGCAACGCCTGGCTGACTGGCATCCGAGCAGTTCACGTAGGAACCACCGCGATAACCGTCCTGTTTGTAAAAGTTATTGGTGCCGGGTTGCGGGTCGGGATTCTCGATCTGGTTGGCAGGCGGCATATCCGGCACACCATTCAGATTGTGAAACGCCACGTCGCCGGTGGCGATCGCGATGAAGTTCGCTCCGGTTCCTCCCATGATGGGCTGGTGGTAGTTGTCGCTGATTGCGTAATGATCCGCCATGGCCTTGAAGAAAGGCGCATCCCCGGTGCTCATGTTATAAAAGCCCATCGCTTCGCCGCCCTGGAAAGTGTTGCCGGGCGTAGGCGCGGGCGCACCATTTTGCGGACCGATGCCGACAGTCTGGTCAGCCCAGACGAACAGGTCCATTTTGCCCTTGTCAGCCTGTTGCCACATCTGGAAAAAGCGGTGCATCGGATCACCGGTGTGTGCGTCGTAAGGAACATACTTGGTAATCTGGAACGGGCCATTGGGCAGGTTGGCCGGGAAACGCGCATCGGGAACGCCGGGAGGCTGGCCGGTTGCATAAGTGGTGGCGGGTTGCAGCAAGGCTGGATACGGGCCGGTCAACAACGGGTCAATGCTGTAGCTGTTCAGATTGGAAGCCTGCTGCTGCGCTGCCAGTGCGAAGTTAGGGCCAGGCGTGCCGTCCGCGTTGATAATCCCCTTGGCCAACAGGTTCTCCACAGTTTGCCCATGGCGTGGCTTGTAGCCGCCATAAAGATTATCGAAGGTGTGGTTTTCGCCAATGATCACAATCACGTGTTCGATCGGTGTTCTGGTCTTGACGCGGTCATGGGCATGCTCGCTTCCGTCGCGATTATCCATGGCATGGGCTGTTCCGAATTGCCAGATCAAGGCAATGCTTAGCGCCAATGCCGACAATTTCGGCGTGTAATTCATTTTCATCTGAAACCCCCTACGGTTGTTCAATGGTTGAATTTCATGGTTGCCGAGCCTGGTTGTACCCACGCATGGGAAAGTAGGCTCCCTTTGCTTTGCAAAGTATCTGCGCGGACTAGGCCACGCAAATACATCCTGGGGGTTCAACATGACAGCCCGATAAAGAATAATTGACACAAAATTTACAACGCCAGAGACCGAGGAGCCGCGCGAGATGCGATCGCAAAGTTCATGACTGTTGCAGACAACCGAGTTGAGTGTGCTCACCTATCTGCAGGTGCGCGGCGTCACAGATCGGTATGCGCAGGGTGTAGCGACCAACAAAGAAGTACGGGAACGGTTAACGCATAAATTGAGTTTTTTCCTTTCCCCGACATATTCAGCTTATTCGGCTTACATTTGGCGTCTAATATGGTAGTTGTCTTGACCAGAAAGCCCCCCTTGAATACAAGGCATACCTTCTTGCCCGAGAAAAAATCGAAAACGGTTTCTATGCTCGTGAATGAGCATCCCCGGTTGCGCGCTGCGGCAACCGTCGTTGCAGCAGGTTTCCTGGCCGGGGCGGCGATTCCTGCCATGGCGGGGCAAGCCGACCCTTTTTCGACACAGGGACTGGCTGCAAGCTCGGCGGCAGGGAGCACTCAGCGTCCCCTGCTCGCTATCCCGTGCGAGAATATCCAGCCCTCCCAAGCTCCGCTTGCGCTGGCTGATGTGGTGGAACGGGCGTTGTGCAACAACCCGCAAACCCACGAGGCCTGGGCGAACGCGAGATTCCAGGCAGCCCAGGTGGGCATTGGCAAATCCGCCTATCTGCCATCGATCAGCATCGGCGGCGCAGAAACGCGGAACCGCACCGATGGCGGCAATTCATTCGCGTCCGGCAGCACGACAACCTATAGCCAGCAAAGCCTCAGCGCCTCATTGAGCTACCTGCTGTACGATTTCGGCGCGCGCGACGCCGCCCTGGAGAATGCGAAACAGATTCTGGCCGCGGCCAATGACACCCAGGATGCCACCATCCAGTCGGTTTTCCTGGCAGCGGTGCAGGCCTATTATCAGCTCTTCGCCACCCAGGCGGCTGTCGCATCCGCCAGGGAAGCGGAAAAATCGGCGCAGGAAAGCTTCAACGCTGCCGCCGCACGCTACAACGTGGGCAGCGGCACGCCGGCAGATAAGTTGCAGGCACAGACCGCGCTGTCCCAGGCCGTGCTGAATCGGATCAGGGCGCAAGGCGACTTCAGCAACGCCCAGGGGCAATTGGCGAACAGCATGGGACTGGATGCCAACCAGCCCGTCGCGGTCACCCCGCCGGCGCTTGCGGTGCCGGACGCGCAATTCGTGCGGAACATCGGCAAACTGATCGAAGAAGCGCGTCGGCTGCGCCCCGATCTCGCTGCGGCGGAGGCGCAGGTCAATGCCGCCAGAGCCAGCGCGGAGGCGGCCAGGGCAGCCGGCATGCCGACCATATCGGTAGCGGCGAATGTCAACCGTTCCTACACCAACCTGACCGATCCGTTCAGCAGTTCCAGCCTTGGCGTTTTGGTCAACTTTCCGCTGTTCACCGGCTATAACACCACCTATCGCATCCGAGCCGCCCAGGCGCAGATCGACACCAGCCTTGCCCAGCGCGAGCGCCTCAGCCAGCAGGTGGCGCTGGACGTGTGGAAGGCATATCAGGGCGTCGTCACGGAGACCCAGGCGGTAAAAAGCGCCAACGATCTGGTGGCCAGCGCCGTACAGTCTGAACGCGTCGCACTTGGACGTTACAAGGCGGGCGTCGGCAACCTGCTCGATTTGCTGACCGCCCAGAGCGCGCTCGCCAGCGCCCGGATGCAGAATATCCAGGCCATCTACAACTGGCACATTGCCAAGGCGACGCTTGCCCAAGCCATGGGCAGGCTGGATTTTTCCACCCTGGAAACGTCCGCGTCGCAAACAACTTCTCCTTAACGAATGATGCACATGAATCTACGCCACCTGCTATTGAACAAAGCGACCTTGATCCTGGCCCTGATCGGCCTCGGTGCGGGAGGGTATTTCTATTGGCAGAAAGCTCATGCCCCGTCGCCCGAACAGCGCTACAAGACCGAAGTGCTGGAGGCGGGAGACGTGACGCAGACGGTTTCCGCCAACGGCACGCTCAACCCCGTGGTGCTGGTGAATGTGGGTACCCAGGTGTCGGGGACGGTGAAGAAGCTGTATGTCGATTTCAACGACAAGGTCAAACAGGGGCAGGTGCTGATGGAGCTCGATCCCGCCGTATATCAGGCCCAGGTCGACCTGAGTGCGGCCAGCGTGAACAATGCCCGGGCCTCGCTGGAGCTGGCGCAGGCCAACGAGGCGAGAACGCGCGAACTGTTCCGGCTGGAGTACGTTTCGCGGCAGGAACTCGACCAGGCAGTGCAGACGCTGAAATCTGCACGCGCCCAGCTCGCACAGGCGCAGGCCCAGGCGCAAAAGGACCGCACCAGCCTGGGATACACCGTCATCCACTCGCCGGTCTCCGGCGTGGTGGTGTCGCGCATGGTGGACGTCGGCCAGACTGTCGCCGCCAGCTTCCAGACCCCTACCCTGTTCACCATCGCCCAGGATCTGAGCAAGATGCAGATCGACTCCAGCTTCGCCGAGGCCGACATCGGCAACATCAAGGTCGGACAGCCGGTGCACTTCACCGTGGACGCTTTCCCCAACCGGATGTTCAATGGCGTGGTCAAACAGCGCCGCCTCAACCCCACCACGCAGCAGAACGTGGTGACCTATGACGTGGTGGTGGCGGTGGACAATCCGGAATTGATCCTGATGCCGGGGATGACTGCCTATGTCAATATCGTGGTCGCCCAGCGCAAGGACGTGCTGCTGGTTCCCAACGCCGCCCTGCGCTTCAAACCCGCCGATACCACGGCGAAAAATAACGCTGCGCCGAAAACCAGGGAAGGACGCAAGAAAGCCGCGGGCGCAACCGTGTATGTTCTGGAAAACGGCAAGCTCAAACCGGTCAGCATCGTTACCGGCATCACCGACAACCGCTTCACCGAGGTGGTTTCCGGGAACCTCAAGGCTGGCGACCAGGTGGTGACGGAAGATACCTCCGCCGGCAACGAGAGCGCAGGGCAATCTTCGGGCTTGAGGATGAGAATGTTCTGATGGGCGGCGAAGCGATCATCCGCATCAGCGGCCTGAGCAAGAACTACATCACCGCCGCGGGTTCCGTGCCGGCGCTGGCAAACATCGACCTGGAAATTCTTGCAGGCGAGTTCGTCGCCATCATGGGGCCGTCCGGGTCCGGAAAATCGACCTTCATGAATATCCTCGGGTGTCTGGACGTGCCCAGCAGCGGCACCTATTTCCTCAACGGAACCGATGTCAAATCGCTCGACAAGGACCAATTGGCCCGCCTGCGCAACGATGTCATCGGTTTCGTATTCCAGGGTTTCAACCTGCTGCCGCGCGCCAACCTGATCGACAACGTCGCCCTGCCGCTGGTGTATGCCAGAGTGGGCAAGGCGGAACGGGACCGGCGTGCACAGGATATGCTCGACAAGGTGGGTCTGGGCAAATACGGCGCCTCGCGCCCCAGCCAGATTTCCGGCGGACAGCAGCAGCGCGTCGCCATCGCACGCGCGCTCGTCAACCGGCCGCGCCTGATACTCGCCGACGAACCGACCGGCAACCTGGACACCAAAACCAGCCAGGAAATCATGAACCTGTTCACAGCCCTCAATCGCGACGAAGGCATCACCGTGGTGCTGGTCACCCACGAGGCCGACATCGCGACCTACGCCAGCCGGCTGGTGCGCTTCATCGACGGGCACAAGGCCCACGATGGCGCGGTGGAGCGCGAACTTCTGGGGGCTAACGCATGATCGGAGCGATGCTGATGGAAGCCTGGCGCGCCATGGCGGCGAACCGCCTGCGCACCTTCCTCACCATGCTGGGAATGGTGATCGGTGTCGGCGCGGTCATCCTCATGCTGGCCATCGGCCAGGGCGTGCAATACCAGGTTCAGCAGTCCATCGCCTCCATGGGCAGCAATCTGTTCATCATTCTTTCCGGCACCTCGACCTCCGGCGGCGTGCGCATGGGTGCCGGGGCGGCGCCGACCCTCACCGTGGCGGATGCCCAGGCCATCGGCGAACTGCCGAGCATCGCGGCGGTGGCGCCCAATGTGCCAGGCACCGCGCAAATGGTTTACGGCCCCAACAACTGGAGCACCCAGATCGTCGGCACCACGCCGGCCTATCTCGACGTGCGCGACTGGCCGCTGGCGAGCGGCTACCCCTTCACCGATTCGGACGTGCGTTCCGCCACCCGCGTCGCCCTGCTCGGACAGACGGTGGTGAAGAACCTGTTCGGCGACGAAGAAGCGGTGGGCAAGACCATCCGCATCAAGCAGAGCCCGTATCAGGTCGTCGGCGTGCTGGCCGCGAAGGGGCAAAGCATGGACGGACGCGACCAGGACGATACCGTACTGATTCCGGTCACCACCGCCCAGCGCAAGCTGTTCGGCTCCCAGTTTCAGGGCACGGTGCGCTTCATCATGGCCCAGGCCACCTCGGCCGAGGCCATGCCCGCCGCCGAGCGCGCCATGACCCAGCTGCTGCGCCAGCGCCATCACCTGCAGGAAAAGGCGGATGACGATTTCACCATCCGCAACCTCACCGCCCTGGCCAATACCGCTGCCGAAACCGCCCGTGTCATGTCCCTCATGCTTGGCGCCATCGCTTCCATCTCGCTGCTGGTGGGTGGCATCGGCATCATGAACATCATGCTGGTATCCGTCACCGAGCGTACCCGCGAAATCGGCATCCGCATCGCCATCGGTGCCCGCCAGCGGGACATCCTGCTGCAGTTCCTGCTGGAAGCCATCATCATCTCCATTGTCGGCTGCCTGGTAGGCGTGGGGCTCGGCATCGGCGGTGCCGTGCTGGTGAACCAGCTCACCCAGACCACCATGGTGATCACGCTGAGCTCCGTCGCCATGGCGTTCATGGTGGCGGCCGCGGTGGGGGTATTTTTTGGCTTTTATCCGGCCAGAAAGGCGGCTCGCATGGAACCGATCGAAGCGTTGCGCTACCAATAAAAATCCATCAGCAGCGGGCAAGATCATTGGTGCAAATCTTCCATGTCCATCTGCTATATATAGATAGCAGATCAATAAATTCGCCATTCGCCATTGTGGCATCAGATACTCAGGACAAAATCATGATTCGTAACCCAATAGATGTTGCCAGCCGTGTCAGCCCAAGATTGTCGGCGCTTCTCGAAAGCAGAGTCAACGACCCGGATTGCGAGCAGCCCGTCACACTCTCAGCGGTACGCCGCTTTTTGGCCGACCTGCTGCCTGCCGAATTCAAGGAGGCTGAGCGGATGCACCACTTCGATGTCAGCGAATCGCTCCTCGACGAACTGGATGCCCTCATCGAGGAGTTCGGCAGATCCGCGCTTGCCATCGATTTTGTACAGATCAATGTCAGCGAACAGTTGTCTCGTGTGATTGAAGCGGTGGTTAACGACGAGAACCGGGAAAACCCGCCTACGCTTGCTGCGGTCAGGGATGAAATCGTTGCCGGCCTGGGCGCTCGCTTGGTGGGCGAAGGCGTGCTGGATGAGGACGAGGACGATACGCTGATGGCAGAGATAGAAACGCTGATCGAACATTTCGGTACAGACACACCGGCCGAAGGACTGTTGCGCTACGAGTAGTAAACCCGCTCCCTTGGAGAGGGTAGCTTATGCATTATTGGGTGACGTTTGCGGACAGCGGTTTGGCTTTGGCGTGCGGCATGCCGTAGCCGATGCCAGGCACGGAAGGCTGGAAAATGGCGAAGGCTGTCCTTACCTGGGCGAAGGAGTATTCGGCATGTTGAAGAAGCGGCGTTCGCGGCGAGTTCTGTCCCTGTTTCTGGTGGTGCTGGGCGGCGTGCTCATGTATCTGGCACCCGAGATATTGCCCGGCCTGGTGCTGCTTGGTCTGGGTGTTGTGGTGGAACTGGTTGGAATTGCACTGGAACGCCGAGCCTAGCCGACTGGCCATCCGTTACCCGTGATGAGGTCGGCCGCTATTGCCGCTCACAAAATCTCCTGCCGCGCAGACTCGTGGCCCGGGCATTTGATCAAGCCGGGCTGGATTCATGCCGCACAATTATTCCTGCGACTCTTCCTGCGACGCACCAGCCCAATGCAGGATCACGGCCTTGCTATGCTTGCCATCCAGCGTCACCTCGCTTGACTGGGGGACGCCTTTGTACACCGCTTTTACAACATATTTACCCTTGGGCAGGCGCACATACAGCAGCGGGCCCGCATCGGGCAGTTCAAACGCCGCCTTGCCGTGTTTATCTGTGATCGTCACCTGGACTTCAGCGATGAATGCGCCCTCCGTACCTTCAGAAAAAGTGATGTGCAGCGGATATTCCCTGGCGACGCTGTGCATCATCGTCAGCTGCTCCTCGCCAATGCCGCCGTTCACGTAATTTGATGAAGTATCCTGGGCATGGGCCAATGGCAAAACCATGAGCAATGCTGCAGCCAGTACGAAGGATTTTTGCAGTTTCATGATATTTTTCCTTTCTATCGATGCATATTTATGGGGAAGCCACTCGCGTGAATGCCGTCTCCAATTGGCTAAATGCCAGATCCAGTATAGATCGCAAGCAGGAATCCACAAGATAGCGCTTACTTAGCCCAAGACATGCTCGTACATGGACCGCTCTGCGCTGTAACACTCGCATGAAGCCGCCTCCAGACCGTTACGGTCAAGAATCGTAATATCGCCGCGGCTATAGCTGATCAGACCTTGCCTGTGCAGCGCAGTTGCCGCCTTGGTAATACCCACACGGCGCACACCCAGCATGTAGGCCATGGCTTCATGGGTCAAATGGAAATGATCGGCGCGTGCGCGATCCTGCGTCATCAGCAGCAACCGTGCAAGCCGCTGTTTCACCACATGGAAGCGGGTACAGGCGGCCATGCGCGCAAACTGGTTCTTCAACACATAGGCATAGCCCTGCAGCCGTATATGCAACGCAGTGCTATGTTCGAGTTCACGGGCGAAGGTCACGGTATTCATGCGCAGCGCGGAGCCGGCGCCTTGCACTACAGCATAGAACGACGCCACCTGGATGCCGAACATGAGGGGGGTTCCCAGCATGCCTTCGCAACCGATCAAGCCAACCTCCAGGCGCGAATGATCATCGATCACCATCACCAGGGAAATGAAGCTGCCGGTCGGGAAATAAACATGCTCGATAGGCATCCCCGGCGCACCCAGTTCCTCCGCAAAAGCCAGGTCAACCTGTTCACAGCGGGCCAGAAAATGTTCGAGATCCTTGCGCGGCAACTTGGCGAGCAGGCGGTTTTCTGATGTGATGGCTTGCATGGTTGGCATCGAAACGCTCCGGTGACGTTGGGGAAACCTGGCCCACGGCACTAGGTGCGTTGATCGCGCAATCCTGATGTCGAATGGTGGCGTGCGGTAACCGGCAACACGTCAGTATCAACTGCCACGTTTCCCGCACAGGCAACCACCCAGCATCAGGATCAACGCTTGATCCGCTTGGGTGGGCACGCGTCCAACAGCATGGCCCCCTCCCGGAAGCCATGCCTCACTCCGTGAGGATTAATTACTCCCGGCTGGGGCGGGAGGCGGAACAATCACCGTGGTGTTGCCGCCTGTCGCGCCGGTATCGCCGGTTGCACCGGTAGCGCCTGAATCACCGGTGGCACCTTGAGAGCCGGTGGCACCTGACTCACCGGTGGCGCCCTGAGGACCGGCAGGACCAGGAACGACAACGGTTGGCCCGGGGGTTTCAGCGGGCGGAGTGTTAACGACTACGGGCTGTTTTTCGCAAGCGCTCAGTGCGAAGGCTGCAACGAGTGCGGTAGCTAACAGTGAATATTTCATGATTTTCTTCCCTTCGTGTGTGGAACAACCTGATGTTCCCTGTGCCCATTAAGAATTGAAATCAGTGTTGATAACAATTGCGGCAAGCCAACCAGGCGGCCGACTCCTGGATCAGAACAGCCGTGCATCGAACAACAGCTAAAATAATCAGCGGGGATGCGCCGTTCACTGAAATCGATACGCCTGAATTTGCATTGCCTGATGACAGAATAGGCTCAAACACGGGCGAGTTCTGTGCGTTAGCGAACGTAGCGCAAAATTTTTGCTGTTTCGATAGCGTAGCTGGATTCAGGCAGCGTGCCGGGCTGAGAGGGTGAAAGCCTTTGTACGATATCGCACAGACCGTCCTGGCGGGTTGGCTTAAATTGAACGAGCGCTGTAGTGCGAAGTGGACAGCGGCATCCCGCAATATTGGCAGGGCATGTTTATCATCAGGCCCTATCATTCCCGATTGACGACCAACCTCAGATGAAGAGAATACTGATCGAATCACTGAAAGCCTGGATTGACCATCGCGCCGCCAGCAAAGGCGCGGCGCTGGCCTTTTACACGTTGTTTTCCATGACCCCCATCCTGATACTGGCCATCGCGGTCGCCGGTTATTTCTTCGGCGAGCAAGCGGCTCAGGGCGAGATTATTGGCCAGATCCGGGACCTGGTCGGCCCCAACGGTGCGCAGGCGATCCAGGCATTGCTGGCAGCCGCGCGCAATCCCTTCTCCGGGCTGGTTGCAACCATCGCCGCCAGCGTCCTGTTGCTGGTCGGCGCGACCAGCGTATTTGCCGAGTTAAAAGCCAGCCTTGATGAAATGTGGGGCGTAGCGCAGCCTCGGCATTCAGCTTTTCTTGGCCTGCTGAGAACCCGTTTTCTGTCATTCGGCCTGGTACTGGTTCTCGCTTTCCTGCTGCTCATTTCCCTTGTGGTCAGCGCCGCACTTGCCGTGCTCGAACGTTATGTCGGCGCAATGTGGGGCAGTTCAGTCGCTGTTCTCGCCAGCGTCACCTCGATCATTTCGTTTAGCGTCATCGCCAGTCTGTTCGCAGTCATCTACAAGATGCTGCCGGATGCGCCGCTGTCATGGCGCGATGTCTGGATCGGTGCCGTGTTCACGGCAATATTATTCAGTCTGGGCAAATATGCGATCGGCCTGTATCTGGGCAACAGCGGCGTGGCATCCAGCTTTGGCGCCGCCGGGTCGATGATTGCATTGCAGCTGTGGGTCTATTATTCGGCGCAAATTTTCTTCCTCGGAGCCCTGTTCACGCGCCAGTATGCACTGTGGTACGGCAGCCTTAAGGACCAGAGGGAACGCCTGCTGGAGCGCGCGTAATAAAATCTTGCACTGATGCAATCAGACGCACCAGCCCAATGGCTTGAGCGTAACGAGGCGCCCCTCCAAGTCTGAAGGCATAAGCCTCCGGGCAGCGTATGTGCGATAGTGCACTGACTGCGCCTGATTTTGCGACTATCCTTCGTGGATAAGCGTAAATCCTGTTTTGGATGCTGCTGCAAAAAATGAAGGGTATGCCAAAATTGAAAATAAGCAGTAGCGTTCTCTCCGGTTTCCTGTTTCAACTAAAGACGCTTCTGGGCGCACGTGACACGCCACGAACCTATCTCAACGAAGAACCCCCGCTGCGCTCGGAGTTGTTCAGCGCCGATCAGCTGGAGCAGCATGGCAAGAGACTGGCTGCCACGCACAAGCTGACTTCGGCACGTGCCCCGAACCCATTGCTGGCACGACTCGCTGCAAATGAAGAAGTTCTGGTCAGCGTGTGCAATCTGCTGACCGCGGCGGTCGCTGCGAAACACCGCATTACGCCGGCCGGGGAATGGCTGCTGGATAACTTCTATTTGATCGAAGAACAGATCCGCACGGCCAAGCGACATTTGCCCAAGGCTTACAGTCGGGAACTGCCGCGCCTGGCTCAAGGTATGGCAAGCGGGTTCCCGCGCGTATACGCCATCGCGCTGGAGGCGATTGCGCACGGCGATGGCCGGGTGGATAAGGCCGGCTTCAGCCGTTTTGTAGCCGCCTACCAGACGGTCGCGCCACTTGACCTGGGTGAGCTATGGGCAATTCCGATCATGCTGAGGCTGGCGTTGATCGAGAATCTGCGGCGCGTCGCCGTGCGCATCGCCGCCGGCAGGGTCGAGCGCAATCTGGCCGATGCCTGGGTAGACCAGATGATCGTGATTGCGGAAACCGACCCAAAAAGCCTCATTCTGCTGACCGCCGACATGGCGCGATCCGATCCGCCCATGACCACGCCGTTCGTTTCGGAATTTGCACGCCGTCTGCAGGGCCAGGGTGCCGCGCTGGCGTTGCCGCTGACCTGGATCGAGCAGCGGCTGGCTGAATCGAATCAGACCATAGAACAGCTCATCCAGTCGGGAAACCAGCAACAAGCCGCTGACCAGGTATCGATCAGCAACAGCATCGGCAGTCTGCGCTTCCTCGGCGCAGCGGACTGGCGCACGTTTGTCGAATCGATGAGCCTGGTTGAACAGACGCTTTGCACCGATCCGGGCGCGGCGTACGCCGGGATGGATTTTGCAACGCGCGATCGTTATCGCCATCAGGTCGAGAAAATCGCCCGGCACTGCACCTTGTCCGAGGGCGAGGTGGCCAGGCAGGCGATCCAGCTGGCCGCAGCGGCAGCAGGCAAAGGCGGCGATGAGCGTGCCGCGCATGTGGGGTTTTACCTGATCGACCAGGGTTGTGCAGAACTCGATGAGAAGGTGGCTCTGCGCCCTTCCACATTCAACTCCCTGCACAAAATCGGACGACGTTTCCCGTTGCCGCTGTATCTCGGGGCAATCGCACTGATCTCGCTGCTGTTCACCGGGAGTCTGGCGCTGGTCGCCTACGCCAGCGGCCTGCCCACCTGGCTGCTGGTGCTGGTTAATATCGCGGCGCTGATATCCGCCAGCCAGATGGCGGTGGCGCTGGTGAACTGGCTGGCGACCTTGCTGGCGTCGCCCAATCCATTGCCCAGAATGGATTTTTCCACGGGTATTCCCGCTGCATTCCGCACGCTGGTCATCGTCCCCACCATGCTCACCGGCGAGCACCATATCGAAGCTTTAATCGAGGCGCTTGAGGTCCGCTTCCTGGCCAATCGGGACGATAACCTGCGCTTCGGTCTGCTCACCGATTTTCGCGATGCGCCGCAGGAAACGCTGCCGGAAGATACACCGCTGCTGCAGTTGGCGCAGGCAAGAATTGACGAGCTGAATCAGAAGTACGGCAGCGCAGCGGATGAATCGGGTGCCGACACATTCTTCCTGTTCCACCGCCCGCGCCGCTGGAATCCACAAGAGCGGCTGTGGATGGGTTATGAGCGCAAGCGCGGCAAACTGGCGGACCTGAATTCGCTGCTGCGCGGGGGGGCTGCGGATTGTTTCGCGCTTGTCGTCGGTCGGCTTGCAGCCCTGTCTGATGTGCGTTACGTCATCACCCTGGACACCGACACGGAGTTGCCGCGCGATGCCGCGCGCCAGCTGGTGGGTGCCATGGCGCACCCGCTGAATCGTCCGCGCTACGATGAACGCAAACAGCGCGTCACAACGGGATACGGCATCATGCAGCCGCGTGTGAGCGTGAGCCTGCCGGGTGCGAACCGCTCGCACTATGCCCGATTGCACGGCGCTGAGGCAGGTATCGACCCTTATACGCGCGCCGTCTCCGACGTTTACCAGGATGTGTTCCGCGAGGGATCTTTCATCGGCAAGGGAATCTACGATGTGGATGCCTTCGAGCGCTCGCTGAGTGGTCGTTTCCCGGAAAACAGGATACTCAGCCACGACCTGCTGGAAGGATGCTACGCGCGTTCCGGGCTGCTGAGCGATGTGCAGTTGTATGAAGATTACCCGGCGCGCTACAGCGCGGATATGGCGCGTCGTCACCGCTGGATTCGCGGTGACTGGCAGCTGCTTGAGTGGCTGTTGCCGAGCGTGCCGGGGTCGGGCGCACGCCGCCAGAAAAATCCGCTGTCGTGGTTATCGCAATGGAAATTGTTCGACAACCTGCGGCGCAGTCTCGTGCCTGGCGCATTGACCCTGTTGCTGCTGCTCGGCTGGACACTTGTTGCACCCGCCTGGTTGTGGACCGTGGCGGTGATCGGCATCCTTCTTGTTCCTTCCCTGAGCGCTGCCATGGTGGAGTTGTTTCGCAAGCCGACGGACGTTTTGCTGGAGCAGCATCTGAGGAGCGCAAGGCGCTCCACTGGGGAGCATCTGGTGCAGGCGCTGTTTACCCTCGCCTGGCTGCCGTATGAGGCATTTGTTAGTCTTGATGCGATCCTGCGCACGCTCTGGCGCATGCTGGTAACGCACCGGCAGCGCCTTGAATGGACACCCTCCGGCGATCCGGTATACGCCAGTCGCACAGATATGGCGAGCCAGTATCGAGCGATGTGGATTGCGCCACTGATTGCCATTGCGACCGCGGCCTATCTGACGCTGACGTCACCAGCCGTGCTGATTGTTGCAGGGCCCATCCTGCTGCTGTGGTTTGCTTCGCCAGCGATCGCCTGGTGGGTCAGCACGCCCCTCGCACGCCGCGAAGCCAGACTGACGGCCGAGCAGACGCGCTTTCTCAAGAAAATAGCGCGCAAGACCTGGGCGTTTTTCGAGACCTTTGTCGGGCCGGAAGACCATTGGCTGCCGCCGGATAACTTTCAGGAATATCGCGGTGCCGCGCTGGCGCATCGCACGTCGCCGACCAACATGGGGCTGGCACTGCTGGCGAATCTGACCGCGTACGACTTCGGCTACATCCCGGCCGGAACGCTCATCGAGCGTAGCGCAAACACGCTGCATACCATGCAGGGCATGAAACGACACCGCGGGCATTTCTACAACTGGTACGACACGCTGTCGTTGCACCCCCTGCACCCCATCTACATTTCGACAGTGGACAGCGGCAATCTCGCCGGCCATCTCATGACCTTGCGACCGGGACTGCTCGCGCTTCCTGACGACAAGATCGTGGGGGCGCGCTGGTTTGACGGTCTCCACGACACGCTGGGGATTCTGATGGATGCAGCGCACGGCGTTGATTCGCATGCGCTCGCCCGGTTGCAGGCAGATCTCGAATCGGCATGCGCTTCCCGGCCAGCCACGCTGGCAGCAGTGCAGACTAGCCTTGAGCAACTGGCGACAGATGCCGAGTCGGTTGTCGCCAGCCTCGATGCCGACTTGTCCCGGAATAATCGCCAGGAGGCGCCGGACGCAGCACGCTGGCGCGCAGGGATGGGCGTGAACCTGGAAGCACAGGAGAATTCCGTGCACCCGCCTGCCCTGGATCACATCAGTGCGGTTATTTCCGAACTGGCTTCCGAGACGGATGCAAATTGGTGGGCACATACGCTTGCCCGGCAATGCCGCGCCGCTCTCGATGAATTGACGTTTCTCGCTCCCTGGCTATTGTTGCCCGCTGCGCCGGACAGGTTCAGCGACTTGTCCGGCATCAGCGGGATTCCAACGCTGCGTGAGCTGAACGGACTCAATGATCGATTACAGCCGGTCATAGAGCAACGGCTGAGTGCCGCTGCAACGGCCGAGGAACGTGACTGGCTTGAAGCGCTGCGGCGCAGCATCACGGAAGCCGGTCAGCGCGCCAATCAGCGGATTGCAGCCATCGAGCAGCTGGCATTGCAATCCGGCGCGCTCGCGCACATGGAGTATGACTTCCTGTATGACAAGTCGCGCCGTTTGCTGGCTATCGGTTACAACGTGGATGATCTGCGCCGCGACCTGAGTTACTACGATCTGCTGGCTTCGGAAGCGCGCCTGAGTAATTTCGTCGCGATTGCGCAGGGACAACTGCCGCAGGAAAGCTGGTTTGCACTGGGGCGCCTGCTCACCTCTGCCGGTGGCGAACCGATTCTGCTGTCGTGGAGCGGCTCGATGTTCGAGTACCTGATGCCGTTGCTGGTCATGCCCACCTTTGAGAACACGCTGATCGATCAGACCTGTAAGGCTGCGGTGGACAGACAGATCAACTACGGCAAGCAGCGCGGCGTGCCGTGGGGCATGTCGGAATCCGGTTACAACACGGTCGATGTTCATTTCAATTACCAGTACCGCGTATTCGGAGTACCCGGACTGGGGCTCAAACGCGGGCTCGCCACGGATCTGGTGGTGGCACCCTATGCCTCGGTGCTCGCGTTGATGGTGACGCCGGAAGCGGCGTGCCAGAATCTGCAGCGGCTCGCCGCTGACGGGCTGGAAGGAAAATTCGGCTTTTATGAAGCCATCGATTACACCGCATCGCGTCAACGGCGCGGCGAATCGAGCGCCATAATTCGGTCGTTCATGGCGCATCACCAGGGCATGAGCTTTTTGTCCCTGGCCTATCTGCTGCTGAACCGCCCGATGCAGCGCCGTTTCGAATCAGACCCCCTGTTTCAGGCGACCATGCTGTTACTGCAGGAGCGCATTCCAAGGGAAACGACCTTCTTCGCCCACGCCGGCCAGCTATCCGACATTCCCACGGCGGCCAAGGAGCTGGAGCTGCCGATGCGCATTCTCAACACCCCGGATACGCCGATACCGGAAGTACAGCTGTTGTCCAATGGCCGCTACCACGTCATGGTCACCAATGCCGGTGCGGGTTCCAGCCGCTGGAAGGACCTCGCGGTCACGCGCTGGCGCGAAGACAGTACGCGCGATAACTGGGGCAGCTTCTGCTACATCCGCGATGCGGAAAGCGGTGATTTATGGTCGGCCACCCATCACCCGACTCTGGCGGCTGCGCAAAAATACGAAGCCATTTTCTCCGAGGGGCGCGCCGAATTTCGCCGCCGCGATCAGGGTATCGATACGCATACGGAAATCGTGGTCTCGCCGGAGGATGACATCGAACTGCGCCGGGTCAGCATTACCAACCGCACGCGCATCCGCAGAATCATCGACGTGACCAGCTATGCCGAGGTGGTGCTGGCCGCGCCCGCTGCGGACGCGACGCATCCGGCGTTCAGCAATCTGTTTGTGCAGACCGAAATACTCGCCGAGCGCAGGGCAATCCTGTGCACGCGCCGCGCCCGTTCGCGCGATGAAGCGGTGCCCTGGATGTTGCATTTGATGAAAGTGCACGGCGCCGTCAGCGGAGCTGTTTCTTACGAAACGGATCGCATGCGTTTCATCGGTCGCTGCAATACGGTGGCCGATCCCCAATCCTTGAGCAGCGCAGATGCAACGTCAGGGCGGGCGGCGGAGCTGTCGGGCAGCTGCGGCTCCGTGCTGGATCCGATTGTTGCCATCCGCTGTCGTATCACGCTCGAGCCGAATCAGACGGCGACCATCGATATCGTGTCCGGCGTCGGTGAAAGCCGTGAAGCGGCCGTCGATCTGATCGAGAAATACCAGGATCGGCGGCTCGCCAGTCGCGCTTTCAATCTGGCCTGGATCCATAGTCAGGTGGTGCTGCGGCAGATCAATGCCAGCGAGGCGGACGCGCAACTGTATGGCCGTCTTGCCAGCTCGGTGATCTACGCCAATGCCGCGCTGCGCGCCGACGCGACAGTGTTGCTGAGGAACCACCGCGGCCAATCCGGCCTGTGGGGCTATGCCATTTCCGGCGATTTCCCCATCGTCCTGCTGCAGATCGGCGATGCGGCCAATATCGATCTGGTCCGGCAACTGGTGCAGGCGCATGCATACTGGCGCCTGAAGGGACTGGTGGTGGATCTGGTGATCTGGAACGAAGACCGCGCCGGTTACCGGCAATTGCTGCAGGAACAGATCATGGGGCTGGTGGCTGCGGGCATCGAAGCCCACCACGTGATGGATCGACCGGGCGGCATTTTTGTGCGCTCCGCAGACCAGATATCGGACGAGGATCGCATCCTGTTCCAGTCGGTTGCGCGGGCCATCATCAGCGATGGCCGGGGAACGCTGGAGGATCAGCTCAATCGCCTGAGCCTCAAGGAGGCCCTGGTTTCACGCCACGTCCCCAGCAGAATTCATCGACCGCAAGCACCGCCGGCAGTCGTGCCGCGGGATTTGATCCTGTTCAACGGACTGGGCGGGTTCACCCCCGATGGCAAGGAATATGTCATCACCACAACGCGCGAGCGCGTGACGCCGGCGCCATGGGTAAACGTGCTGGCGAATCCCGGTTTCGGCACGGTCGTTTCCGAAAACGGCATGGCTTATACCTGGGGCGAGAATGCCCACGAGTTTCGTCTCACGCCCTGGCAGAATGATCCGGTGAGCGATGCCGGCGGCGAAGCCTGCTATCTGCGCGACGAGGAAAGCGGCCACTTCTGGTCGCCCACACCGCTGCCCGCCCGCGGGACGGGCACCTACGTCAGCCGCCACGGATTCGGTTACAGCATCTTCGAGTATGCCGAGGACGGCATTTCCTCGGAGCTCACGGTTTATGTGGCGCTGGATGCGTCGGTCAAGTTCTCCGTGCTGAAACTGCGCAACCAGTCGGGGCGACCACGCCGGCTGTCGGCGACGGGCTATGCGGAGTGGGTGCTGGGCGACCTGCGGGCGAAGTCGGCAATGCACGTCACCACTGAAATTTCCCGCAATAACGGTGCGCTATACGCCCGAAACTCATACAACACGGAGTTCCCCGATCGGGTCGCGTTTTTCGATGTGGATGCGGACGACGCGAGCCTGACGCTGAGCGGCGATCGTGCCGAGTTCCTCGGGCGCAACGGCACGCTGGCCAGCCCGGCCGCGATGGTGCGCGCGCGCCTGTCCGGCAAGGTCGGCGCTGCCCTCGACCCGTGCGCAGCCATTCAGGTTCAGTTCGAACTGGGCGACGGCGAAACGCGCGAGATCGTGTTCAGGCTGGGGCTGGGCCTCAATACCGATGATGCCAATGCGCTGGTATCCCGCCTCCGTGGCGCCAGCGTAGCGCAGACAGCCCTTGAAGCCGTGCAACAGCACTGGCAGCATACCCTCGGCGCGGTGCAGATCGAGACGCCGGATAAATCTCTCGACGTACTCACCAACGGCTGGCTTGTGTATCAAACCATTGCCTGTCGCCTGTGGGCACGCACCGGCTACTACCAGTCCGGCGGTGCCTTTGGCTTCCGCGACCAGTTGCAGGACGTGATGGCGCTGATCCACACCCAGCCGCAACTGATGCGCGAGCAGTTGCTGCTGTGCGGATCACGCCAGTTTGCGGAAGGCGATGTGCAGCATTGGTGGCATCCGCCCCTGGGCCGCGGCGTGCGCACGCATTGTTCGGACGATTATCTGTGGTTGCCGCTGGTTGCAAGTCGTTATGTTCTGGGTACCGGCGATGCTGCGGTGCTGGATGAGCCGCTGCGATTCCTCGAAGGCCGTCTGGTTCCTCCCGGCGAAGATTCCTACTACGATTTGCCAGGCCAATCCGTGGACGCCGCCAGCCTGTACCAGCATTGCGTACGCGCCATTCAGCACGGCCTCAGATTCGGCGATCGCGGCCTGCCGCTGATGGGCTCCGGCGACTGGAACGACGGCATGAACCTGGTCGGGCTGCAAGGCAAGGGCCAAAGCGTCTGGCTGGGATTTTTCCTGTGCGATGTGCTGAAACAGTTTGCCAAAGTCGCGCGCCTGTACGGCGACACCGACTTTGCCGCGTTGTGCGATACAGAAGCCGGCAAGCTCGGCCAGAACATCGAGCAAAATGCCTGGGATGGCGCGTGGTATCGCCGCGCCTACTTCGACGATGGCACGCCGCTGGGTTCGGCCAGCAATACCGAGTGCCAGATTGATTCCATCTCGCAAAGCTGGGCCGTGCTGTCCGGTACAGGCGATGCCCAGCGCTCGCGCAGCGCCATGGATGCGGTGTACAAGCGCCTGGTGCGGCCCGACGCAGGGCTGATCCAGCTGCTCGATCCGCCCTTCGACAATTCCGAGCTGGACCCCGGCTATATCCGCGGCTACGTGCCGGGCGTGCGCGAAAACGGCGGCCAGTACACCCATAGCGCGATCTGGACTGCAATGGCGTTTGCCGCGCTGGGCGACAGCAGTCGGGCGTGGACGCTGGCGAGCATGATCAACCCGCTCAACCACGCCCAGGATGCGGCCGGGGTCGCGACCTACAAGGTTGAACCCTATGTCATCGCAGCCGATGTTTACTCGGTATCGCCCCATGTCGGCCGCGGCGGATGGAGCTGGTACACAGGATCGGCAGGATGGATGTACCGGCTGATCGTGGAATCGCTGCTGGGCCTGAGACTAGCCGTGGACAAACTGCATTTTGTCCCGTGCCTGCCTGCAACATGGCAGAAGTTCAGGATGCACTACCGCTATCGTGAAACGGTCTACCACATCGAGGTCTTGCAAACGCGTGACGGGATGGGTGCAACCAGCGTGACGCTGGACGGCGCCGTGCAACACGGCAACAGCATCCCGTTGATTGACGATCACCAGGATCACCGGGTCGAAGTGAACGTATATGCCGCGTAACCCAGGAAAAAAACAAAGAAAGTCAGAATATACGCTAACTTTTTGTTTTATTTGGTGCCGGCAAGAGGAGTCGAACCCCTGACCTGATGATTACAAATCAACTGCTCTACCAACTGAGCTATGCCGGCGTAGGCGCGAATTATAGGGGGTATGGCGTCTTTGGTAAACGCCAAATTGTCTGCGCTAGTGTTTGCCTGAGCGCCAGATCGAGAATACTACCCAGATGCTGTTTAAAAACGCCAGCAGAAAACCGACTATGCCGAGGAAGCGCCAGCCCGGAACAGTCATGACAATGGATGAGCCGATGATCAGGGCAGCGGTGAGGATGCCCATGGTGATGCGGCTGCTGGCACGGTCGAGCTGATGCCCAAACTGGTCGAGACGTTTCAGATCGAGGTCAATGCGCAGGTGTCCGCGGCGTGCCTCGCGCAATAATTTTGCCAGATCCCGCGGCAGACCGGAGACAACTTCCAAAGCTTCTTTCAGGCTTTTGCGGCCGCGCTTGATGAGTGCTTCGGGCTTGTAGCGTTCGGCGATTACCCCACGCACGAAGGGAGCGAGATGATCCACCATATGAAAATTGGGATCGAGCTGCTGGCCCAGCCCTTCCAATGTGATGAGCGCCTTGAACAGCAACGCCAGGTCAGCAGGAAGCACGAGGCCATTCTCGCGGATGATGGCGGTGATGTCTGTCAGCAGAGAACCTATTTTTACGTCCTTGAGCTGCAGGTTGTCGTAGCTGAATACCAGCTCCGCCAAATCGTAACCGAGCTTGGCCTCGTCCACCTCGCCATCGCCGGTCCAATCCAGCAATACGCCCAGCATCCCCTCTTCGTCCTTGTGCACCAGTGCATCGAGCAAATTCACAATCTGGTTGCGGCGATATTCGGTGAGTCGTCCCACCATGCCGAAATCGATCATGCCGACACGATTGCCGGGCAGGTAGATGACGTTGCCGGGATGCGGGTCGGCATGAAAATAGCCGTGCACCAGGATCATTTTCAGCACCGCATCGGCACCGCGCGCGGCCAGTACCGACAAATCCAGCCCGGCGGCGCGCACCTCGCCCAGACGCGTGCCGGGGATACCGATCAGCTCTTCCTGCACATTGAGGATTTCGCTGGTGTAATCCCAGTACACCGTGGGGATATGCACGGTTTCATCATCTGCAAAATTGGTGCGGAAACGCTCGATGTTGTGGGCTTCCATCAACAGGTCGAGCTCGCGCCGCAACGAGCGCCGAAACTGCGCCAGCATCATCACCGGTTGATAACGGTGGGCGTCGGGTATCTCGTGTTCGGCCAGACGGGCGATGTGCTGCATGATGCGCAGATCGGCTTCGATTTTTTTCTCGATGCCGGGACGCCGGATCTTGAGGATGACCGGTGTGCCGTCCTGCAATTTTGCCCGGTGCACCTGCGCTATCGACGCGGCGGCAAAAGCATCGATATCCAGCTCAAGAAAGATTTCAGTGGCAGGCAGGCCCAGTGCAGTTTCGAGTTGTGGCGCCAGCTCAGCGAACGGCACCGGCGGCACTTTCGATTGCAGTTTTTCGAATTCCACAATCCATGCCGGCGGGAATACATCGACACGCGTGGCAAACAGCTGCCCGAGCTTGACGAAGGTGGGGCCCAGTGCCTCCATCGCCAGTCGAATGCGTACTGCGGGTTCAAGCTGGTCAATTTCGGAAGTGGTCTGCCAGTGCAGGATACGCCCGGCACGCTCCAGTACGGTGCCGATACCCAGCGCGCGCACTATGTCGCCTCCGCCGTAGCGGATCATGATGGTGGCAATTTCGTGCAAGCGCGGCAGGTCGCGAACGACGCCGATAGTCTCCCAAAGCATAATTTATCGTTATTGATCCGGGGTTGATTTACTTTGCCTTGTTGCGTAGCGCCTCGCCTGCGCCCGTCAACAGGCCGCTGGCAAACAGCGCCGCGCGACTGGCTATTTCGCGGGCGCCCAGCTCGGCGCTGATTTTACCCGAATGCGCAGCGGCACGCAGTCCGCCGACAAGCTGTGTGAGGCTATCCAGCGCCTGTCCGCCAGCGTCTGATCCACTGGTTTTGAGATGGGACACGACGCGATTCGTTTCCGCCTTGAGCGTGCCTGCGCTGGTGTCGGCAGTCTGGCGAATCGCATCGATCAGCAACTGTTCCAGATCGCGCAGTGTTTGCAGCGATTGCTTCAATTCACCCTCGCGGAATTCCCTGCCATTCGCAAGCATTTCCTCGATCATCAGCTGTACCGACTGGGCAGACTTGACCAGCGCCTGATCCATGCCGCTCACCGCTGCGCGCAGGGATTGTGCGATATCGTCGCCGCGTTCAGCCAGTCCGAGATTGACACCGGCAGTTACTGCTGCCAGCACCGCCTTGATCTCGGTTGCGTTCAGGCTTCTTTGCTCAATCGCTCGCAGCGTAATTGCGTGTATGCGTTCGCCGATATCCATTCCATCCGCACCCGCCTGCCTGGCTTCCTGTTTGATGGTTTCCAGTGTCGCTGCAGGGATAGTGTGTTCATCCATGACTCGCTCCTTCAACATGCTCAATACGATTCGATATTAGCCGTTAATCTATCGGGTTGACGATTTTTTCTTTACCAACGAGCAAAAATTCATTAAATTTCATGTCCATGCGCATCATGTTTTTCTTGTTGGTCAATTTGTATCTCGCCGCGTTCCATCCGGTGTATGCGGATGACGCCGCCAATGACACCGCCTCTGCTCGCGCAGCCGTGAACGGCGAGCGCGCCGATTTGCTGTTCTACGCCGTAAGCCTGATCGGTACTGCTTACAAGTATGGTGGAAACTCACCGCAAACCGGCATGGACTGCAGCGGTTTTGTGCGCTACGTGTTCAGCAACGTGGCGGGTTTGCAGTTACCTCGAAGCGCGAGCGAAATCAGCAAGACGGGTGAAAGGATAGACGAACAAGACCTGCGTCCAGGCGATCTGGTATTTTTCGACACCATGAAGCACGCGTTTTCGCATGTAGGCATTTATCTGGGTGAGCACCGCTTCATCCATGCCCCCAGCAGTCAAAGCGGCAACATCATGATTTCCGACATGAATGAAAAATACTGGTCACAGCGCTTTGAAGGGGCACGCCGACTGCTCAATCTGCCACTGCCAGGCAATCCCTGACTGCATCTACCCGCTTTAATGCACACGCTCTCACCCGCTTTCCCTGTATCAGCCAGCCCTGGCGTTGCCGCGTGAATTTGCGCGGCATCAAGTTCGGATTAGGTCTGGGCTTCGCCCTGATATTGGGCCTGATGCTGGGCATTACCCTGCTCGGGTTGAATCAGATGGCGTCGATCAATAATCGCCTGGTAGCGATTGTCACCGTCAACGACTACAAAACCGAACTTGCCAACATCATGCGCGACGCATTACGCGATCGCACCATCACCATGCATTCGCTGGTGCTCAATACCGCGCCGTTTGATCAGAACGACGAACTCTACGATTTCCACAACTACGGCGCACGCTTTACCCAAGCCATGCAGGCGCTGATGATAAGCAGCCTGAATCCGGAAGAAAAAACCATTTTGGCGCGCGTGCGCAAGTCGGCGGCCATCGCACAACCCATTGTGATGCATACGGTTGATCTGGCGCTGGACAGGAAAAACAGGGCCGCACTAAAACTGCTACAGAACGAGGCCATACCCGCCCAAAAAGCGCTCGTTGGCGAACTCGATGCCTTGCTCAAACTGCAGCGTGAAGCCAATGCAAATGCAGTAGTGGCTGCCTTCGACGCCTATCGCGAAACACGCGCGCTGATGATCGCCATGGGTACGCTGGCCGGGCTGATTGGCGCCCTGATCGCCTTCGTTGCCGTGCGCCGCACAGCTTACCAAACCAGCGAACTGCAAAAACAGAAGCTCAAGTATCAGACCTTGTTTGAAACCAACTCGGATGCCATTGTGATTATGGACGAGGAAGGTTTTACCGATTGCAATCCGGCCGCACTGAAAATGTTCGGCATGCATTCCGTACAGGATTTCATCGCACGCCAGCCCTATCAATTAGGTGCGCCGATTCAGGCGGATGGACGCACGGCCGCACAATTCGCCAATGATTGCGTAGCGCGTGCGCGTGCCGAAGGCTATTGCTTCCTGGAATGGATAGGCGTGCGGAATGACGGCAGCGAATTCCCGGCTGAAATCGCACTGCATGCCATGACGCTGGACGGCAAACGTGTGATACAAGCCATCATGCGCGATATCACCGAGCGCAAACTGGCCGAACAAAGCCTGAAGGAAGCACACGATGCCGCCGTGGAGGCCGCGCGTCTCAAAGCCGAATTCGTCGCCAATGTCAGTCACGAAATCCGCACGCCGATGAACGGTGTCATCGGCATGGCCAATCTCATGCTTAAAACCACTCTGAGCCCCCAGCAGCGTGAGTATGCGCAGGCCATACACAGCTCCGGGAAAAGCCTGCTGACCATCATCAACGACATCCTGGATTTCTCCAAAATCGATGCCGGCAAACTCAATCTCGAATCCATCGACTTCAATCTGCACGAAACCGTGCTGGAAATCGCCAGCCTGTTTGCCAATCGTGCTGAAGAAATGGGGCTAGGCTTCGATTGCAACATCACCGCTGGCGTCCCCGAACGGGTACGCGGCGATCCCAACAGATTGCGCCAGATACTCACCAACCTGGTGGACAACGCACTTAAATTCACCCATGCCGGATCGGTGAATATTTCGGTCGCCGTAGTGCCGGACCTTGCCTGCACTGCGACTTGCTGGATCATGTTTACGGTTGAAGACAGCGGCATCGGCATGTCAGCCGAAACGCAGAGCCGTCTGTTCCGCTCGTTTTCCCAGGCGGATGGCTCCACCACACGCAAATACGGCGGTACCGGGCTCGGGTTGGCGATTTGCAAGCAACTGGCGGAATTGATGGGTGGCCACATCAGCGTGGACAGCAGCGCAGGCCAGGGCAGCCGCTTTCATTTGACCTTGCCACTGATACGCGTCGAATCTGCGGTTCCGGAAAATACCGGGCGCTCGCCGGCACGTCCTGACACCACCCAATTCATGGGCAGGCGGATACTGGTTGCGGAAGACAACGTAGTCAACCAGAAAGTCATACAGCACTTGCTGCGCCACCTGGGAGCACAGGTAGACATCGCCGCGAATGGCAGCGATGCAGCAGCGCTCGCGCAAACCGGAGGCCACGACCTGATCCTGATGGATTGCCAGATGCCGGTAATGGACGGCTACCAGGCAACTGCGCTGATCCGCAGAACCAACGCCAGCAGCGCCCCGATCATCGCCATGACAGCCAATGCCATGCAAGGTGCGCGCGAGCAATGCCTGGCTGCGGGGATGAATGATTACCTGGCCAAGCCGGTGCAGGAAGAAGAACTGGTCAACATGCTGGCGCGCTGGCTCAATCATGCGCCGGTCCGGCAAGCCATCGCCATCGGGATTGAACCGGCTGGCACTGGCAATCCGATTGACATGCCGGCCCTGGAAAAAAACTGCCAGCAGGACGCGTCCCTGGTTACGGAGCTGCTGAATCTGTATTGCACCAGCACCGCGGCGCTGCTCGTTGAATTGGGCGCCGGGATACAGGCACAATCAGTTGCCAGTGCCCGTCCCGCACACGAAATCAAGGGCGCATCCGCCTATATCGCCGCCAATGATGTACAACGCCTGGCCGGCGCGCTCGAACAGGCCATAAAGGCCGGGCACTGGGACGAAGCCGGCAATCTGTTTGAGGATCTGGAAGCCGCTTTTATCAGGGTGCAGCTATTTGTGGGCTACCGCGAAGCAGCCGATCAGTAGCTGATGGACTTCCATTCATCGTCCATCACCCGGCAGATGTAGGCTGCGCCACCCGCGACACCCGTGCATTCCGGAATCAATAATTCGGGCGTAATGGCATAGGCATCCAGCGCACCGCCGCAGGCAAAAAACTTTACCCCGAGCTGCGCCGCATCCTGCATGAAGCCGTATACGGATTTCGCCTTGTTGTCGGAAGGGTGGATTCTCTCCGCAATTCCCTTTACCAGTAATCGAGTAGCCTGGCTGGCGAAATATATCTCGACCTCGGCATCCATCGCCGCCGCTGCCGCCGCCTGAAAAAACGGCGTACCACATAGATGAGGCTGATCGGGGCTGACCGTCAACAGCATCATTACAAGCTTGTCGGACACGATTATTACTCCGGAAGGACAGGGGCCGCAGATTACCCCCATGTTCGCCGCACGTCAAAGCTGCATTGACTCTCACAAGCTGCATTGGTTAGGATGAGGCGCCAGCAACACCAGAACGTATCATTCAGCACTGCGCAGCATTGCGACGGCCATTCTCGCAAAAAGGAAAAAACATGCACGCAGAAACAACCAGCGACTTGCAATGCCAATGCTGACCAGCCACCTGAAACGATGGACAGAACGGCTCAATGTGCACCATCGAGTGGCGTTGGCCGGCCTGTCAGGCGCCGTCGTGTTTTTCCTGCTCCCCATTGCGCTTCTTGATACCCGCGCCATCGTCAGTTGGGACGTGGCCTCGGGAATGTACCTGTTATTGGCCTGGATAACCATGGCCGGCACGGATGCCGAAGCCACCCGCATCAGCACCAGCAATGGGCAAAGCAGCTTGGCGATATTATTGCTGGTGCTGGGTGCGGCTTGCATCAGTGTCGCGGCGCTGGCATTCATGTACAAAAGCGGTCAGGGTTTGCCGGTGTGGAAGAAGATGCTGCATGTCGCGCTTTCGTTTCTGGCGCTGGGATTTTCCTGGTTGCTGGTGCATACCCGCTTCGCCTTCCACTATGCGCATCGCTACTACGTTGGCGGCAGGGGCGCGCGCGCCGCACAGACCGGCGGGCTGAATTTCCCCGGCGAGCGCAAACCGGATTATCTCGATTTCGCCTATTTCTCCTTCGTCATCGGCATGACTTCCCAGGTGTCAGACGTGGCAGTGACCTCCCGTGCCATGCGTCGGCTGACGCTGGCGCATGGTCTACTTTCGTTCGGTTTCAACGTCGCCGTGCTGGCATTGAGCGTGAACATCTTCGCCAGCCTGATCTGATGGATTACGCCAGTCTCATCCACGAATACGGTTATTACGCCGTACTGCTTGGTACCGTGCTGGAGGGAGAATCCATCCTCGTCATGGCCGCGATTGCCGCGAATCAGGGCTATTTGCATCTGCCGATATTGATGCCAGTTGCGGTCATCGGGGCAATTATCGGCGACCAGTTCTTCTACTACATGGGACGCCTCTACGGCAATACGCTGCTGGCGCGCTTTCCGTCTCTGTCAAAACGCGCCGCCAGGGTGGAAACCCTGATTGCGCGCCATCAAGCGCCAGTGATTGTGGTGCTGCGTTTTGCCTATGGGCTGCGTATCGTCGGCCCCATGATGGTGGGAATGAGCGCAGTAACTCCATTGCAGTTCACCTTATGGAACAGCCTGGGTTCGGTGCTGTGGGCGGCGCTGATCATCAGCGTGGGCTATGCGTTTGGCGATGCGCTGCATTGGCTAATGGGCGGCATCCAGAAACTGGAACTTCTGGTGTTGGCCGTGATGGCCTTGATCGGCGCGACAGTCTGGCTCATTGCAGGTTACCGCGCCCGGCATCAGCAAAAAAAATAGCCCCGCTCCTTGCCAGCCAGGGAAGCGGGGCAGTTTGCAAACAGGCGGATCAGGCCTTCTCGAACACCATCGCTCCAGCGCGGAAATCCACCCGGATGGTGTCTTTCTCGGCAAAGTGACCGGACAGAATCTCTTTCGCCAGCGGATTCTCCAGCTGCGATTGAATCGCCCGCTTCAATGGCCGTGCGCCGAATATCGGGTCGAAGCCGACCGTCGCCAGTTCCGCCAGCGCCGCATCGGTGATGTCAAAGCCCATGCCCATGGCCGCCAGCCGCTTCGCCAGATACTGCACCTGAATGCGTGCGATGGAGAGGATGTGTGCCTCGCCCAGCGCGTGGAACACGACCACCTCGTCAATGCGGTTGATGAACTCGGGACGGAAATAGGTTTTTACCTCGCCCATCACCGCCAGCTTGATGACCTGGTAATCGTCGCCCGCCATTTGCTGGATCATCTGCGAACCGAGGTTGGAGGTCATCACAATGACGGTGTTCTTGAAGTCCACAGTGCGTCCCTGACCGTCGGTGAGGCGGCCGTCGTCCAGCACCTGCAGCAACACGTTGAACACGTCCGGATGGGCCTTTTCCACCTCGTCCAGCAGGATCACGCTGTAAGGCTTGCGCCGCACCGCTTCGGTAAGCGTGCCGCCTTCCTCATAGCCGACATAACCCGGCGGCGCTCCGATCAACCGCGCCACGCTATGCTTTTCCATGAACTCGCTCATGTCGACGCGGATCAGGTGATCCTCAGAATCGAACAGGAAACCCGCCAGCGCCTTGCACAGCTCGGTCTTGCCCACGCCGGTGGGGCCGAGGAACAGGAACGAGCCATAGGGCCGATTCGGATCGGACAAACCCGACCTTGAACGGCGGATGGCGTCGGACACTAGGCGTACCGCCTCGTCCTGACCCACCACGCGCTGGTGCAGCGCATCTTCCATATGCATTAATTTATCGCGCTCACCCGAGAGCATTTTGGATACCGGAATGCCGGTCGCGCGCGACACCACCTCGGCGATTTCCTCTGCGCCAACCTGTGTGCGCAGCAGTTTATGCTTCTCCTGCGGCTCAGCGGCCATTTCGGCCTGTTTCAGCTGGGCCTCCAACTGCGGCAGTTTGCCGTACTGGATCTCCGCCACCTTGTCGAGCTTGCCTTCGCGCTGCAGCTTGACGATCTCCGCCTTCAACCGGTCGATCTCTTCCTTGATGTGGGCGCTGCCCTGCGCCTGCGCCTTCTCGGCTTTCCAGATTTCCTCCAGGTCGGCATATTCGCGTTCGGCTTTCTTGATCTCGTCCTCGAGCAGGCCCAGGCGTTTCTGCGAAGCTTCGTCCTTCTCGCGCTTCACCGCTTCGCGCTCGATCTTGAGCTGGATCATGCGTCGATCCAGCTTGTCCATGACTTCCGGCTTGGAGTCGATCTCCATCTTGACGCGGGACGCAGCCTCATCGATCAGATCGATCGCCTTGTCCGGCAAAAAGCGGTCGGTGATGTAGCGGTGCGACAGTTCCGCCGCCGCGACAATGGCCGGATCGGTAATCTGCACGCCATGGTGCACTTCGTATTTTTCCTGCAGGCCGCGCAAAATGGCGATGGTGTCCTCCACCGATGGCTCGTCCACCAGTACTTTCTGGAAACGCCGTTCCAGCGCGGCATCCTTCTCGATGTATTTGCGGTATTCGTCCAGGGTAGTCGCGCCGACGCAGTGCAACTCGCCGCGCGCCAGCGCCGGTTTCAGCATATTGCCCGCATCCATTGCGCCTTCCGCCTTGCCGGCACCGACCATGGTGTGCAGCTCGTCGATGAACAGGATGATGCGGCCCTCGTCCTGGGCGACCTCCTTCAGCACTGCCTTGAGCCGCTCCTCGAACTCGCCCCGGTATTTGGCGCCGGCCAGCAGTCCGGCCATGTCCAGCACCAGCACGCGCTTGCCTTTCAGTGTTTCCGGCACCTCGCCATTCACAATGCGCTGCGCCAGACCCTCAACAATCGCGGTCTTGCCCACACCCGGCTCGCCGATCAGCACCGGGTTGTTCTTGGTGCGGCGCTGCAACACCTGGATGGCACGGCGAATCTCGTCGTCGCGGCCGATCACCGGGTCGAGCTTGCCCAGACGCGCGCGCTCGGTGAGGTCCAGCGTGTATTTGTTGAGCGCCTCGCGCTGGCCTTCGGCATCTGCACTCGCCACGTTCTCGCCGCCGCGCACCTGGCTGATGGCTGCATCCAGCGCCTGGCGGGCGACGCCATGCTGCTTGAGCAGCCGCCCCACTTCGCCCTTGTCGTCGCAGGCCGCCAGCAGGAACAGTTCGCTGGCGATGAACTGGTCGCCGCGCTTTTGCGCTTCCTTGTCGGTGAGATTGAATAAATTGTTGAGATCGCGCGAGAGTTGCACCTCGCCGCCGTGCCCTTCCACCTTGGGAAGACGCCCGATGGCTTCCTGCAAAGCAGTGCGTAGCGCGCGCACATTACCGCCGGCACGCGCCAGCAGCGAAGTGGTGCCACCTTCGGTCTGGTCGATCAATGCCGCCAGCAGATGCAGCGGCTCGATAAACTGGTTATCCTGGCCCACAGCCATACTCTGGGCATCGGAAAGCGCTTGCTGGAACTGCGTGGTAAGTTTGTCAAAACGCATGGCTTATTATCCTTGAATGGCTAAACTATCCATAAGATGGTGAGACAGTTCATAATTTCAACCAGGCGCTAGCCACAAAGAGGAGAAAAATCATGATGAGCGACCAATCTGCCGACGCCCGCAGCCACCTCGAAAACCAGTTCCCGCACATTGCCCGGGCGCTGACGGAGAAATGGGGTACACCCGAGGTGCAGACCTATCTCGTTGATCTCATGATGGATAATCGTGGTACGCGCAAAGGCTTTCCGCCCGAAGTGCTGGAAGAACTGATGCTGATCGATACGATCCTGTGGGAACTGTCGGACACACGCAAACGCTTTCTGTCCGCACCGGATGATTCCGATTTTGCGTTTGGCGGATCGTGATATTTATATTTGCTCCAGACCGCATCACCCATGCAAAATGTCACGCTGCCTATTTACCCTGACGCGCCCGCCATGTCCTCACACGTCGTTTCCCTGTCCGCCGAACTGGCTGATGCCGTCCATGCCAATGTCGCCGCCGCACTTGCCGAGGATATCGGCAGCGGCGATCTCACCGCTCGCCTCATTCCAGCGCATGCCACCGCACGCGCTGCGGTAGTCTGCCGGGAAAAAGCCATTCTGTGCGGCCAGGCATGGTTTGAAGCGTGCTTTCATCAGCTTGACCCGTCAGTCGAAATCCACTGGTACACGCGCGATGGCAGCTGCATAGGTGTCGATCAGATGCTGTGCGAAATTCACGGCAATGCGCGTGCACTGCTGACCGCCGAGCGCCCGGCGCTTAACTTTTTGCAGATGCTGTCCGCCACCGCCACCATCACACGACGCTATGTCGATGCGATTGCAGGCACCGGCGCGATGGTCATGGATACGCGTAAAACACTGCCCGGGCTGCGTCTGGCGCAGAAATATGCGGTGTTGACCGGCGGTGGGGAAAATCAGCGCATCGGGCTATATGACGGCATTCTGATCAAGGAAAACCATATCGCGGCAGCCGGTGGCATAGCCCAGGCATTGGCCGCTGCCGCCCAGGTGGCAGGTGGCGTGCCGGTGCAGATTGAAGTGGAAAATATGGACGAGTTGCAACAGGCGCTGGACGCCGGCGCACAGCTGATTCTGCTGGATAATTTTGCACTCGACAGGCTATCCGAAGCGGTCAGACTCACCGCCGGCCGCGCGGTGCTGGAAGCCTCCGGCAATATCAGCCTCGATACCATCCGCAGCGTTGCCGAAACCGGTGTGCAGCGCATCTCGGTAGGCGGCCTGACCAAACACATTCAGGCGGTGGATCTGTCCATGCGCTTCAAGTGGGCTGTTTGATTATTGAGCGCGCCCTGGGTATCCGTAATGCGTGGTTGAATTCAGTCAGGAACTGGATGACACAAAAATTTGCACTTGTGTTGAATTGCAAATACGCGAATGTCTCAGTTGTACCAGAAGGAGACACTCAACATGGCGTTCTGATTGGGCTTTCGGTAATCCGTGAGCCAAATACTGTTTTATATTCGCGCAGCCAGCAGGGGAATATCCCAAAATGGTGGTCTTGCCAAAAAATACGCCGAAACTGGGTAATTTTAGCCAAACCACCTGCGTCGAATTAGGATAATATTATCGAATCATCATAGGGTTGCTCAAAACATCTGGCAATGACAATTATGTTGCCAACAGGATTGGCCCACTTGGATTTGTTGTCTGAATATCGCACAGGGATATGTGACCCAATTTCCGAGTTTTACGTTCCCTGCCTGCGTAATTCCAACCTCTACAAGCGGGCTGTCGGATATTTCAGGTCAAGCATATATCTAATAACCGGCCCTGCAATCGTTGATTTCGCACGTCGCGGTGGAAAAATTCAACTAATCTGCTCGCCCGAACTCAATGCTCGTGATTTTGACACAATCAGCGCAAGCTATCTTGAGCGAGGGAATGTTGTCAAGGCGCGACTGGTCGAGGAGATGGACCGGCTTCTTGCGGATTCATCCACCGAATACCCCTTTCGTGTACTGGCAACGCTTGTTGCTGTAGGTGCCCTGGAAATCAAGATTGCCATCCGTGCGCCTTCTCAGGGCCTGTACCATGAAAAAATCGGCATATTTATCGATGAAGCGCTTAACCGCGTAAGCTTCATTGGCTCCGCCAACGAATCATGGAGTGGTTGGCATCCACACGGCAATTTTGAGTCTGTTGAGGTTTTTTGCAGTTGGCGACATAGACTGGAAGATGAAAGGTCTGCGCGCCACGAGGCAAACTTTGATCGGCTCTGGGCAGGTAAAACGCCAGAGGTGCAAATAATTCCTTTCCCAGAAGCCGCGCTCCATTATCTTTGCAAGCAGGCTCTGAAAGGTCTTGATGAAGCTGAACAGGGCCTTTCATCTCTTCTCTTACTGCGATCAGTCAAACGCACACCATTGCCACATCAAACCAGCGCAATTAATGCGTGGAAAAAGCAAGGTTGCCGTGGAATTTTTGAACATGCCACCGGCAGTGGAAAAACCTTCACTGCACTTGAGGCAGCACGAGGCCATTTGGATAAAGGTCTACCAGTGCTGATTCTTGTGCCAAGTCGGCTTCTACTTGAGCAATGGGTGGGTGAAATCAAGGCCGAATTGCCCGATGCAACCATTACCCTTGCTGGCGCAGGCAATGATCGCTGGAAAGAGGCGGGACGGCTGCGACGCCTTAGCGCCCCAGACGCCATTGGCCCGCGCGTTATCCTCGCAACTATGCAAACGGCCGCCACCGAAGTTTTTCGGTTTGGCATCGCTCAGGGGCCTCACCTAATGATTATTGCTGATGAGGTCCATCAGATCGGCAGCCCTCACAACGCGCAGTGTTTGCAAATTGATTCGGGGCCACGCCTGGGGCTTTCGGCAACACCGAAACGGTTTGGTGACCCGGAGGGAACGGCTAAGATATTTGATTATTTCGGCCCCATTGTAGTACCACCCATCACATTGGCTGATGCAGTCAAATCAGGTCGCTTGGTCGAATATGAATACCATCCACATCCTATCCACCTCAGTGTTGAAGAATCTGACAACTGGAAAGCGCTCACTCGCCAAATCGGCATCGAAATAATCAGAACGAAAGATGCGGAAGGCGGTGGTCGCTTATCTGACCGAGCCAAGATGTTACTTATACGGCGTTCGCGTATTGCTAAAAAAGCATCCGGGAAACCCCGTCTGGCGGCACGTATTCTCAAAGAACATTATGCAGCTGGTCAAAGCTGGCTGATTTACTGCGAGGATGGAGATCAATTGCGCGAGACGATGCGGCAAATCAAGGTTGAGGGGATAAATCCAATTGAATACCATACTGGCATGGAAGGCAATCGGGATGCGACACTCGACTGGTTCCGCGAATTCGGGGGCGTCCTTGTTTCCATAAAATGCTTGGACGAAGGTGTTGATATACCAGCGGTTACTCACGCACTGATCCTGGCATCTTCGCAAAATCCTCGCCAGTTCATCCAGCGCCGTGGCAGGGTACTCCGAAAAGCACCTGGCAAACATTTGGCGGATATTCACGATGCAATTGTCGTTCCTGTCGGTGTGGATGACGAGCCAGAGCAATTGTCACTTTTGAAATCGGAGCTTTTGCGTGCCATTGAGTTTTCAAACTCGGCGCTAAACAAATCAGCCGGTGCTGAACTACGTGAGATCGCTCGTAAAATGGGATTTGATCCAGAGGAATCTGGAAATGACGGGATGGAAGAAGAGGAATAATGAACGACAACCCAAAAGACATGGCCTTGGAGGCATTACTTGCTGCCGCGCGCGAAGCCGCTCCGGATTTGTCCCCCGATTTATTGAAGGCTGTTTATCAGCTAGAGAAAACTTACCAGTTCGACCAAGACCGGGAGGCGCCATCCAAATCTATGCAAAAGCTCATTGATGAAGAAATCAATACTAAGTCATGGAGTGGACAATGAAGCTCAAGCGCCTGTCCATACGGAATTTCATGCCCTATAAGGGAGATGTGGTTCTTGATTTTCCACAAGACGCATCGCGTAATACACTGATTGTTTTTGGCGATAACATGAGGGGGAAGACCAGCCTGCTCAATGCCATTCGTTGGACTTTTTATGGAAATGCCATGGGGCGGCATCTGCGGCCAATCCTATTACACCAAATGCCTAATCGTGAGGCGGCCAGCGCTGGTGACTGGACAATGGAAACCCGCATTGAATTTGAAGCCGATGGCTGTCAATACGATTTGCGGCGGGTGGCAGAGAAAAAATCTTTGGTGGCAAAACCTGAGCGCCCCGAGGATTTCCTCGTCTCCATTTACATGCAAAAGAATGGGGCAGCCCTTCCGGGCGATGAAATTGATGCCGAAATAAATCAATTTTCACCAGAGCAAGTTTCGCGCTTTTTCCTCTTTGATGGCGAATTGCTCCAGGAATATGAAGAACTACTAATTGAAGGGAGTGAACAGGGGAAGAAGATCAAGGAGGCAATCGAGCAAGCCTTGGGTGTTCCCGCCCTTATTAATGGACGCGACGACATCTCAGCCATCTTGAAAAAAGCTCAAAAACTACAAGCTCAAGAGGCATCCCAAATTAAGGGGATGGAAGGGGTAAGCGAGGGTTATCTGCAATGGACAACAAAGCGCGAACGCTTTGAAGCTGATACAACCAATTTGCAAACCCGTTATGGCTCTGTTCGCGATGAACGGCTGGCTCTTGATGATGAGTTGGAAAAAGTGGATGGGGTTTATCGTCAGAAGAATGAACTGGATTTTAATAAATCCAGATGCGTTGAAATCGAAGAGGAAATCAAGCAGAAAACCCTTATGCGCCTGCAATTGGCAGGGCAGGCCTGGTGCGATTTATTAGCACCACGGCTCATCGCCAAGCGTGAAGCCCTATCTCTAGAGCAAAAGCGCGTGACGGATTTAATCGGCAAGCGCATCCGTATTCAGGCGCTCATAGGCCAGACGACGCAATATCTGGCTAACTCGGTTTGTCCTACCTGCAATCAGCCAACGGCGGAGGAGAAGCGAGTGCCCAAGGAACGGGAGTTGGAGAATCTTCGTGCCGAGTTGCACAACCTTGGTGGTGACGATCAAAACCTTGCCGATGTTACTGTGCAATTGCAGACCTTAAGCAAGCTTATCGGACAAGGGGTAGGCGAAAGGCTTTCTGATACAGATAAAGATTTGGCCCGCTTAGAGCGCGATCTCGCCAAGATCGAAAACAAGATTGAGGATTTGCGCGAGAAGACCAAAGGCTTTGACACCGATGAAATCATGAAGAAACGCTCCCTCCGTGATCACTTGTATAAGGATGAGGCGCGCATTTCTCTCGACATCGAAGACAGGAAGGTAAAAATTAATGAGGCTGACAAGGAGCTTCGCATTCTCTCTCAGCGTATGACGATGTCCAATGATTCACAGCGGGGGGCGCGTGGCGCGCAAATGGTCGATCTGTGCGAAAAACTTTATGCTTCTTTTTCTCTGAGCATCGAAAGATTGCGGGAAGCTTTGCGCCAAACTGTGCAGACCAAGGCGAGTGAAGCCTTCCGCGAGATGAGCACGCAAAAGGCATATCAGGGTTTGCAGATTAACGAAAATTACGGTTTGACAATACTCGACCAAAATGGACAAGAAGTACCGTTGCGCAGTGCTGGGGCGGAGCAGATTGTAGCGCTCTCGCTTATTGATGGTTTGAGCCACGCCGGTCGCACCGCTGGCCCCGTAGTCATGGACACGCCTTTCGGGCGGTTGGATACTAAGCATCGCAAGAATATCCTGGCTTACTTGCCCAACTCGGCAAGCCAATTGATATTGTTCGTGCATGATGGGGAAATTCGCGGCACGGACGATTTAGACGTACTGGCCCATCGGATCGGCGGGCGATATGAAATCAAGGAAATTTCCCCAAGCCATTCAGTCTTGGAGCGCCGTTGATGAATATGCAAACAAATGATGACGTAAGTAAGCTTCACCTTAGTGAGCGTACTCATGCCAAGCTTAAACGTCTCCAAGAGGAAAAACACTTCTTGGAAATGAAAGACGCCTACCGCTTCGGGATCGCCTTGGCGCTCTCCCGTGGTATTCGCCCGCCAGAAATCGTTCCGCCAAGAACCAGTGCTATTTACAGTATTTCACAGATTGACCCCGATCACTCAATAGCCCTTGCTATTAACCTATTGATGGATACGGAAGATGTGTCACCCTATCGCTGGGCAGAACGCTTAGCAGAGTGGGGTGTCGAAGAATTGGCTAGAGAAAGTCAAAAGGGCCAGATTGATTTTGTAAGACTCTTGGCCGAAGCTAAGGGAAAAGCAGAGAATCTTTAATAGATGCAGCCTCTACGCGCATATTTGCTGGTTCATTCAGAACTAGGGTGGGTATCTTCTGTCCACCGTGACCTAGAAAGCTTGCGTGAAGCATGGAACCCGTATTTGGGTCGTGGTGACACCACCGGCATTATTCATGTTGGCCTTGACCGCCCAGAAACAGAGACTTTTGAATCGTGTGCCATGCGTCATCGTGGCCAAATGCTTTTATCGGCCAGCGCCCGTTGGGCACTAATGTCTGTATGCAAATGCGCTGCGCGCGCCGTGGGTGAAGCGGCCGGCATTCCACTTTATGTAGCCGTGAATGGTTGGGGTTACGAAACAAGCGCTGAAGCAATGGGACTGGCCGATTCCGTGCTGGCTGTATCAACAAAATCAGAGTCATTTACGCCAGAGCAATTGGGAGGGATTCCTCACCCATTCCCAAATGTGGAAGACATTACATCCAATAACTGGCTGGCTAATCTTTCTTGCGACGATGCCGATTTGGCTATGGCTGCCAGCAAGGCCCAGGTTGTAGATGAATACAGTTACTGGGAAGGTGAAGTTCATCTGCCCGTTCCATTGCGCCATGCTTTGGGGCTCTACCGCTACCGTGTTCTCTCAATGAATGACGAACCTGACGATCCTATGGCCGTTATTCGTCATGCACCACCATGGCTTTTAAGTGTAAATTTACATAACCTGAATCTTTCAGTGCGGGCATTTAACGTTTTTGGGGCTGCGGCGCTTTCGGTAGTCGGCGATCTTACTGAAATTTCTCTAGAGAAATTGCAGAAACTTCCCAATTTTGGGCGCACATCGCAACAACATTTTGCAGAACGATTACGGGCTGCTATTGAACGTGGCCCCAGCATTATCGCGCCAAGCTCATCAACTCCAACGGCAACGGAGGCATTGAATGTTGTTGCTTCAAATTCATTGAGTGCTGAAAAGCTTGGTTCACAGTTTCAAAATCATAACACCCTACCTTCAGTCATTTTCGCGGCCATTTCTTCGCTTGACTCCAATCTCGAAAAGGCGGTTCGCGGCCGCATGGGGTTAGGCGTTGACCACATGACATTGGAAGAACTGGGTGGTCGGATGGGAGTCACCCGCGAACGAATTCGGCAGCGTGAAGCTAAAGGTATGCACCTGATAGGCCTCGACCCGATATGGAAAGGCGTCCTGGAGGCCAAGCTCTCCAATTTACTTGATGAGCGCGATGATCCTTTGCCATTCTCAGGATTGGCAATTCTCGACCCTTGGTTTCAAGGGGTCGAACAAATGCAGCACTCTTTCAGCTATTTGCTTGAGCACAAGAATATTCTCGATCAGCGCCTATCGCTTTTACAGGCCAATGGCCAATGGTTTGTCTCTCGCTTGTCTCAGCGTGGATGGAACTTGGCGGCGAAACAGGCCATGCATCTGTTGGAAGGCGGCGTTGCCCAAGGCTGGCACCAGGCCGAAGCACGGCAATACGTTGAGGATTTGCTCAGTGGGGCTGGACACGAATTGCGCTCAGAATTATGGATTGCCGCCAAGCGTTTTGCGCATTTCAGCTCAGCCGACAATGGGGGCGAGTCTGTTCTGATTGGCTATGGCAAAAGCGTCGATGTATTAGTCGAGGCAATCCTCGCTGATTCTGACCGTCCACTGCATTTTCAGGAAATTGCCCGCGTTCTATATGAGCGTTATGGCAGGAATGTAGATGTGCGCCGAGCCCATAATAGTGCTGGAGATTGTGCATTTCTCTATGGTCGAGGAACATTCGGCTTACTCAAGCATTGCCCCCTGAGTACTAATGAGTTGGAGTTAGTTCGCGAGGAAACCCAAGAAATAATCGCCCAAGGTACCAGCGGTCGGCAATGGACTTGTGCTGAACTGGTTAACGTTTTGAGTGAGCAAGGGTTGGATCTTGATGGCCGGCTTAACCATTTTGTTCTGAATATTGCGCTTCGTGACTCGCGGGAGCTTGCATATCTTGGCCGATTTGTGTGGACCCTATCCACGAACGCCTCTTTGGGAACAGCTCATCGCATCAATATGCGGCAAGCAGTCACCTCACTTTTGATGCAAGCGGGCGGTCCAATGACAACTTCAGAAATTAAAGAGGCGTTGATGCATGATCGCGGACTTGGAGACACTTTTCAGCTGCATCCCGGCGGCTCGCTTATTCGCGTCAACTCTAGTCAATGGGGGTTAATTGAACGTGACTTTCCGCTAGATAGTCGCGAGCAGGCACAATTAATTGAGGTGCTCCAGAGCCTTTTGCGCGAACAAAACAAGGGAATCCATGTGAGCGAAATTGCTGCTTGTCTTGATGGGATTTTTGAACCCATATCGCGTATCAAATACCCAACCGCAATTCTCGCTCTGGCCCAACGTAGTGGCCGCTTGCGCGTATCTGTTGGAGAGTACCTGTTTTTGCCAGAATGGGGTGAGCCACGGAGAATACAGAAATCACAAGCTGTTATCGAAGCATTAAAACAAGCGGACTCCGCTGGCCTAAGAGCCAGCGAAATCGTAAATTCTGCTTCTGCTATATTGGGTCGCCCAGTTGAGAGGGATGGCATCTATGCTACGCTTTATGATGCTGGCGCTCGGTTCGATGAAACAACGCAACGCTGGAGATTGCCGAATACAAAAGAAAGTGAGGATGAAGAAACCTTAGCATAACGGATGGTCTGCTTCGTGCCCTGAGGTACTCCGTCAAGTCATATTTGAAGATTCCGAGACGTTAGTCAGCAGTGGCGAGTCCTCGACTTTGTTTAATGTCTGCATTGGGTCGATTGGGGACACTGGTCGCAAAGTCAAAATAACCACGAAATGCGATTTTGCTATCGAGTGAATGTCCAGCCAAAAATCCTGAATCAACCACGCATTACGAATACCCATTATAAAAACGGCATTAACATACAAGGTCACGGAGAAAACCATGAAAGCACGAATCCAACACACCTCCCTGAGCTTTATTTTCACCTTCCATTTTTGGTTTTTGCCTTCTTGTTTTCTCCGTGCGCTCCGTGGTTAATCGGTGGTTAATCACTTTTTCCAAATCGACTCAGCGGAAGCTGAAGGTATAGAACACATCCACTGCACTCTGGCTGCCGGTTTGCGCACGCACTGACACGCGCCTGGATAGGGTGTAGTTGATCTTGACCAGGCTGGTGGTGCCCGCCAGCCCTTGTTCATAGCTCAGATAGACTTTTTTCGACAAGCGTTTTCCCAGCACCAGGATGCTGTTCTCCAGCGAGCCGCCACCGGTCAGATTGACCTCGCTCAGGCCGGTGGCCTCGGCCAGCCTGGCCTGCAGGCTGACCGAATCACCCATCCCGAGCAGTACGCCCGCCGCAGTCTGCAGCGCGCTGAAATCAGCAGCGCTGCTGTTTTCCGTGCCGTGCCCGAGCACCAGCCACGACAGCTTTTCGGTGTCCGGCACATCCGGGGTGGACACCAGTTTGACCACGGGTGCCTGCGCACTACCAGTAATTGCCACGCCGGCTTCGACGGACTGAACCGTAGATGTCAGCGCGCTGCCGGTAATCGCCCCGCCCGCGTCGACGGTCTGATTTTTGCGCACGGCAAGAATATTCAGTCCGGGGTTATCCACCGGCCCGGAAAAATTCACCACGCCGCGCTCGATGCTCAGGCGCTGGCCGTAGGCGCTGTATGTGCCCTCGGCGACTTGCACGCTGCCGATAGCGGTGGGCAGGCTGCCATCGCGGGCATGCAGTTTGACCAGCCCGGTCAGACGCGCGTCCACGCCGCGTCCTTTCAGGTAAAACTGGTCGCCCAGATCAAAATCCAGGTCGAAGTCGAGCGCAGTGGACAGGCGCTGGTTGGACACCGGTTTTTGCCGTCCCAGCACGATCACGTCCGAACTCAGGGTCGGCGCATCATCGCGCGGCAGCGTGATGAGCGCGTGATCGGCACTGATTTTGCCAGTGACGCGGACCAGGCGCGGCGCCAGGCTGACATCGGCATGGCCGCTCACCGTCAACTGCCGATCCGGGCGCTGCAACAGCGCGAGTTTGTCCGCCGCCAAGGCAATCTGCATGGTGGGTTTGCCGTCCCGCAACAGCGCCGTGCCGGTACCTGTCAGGCTGCCACTGCCCGCAGCCAGGCGCAGGCTATCCAGCGTCAGAGTGTCGCCATGCAGACTGGCACGCAGGCTGCCGTCGGTGAACGCGATGCCCTGCTCGGGGTAGGTGATATGCAACTTGTCGGCACTCACCGAGCCACTCAGCAGCGGCGCATTGACCGTGCCGCTGCCGCTGATTTGCGCCTGCACTGCGCCGTCCAGCGTGACCGGCTTGCCCAGCAGCGGGCTCACCCAGGCCAGCGACGGCATGTTCACCTGGGCGGCGATGCTTAACGGGGCGTTGCCCGACAAACCCCATTGGCCGTTGCGCTGCGCCAGGGTGGTATCGGCATGCGCGTTGACTGCCCCGAGTTTGTTGCCTTGCGCGTCGAGCTCGACGTGGACGCGGCTATCGGCAGCCTGCAATGTGAACATGAGGCGCTGGATGCCTAGTGCGGTTCTGGGCTGGCTCGGCAGCGTAACGTCGCCGCGCTCGCGCCATAGCTGGATGCTGCCATTGACCTGGCTGGCGGCTGCGAACTGCCATTTGCCGCCCACGATCAGCGTGCTCTCCATACCGGGATCGATATTGGCCAGATGCAGCAAATACGCGCTATCCAGCCCGTTCATGCTGCCCCGGCTGGAAATACCCCCGCTTTGCAGCGCGAATTCGTCCACGCGCACACGGCCGCGTGCCAGAGCGAATTCAGCCTGGCTCAGGCTGGCATGCCCCGCACCGAAAGCGAGCCGGGCTGGCGCGTTGAGCACCACCGGATAGCGGCCGGAATTTTCCAGACGCAGGATGCGCCCGTTCCAGCCCTGACCCTCGCGCCAGCCCCCGCTCAGCGTGGCGCGCGCGTCAATCTGCGGATTGCGCGCGGCAAGATTGATGGTGTGCGCAGCACGTGCGCCGTGCACATCCAGTGCGGCGCTGGCGAGCGCGAAATCCGCGCTGCGATAGCCGCGCAGGCGCGCAGACAGATTCAATGCGCCATTGAGTCCGTGTTGCAGCTGACCCGTTGCCGACACGCTATCGAGACGGCTGCCCTGCCACACCAGCGCCTGCCCTTCCAGTTTCAGGCTGGCCGAGGGCTGCGCCAGACTGCCGCCGAGGCTGCCATCTGCCGTCACGCGCCCGCCGAAGCCCTGGCCGAATGCCGCCACGTCGGGCGCATCCAGACGCCAGTCCAGGCGGTCATTGACGGCGCCAAACGCGCCTTTGACAACGAGCTGGTTGGCTCCCAGGCGCAATGCGATGTCGCTGTCCCAGATGCGCTTTGCGGCCAGTTTGAACGCGCCTTTGCCGGACAGCGGCTGGCCGCGATAGCGGCTGTTTGCCACATTCAGCGCAACGCTGGCGCTGATTTTCGGACCGAGCTGACCTTGCGCTGTGGCAGTAGCGTTGATGGTTGCCGCCGGGTAGCCGCCAAAGCGCGACGGGTCGAAGCGCCGCAATTGCCCCTGGGTGCTGAACGCGCGGTTGCCGGCCAGCGCCAGCTTGCCGCTGAAATTGAACTCGCCGCCGCCAGCTGCCAGCTGAGCACTATTGATCAGCAATTGCTCGTCCGTACGCCGGGCATTGAGCGCGATGCGGTAGCCCGCCTGGGTCAGCTCGGCGAGCAGCGTTTGCGCGCCCTGCTCCGCGCCCAATGCGAGCTTGCCCGCCAGGTGCGTGGGGCGCAGCGGGTTGTACAGACCATGCAAATTCAGATTGGCCGTGCTCAGGTTCAATGCCAGCAGGCCGTGTTGCAAACCGCCCTCCCCGCTGAACTGCCCGGCGTCACCCAAATCGAGCGCCAACGCCTGCAAGGCAAGCTGATCCAGACTGCCACTGAACCGGGTATGCGCGGACTTGAGCGGGATGCGCCCGGCATCCAGCGCGCCGGGCAGGCGGTTGGCGAGACGCAACTCGCCGCTGAATGTGGTCGCGGTACGCGCCTGCAGCGCAAGGCCGGCATCCATGTCGGTCTGCGGCAACCCGGCGCCCAGACGGCGCAGGTCGAGCTGGCGCACGTTCACACTCGCCTGTTGCAGCGGCACCGGCTGGAATGGCGTCAAACGCGCCTGCCAGCGACCGCTGGCCGCGCCCGAACTACCCGTTCCCTGCACCTCCATTTGCCCCAGCGTGCCGCTCACCGCGGTGTGCGCGGTGTAGTCATGCAGACCGTCGTTGCGGGCGAAATCCAGCGTGGCGTTGAGGGCAAACGGCGCATCCGCCGCGAGACGCGCGCTGGCCTGCCCCGCACCCCACGGACTGTGCAGGCTGAGTCTGGCGTGGTAGGCGTCACCCGCATTGGTCAACGCCAGCCGCAGCTGCGACAGCGGCCAGCTGCGCGCGCCCTGGTGCACCGTCAGGCGCTCGATGCGCGCGTCCGGGATATTGAGCGCGTAGGGCAACCGTAACGTAATCGGCAGCTTGAGCGGCTCGGGGCTGGGTTTGATCAGGGTGATGTCGAGACTGGCCAGCGTCAGCTGCCGGATAAGCAACTGATGGTCATACAGCAGTGCGCGCGGCGACCAGTCGAGCACGACATCGCGCGCTTCGATGCGCCGCTCCGGGGTATCGAGACGTACGTGGGCGAATTTGAGCGGCCCGTACAACGAGCCACTCACGCCTTCGAAGCTGAGTTGTCCGCCGGCCAGGCGCGTGGCAATCTGTGTGCCGATATGCAGTGTCGGCTCGCGCCCAGCCAGCCAGATCAGTCCAGCGATCAGCGCCAGCAGCAGGCCCAGCCACAACACCAGCTTGCCTGCCCAGCGCAGCGCCAGCTGGCGGCCGCGCATCAGAACGACACCCCGATGCTGAAATGCAGGCGCAACGCGTGCACTGCCTGACCATAGGCCAGATCCAGGTTGAGCGGGCCGACCGGACTCTTCCAGCGTGCGCCCACGCCGTAGCCCTGCACCAGATGCAGATTGGGCAGGGTATCGGCGGCGTCACCAACGTCATAAAACACTGCCGCGCCCCAGCGCTCGGTCAGCCAGTGGTCGTACTCCACGCTGCCCACGGCGAGATAACGACCGCCGACAATCGCATCCGCCTGTTTCACGCCCAGGCTCAGATAGGGGTAACCGCGCACCGACTGGTCGCCCCCGGTGCGAAACAGGAAATCCGAGGGGATCCCGTTGCTGCTGGTAGCCAGCACGCCGCCCAGTTCGCCACGCAGAATCAAACCGTCGCGCTGGCCCAGCGGCAGGTAATACGCCGCACGGGTGTAGCCGCGCACAAAATCCTGATCCGACAGCAGCGCGCGCGTTGCACCGCCCAGCTGGGCGCTGAACACGTAGCCGCGCGTCGGAAACAGCGGATTGTTCACATTATGGTAGGTCCAGATGTAGTTGAGGGTGAGCGCCTGGAGGTTATTCCCGGCGGCACCCGCGATGGACTGGTGCTCGGTCTGGAACTGTGCCGCCAGCGTGGTTTCAATCCGCCCCTTGATGCGCGTGCGCTTGACGCCGGTGCCGGTGCGCACGCTGGTCTCGCCCTTGATATCGGTGCGTTCGCGAAAGGCGTTGATGCTGTCGAGGTAACCCAGTTCATTGCGCGGCAGCTGCAACTCGGTGTGCAGGGATTGCAGGCTGGTTTCGAGTTTGAGCAGGCTCTTGAAACGCCAGCCGCGCCGCATCACGTTCAGATCCTGATACTCGACCTGCCCGCGCACCCCGCTATCGGTGCTGACACCGATACCAAAGCCGAGCTTGCTGGACGGGTTTTCCACCACATTGACCTGTACCGGCACCTGGTCCGGGTGTGCCGGATCGGTGTCGGCGGACACGCTCACCGAGCGGAAATAAGTCGTGTCCTGCAAACGCGCCTGAAACTCCAGCAGCTTGGCCTGCGTGTAGGGTGCGCCGGGCTGGATCGGATTGAGCCGTTCGACGACGCTGGCCGGGTAACGCTGCAGACCGCTGATATGCAGCGCGCCAAAGCTGAACGCAGGGCCGCTGTCCAGCGCCAGGCTCAGCATCGCCTGGCGCGTTTGCGGATTCACCACGGCCTGGCTGGAGGCAATGCGGGCGGCGGGAAAACGCCCGGTCAGCAAGGCTTTCAACGCATTGCGTTTGGCTGACTCCCAGGCCGGCTGGCGAAACACGCTGCCGGCTGGCAATAGCCACGTCTGGCGCAGCTGGGCCAGCAGTTTGTCACGCACCTCGGGGGTCTGCTGCACCGCTCCCTGCAAGGACAGATCAAATTGCGCCACTTGTGTTGGCGCACCTGGAGCGATGACAAAGCGTATCTGGATCGGCCTGTCCTGCAATGCAATCGAAGCGCTGATTTCGGGGGAATAGAACCCCTCGGTGGCAAGCAGGGTGCGGATATTCTCCGGCGCAGCCTGATACAGGCTTTGCAACTGCGCAGTGTCCAGCACTGGGTTATTGTGCCAGCGGTTGATGTCCAGATTTTTTTCCAGCAGATCGCGATAGGCCTGAGGCACATCCAGTTCGACCCGGTAGTCCAGCCCCTCCGCGTATGCTGGCAACATCACGCTCATCAACAGGCAAGCCAGCACCAGCAAGGCGCGCTGGATTCTACCGGCGCACCCACGCGAAAGCGGTTTAACTGGCTGCCTTTGTTCCATCGCGATGCAACCAGATCAGACTGGCCATGCGCCCCGTCGCGCCATCACGCCGATACGAATAAAAACGCGCGGCCTCGCTGTATGTGCAGGCGCCGCCGCCGTATATCCGGGTGACGCCAATACCCTGCAGCCGCAGTCGGGCCAGGGCATAAATATCTGCAAGCCATTTGCCGCGCCTATGCGCAACAAACGCCGCAGAGGCTTGCGGCTGCACGGCGACAAACGCCTCACGCACCTCGTCGCCGACTTCAAACGCCTGCGCGCCGATAGCCGGGCCCAGCCACGCCATCACGCCAGCTGCGGGCACCTGCATGGCGGCGACCGTGGCCTCCAGCATCCCGCCCGCCAGCCCGCGCCAGCCCGCATGGGCGGCCGCCACCACGCGGCCCTGATGGTCGCAAAACAGCACCGGCAGACAATCGGCGGTGAGTACGGCGCACACCCGGCCCGCCTGGCGCGTCACGCAGGCATCGGCCTCTGTTGAGGCGATGCCGCTATCGGCGTCAAGCACCGCAATGCCATGCACCTGTTTGAGCCAGACCGGTTCGGCAGGCAGCGCGGTGCGCAAAATGGCACGGTTTTGGGCCACGCTGACGCGATCATCTCCCACATGGTCGCCCAGATTCAGCCCGGCGTAGGGCGCCACGCTCACGCCTCCGGCACGTGTTGTCACCAGCGTCCTGACCTGCGCTGGCGCCGGCCAGTCCGGGACGATCCAGTCCGGGTTCATGCCGCTGCCGCCCGCAAATGATCAAGCAAGGCCTGAAAATCCGCAGGCGGTTCCACTTGCCATTCCTGATACACACCGCTTACCGGGTGCAGCAGCCCAAGCCGGGCGGCGTGCAATGCCTGGCGTTTGAAATCGGGCAGCGCCGCTACCTGGTTGGCGCGGCCATATACCGGGTCGCCCACCAGCGCATGGCCGATGGACAGCAAGTGCACGCGAATCTGGTGGGTGCGGCCGGTTTCCAGCACACAGCGAATCAGGGTATAGCGGCCAAGCTGTTCGAGCACGGTGTAATGCGTGACGGCCTCGCGACCGGAGTGCACCACCGCCATTTTGGTGCGCTGGCTGGGGTGGCGCCCAATGCGCGCGTCGACCTTGCCGTCTTGCATGATCAACCCGTGCACCACAGCCAGGTACTCGCGCTTGACGCTGCGCGCCTGCAGCTGGCGCACCAGATTGGTTTGCGCGGTGAGGGTTTTGGCCACCACCAGCAGGCCGCTGGTGTCCTTGTCGAGCCGGTGCACGATGCCAGCGCGCGGCACCCCGGCCAGTTGTGGCGCATGGTGCAGCAGTGCATTGAGCATGGTTCCCTGCCAGTTGCCGCTGCCCGGATGCACCACCAGCCCGGCTGGCTTGTTGACCACCAGCAAGGCATCATCCTCGTACACAATCTCCAGCGCGATGTCCTCGGGCGCCGCCGGCACTTCGGCGGGATGCGTTTCAGGGATGACCCGGACCTGCTCTCCTCCCCACACCTTGTCCTTGACCCCCAGCAAGCGGCCATTGACCGTCACCCGTTCATGCCGGATCCAGTCCTGGATGCGACTGCGCGAATATTCGGGGAGCAACGCGGCCAGCGCCTGATCCAGCCGCTGGCCGGCACTGGCGATGGGGATTTCCGCCACGATAGCGGCTTCGGCAGAAGTGTTTGGAGTATAATCTGGCAACTGTTTTACGGACGATGTCATGAAACGAAGTTTACTTGTTTTGTTGGTGGTACTGCTGGCCGGATGTGGGTTGTTACCCAAGACGGTTGATGAAACTCAGGGCTGGTCAGCACAAAGACTCTACGCGGAAGCCAAGGATCAGCTCAATTCGGGCGGCTACGAAAAAGCCATCAAATACTTCGAGACGCTGGAAGCGCGCTACCCCTATGGACGCTACGCGCAGCAGGCGCAACTGGAAGTGGCCTACGCCTATTACAAGGACAATGAGCCGGTTTCCGCCATCGCCGCCTGCGACCGCTTCATCAAGCTGCACCCCGAACATCCCAATGTGGATTATGCCTACTACCTGAGGGGGCTGGCCAACTTTACCGAAGACCAGGGGCTGCTCGGCAGTATTGGGGATCAGGACATGACCGAGCGCGATCCCAAGGCCGCGAGCGAGTCGTTTGATTCTTTTCAGCAACTGGTCACACGTTTTCCGAACAGCAAGTATGCCCCGGATTCGCTGGCGCGCATGAAGTACCTGGTGGATGCGCTGGCCTTGCACGAAGTCCACGTCGCCCTGTATTACTACAAGCGCGGCGCCTATGTCGCAGCCAGCAAGCGCGCCCAGTACGCGATTGAGCATTACCCCAATGCGCCCGCCATCGAGCAGGCTCTGGCGGTACTGGTAAAATCCTACGATAAAATGGGTATCAACGACTTGCGCGATGACGCCTTGCGCGTGTTGCAGAAAAATTTTCCGAACAGCAAATATGTCTCAGGCAACTTCGATAAAAGCAAACCCTGGTGGCGTTTCTGGCAACTCTGAATCAGCTTGTGTCTGAAGCTGGTAGACAGGCCTGACAACACAGACCGCTACCAGCCGGATCAAATCGCTGTATCCCCGGTCTCGCCGGTACGAATCCGCACCACCTGCTCCACACTGGTCACGAAAATCTTGCCGTCACCGATCTTGCCGGTGCGTGCGGCATTCACAATCGCCTCAACCGCCTGATCGACGAGATTGTCCGACACCACAATCTCGATTTTCACCTTGGGCAAAAAATCCACCACGTATTCCGCGCCACGATAGAGTTCGGTGTGGCCTTTCTGGCGGCCAAAACCCTTGACTTCGGTGACGGTCAGGCCGGTGACGCCGATTTCCGATAACGCCTCGCGTACCTCATCGAGTTTGAACGGCTTGATGATGGCTTCGATTTTTTTCATTTCATTCCCCTTGCATAAAATAAATCAGCCCGGCTTGAACCGGGAGGTAATTGGATAGCGGCGGTCCTTGCCAAATGCACGCGGCGTAATGCGGATGCCGACCGGCGCCTGGCGGCGTTTGTATTCACTGCGGTCGATCATGCGAATCACGCGTATAACCTCAGCCTCATTGTAGCCTGCAGCGACGATTTCGGCAGGCGTCTGATCATGTTCGACATAGCGCTCGATGATCGCATCGAGCATTTCGTAGGGGGGAAGCGTATCCTGGTCGACCTGGTTGGCGCGCAATTCTGCGGAGGGCGCGCGCTCAATGATGCGTTGCGGGATCACCGGCGCAATGCCATTGCGGTAGTTGGACAGCCGGTACACCAGCGTTTTCGGCACGTCGCGCAGCACCGCAAAGCCGCCCGCCATATCACCGTACAGCGTGGCATAGCCCACCGCCATTTCTGACTTGTTGCCGGTGGTCAGCACGATCTGGCCGAATTTGTTGGAAAGCGCCATCAGCAGCGTGCCGCGTATCCGCGCCTGGATGTTTTCCTCGGCCACGTCGAACGGCAAATTGTTGAACTCGCCGGCGAGGCCGCTGAGGAAGCTGTCGAATACACCCTTGATTGGCAATTCGCTGTATTTCACGCCCAGCGTTGCCACCATGGCGCGCGCGTCTTCCACGCTGATATTGGCGGTGAATTCGGACGGCATCATCACCGCGTGGACCTTGTCGGCGCCCAGTGCGTCTACCGCCACAGCGAGCGTCAACGCCGAATCAATACCGCCGGACAAGCCCAGCAGTACACCGGAAAAACCATTTTTGCCAATATAGTCACGCACGCCCAGCTTGAGCGCCTCGTACACACACGCCTCGGTGCTCAAGGCCGGCGCGATCTCGCCTGGCAGCGGGGAAACGCCATCGGTTTCGACCAGATAAACGTCTTCCACCAGCACCGGGAACTGACTGGTGATCTCGCCATTCGCATTCATCGCGAATGAGCCGCCGTCGAAGATCAGTTCATCCTGCCCGCCCAGCAAATTGCAATACACCATGGGCAGGCCGCTTTCGCGGATGCGTTCGCGCACTACGTGGTAGCGCTCCTGCTGCTTGCCGATGTGAAACGGCGAAGCGTTGAGCACCAGCAGCACTTCCGCCCCGGCTTGAGCGGCGCCACAGGCCGCGCCTTGTTCCCACACGTCGGCGCAGATATTCACGCCAAAGCGCACATTATCCTGCTCGAACACGCAGGCCTGGGTGCCGGGCGTAAAGTAGCGCACTTCGTCGAATACCGTGTCATTGGGCAGGCGCTGCTTGCGGTAAACCGCTTCGATTTTGCCATCGCGCAGCACCGAGGCCGCGTTGTAGCGGTGCGTCCCTTCCTTGAGCGGATGCCCGACCACCAGTGTGATGCCCTGCGCCGCATCCAGCAGGCTGTTTAACGCAGCAGCGCACTGGGCATACAAATCCTCGCGCAACAATAAATCTTCCGGCGGATAGCCGGACAACGCCAGTTCGGGCGTGAGCAGGATAGTCGCGCCTGCCGCCTTGGCACGCATGGCTGCAGCGCGAATCCTGGCCGCGTTGCCAGCCAGATCGCCCACCGTGCAATTGATCTGCGCCAGCGCAATTTTCATCGCTGCATGGCCATCTGCACCGCCGCACCCATTTCCGCCGGGGATTGTGCCACCACCACACCGGCAGCTTCCAGCGCGCGCATCTTGGCTTCCGCGGTACCGCTGCCGCCGGCGATGATCGCCCCGGCATGCCCCATGCGCTTGCCTTTGGGCGCGGTACGCCCGGCAATATAGGCGGCCACCGGTTTGGTGATGTGCTGCCGGATATAGTCGGCGGCGGCTTCCTCGCGGGTGCCGCCGATCTCGCCCACCAGAATGATGGCTTCGGTTTCCGGGTCGGCCTGGAACATTGCCAGGCAATCGATGAAATCCAGCCCCTTGATGGGGTCGCCGCCGATGCCCACGCAGGTGGTCTGCCCCAGCCCGAGCCGGGTGGTCTGGTGCACCGCCTCATAGGTGAGCGTACCGGAGCGCGAGACGATGCCCACCTTGCCGCGCTGGTGGATGAAACCGGGCATGATGCCGATCTTGCATTCGTCCGGGGTGATGATGCCGGGGCAGTTGGGGCCGATCAATTTGGCACCATTGGCGCGCAGCGCGGCTTTCACGTTGAGCATGTCCAGCACCGGGATGCCCTCGGTGATGCAGACGATGACCGCAATTCCCGCATCCGCGGCTTCCATGATGGAATCCGCCGCATAATTTGCCGGCACGTAAATCACGCTGGCATCGGCGCCGGTTTGCCGCACTGCCTCGCGCATGGTGTTGAATACCGGCAGGTTGAGGTGCGTCTGTCCGCCCTTGCCCGGCGTCACGCCACCCACCATCTGCGTGCCATAAGCCAGCGCCTGCTCGGAATGGAATGTGCCCTGCTTGCCGGTGAAACCCTGGCACAGGACTTTGGTGTTCTTGTTAATCAGTATGCTCATGTCAGGAACCCTGTACTGCGGCAACCGCGCGCTGCGCCGCATCGGTCAAGCCGTCGGCGGTGATGATGGATAAGCCGCTCTCGGCCAGCTTCTGTCTGCCCAGCTCGACGTTGGTGCCTTCCAGCCGCACCACCACCGGCACTTGCACGCCCACTTCCTTCACCGCCTGGATAATGCCGTCGGCGATGATGTCGCAGCGCATGATGCCGCCGAAAATATTCACCAGCACCGCGCGTACCTTGCTGTCGGAGAGGATGATCTTGAACGCCTTGGCGACCGTTTCGGCCGTTGCGCCACCACCCACATCGAGGAAATTGGCCGGTTCGCCGCCATGCAGCTGGATCAGATCCATGGTCGCCATCGCCAGCCCGGCGCCGTTCACCATGCAGCCGATGTTGCCCGCCAGCGCGATGTAATTGAGTCCGGCTTCCTGCGCGGCGACTTCCCTGGCGTCGATTTGCGTGTCGTCGCGCAGGTCGGCGAATTTTTTCTGCCGGCCCAGCGCGTTGTCGTCCACCCCCATCTTGCAGTCCAGCGCGACGATGCGCCCGTCTTCGGTAATCACCAGCGGGTTGATTTCCAGCAGGCTCAGATCGGATTCGGTGAACAGCTTGTACAAGGCGCGCAACATGCGCGTCAGGTCGCCGATATGGCTGCCGGTGAGTCCCAGACCAAACGCCAGATTACGGCACTGGAACTCCTGCAGGCCCAGCAGCGGGTCGCATAACTCACGCAGAATCTTGTCCGGCTGGGTTTGCGCGACTTCCTCGATCTCCATGCCGCCCGCCACCGAGGCCACCACCGCGATGCGCTCGGTTTCCCTGTCCACAAGCAGGCTCAGGTACATTTCGCGCGCAATCGGCAGGGTTTCTTCCACCAGCAGCTTGCTCACGAATTGTCCGTCGGGGGCATTCTGGTAGGTCACCAAAGGCGTGCCCAGCAGCGCGTGCGCCGCTTCCAGCAATGCGTCGATGGACTTCACCAGACGCACGCCGCCGGCCTTGCCGCGGCCGCCGGCGTGGATTTGCGCCTTCACCACCCAGGCGTCGCCGCCCAGATAGCCGGTCGCGGCCAGCTCGGCGTGGGTCGGATCTTCCACCACAATCCCGCGCGGGGTATTGATGTTGAATTCGCGCAATAACTGCTTGGCCTGATATTCGTGTAAATTCATGCTCGAAATGTTTTTTAGCAAAAACCGAATTGTGTCGGAAAACCCATGAACACGCCACAACCACCGCAGTTGCGCGTACTGGCAGGCATGCACGAAGTTACGCCCGCAGCCTGGAACCGGCTCGCCGGAAACCAGCCCTTCCTCTCGCATGCCTTCCTGCATGCGCTGGAAGCCAGCGGCAGCGTGAGCGATGAAACCGGCTGGCTGCCGCAACACCTCACGCTATGGGACGGCGAACGCCTGGTCGCCGCGCTGCCGCTCTACGCCAAAAACCATTCCTACGGCGAATATGTGTTCGACTGGGCATGGGCTGACGCCTACCAGCGCAACGGTCTGGCCTACTATCCCAAGTTGCTGTCAGCGATCCCGTTCACCCCGGTCACCGGGCCGCGCCTGCTGGCGGAGAACGACGCCCAGCGCACGCTGCTGGTTCACGCCGCCATCGAACACGCACAGGCGCTCGGTGCGTCATCCTTTCATTGCCTGTTTCCCAGCGCAGCCGACAGCGCGGTTTTGCAGGAGGCCGGGCTGATGATCCGCCACGGCGTACAGTTCCATTGGCTCAACCATGGCTTTGCCAGTTTCGACGACTACCTCGCCGCGATGAGCCACGACAAGCGCAAGAAAATCAAACAGGAGCGGCGCCGTGTGAGCGAGGCAGGCATCCGCTTCCGCCAGCTGACCGGCACCGCCATCCGTACCGAGGACTGGGCGTTTTTCACCGGTTGCTACGACAACACCTACCGCCAGCACCGCTCCACCCCCTACCTCAATCTGGATTTTTTTCAGCGCCTGGGCCACGCACTGCCGGACAATGTGCTGATGATCGTCGCCAGCCAGGAAGGACACGACATTGCCGCCGCACTCAACCTTTACGACGGCACCGCACTATACGGCCGCTATTGGGGCACGCACGCCTACTCTCCGGCCCTGCATTTCGAGACCTGCTACTACCAGGCCATCGAATTCTGCATCGCACGCGGCATCCGGCTATTCGAAGGCGGCGCGCAAGGCGAACACAAACTGGCGCGCGGATTTTTGCCGGTGGCAACCACCTCCGCCCACTGGCTGGCGCACCCGCGCTTTGCCCGGGCGGTGGAAACCTTCCTGGAGCGCGAAGCGCTGGGCGTGGCGCATTACATCGGCGAATTGAACGAGCACACCCCGTTCAAAACTGCTTGCGTGCCCAATCCACTTGGCAATACGAGCGGTGGCTGACCGGCAGGTTTCGCCTGTATCAGCCGAACAGACCGGTTAATCCGCCCCACACACCCAGCCCGGCAGTAAGCGCAATCGTCAACGCCACGATCACCGCATAGGCGCCCCGCAGTTGGTTGCCGCGCGGCAGGGCGCGCCGCGCCAGGGCGTAGAGCAAGCCGAGCACCACCGGCAGCAACAGGGCGTTCATCACCTCTACGCCGACGCTGAGATCGACCAGATTGACGCCGGAACTCACCAGCAGGCCGCTTGCCACCAGTACCGCCACGAACACCAGATAGAACCACGGTGCCTCGCGTGGGTGATGTTCCAGCGAGTGTTTGTAACCGGTGACTTCACCCAGCCCCCAGGCGGCCGTGAGCGACACGACTATCGCCGCCACCAGCGACGCGCCGAGCATGCCCAGGGCGAACATCAGGCGGCCATTTTCCACGCCCAGGTAAGGGGTCAGCGCATGGGAAATCTGCTGCACCGTGTCGAGCCGGGAATTCCCGCCGCTGCGCCCGAAGGTGGCAGCCACGGCGATCAGAATAGCCGCCATGATGGCCTGGGTGACGACCGCACCGATGGCCGTGTCCCAGCGCGCGGCGGGCAGATGATGCGGTTTCAGACCCTTGTCCACCACGGCCGACTGCTGGTAGAAAACCATCCACGGCATGATCACCGCACCAATGTTGGCCGCCACCAGATAGAGATAGCCGTGGTCGGCCAGCGGCATGCTGGTAAGTCCATGGAGCACTGCTGCCGGGTCCGGGCGGGACACCACAGCAACGTAGACAAAGGCCAGTTCAAACAGTCCAATGGCCACCGCGACGCGTTCCACCGAGCGGTACGATCCGGAAATCACCACCGTCAGCAGAAATCCCAGCGTGGCCAGCACGCTGGCCCAGATGGGAATGCCGTAGAGCGCGCCGACGCCGGCGATGCCGCTCATTTCGGTAATCAGCGCACCGAGGCAGGACACCAGCAGCGTGGACACCGACAGCCAGGCCCAACCCTGGCCGAAGTGCTGCTTGATGAGTTCACCGTGGCCGCGACCGGTGAGCAGGCCCAGACGCAGAGTGAGTTCCTGCACCAGATACAGAATCGGGATCAACAGCAATTGCAGGGCCAGCAGTTTGTATCCCCATTGGGCACCACTCTGGGCCGCAGTGATGACGCTACCGGCATCCGTATCGGCCAGCATGACAACCAGTCCAGGCCCGGCCACGGCAAAGAAGGCAGTCAGGCGTGCGCGAGACGGTGTGACAAGGGTATTCATCATGGTGGGCCAGTCAGCTAATTAATGAGAATGGTTTTCATTTGTTACCATTCGACAGACCAGCCTACCCGGCATATGGTTCCATGCGGGTAAAAATCGTGTCCTTGACCCCTCCCATGACTTGCAGAATTTAACCTGTATTCGGAGAAGGCCGTGCCTGGCTCGGGCGAAGCCATCTCGCAAGCGCGGCTCAATGGGGATGCCCTGCTCTTTGCCAGCTTTTTCCGGTCGGCTTGTAATGCGGGCAGGGTTGCTTAATCGGGCGGCTATATCTCGCGCACCACCCTGAACCCCAGATTGACGTCCAGTTCATCCCGGAGCCGTGAACGCCGTGCCGCGCTACGGGCAGCGGTGGCGGGATCGAACCAGGAGCCGCCCTTGACCACGATACGGCTATTGCTGCCGCGCCCAGGCAGGCTGTGACCATCGGACGGCGCCTGTTGGTAATCGGGTTGCCAGGGACTGGCGGTCATTTCCCAGACGTTGCCGTGCATATCGTGCAGCCCCCACAGGTTGGCGGGTTTGGTGCCGACATCCATCGCCCACATCATGGGACCACATTGGGGAAAGAAGCTGCGGCGTTTTTTGATGTTTTCCGGGAACGGAAACATCGGTTTGAACAGCACGTCGCGGCAACTGGCGTAATCGCCATAATGAAACGGGGTATGGGTGCCGGCGCGCGCCGCATATTCCCACTCGGCTTCGCTGGGCAGACGATAGAGCTGGCCGGTTTCACTGTTCAGCCAGGCGATGAACAACAGTGCATCCGCCATACGTATGTTCACCACCGGCTCGCGGCCATGTGCCTGGATCAATTCGCGTACCTGGCTCCAGCCGGTAGCGCTACGGAAACGCAACCACTCCTCGGCGGTGACGGTGTAGCGACCCATCGCAAAAGCGCGACTGAGTTGCACGTAGTGTTGCGGCGCCTCGCTCGGCTCATGACCTGGCTCGTGGCTGGGCGAACCCATCTCGAACCAGCCGGCCGGGATCACTGCCATTTCCGGACCCGCCGAGCCATCGCTGCGCAGGATGTCGCTGAAATACGCGTTCAGCCCCAACTGCTGGGCGGTGACTTGCTGGGCATGACGTAAAGCGGTTTCGTCCATGTCATGAACAAAACCATTGGGGTGGGCCTGGGTTTGATTGAGCTGCATGAGCAATCCTGTATTCGATAGATAGGAGAATATTCTATCGAATAGGACGCCTATGCGCGAAACCCGTTCCGGTGTGCCTGATTAATTGCCAATAAAAGCGGCTTGAACGGAATATCGCGTCCCCATCTTTGCACCAGTGGCATGAAATCCAGATCGGTTTGCGCGGGGCATGTGTAGCGGCCGGCGGTCATGTCATCGAACAGCTTGCGCAATTGCACGTCAAGCTGGTCAATAAACGGCGTGTAGCGTTCCATTTCTTCGGGATCATCCTCGACGCAGGCGCGCAGTTCGTCCACTTCATAGACGGCCTGGTGGACGAGATCGATCAGCTCGTCCATGGTTTTAGGTTGGTGCATATCAATCCTGTCCTATAAACAAAAACAGGGGCAAACGCCCCTGTGTCAATTGGCCCGAACAGCTTAACGCTTGGCGGCGATTTCTTCCAGCCTGGTGGCGCGGATCATCTGGCCGTCGAGGCCGGCATCCTTGGCCGAGCCGCCATAGGCGACGGTCATCAACTGGCTGTAATACATCACCGGGATGTTGAATTTTTTGCCGTATTTCTTGTTGATGGCGCCCTGGTAGATTTCCACGTTGGCCTGGCACAGCGGGCACGGCGTGACGATCATATCAGCGCCGTGGTCGTAGGCGGACTCGACTATGTCCTTGATCTGCGCCTGGGCTTTTTCCGGCTCGGAAAAGGCCAGCGCGCCGCCGCAACAGGTGACTTTCTGGTCGTAGCTGGTGAGCGCTTCGCCGCCAACCATTTCCACCAGCTTGTCCAGGTACATGGGGTTTTCGAAGGATTCGCCGTCGATACCGAACGGGCGGTTGGTCTGGCAGCCGACATAGCCGGCGAACTTGATGCCTTCCAGCGATTTAACCACCGGTTTTTTCATTTCGTCGTAACCAAAGTCCTCAATCAGGACTTCCACCATGTGGCGGATCTCTGACTCGCCCTTGTAGTGGAGGCCGGCTTCCTTGAGCGCTTCGTTGGTGTCGGCCATCAGTTGCGATGAAGCGTCAAGACGCTCCTTGGTCTCGCGCGCGCCCAGCCAGCAGGCGGCGCAGGTCGCGACGATCTCCTGGCCCGGCAGATTTTGCTCGGCCAGCGCGAAATTGCGCGCGTTCAACACATGGCGCGGCAGCTCGCCGCCTTCAGCGTAGCCGATGGACGCGCTGCAGCAATTCCAGTCAGGGATTTCTGTGAGCTTGATATCGAGGGTTTTGCACATCGAGTCCACGGACTTGAGGTAATTGGACGCCGAAGCACCGCGCTGCGACGAGCAGCCGGGGTAAAATGCGTATTCTTTCTTGGCCATTTTCAATACTCCTTAAGCCGTTTTGATCGCCTTGCGGCGCTCTTCGATTTCGTGCGCCTTTTTCAGCATGGCGTGGATGCCTTTCTGATCCTTGCAGCCGTGCGGCTTGAACAGCTCGAACGGATTGAGCCGCTTGGCTTTCATCAAGCCCAGCGCGACATTCTTCATCGCCAGCCCGTTGATAATCCCCTGCTTGAAACCGTCTCTGAAGTACAAGCCCATCGAGAGTTTCAGCTCATTCACCCGGCCGGTCTGGATGCAATTGTTCCAGAACAACTTGGCAAAATGCCGGGTGGGCTGGTTCTTTGGGGCAATGCCCAGGCGGTGCGCGTAGTTGGCGAGTCCGTGCATGATGTGGGTAATCGGCAGCTTGCGCGGGCAACGCACGATGCAGTTGTAGCAAGAGGTACACATCCACATGGATTGCGAGGCCAGCACTTCTTCGCGCTTGCCGGCACGGATCATCATGAAGATTTCCTGCGGCGGATGATCCCACCCCGCCTGGAAATTGGTGGGGCAGGAACCGGAGCACACGCCGCACTGCATGCACATCTTGACCCAGTTGCCCTCCTCCACCATGGACTCGACTTCCTTGAGGAAGTTATTGTTGTACTGGGCTGCGGCCTGACTGCTTAAATTACTCATCGCGCTGTTCTCCTAGAAGCCCTTGAACGGGCTCATGCCGATTTCGAACATGCGTTTCTCGAAGTCGTTGATCAGCTTCGGTACGCGGTCAATGTCGGTAATCGCCACTTCGTAGGTCTGCACCCGGTCGGTTTCCAGGTTGAAGCCCTTGAGGGTGTCGTCGATCTTGCTCATGCGGTAGTTGGCAAGTTCGGAGCCTTTCACGAAATGGCACTGGTACTCGTCGCCGTGCTTGCAGCCCATCAGCATCACGCCGTCATAGCCGGAGTTGAGCGCATCGGTAATCCAGATGGTATTGACCGAACCTAGGCAGCGCACCGGTACCACGCGCACGAAGGAACTGGTTTCAGTGCGGTTCATCGCCGCCATGTCCATCGCCGGGTAGGCGTCGTTCTCGCACGCCAGCACCAGGATGCGCGGCTTTTCCGAAAACTCGTCGGGGATGCTGACCGCCTTGATCTGGCTGCCCACCGTGTCCACCGAGTAGTTCTCGAACGAGATCACCCGCACCGGGCAGGCTCCCATGCAGGTGCCGCAGCGGCGGCAGCGCGATTCGTTGAACAGCGGGTAGCGTTTTTCGTCTTCGTCGATGGCACCGAACGGGCATTCCACCGTGCAGCGCTTGCACTGGGTGCAGCCTTCCAGCCGCACCGACGGGTAGGACAAATCGCCCGAGCGCGGGTGCGCGGCGCTGCCGATGGCGGCATTTTCCAGTGCCTGGATGGCTTTCAGCGTGGCACCGGTGGCGTCTTCCCGAGCCTGGGCGATATCCATCGGACGCCGTACCGGGCCGGCAGTGTAAATGCCGGTGCGGCGTGTTTCGTAAGGGAAACAAATGAAGTGCGAATCGGTGAAGCCGTATTTCAGCTGCGGCACGTCCTTGCCCTGACGGTAGTCCAGGTTGAGGATGGAGATGGTTTTTTTCTCCATCTCGGCTGCCGCCTCTTCGCCTTCCACCGCCTTGAAATCGATATTCACACCCGAGTTCGGTACCTGGCCGGTGGCGAGCACCACCAGGTCTGCGTTTTCAATGCTGGCGTTCTGATCGTCCAGGATCAGGTCGTGGAAATTCACCTTGCAGGTATTGCCGGCGGGTTCCACCGAAGACACTTTGCCCTTGGTGAACGTCACGCCTTTTTCCTGCGCGCTGCGATAGAAATCCTCGCCGTTGCCGGGCGTGCGCAGATCGGTGTAGAGCACGGTGGTATCGATGTCGGCGTTGGCGTCCTTGAAGTACATCGCCTGCTTGATGCTGGTATTGCAGCAATGGCCGGAGCAGTAGGCCAGGTGCGTGCCGCTGGCGTCGCGCTGACCGGCGCATTGCACGAACACCACCGACTTCACCGGCTGGCCATCGGACGGGCGCAGAATCGGGCCGCCGCGCTCGGCGGCTTCCCGTGCCAGTTGTTCCAGGCCGCCCTGATCCACCACATTGGGCGATTTTCCATAACCGAACTCGGGCAGATTGTTGGCATCGTAAAGCGTAAAGCCGGTGGCCTGCACAATCGCGCCTACGTCTTCGGTGGCGGTGCTGCCGGATTCCGTGGCGATTTCCGCCTGGAAACGCCCCGGCGCACCGCTGGTTTTGGCGATCGTCGCGTTCAGGTAAACCTTGATGTTAGGGTCGGCTTCAATAGCGGAAACCATGTCCGCGACGCCGTTATCTACTGGCGCCTTGTAGGGTTCGTGGGAAGGTACGCGCATATGTAACTTGGCCGCCCAGCCACCGAGCTGGCCGGATTTTTCCACCAGCACCACGGGATAACCTGCTTTGGCAGCTTCCAGCGCCGCAGTCATGCCGGTAATGCCGCCGCCCACCACCAGCAGTGTCCGGCTGGTGCCAGTATTGGGGTTGCCTTCCGGCTGGCGCATGGCCTTGATTTCGGCACAACCCATGCGCAGGTAATCTTCCGCCATCTCCTGCGTGGTTTCACGCGCTTCCTCGGTATCGGGACGGATCCAGATCACACCCTCACGCAGGTTGGCGCGGGACATGGCGACGCTGGGGAAGCTGAACGCATCGGTCTTGGCGCGGCGCGAACAGGCGCCGATCATGATGTGACTCACGCCATCGTTATCAATGTCGTTCCGGATCATCGCCACGCCTTCGCTGCTGCACAGGAAGGGATGGGGTTTGACTTGCTGGATTTTGCCTTCTTTTTTGACCACATCAACCAGCGCAGCAGTATCCAGGCGTTCGCCCAGACCACAGCCCTGACAGATATACGCGGCGACTTTTTTCTCTACGGCCATGGTTTAAACCTCCGCCTTTGCTACTCTGTTGACCACTTGAATCGCCCGCAGCGCAGCCGCCGTGGCGGATTGCACCGAGCGATTCACGTCCAGCGCGTTGGATGCGCAACCGGCGCCGAAGAAGGCACCGTTGGCTGGGTCCGCCTCGATAAAACCGCTGGAATCGGCAAGAATTTCTGCCGGAATATTGGCGCCCTTCACCGACGGCTCCATGCCCACCGCCAGCACGCACAGGTCGTGTTTGCTGGCATAGCGGTGATAGCCCTCGGTATTCACACCGTGCAGGATCACATCGCCGCTGGCGTCGTCCTGAGTGACCTTGGCCACTTTGGACTTGATGAAGCTGACATTTGGATTGGCCTGCACCTTGGCGTAGAAATCCTCGAAACGGTCAATGGCGCGGATATCGATGTAGTAAATGGTCGACTTGCCCTCATCGCCATAGCGTTCCTGCACGTAGTTGGTCTGCTTGAGCGAGGCCATGCAGCAAATACGCGAGCAGTGGCGCAGGTGATTTTCGTCACGCGAACCGGCGCACTGGATGAAGGCGACATTCTTCGCTTCCTTGCCATCCGACGGGCGCAGAATCTTGCCGCCGGTGGGGCCGTGCGGATCGGCCAGGCGCTCGAACTCGACGCTGGTAATGACATTCTTGAAACGATCGTAACCGTAAGGCTGAATCTTGTTGGCGTCGTAGGGCTGCCAGCCGGTCGCCCATACCACAGCCCCCGCCTTGATCTGCACGGTTTCTTCCTGCATGTCGAGATCGATGGCGTCATATTTGCATGCTGCCTTGGCCTTGTCCGCGTCCGCCGTGCCGATAATGGATTTATCCAGTACGTAGCGCATCGGATAGGCCATCTTGTTGGGCAGATAGGCCGCCTTCATCTTGTCCAGCCCGTAGTTGAACGGGTTGGCAATCTCGGCGTCCACCGCCTTGGCGCAATCGCCGCAGGCAGTGCAGTTGCTGTTGACGTAACGCGGCGTAATCCTGATCGTGGCGGTGTAGTCGCCCTTGGCGCCGGTGATGCCGGTTACCTCCGCCATCGTCAGCAGACGGATACGCGGATTGGACTTCAGCCGGCGCAGGTTGATTTCCAGCCCGCAAATCGGGTGGCATAGCTTGGGAAAATAGCGGTACAGCTGAGAGGTACGCCCGCCTATGGCCGGGTTTTTCTCCACCAACACCACATTCTTGCCGGTTTCCGCCGCTTCCAATGCGGCAGTCATGCCGGATATGCCGCCACCGACGACCAGGATGGTCTCGTTTGTTGCCACGACTTCCGTCATCAGGTCTCCTCCATTCAAACGGATAAGGCGCCCGTCTAATGACGACGAACGCTAAAAATTTTCTGGGATGCCGCTCAGGCGGTCTATTTATCGGTAAAAGAAACCTGCTTCGCACACTCCCGAATTGCGGTGAATGTTACTCCCAACCACGCAGCCTATCCACAGCACGCCGGGGTAAATTCAATTGAAAATTCTTATCCCGAAATAGAGGGGTTGAATGCGGCAAACGCTTTTGATGGCGGGCATTCGAAGGTACGCCCCAAAACGGCAATTGATATGAAGTACCCGCCGCATCTGTCCCGGCTGATTGAGGAATAAAATTCCTTGACACATCCATACCAGTTGGTATGCTTGCAACTATGGATACCCGGCAACCTGATCTGACACGCGAAAAAATTCTGCACGCCGCTTTCGGCGAAATACACCGCAACGGTTACCAGGCGGCGAGCATCGCCAATATTTTGGCCGACACCGGATTGACCAAGGGCGCGCTGTACCATTATTTCCCGGCCAAGCATGCGCTCGGCCTGGCGGTGATTGATGAGGTGATCCAGGAGGGGCTGGAAGAAATGGTGTTCCGTCCGCTGCGCGAGGCCGAGCATCCAGTAACTGAGTTGCTGGATATCATGCAGCGCAAAGCCGAGTATATGAACGAGGACACCATCAGGCTGGGCTGCCCACTGAACAACCTGATGCAGGAAATGAGCCCGCTTGACGACACTTTCAAGGCGCGCCTGACGCTGATACTCAAGGCCTGGCAAAAGGGAATACGCAACGCGCTGGTAACCGGGCAGCGCCAGCGGCAGATCAGGGCCGATGTCGATTGCGAGGCCGCTGCGCTGTTTATTGTGTCTGCCTGGGAAGGCTGCTGGGGCGTGGCCAAGAACCTGCAATCGGCAAAAACCTTTCGATTATGCATGACCCAATTGCAAGATTACGTTCTGAGCCTGGGTCCCAGATCCAGGCCCAGAAATAAACAGACTCAGTAAAATCATGGTCCGCAGTGCGATTTTATTTGGGCATCAACATACCGCATGGTCGGTATGTATTCGTGAGTTGTTCATTCTTCAAGGAGAAGCAATATGCCTATCATTCAAACCGTAGCCAGCGATCAAGCCAGCGGCAAAGTAGCTGCAATTTACCGCCAGATTGAACAAGCCTTCGGCCATGTTCCAAACGCCTTGCAGATGTACAGCAGCAGCCCGGCGATGCTCGAACAGCAATGGCAATCGATTGGCTATTACATGAATCACCCCGCCCTGAGTTTCCCCCTGTTGACGATGGTGCGCATGCTGGTGTCGCAGGAAAACCATTGCGATTACTGTGTCGGATTCAATACCGCCATGCTGATCAACAAGTGCGGCCTGACGCCCGAGCAAGTAAACCTGACCAAGCAGAATCCGGAACAGGCGCCTTTGAATGACAAGGACAAAGCAATGTTGCTGCTGGTGCTGAAAGCCATATCCACACCCAATGCGGTCAGCGCAGACGATTTGCAGAAATTGCGCAGCCTGGGCTGGAGCGATGGCGACATGCTGGATGCGGTATCGCATGGCGCGAGAAATATGGCTGTGGATGTCATCTTCAACACATTCAAAGTCGAAAATGACTTTCAGGAGGCTTGATATGAACTTCGATAAAGAACTGGATGCACGCGGTCTGAATTGCCCGTTGCCGATACTGCGCACCAAAAAATCGCTGGCTGAGTTGAGTACGGGGCAAATACTGAAAATCTCGGCCACCGATCCGGGCGCGGTGAAGGATTTCCAGGCATTCGCCAAGCAGACCGGCAACGAGCTGTTGTCTTCGGCGCAGAACGACGCCGAATTCGTGTTTTTCATGAAGAAGAAATAATTCTGCCCGCATAATCCACCAGGCGCAATGAGGATGACGCCCGCGCAAACTCAAAGAACCGCCTGATGGATTATCTCAAAGAACCGCCTGATGGATTATTCTGGTTTAACTCAGGAGAATGAAATATGAATGTCGCAACTGCCATTGAAACCCGCCGCTCGTTCAAGACGTATGACCCCGACCACCGCATGACCGAAGCGGAAATCGATAAGCTGATGTCGCTGGCCATGCTCGCCCCCACCGCATTCAATATCCAGAACTGGCGCTTCGTGCTGGTGCGCGATCCCCATCTGCGCAGCGAAATCCGCAAGGTAGCCTGGGATCAGGCGCAAGTGACCGATGCCTCCCTCCTGATCGTGCTGTGCGCCGACACCAAATCCTGGGAAAAGGATACCGCGCGCTATTGGCGCAATGCAGCGCAGCCGATACAGGAGTTTATGGTTCCCGCCATCGTCCAGTATTACGCTGGCCGGGAACAGGTACAGCGCGACGAGGCCATGCGCTCCTGCGGCATCGCGGCCATGACGCTGATGCTGGCGGCCAGAGAGATGGGCTACGACTCATGCCCGATGGACGGCTTCGACTTCGACGCAGTGGGCAAACTCATCAACTTGCCGCAGGATCATGTGATCACCATGATGACGGCAATCGGCAAGGCTACCAATGAAGCGTGGCCGCGCGGCGGACAATTGCCCATGAACGAAGTGGTGATCAACAACCATTTCTGATGCTGCTCAGCGCATGCGGCATGGCTTGATTACCCGCCATTCTCCGAAGCATGCTTCGCAACCCGCGTCAGGTTGGTCATTTCATTTGGCGCGGCCGGCACGTCGTGCACTTCGAATTCCATGGTGGCAAGATCGCCCATGATATAGGTGGGCGGCGCGCCTACCCCGCCTACGGTGCCGGGGTTTAAAACCAGGGTGCGCGTGCCCTTGACGTTGTCCACGTGCATGATTTCCACGCGGTGATCGTGGCCGCAGCACACCATGTCGTAGTCGCCGGTGCAGGCCATGGCGTGGGCGTAGTGAGGATAGTGAACGAGGAAGATGTTGCGCCCGCCCAGCTCGATGGCGGCGTCCTGGCCGTAATAGCGGATGACGCTGCCCTCTTCCGCCCCCAGACGGGACAGGTTGAACATGTCGCCGGTATTATTGCCGTGAATGACGTGCACCGGCAGGCCGAATTTTTGCAGCGCGCGCAGGGTGGTGGGCGCGACCACGTCGCCGCAGTGCAGCACCGCCTCGGCACCGTGGGATAGCGCATCCTCCACCGCCAGCGCCATCAGGCGGCGGTTGTCATGACTGTCGGAAATGATGCAGATTTTCATGCTTGCACGCCCCAAAAAAGAGCCGCCGGTGGGCGGCTCTGGCGATTAAAATGCGGGCTTGTCCTTGGCGGCGTTATAGCGTTCCACACCGGCCATGATTTCGGCCTTGGCTGCGCCGGCATCGACCCAGCCTTCCACTTTCACCCACTTGCCGACTTCCAGATCTTTGTAGTGTTCAAAGAAATGGGAAATCTGAGCCAGGGACATTGCAGGCAAATCCTGGGGTTTTTGCACGTTTTTGTACATTCCGCATAATTTATCTACCGGCACGGCCAGCAGTTTGGCGTCTATACCGGCTTCGTCGCTCATTTTGAGCATGCCGATGGTACGACAGCGCACCACCACGCCGGTAATCAGCGGCACCGGGGTCATGACCAGCACATCCACCGGGTCGCCGTCTTCGGACAGGGTGTGGGGGATATAGCCGTAGTTGCAGGGATAATGCATGGCGGTGGACATGAAGCGGTCCACGAACATCGCACCGCTTTCCTTGTCTACTTCATACTTGATTGGATCGCCGTGCATCGGGATTTCGATGATGACGTTAAAATCGTTGGGAACGTCCTTGCCAACGGGAACCAGATTCAGACTCATGCGTTAAACCTTTACTTTCAGTGCAATACAAAAGCCGCGATTATACCGTATGCTCCGTTCACTCTACGTTGATTTCAATTCCTATTTTGCCTCGGTGGAACAGCAGGCCGAGCCGGCCCTGCGCGGCAAACCCGTGTGTGTGGCACCTGTGGTGGCGGAAACCACCTGCTGCATCGCGGCAAGTTATGAAGCCAAGGCGTTCGGCGTCAGAACCGGCACGCCGATTCATGAAGCGCGCAAATTGTGCAAGGGTATTCGCATCGTGCAGGCGCGCCCCGCAATGTATGTGGACTATCACCACAAACTGGTCGCTGCGGTGGAATCCTGCACCCATGTGGAAGCCGTCTATTCGATCGACGAAATGCACTGCGAGCTAACCGGCAGTCAGCGCGTGCGCGTCAACGCCGAGACCCTGGCGCACAAGATCAAGCACATCATTTATAACACCGTGGGTACAGAATTGCGCTGTTCGATCGGTATTGCGCCCAACCTGTTTCTGGCGAAAACGGCTTCCAACATGCGCAAACCGGACGGCCTGACGGTGATCGAACTGAACGACCTGCCCGATTGCCTGTATCCACTGGCACTGCGCGATATCAATGGCGTCGGGAGGCAGATGGAAAAGCGCCTGAATCAGGCCGGGATTCACACCCTGCGCGATTTGTGGGCGGCGGACAAGACCCGGCTGACACGCGCGTGGGGCAGTATCGAAGGCGAACGCATGCATGCCAAATTGCGCGGTGAATGGCAGCTGCCCGCGCCCAGCGCACGCGCCAGCATCGGACACTCGCACGTACTGGCGCCGGCAATGCGCAGCGACCATGCCGCGCATTCGGTACTGCACAAGCTGTTGCAAAAAACCGCCGTGCGCCTGCGCAGCCATGAACTGCTGGCGGGCGCGATGCAGGTCAAGGTGAAATACCTGCGCTACCCGTCCTGGAGCGAGAAAATCAGCTTCGATCCAAGCTCGGATACACTCACCCTGACCGACGTGCTCGACCGGCTGTGGCAGAAGAAACCGGCCGTGCGCGACGATCCGCTGGCGGTCGGGGTAACGCTCACGCGCCTGGTGGAAGCAGCGCACCACACGCCGTCACTGTTCGATACCGGCATTGCACGCAGCAAACTCAACGCCACGGTGGACAAACTCAATGCACGTTTCGGTAAAAACGCGGTGTATTTCGGCGCGGCGCACGACGCACTCCAGTCCGCGCCGATGCGCATCGCGTTCAGTCATATTCCTAATCTGGATACCGAAAGCGACGAATAAATCGCGTCATGGGAGGACGCCATTGCGCCGCGCCGGATCTGGCAGATAATTCACCGAACGGCTGCTCAGTCCGCCTTGCGCGGCAAAGCTGCGTGCTGCACCGGCGCTGACCGCATGCGATTCCAATTGGTTGACTTGCGCCGCATCAAAATGCGCGGTTCTGAGTTTTTCCTCGTCCAGCCCGCGTATCCCTGCGGTAGCGACGATCTGGCCGGTACCCAGGTCACGGCCCGATTGCGGCCGTGTGCCCATGGCATGAGCCGCAGACATCGACAGCAGGCCAGCCGTTGCACAAATGGCCATGAAACCCATCAAGCAATGTGTACGCATGATTTCTCTCCCCCGTACGATTTGACTGTCTGAGGTGAGTACAACTCGACTTGGCTGCCCAGTCAAGCTAATCTCTTGGAAAATTCCGCACGTCTGAAAATCATGCATACAAAAACCGCCCTGCTCGCCTTGACCCTGCTTGCCTGCTGCCAGTCCGTCCAGGCCTTTGAGGTCGGTGAATTCAAAAGCGGCATGACGCGCAACCAGCTCAAGACCGCGCTCAAATCGTGGAATTTTGAAAACAACATCGAAACCGGCGATACCATGATGGTGTATGACGCGCCGGATAGCCCGGCAGGCCGGCGCTATGTGTTCATTTTCTGCAACGACAAACTGGTCGGCTTCGATCAGGAACTGGCCGCTTCTTTCAGCAATTTCGTTACCGTCACCAGCAATTTCAGCACGCAGTACGGCAACCCGCTGAAGCTCGTGGCGCTCCACAACGTGGTCGGCCCGGGCGAGAAAAATACCATGGCGGTTTACTGGCGCAAGATGAGTGACGTCATCGGCGTGCGTTATATCCTGCAGCCCAACAGCGAGCAGCTCACCACCACCTACCAGGTCAGCAACAACTGCTGGGAGGCGCCAAGATAAACCTGATGACGATGTAGTGAAAGGCTGGGCGAGAGCACGCCTAAGCAACTTAATTGCATGGATACAATGACCCACAAGCGGCCATTGTCCAGCCGTCATCAACACCGCAAGAATCGGGTGGCAAGGCGCTCCACACTCAGCGATACTGCACCTGCGCCAACTTCCTGGATTCATCGTGAACCTCGCCAGCACTATCAGACTGATTACCCTCGCCGCCATCTGGGGCGGCTCGTTCCTGTTCATACGCATCGGCGCGCCGGTACTGGGGCCGGTGATACTGATCGAATATCGCGTTGGCCTGGCTGCGGTGTTTCTGGCGATCATGGCCGCATTTCTGCACAAGCCGCTCAACGCCAGACAGCACTGGCGGCACTACCTGATGCTGGGGATATTCAACGGCGCCTTGCCTTTCCTGCTGTTCGGCTTTGCCGGGCAGACGCTTTCGGCATCGGCAATGTCCATTTTGAATGCCACATCGCCCATATGGGGCGCGGTGATCGGCGCAGTGTGGTCGCGCCATGCGCTGAATGGGCGCACCGTTCTGGGACTGGGCCTGGGTATCATCGGCGTTGGCCTGGTGGTCGGTGTTGACCATTTAAGCGCGCAACGGGATGCCGGAATCGCCATCGCAGCAGCGCTGCTGGCCGCATTCTCCTATGGCATAGCCACGACCTATGCGAAGACCGCAAAGTCGGTGGACAGCTTTTCCAACGCGCATGGCAGCATGTGGGCGGCAATGCTGGTCATCGCGCCCGCCGTTCCCTTTGCACCGGTTTCGGCATCACCGGGCGCGGGCGTCATGCTGGCGGTCGTTGCGCTGGGTATCGTCTGTAGCGGAATTGCGTTTCTGCTCTATTTCCGGCTGATCCGGGACATCGGGGCGACCTCCGCACTCACGGTCACCTTCCTGATTCCGGTTTTCGGCATGCTGTGGGGCAACCTGTTTCTGGGGGAAGTCATTACCTGGGGCATGATTGCCGGTTCGGGCATCGTCATTGCCGGCACGGCCTTGGTCACCGGCTTCAATCCGGTAGCGTTGTTGCCGCGCAGGGCAGCCGGCAATGCGTAACCCCGTTGCAGATCAGGCAAGGCAATATGAGATGGTTGCGCGCGCCATTGCCTTTATCCGCAGCCATGCGCGGCGCCAGCCCACGCTCAAGGAAATTTCCGACAGTCTCGGGCTGAGCGAATTTCACTTGCAAAGAATCTTCTCGGAATGGGCAGGCGTCTCGCCCAAACGGTTTTTGCAGTATGTAACGAAAGAGTATGCCAGGCAGGCATTGCGCAGCTCGGAAGACCTGTTGTCGGTTACGCTGGAAGCGGGGTTGTCGAGCCCCGGTCGGCTGCATGATTTGATGGTGACCTGCGAAGCCATGTCGCCGGGAGAAATAAAAACCCTGGGAGCCGGCCTGGAGATCCGGTTCGGCGAAGCGCCCACCCCGTTTGGCAACGCCCTTATCGCCTGGACAGCGCGCGGTATCTGCCATCTCGGGTTTGTGGAAGACACCGCCTCGGCAAACGCGGTGGCTTGCCTGCAGCAGGACTGGCCGGCTGCGACCCTGGTGCAGGACCGGCAACGCGCGTTACAACTGGCAACTGAAATTTTCAACGCGAGGCCGCCTGCGCAACCCTTGCATTTGATGTTGCGCGGTACAAACTTTCAGATCAAGGTTTGGGAGGCCTTGATATCAGTGGCGCCGGGCGAGGTCGTGTCCTACACCCAGCTTGCGCACAGGGCAGGGGCGCCCAAAGCACGCCGCAGCGTCGGTACGGCCATTGGCAAAAACGATATCGCCCTGCTCATTCCCTGTCATCGCGTCATCCGCGAAACCGGGGAAATCGGCAGCTATCGCTGGGGGTCGGCTAGAAAAGCCGCGCTACTCGCGTGGGAGGCGGCACAGGCCGCAAGATAGGGCATTTACCCTACCCGTTTAGCGTCCAATACGAATCCCCGAGAGTGAACCCAGCACCCCGAAAACGCTCAACAGCCAAAAGATCACCACGATGATCACCACCACATTCAGGATTTTCTTGATGGTGGCTTGCATTGGTATGTAGGTATTGATCAGCCAGAGAACCACCCCTACGACGACCAATACAATCACTAATTGAATCAACGGCATCATTATTCTCCTTGGTATCGCCTTGAATGGATTGCACACCGCGAGCCGGTGCAATTGTGTTTGCTACTGCTTACAAACTGAGGACGCACTCGCACGCCACGCTTGGACAACATCCAGCCGTGGCGTGTAATCAGCCGCCCTTATTTGAGGTGCATGTCATTCTTGACGGAGCGCACACCCTCGACCTTGCGTGTTACTTCAATGGCCTTGTTGATGTCAGCCTGTGAACTCACGAAACCGCTCAACTGAACCGCGCCCTTGAATGTTTCAACATTGATTTCAGTTGATTTGAGCGTGGGTTCATTGAAGATGGCAGCCTTGACCTTGGTCGTGATGACGCTGTCGTCGATATAGCCGCCGGTGCTCTCCTTCGTCTGGGTAGCCGCGCAACCCATGAAAGACACCAGCACAACACTCAGGAAAAATGCGGAAAAGAATTTAACTAGTTTCATGATTAGACGCTCCAAATAAATATTAAAAAATTCACTCACGGGCAAGCAACGTGTCCCCTGTGAGCGTTTATTTGCCTACAGGCAAATTCGATCCAGCGCGTTATATTCGTCCCAGCAGCAGCAGGATGATCAGGATGATCAATATCAGCCCCAATCCTCCGCTCGGACCGTACCCCCAGCCCCTGCTGTGCGGCCAGCTTGGGAATGCACCAATCAGCATCAGGATGACCACAATCAGCAGTATTGTTCCCAGCATTTTTTCTCTCCTCTCAGCGTTAATTAAAATCTGTATCCAGCCCTATCGTTTTCATAACGGAGCATGAATCTTCACTATAGAACACTCAGCGTGGCGCGATATTGCCGCGCGTGCCGCTACGGTCATTACTGGCACCCATGTCGATCAATGTGGCGCATGCAGCTTGGCGCACCAACCTGACTGACTGGTTTGAATTTAGGCGCAGAGCCTGACGCGGTCTGTGCGGTGTCGCACATAGCGGGCATAAGTCCCGCCAACGTGGTGGGCGGCTGTTGTTCCGGCTGTATCGGGCTGGTTGAAAGCGTGCGTGCTATCCTGCACATCATGGAATTTATCGATCTGTGGAATCCTTCCCACCCCGGCGTTGCTGCCGCACTGGTCACCGCATTACTGCTGGGCCTTGTCCACGGCATGGTGCCGGACGAGCACACCTGGCCCATCACTTTCAGCTATGCGGTCGGCAGCTACTCCACCCGCAAAGGCTTGCGGGCCGGGCTGCTGTTCTCGCTGACTTTCACTTTGCAACGCGCGATCGCCAGCGAACTGGCCTGGCTGGGACTGTCGCACTGGATGCAGTCAGACTGGCTGAACCAGGCCCTGTTCGTGCCCATCGGTCTGTTGATGGCAGGCGGCGGCTGGATGATGCTGCGCCAGCGTCGTGCCATGCATCTGCACCTGATCGGCGAGTGCCAGGAAGATCGTTTGGAAGACACCGCCGAAGCCGCTCACTGGACGCGCATGACCGGCTGGATGCCGGCGCTGCATGGCTTTGTCGCCGGCTGGGGTTTCGGTGCCTTTGCCCTCATTCTCTACACCACGCTGGCACCTGCAATGCCCAGCGCCGCCTGGGGCTGGTTTCCCGGCGCCCTGTTCGGACTGGGTACCCTGATCGTGCAGGCAGTGGCAGGCGCCCTGTTCGGTCGCATGGCGGCCAGCCGCAAGCTTTCTCCCCAGGCTATCCGTGCGGTGGCGCTGACAACGGCCGCGCGCACCCTGCTGTGGGGCGGCGCCGCCTATACTGCGGCGGGGGTATTCGGCCTGCTGTTCCCCAGCCTGGCGGACTGGAGCATCAACACCGGCCTCCACGTGTATGGCCTGTCCCACATCGACCTGCCGCTGGTGCTGGCGGTGGTGTGCGTGGCGGGCGTGGGGCTGGGCACTTTTTTTACCCAGACCCGTGCCTTGCGCGCGGCAAACTCCGGCGGCTGAGGGCAGCCGCGCCATCGAACATTTCGCCAAGGCCAGCTTCTGTTTCCGGGAAGCGCAGGCCTTTGCTGCAATGTTGCCGACGGTTAGAATGGCGGCGTGAAATCAGCCGGCATTCCGCTTGTTTAAATCCTTCTGCCCTGTTCATACTAACTAAACCAATCGGATAACAGAATGACGCACCCGCGCAAGCATGAAACCACTCAGCTCAATTCCGACGCCCTCGGTACGGCTGAGTCCGTCGTCATGGGCGTGGCCGGCACCGCACCCGCATTCAGCATCGCCGCCACCACCGCCACCCTGATCGCCGCTGTCGGTGCGCTCGCACCCGCGAGTCTGCTGTACTGCGGGCTGATCATGTTCGGGGTTTCTTTTGCCTATATGCACCTCAATCGCAGCAACCCGAATGCGGGGGCGTCCTACGCCTGGGTTGGCGCGGCGTTCAATCCGGTGCTCGGCTTTTTCGCCGGCTGGGCCTTGCTGGTCGCCTCGGCCGTATTCATGGTGTCCGGCACCATCCCGGCGGCCACTGCGACATTGATTCTGATCAAACCGGCACTGGCCAACGATCCGGCCATGGTGACTTTTGTCGCCGCCGGCTGGCTGCTGGCAGTGGGCGCCGTGATCGTCAAAGGCATCAAGCCGACCAGCTATACCCAGATCATCATGACCGGCATGGAAATCGGCGTGCTGGTCGCCATCATCATCGCTGCGATCATCCAGTTTGCCGCACACCCGGCGCATGGTTTCTCGCTGGGCTGGTTCTCCATCGCGCAATTCACCCCGCAGCTATTCGCCACCGGTGCGCTCACCGCGCTGTTCTTTTTCTGGGGCTGGGATGTCACCGTCAACCTCAACGAGGAAACGCGTGATGCCGCGCATGCACCCGGGCGCGGCGCAGTGATGGCAATGGTGATCGTGCTGCTGCTGTTCATGGCTTTTGCAGCAGTCACGCTGCTGGTGCTGACCGATCAGGAGATTGAGCGATCAAGCACCAATGTCGTATTCGCCGTTGCCGAAAAACTGTTTCCCAAACCCTGGAGCTACCTGGCCATCGTTGCCGTGATGTTAAGTTCCATCGGCACGCTGGAAACCTCGATCCTGCAATTCACGCGCACCATGTATGCCAAGGGCCGCGACGGCGTGCTCCACCCACGCTACGCCATTCTGCACAAGTCCTGGCGCACGCCGTGGGTGGCGACGGCAGTCATCATCCTGCTAGGCCTGGCGCTGCTGTTCTTTTCGTCCAGCTTTCCCAGCGTCAATCTGATCATCAAGGATTCAGTCAACGCCATCGGTTTCCAGGTCGCCTTCTATTATGGCCTCGCCGGATTCGCCTGTGCCTGGCATTACCGCGAGCAGGCGCTCAAATCCGTTCACAACCTGATTTTTCTTACCCTGTGGCCGGCAGGCAGCGCCGCCTTCCTGTTCTTCATCGCCGCTTACAGTGTCCCCACCTTCGACCTCACCACCAACATTGTCGGCCTGGGCGGCATTGCCATCGGCGTTATACCCCTGCTGCTCAATCGCAGGCGCGGGCGCAGAGCCAGAGCGCCCGCTTTAAATTAGTCGAACTGGCGTTTTATCAACCGTCCCTGGTGTAGCATCATGGCCATTTTCAGGCTTTCACAGGGCAATTAAGTTTGTGCTTATTCGCCACTATGCTACACTTCGCTTCGCATAAATTTTGCGGCTGGAAATGCAGTAAATGACAGCAGCCGGCGACTAATGCAATACATCTGCAATTAGTTGATTTTGTTGAGATTAAAATGGATTTTTATCAAATCCATCTGCCTCGGCCAGAAATTATGTGTTACAATTTCACGCATTATTGCGCCCGTAGCTCAGCTGGATAGAGTACTTGGCTACGAACCAAGGGGTCGCACGTTCGAATCGTGCCGGGCGCACCAAATAATCAATGGGTTAGGTCAGAAATGATCTAGCCCATTTTAATTTTGATGGGGACTTTTCGGGGACTTTCTTTTCCCGTCTGTTCCCGCCGAATCATGGCAAGACTGCGATTGATCCGATTGCCTTCATCCTTGATGCAGTTCGCCGCTTCCAGCAGTTCATTAATCTGTACCACCGAGTAATGAGCGGTCACTCACACCTCCCTTGGAGGGATAACATTTTCATGATCCTTCATCATCTTGTTGATAGATTTCAAACTTGGGTTTTTCTCTCCAGTGAGATGTTTCGTTACCGCCGACTTTATGAGGAATTGCATATCTTTCAGTGCTTGGGGTGAAACAAAGCCATATTTATATTGTTGCATGAGAGTTTTGTAAACATCAAAAAGATAGTAAGAGTTTTTCTTATTTGCTACGATATAACGATGGACATGATTACTCCAGTCACGCGGTCTTTTATAAATTAAAAGCAAGATCAGTTCATGCCTACCAATAGCGCCACTCGCGTCGTTGGTTAATTGATCGATGAGCAAAGGCCCCATTTTGCGCGAAAACAAATCATCCTGGCACCAAGAAATAACATTATATGGGATGTCACATAATATCCTTCCAAATCTTTCCTCAGGCGTATCACCAAAATCGTCAGTCAGAACAAAACCCGCCCCGTCATACTGAGCATTTCCATGCTTTGCAAGTATAGGCAGAATTATCAATAGTACTTTTGTTGCTTGCTCCCAGCAGTTAATAATTTCCAAAAGTAACTGTCGCTTAATGTCTGATGACACATAATCACTATTCCTTAATGCCCTTGCCCCAGCTTTCATCGTTTTCATCATTGTGTTAAATGAATAATCCGACAGAAAGTTAGATATACTTTGATCATATGGCCGGGTTTTATCATAAACACGGTCTGCAAACTGATCCTTGATTTCGGCGGGCAGAGAGGATTCGAGTACACCCTCGGCAATAATTTTCTGCATTTGAGCTACTGTCTCAGGCGATGTTTTCCATGTCGCAAATTCATAGGGATTTAATCCCTCTGGAAGGCCACATTTATTTTTAACATTTTCACTACATGCCTTAATGTCTTTTATAAGAATTTGTAGTGCGTCATCGCGCCTCCGATCAATTCCCGTATAAAACTCAATAAGGTCTGGACGTTGTGCATAACGCATATCCTCAAAAATAAAACTGGCAAAGTTCTGATCATGATGCATTCTCTGTGCGGCAAAATAAAATATCCAATAAGAGAATTTGAAGCAGAAAACGCTCCCTCTTTTAACTAGGATGTTATTCGAATAAAGTACGTCGAACACAACTTGCGTCTCAAGATCAATGAGTCTTTCGTGACAGAATCTTTGTATTTCGCGTAAAAATTTATCTCTAGTGAAGGAATACGCACCTTCTCTAATTAGCAACTCGCAAAAATATCCGAGCACGTATTCACAATCTTTTAGGTCAGGACGTGATTTGTATGTTGGAATATCGTCCACATTAAAAAGAAGGAATAACACTCGTTTAATCATCTCAGAACGATTAACGGGACTCTCATCAAAGTCAATCTCAGAGACTTTTAATAAGGTCAAGCAATTCAAAGGCGTGCGATGAAGATTAAGAACATCCAGATCGGATGCAATCCTACCGATAACTAAATCTTCATCTCCAATATGTTTAATTTCATTATAGGCCGCGACAAGTTTGCGTATATCTTCCCTAGCCAAAGCCCACAAGTAAAGCACATCAAATTTCCGACTTAACCCATAATTGTCGATTGAATTAAACTGGCCGGTATCAACCTGTTCCATACAAATAATTGGTATATTCTCGAAACGGGAACAAAGATTTTTTAGTAGCTTCAATGCATCTTTCTCGTTCGCAGACCATGAATCAAGAATAACGCATCTAATATCTAGTTCAGAAAGCCCAAGAATACTCAACTCGTTAGATATTGCTTCATTAAGAGATGCAGCATATGGTTTCAAATCCTTTGAATCCAGATACAACCACAAATGTTTTCCTTGAGTTCGCCATGCTTCCCTGACCAAATAATGTGCTAAACATGTTTGGCCATATTGAGGAGGCGATTTAATAATCGTCGATTTTGGATTTGAGACGAAATCGAGAAAATTTACCCTTGGTTCGGATTTTGCGTCTTTAGCAATTTCGGATTTTTTACAAAGGATTGGAGATACCCACACCTTTGGCTGTGAAGAAAATGTTTGCAAAGCATCTTCTAGCCTCTTGTTCAGGCAGCGATCCACGAAGTCGTCATTAACAGCTCGATCTTGCTTTTCCGGATGCGCGACAGAATTGTCAGGCTGTGAATAGGATGCACTCGTTGTAGAGGGCAAGTGATCGGAGAGTATTGTTGTATTGTAGCCTGGCAGAGTGTTATTCGGAGGCAGATGTAATTTCTTACCTTGGGATGGTTTAATGACTAATGGCTGCTTAGTAAGATAGCGGTACAACATTTCATAGCCGTCATCTTTATTCAAATCATAATGCGAAACAGCCTTCAATGGCATTGGCACAAATTTGGCATCCGTAGGACTGAAGAAAATAGGAATAAATTTCTGATTGAGACTATCGTTCTCATAGATATCCTGATAGGTCAATAAAGATTCCCATTTGACACCTTTACCAGTCCCTGGGCTTTCCTTGCCTTGCACCCGCTTTAGATAGGTTTCGGTACAGGTCACCAGCACAAACTCGGCTTCACTCAGCTTGCTTTCCATCCATATAGGCCAGCCTTGCTCTGGCGTTCCGTTAACATACTGGTCAATATCGCAATCAATGTCATTCATGTTGAGGCGATCAGATAGTTCACGAACAAGTTGACAGTGTTCCTCTGAATCGTGGCTATAGCTGATAAAAACTTTAGGCATAATCTGAGCACGAAGGGAAATTTAATTCAATTTACATACTACCAACTATCAGCGCTATTGTCTGGCGCGCCATTAGACGGGGCTTTGAAAAAAAGCTAGCGTAGATAATGATGCGGGGACTTTTCGGTGACTTGAGGGGTAACTACCCGCCAATACAGTGCAATAGTAGGAACGAGCGGCACTGATACACACAATAAAATCAATCTGTTACATCACGAAGACAAGCTACGAACCAAGAGGTCGCACGTTCGAATCGTGCCGGGCACACCAAATAATCAAGGACTCAGGCCATCGCAGGATGGCCTTTTTCTTTTTCTTCAGCCGAAAGCACATCACTTTCCGGATAAGTCGCAGGCTGGCAGTCAGCCATGGCTCAAGTTGCAGGCTTCTCCGCCAGCGAATTCATTCCCCAGCCTCGATGGCAAACGCACGATTGAACTCAGCCGGGGCAGATTGTGGCCGGCGCTCATGCCTGGGCTTCCTTGCGCCGCAGCACGCCGCTGAGCGCAGTACCCGGTGCGACGGTGTTGAATACGGTGCCGTACTTCTTCACGTTATCGTGCAGCAGCTCCAGCCGCCGATCGGTCTCATCCGTGTCGACGATGATTTCGTAGGTGATCGACGCCATCTTCGGCGGGCTGTCCTGGCGTACGCCATCCATGCGCACCTCTACGCCGCGCAGTGAAAATTTGAGCATCGGAGTGATCCGCTCGATGCCCTTGAGCATGCACGCCGCTACGGCCGCCAGCAGCAGCTCGGCGGGGTTGAAGGCATTCGGATTACCAGCCAGATCGGTGTCGAGCGTGATCTCGGCGGTTCTTGCAGCGGGCCACGCTGCCATGAGCATCCACACGCGCGGCGGTGATGCGATATTCAAGCATGGTCTTGTTCCCCTGCAGGCGTTCCCGTCATTGCGGATAGTGCAATTGCGGCTGAATGCAAACGTCGCAGCCAGTCCTCGATTTCCTCGGTGCGCGGCAAACCGGAAAGCGCCACCCGTCCTTCCAGCAGCACCGACGGGGTCCGTGTGTAAGGGAAGCCCAGAGCCGCCGCATCCTTGCGTATCTCCATTTCCAACCTCAACCCCAGACCGGAAGCGGCACAGGAGAGACGCTTTTGCAGGCGCAACAGTGGTTCGCCAACGCCCACCAGGGTGAGTTTGAGCACCGGCGCGGACACAGTCACAGCCAGCTTTCCACCGCGCTTCTGGATGGCACGCCGCCGGCATGCACTACCTTGCCGTCGATCACCACGCCCGGCGTGGACATGACGCCATAGCCCAGTATCTGTGCGATGTCCTCGATCTTCTCAAGCTGGATCTCGGTACCTTTTGCTCTGGCAGCTTCCTCGATCAACTTCAGGGTCGCCTTGCAGTTGGCGCAACCGGTTCCCAAAACCTTGATGTTCTTCATCAGAGATTCCTTGTTCAACAGTTAGCAGCAGGACTTGCCGGTTAATGTAGGGGTGCAGCAGGCGGCGCTCGCCACAGGAATGGCGCCTGGCACTTCTGCGCCTTTGGCGGAAAAACAGGCATTGAACGCCTCGTCGAATTTGGCATCCAGCTTTTGCGCGGCTTCGTCGCGGATATGGCGAGCGATTTCTACGACCAGGTCGATTTGTTCCTCTGTGACACCGAATTGCTTGAGTTTGTCGAGTTGGCAGAGTCCTTGCCCGGGGTGATTGGCGGCGATATTGGCAGCTAAAGAGACCAGAGACACGATAGAGGGATGCAGGGTTGCGTGAGCCATTTCGCTATCCTTTCTTTATTTGCTGCAACAAGCGGCTTTTTTATCATTGCCAAACAATGCGCCTGCCGGGCAAAAGCCGGTGAAGCTAGCTTGAAATGCCATGATGCCGACAAAGCCAGCCAGCCATAAAAAGCTGGGGTGTAACAAATCAAACTGACCTGAAAAATGGGTTGCCGCCAGTGAAATCAATACCATCATCGACATCATGCGCATCATTTTGTTACCTTTCATTGTGATTCTCCTAAGTAAATAATTCGGGTTAAAGCACTGCGTTAAATACATAGCCAACGAGTAAAATACCCGCCGACACCACGCCTACAAAAGTCGCGATTAATCTGGGTTTGAGCACTTTGCGCAGAATAATCATTTCGGGAAACGACAGGGCAGTGACACTCATCATGAATGCCAATACCGTGCCTAAAGCCGCACCCTTGCCCAGTAAAGCCTGTACCACAGGGATGATGCCTGCCGCATTGGAGTACATCGGTACACCAATTAACACTGCCGCTGGTACAGACCACCAAGCGCCTTTACCCATGATACTTGCCATGAAATTTTGTGGTACATAACCGTGGATGCCTGCGCCGACGGCCACACCCAGTACGATGTAGGGCCAGACCTTACCGACGATTTCCTTGAGGTGATGGATGCCTGCCTGAAAACGGTCTGACCAGTTTTGCTTGTGTCCAAGCTGGGCGTTTACAACACCGCCTTTGGCCTGGATGGCTTGTACCCAGTCTTCCAGAAATTTTTCCATGTTGAGTTTGCCAATAATCAGCCCGGCAACGATGGCGACAGTCAGCCCTAATCCCAGATACAGTACGGCGATTTTCCAGCCAAACAAGCCAAACAACAGGCCCAGGGCGACTTCATTCACCATAGGTGCAGAGATCAGGAAAGAGAAAGTCACCCCCAGCGGTACACCTGCCTGTAAAAAGCCGATAAATAGCGGCACGGCCGAACAAGAGCAAAACGGCGTCACAATACCAAGGCTGGCCGCCATGACATTCCCTATGCCTAAGCGCCGGCCTGATAATAATTGCCGAGTGCGCTCAGGCGCCACGAAAGTTTGGATAATGCCCATCACGAGCACAATGAGGGTCAGTAGCATCAATACCTTGGGCGTTTCAAACAGGAAAAAGTTGAGTGCCTGCCCCAGATGCGAGTCCGCTGCAATGCCGGTTAAAGCCATGCCGTAATCAGCAAAGCCTTGTAACTGCCCGTATATCCATACCCAGATTGCCAGACCGAGCACAACGCCAACCAGCCATTTGGCGGTATTGATGCCATCGTTTGTTCGCTGCTGCTTCGTTATTTCCACGCCAGCGCTCCTAATATATATGTCAGCACGTATATTAATCTCAAAAAAAGGGCTATTTATGCCGCCTGGCTTGTGCTGTTGTTGCACCTGTTACTTGCGCAAACGGATACTTCCAGTGTTAGACCTGTTGCCATTTGCGACAATATTACTTGTACCCAATGGGGTAGCGCAGGATTGATGCGATAGTGTATCCACGTACCCGAACGTTGCGAGCTAACCAATCCAGCCTCACGCAATACCGCCAAATGTCGTGATACTTTGGGTTGCGACATATCCAGGGTGCTATAAAGTTGGCACACGCAGGATTCGCCGCTTTGCAATAAGTGCACTAAAATCTGACGACGTGTGGCATCGACGAGTACGGTAAATAAGGTGTGGGTATCAATCATATTTTCAATATATACGCATTGATGAATATATGCAAAGGTGCATATTGAGAAATACGTGAACCCTGTTTACTGTTCAGAACTTAGATAAAGACCCTAGGAGCCTGTCGGACTTGAAGAATCGTAGCGAAAATTCGGCTGGGCGAGGGCAGATTTTGCCGGTTTTGCAGGTCAATAGTCGTTCTATTGACCGAAAAAGCGGTGAAATATGCACCGGCCAGGTGGATTTGCAGCCGATTTCCTTTAAGTCCGACAGGCTCCTAGTAACGGGATTAACAAATCCGCGGCAACGGGTCGTCTTCCAGCTCATCCAGAATGCGCGTCCCGCCCAGAGGCGTATGCAACAACACATGCGCCCGGCCGGGTTGCATGTGCCCGATCAGCGCCGCATCCCGCCCATCGGGCAACGCACGCCAGGCGGCGAGCGCGGCTGCGGCGTCGGCTTGCGCCACGACGGCCACCACCCGGCCTTCACAGGCCAGATAATAGGGATCGTAGCCCAGCATTTCGCAGACCGCCGACACCTGGTCGCGCACCGGGATGGCAGCCTGCTGCAGATCGGCTTGCAGCCCGGTCGCGCGGCTGATTTCATGCGCGACGGTGGCCAGCCCGCCGCGCGTGGGGTCGCGCATGAAACGCAGACCGGGCAAACCCAGCACGGCCCGGGTCAACGGCAGCACGCTGGCGCTATCCGAGGCCAGCTCGCCCTTGAGTCCAAACTGTTCGCGCGCCAGCATCACCGCGATACCGTGATCGCCCACCGGCCCGGAGACCAGAATCGCATCGCCTGCCTGGATAGTCTGCATGCCAAGCTCAATCCCCGGCGTGCGCACGCCTATGCCTGCAGTCGCCAGATACAGCCCGCCGCCCTCGCCGCGCCGCACCACCTTGGTATCGCCCGCCGCCACCACCACGCCTGCCATTTTTGCAGCGCGCGCCAGACTGGCAACGATGCGATCCAGTTGCGTCAGCGGCAGGCCTTCCTCGATGAAGGCGTTCAGCGACAGATAGCGCGGCGTTGCCCCGGCTACCGCCAGATCATTGACCGTGCCATGCACCGCCAGGCTGCCGATATCTCCTCCGGGAAACTCCAGCGGCTGCACGGTAAAACCATCGGTGGTAAACATCAGTTCGCCCGCGTCCCAAGGCAAGCGCGCTGCATCGGCATTGATATCCAGCAACGGGTTGCCCAGATGGCGGGCAAAAGTCCCCTCGATCAGCTCGCGCATATAGCGGCCGCCATTGCCGTGTGCCAGGGTGATATAGGTATCAGTCATGTGCACTTCCCGTTTCCATAATCTGGCCAAAGCTGATGCCGCCGTCATTGACGGGCACGCGCTGCGCCAGCCTGACTTGCAAACCGGCCGCAGCGAGTAAATCGACGACCAGCTCGGTCAGCCGGCGATTCTGAAACACGCCGCCCGCCAGCCCGATGCACGCTATCTGTCGCGTTGCCTGGACTGCCCGCACTTGCGCCAGCAGCGCATGCGCAAGACTGACGTGAAACAGGTCCGCGCGCTGGCTGACGCTCAGCGTGGCATCCGGCAGCATCGCCACCAAGGGCGCCCAGTCGCTGCGCCATACGCCCTGCTCATCGCAACTTAACGGCAATGTAATCGCGCCGCACGTACTGCCGGTACACGCGGCTTCCAGCAACATCGGCCCCTGCCCCTCGAAACTCGCCTTGCCAATCAACCCGGTAAAAGCCGCCGCCGCATCAAACAAGCGCCCGACTGCCGAGGTTGGCTGCGTATTCATGCGCCGCTGCCAGGCTGCATGGATCAGCTCGCTATCCGCCGGTACACCCGGCCAATCGGCCCCGGTCTCCCATGCCAATGCAGCAGCGGCGCGCCAGGGCTCGCGCCCGGCCGCATCGCCGCCGGGCAGATGAAACGGGCGCATGCTTGCCGCCCGCACCCAGTTGCCCGGGCTGCCGAATAGCGCCTCGCCGCCCCACAGCGTGCCGTCTTCGCCGTAACCCACGCCGTCCCAGGTGAATACCAGCCAGTTGGCCATGTCCGGATATTCCCCCGCCAACGCGGAAGCGTGGGCACGATGATGAAACACCTTGGTCAACGCCAGGCCGCTTGTCCGTGCCCAGCGGCTGCTGGCATAGCCGTCATGGGCATCGCACACCACGCGCGTGGCGCTGACGTTGTACAGCTTCTGCAAATCGGCAGCGACCTGTTCAAACACGGCCATCGACCGCAGCGAACCCAGATCGCCGATGTGCGGCGAAATCACCACGCGCCGCTCCCAGGCCAATGCGATGGTATTTTTAGTGTGCCCGCCCACCGCCAGCAGCGGCGTATCCAGTGCAAACGGCAAGCTCATTTCCAGCGGGGCTGTGCCGCGCCCCAGCCGCAATGGCCGCGGCTGGCCGGCACTCATCCGGAATACGGGGTCGTCAGCGGGGCGTGCAATCGCACGATCATGATGCAGGAAGGTATCGGCCACCTCGGCCAGTCGGGATTCGACTTCGGCATTATCGGTCAGCACCGGTTCGCCGCTGATATTGGCGGAAGTCGCCACCAGCGGCGCAGCGAAATCGGCAAGCAGCAAATGATGCAGCGGACTGTAGGGCAGCATCGCGCCGATTTCCGCCAGCCCCGGCGCCACCTGCGCGGCAAGCTGGCTGCCGGCACGCTGCCTGAGCAACAGTATGGGACGCAGCGGGCTGGACAAAAACGCCGCTTCGTCATCTGTCAGCAGCGCGGCGCGCCGCACGTCCGCCAGATCAGGGAACATCACCGCCAACGGCTTGTGCGGTCGCGCCTTGCGGCTGCGCAAACGCAGCACTGCAGCCTCCGATCCGGCATCGCACAGCAGGTGATAACCGCCCACGCCTTTTACCGCGACAATCCGGCCGGCGCGCAATGCCGCGACAGCAACCGCCAATGCATCCTCCCCGGCAAGCGTCAACGTGTCGTTCTTGAACAGTAGCTGCGGCCCGCACTGCGGACAGGCGACCGGCTCGGCATGAAAACGTCGGTCCAGCGGATTCTCATACTCCGCGCGACACGCAGCACACAACACGAAATCGCGCATGGTGGTCGCGGCGCGATCATAGGGCAGCGCTTCGATCAGCGTGTAACGCGGGCCGCACTGGGTGCAATTGATAAACGGGTAACGGTAACGGCGGTCATGCGGGTCGAACAATTCGGCCAGACACGCATCGCAGGTAAAGTAATCCGGCGGCACATGGATGTCAGGCTGTACATCGCTGGTACTGGGCCGGATGACGAATCCGCTGGCGCCGGTGGCAGGTGTTTGCCTGTGGCTGAGCACAGATGGCTGTGACAGCGGCGGCGCTTCGTCCACCAGGGCAGTGGCGAAATCGGCCAGATGTTGCGGCGTGCCTTCCACATGAATTTCCACCCGGCCTAGCGTATTTTGCACCCAGCCGGCCAGATCAAAACGCTGCGCCAGGCGATACACGAAGGGGCGGAAACCCACGCCCTGGACCCGGCCGGATACTACGAAATGCGCCGCAGCCAGTTGATTCAAGCGACCTTGGCCTCGCGGATACCGCTGGCCCACCAGATGCGGCAGGCGCCCTCGTCCGACACCATGCACGGCCCGATCGGCGTGCGCGGGGTACAGGCGCGGCCATACAGGCGGCAGTGATCGGGATAGATTTTGCCGAGGACAACCTTGGCGCAATCGCAACCGGGCGGCATCTCCCCGGCGCGTTTGCGCGCGGGGTCGTCATAAGCGGGAAAACGCAGCCGTGCATCATGCGCAGCCAGCGCCGGTTTGATGCCGAAACCGGAGGCCGGAATCACGCCCACGCCACGCCAGTTGGCATCGACCACATCCATCACTTGCGCCAGCTGGCGACGCGCACTGACATTGCCGCCGGGGCGTACCAGCTGCGGGTAGCAGTTATCCAGAAACGGGCGCTCAGCCAGCAATTGGCGCAATACCGAATACGTCGCAGCGAGCAGCGATTCCGGCGTGAACCCGGCCACGGCGGCAGGCAGGCCATGCCTGGCGGGCACGAACTCCCATTCATCCGCACCCATGACCGTGGCCACATGGCCGGGGGCGATGAGCGCGTCGAAACCCGGCTTGCCCGCATCCAGCAGCATGGCGACGGCCGGCCAGGTGAGGCGACCCGACAACAGCACGGACAGATTCGGCGGCACGCCCGCCGCCAGCATCGCCGCTACCGGCGCGGTGGTGGTCTCGAAACCGGCGGCAAAAAACACCACCGGAACATCCGGGTTATCGCGGGCAATCTGCACCGCCTCGGTCGGGCTGGCAATCGGACGGATATCCGCGCCTGCAGCACGCGCCGCATCCAGCGAGCGCGGCTCGCCTTTGGGCACGTTGACCGGCACACGCAACATGTCGCCAAACGCGACCAGGATGATTTTTTCGTGCAGCGCCAGCTGTATCGCCTGATACACGTCCTCTTCCGGACACACGCACACCGGGCAGCCGGGGCCGGGGATCAGTTCGATATTGCCCGGCAGCGCGCCGCGCAAACCCGCCATGGTGATGGAGCGCTCATGACCGCCGCACACGTTCATGATCTTGATGCGCGACGGCAAATCCAGCGCACGGATTTTTTGCAGCCAGTAGGCGGCGTCGTGGCTCATCAACCAACCTCGGCGTGGAGACGGGCGCCATCCGGCTGGATGCAGGGTTTGACGGTTTGTCCGGCCGACACACGCGCACGCTGGGCGGCAAGCTCGCTGCGCAACCAGTCGTACCAGGCCGCCATGCCCTGCCCCTTGCGTGCGGACAGCGGCAACAACGGCACAGTGCTCGCCAACTGGCGCAAACACTGCTCGGCGCGCGCCGGATCGAAATCGTCCAGCACCGGCAACAGGTCGGTCTTGCTCAACACCACCACATCAGCCGCGCGGAACATGACCGGATATTTGGCGGGCTTGTCATCGCCCTCGGTCACGGAAAGCAGCGTGACATTGCGATGTTGCCCCAGATCGAAACTCGCCGGGCAAACCAGATTGCCGACATTTTCGATAAACAGGATATCCACTGCGGACAGATCCAGATGGTGCAGCGCCTCATGCACCATGTGCGCATCGAGATGGCAGGCGCTGCCAGTGGTGATCTGATAAGCCGGCACGCCGCGAGCGCGAATGCGCGCGGCATCGTTTTCGGTTTCCAGATCGCCCTCGATCACCGCCAGCCTGAATTCATCCTTGAGCGCGTCGATGGTCGCTTCCAGCAAAGCCGTCTTGCCGGAACCGGGGGAGGACATGAGGTTGATGGTGAGGATGCCGCGCGTATCGAAATGCGCGCGATTGTGCGCGGCCTGATCGTCGTTGTGCGCCAGCAGTTTTTTCAGCACGGAAACCGCACTGGTGCCGCCGTTCACGGGCTTGTACGCCAAGTGCCGATTACCAGGTGTCACATTGCAGCCGCAGGTATCGCACATGGGTAATCCTTTAAGTGATTAATTCCAGATTCGCCAACAGCAGTTCGTCGCCGCTGATGAGTTGCGTATGGTAATCCCCGCATATCCCGCACAGCAAACGGTTGGGCGTTGCCTCCGAGTCAGCGCCGCACGTCTGACAATGCACCCGCAACGGCTGCGGCTCGATCACCAGCTGCGCCGATGCTGCCACGGTACCCGCTGCCGCCAGTGGAAAAGCGCTCACCAGCAACGCCGGCTCCACACCAGCTAGCGGACCGATGTGCAGGGTGATCACCTGCACCGTGTGCGCAGAGTTCTGCTGCGCAATCTCGACAACCTGGTTCACCAGTGCCTGACACACCGACAATTCATGCACGAGGCAGGGCCGCCTCGATCGCCAGCATTTCGTCGTACAGTTCCCACGCACTCTGCGCTTCGGCCGCACTCATGGTCTGGATGGCGTAACCCACATGCACCATCACGTAATCGCCCACCACAGGCAATTCGTCCTGCAGCAAAAACAGGCTGACCTCGCGAGCCACCCCTTTGGCGGCAGCCTGCGCAACAAAACCATCAATGGCAGTAATTTGCATGGGTATGGCCAGACACATGAGGCACCTCGTTTGGTTCAATACAGTATAAACCCGGATGAAAATTCCGCTATTGCGGCAGCTTGCCGGGCTGAAATTACCCTACTGATTTGCTTGGTTGTTATTTGAATTTGACGTGCTAGGCTTAACCATGCGCTCCGCAAGGATAGTCTCAATATAACTTCCATGACGACTCTGGTGCTCGGTATCGGCAATACCCTACTCTGCGATGAAGGCGTGGGGGTACACGCGGTACGGGCACTGGCACAAGACCATCCCGACCTGGCCGGCGTTGAATTCATGGACGGCGGCACCCTCAGTTTCTCCCTTGCAGGTGATGTGGAAGACGCCACCCAGCTCATCGTCATCGATGCCGCTGAGCTGGACAGCGCACCGGGCACGGTTCGCGCTTTTGTTGGCGAGGACATGGATCGCTTCCTCGGCGTCAATCGTAAACGCAGCGTGCATGAAGTCGGCTTGCTTGATCTGATGGCGGTCGCGCATCTCGCCGGCCACCTGCCGCAACGTCGTGCGCTGATCGGTATTCAACCCGACATTGTGGACTGGGGCGATGCACCCACCGCAGCGGTAGCGGAAGCCATACCGCAAGCCTGCAGCCTGACCCTCGACCTGATCGCAGCGTGGCGCGCATGAGTGGCCTGGATAATATCGGCGTCAAGGTGGTCAACCCGCTGCCGATCCAGGAGGATGGCTTATCCGGCAATGCCGATGCCATCCTGCATGAAATCGTTGCGCTGCTGGAAGCATTTACTGCTACCGGGCAAACCGGCGCGATCGATCTGCACAGCCTCCCTCTCACCCCTGACGACTACGAATTGCTGCGCGCTACCCTGGCCGATGGCGAAGTGCATGCGCAGATTAACGCGATCGGCAATACCGAGGTACGCGAAACGCTCTACCCCGGCGTGTGGTGGGTGACTTACTACAATGTGGAAGGTGACATCGTGGCAGATCTGCTTGAAATCACCGCCATTCCGGAAATACTGAAAGCGCCTGCAGACGATATACGCGAGGGGCTTGTCCATTTGCGCGAATTGTTAACTCAGCTGGAGCAGCCATGAACGAACCCGACACCCTGGGCGCAAGCCTGGCGCGCACCGGCATCAGCCGCCGTTCCTTTCTGAAATTCTGCACCGCCATGGCGTCGCTGATGGCGCTGCCTCCGAGTGCCGCTTATGCGATGGCCGACGCACTCAACCGGGCGCAACGCCAATCGGTGATCTGGCTATCGTTTCAGGAATGTACCGGCTGCGTGGAATCGCTCACCCGCTCCTTCGATCCGACGCTGGAGCAGTTGATCTTCGAGATGATCTCGCTGGATTATCAGGAGACGCTGCAAGCCGCCTCCGGCGAGGCTGCCGAGTCGGCACGCGAACAGGCGATGAAAGCATCCTATGGCAAATACCTGCTCATTGTGGACGGCTCCATCCCCACCAAGGACGGCGGCGTGTATTCCACGGTGGCCGGCGTTTCCAACCATGATTTGCTGGTAGAAGCCGCCAGGGGTGCAGCGGCCATTGTCGCAGTGGGCACCTGCTCATCGTTTGGCGGCATTCCCCACGCCAATCCCAACCCGACCGGCGCAGTATCGGTAGCGGACCTCATCAGGGACAAGCCGATCATGAATGTGCCCGGCTGCCCGCCCATCCCCTCGGTGATTGCCGGGGTGCTGGCCTATTTCGTCACCTACGGCAAATTGCCGGAGCTGGATCATCTCGGGCGTCCCAAAGTGTTCTTTGCCGATACCATCCATGACCGCTGCTACCGGCGGCCGTTTTACGAGCAAGGCAAGTTTGCCAAGACCTTCGACGACGAAGGCGCGCGCAACGGCTGGTGTCTTTACGAACTGGGTTGCAAGGGTCCGACCACCTACAATGCCTGCGCCACGATCAAGTGGAATGGCGGCGTCAGCTTCCCCATCGAATCCGGGCATGGCTGCCTGGGCTGCTCCGAACCCGACTTCTGGGACAAAGGCAGTTTCTATAAGCCCCTGGCCGTTCCGCTGGCAGACAACACCCCTACCATTACCGCCGCCGCACTGGGCGGTGCCGCCGTAGGAACGGTAGCAGCCGTCATATCGCGCACGCACCAGACCCACATTGGCGAGGAGAAATAGCATGGACTTGCTGCAGTTTGCGCGCGGCCCTACGCTGACCTGGGCGTTTGCCATTTTCGCTTTCGGCATGACCTGGCGTCTGGTTGGCATCCTCCTGCTCAAACGCCGACCTGATTACTCGGAACCGCGCAACGCCACCAGTTGGCCAGGCGCCATCAAATTAATCATTAGCCGTTCCTGGCCGCACCGCGAGTTCATCCAGCGCACTGCTTTTGGCCAGACCCTGGGTTATATCTTTCATATCGGGCTGGTGATCGTGGTGTTCGGTTTCGCGCCTCACATACTGGTTTTCAAGGGGCTCACCGGTCTTGACTGGCCCAATCTACCCAATGCCATTATTTATGCCAGCGGCGCAATCACTCTGGGTGCGCTCATCGTCGTACTGGGGCGACGACTCATCCATCCGGTACTGCGGCTATTATCCAATTTCGACGATTATTTCAGCTGGTTTGTCACCTTCGCCCCCGTCGCTACCGGCATGCTGGCTGTCGCCCACCTCGGTGCACGTTACGAAACGCTGCTGGCTATCCACATCCTGTCGGTAGCGCTGTTACTGGTGTGGTTCCCTTTTGGCAAGCTCATGCATGCGGCCCTGGTATTTGTATCGCGCGGCAGCACCGGCGCTTTATTTGAACGCAAGGGAGCATCAATATGAGTACGGCGGATATTGACAGCATGCACCCGCTGGAACTCAACCAGCCGCGTTTCTCGGTGAAAAATCCCGAGCCGCGTTACGACAAGCAAGGCGACATGCCCGACGCACAGCGGGTGGAAACCGCCATGCGCTATTTTGTAAAAGATTTCGGCGCCGTCGCTGCAACCTATATGGAGTCGTGCATCCATTGCGGCATGTGCGCGGAAGCCTGTCACTTTTATGTGGCCTCCGGCAACCCGAAGTACACGCCGATCTGGAAACTGGAGCCATTCAAGCAAGCCTACAAGCGCGAAGCCGGGCCATTCGCCGCGATCTACCGCGCGCTCAACCTGAAGAAAAAAGTCACGACGCAACAGCTGGAGGAATGGCAGGAGCTGCTCTACGACAGCTGCACCATGTGCGGCCGCTGCACGCTGATCTGCCCGATGGGCATCGACATTGCCGCGCTGGTCGGACTGGCGCGCCATGGCATGAACCAGGCCGGGCTGGTGCCGCATGAACTGTGGGCGGTGGCCGAGCGCGCCAAGCGCGAAGGCAGCCCGCTCGGCGCCACGCCCAAGGTCTTCAAGGAACGCTGCGAATGGCTCGCCGACGACAACGAGGTCGAGATCTTCGTGGACAAGGCGCAGGCCGATGTCGTCGCCGCGATGTCTTCCATCGAAATCATGAAGTACCCGGATTCCATCGTCGCCACCGCCAAAATCCTCAACCACCTCGGGCTGAACTGGACCTTCCGCAGCGACGGTTACGAAGCCACCAACTTCGGCATGCTCTCCGGCAACAGCGCCTGGCAAAATGAAATGAGCATGAAGCTGATTGACGCCACCATTGCCGCAGGGGCAAAGTTGCTGATTCTGCCCGAGTGCGGACACGCGTATGGGGCGATGCGCTGGCAGGGTGCGAATATTTACGGCAAACCGCTGCCGTTCAGGGTGCTGCATATCTCCGAATTTCTGGCGGAAAACACCAAAAACGGCGCGCTCAAGACCAAGCCGCTGGCCAAGACGCTGACTTTCCACGACCCGTGCCAGGTATCGCGCCGCGGCGGTGCCATTGAGGCGCCGCGGGAAGTCATCGACGGACTGGGTGCAGAACTCATCGAAATGCAGGACACCAAGGGACTGAACTGGTGTTGCGGCGGCGGTGGCGGCGTGGTCACGATTCACCGCGCCGACCCGATCCGTTACCAGGCCTTCCAGATCAAGATGAAGCAAATTGACGACACCGGTGCAGAACTGCTGGTTTCCAGTTGTTCCAACTGCCGCCAGACGTTTGATGATGGTCAGGATCACTTTCACTGGGACAAAACCATGCTCAGCCTGCTGGAGCTGGTCGCTGACAATCTGGAGGATAAATGAACGCACCCACCAACCGGGTTATCGTCGATCCGATTACCCGCATCGAAGGGCATCTGCGTATCGAGGCGGAAACCGATGCCGATGGCCGCATTACCCGTGCTTCCAGTGCCGGTACCATGGTGCGCGGCATCGAAATCATTTTACGCGGCCGCGACCCGCGCGATGCCTGGGCTTTCGCCCAGCGCATCTGCGGCGTGTGTACGCTGGTACACGGCATCGCCTCGGTGCGTGCGGTGGAAGATGCGCTGAAATACGAAATCCCGGCCAACGCGCAATTGATACGCAACCTGATGATCGCTGCGCAATTCGTGCACGATCACGTCATGCATTTCTATCACCTGCACGCGCTGGACTGGGTGGATGTCGTCTCCGCACTCAAGGCCGACCCCAAGGCCACTTCCGCGCTGGCACAAAGCATTTCCGGTTATGCCAAATCGTCCCCCGGCTATTTTTCCGACGTGCAGAAGAAACTCAAGGGGTTTGTCGAAGGCGGTCAACTGGGCATCTTTGCCAACGGCTACTGGGGGCACCCCGCCTACAAATTGCCGCCCGAAGCCAACCTGATGGCCGTCGCCCACTATCTTGACGCGCTGGCCTGGCAACGCAACGTGGCGCAACTGCACACCATCTTCGGCGGCAAAAATCCGCATCCCAACTTTGTGGTGGGCGGCGTGCCCTGTGCGATCAGTATTCATCCCGGCAACGAAAGCCAGGGTGCAAGCTCCGGCGCTACCTCGCTGAACATCGTCGGCCTGCAAAAAGTGCAGGACATCATCCACCAGATGCGCGATTTCGTCGATCAGGTGTATGTGCCGGACACCCTGGCCATCGCCGGTTTCTACAAGGACTGGTTCAAACAGGGCGAAGGCGTAGGCAACTTCATGACCTATGGCGATTTCCCGGAAAAGGGCATGTCCGACCCCGGCAGTTTTCTGATCCCTTCCGGTGTCGTTCTCAACCGCGACCTGTCCACCATCCATGCGGTCGATCTCAATGCCGATGACCAGATCCAGGAATACGTCTCGCACTCCTGGTACGACTACAGCGAAGGCAAGAACAAGGGATTGCATCCGTATGCCGGCGAAACCAACCTGCACTACACCGGACCCAAGCCGCCTTATACCCAACTGGACGTCGACCAATCCTATTCCTGGATGAAATCCCCGCGCTGGAAAGGCCACGCAGTGGAAGTCGGGCCGCTGGCACGCGTGTTGGTGCTGTACGCCAAAGGCCACGCACAGACCAGGGAGCTGGTGGGCATGACGCTGAAAAAACTCGACCTGCCGGTCACCGCGCTCTACTCCACACTGGGACGTACCGCCGCGCGCACGCTGGAGAGCAAGATCATCGTTGATGCCATGCAGACCTGGTACGACAGCCTGATTGCCAACATCAGGTCAGGCGATGTCAGAACCTTTAATGAAAAATTGTGGGAACCCTCCTCCTGGCCCGCCACCGCCAAAGGCGTGGGTTACACGGAAGCGCCGCGCGGCGCACTGGCACACTGGATCGTCATCAAGGATGGCAAGATCGACAACTATCAGGCCGTCGTACCCAGCACCTGGAACGCCGGACCGCGCGACTCTGAAGGACAGGAAGGGCCCTACGAAGCCGCGCTCAAAGGCCATCAGCTATACGACCCCAAACAACCCATAGAAATACTGCGCACCATCCACAGCTTCGATCCCTGCATTGCCTGTGCGGTACACGTCACCGACCCCGAAGGCGAAGAACTCATCAAGGTAAAAATACGTTAGGAGCATCAACATGCGTATTCGATATTCAGCTTTACTTGCGAGCGTCCTGATCCTGCTTTCGGCACCGGCTTCTGCGCACCTGCTCGGCATGCATGGCGCAGGATTAGACGCAGGGGTAATCCATCCATTCACCGGCATCGACCACCTGCTCGCCATGCTCGCCGTCGGCATGTGGGCGGCACAGCAAGGCGGCCGTGCACAGTGGAGCATACCGCTGGCATTCGTTGCCATGATGACGCTGGGCGGGATACTCGCATTGACTGGCGTGCACCTGCCCATGGTGGAAACCGGCATTGCCACATCGGTACTGGTGCTGGGATTGCTCGTGACGTTTTGCGCGCGCCTGCCGCTGGCAGCAGGCGCCACGCTGGTGGGAATTTTTGCGCTGTTTCACGGCCATGCCCATGGCGCTGAACTGCCGCTGGCCGCCTCGCCTGTCGAATATGCGCTGGGTTTCATACTGGCCACGGCCGCGTTGCATGGCATCGGTATCGCGCTGGGCAACTACATGAAAAATGGCTCACTGCCATTGCTGCAACTATCAGGGGCAGCGGTGGCAGCAACCGGGGTCTGGCTGATGCTCAGCATCTGAAAACCAGACTACCAGCGGCTGAATAGCGCAATATCTGTACAATCAGACACTGGCTATTGCGGCTGGGCAAAGAAATGCTGCACATCCTCGAGTTCGCGGCTGCGCCGCATCGGCGGCAGACTTTGCCAGATGCGCCGCCCGTAGGGTTTGGACAGCAGACGTGGATCGCAGATCATCAGCACGCCGCAGTCGTCTTCGTCGCGAATCAATCGACCGGCGCCCTGCTTGAGGGTAATCACCGCATGCGGCAGCTGGTATTCCATGAAAGCATTGCCGCCGGACTGATTGATATGGCTGATACGCGCCGCCAGCACCGGGTCGTCAGGCGGGGCAAAAGGCAGCTTATCAATCACCACCAGTGACAGTGCTTCACCCTTGACGTCCACACCTTCCCAGAAGCTCTGACTGCCGAGCAATATGGCATTGCCGAGCCGACGAAAACGTTCGATGAGTTCGGTGCGGGATTGCTCGCCCTGCATGAGAATGGGGAAATCCAGCGCGCGCTGCTCGAAGGCCTGCAGCAGCAGGCCATGCGCTTCTTTCATCGCACGCAGCGAGGTAAACAGCAGAAATGCCCTTCCCTGGCTGGCGGCAATCACTGGCAGCACCGCCTCTACTACAGCGCCAGTATAAGCCGGCGTATTGGGCTCGGGCATGTTGGGCGGTACGTAGAGCATGGCCTGCCGGTCATAGTCGAACGGGCTCTCCCATGATGCGCTGGTCGCCTCCATGAGGCCGAGCTGCTTGCGGTAATGGGAAAAATCGCCCTTCACCGACAGGGTCGCTGAAGTAAAAATCCAGGCGCGGGCGCTACCCTCGATCTGCTTTTTGAATATCTCGGCGACCGACAGCGGGGTGGTATTGAATCCCAACGCGTGGCTGAATGCTTCCACCCAGCGCACACTCTCGGCAGGTGCCGGCCCCTGCCATTTCGCATACATGTTGACCAGTTCGCGTCCGCGCTGCCAGCAACTCTCCAAACCCGGCGCACGCTGCGCCTGCGTTTCCAGGTGTGCCACCAGTTCATCCAGCGCGGCGCCCGCATCGACAAAGGCCGCTTCAAATCCGTTGCGGTCGCGCACTTTTTCCAGCGGCCAGCGCCCGCTGTCCTCACTGAATACCAGACGCAAATCACGTGCCGCCTTATCCAGCTTTTGCGCCGCCTCTGGCAGTGCGGCGTAATCCTTGCATGACTGTATCGCCTCCAGGCGCGCGTCCCGCGCCAGCTCGACCAACTGGCCGGTGGTCAGGGTTTCGCCAAAAAACAACCCGGCGGTTTCGGGCAATTGGTGGGCTTCATCGAATATCACCGTATTGCACGCCGGCAGCAGCTCCGCCACACCTTCATCGCGCAGCCAGACATCGGCAAAAAACAGGTGATGATTGACCACCACGATATCCGCCTCCAGCGCTTTTTTGCGCGCTTCCAGCACGAAACATTTTTTGTGATGCGGGCAATCGCTGCCCAGGCAGTTTTCGCGGCTGGAGGTGACGTAACGCCAGATGCTGGCATCTTCGGCCACGCCATGCAGTTCCGCCTTGTCGCCGCTGCGGCTGGATTCGGCAAAGCGGTTCACCTGTTCCAGGTGCACCACATCTTCACGCGACATGAAGCGGCCTTCTTCGCGCGCACGTTCCAGGTGGTAGTGGCAGACATAATTGGCGCGCCCCTTGAGCAGCGCCACAGTAGCGGGCACTTTAAGGGCATCGCGTACCGTGGGCAGATCGCGCCGGTAGAGCTGGTCTTGCAGGTTTTTTGTGCCGGTGGAGATGATCACCTTGCCGCCATGAAGCAGTGCTGGAGCAAGGTAAGCGAGTGTTTTTCCGGTACCGGTGCCGGCTTCGGCGATGAGCACGCTGCCGGACTGGATGGTCTGACCAATGGCGTTGGCAAGTTCCAATTGTTGCGCGCGTACCCGGTAACCTGGAATTGCTGCTGCAAATACGCCCTCGGCGCTGAATACTGTTGCCAGGTCGTTCATCATGTATGGCTATTCGGGAGAGCGTGAATAGTAGCACGCCATGTACCCGACTTCACCTGTTAACGCACCACTGCCAGGTGCGCTGGAGTTACCTGACTTCCGCGAATCGCTACAGATTCGAGCAATGCGCCGCAGCGACGCAGCCTGTATTCCTCCGGAATAACCCTTCAGACATCCGCAACCCAGGTCTGGGTGCGCAGCATGGCCCGGATGCGTGCTACTGCCTGACCGTGTAGCTGGCATACGCGGGATTCGGAAACGCCCATCACCACACCGATTTCCTTGAGGTTCATTTCCTGCTCGTAATACAGCCCCATCATCTGCTTTTCACGCTTGGGCAGATGGCCAATGGCGTCGATTACTGCGCCACGGAAACCGTTATCAATGAGGCTTTGCAGCGGGTCGCTGGCGGTATCCATGTAGTGCCGGTCGAGGAAATTGCCATAACTCCCGCCTTCATGAAAATCTTCGTAATACAGCAGCTGGTGCCCGCCCCCCTCGCACAGCATGAGCTGATACTCGGCCAGGGTCAGTTTGAGATGTTTGGCAATTTCGGTCTCGCGCGGAGCACGTCCCAGACGCTGTTGCAGGGTGCTGATGGCGACTTCGATTTTGCGCATGTTCTGGCGTGCAGTTCGCGGCATCCAGTCATTGCTGCGCAGTTCATCCAGCATGGCACCGCGTATGCGCTGCACCGCGTAGGTTTCAAACTGCGCACCGTTGGTTTCTTCATAGCGGTTAACCGCATCGAGGAGACCAATCATCCCGGCTTGCACCAGATCATCCATCTCGACGCTGGGCGGTAATTTCGCTTTCAGATGATAGGCCAGGCGTTTGACCAGAAGCGCATGTTGCGCGACATGGCTATTCTTGCTGGCGGCTTGAGTAATGGCTGGCATGATTAAATCCTCCCTCGTGGATTGAACCGGACGCAGGCCAGGGCTGGGGTAGTGCAGCAGGATTTCTTGAACATGCAGCAATTGACAGCTGCATGAAGCGCGTTGCATATCGCTTTCAGGATCATTTTCGCCTCCCGTTGCCCGTCTCGATTCGGTTTGCCAGTGGCATCACTGGTTGTACGAATGATGGCGTTTGTCCGAGGCGCTGCAAATCAGCGTAGCACGGTATTTTTCGTAGGTAATGGCAGCCGCTTGCCTGTAAGCGTTTGTCTTACATTATTAATATTTCAGCCGCCTCAGCTCGCTGCGTGAAGCGCCACAAAACGTTTTACCACTTCTACATCCGCTGCCATTACATCAAACCGCTGCGGCAGGCGTTCCAGGCCTTCCATGCTTGCCGGGCGCTCGGGCGCACGTCCCAGCGCCTCATGGATGGCGTCCTCGAATTTGGCCGCCAGCGCCGTTTCCAGACACAGCATGGGCGTACCTGGTTCATGGTATTCCAGCGCAACCTTGAGGCCGTCGGCGGTATGGGTATCAATCATCACACCGTATTTCTCCCAAGTGTCCCGAATGGTTTCCATGCGGTGGGCGTGATTGCTGGCGCCGGATACCAGTCCGTAATCTGCCACTTTTTCGAACAAGCCTTCCTGGCTGAGATCAAACGCGCCGCCCTGATCCACCACACTCCACCAGCTGCGCAGTTTTTCCCCGTCGCGCCCGCCCAGGTCGGCGACAAAACGCTCGAAGTTGGAGGCTTTGGAGATATCCATTGACGGGCTGCTGGTGTGGTAGGTATTTGCTGCGCCGCGTGGACGATAGACACCGGTTTTGAAGAACTCGTCGAGCACATCGTTTTCGTTGGTGGCGACAATCAGGTGTTTGATCGGCAGCCCCATCATGCGAGCAATATGCCCTGCGCAGACATTGCCAAAGTTGCCCGACGGCACCGAGAAATTCACCTGCTGGTCGTTGCTGTGGGTGGCGGCAAAATAGCCTTTGAAGTAGTACACAATCTGCGCGGCCACGCGTCCCCAGTTAATGGAATTGACCGCGCCGATTTTGTATTGCGCCTTGTAGGCATGATCGTTGGATACTGCCTTGACGATGTCCTGGCAATCATCGAACACGCCCTCAATGGCAATGTTGAAAATATTGGGGTCTTGCAGCGAAAACATCTGCGCGGTCTGGAAACGGCTCATCTTGCCGTGCGGCGACAACATGAACACGCGGATGCCGCGTTTGCCGCGCATCGCGTATTCAGCGGAGGAACCGGTGTCGCCCGAGGTAGCACCGAGGATATTGATATTCTGCCCGGCTTTGTCGAGCACATATTCGAACAGGTTGCCCAGCAACTGCATCGCCATGTCCTTGAATGCCAGCGTGGGACCATTGGACAGGCAGAGCAGGTGCAAACCCGGCTCCAGGGTATGCAGCGGCGTGATGTCTTCGGCGTTTTCGTCCGGACGCGTGTTGCAGTACACCTCGGCGGTGTAAGTCTTGTTGATGATGGCACGCAGATCTTCAGCGGGAATGTCGTCGGCATAGCGCGACAATATCTCGAATGCCAGTTCGCGATAATTCATCCCGCGCATGCGAGTCAAATCATTGGCGGAAAACTGCGGATAGGTCTCCGGCAGATACAATCCGCCGTCCGGCGCGAGACCGCCCAGCAAAATCTGGGTGAAGGTTTGTGCAGGCGCGTTGCCGCGCGTGCTGATATAACGCATGACCATGGTATTTACCTCAGGGGAGGCATGTTGCCCGCCTCGTAAAGATCACTTGCCCAGTTGTTCCAGACGGATGCGCGCAATCTTGCCGCAAATCGCCGGCAGCGCCTCGATTTTGATCATCGCCGCGTTGATGTTCTTCTCCACGCACTGGTGCGTGAGCATGATGATGTCCACCTGCTCCTCTCCCGCACACGGCTCTTTTTGCATCATCGCGTCGATTGAGATATCCAGGTCAGCCAGGATGCGCGTCACATCGGCCAGCACCCCGGGCCTGTCCAGCGCCCGCAGGCGCAAATAGTAGGCTGTGCGCACTTCATCCATCGCCAGGATGGGTTCATCGGACAGTGCATCCGGCTGGAACGCGAGGTGCGGCACGCGGTTGTGGGGATCGGCGGTATGCATGCGCGTGATGTCCACCAGATCGGCAACCACCGAGGAAGCGGTAGGCTCGGCACCTGCCCCAGCACCGTAGTACAGGGTCGGGCCAACCGCATCACCTTCGACCAGAATGGCGTTCATCGCACCGTCCACGTTGGCGATCAGGCGGCGCGCCGGGATCAGCGCGGGATGCACGCGCAACTCGATGCCCTTGTCGGTGCGCTTGGTAATGCCCAGCAGCTTGATACGATAGCCCAGTTGTTCGGCGTACCTCACATCATCTCCGGTGAGCTGGGTGATGCCCTCGATGTAGGCGCGCTTGAATTGCATGGGAATGCCGAACGCAATCGCCGACATGATGGTGAGCTTGTGCGCGGCGTCCACGCCTTCCACATCAAACGTCGGGTCAGCCTCGGCGTAACCCAGGCGCTGGGCTTCCTTGAGGGCCTCGGCGAAACCTGCACCTTTGTCGCGCATCTCGGTCAGGATGAAATTGGTGGTGCCGTTGATAATCCCGGCAATCCATTCGATACGGTTGGCAGTGAGGCCTTCGCGAATGGCCTTGATGATGGGGATGCCGCCGCCGACAGCAGCCTCGAACGCGACCATCACACCCTTCTTCTGCGCCGCAGCGAAAATTTCGGTGCCGTGGTTGGCAATCAGCGCCTTGTTCGCGGTGACCACATGTTTGCCGTTTTCAATCGCCATCAGAATCAGGTCTTTGGCGAGGCTGATACCACCCATCGTTTCGACCACGATGTCGATATCAGGATTATCCACCACGGCACACGGATTATCGGTGAGCACCAAGCCAGCCAATGCGTATGGCTTGGCCTTGTCGAGATTGCGTACTGCCGCCATGGTCACACGAATCTCACGCCCGGCGCGACGGGTGATTTCTGTCGCATTGCGGCGCAATACGGTAAGCGTGCCGCCCCCGACGGTGCCCAGACCCAGCAAGCCTACGTTCATTGGTTTCATTACGGTTTTTTCCATTATTGTCAGTTGGCGGAGCCGTGCAGTTTACGGTAGCGTTCGAGGTAGCGCGCAATGCGCTCGATGGCCTCGCGCAGATGATCCTCGTGCGGCAGGAATACGACGCGGAAATGATCCGGTTGGTGCCAGTTAAAACCGGTGCCCTGCACGACCAGCACACGCTCCTCCTCCAGCAAATCAAGGATGAATTTCTGGTCATCCTGAATCGGATATACCCTGGGATCAAGGCGCGGAAACAGATACAGCGCGGCTTGCGGCTTCACACAGCTCACCCCGGGTATGGCTGTGAGCAGCGTCCATGCCAGGTCACGCTGGCGCGCGAGGCGGCCTTCGGGCGCCACCAGATCGTTAATGCTCTGATAGCCGCCCAACGCGGTCTGAATCGCATATTGGCCCGGCACGTTGGAGCACAAGCGCATCGAGGCCAGTATGCCCAGCCCCTCGATGTAATCCTGGGCGTGGCGCTTGTCACCTGAAATCACCATCCAGCCAGCCCGATAACCGCAGGCGCGATAATTTTTGGACAAACCATTGAGCGTGACGCACAGTACATCCTCCGCCAGCGAGGCGATGGATGCATGGCTGCGGCCATCGTAGAGCACCTTGTCGTAAATTTCATCGGCATAGATGATGAGCTGATGCTGGCGGGCAACTTCCACAATTTCCTGGAGCAACTCGGCAGGATATAGCGCACCGGTGGGATTGTTCGGATTGATGACCACAATGGCGCGGGTGTTGGGTGTGATTTTGGCGCGGATATCCGCCAGATCAGGCATCCAGCCAGCCCCTTCGTCGCACACATAGTGACGTGGCGTACCGCCTGCGAGGCTCACAGCCGCGGTCCACAACGGGTAATCCGGTGCCGGCACCAACACCTCATCGCCGGTGTTGAGCAGTGCCTGCATGGCCAGCACGATCAGCTCGGATGCGCCATTACCGATGATGATGTCATCAATCTGCACTCCGGCGATATTTTTGCCCTGGGTGTAGTGCATGATCGCCTTGCGCGCCGCGAACAATCCTTTGGAATCGCTGTACCCCGAGGCATTGGGCAAATTGACGATTACATCCTGGATAATCTCTTCAGGCGCTTCAAAGCCAAACGGTGCCGGATTGCCGATATTCAGCTTGATGATGCGCTGCCCCTCCTCCTCCATCTGCTTGGAACGGGCGAGCACAGGGCCGCGTATGTCATAACAGACATTTTCCAGTTTGGAAGATTTGCGTACTGGTCGCAACATGGGCGCCTCTATAATTTTCAACGTGATAGTCCGTAAGGGTCTTTTTTTCAGTTTGGTTCCGAAAAAGCGGCGCATTGCTGCACTGGCTCCAAAATGTATAATCTTACCCGAGCGCAAGCCCCCGTCGCAATTGGAGAACCAGCTTGAAGTTCCACCTCGCCCAGCCCGAAGGGCTAAACCTGTTCACTGGCTATGGCAGCGATTACGTCATCATCAACGGTCAGCGCTATGCTGCCCCCAGCCTGATCGTCACGCCCGATGAAATTATTGAAGACTGGCGGGTGGGCAATTTCGCCCAGCTCAATGAAAACCACTTCCAGGCACTGCTCGCGCTCAAGCCGGAAATCGCGCTGCTCGGCACCGGCACGGCATTGCGCTTTCCCCACCCGCGTCTGTCTGCCTGCCTCACCAACGCCGGTATCGGTCTCGAAGTCATGGACACCGGCGCAGCCTGCCGCACCTATAATATCCTGGTGGCAGAAGGGCGGCATGTAGTGATGGGGTTGTTGATCGGCGAGAGCACCTGATTCGCACTGATCAGCCGATGCTCATGGCATGATGTCATTAAAGCCTTCAATCGCACGAAACCCTTCCACATCCTTGCGCCCTTCCTTGCTGTCCGGACTGTAAACCGCAAGTAAATACGCGATGCCGTAGGTTTGCGCGGCGCGCAGCACCGGCAGGCTGTCGTCCACCAGCAGGGTTCTGGCCGGGTTATAGCGTTCGGTGCTTTGCAGCTGGCACCAGAAATCCGGGTGTTCCTTGGGCAGGCCGATCTGGTGGGACGTGATCAGCGCATCAAAATGGATGTCGAGCCGGGTGCGCTGCATTTTCAGGGTGAGGCTTTTATGGTGGGCATTGGTGACCAGGGCGACGCGCTTGCCGGCGGCACGTGTGGCCTGCAAAAATTCGTGCACCTGCGGATGTACGGCGATGAGGTGTTGCACCTCGGTTTTCAGCCTGGCGATGTCAAGCTGGAGTTCGCGGCTCCAGAAATCCACGCAGTACCAGTTGAGCGTGCCGAGATGGCGCTGATAACGCCCGGCCAGATCATCATGCGCATCCGCCAGCGATATGTGATGCAACTCGGAATAGCGCTGGGGTACGTGCTGGCGCCAGAAGAAATTGTCGAAGTGGAGATCCAGTAACGTCCCGTCCATATCGAGCAGAACGGTATCTATCGCCTGCCAGTCAAGCATGCCGCGTCACAACAGTGCGTCCTTGTTGACCCCGTTGCGTTTCAGCATGCGCCGCAAATGGTGCAGGGCTTCCATCTGTATTTGGCGTACGCGTTCACGGGTGACGTCGAGGCTTTCAGCCAGCTGTTCCAGAGTATGCACATCCTGTCCATCCAGCCCGAAACGCCGTTCGATCACCCAGCGCTGTTTGTCGTTAAGGTCACTCAGCCACAGGCGCACAAAGGTTTCAGTCTCGGCATGCTCAAGTATGTCTATAGGCAACTCGCTGTTGCCATCAGCAATGGCCTCCCCAATGGATAGACCTGGATCAATATCCAGTGGCGCATCGAGCGATGCCACGCGGTCATTCAAGCGCAACATGCGTCGCACTTCTTCCACCGGTATCCCGACCAGAAGGGCGATATCCTCGTCACTCGGGTCGCTGGCGCCGTGCTTTTCCAGATGACGGCGGGCGCGCAAAATAACGTTGAGTTGCTTGATGACATGTACCGGCAGGCGGATGGTGCGCGACTGATTCATGATGGCGCGCTCGATATTCTGGCGTATCCACCATGTAGCGTAAGTGGAAAAACGAAATCCGCGTTCCGGCTCGAACTTTTCCAGCGCATGGATCAGCCCCAGATTTCCCTCCTCGATCAGGTCCAGCAGTGCCAGCCCGCGATTGGCGTAATGCTTGGCAATATTCACCACCAGCCGCAGATTGTGTTCGATCATTTTTTGCCGGGCGTCAAAATCACCGGCACGGGTGAGTTCAGCCAGGCGGCGTTCCTCAGCGGGGCTGAGCAATGCGTTGTGGCCAATTTCGTTGAGATACATCTGCGTCACATCGGCATGCAGATCTTCAGTAAATCCCAGTTCGACCTCCGGCGCTTCGGGCTGGGATTTGTCGTCCGGGATACCGGCGTAGTCTTCATGTTCGTTGTCGTTGTGCATGGCTATTTTTGTGCTCCGGGTAGATATTTCATCGGATCAACTGGTTTGCCCATTTGCCTGATTTCAAAATGCAACTCAACCTGATTGGCATCGCTGTCCCCCATTTCGGCGATTTTTTGTCCGCGCGTAACCGTCTGACCTTCTTTGACCAGCACCAGTTGATTGTGTGCGTAGGCACTCAAATAAATCGGATTATGCTTGATAATAACCAGCTTGCCATAGCCTCTCAAACCAGCGCCGCTATACACCACCTTGCCCGGGGCGGCTGCGAATATGGCTTGCCCGGCTTTGCCTGCTATATCCAGTCCCTTGCTGTTTTTGGCTTCGTCAAATCCGGCTATGACCTGGCCTTGCGTCGGCCATATCCAGTCAATACCGGTATCATCGGTTTCCTTGGCAGTCGCGGCCGGCTGGGGTGGTCCTGCAGGGGATGCGGGCTCAGGCGCCGCTCCGGGCGCGACAGCCGCTGTTGCAGGCGGCTGTGGGGCTGGCTGCGGCGTCCCGCCTTGTTCAAGTTGCGCCAATGCGGCGGCAGAATAGGGCAATTTGACTGCCTTGGGCTGGGTTATCAATACCCCGCCTGTTGCTACCTGGGCCTGCGGTAACGGTTCGATCTTGAGGGGGATGGTCTGAACCGTTGATTCAGTTGGGCTGGCTTGCGCAATCCCGCTTCCTGGCTGCGGCGCACTCAGTTTCAATACCTGCCCGACCCGGATCAGGTTATTGTCAGACAGCGCATTCCAGTTCGCCAGGTCACGGTAGTCCAGGCCATATTCAAGCGCGATGCTGTAGAGCGTTTCGCCTTTTTGCACGGTATGGCTGTCCGGTCGCCAGTCACGCAGCTTTGCTGCGCCTGCGCGGGCAGTGGCGGACTTGATTGCCGGCTTGGAAAAATTGCTTGTGCCGGGCTGAGTGCCATCCACAACTGGAGCCGAGTTTTGCGTGGCGCATCCTCCCAAGGCAAGGATTACAGCAACCAGACAAACCGGGCATGCGATCTTGTCGAATACCATCACGTCAGCGCACTCCTGGCAGCAGAGGAACAAAATGTACCATTTCCAGCACCTTCTCCTGAAAACCTTCTGCGGTACGCTCGATCAGCACCATTTGCTGGGTTTCGCCGATACCCTGCGGCAATACCATGCGGCCACCTTGCGCCAGCTGTTCCAGCAATGCCTGGGGTGGAGTGGATGTAGCGGCAGCGAGAATGATGCCATCAAAAGGTGCCACATCTTTTAATCCCACGCTACCATCGCCGTGTTTCAGTTTGATATTGCCGATGCGCAGTTCGCGGATGGTGCGGCGCGCACGCCCAAGCAGCGTGGCGATGCGCTCAACCGAGTACACTTCGCGCGCCAGCTTGGCCAGTACAGCGGCCTGGTAGCCGCAACCCGTGCCGACTTCCAGCACGCGCTGCAGGTCGGCACCAGCACGCAGCACCTCAATCATGCGCGCCACGCTATATGGGCTGGAAATGGTCTGGCCGAAACCGATCGGCAGCGCGCTGTCCTCATAAGCACGGATGGACAGCGCCTCATCCACAAAAATATGCCTGGGCACCATGCCCATGGCGGTGAGTACGTTGTTATCCTTGATCCCCTGTGCACGCAAGCGCTCAACCATGCGCGCGCGGGTACGCTCCGAAGTCATGCCGATACCGCTGTGGCGCGTCGCGCTCATGCCTGTAACCACGCCTGCAGCGGCGCCAATTGGCCGAACTGCGTGAGATCCATCTGCAACGGCGTCACCGAGACACGCCCATTCGCCACTGCATGGAAATCAGTACCCTCGCCTGCATCCTGTGCCGCGCCCGCAGCACCCACCCAATAAACCGTCTGGCCACGTGGATTGGTGGATTTGACCACCGGTTCGGCTTTGTGGCGGCGCCCGAGGCGGGTGATTTCTGTGCCTTGCAACGCTGCATACGGAATATCCGGAACATTGACATTGAGCAGCATGGGCGCTGTAAACGGCCGCGCCATGACGCGTCGCACCAGATCCAGCACGACCTGCGCCGCGCACTCGAAATTTCCCTCGGAAAAACTGGCCAACGACACTGCAATCGACGGCACACCCAGCAAAAAGCCCTCAGTCGCTGCGGCTACCGTACCCGAGTAGATGGTGTCATCACCCATATTGGCGCCGTGATTGATACCGGAGATCACCATGTCAGGCAGATGATCGAGCATGCCGGTAACAGCCAGATGCACACAATCGGTCGGCGTACCGTTGACGTAATAAAAGCCCGAGTGCGCCTGACGCAGCATCAGCGGGCGATCGAGCGTGAGGGAATTGCTTGCGCCGCTGCGATCGCGCTCGGGAGCAACCACCGTGATATCTGCGATGTGTGAGAGTGTATCCGCCAGGATGGCGAGACCGGGTGCAAAGTAACCGTCGTCGTTGCTCAGCAAAATGCGCATAATGGACGGCTACTCTGAAAAAATTCCCGTAAATTGCTTTCTGAAAAGGTATGACACCTGGGTATTATTCTGGTCGGGGCGAGAGGATTTGAACCTCCGACCACTTGCACCCCATGCAAGTACGCTACCAGGCTGCGCTACGCCCCGAAGGCCGCGATTATAGCAGAGTCTGTGGCGCATGAACAAAGGCCGAAGCTAAAAAATCACAGGCGCAACAACTCCATGACCTCCATCAATTCGCGACGCAGCTCAGCATAATCGGCCACGGATTCAGTCGCAGCGGGATTGGTCTCGGCAGCGTCGGATGTGGCCAACACATCCAGGCGATGGCGTGCGCCATTGATGGTGAATCCCTGCTCATAAAGCAGTTCCCGGATGCGGCGAATCAGCAGCACTTCGTGGTGCTGATAGTAACGCCGGTTACCGCGTCGCTTGACCGGTTTGAGCTGGCCGAATTCCTGTTCCCAGTAGCGCAGCACGTGCGGCTTTACCCCGCACAGCTCGCTGACCTCGCCGATAGTGAAGTAGCGCTTGGCAGGAATCAGCGGCAGCTGGCTAGTTGGCTGGTGTTCCGCCATGTGCGTCTTCTACCTGCGATTTGAGTTTTTGGCTGGCGTGAAAGGTCACCACTCGGCGCGCCGTAATGGGCATTTCTTCGCCGGTTTTGGGATTGCGGCCAGGACGCTGCGGTTTGTCACGCAGCTGAAAATTGCCAAAGCCGGAAAGCTTCACGGTATCACCGGCTTCCAGTGCAATGCGTATTTCTTCGAAAAACGACTCCACCATGTCTTTGGCTTCGCGTTTATTCAGGCCAACTTTTTCGAACAGCATGTCTGCCAGTTCTGCCTTGGTCAGGGTCATGACTACCTCAGGAACGTAATTGCGCGTTGAATTGTTGTTTTAACAGATCGGTGAAATAAGCCATGGCGGCATCCACTTCAGTGTCGGTAAATGTCTTTTGAGTATCTTGCAACAGCACCCGGAATGCAAGACTTTTTTTATCAGAATCAATGCCTTTGCCGCGATATACGTCAAACAATGTAATCTCGGCAACGCCTTCTATGCGTGCCGCACACATCGCATCAATCAAAGCCTGTACCGGCACCGACTCATCGACGATCACGGCCAGGTCACGGCGCACGCTCTGGAAACGCGAAATCTCGCCATGTCTGGGCAGCATCCGCGTTAACAATGGCTGCAATGCGAGCTCGAACACGACAGGCGCCGTCGCCAAATCATATTGCTGCGTCAGCCGTGGGTGTAATGTACCCAGCCAGCCGGCATGGACACCATTCAGCCACATTTCAGCGCACTGACCAGGATGCAGTGCGGGATGAGCAGATTTTTCAAAGCGCGCAAGCTGTGGCCAGCACAGCGCTTCGAGGTCGGCTTTGACGTCAAAAAAGTCCACATTGCGCGCTGTGTCTCCCCACTGCTCTGGCGTGGCGCTGCCGTAAGCCAGCCCAGCCAGGCGTTGCGGCTGATCGAAACCATCGACCGCTGGCAGATAACAGCGCCCGCTCTCAAAGATACGTACACGCTCCTGGCGCCGGTTCAGATTGTTGCGCAGCACATCCATCAGGCCGCCCAACAGGGTCGAGCGCATCACGCCCATCTGACTGGCGATGGGGTTTTTCAGCACGACGGGCTGAGCGCCGGGTGCGAAATCCGCTTCCCATGCCGCATCCACAAAGCTGTAAGTAATGACTTCCTGATAATCGCGTGTAGTAAGCAGGGTGCGCAATGCATCGACTCCGCGCAGTTGCTCAGGCTGCGGCAACATGCTCAGGCGTGCAACCGGGGCCTGTGCAACGATGTTGTCGTAACCATAGAGTCGTGCCAGCTCTTCGATCAGGTCTTCCTCGATATTCAGGTCAAAGCGGTAGCTGGGCGGCGTCACGCGATAGGCTGCACCCTCGCGCTGAAAGTCAAAACTCAGGCGGCCCAGCAATGCTTCCACCTGCGCGTCACTCAGCGCCACACCCAACACTTTGCCGGCGCGCGCAGTGCGCAGCAAGACAGGCGGACGCTGTGGCAAATCCCCTGTTACTTCGATGATCGCACTGGCCACGCCGCCGCAAATTTCTAGTATCAATGCAGTGGCACGCTCCAACGCATTGCGCGTTGCTGCGTAGTCTACACCGCGCTCGAAACGGTGCGATGAATCGGTGGACAAACCCAGCCGGCGTGCACGTCCGGCAATTGCGTCGGGACTGAAATATGCTGCCTCAAGGAAAATTTCCGAGGTGTTTTCATCCACTGCAGTGGCTGCCCCCCCCATGATGCCAGCGAGCGCCTGCACACCCTTGTCATCTGCGATCACCAGCATGTCTGCTGCCAGTGTCGCATTCTGATCATTCAGCAGTGTCAGCGTTTCACCCGGCGTGGCCATGCGCACCTGAATATCGCCAGCAAGCTTGTCCAGATCAAAGGCATGTAAAGGTTGCCCCAACTCCAGCAATACATAGTTGGTAATGTCTACTACCGGACTGATGCTGCGCAGGCCGCTGCGGGAAAGGCGTTCAATCATCCAGCCCGGTGTTTGAGCCGCGCGATCGAGCTGACTGATGACGCGCCCGCAATAACGCGGGCAAGCTTGTTGGGCAGTCACCTGCACCCTGCGGGTAAGGCCGCCGCTAACCGCCGCAGGTTCAATCCGGGGCAAATTCAATGGACTACCGGTAAGCGCGGCCACTTCACGCGCCACGCCGACCACACTCAGGCAATCGCTGCGATTGGGGGTAAGTTTGAGCGTGTAAAGCCTGTCATCCAGATGCAGATAATCGCGGATATTGCACCCCACTGGCGCGTCGTTCGGCAACAGCAACAGGCCATCGGCTTCTTCTGCCAGTCCCAGCTCACGCGCGGAGCACAACATGCCCAGCGATTCGATACCGCGCAATTTGGCTTTCTTGATTTCAAAGCCCGGCAAGCTGGCACCTACCAGGGCGCAAGGTACGCGCACGCCTTCCCCTACATTGGGTGCACCGCATACGATCTGCAACGGACTGCCAGTGCCGGCATCCACCTGACACACACGCAGGCGATCGGCATCCGGATGCGGTGCTACCGACAGCACCTGCCCCACCACCACGCCGGAAAAATCCGCCGCGACCGGTTCCAGCGCTTCGACCTCCAGTCCGGCCATGGTAAGAAGATGAGACAACGCTGCGCTATCCAGCGCAGGATTAACAAGGGTACGTAACCAGAGTTCGGAAAATTTCATCTTGATGGTTCAGTTGAACTGTTTCAGGAAGCGCAAATCATTCGCGAAAAACAGGCGCAGATCATCCACACCATAGCGCAGCATGGCCAGCCGCTCCACCCCCATGCCAAACGCGAAACCAAGGTATTTTTCGCTATCCACATGCACATGTCCCAACACATTGGGGTGCACCATGCCGCAGCCCAGTACTTCCAGCCAGCCAGTATGGCTGCATACGCGGCAACCGTCGCCACCGCACATCACGCAGGCAATATCCATTTCTGCCGAAGGTTCGGTGAACGGAAAAAACGATGGCCGGAAGCGCACTTTCAGGTCATCACGTTCAAAAAAACGCTGCATGAAATCCGCCAGTACGCCTTTCAATGCCGCGAAGCTCACCTCTTCGTCCACCCACAATCCCTCGGCTTGATGAAACATTGGTGTGTGGGTCACGTCGGAATCGCAGCGATATACCCGTCCCGGTGCGATGATCTTGAGCGGCGGCTGATTGTTCTGCAAATAATGTATCTGCACCGGCGACGTATGAGTGCGCAGCAGGTGCTTGTCATCCACGTAAAAGGTATCGTGCATGGCACGTGCCGGATGATTTTCCGGGATATTCAGTGCGGTGAAATTGTAGAAATCGGTCTCAATCTCCGGGCCTTCTCCCACCTCGAAACCGATCGAGGCGAACAGTGCCTGGATGCGTGCCAGTGTGCGCGTCACCGGGTGCAGGCCGCCTGTGCCCAGACCGCGTCCAGGCAGCGTCACATCCAGGGTTTCCGCCGTCAGCCTGTTATTCAGTTCAGCCTGGGACAAGGCTGCGCGGCGCGCTTCCAGGGCCTGCTGAATCCGTTCCTTGGCCTGATTGATTACGTTGCCAGCTGCCGGACGTTCTGCGGCGGGAAGCTTGCCCAGTTGTTTCAGTTGCTCGGTGAGCACACCTGTTTTGCCGAGATAGCGGGCTTTTGCCTGCTCCAGTTCAACGGCCTGGTGGACTGCGGCGAATTCCGCTAATGCGGCAGCAACAATAGTGTCGAGATTTTGCATGGTGGTTTGTCTCAAGAGAGCGTCTCTAGAAATTCAACCGGCATCTGGATACAGCTACTCTACGCCAGATTGAATTTTTGGAAGCGCCCACAAAAAAGGAGGCCGACGGCCTCCTTTTTTGAAAGGTAGTCAGCTTTAGGCCGCCAATTGGGCTTTAGCCTGCTCGGCAAGCTGCGCAAACGCAGGTTTGTCGAACACAGCCAGATCGGCCAGCACCTTGCGATCCAGCACGATTTCGGCTTTTTTCAGGCCGTTCATGAATACACTGTAACGCATCCCGCACTCACGCGCGGCGGCATTGATACGCGCAATCCACAGGGAACGGAACTGACGCTTGCGCTGGCGACGGTCGCGGTAGGCATACTGCCCCGCTTTCATCACCGCCTGCTTGGCGACACGGTAGACGTTCTTGCGGCGGCCACGATAGCCTTTGGCCAGGTCGAGGACTTTTTTGTGGCGCGCGCGCGCCGTTACACCACGTTTTACTCTTGGCATGTCATCTCTCCTTTATGCGTAGGGCAACATGGCGCGAACGGAACGCATGTTGGTCGCATCGACCATCAGCGTGCCGCGCAACTGGCGCTTGTTCTTGGTGGTTTTCTTGGTGAGAATGTGGCGCTTGAAAGCCTGACCGCGCTTTATGCCACCATTCGCCAGCGCCTTGAAGCGCTTGGCCGCACCCGATTTGGTTTTCATCTTCGGCATTGCATTACTCCTGTTGGGCAAGACGCCGGGCAGTCTCACAACGAGACATTTAGGAACCCGGACATCCGCGAAACATCCGGCGGCATTTACCGCCAGATGGTTTTCGCCGGATTACAGCGAAAATACTTCAAGCAAGCCGCACCGCGACTTGCTCGAAAATTCTGTTTACTTCTTCTTGGGCCCCAGCATCATTACCATCTGCCGGCCCTCCATCTTGGGGAACTGCTCGACTACGGCCTGTTCGGCCAAGTCTGCTTCTACACGTCTTAATTGCGCCAGACCGATTTCCTGGTGAGCCATTTCACGACCGCGGAAGCGCAGGGTAACCTTCGCCTTGTCACCCTCTTCGAGGAAACGAATCAGGTTGCGCAGCTTGATCTGGTAGTCACCTTCATCAGTATTAGGTCGAAATTTTACTTCCTTGACCTGTATCTGCTTCTGCTTGACCTTGGCCTCGTGCTGACGCTTGCTCTGCTGGTACTTGAACTTGCCGTAGTCCATCAGTCGGCACACCGGCGGCTTGGCCTGCGGGGCAATTTCCACCAGATCTACCTGTGCTTCCTCGGCCAGTTTCAGCGCCTCGGCGGCGCTAACGATGCCTAGGGGTTCCCCTTCCAGTCCAACCAAACGAATCTCCGGCCAGGTGATTTCACCGTTGACCCGTGTTTCTTTATCCTGAGCGATAGCTACAACTCCTGTAAATCAAAAGACAAGAGGAGTGAGAAAACCTCACTCCTCGCTAGGTTTGCGCAACGCCACGGCTTCCTTGAGTTGCGCCATAAACACTTCCAAAGGCATCTGGCCGAGATCCTGACCGCTGCGGTTGCGCACTGCAACCACACCTGCGGCCATTTCCTTGTCGCCAACGATCAGCTGATAAGGCAGCTTTTGCAAACTATGTTCCCGAATTTTATAGGTTATTTTCTCATTTCTCAAGTCCGCCGTGACGCGCAAACCTTCCTGACGCATTACATCACAGACTTTTTGCGCATATTCCGCCTGATTGTCGGTGATATTCATCACCACTGCTTGCACTGGCGCCAGCCACAACGGGAAATTGCCGGCATGATGCTCGATCAGGATACCGATGAAGCGCTCCATTGAACCAAGAATGGCGCGATGCAGCATTACCGGCGCTTTGCGCGTATTGTCCTCGTCCACGAATTCGGCATCGAGCCGCACCGGCAGATTGAAGTCGAGCTGGATGGTGCCGCATTGCCACAGACGCCCGAGACTGTCCTTCAGCGTGAATTCAATCTTGGGGCCGTAGAAAGCGCCTTCCCCTGGCTGCAGGTCGTATTCCAGGCCATTCTGTTGCAATGCCGCAGCCAGACCGGCCTCGGCCTTGTCCCAGGTTTCGTCTGAACCCACCCGTTTTTCCGGGCGGGTGGACAGCTTGACCAGCATGTCGTTGAAACCGAAGTCCGCATAGACCTTTTGCAGCATGACGATAAAGTCCGCCACCTCGGACTCGATCTGCGCTTCGGTACAGAAAATGTGCGCGTCGTCCTGGGTAAAGCCGCGCACCCGCATCAGGCCATGCAGCGAACCGGATGGTTCGTTGCGGTGGCATGAACCAAATTCCGCCAGGCGCAAGGGCAGGTCACGGTAGCTGCGCAGACCGTGATTGAATATCTGTACATGGCCCGGGCAGTTCATCGGCTTGACCGCGTATTCGCGGTTCTCCGACGCAGTGGTAAACATGTTGTCACGGTAATTTTCCCAATGGCCGGATTTTTCCCACATCTGCCGGTCCATGACCGTCGGCGTGCGCACTTCCTGATAAGCGTATTCGCGGAATTTTTCGCGCATGTATTGCTCGATCTGCTGCCAGATTACCCAGCCATTGGGATGCCAGAACACCATGCCCGGCGCTTCATCCTGCATGTGGAACAGGCTGAGCTGCTTGGCCAGCTTGCGGTGATCGCGCTTCTCGGCTTCTTCCAGACGATACAGGTAAGCATCGAGGTCTTCCTTTTTCGCCCACGCGGTGCCGTACACGCGCTGCAGCATTTCGTTGCGGTGATCGCCGCGCCAGTATGCGCCAGCCAGCTTCATCAACTTGAAATGCTTGAGCTTGCCGGTGGAGGGCACATGCGGCCCGCGACACAGGTCGGTGAAATCACCCTCGGTGTACAGCGACACATCCTCGTTGCTCGGGATCGATCCAATGATCTCGGCCTTGTAGTACTCGCCCAGCCCCTTGAAATATGCCACCGCCTCGTCGCGCGGCAAAACTTTGCGGCTGACCGGAATATCGCGCCTGGCCAATTCGGCCATCTTTTTCTCGATGGCCTGCAAATCTTCCGGCGTGAACGGACGCTTGTAGGAAAAATCGTAGTAGAAGCCGTCCTCGATCACCGGCCCGATGGTCACCTGCGCGTCGGGATAGAGTTCCTTCACCGCGTAGGCCAGCAGGTGTGCAGTGGAGTGGCGGATCATGTCCAGGCCATCGGCATCGCGGTCGGTCACGATGGACAGTTTCGCGTCTTGCCCGATGACGAAACTGGTATCCACCAGGGTGCCGTCAACCCGACCGGCGAGCGCGGCCTTGGCCAGCCCGGCGCCAATCGAGGCGGCGACTTCAGCCACCGTGACCGGCTGGGGAAAACTGCGGACAGAACCGTCTGGCAAAGTGACATTCAACATTGATTTCTCCGGCACAAAACAAAAAAGCGCGGATAAGCCGCGCTTTTTTGACAGATACAAACCTACTCAGGGATTAACGCGATGATCGTTGCTGGTTGCGGTCGTGCAAGTTCGCGGTGTCATAACGCTACCTTTCCGTGCCCCGTCTATTCTCTGCATTGAATCCGTTGGTAGGCGCGATTGGACTCGAACCAACGACCCCCACCATGTCAAGGTGGTGCTCTAACCAGCTGAGCTACGCGCCTGAGGAGGCCGCATTGTAACGGAGTTACCGAAGGCTTTCAATGCGCAGTTTCAATCTTGCCTATATTGAGGAATTGGGTTGACCGGCACCGCTTTGTTCAATTTATTTAAACAATCCGTTCCAAACATTCCGCTTTATCTATGTCCGCGTATTGCCTAGACTTGCTTCAACATTTGAATAAAGGAGCCAGACAATGATTCAGATCCGCAAAGCCGATACCCGCGGCCACGCACAACACGGCTGGTTGGACAGCTGGCACACCTTCTCGTTTGCAAACTACTACGACCCCGCACACATGGGCTATAGCGTGCTGCGCGTCATCAACGACGACATCATCGCACCCGCTGCCGGATTTCCCATGCATGCCCATCAGGACATGGAAATCGTTACCTACGTACTCGAAGGCGCGCTGGAACATCGCGACAGCCTGGGCAATGGCGGCGTCATCCAACCCGGCGATGTCCAGCGCATGAGCGCCGGAACCGGCATCCGCCACAGCGAATTCAATCCTTCGCAAACCGAACCGGCGCGTCTGCTGCAGATCTGGCTGCTACCGCAAAAAACCGGCGTGACCCCCAGCTATGAACAGACCCGATTCGACCCGGTGCAACTACAGGGTCGCTTCTGCGTGGTGGCATCGCCCGACGGCCGCGACGGCTCGGTGCACATCAACCAGGACACCCTGCTCTATGCTGCCAAGTTCGATCAGGGTGAAACTGCGCGCCTGGAACTGGCACCAGGCCGGCGCGCCTATTTACAGGTGGCGCAAGGCGACGTTGAACTGAAAGGCTATCCTCTTCACTGTGGTGATGGTGCAGAGATCAGCCAGGAAACGGAAATTGTTCTGAACGGAATTCATGCTGCAGAAGTGCTGGTGTTCGACCTTCAATAATCCGACCAAAACGCGACGCAACATAAAATCATTTGAGGAGCAAAGCATGAGCGAACAAATACCCGTTATTGATTTCGGCATCGTCATGACCAGCGGCCCGGATACGCCCAAGCGCCTGGCCTCGCCCTTCTTTCTGGCAGCCACGGCGGCTGCCGAAGAACGTAGCGTGGTGGTCTATTTCACCGGCCTGGGTACGCTGTTGCTGCAAAAAGGCGTGGCGGAAACCGTGTTTCCCAAGGAAGGCGGCAAATCGCTTGCCGGGTTTATGGACCTTGCCCGGCAAAATGGCGCGCAGTTTGTACTGTGTGCCACCTCCATGGATTTGCATGGCCTCACGCCTGAAGACATGGTGCCCGGCATCCCGGCGATGAGCGTGGCGGCTGCCCTGCCTTACCTGGAAGCAGCAAAAAAACTGCTGAGTTTTTAATCCTGCGCGGTGTCAGGCGGCAGGGTCGCCGGGGCCATTACGTTGATCTGCACATCCCCCAGACTCACCACCTGACCGGCGCGGATCTTGCACGTTTTGCGCAATTCCACCTCGCCGCCCACCGAGACCACGCCGGATGCGACCAGCATTTTTCCGGCACCGCCGCTGTCGCAAACGCCAACCAGTTTCAGCAACTGGTTGAGTTCTACGTATTCGCCCTCAAGCGTGAATTCAAGTGTTTGCATTGAAGCCTTTCAGGCGGGTTTTAGACGATCTGCGCGCAACACCACGCGGCGCCCGCGGCGCACATTGACGCCCATTAAAATAAGCAGGCCGAACACAAAATAACTGCCGGTCAGCAGCATGGCGAGACGCTGGTCGCCGCTCGATACCCAGGTCACCACGCCATAGGTCACCGGGCCCAGAATCGAAGACAGCTTGACGGCAAAACCCCACAGGCCGAAAAACTCGGCCAGCCGCGCGCGTGGGCTAAGATAGCCGACCAGCGCACGCCCCGCCGACTGACTGGCACCCATGCACAGGCCGGCCAGATTGGCGGCCACCCAGAACGCGTCGCGCCCTTCTGCGCTGGCGGCAATCAATACCATCGCGATCCAGCCCAGCAGGGTCAACGCAATGGTACGAATATGGCCGATGCGATCCTGCACATAACCAAACACGAACGCGCCGATGGCCGCCGTGATGTTGACCACCAGGATCAGTTTGAGCGTGTCCTGAATCTGGAAATGCATGGCCTGCTGCGCATATATGGCGGCCAGTGCAATCACCGCCTGCACCCCGGCCTGATAGAACACGATGCACACAAAAAACCGCGTCAGATCGCGATACTGGCGCAAATGGACCAGTGTGTGCGCCAGCCGTGAAAAGGTATCGCGCCACAGGTGCGTATGACGCCCCGGTTGCGGCACGGCGCGTTCGCGCAACCACAAAAAAGTCGGCAGGCTGGACAAGGCAAACAGCCCTGCGGTAATCAGCATGGTTACCGGCACGTAGTGCGCCGCATCCTGCCCATGGCCCTGCGCCCAGGTGATGTAGGCCAGCGCGCAACCCAGGCTGAGCAGCCCGCCCATGTAGCCCAGACTCCAGCCCCAGCCCGACACCTTGCCCAGATCGCGGCCACTCGCCAGCTCGGGCAAAAATGCGGCGATGACATTCTCGCCGCTGCCGTAAAAGAAATTGCTCAACACGATCAGCAACAGCCCCAGCCCGACTGCACCGGGGCCGGCCAGCGCCAGCGCGGCAGTAAACAGCACGCAGCCCACGGTGGTAGCAGCCAGCAGTTTTTTCTTGGCGGCATGGAGGTCGGCATAGGCACCCAGCGCCGGTCCGGTCAGCATGATCAGCAGATACGACAGCGCCAGTCCGGCAGTCCAGGCAAACGTCGCCCACTCGGCGTTGCCCGCTATGGTGGCGACGAAATACGCGCTGAATACGGCGGTGATGACCACCGTGGTGTAACCGGAATTGGCGAAATCGTACATCGCCCATGCCCAGTATTCGCGCCGCCGTACTGGCGCAAACTCAGCCCTTGCGGACGGCTTCGATGACATTGGTCAGACCTTTGATGCGCGCCAGTGCGCGGTTGAGTGGTTGCAGGCTGGCGCTATTGACATAAAAGTGCATCACCGCCATGTCGGTTTTGGATTCGGTATTGACGCGCACCACAGCCAGCCGTTCTTTTGCCAGCACCTCGGAAATGTCGCGCAGCAGGCCGTGTCGGTCAAACGCCGTGACGCAGATTTCGCTCTCGAACGCGCTGTCCTCGCCCCACGCTGCCGCCAGCAGACGTGCCTGGCGTTCGCCCGATATGCGCTGAATGTTGGCACAGTCGCGGCGGTGGATAGTGACGCCGCGTCCCTGCGTGGCATACCCGGCAATCGCGTCGGGGGGCGCCGGTTTGCAGCAGCGCGCCAGGGTTACCGGCAGATTGCTCACGCCCTCGATCAGGATGCCCTCGGCGGGCTTGTCGGTAGATACCTTGAGCGCGCGCCGCTTGATGGGCGCCTCCACGAGCGGGGAAATCTGCTCTTGTACAGCGCTCGCCAACTGATGCGGGGTGATGTCGCCGCGCCCCAGCGCTGCCAGGAACTCATCGACGCGCGATTCGCCGAATTTCTGCGCCAGCTTGTCCAGGTTGACATCCGCAACCCCCAGGCGATGCAGCTCCTTGTCCAGGATAGCGCGTCCCTGTGCGATGTTTTCTTCAAAGTGCAGATACTTGAACCAGTGCCGCACCTTGGCGCGGGCACGCTGGGTGACCAGATAACCCAGCGCCGGATTGAGCCAGTCACGGCTCGGCGCGCCCTCTTTGACGGTGAGGATTTCCACGCGCTGGCCGTTTTTCAGCGGCGTGTTGAGCGGCACCATCACCCCGTCCACCTTGGCACCCCGGCAGCGATGGCCCAGATTGGAATGCACGTGGTAGGCAAAATCCACCGGGCTGGCGCCCGCAGGCAGGTCGATCACCCGCCCCTGCGGCGTGAGCACATAAACACGATCCTGAAACAGCTCGTTCTTGAACAGTTCGGCCAGTTCGGCGCTGTCCGCCACTTCGTCCTTCCATTGCAGAATCTGGCGCAGCCAGGCGATTTTGTCCTCGGCACCGGCGGCGGCGCTACTGCCCTCCTTGTAACGCCAGTGCGCGGCCACGCCCAGCTCGGCGTGTTTATGCATGTCGAAAGTGCGTATCTGCACCTCCAGCGCCTTGCCCTCGGGGCCGATCACGCCGGTGTGCAGTGAGCGGTAGTCGTTGCTTTTGGGCTGGGCGATGTAGTCGTCGAACTCGCCGGTAATCGGCTGCCACAGGTTGTGCACGATGCCCAGCGCGGTGTAGCAGTCACGCAGCTCGGGCACCAGAATGCGCACCGCGCGGATGTCGTAGAGCTGGTCGAATTGCAGATGCTTGCGCTTCATCTTGTTGATGATGCTGACGATGTGTTTGGGACGGCCCGTCACTTCGGCCTGGATGTGGACAGCTTGCAGCTCAGCCTGCAATCTGGCCACCACGTCCTGGATATAACGCTCGCGGTCGAGACGTTTTTCGTCCAGCAAGCGCGCGATGCGCTGGTAGTTTTCCGGCTCCAGAAAACGATAGGACAGATCCTCCATTTCCCACTTCAATTGCCATACGCCGAGCCGGTTGGCGAGTGGCGCAAACAGCTCGCGCACCTCGCGCGCCACCTGGCGCCGCGCATCGTCGTCGCTGCTCTGCACCAGGCAGCGCAGCGCATGGGCGCGCTCCGCCAGCTTGATCAGCACCACGCGAATGTCCTCCACCATCGCCAGCAGCATCTGGCGCAGTCCCTCCACCTGGCTTTGGCCATCACGCCGCGCCGACTCGCCGCCACCGGCCAGCTGGCCGATTTCGTCCATGCGCGCCACGCCGCGTGCCAGCTTGACCACCTGCGGGTTAAGTCGCGCACTCAGCACATCGTCCTGCCAGTGATCAGCCAGACCAGTAAGCAGCGCCGCTGCCACACTGTCGGCATCCAGGTGCAGATCGGCCACCTGCGCAGCGCTGCCGATGGCGTGACTGATGCGCGCTGCACCGAACCCGGTAAGCGTGTCCGGCTCGGTCAGAATCAACTCGCCAGCGGCGCGAATCAGCGCCGCACCGCTGGCGTCAAACTGCCCGGCAAGATGCGCGAGTACCGAATCGAAATCGAGATTGTCGCCACAACTGGCGCTGGGGGTATGCGTGGTAACCATGGGCTGAATTATCGCACGCCATCCTGCCAATAACGCTGTCGGGTTTGCCTCCAGGCAGCAACACTGGGTGCCTGGTCCGGGGCAAAACGCACCGCCACCGCCCCATCGCTGTCTGAGCGCAGCAACTGGCTGCCCAGCCCTGCGTAGCGCGCCACGATATCGCCGCGCGGGTGACCGAAGCGGTTGCGATAGCCTACGGTGAATACGGTGACGGCGGGATGCACGGCGGCGATGAAATCCAGCGTGGACGAGGTGCGGCTGCCATGGTGAGGCGCAACCAGCAAGATGGCGGGCAACTTGTCAGGCACGCTGGCCAGCAGCTCGGCCTCATCGCGCGCTTCGATGTCGGCGGACAGCAATGCGCTGCCGCCCGCGGCATCCATTTTCAGCACGCAGCCGCGATTGTTGTCCTTCAGGCTGGCATCGTCATAGCTGGCCTGCGTGGGGTGCAGCACGGCAAAATTCACCCCGTCCCATTGCCAGTGCTGCCCGGCCATACAGCGCAGGCTGCGCACTCCGGCTGACAGCGCCGGGTGCGTGACGGGCAGCGAACTGGCGAGCCACCCTGCCGGCACTTCGTGCAGCACCGACAACGCCCCGCCGCTGTGATCATTATCGTCATGCGAGACAATCAGGCCGTCGAGCCGCGCCACGCCTTCGCCGCGCAGATACGGCACGATGACCCGGCTGCCGCTGTCGGATTCGGCACTGTAGCGCGGCCCGGTGTCGAATAGCAGGGCATGATGCGCAGTGCGCACCAGCACCGCCAGTCCCTGCCCCACGTCCAGCACGGTCACCCAAAGCGCGCCTGGCACAGGCTGCGGCGGTGGCGTCAGCAACGCCGGCAAGATCAGCAGCGCTCCCAGCGAGCGCGCGGGAAAGCCGCGCGGCAGCAACAGCCACAGCGCGCCCAGCAGCGCCAGCACCACGGCGGCGGCGCCCGGTTCGGGCTGTTGCCACAACGCCAGCGACAGGTGCGACAGCCAGTCCAGCACCCACGCGCACCCGGCCATCAGCCCGTGCGCGGCGTACAGCAGCCAGTCCATGCCCGGTACACTGCCTGCCAGTGCCAGCGGTGTCACGCCGAAACTCACCAGCGGTATGGCAAATGCGTTGGCCAGCGGCGAGACCAGCGACAGCTGGCCAAACAGCAGCAACAGTACCGGCGCCAATGCCAGCGTCACTGCCCATTGCGTCGCCAGCCAGGCACGCAGCCAGTGCGGCTTGCCGACCCGTGCGGTGGTGGCGAACAGCATCGCCGCCACCGCGCCGAACGACAGCCAGAATCCCGCCGCCAGCACCGCCCACGGGTCGAGCAGCACGACCACCAGCAATGCCCACAGCAGCACGCGGGTCGGTGCAATCACCCGTCCCGACCACAGTGCCACGGCCACCACCAGCAGCATGTAGAGCGTGCGTTGCGCCGGCACCGCAAATCCTGCCAGCAGCACATACACCAGCGCCGTGAGTGCCCCCGCCAACACCGCCGCGCGCCGTGCCGGCAGCCGCAGAGTCAGCCGCACGCTGCGCCGCCACAGCCAGTACACCAGCGCAAACGCCAGTCCGGAGAGCATGGTCACGTGCAAACCGGAGATGGAAATCAAATGCGTAATCCCGGTGCGCTGGTACAGCGCCCATTGTGCGGGCGGGATGGCTGACTGGTCGCCAATCACCAGCGCCTTCACCACTCCGGCGTAGGGCTCGCCAGTCAGCACGTGGTCAATGCGCAGGGCGATGGCTTCGCGCACTGCCTCCGCCGCATAGCCGGGGCGCATCACGAAGACCTGCAAACGCTGATTATTCGAGCGGTCACGCACGCTGCCGAGGGCACGCAGATTACGTTCCAGAAACCAGGCCTCCAGGTCGAACACATGGGGATTGGCGTTGGCGTGGGGACGACGCAGGCGCACCGTGAAGCGCCAGCGCTCACCCGCATGCACGCTGGGGGCACGGGGCAGCGGCGCACCGTTGAAGGCGGTAGTGTAGGTGTTGAGCTGGATATGGTGCGGCACTTGCGCGCCGGGGGTGATGACTTGCTCGACATCGAATTCAAAGCGCTGGCCGTGTTCGGTCTTGATTGGCAGGCTGGCCACCACCCCACTGAGCGTGATATCCATACCTTCCCATGCCAGCGGCAGCGCGTCCTGCATGCGCTGCCCGGCGGTTGCCGCGGCAAACAGGAATCCGGCGCCAAACAGCGTGCCCAGCAACAACCCACGGCGTACTGCGCCAAGCAGCCGGTGACGCGGCAACCAGTAGGCCGTAGCCAATAACGGCAGGCCCCACGCCCATGTCAGATCGGGCAACACTGCCTGCTGTTGCAGCAGCCACACGCCTGCGACGAAGGCTAGTATGCTGCTGCGCATCGGCTAGGCGGGCCGTCCGAAACGCTTGAACGCCTCGAACCAGGCAACGCTGGCCCCCCCTGCCGCCAGGCACAGCAACAGGTCTTCCGGATGCAGCACGCCGAAGTGGAACAGCGCGCGCAGCCCCGGCACGGCCAGCACCAGTGCCAGTGCCGCGATGGCGCCGCCGACCACCCACCATAGCGCCGGGTTGGGGTTGCGCAGCGTGGTCAGGGCCGTGTGCGACCAGGAGCGGTTGGCGAAAATCAGCCCGAGATTGGCGACCACCAGCGACACGAAAGCCAGTGCGCGCGCCTCATTCCCGCCCTGGCCGCGTGCCAGCGCCACGGCGTACACGGCAAGCACAATCAGCAGTACGGCGACGCCCTGCAGCAGGCTGAGCACCAGTGTGCGCATGCCGAACAGGGGTACTGCCGGGTTGCGCGGGGGGCGGCGCATCAGGTCCGGTTCCTCGCGTTCGGCCTCGAACACGATGGAGCAGGCGGGATCAATGATGAACTGCAGAAAAACAATATGCACCGGGTAAAACATCAGCGGCCAGCCGAACAACAACGGGATCAGCGACATACCGGCAATGGGCACATGGATCGCCAGGATATAGGCCATCGCGCGGCGCAAATTATCATAAATACGACGCCCCAGCCGGATCGCCTGCACGATGGAGTCGAAGTCGTCGTCCAGCAGCACCAGATCGGCTGCCTCGCGCGCCACGTCGGTGCCGCGTGCGCCCATGGCGATGCCGATGTGGGCGGCCTTCAGCGCGGGCGCATCGTTGACGCCGTCGCCGGTCATCGCCACCACATCGCCGCAGGCCTTGAACGCCTGCACCAGGCGCAACTTCTGCTCCGGCGTGACGCGCGCGAACACGTTGACCGTGGTGATGCGGCGCTGCAACTCTGCATCATCCAGCAACGCCAGTTCGTCGCCGGTCATTGCGCCCGCCGCACTGTCGAACCCCGCCTGCCGCGCCACCGCCTGCGCTGTGCCCAGGTAATCGCCGGTAATCATCACCACCCGAATGCCCGCCTCACGGCATTCTGCGATGGCCCGCGGCACGTCTGCGCGTACCGGGTCAGCAAGCCCGATCAGGCCGACGAACTGGAACGGAAAATCGTGCTGCAACGCGGGCCACTCGCTGCCGCGAAAATCGGCACGCGCCACCGCCAGCACACGCAAACCCTGTTGCGCCAGGCTGGCGGTTTGTTGCGCCAGTGCATCCAGCTGCGCCGCATCGAAATGGCACAGGTCAGCGATGGCCTCGGGTGCGCCTTTCGCGGCCACCACATATTCATCCCGGCCGGCCGCCTGCCAGACGTGGGACATGGCGCGTAACTGCGGCGTCAGCGAATATTCGTGGGCCAGCATCCAGTCGTGGTGCAGGTGCTCGGTATCGGCAAGAAAATTCGCACCGAGCTGGTGGAACGCGCGCTCCATCGGATCGAAAGGCGCCACCTCGGAGGCCAGGATGCTGAACTCGACCAGCTCGTGGAAAGCTTCCGGCAGACTGTCGGGCAGCGCGTAATCCACCTTGTGCATCTGCCCGTCGGCGCATAGTGCCGCCACGCTCATGCGGTTCTGGGTGAGCGTGCCGGTTTTATCCACGCACAGCACCGTGGCCGCACCCAGGGTTTCGATAGCGGGTACGTGCCGGGTCAATACCCGCCGCCGCGAGATGCGCCATGCCCCCAGCGCGAGAAACACCGTGAGCACCACGGGGAATTCCTCAGGGATAGTGGCCATCGCCAGGGTAATACCCGCCAGCAGCGCGCCCAACCAGTCGTGACGGGTGAAGCCGTAGAGTGCAATCACCATGATCGCCAGCGCAACGCCGGTGAACGCCAGCACCCGCACCAGACGGGCGGTTTCACGTTGCAGCGGGCTGGCGGAGGGCGTCACTTGTCCAAGCGCGCGACCGATGCGGCCGATTTCGCTACGCGCCCCGGTAGCCGTCACGCGCGCCATCCCCTGCCCCTGCACCAGTATGCTGCCGGCATACACGAAGGGCAGGCCGTCACCGCCCGGCCGCGTCATCGGCATGACGCCGTCCCACGGAATTTTGTTCACCGCCATGGATTCACCGGTCAGCACCGATTCGTCTGCCGCCAGGTCATTACACGACAGCAGCATTGCATCCGCCGCGACCCGGTCGCCCTCCGTCAGCAGCAGGAGATCGCCGCGCGCCACCTCGCGCCCTGCGATACGCTGCTCGACACCATCGCGCAGCACCAGCGCACGCGGGCTGGTAAGGTCGCGCAAGGCTTCGAGCACACGTTCGGTCCTGCGCTGCTGGTACACGCTGGCAGCCATCACCACAAACACGAAACTCAACAGAATCAGCGCTTCGCGGATATCGCCAAAAACGAGATAAATCCCCCCCGCCACGATCAGCAGGCCGAACATCGGCTCGCGCAGCACCTCCAGGGCGATGACACCCAAGCTACGGCGCCGGGTGCCGGGGAGCTCGTTGTAGCCTTCCGTGTGCAAACGCTCGGCCGCCTCACGTTCAGTGAGTCCGGCAAGAACAGACCCGGCATTATCTGGGACAGGAGACATGGCATCGTACGGCGCAGGGTAGGATGCAGTCAGGATATGCAAGAAAGGGCAGTATGCAAAGTACCATCGGCATTGCCGCCTCGACGGCATGCGCGGAATGCCGAGTTTTTTGAATGCGCGTAATGCGCTGTTGATTTTTGGGTTTCAGCTGAATCTGTCAATTCAGCTGCCGATCAGAATAGCCACTCCGTCCTGCCGGGCGTAAACGCTAATCAACGGCAATTTCAATCCGGTTGCGACCACTTGCCTTGGCGAGGTATAGCGCCTTATCGCTGCGAGAAAGAGATGCATCAGCGCTCGCATCGGTCTCATTCATGACGGCAATGCCGATGCTCACTGTCATCGGGATGGTTTCATCACCCGTAACGAAGGGCGTTTCAGCCAGATGCTTCTGCACTCGTCTAGCAAAAATATTTGCCTCATCGACGCCTGCACCGGACAGAACAACTGCAAACTCTTCGCCACCTACACGGCCCACGGTGTCGTTCCTGCGCAGTGCGTTACGCAGAATGGCTGCGAAATGCTTAAGCACCAGGTCGCCTATGGCATGACCGTAGCTGTCATTGATTAATTTAAAATAATCAAGATCACACATCAGAACTGCCGAGCGCGTGCCGGCGACGCCCTGAATTAGAGCCAGCTCTTCGTCCATTCGCGCCATAAAATAGCGCCGGTTGGGTAACTGCGTCAGAAAATCGATTGTGGCGAATTCCTGTAATTCAATTTCTATGCGCTTGCGTTCGGTAACGTCGGTGATAAAACCATGCCACAGTGTGCTGCCGTCCTGCAGTCGACGCGGCCGCGCGTCCCCTTGCAGCCAACGCAAACCTTGCCTGGGCAAGATGACGCGGTACTCAAGATGCCAAGGCATCAGGCTGGCGGCGGATGCATCGAGCGAAGCACGGTAATTGGCGAAATCATCCGGATGAATGATTTCATGTATGCAAGCGACATTACCGGCGACCTGTTCTGGCGTGACCTCGTAAATATCCCTGATGCCCTCGCTGACATAAGAGAAAAACGCTTCCCCATTCGGCAATAACCGATATTGGTATACGAGACCCGGAATTTCATTTGTCAGACTGGTGATCAGGTCGACACTCTGCTGCAGCTTATCGGACAGCGCCCTCATCGCCGTTATATCAGCGGTCGTGCCTATCATGCGCAGCGGCTTGCCTTCCATGTCGCGACTAACAACCTTGCCGCGGCTCGATATCCATTTGTAGCTGCCATCCTTGCAGCGGATTCTGTGTTCCACCGCATAGCTTTCTGTCTTTTGATCAAAATGCGCCTGTATTGTCGCTTGAACAAAAGCAAGATCATCGGGATGCACACGCGTATAGCTGTCTTCAATCCGATTGCTAATCTCCGAATCCGTGTAACCCAGAATCGCTTTCCAGCCAGTTGAATAATGAATCTCGCCCGTTGAGACGTTCCGATCCCAAATCCCGGTTCCACTCCCTTCGATTGCCAGCGCCATTCTTGTTTCATTCTCGCGCAGCGTGTTCTCGGCCTTTTTAAGCCTGGCTTCATCGATACTGCGTTCAATGGCAATGGATGCCAGCGCTGTGACATCGACGATGGCTTGTCGATGTTTGTCGCTTGCCCGATCAGGTTTTTGTGAATAGGCGACGAATATTCCAAGCACGCCGTTGGTGACGGACAGGATCGGAATCGCCAGGCATGCATACAGCCCATGTTGCAGTGCCAGGTCGCAAAAGCTGCGCCAGAATCGGCTGGCTTCGATATGCCCGGTGGAAATTTGAATCATCCCATCCGTTGCAAGTTGACGCGCCCAGACCTCAACGTCAGTAGCGATACCATCAATTGCGCGACGATAGTCCTGATGCAGACTGGGTGCAGCACCCAGATGCAGGTGATTGCCATCCTCATCCAGCAGGAGAATGGCACCCAATATTTCGGGACTCAGATCTTCAATGCCATTCACAATACAGGTCAGCGTCTGGGCAACAGGCGCACCCCGCGCGATGTGCGCCAACGTCAAATTGTTTGCTGCCAGCAATCTCTGATGCAGACTAAAATCCGCACCGCTGTGAGTAGTGTCCAACGTCATTATGCGGTCAACATCAGTCGTGCATGTTTCGCTGCAGTCGCAGCCATGCAGAACAGTCATTCGAGACAATGGGGCGCATCGCACTGGCCACCACATCCATGCGGCCTGCTTCGGGCATGGCGCGAGCGCACGCCATTATCTCCCTAGGCAGGGTGGCCATCCTGGCAGCAAGATTCGCCTCGGGCGTATTCATGGGACTCTCCAGATCGGCCGGTTCGGTGCTTACATCTTCCAAGCATAGGATACGCCAAACGAGTTTTGGTACATTTTGATGGTATCTGTTCCTGTTCCGTCAGTTGATATGCTGGTAGTCCAGCGCCAGCGTCAATTCAGGCGTGGCCTGGAACGCAATACCCAGATTGTAGTTCTCCGGCATGTCGAAAACGCACCTTGTCCGGCAAGGAGTCCCCGGTATTTGTCGAACTTTTGCATATGCATTTTTGTGGCATACGCGGCACCCATGGTGATCGTTGGCGTGATTTTTTCCTTACATGTTGAATTGCATTCCAGATTGACCCACCTTGCGCATCGCTGAAAAACCCGCTAAACGAGCCATCGGACTGGATAGCTCAATGGCTTGCAATCACGGAGGCGGGTCAATGTTAAATGCAAAATTCAAGGCCACATGGCCAATCTGGAACATATTTCAACATACGCGGATCAGAACTTGTAGCTGTACATCAGTTGCCAGTTCACCTGGCTGTGATCTATCCGCATGCCGCCGTTCCCGGCGGGCATGGCGGCGCCCGTACCCGTCACCGACACTTCCGGCACATAGCTCAGCGCGAAATTGAGCGCGGACTGCTTGTTGAAGGCATAACCGAAGCCTCCCGTGTAGTGATTTTCGGCGATCGCCGGCCACAGGTAGTTGACGAATTGATTCGGGATCGGATTCTTGGCGTAGTTGTAACCAATGCGACCGGTAAAAGCATCGTTAAACTTGTAGGACAGACCCATCGCCAGCACGATCTGGTCGTTCCAGTCCTGCTGGAATGGGGCGACGACAGCGCCATTCCTGTAAATAGTCACAGTATTCATGCTGCTGTTCCACATCACGTCCTTGACGTCCGCCGCGATCATAAGCCGGTCATTCGCCTGCCATGACAGTCCCAGGCCAAGGATGGGTGGCATGTCGAAGCCCTTGACCTTGTAAGTGCCATCCTTGAGGTCGGGCAGATTGCCGGCGGTTTGGTAGACGCCACCGACAGTGAGCGCATTGTTAAGCTTGTAGGTGAAGCCGAGCTTGCCAGCCAGACTGTAACCCTTGGCGGCGCCGGTAAAGTCGCTACCGTCCTTGAAGTTGATGCCGGCTTGGCCAGCCACCAGATCCATGCCCGCCCAGACGATATCAACGCTTCCGCCCACATTGAAACGGTCATTGACGCTGTAGGCCAGCGGGAAAATCACCCGTCCCACGCTCACTTGCGCCATGTCGCCATTCGCATATTCGGTGCCCATACCGCCCTGGCCATAAATACCTGCACCGTAAGCCAGCTTGCCCTGTTTTTTCACATAACCGAAGGCCGGCATGTAGAAGGCGTCCGCTTTGGATTTTCCCATAGTCCCCGGAGCCGACACATCAGGGCCAACAAAACCCAGCATCACGTCCCCCCGGCTGCCTTCTGCCATCAGGCCGAGGGTGGCTGGGTTGTTCGCCATCGCAGCAGTGCCGTTGTCATAGGCCATGGCCGCGCCGCCCATGCCTGCGGCGATGGGCCCGTAGCCTTCCATGAGCATGCCGTTTGTGGCCAGGGCCAGACCGGGCACAGCCAGTCCAACTGCTGCCAGCGTGGCAGCGAGTTTGTTCAGTTGCATTGCTTCTCCTAAGGGTGCGGGGTGTGATTAAGAAAACAGAAGACCGCATGTGATCCGTGTCACTCGCAATTTTCAGCATGCGGCTTCTGAAAACACGTCTTTCAGCATTTCTGGACGCGGGATTGTACTTTGCTCGCAGGATTTGGAGAAAGGTTTTATTTTTTGGCTCAACCAGAAACTGGAATGATATGCCTGCCCACAGGCGCAATTACTTCTCGCGAGCAAGTTATCATAGTCTGATCGAAGCAAGCGCCCCTTCCATGCGAGCGGTTTAGTCCTCTGGCACATCTACGGCGTTCCGGCCACCCGCTCTCCGCGGACATCCGGGAACAACCTATCGCAGCGTCAAACCCCACATGGGCATCAGGGCAGGGCCGATTGTGCCTATACTGTGCCCCTGTATGCGCGAATGCGTATTTCGTCAGCACATGTCAGTGAAGGTTGTCATGAACACCAGGATTCGCCAGATTCTCGACCAGATAACCGCACTCGAAGATGAACTGCAAACTGCCGCCGAAGAACAACAGACGCGCTTGCACTACCAGTTCAAAGACAAGCGCATTAGCTTCGAGCACGCCATCAGGGAGGCGCACCGCAAAGCCAGAATGGGGATTTTTCACTGGTTCCTGACCGTCCGCCCGCTAAACTATCTCACCGCCCCTATCATCTACGGCATGATCGTTCCATTGGCCTTGTTCGACCTGTGCATCAGCGTTTATCAACTGACCTGTTTCCCCATTTACAAGGTTGCCAGAGTGCGGCGCGCGAACTACATTGCGCTGGATCATCAGCATCTGGCCTATCTGAACGTCATCGAAAAAGTGGATTGCATGTATTGCTCGTACGCGGTCGGCTTGCTGGGCTACGCGCAGGAAATCACGGCACGCACCGAGCAATATTTCTGCCCGATCAAGCACGCCCGCAAAATGCTCGGCGCGCATGCACGCTATGAGCATTTTCTGGACTACGGAGAAGCGGATGACTTCCATGCCAAACTCGAGGAATTCCGGGCGGCACTCGCCAGAGAAGCGGATGCGGCTGGCTCAAAAAAGCGGCGGATTGATGGAATGGCCTGCGCACCCGACGCAAACAGATCGCCTTAGCCCGGTACCAGCACCCCATCCGCCAGTTGCAACACGCGCTGCATGCGCCCGGCCAGATCGGGGTCGTGGGTGACGACCAGAAAGCTGGTGCCGTGCTGTTGATTCAGCGCCAGCATCAGTTCCTGAATGCCTTCGGCGGTATGGCGATCAAGGTTGCCGGTCGGCTCATCGGCCAGCACGCAGGCAGGTTGCGTAACCAGCGCACGGGCAATCGCGGCACGCTGACGCTCGCCGCCGGAGAGTTCGCCCGGGGTGTGGTCGAGGCGATGTGTGAGGCCGACTTCCTTGAGCACCTTGGCGGCCCGTTCGCGCGCTTCAGCGGTGGGCATGCGCCGGATCAGCAGCGGCATGGCGACATTATCCAGCGCAGTGAATTCGGGTAGCAGGTGGTGAAACTGGTAGACGAAGCCGAGCGATTCGTTGCGCAGTTTGCCGCGCTCGGTTTCGCCCAGGTGCTGAATGTCGCGCCCCATGATTTCCACGCTGCCGCTACTGGCGTCGTCCAGCCCGCCGAGGAGGTGCAACAGGGTGGACTTGCCCGAACCCGAGGCGCCCATGATGGCGATGCGCTCGCCCGCCTCCACCACCAGATTGACCCCTTTCAGCACGCGCACGTCGAGCCTGCCCTGGCGATAGGTTTTTTTCAGGTCGCGGCAAGCAATAATCGGCTTACTCATAGCGCAATGCCTCCGCCGGATTGGTGCGCGATGCGCGCCAGCTGGGATAAATGGTCGCCAGCCAGGACAGCACCAGCGCCACCAAGCCGATCACCCACACGTCGTTCCACTCCAGCTTGGAAGGCAGCTCGCTGATCTGATACACGTCTGACGACAGGAAATGGACGCCAAACGTGCGTTCGATGAACGGCACCACCGTGCCGATATTGAGTGCCAGCAATACGCCCGAGAGCAATCCCGTCGCGGTGCCGATCAAACCGATAATCGCGCCCTGCACCATGAAGATTTTCATGATGCTGCCCGGCGATGCGCCCAGCGTGCGCAGGATAGCAATGTCCGGCTGCTTGTCGGTGACCACCATCACCAGCGTGGAAACAATGTTGAACGCGGCGACCGCCACAATCAGCAGCAGGATGATGAACATCACGCGTTTTTCCATCTGCACCGCGCTGAAAAAACTGGTGTGCGATTGCGTCCAGTCGCGGATGGAATAGTCGCCGTTCAACATGGTGGCGAGCTTTCTGGCTACTTGCGGCGCCCGGTCCAGATTGTCAAGCTTCAGGCGCAGGCCGGATACATGGTCGCCGGTGCGGAACAGCTTCTGTGCGTCCTGCAGATTAATCAGCGCCAGGCCGGAGTCGTACTCGTACATGCCGATCTGGAAAATCCCCACCACCTTGAACTGCTTCAGGCGCGGCACCATGCCCGCCGGGGTGATCTGTCCCTGCGGCGTAATCACCGTCACTTTATCACCCAGCTGCACCGCCAGTATGCGCGCCAGGTCGGCACCCAGCACGATCCCCCACTCGCCGGGACGCAGCGCCGCGAGACTGCCCGCGCGCATCTTGTGGCCGATGTCGGTCACGCTATCTTCCTGCTCGGGCAGGATGCCGCGCACCACGCTTCCCTGCACCGCCTGATCGTAGGCCAGCAAACCCTGCCCCATCACGTAAGGCGCAGCGGCCTGCACTTCCGGCTCCTTGCGGCTTTCGGCGGCGACTTTTTGCCAGTCGGCCAGGGTATTGTCGAAGCCGGTGATCTCGATGTGCGCCGCCACCCCCAGAATGCGGTTGCGCAGTTCATCCTGAAAACCGTTCATCACCGACAGCACCACGATCAGTGCCGCCACGCCGAGCGCGATGCCGAGCATGGAAATCAGCGAAATGAAGGAGATGAAATGATTGCGACGCTTGGCGCGGGTGTAGCGCAAGCCGATGTAGAGTTCGTATGGGCGCACGGGGAATTTGAGTTGAATTTGCTGGCAGCAGTGTGCCACAGGCGCAAGTCTGCCGCCAGAAAATCGCGCATTGACCAAATTGCACCGGGGCGAGTGATAAACTGCGGCGATGCTGATCACCCTGCTCATCCCCGATTTGATTCCACCGCCCGAGATGGGCGACGCTGCGCTGCACGAGCTTGCCATGCCCGCCCTGCAAGCGCTGCTGGCGCGTGCGGACAAAACCACCGTGCCTGCGGAGGGCGGACTGGACGGCTGGCTGTGCCGCGCCTTCGGTGTGGACAAGCAGCTGGACTGGCCGATCGCACCCATCACCCTGCTGGCCGACGGCGGCAATCCGGGCAACGACTACTGGCTGCGTGCCGACCCGGTGCACCTGCGCGCCACCCGCGACAAACTCATGCTGGTGGACAGCGGCGCGTTCCAGCTCAACCAGAGCGAAGCGGAAACCTATGCGCAGGCGTTCAATGCGCACTTCGGTGCGGAGGGCTTCACGCTCTACCCGCTGCGCCCGGATCGCTGGTATCTGAAACTGGATCAGCCTCCTGCCCTCACCACCCAGCCAGTCAGCGCGGCCACCGGCAAGCATCTCGACCCCTATCTGCCGCAAGGCGCTGACGGCCTCAAATGGCATCGTCTGTATAACGAAATCCAGATGCTGTTTTTCAGCCTGCCGCTGAACGACGCCCGCGAGGCGCGCGGCGAGTTGACGGTAAACAGCATCTGGCTGTGGGGCGGCGGCACGCCGCCGCAGATCGCGCCTGTCGGCACAACCAGACTATGGGCGAACGATCCCACCGCGCGCGCCGTCGCACTCACCGCCGCCTGCCCCAGCGAAAATCTGCCGCGCAATGCCACCGCACTGACGGCCAGCACAGACGATGCGCTGGTGCTGGCCGAACACCTGCGCGGCGCGGCGCAATACGGCGACATCATCGGCTGGCGCGAGGGCATGCAACAGCTGGAGGCAGACTGGTTCGCGCCGCTGCTGGCGATGCTGAAATCCGGCAGAGTTTCCGAGTTGCGCATAATCGTACCGGGCACGACGGAGAGTGTGGAATGGCGGGTAACGCGGGGAATGTTGCTGAAATTCTGGCGACGCGGAAGCCTCGCCGGGCTGCTGCAATGATTTTTTTATTTTTTCCAGCCCGTTACTGAACCCTGTCTGCGCACAAGAGTACCCATGAAAACACCCAAAAGGCTGGAACCGCTGATCGAAGATGGCCTGATAGATGCGGTTATCCGTCAGCTTATGAGCGGCAAGGAGGCCATGGTCTTCGTCGTCCGCTGCGGCGAAGAAATACGCTGCGCCAAGGTATACAAGGAAGCCAACAAGCGCAGCTTTCGCCAGGCCGTCGATTACACCGAAAATCGCAAAACCAAAAACAGCCGCCAGGCACGCGCCATGGCCAAAGGCACGCGCTATGGGCGCAAAGCGCAGGAAGAAGCCTGGCAAAACGCCGAAGTCGACGCCTTGTATCGCCTCGCCGCTGCAGGCGTGCGTGTTCCCAAGCCGTATAACTTCCATGAAGGCGTATTGCTGATGGAACTGGTGACCGACGCGCATGGCGACGCCGCTCCCCGGCTCAACGATGTGGAGTTCACCGCAGAGCAGGCACGCACCCACCATCACACATTAATGATGGAAGTGGTGCGCATGCTGTGCGCGGGGATCATCCATGGCGATCTATCCGAATACAACATCCTGGTCGGCGCTGACGGCCCGGTCATCATCGACCTGCCGCAGGCCGTGGATGCCGCAGGCAACAACCACGCCAGCAGCATGCTGGAACGCGATGTCGGCAACCTCACCGCTTATTTTGGCCGCTTCGCCCCGGAGCTGCTCGGCACCGACTATGGCAAGGAAATCTGGTCGCTGTTCGAGCACGGCGAGTTACACCCTGAGGTCACCCTCACCGGTCATTTCGAGCGCAGCACGCAGGCGGTGGACCTGGACAGCGTCATACGGGAAATCGATGATGCGCGCGCCGAAGATGCTGCCCAGCGGCTGCGGCTACTGGCGGCGGGATGATTCGTGGTTTTCACCCTGAAGGACATGACAGAGTGAAGCAAAAGGGCTAGATAGAAGATCATAATGAATTGATCAGCGCCTCCCCGAAATTATATTGCATGAAGCGATTGTAGCGACTTCCTGCATCAGCCTAAAATTAAAAATCAGGCAGCAAATCCACTCCAGAGGTGCGTGTGTCGGAAGCCAAACCCAGTGCAAAAGACGTATACAACCAGTTGCGTGAAAGCATCCTCAATTTCGAACTCTATCCGGGAACGCGGGTTACCGAGTCTGAACTGGCTGCTCAATATGGTGTCAGTCGCACCCCGATCAGGAGCGCACTGCAGCGCCTTGAAACCGAGGGGTATTTGCGTATTTTTCCGAAGCAGGGTTGCTTTATCCGCAACCTCGATATCGCAGAACTCGCGCATTACTACCAGGTTCGCATCACGCTGGAAATGTTGTCCCTGCAATTGGCTGCCACTTTCATGCCGACCGCAGATCTGGAAAAACTGGCCCAGTCCTGGGATCCGGCCCGGCAGGAGGAACGCAGCAACGACCCGGAAGAAATGGAAGCGCGCGACGAGTCATTTCACATGACCCTGGCGGAAGGCAGTGGAAACATCGCCCTGATGCATTATCTGGCAGACATCAACGGTCGTATCCGCGCGGTCCGGCGCCTCGACTTTACCAACGATACGCGCATCGACCGCACCTACGAAGAGCATTACCAGATTTGCCAGCAGCTGCTCCAACGCGACCTGGCCGAAGCGCAGAGACTGATGAAAGAGCACATCAGCTACAGCGAGAATTTCGTCAAGAACCTCACCCTGACCCAACTCGAACGCGCACGCCACAGGAGCAATCGAACCCGGTCAAAGTAATCGCGCTACACGGGTTCAATCACCACCAGCACATCCCCCGCGGTAACCTGCTTGCCGGCACGGCAATGCAATGCACACACCGTTCCGTCAATGGGCGCGCAGATGGAAAACTCCATTTTCATGGCCTCGACGATCAGCAACGGATCGCCTGCTTTTACCACCGTGCCCGCCTCGATCAACAATTTCCAGATACTGCCGCTGATATCCGAGGCGACGACATGACCGGCGCCATCCTCGCTGGGCGGCGCCACATCCGGCTCGTCGGCATCCGCTGCGCTCGCCGTTGCATAAGTCTGCCAGTGCGCCACTTCTTCGCTGAAGGCTGCCTGCTGCTGCGCCCGAAAACCGGCGATGCTGTCGGCATTGTCGTGCAGGAATGCATCGTATTGGGCGAGGTCAAAAACGGCGTCTTCGATGTGGATACTGGCCCGCCCTTCGCGGAAATCCTCGCGTAATTTATTCAGCTCCGTTTCGCTCACCGGGTAGTAGCGCACCTGGTCGAAGAAACGCAGCAGCCACGGCGCGCCTTGCCGGAATTGCGGGTTTTTCAGAAACTTGTTCCAGATCGGCAGGGTGCGGCCGATGAGCTGGTAGCCACCGGGCGAATCCATGCCGTAGATACACATGTAGACACCGCCGATGCCGACCGTGCCCTCCGCCGTATAGGTGCGCGCGGGGTTGTACTTGGAAGTGAGCAGGCGATGACGCGGGTCGACCGGAACCGCACACGGCGCACCCAGGTACACATCCCCCAGCCCCAGCACCATGTAACTGGTATTGAACACGATATCGCGCACCGCGTCCTGACTGGCGAGGCCGTTGATGCGGCGGATGAATTCGACGTTACTCGGCAGCCACGGCGCGCTGTCCTTGACCGATTGCCGATAGCGCGCCACTGCATCCAGCGTGGCCGTATCCTCGAACGCCAGCGGCAGATGCACAATGCGGCTGGGTACGCGCATGCTCCTGGCAGGCGGCAATTGCGCCTCCAGCGCGCACAGCGCATCGAGCAGTGCGGTCTGATGCAGGATGCGGCTGTCGTAATGGATCTGCAACGAGCGCACGCCCGGGGACAGCTCCAGTATGCCGTTGACCGGACTGGCCTTGAGCGCCTCCATCAATGCATGAATGCGCAGCCGTGAGTGCAAATCAAGCACATTGGCGCCGTACTCCAGCAGGATGTATTTATCGCCAGCCTGACGATAGGCCACGGCGGGCCGCTCGCCCTGCGCCGGCAATTCGCGCAACACACAGGCCGATACAGTATCGGCTGGCTGCAGGCCGGGCAGTTTGGTACTCGGCCACGTCGGCATGGCACTGAGCGTTTCGATCGCTTCGTCCTGGGCACGCTCCAGTGCCAGCGCATCATCGAAACTGAGCGGGCGGAAGCGGATGCGGTCACCCGGCTTCACTTGCCCGACTTTCCACAACTCGGCGCGAGCAATCGTGGCCGGGCACACAAAGCCACCCAGGCTGGGGCCATCGCGCGTCAGAATCACCGGCATATCGCCGGTAAAATTAATGCTGCCGATCGCATACTCGCAATCGTGGATATTGGACGGATGCAGACCCGCCTCACCGCCATCGCTTCGCGCCCAGGTGGGCTTGGGCCCATTCAGGCGGATACCCAGACGGTTCGAGTTGTAATGCACTTCCCAAGCGGTGGAGAAAAACATCTCGATCGCGTCATCGGTAAAAAAATCAGGCGCGCCATGCGGTCCATACAGCACACCGATTTCCCAATCCTGGCTGTATTCCGGAATCAGTGCTGCGGGTGCTGCCGACTCGGCATGGCTCGGTGCGGGCGTGGTACAGGCGGGCAATTCCGGGCGGCTGACCGCCAGCATGTCCCCGGCCCTGAGCGGTCGTCCGCCATGTCCGCCGAACTGTCCCAGCGCAAAGGTCGAGCGGCTGCCCAGATACACCGGCACATCCAGCCCGCCACGCACCGCGAAGTACGTGCGGCAACCGCTCAATACCTTGCCGATCACCAATTTCTGGCCACTTTTAACCCTGATCGCCTGCCAGAATGCCACCGGTTTTCCATCCAGGGTTGCTGCCGTAGGTGCGCCGCTCAAAGCGATGGTTGCCGCGCAATGGAATTTGAGCGTCGCCCCCTGAATCGTGCATTCCAGCGCGGCGGCACTGGGATGATTACCGACAATGCGGTTAACCAGACGAAACGCATAATCGTCCATCGGACCGGACGGCGGCACCCCGATATCCCAGTAACCGATTCGTCCCGGATAATCCTGTATCGTGGAATAGGTACCGGCCTCGACCACCTCGATCACCGACGGCTGGAAACGGAACCCTTCCAGTGCAGCGGTCGAGACATTGCCGCTGACAAAAACCGGGGACGCCACCACCTGGCGCAAATAATCCAGGTTGGTGGCTATCCCTGCAATGCTTGTGGCATCGAGGGCCTCGATCAGTTTCGTCAATGCCGCCTCGCGGTTGGCGCCGTAAGCAATCAGCTTGGCCAGCATCGGATCATAATGCGCAGAGACTTCCACCCCGGTGGCCACCCAGGTATCCACGCGCACGTCATCCGGGAACACCACCTCGGTCAGCACGCCCGGGGAAGGCTGAAAATTTTTCACCGGGTCTTCTGCATAAATGCGCACTTCGATGGCCGCACCCTGCGGCACGACAGGCACATCCAGCGCAGGCGGTTCGCCCGCCGCGGTGCTGACCATCCACTCGATCAGGTCAATGCCGGTGACCGCTTCGGTAATCGGATGTTCAACCTGCAAACGCGTGTTGACCTCCAGAAAATAGAACGCGTCGCGTGCTGCGTCGTAGATGAATTCGATTGTCCCGGCAGAACGATAGTTGACCGCCTTGCCCAGCCTGACTGCAGCCTCGAGTAATTGGGCACGTGTGGCCGGTGGCAAGCTTGGCGCCGGTGTTTCTTCCACGACTTTCTGGTTGCGGCGCTGCAGCGAGCAGTCGCGCTCGCCCAGGGCGACCACCTTGCCCTGGCCATCGCCGAAAATCTGCACTTCGACGTGGCGCGCATTCTCCACAAAGCGTTCCAGAAACACGCTGCCATCGCTGAAAAAACTCTTCCCGAGGCGCTGCACCGATTCAAACGCAGCCACCAGTTCGACTGCATTGTTACACCGGCTCAGGCCGATCCCGCCGCCACCCGCCGTGCTCTTCAGCATCACCGGGTAACCCAGCTGCGCGGCGGCCTGTGTGGCCTCGGCCAGATCGGCGAGCAGTCCGGTACCCGGCGTAAGCGACACGCCCGCCGCACCGGCAATTTCGCGCGCGGTGTGCTTGAGACCGAACTGACGCATCTGCTCCGGTGTAGGCCCGATAAACACCAGCCCGGCAGCCTCGCATGCCTCGGCGAAATCGGCGTTCTCGGATAAAAAACCGTAGCCGGGAATAATCGCCTGTGCCCCGGCTGATTGGGCAGCTTCGATAATCCTGTCGCCACGCAGATAGCTCTCCGCCGGGCTGTTGCCGCCCAGCGCAATCGCCTCATCGGCATCGACCACATGGCGCGCATTGCGGTCGGCATCGGAGTAGATCGCGACGCTGCGTATCCCCATCTTCTTCAGGGTGCGGATAGTGCGAACGGCAATTTCGCCCCGATTGGCAACTAATACGGTATGGAACATGACAACCTCTTTTTAATCCTGGAAAAAGCAGTTGGTCCACGAAATACACGAAAGGCACGAAATATCAAGGAGATGACAAGCTGTAGATCATCACCCAAAGGGTGAATGACTTACTCAATGTAATCTATTGATTTATTTCGTGCCTTTCGTGTATTTCGTGGATAAATCGCTGTTTTAAGGTTAATTATTCAATTGCGCCAGGAACGCACGCCAGCCACCCAGTGCCGTGATTTCGGTCGCGCCTTGCAACGCCCACGGTTCGCAGATAAATCCCTTGACCACACTGCCATCGCCCAGCTCAACGCTGCCAATGCCCAGGGGCGCGGGAACTTCTGCGACAAAAGATCCAAACCCGCCTAGCGGCACATCCCATACCTCCACCTCGATTGCACTGCCGCCTTGCGCATCGCGCACCAGTCCCGGCTTGGGCGGCGTGGTATTGGGCAAGGCATACAGGCGATAGCAGGCCGCGGTCTGAGTACGCTCGACGAACCGGGCATGGCGCGTGGTGAGCTGATGGTTCAGCGGCATGCCGGTCAAATGTGCACCGACCACGGCAAGACGAACATAACCGGGTGCGGTAGCGGACACAGTCGGGGCGGCACTATCAGCCGGCAAATCGAGCCCTGTCGCGCCCAGCGTCCACGGTGCGTGACGTTGCCAGCGCCGGGCGAAATCGAGCAGGGCGTAATCGCGCCAGGCCGGGGCAATCAGCGTCACGCCAAACGGCAGACCATCGCTACGCCAGCCCGCGGGTAATGCCAGCGCGGCGCAATCTCCCAGATTGACGAAATTGGTATAAATCCCCAGCCGGCTGTTGGCTGCTATCGGTTCCGCAGCGACCGCCGCGAGCGTGGGCAGCGTGGGCGCGCTGGGCACCAGTAGCGCATCAAAATCCGCCAGCAATATATCCAGTGCGCGTTTGAGTTCGGCGCGCCGGTATTCCGCCTTGAACGTATCGACAGCGCTGTAGCGCCCTGCCCGTTCGATGATGTCACGCACTACCGGGTGCATGTCCGCCGCATGATCGGCCATGAATTCGGCAATGGCCGCATAGCGCTCGGCCACCCAGGGACCATCGTAGAGCAACGCCGCCAGAGCCTGCATCGTGCAGAAATCAACCCGCTCCAGCACGGCACCGAGCGCGCGCATTTGTGCGAGGGCTGCCGTATACGCTGCAGCTTGAACATCATCCCCGCAAAAATCCGGGTGTTGCGGTATGGCGAAACGCGGCGTTTTCCCGATGCGCACGGCGGCCTGGTCTGGCGGACAGGGACGCGAGTACGGATCCGCCGCATCAAACCCGCCGATCACATCAAGCACGCTGCTTGCGTCCTCCACGCTCAAGGCAAACACGGATACACAATCCAGCGTGCGGCACGCCGGCACGACGCCGAGGCTGCTGACCAGACCGCGTGTGGGTTTCAGCCCGACCAGGTTGTTGAACGCGGCAGGCACGCGGCCTGATCCGGCGGTATCCGTTCCCAGCGCGAACGGCACACAGCCGCGCGCGACCACCGAGGCCGAACCCGAACTGGAGCCGCCGCTTATATAAGCCGGGTTGAAGGGGTTGGTCACCTCGCCATAGGGCGAACGCACGCCCACCAGCCCGGTGGCAAACTGATCCAGATTGGTCTTGCCGACAAGGATGGCACCCGCTGCGCACAAGCGCGCCACGACGGCAGCATCCTGTCCAGCCACATGGGAAAAAGCCGGGCACGCTGCCGTGGTCGGCAATCCCGCCACATCCATGTTGTCCTTGACGGCAAACGGGATGCCATACAACGGCAGGCGGCTGCGCTCGCCATTCATCCGTTCCAGGGCATCGGCCAGGGCATCCAGCTGCTGCTTGAGTACGGTGCTGTCCACAATCATGATCCAGGCCGGATCGTCATGCTGCAAGCCTGCCAGCAGCGCCCTAAGCAGGGTGCCGGGATCGGCCTGATTATGGATGTAGGCAGCACGCCACTGGCTGATGGTCCACCCCATGGTCGGGATTTCGGGTACTTTTATTTTCATGTTCTGGACAGACATTTATGATTTTCTGATGCTGTATTGATTGATTAAATGGACAGATAGCCACGCACGTTGTCTGCATCCATGCTGCATCCCTCGCCGCGTTTGATAATTTCACCGCGCACCATCACCAGGTATTGATCCGCCAGATCGCGGGCAAAGTCGTAGTACTGCTCTACCAGAAAAATGGCCATCTCTCCCTCCCCGGACAGACGCCGGATGGCGCGCTCGATGTCCTTGATGATGGAAGGCTGGATACCCTCGGTGGGCTCATCCAGAATCAGCAGTTTTGGGCGCATGGCCAGGGCGCGGCCAATCGAGAGCTGTTGCTGCTGACCGCCGGACAAATCGCCGCCGCGCCGGTGCAGCATGTCTTTCAAGACTGGAAATAATTCAAAAATAAGCGGCGGTAATTTTTCCCTGGCCGACAGACCAGCCAGTCCCATCTGCAAATTCTCGGCCACCGTCAGACGCGGAAATATCTCGCGTCCCTGCGGCACGTAACCTATACCCAGCTGCGCACGCGCGTGCGGCGGCAGTCGGGTAATGTCGCGCCCGGCAAACTGGATCTGGCCGGAACGCGCGGGCAGCAAACCCATCAGGCATTTCAGCAACGTGGTTTTGCCAACGCCATTGCGGCCCAACAGGCAGGTGACGCGTCCGGCTTCCAGCGTAAACCCGACATCGCGCAGAATGTGCGAGCCGCCGTAGTATTGATTGAGCTGTTCGACTTTAAACATTAGCGGCCCAGATAGACTTCAATCACGCGTTCGTTGTTTTTCACCTGATCCAGGCTTCCCTCAGCCAGCACGCTGCCCTCATGCAGCACTGTCACTTTTTTGGCGATCTGTGCGACAAACGCCATGTCATGCTCCACCACCATGAGCGAGTGTTTACCTGCCAGCGACAGGAACAGTTCGGCGGTACGGTCGGTTTCTTCATCGGTCATGCCCGCCACCGGCTCGTCCAGCAGCAGCAATTTGGGGCGCTGCATCAGCAACATGCCGATTTCCAGCCATTGCTTCTGCCCGTGCGAAAGCAGCCCGGCGGGTCGGTCGGCGCTGTCCTGCAGGCGAATAAGCTTGAGCGTGTCGGCGATGCGATCGCGTGCTTCGCTATCCAGCCTGGCGAACAGCGTCGCCCACACGCCTCGATCCGCCTGCATGGCCAGTTCCAGATTCTCGAACACGCTGTGGTGCTCGAATACGGTGGGTTTCTGGAACTTGCGGCCAATGCCGCTCTGGACAATTTTCGCCTCATTCATTTTGGTCAGATCCATGGTCTGTCCAAAAAATGCCGTGCCGCTGTCCGCACGGGTCTTGCCGGTGATCACGTCCATCATGGTAGTCTTGCCGGCGCCATTGGGGCCGATGATGCAGCGCAACTCACCGTTATCGATGGTCAGACTGAGCTGGTTGAGGGCACGGAAACCATCGAAGCTGACAGTGACGTCTTCCAGATACAGCACCGTACCGTGGCTGGTATCCAGCTCGCCCGGCTGCACGAAGTGAGCGAGGCCGGTGAGCGTGCCACTGTCCTGTGCCTGGTTGTTTTCGATGGCCGGGATATTCATTTCCAGGCCCCCGATAATTTGCGCCGCAATGCACTTAGCAATCCCATCAGTCCGTGCGGCAGATAAAGCGTCACGACAATGAAAATCGCGCCCAGAAAGAACAGCCAGTAATTGGGAAAACTCACCGTGAAATAGCTTTTTGCGGCATTCACCAGCACTGCGCCGAGGATCGGCCCGATCAGCGTGGCGCGCCCGCCCACTGCAGTCCAGATGGCAATTTCTATCGAGTTGGCGGGCGCCATTTCACTCGGATTGATAATACCTACCTGAGGCACATACAGCGCCCCCGCTATGCCGCACAGAACAGCCGACAGTGTCCAGATGAAGAGCTTGTAACTGACCGGGTTATAACCGCAAAACATTACGCGCGATTCGGCATCGCGAATGGCGGCGAGCACCCGCCCATATTTCGAGGTGACGATGTAACGCCCCAGCAGCAGCGCGCCCAACAATACCAGCCCGGTCAGCATATAAATGGCGACCCGGGTTTCCGGTGCGGTGATGGAGTAACCCAGTACGCGCTTGAAATCGGTAAAGCCGTTATTGCCGCCAAAGCCTGTTTCATTGCGGAAAAACAGCAGCATCGCCGCAAAAGTCAGCGCCTGGGTGATGATGGACAGATAGACACCTTTGATACGGGAACGGAACGCAAAAAAACCGAACATCAATGCCAGCAGCCCAGGCACCAGAATCACCAGCAGCAGGCTGTAGGCGAAATGCTCGGTCCCCTGCCAGAACCAGGGCAACGTCTTCCAGTCGAGAAACACCATGAAGTCCGGCACGCTGGCATGATAAACACCGTCCTGCCCGATGCCGCGCATCAGATACATCCCGAACGCATAGCCGCCCAGCGCAAAAAACACCCCATGGCCGAGCGAAAGAATGCCGGCGTAGCCCCACACCAGATCCATGGCCAGCGCCACGATGGCATAGCACATGATCTTGCCGATCAGCGTGATGGCATAACTGGATACATACATCGAGCTATGTTTGTCCACGCCCAGATGCAGTATCGGCAAAACGATCAACAAACCGACAGCCAGCACGCCCATCGCCAGCCAGACCGATTTTGAAAAATAACGATAGGAAGTTGTCATGGCTTCAGTCCACTGACCTGCCCTTGAGGGCAAACAGACCCTGCGGACGTTTCTGTATGAACAGTATGATGAATACCAGCACGACGATTTTCGCGATCACCGCACCCGACCAGGATTCCAGCAGCTTGTTGACGATGCCCAGGCCCAGCGCAGCGTAAACCGTACCGGCGATCTGTCCGACACCGCCGAGCACGACCACCATGAATGAATCCACGATATAACCCTGCCCCATGTCCGGCCCCACGTTGCTGATTTGCGATAGCGCCACGCCGCCCAGTCCGGCAATGCCTGCACCGAGTCCGAACGCCAGCGTATCCACCCTGCCGGTGGGCACGCCCAGTGCACCGGCCATGGCACGGTTTTGCGTCACTGCACGCATGAACAGACCCAGCCGGGTGCGCGACAGCAGGAAACTCATGAATACCAATACCGCAATGGAAAAACCCAGGATGATGATGCGGTTCCACGGCAACACCACATCCTGGATGATTTCGATCCCGCCGGATAACCAGCCCGGATTGGCCACGTCGACGTTTTGCGCGCCGAAGCTGACGCGCGCCAGTTGAATCAGGATCAGGCTGATACCCCAGGTCGCCAGCAAGGTTTCCAGCGGCCGCCCATACAGCCGGCGGATCACCAGCCGCTCCATCACCATCCCCACCCCAGCCGCAGCCAGAAATGCAATGGGCAGTGCTGCCAGCACATACCAGTCGAAATGCTGGGGGAGATGCGTCTTAAACCAGCCCTGCACGAAATAGGTGGCATACGCCCCCACCATCAGCAACTCGCCATGCGCCATATTGATGACGCCCATCACGCCGTAGGTGATCGCCAGACCGAGTGCGGCCAGCAACAGCACACTGCCCAGACTCAAACCGGAAAACAGGCTGGCAGCCGCGCGTGCCAGGCTGACGCGCAGATCAATACTTTTTAATGCCTGCTGCGCCGCAGCACGCACCACCGGGCTGGCCTCGTTGTATTGGCCATTGTTCTGGATAAGCATGTCAGCCAGTTTGGTACGCACTTCCGGATTATTGGTCGCACCGAGTATCTTGACCGCAGCCAGTCGCTCCGCTTCATTCGTACTGGCTATCTGGATGCTGGCCTGTGCCAGCAGCAAATCTTGACGGATTTCTGCGTTGGTCTCCTTCACCAGAGCTTGTTGTATCAGTGGCAACTGCTCGGGGCGCGGATCCTGCTTCACATCGCGCGCTGCGCCGAGTCGCGTCGTAAGGTCACTGGAAAAAAGCTTGAATGCAGACAAAGCGCCTTGAACTGCCCCTCTTAGCCGGTTATTCACAATGATGGATTCAGCGCTATCCGGTACCGGACCCAGGGGTTGCAGCGTGGCGGCGTCAATTGCCTGATCATCTCGCACAATCAGCAAATGTCCCTGATTTTGATACAGCGCGTCATTATCCATGGCACTGAGCACGGCTTCCGCTTCTGGGCTGGGGTGGCTGGCCAGATATTTCACCACGGCAACTTTGGCATCATTGTCATCGGCTGCCAGCTTGCTCAACTGGCTTGCATCGAGTGCAGCGCGTGCCGGCAGGCTCAGCAGGGCGAGCAGAAGACAACACAGGTAGATTGCGCTACGTGCCATACACAAACTTTCTGAATGGATGCCGCGAGAACGGAGTTCTCGCGGGGAGAGTCTCCGGGGCATCACCCCGGTATGGATTTACAGCTTTTGTTTGCCCTCGTTGCCCGCAATATAGGGGCTCCAGGGCTGCGCGCGGATGGTCTTCGGCGTTTTCCAGACGACATTGAATTGCCCGTCTGCGCGGATTTCGCCGATCATGACCGGCTTGTGCAGATGGTGATTGGTTTTGTCCATTTCCAGGGTAAACCCGGACGGTGCCTTGAAGGTCTGCCCTGCCATGGCGATGCGAACTTTGTCCACCGCATCGGAATGGGCTTTTTCGACTGCCTGTTTCCACATATGGATGCCCACATAGGTGGCTTCCATCGGGTCGTCGGTGACCGGAAAATCCTTCAGGCCCTTCTTCTTGACGTAATCCTTCCACATCTTGACGAATGCGGTATTGACCGGCGATTTAACCGATTCAAAATAGTTCCAGGCGGCCAGGTGGCCCACCAGAGGCTTCGTGTCCATGCCCGCCAGCTCCTGTTCTGCTACCGAGAAAGCCATGACCGGCACATCCGTGGCCTTCAGCCCCTGGTTGCCCAGCTCCTTGTAGAACGGCACGTTGGAATCGCCATTGATGGTTGAGATAACCGTCGTCTTGCCGCCGCCGGCAAATTTCTTGATATTGGCCACAATGGTCTGGTAATCGCTGTGGCCGAACGGGGTGTATACCTCCGCAATATCGGCTTCTTTCACGCCTTTGGATTTGAGGAACGCGCGCAGGATTTTATTGGTGGTACGCGGATAGACATAGTCCGTGCCGAGCAGGAAGAAGCGCTTGGCACCGCCGCCATCCTTGCTCATCAGGTATTCCACCGCCGGGATGGCCTGCTGGTTGGGCGCCGCACCGGTATAAAACACATTCTGGGACAACTCTTCGCCTTCGTACTGCACCGGATAGAACAGCAGCCCGTTGAGTTCTTCGAATACCGGCAGCACCGATTTGCGCGACACCGAAGTCCAGCAGCCGAATACCACGGCGACCTTATCCTTGGTCAGCAGCTGACGCGCCTTTTCGGCAAACAACGGCCAGTTGGAGGCCGGGTCAACCACCACCGGCTCGATCATCCGCCCCATGACGCCGCCGCTGGCATTGATCTGGTCAAAGGTCATCAGCGCCACGTCCTTGAGCGCGCTCTCCGAGATTGCCATGGTGCCGGAAAGCGAGTGCAGCACCCCTACCTTGATGGGGGATTTGTCGGCAGCAAATGCGAAATGATTACCTGCCAGCATGGCACCGGCAGTGAGCGCACCCATGGTGCCAAGAAACTTGCGACGTTGATTGTCCATCCTGTTATCTCCTTGAGTTGGCAATTTGATTTTTACTGCGCGCGATAAACAGCGAAGCTGGATATTTTTAATTCACCCGCGCTCCTGAGGCTCCTGATTTACCCTGCATTAACCCAACAGCAAGTAAGGTGCCAACCCGGATTTAGTTCGAATTATTAATTCAACATATTGAATATCATGTTATTTTTTCAAGTTTTCTGTTTCTGTGGCACGCGCGCCTGACAATCAGCACGCCCATGAATGATGCATACAAGGACGATCACGCACCAATGTAGTGCTACGTTGTATACAACGATGGATGACATACTGAAGCCTGGAGAGACAGGCTCAGCGGGAGCATGGAACAGGAGCTATTAAACCCTCGGTGGAATCAGGCTGTCCCTGTAGATTCACTCCTCCCGCCGTGCCAAAGCACCATAGGGCTCATGATGCTTGAGCACGGCATAACAGATACGCGCGAGCTTGTTGGCCAAGGCACAGGCGGCCTTGTTGTGGTTGGTTCGGCCCTGCACCTTGAGTGCCCAGTCTTTCAGGCCGTCGATCTGCCGACTGGCCAGCCTGCCCACCGCCGCTCTAAGCACCGCGTGCGCGCCGTGGGTGAGCAGCATTGTGAGATAGCGGTCTTGTTGCGCTTGACGTAGGCGCGCACGTATTTGGCAGGCAGGAGTTTCACCTCAATGCCCAGGCCGGAAAGATGACGCGCCTTATGATACGCTGAGCCGCAGGCTTGCATCACAACCAGGGAGACATCGCGGTTTAAAACCAGCGTTCGAACTGGCTGCGGGTGAGACGATGGGTTTCGGTCACTTTCCACGGTGAATCAGCCCGGCCAGTTGAAACACACTCTTTGCCAGGTCAACGGCAACGGTAGTAGCATTCATGTCGGACTCCTTTCGTTGATGACTGACCCCCATGCCCATGAAGACCAGTAATGCCAACTATGGCAACAAAAAGCGAGGGGAGTCCATCCCATCACTCCAGCCGACCCGCTGTGCGGTCGGCTGAGCTTGAACGTTGGACCTCGCCGGTCGTGAACGATCGTAGAATCTGTAGCGCCTGCTGAACTTGCCGAAAACAACCATATGGAGCCCGCTCGAATCACAGATGCTCGGTTATTGGCCATACAGAAGGAACTGGCAGACCGTGAGCCAATCTTCCATCGGGTGGAACACGGGACAACCCGACGTGCGTTCGAGGCGATGACTGACCAGGAATTCTGGGAGGTTGGCGCATCAGGACGTCGCTATAGCAGGGCCTATGTCCTCGGCACTCTAGAGGAGAGATACGCAGAGCCGATCGAGGATCAGTGGGAAACCAGGGATTTCTTCTGCCAGGAGATTGCACCCAACAACTATCTGCTGACCTACACCCTACTACAAGGCACGCGCGTCACTCGTCGGGCGACGTTGTGGCGCCGCACGGCGGAAGGATGGAGGATTGTTTATCACCAAGGAACCATCGTTGAGCCGGAATGAGCACATGCACAAACTCTCGTCAGTCAGCGAGCCCCAACCTGGCGCTCCGGCGGACCGCCTTTTTGATGCGTGCACATCCAAAAATGGAGAACACTAATGACCAAACCGATTCTCAATATTTCCGACGTCGAACTGCAACCCCGTCCTGCCGCCTTTGCCGCCACAGGTTCCGCAGCTGAGCGATATGATGCGCGTATGGGGATGATCGCTCCACTCATCGGCGCACAAAAACTCGGCTACAACCTCACCGCCGTGCCCCCGGGCATGCGCGCATTTCCGTTTCACAACCATCATATCAATGAAGAAATGTTCTTCGTTATCGAAGGCGAAGGTGAAATTCGTATCGGTGAAGCGGTCTACCCCATCCGTCCAGGCGATGTAGTCGCCTGCCCGGCAGGCGGGAAGGAAACGGCGCACCAGATTATCAATACGGGCACGGTGGAATTGAAGTACCTTGCCGTCAGCACCAGGTTGTCGCCTGAAATTGCAGAATATCCCGACTCAGGCAAATTTGGGGTACTGGCCGAATACCCCCCAGGTCCAGACGGTCAGCCACGAGGGTTCCGCTTCGTTGGGCGTGAATACCTAAACATAAGCTATTGGGATGGTGAGTAATGCTGTCCAACAAGTCATTCCAGCGGACCGTCAAAAAGCTGCGCTTTTTTTTCGTCCGCTGAATACGCACGTTGACCTGTCAACGCTTGCCTTTACTCGTACAAATGGAAGCCCCCGCCTTTCCTGACCCTGTCATCATTTCAAGAATAGCTGATCAAGGCCCCGCAGATTCCAGATCAAACGACACCGTTTGCAACCCGGCCTGTGCGCATTTCTCATCCTGTTCTCCAGTGGGGGCGCCACTGACACCGACTGCGCCGACGATGTTGCCGGCAGCCGCAATGGGAACGCCACCTGCCGAGAACACCAGTCCGGGTACTTTTCCGACCGAGAACGGTTTGGTAAAGCGATCCTCCAGCGTGGAGGTCACGGCATTGAAGGACAATGCCGTGTACGCTTTCTGCCGGCTGATTTCGAGTGTGAGATCGGGCGCCAGGGTATCGCGTAGCACAGCAACCGGATGACCGCCTCGGTCGATCACCGTGACGCCGATCTGGATGCCTGCCTTGCGGCATTCGGCTAGGGCGCCCTGGGCGATGCGTTGGGCAGTTTCTACCGTCATTCGAGGGATATTGATGATTGCCGGCTGCTCCGCTGCGAGGGCAGGGGCTGTTGCCAAGGCAGAAAATAGCAGGGTGACGAAGTATGGGTGACGCATGGTTTCTCCTTCTTTGCAGTTATACAACGGCAACGGCGCATGACGTGCAGAGCGCGGCTAAACGATTCCTTAATTCAACAACCATTATAGTCAGCTGAAGGGATTGAGCTGACTGCACTGATACAGGGCATAAAGGCGCGCGCCGACCCGGCGGTCTTCTACTGGCAGACCCGGGATTTTGAACCAGCAGCACTGTTGCGCAATCCTCAGCGCATTCATTACAAATCAGTGCTCATGCATCCCGCCGCGCTTGATATTTAATACCGGCTGCACCGAGCCGGATGGGGCAGCAGCATCGGGTTTGACCGGTGCACTGGCTGCGGCGGGCATCTCGCCGGTCCATTCATACGCCTGCGTGCCCGGTGGCTGGCGATACCAGCCGGGATCCTTGTAGTCGTTGCGCGCCAAGCCTTCACGCACTTTGACGACGCTGAACATGCCCCCCATTTCGATGGGACCAAACGGCCCCTGGCCGGTCATCATCGGCAGGGTGTTATCCGGGATAGGCATCTCCATACCGCCCATCGAGCCACCCTTGTCGCCCATGATCATGTAATCCGGCACCAGCTGGCTGATCTTCTCGGCGATGCCCTGTTGATCGACACCGATCATGGTCGGCACGCTGTGCCCCATCGCATTCATGGTGTGATGCGATTTATGGCAGTGGAATGCCCAGTCGCCCGGCGCATCGGCGATAAACTCAATGGCGCGCATCTGGCCGACGGCGATATCGGTGGTGACCTCCGGCCAGCGCGCCGACTTGGGCACCCAGCCGCCATCGGTTCCGGTGACTTCGAAGTTGTGTCCATGCAGATGCAAGGGATGGTTGGTCATGGTCAGATTGCCGGCGCGGATGCGCACCCGGTCGCCTTTTCTGACGACAAGCGGATCGATTCCGGGAAACGCCCGGCTGTTCCAGGTCCACAGATTGAAGTCGAGCATGGTATTGATCCTGGGCGTGTAGCTGCCCGGCTCGACATCGTAAGCGTTCAGGATGAATACGAAATCGCGGTCGACCGGCATGAAGCCGGGATTTTTCGGATGCGTAACCCAGAATCCCATCATCCCCATCGCCATCTGCGCCATTTCATCGGCGTGCGGGTGATACATGAAGGTGCCGGGGTGGCGCGCAACGAATTCGTAAACGAAGGTTTTGCCGGGCTGGATCGCGGGTTGCGTCAGCCCGCTCACGCCGTCCATGCCATTGGGCAGTATTTGGCCATGCCAGTGAACGCTGGTGTGCTCGGGCAGCTTGTTGGTCACGAAAATGCGCACCTTGTCGCCTTCCACTACCTCGATCGTGGGGCCGGGACTCTGGCCGTTATAACCCCACAGATTGGCTTTCATGCCGGGCGAAATTTCGCGCACCACGGGTTCAGCCACCAGATGAAATTCCTTCCAGCCGTTTTTCATGCGCCATGGCAGGCTCCAGCCGTTCAGTGTGACCACCGGGTTGTAGGGGCGACCATTGGGCGGCATCAGCGGTGGCATGGTGGCAGGATCGGACTGGGTAACGGCTTCCGGCAGCGAGGCGGCCTGCACCCGGCTGACCATTGCGGCGCCCATCAGTACCGCACCCGATGCGGATAGAAAATCTCGACGACTGGTCATGATCACTCCTTGCTGGATAAATTGGCGGGCAGATTACCGCCCAGAGCGGCTGCGAGATCAGCCTGGGCGACCCAGTAATCTTTCAGCGCATTGATGTAGCCGTTCACACTCAACACCTGTTCGCGCGCATCCGCCAGCAGCTCGAACACGCTGATGAGCATGCCGTTGTAGCGCAGCAGGTTCTCATCCGATATCTGCTTTCTGAGCGGCACGATGTTATCGCGGTAATGTCTGGCAAGGTCGTAGGCGCTACGATAGCCAAGGTAGCTTTCGCGCACTTCGCTGCGGGCGTTGACGGCGGTTTCGGCAAGGCGATTGACCGACTGCATGTAGATCGCTTCGGCCTTGGCCACGCGCGCGCCGCCCCAGTCGAACAGCGGGATCTCCAGACTGAGTTCATAGCCCGTGGCGCGCGGCAACCCGCTGTCGGTATTGCGCAGATACCCCAGATCCAGCACGTTGATGAAACGGGTCGTGCGCGTGAGGCCCAGCGATGACGCGAGACTGGCCGTCTGCTGTCTGGCCGTCTGAATGTCGAGGCGATTATTGATGGCGTATGCCTCGGCATCCTGCACTTGCAGCGGTTTGGCGGGCAGGTCAGGCAGGCGTTCCGGCAACTTGAACTGCGTCTCGCCGCCCCACAAGCCCAGCAGGCGCGTCAGTTTTTCGCGCGCCCTCACCGATTCCTGTTCGGCACGCGCCAGCCCTGCCGTGGCATCGGCATAAAATACCTGCTCGCGGTCCTGCTCCAGCTTGCTCCAGTTGCCCACCCGCGCCATGCGTCCGCCCAGTTCAGCGCCCGCCTCCGCCGCCGCATTGACCTGCCTGGCGTACACCACGCTTTGCTGGGCAGCCACTGCCTCGAAATAGGCTTTGCGGGTGGCGGCGGCCAGACGCAGCACCTGATTGGCCACGTGCAGCTTGACCGCCTCAAAACGCTGCCGTTCCAGGCGGCTTGCCTGAGGCAGCATGACGAGGTTGACCAGGCTCATCGTAAAGGTGCGCTCGATCATCGTATCCGCACCCTGCGTAATGTGCTTGAAATCGAACCGGGGATTTTGCAAGCGTCCGGCCTGTACCAGGTCTGCTTCGGCGATGCCCAGCTCGGCATAGCCGGCCTGCAGCCCCCGGTTGTTCAATAGCGCAATTTGCACCGCATCATCGGCAGTCAGCGGTTTTGCCAGCAGCTTTTTGATCGAGGCATCAATCGCCCTTGCGTCATCACTGCTGCGTACCGGCTTGACCGTTTTGCCCAGCCGCGCTTCGGTAATCTGCGCCACCGAATCAAACCCGCCGTCCCTGGAAAACGTCGCACAGCCGCCCAGCAGCAGCATGAGCGCAACTCCCGGCAGCGTTCGGCGCATCAATGCATGGCGGCTCATGGTTTGCCCCCATGCTGATGTTTGCCGGCATCGTCCGAAATATCCATACCGCTCATCTCATCCTCCTTGCCAACAGCAGCGTTGGCAGCGCGCCAGTTTTTGTCCGGCGAACCGGTGTCTTCAACGATGGCGCGGTAGTCATCCAGCGGTGACTGATAATGCAGCGCAGGCACCAGTGCCCGTGCATCGGCAGGGTCGGGCAGCGCGCCGGCAGCGGGCTCGCCCTGCGCCAGCGCGACCAGCGGCGACGCCGACAGCAGCGCCGCACACGCAAATGCTTTAAATGAGTTCATGGCATTCCTCGTTCGTCTGTAAACAGAATATTGCCACCGCAATCAATTCGGTGGCGAAACAATACCGAGTGCGGACAGACGCCCAGATGGACGCATGCGCCGACTCGCTGACTCGCTGACTAGACGAAGGAGGCCTGGGGAGGACGTTCCGGTGTTGCCGAAACGAAACTGCGGAATACCTGGGAGCGGAAAGGAATGGCCTCGCTGCCGTAAACAGGCATGGAGGAAACAGCGATAACCGGCGGGGCAATCGCCATACCGATACAGCCGGCCAGGCAGGAACTGCAGGTGCCGGCATGATCGTGGCCGTTGCCGGTCGGCATGCAGCAATCGGCATGCTCCATGGACGAAACCGCAGGGTGCTGAGGCATCTCATGCCCGGCGTGGCCGGCGGGCATCATCGCCACTGCTGCGAACCCCTGGACCGGCGCGGAAAGCAACAGTAGCCAGACGACAATGGTTTTAAACAGAATTTTCATGACGCCAGAATTCAACCAATATCACGGCTTGCAGCCGATGATATCGGTCGGGCAATCTCAGCGAGCTTTACCGCCTTTGGCAGCTTTGGCACCGGCGACGGCATCGGCCATGGCTTTACCAACCTTGAACTTGACCACTTTTTTGGCCGGAATGGTGATGGTATCGCCAGTCGCCGGATTGCGGCCTTCGCGACCTGCGCGCTCGGTCACGGCAAAAGTGCCAAAACCGACCAGTTGCACCGTATCCTGTTTGGTCAATGCTTCCTGCACGGTGGCCATCAGTGCATCCAGCATTGCTGCTGTCTGGGCCTTGGTGCTATCGGTCTTGGTGGCAACTGCGTCGATCAGTTCAGCTTTGTTCATGGGTATTACTCCTGTCGGGTGGTTGAAAACAGGGGTCATTCTTACAGGTAATGCCTCAATGCCGCAATATTTTTCAGAGCGCGGGTTTGAAACAGCTAAAATTTCAATAACCTGTATCGCGACGAAGTTTTGATTTTAGCGGCGCGCCCTATAACATTGCGGCTGTTTCACGCCCTCTTGCTGAATTCATGAACCTGCTCAGAGCACTCGCCAAAGTCAGTAGCATGACCCTGTTGTCACGCATCTTCGGCTTCGTCCGTGATGCGGTCATCGCCCGCAGCTTTGGCGCAGGCATCTACACCGACGCGTTTTTCGTTGCTTTCAAAATCCCCAACCTGTTACGCCGCCTGTTTGCCGAAGGTGCGTTTTCGCAGGCGTTCGTACCCATCCTGGCGGAATATAAAAACCGGCGCGGACACGAAGACACGCAACTGCTGGTGGATCATGTCGCCACACTGCTGTTTCTGGCGCTGCTGGCGGTGACCCTGATCGGGGTGCTGGCGGCCCCCGCAGTGGTGTATATCAGCGCGCCCGGATTCTCCGCCGCACCGGAAAAATTTGCGGTCACCGTTTCCATGCTGCGCGTCATTTTCCCGTACATCCTGTTCATCTCGCTGGTGTCGCTGGCCGGCGGCATATTGAATACCTACAGCCGCTTTTCGGTTCCCGCATTCACGCCGGTACTGCTCAATGTCTCGACCATTGCGGCCGCCCTGTGGCTGGCGCCGCATCTCGCCACCCCCGCGATGGCACTGGCCTGGGGCGTGATGCTGGGCGGTGTCCTGCAACTGTTGCTGCAACTGCCCTTCCTCAAGCAACTTGGCCTGCTGCCGCGTTTTCGCCTTGAGCTGCATGACGAAGGCGTATGGCGCATCCTCAAACTGATGGGACCAGCGCTGTTCGGCGTCTCCATTGCGCAACTGTCGCTCCTCATCAATACCATTTTCGCTTCATTCCTGGCGACCGGCAGCGTGTCCTGGCTGTATTACGCCGATCGCCTGATGGAATTCCCCACCGGCATGCTGGGCGTGGCACTCGGCACCATTCTGTTGCCCAGCCTGGCCAAGCACTACGCCGATAACGATCCCACGCAGTATTCGCAACTGCTGGACTGGGGACTGCGCCTCACCCTGATGCTGGCGCTGCCCGCTGCCGCCGCATTGGCGATACTCGCCGTTCCGCTCATCAGTGCGCTGTTTTTCTATGGTCATTTCAGTGTTAACGACGTCTACATGACGCGTCAGGCGCTGGTGGCCTATAGCCTGGGATTGCTGGGACTGATCATGGTGAAGATCCTCGCGCCCGGGTTTTATGCACGGCAAAATATCCGCACGCCGGTAAAAATCGCCGTGATTACCCTGTTTGCCACCCAGGCCATGAACCTGATGTTCGTATGGAAACTGCAGCATGCCGGACTGGCATTGTCCATCGGCTTGGGCGCCTGCCTGAATGCTTCCCTGCTGCTGTGGAAGCTGCGCAGCCAGGGCATTTATCAGCCGCTGCCGGGGTGGTATCTGTTTTTCCTGAGGATCGGAGTTGCGCTCGGCGTGATGAGCCTGCTGCTGTGGTGGGGCATGGCAGGGGAATCAAGCTGGCTGCACATGCGTTCCTTGCAGCGTGTCGCTCATCTTGCCGGCCTGGTTGTGCTGGGCGCGGGCAGCTACTTCGGCACCTTGTGGCTGCTGGGCATGCGCCCGGTTCAATTCATCCGCCGTACCGCTGAATAGCTTTGACCGGCGCGCCGCACAAACGCTAGAATCCCTGATTTTCAGACTGTTACGGACCATTCCGCAATGCGCATCACTCACGGCATAGCACCCGTCGTCAGCCAGCCCAGTGCGGTGACGATAGGCAACTTCGACGGTGTCCACCTCGGCCACCGGGCGATGCTGCGTCGCCTGGTGGAGGCAGCCAGTCAGCGCGGTCTGGTGCCGTGTGCGATCACTTTCGAGCCGCATCCGCGCGAATTCTTCGCGCCGGACAAAGCCCCTGCCCGCCTCTCCAGCCTGCGCGAAAAGCTGCAGATGCTGGGCGAATGCGGGATTGCCCATGTCCATATCTGCGCCTTCACCCAGGCATTTTCCCAACTCTCGGCGGAAACCTTCATCGAGCGTACCCTAGTCGCCGGCCTGCAAGCGCGCTTCCTGTTGATCGGCGACGATTTCCGCTTCGGCGCCCGGCGCAGCGGCGACTTCGCCCTGCTCCAGGCACGTGGCGCACAGGATGGTTTCGAAGTGGCCGCAATGGACAGCGTGACCCTGGACGCACTGCGCATCTCCAGCACCGCGGTACGCGAAGCGCTGGCGGCGGGCGATCTAGATCTGGCCGGTCGCCTGTTGGGCCGTCCTTACAGCATCAGCGGGCGGGTAGTCGACGGCGACAAACTGGGGCGTGAAATCGGTTTTCCCACCGCCAATATCCAGCTCAAACACAACCGCCCGCCGCTCACCGGGATTTTCGTGGTGCAAGTGCGCGGACTGGCCGATACAGCGCTGCCCGGCGTGGCCAGCCTGGGCGTGCGCCCAACGGTCAAGGAAAACGGCTGGCCGGTGCTGGAAGTACACCTGTTAGACTTCGACCGCAGCATCTACGGTCATCACGTGTGCGTGGATTTTCTGGCCAGGCTGCGCGACGAGGAAAAATATCCCGACCTGCCCACGCTAGTCACCCAAATTGGCCATGACGTGAACCATGCCAGACAATACTTTCTAAATCATTCCGAGTCGTTACTCGCGGCCAAGCAAAATGACTGACTATAAAAACACCCTGAACCTGCCCGATACGCCCTTCCCCATGCGCGGCGATCTCGCCAAACGCGAGCCGGGCTGGCTGGCCCAGTGGCGCGAGAAACAACGCTACCAGCAAATCCGCAAGGCCGCCGCCGGACGCCCCAAATTCATCCTGCATGACGGCCCGCCCTACGCCAACGGCGACATTCACATCGGCCATGCGGTGAACAAAATCCTCAAGGACATCATCGTCAAGAGCAAGACCCTGGCCGGTTTCGACGCACCCTATGTGCCGGGCTGGGACTGCCACGGGCTGCCGATCGAATTGCAGGTGGAAAAACAGCACGGCAAGGCCATCCCTGCGGCGCGCTTCCGCGAGCTGTGCCGCGAATATGCCGCTACCCAGATCGAGCGCCAGAAGGCTGACTTCATCCGCCTCGGCGTGCTCGGCGACTGGGATCATCCCTACCGCACCATGGACTTCGCCTTCGAGGCCGGCATCATGCGCGAGCTCGGGCGCATTCTCGCCAACGGCTATCTCTATCAGGGCGCCAAGCCGGTGCACTGGTGCGTGGACTGCGGCTCTGCGCTGGCCGAGGCCGAGGTGGAATACGAGGACAAGACCTCGGCCGCCATCGACGTGGCGTTTCAGGTCGCCGATAACGCGGATTTCGCGCAGCGGCTGGGCATGCCCCAACTTTCCGAGCAGGTGTATGCGGTGATCTGGACCACCACGCCGTGGACCCTGCCCGCCAACCAGGCGGTGTCGGTGCATCCGGATTTCATTTACGACCTGATCCAGACGCCGAAAGGCATCCTGATTCTGGCGCGCGATCTGGCGGAAGCATCGATCAAACGTTACGGCTTTGAATCGGTGGAAGTACTCGGCCAGTGCAAGGGTAGCGCGCTGGAGCAACTGCAACTGCGCCACCCTTTCCTCGACCGTAGCGTGCCGATCATCTGCGGCGAACACGTCACCCTGGAAGCCGGTACCGGCCTGGTGCACACCGCACCGGCGCACGGCGTGGACGATTATCAGATCGGCTTGAAGTATCACCTGGCGGTGGACAACCCGGTGGGCGATGACGGCAAGTTCTTCGACAGCATTCCGCTGGTCGGCGGACAGACAGTGTGGCAAGGCAACAAGACGGTGGTCGAAACCCTGGCCGCCAGCGGCCTGCTGCTCGCCAATGAAAAACTGCTGCACAGCTACCCGCACTGCTGGCGGCACAAAACGCCGATCATCTTCCGCGCCACGCATCAGTGGTTCATCGGCATGGACAAGACCGGCGCGGATGGCGTGAGCCTGCGCAACCACGCCATCGGCGCAGTCGACAACACCGCCTTCTTCCCGGCCTGGGGTCGCGCCCGGCTCGAAGCCATGATGAAAAACCGTCCCGACTGGTGCGTATCGCGCCAGCGCAACTGGGGCGTGCCGATGCCGCTGTTCGTGCACAAGGAAAGCGGCGAGCTGCACCCGCGTACCGCCGAACTGATTGAAGCCGCCGCGCAACGCGTGGAACAGACCGGCATCGAAGCCTGGTTCAGCCTCGACCCGGCTGAACTGCTGGGCGACGAGGCCAGCCAGTACAAGAAAGTCACCGACACGCTGGACGTATGGTTCGACTCCGGCGTGACCCACGCCTGCGTGCTCAAGCAGCGCCCCGAACTCGCCTACCCTGCCGATCTCTACCTGGAAGGCTCGGACCAGCATCGCGGCTGGTTCCAGTCCAGCCTGCTCACCGGCTGCGCAACCGATGGCCGTGCGCCCTACCATGCCCTGCTCACGCACGGCTTCGTGGTGGATGCCAAGGGCCACAAGATGAGCAAGTCCAAGGGCAATGTCGTCGCCCCGCAAAAAGTGATGGACACCTACGGCGCCGACATCCTGCGCCTGTGGGTAGCCTCCACCGACTATTCCGGCGAGCTGACCATCTCCGACGAGATACTCAAGCGCGTGGCCGACGCCTACCGCCGCATCCGCAACACGCTGCGCTTCCTGCTCGCCAACCTGGCCGACTTCGATCCAATCGAAGACACCCTGCCGGTGGACGACTGGCTGGAAATCGATCGCTACGCGATGGTGATACTGGGCGAATTCCAGGCCGAATTACTGGCCGCCTACGACAGATACGAATTCCACCATGCCGTGCAGCGCATGCATCATTTCTGCTCGGAAGACCTGGGCGGTTTCTACCTCGACATCCTCAAGGACCGGCTCTACACCACTGCCGCCGGCTCACACGCGCGGCGCTCGGCGCAGAATGCGCTGCACCACATCACCCACGCGCTGGCGCGGCTGATGGCGCCATTCCTGAGCTTCACCGGCGAAGAAGTATGGCAACTGCTGGCGCGGGACGAGAACGACAGCATCTTCCTGCATCATTGGCACAGCCTGCCGGTGGCTGCAGACGCGCCGCAACTGGCCGCCCGCTGGCCGCTGATCCGTGCCAGCCTGGCTGACGTGCGCAAGCATCTGGAAACCCTGCGCGCAGCGGGCGACATCGGCTCCTCGCTGCAGGCGGAAGTGTGGATTCATGCCAGCGGGGAACAATACCAGGCGCTGGCCGATCTCGGCGACGATCTGCGCTTCGTGATGATTACCTCTGCCGCCACGGTGACGCAGGCCGCAGCCGATTCCATCAGCGTCGAACCCAGCGCCCATGTCAAATGCGAGCGCTGCTGGCACTATCGCAGCGATGTCGGCAGCCACGCCGACCATCCCGCGCTGTGCGGGCGTTGTTACAGCAATCTTTTTGGCAAAGGCGAGGACAGACAGCATGCCTAGACTCAAGCAGGGACTCGTTGTGGCCGGATTGATCATCGCCCTCGACCAACTCAGCAAATACGCAGTCACGCAGACATTCATGCTCGGCGATTACGTTACCGTCACCTCGTTCTTCGACCTGGTACGGGCTCACAATACCGGGGCGGCATTCAGCCTGTTTGCGGATCAGGCGGGCTGGCAGCGCGCGTTTTTCATCAGCACTGCGCTGATCGCCTCCGCCATCATCATCCATCTGCTGCGGCGCGAATCCGGCAGCGTGCTGTTCAAACTCGCGCTCAGCCTGATTCTGGGCGGCGCCTTGGGCAATCTGATCGACCGCATCCTGCACGGCTACGTGGTGGATTTTCTGTCCTTCCACATCCAGCAGCACTACTGGCCGGCATTCAACGTGGCCGATTCCGCCATCACCATCGGTGCGTTGCTGCTGGTCTGGGACAGCCTGAAAAAACCGCGCAAGCCATGAACGACGAGCTGCGGCGGGTTCAGCCTGGCGACACACTCACGCTGCACTTTGCCCTGCGCGTCAATGGCGGCGCCGAAGTGGACAGCAGCTTTGGCGCCGCGCCCATCACCCTCACGCTCGGTGACGGCACCCTGACGCCGAATCTGGAGCAATGGCTGATCGGCATTGCGCCCGGCGAACGCCACGTGTTCCAGCTCGACCCCTGGCAAGCCTTCGGCGAGCACAATCCGGAACTGGTGCAGATGCTGCCGCTAAGCGATTTCCCGCCCGATGAACCGCCGCTAGCGGACAGCGTAGTCGAATTCAGTCTGCCCAATGGCAGCACCCTGGCTGGACGTATAATGGCGCTGACGAATACCCACGCCAGCGTGGATTTCAATCACCTGCTGGCGGGTTTGCCGATTGAATTCGAGGTCGAGGTTGTGAGTATCCTCTGAATCCGTTTATCCTTGAATGCATTAAATTTGTTGAATTTCACCATGACCATGCCAACCCAAATCCTCCTCGCCAATCCCCGCGGCTTTTGCGCCGGGGTGGATCGCGCCATTGAAATCGTCGAACGCGCACTGGAGCGTTTTGGCGCCCCCATCTACGTGCGCCATGAAGTCGTGCACAACAAGTTCGTGGTCGACGACCTCAAGGCCAAAGGCGCGATTTTCATTGAAGACCTGGCGGAAGTTCCCGCCGGCAGCACGCTGATCTACAGCGCCCACGGCGTCTCCCAGGCAGTGCGACGTGAAGCCGAAGCACGCGGCCTGAAGGTATTCGACGCCACCTGCCCGCTGGTCACCAAGGTTCACGTCGAAGTCGCCAAGATGCGCGAGAAGGATCTGGAAATCATCATGATCGGCCACAAGGGCCACCCCGAGGTGGAAGGCACCATGGGGCAGAGCAATGGCGGCATGTACCTGGTGGAAACGCCGGAAGACGTGGCCAAGCTGGAAGTGAAAAATGCCGACAAACTCGCGTTCGTCACCCAGACCACACTCTCGGTGGACGACGCCGCGCGCGTGATTGAAGCCCTCAAGGCGCGTTTCCACGCCATCATCGGCCCGAAAAAAGACGACATCTGCTACGCCACGCAAAATCGCCAGGACGCAGTCAAGGCGCTGGCTGCGCAATGCGATCTGGTCATCGTGGTCGGGTCCCCCAACAGCTCCAACTCCAACCGCCTGCGCGAAGTGGCGCAGAATCTGGGTGTGGATGCCTACATGGTGGATAACGCGTCGGAATTGAAAGCTGAATGGCTGGCGGATAAAACCCGCGTTGGCGTCACCGCCGGCGCCTCCGCCCCGGAAGTGCTGGTGCAGGAAGTCATCGCCCGGCTCAAGTCGCTAGGCATAGACAATGTTACGGAGTTGGGTGGCACTGCCGAGAGCGTGGTGTTTCCGCTACCGAAGGGATTGATTCAGCCAAGCCAGCTTACGTAGAGAGTCTTTGCGCACTCTTGCGTTGACCATTTGCAGGCGGTGATCGTGTCTGCATATATCGCGAGGCCACACTTGCTGGCATTCAAACCCTCGACCCCAGCGTCTTCCACTAGCGAAAATCAGCTTAGCGACCCCAGCACTCCGTTGCCGATAGCGTGCCTCCGGTCACCCCCTGCACCCCGGCATTATCCAATGTAAATGACCCGCAGGCATCTGCGGCCATGAAGCCAGTTGGCGTGGCTGTCAGCGTAAAGTCCGTGGCAGGGTTAGTGTTAAAAGCCACAGCAATGTTATAGCTGGCTGTACCACTGGTGGGTGCTTGCACAATAATCAACCCGCTGGTGGCAGTACCGCTGCCATCGTTGTCGTAACGATTCGCCATGGTGAAATTCCGTTCCAGGATGGTCGCATCCTGAAGCAAAACCGCCTTGGCTTCCGTCCGGCGTGCGCGCTGCACGTATGAAGTGTAGCTGGCGTAGGCAATGGTAGACAGTATCCCGATCACCGCCACTGCGATCATCAATTCGATGAGGGTAAATCCGTTCTGTGTCCGGGTCGGCTTATTCATTTGATCTGGCTCCATGATGCCCGCGGGCTGCCTTGAATGATTTGCGCATTGGGGGTTTTTGTCATGCCGCCCGACGAAATGCCTACTGTCGTTGTATAAGAACCGCCATTCGTCGAAGACACCGGTGTCGTACCAAAACCACCCGTGATTTTAACGCCGACAGCCACTGCGCTGGACCCATTCACGCTGACATTGTCAGAACTATCGTATTGACCATCATTATTCATATCCAGGAAAGGCGCACCGGGTGCACCGCCAGTGGGGGCGTCGAGTTCCATGGTCCAGCCGCTGCCGCCATAGGTGCAGATGCCGGACGAAGGGATCAGGGTGGTAAAGAGCACCCGGCCTGAACGGATCAGCGCCTTGCTGATCACCCGTTCGCCCTGCTGGGTGGCGCTGGGGGGTTGCAACAAATCCATATACCATCCCAAATTACCATTTGTGTAATCCACACTATTGGTTGTCACCGCGCGGGTCTGGCTGTTTTCGAACACGATGGACTGCTGCACCAGCACATTGGCGCCATTCACCTGTGTAGTGCGACTGAAATTGCTGGTGCCGCCGCTAAAGGCCCCCGACGAAAATTCACTACTGTCCAGCACACCATAAAGGCTTTGCGTCGCAGTATTGGAAAGATCGACAGTATTCAGGTACTGACCCGTGCCAAAGAAAACCAGCGCCGTGCCATCCGCGCCGCTCGGCACGCTGCCCAGTATCACTGGCGCGGTAATCGGCTGTACTGTTGTACCGATGACGGCCTTGAACAGTGGCAACTTGGTGCTGCCGCTGGTGTATGCCACTCCCCATTGGTTTGCATGGGAATTGCTCACATCGAACTTCCACACGTTCCCCTGCAAATCCCCGGCGTAAATCGCATCGATGGTGCCATTGTTGTCCGCATCCAGCAAAGCGGGCTGCGACAGGCCATTGTCCACAGTGCCGCCGCCCACGCCGGTATCGATTTTGATGACATTTGTCGGGTTATTTACCTGAATCAAAAACAGCACCGCGTGCTTGTTTACGCTGTTGTAGCCGTTGTTCACCACCGCGTAATAGTTACCGTCATTGAAGCGCGCTACCGTAGCTTCACCCCAAGTCTTACCCAAGTCGTTGGCATCGCTGAATTCCCATAACGCCTTGCTGGCACTCATACTGCCGGGATTGGTGACATCCATGGCAAACACTGTATTGGTGCCACTAGTCGAGCCCAGAGTACCCAGCAAAATCGTATGCCAGGCGCTGCCGTAATACGCATCGCCACTGCCGGGAGATCCATCCACGAAAAACTCGTGGTTGCCGTTATAAGTGGGCTGGGTCAGGTCTGCCAGGTGGGGATACACCGCACGGGGCACATAGGCAAATACTTCCATCCCGGTGCTCGCGTTGAAGCCATGCAACATGCCGTCGTTGGCGCCCACGTAGAGCATGGGAATGTTACTCGTCTTGTTCTGGACATAGGTTGCGTAGCTGGACCCCTCCGAACCGGACAGGATGGAATACCCGTAGTCCTCATTGCTGAGGTAGAGCGGGTTGGAATCCACGATGTCGCCCAGCGGGGTGCTACGGTTACGGTAACCACCTCCGCTGCTCTGCTGCAGACTGGCGTCACCGCGCAGATAGTTCAGCACATTCTGACCGGTAGTCACTTGAGCTGCTGTCAGCGTGCATCCAGACGCCTGGGAAGCCAGATAGCACTGTTCATTAGCTGTTAAATTTGCCCATGAAAAATTTGCGCCAGCGCTGCCGCTCCAGGTATATATGGATCGGGATGCGGCAGCAGGCATCAGGTTGGCGGCATCCCATGTGGGCATGCTGCTCGGCCCTGCCGATGTCACCTGAAAAGCCTTTAAATGGCCCGACCAGTCGGCGCTGTTAAAGCTGGCCTGATACAGATACGAATTGCTGTTGATACTGGTGGAATTGGACGTCAATGCGGAAGACGACCCGGCAGACTGGACAATGTTGGCAAACACGCCGTTGAGCGCGGTTTGCAACTGGGCCGGGTTGCTGGCGGAATAGGATGTGCCGGTGCCGCCGGCGCTGGCCAGTTGATCCAGCGGATTGGGATTGGCGCTGCCGCAAAGGGCCGTATAGTTCTGCAGCACTTGCGGCAGCATGGCGTAGCCGATGACGTACAAATTCACCCCGGAACTTTTCAGGCTGGCTGCCGCTGCCACCGCCTGGCTGGTCAGCGTGCAGATGTCTATCTGGCCGTTGGACAACTTGGGTATGGTGCCTGTGGACGTCACACTGGGCAGGCCATTGGTTAGCAGCACGGCAAAATTTTTATTGCAGGAATTAGGCAATGTATTGCTTGCAAATCCCTGCGCAGAGCTGGTCCCCCCCGAGAAATAGAGCTGGTTTGCTTTCAGCGTGCCCTCGATAGCGGTCAGTCCGGCGTTGAGTATGCTGCTGCCCGTGGGACTGCTATTGCTGTTGCAAGCTCCGGAGGTGGGTGTGGGATTAGGATTAGGGGCACCGCCGGGGGCAGTCGGCACGTTGCAAGTCAGTTTGTTGTTTAGCGTGGTCTGCTGAGTGGAAGTCAAAGGTGCAACGGGCACCTGCAAGTAGCCGCCGCCGGGTGAACCTGAGGAAAACCATGCTGTAGAAGTATAAATGGAAGGGATGCGAGCGCCAAAATCCAGGGTATTGGTGGCATAGTCGGTATCGGTCGGACCAAATGGCACGTAGTAATGTGGCCAAGAAGAGCCCCAGTATATCAACCCAGTATAAGTACCGGCGTTGCCTACGGAATAACCAGCATTACTTTCGTCCGTACTGATGACGGCATCGCTTTTGGAACCCGGGGTCGCGGGAATGGTGTCAGACGTTCCAGTTTTGCTGGTAAAACAGCGGTAATAATCGGGGCTGGAAATGTTGGTCGTATTATCGAATTTAGCCGTATCGGAATAACAAAAATTGTAGGGATAGAGACCGCTATCGTAAAAAGGCGACGCCCAGTTGTAATAAATGTAATTGGCGGTATCGGCAGGATTGGTAATGCGATAATTTTTCAGTGGTGAATCCTTGGCTACCGTAGGCGATGCCTGATAGTTAGCAGGATCGTAGCTGGCATCGTACAAGGAATTATAAAGATACAGGGAGCCAGGCGTGTTTTGCTTGAATGTCATCAGGCCCAGATTAATCTGGCCGGCGTAACTGGCGCTCAGATTGCGAATCACGCCGCGGGCAATTTCCGATTTGCTGTCCGGGCTGCTGCCACCGATGGCCGCCCCGATGGGAATGCCGTTCGCCGGATTGCCGTTCTCGTCCATGTTCTGCGCATTGGAGAGCGTCAGGAGCACATTCGGCAACGCACTGGTGCCCAGATACAGCGGCGTATTGGAAATGGTTACTGCGCAGGCCGTTTCCAGGCCGGTCAGGGACAGCATCGCCGCCAGCACGGCGGCATACAGGGGCCAACCGGGCGTAGGCTTAGCTGCCGGATATTCGCGTGAGGGTGATGGGTTCATGGTGGCTCCCTTGCTCAAGGGTAAAACGTGGATTTATCGGTTTTGCCTGACCGGCACGGTCAACGGTACTGTCTGATAATTTTGCTGTTGGGATGGCGGTGTTTTGCCAGCCGGTGGTTTTTTAGTCTCATGCTGCGGCTTTTGCTGTGTCGGGGTCGCCTCACTGCCAGGTGCGCGCATCATGGCGACCGCTGGCGCTGTGCTGCCCAATAAACCCAGAATGCCAGCAAGCAATACGGTATGCGATTTCATTTTTTCTCCTGTCAACGAATGAAGTATTCCTGGAGGATCACCGCCGCATTGGTCGTAGCGCCTACGCCTCGGCTGGTGATACGGAAGTAGCCCTGGCCGGCAGTGGGGCCGAAATTGATTAACTTCACCTGCGGGCCGCTACTCGGTGGCGTGGTGGTCAGCCGCTCGATCACGTAAAGCGGCTGGGACGCAACGCCGCTGATGCTGCCGCCAGTCAACGACGCCGCACTGGTGGTCCAGGGATAGCTGGTGTCCCATTGCTGCGCGGAAGTGTACGTCGCAGCGGGCGAGGTATTCGGCACCATGTAGATTCCCGTGCCGCTGGGCAGGCCGGCATTGCCGAGGAGCGACTCTGCCGTACGCAAGGCCGCCTCCGCAGACTGGAAAGCCAGCATCCGATCGCGGGTGTTCCCCGCCATGCGCTCTTGCAGGATGGTGCCATGCATCGCCGAGACAGCCAGCAGGGTCAACAGCACTAAAAAGATCAGGCTGACCATCAAGGCCATGCCGGATTGTCTGGAGGAAGAAATAGGCAATTTGTCCATGATTTACAGGAGATGGTTGCGTATAGCGATGGTGGCGGTGGCGTCCTGGCGCATGCGCCGGTCTGCCGGATAGGATGCGTAGGTGGTTCCGTTGACAATGAAACTGTACGGTTGAGAGGTTACGGCAACATTGCTGCCGGTGTCATTGGCCGGGCCGCCCACCATCAGCAAGTGCACCTGTACCGAGAGCACATTGGCCCAGTTGTTTGCAGCTGCCACCGTAGTGGGGTCATCGTATGACCCCACTACCTTGGCTGACGGAGCAGCTACCCCCAGCAGGAAGCCCATGTTTTCCACGTTATCCACCAGCGGCTGTGGAACGCCGTTATTGATGACCTGAAAGAGGGCGACGGGCACGCTGCATTGACCACCGGCCCATGATGTCGTGGGACAGCCCAGGAAATAATCCGTCTGCTGAAAGGTGTAAACCTGGGCCGGAGGCGGCGAAGTTCCGTAGAGCTTGGAAAGAAAATCGGAGGTGTTGACACTGTTGGAATGCGCAATGGTGACCGTGCCCCCTGAATTCGACACGTTGTTGGCCACGAACACGTCTCCGTTCTGGCAATCGCTCACCATTAAAATATCTCCGGCCTGATAGTTGTTAGGATTGCCACCTATCTGGATATTGGCATTGAGGGTACCCATATTTCCTGTCAGCGTCACGCCGCCTGAGCGGGCCCTTGCGATGCGCAACACGTCTCCGGCCACCCTGGTTATACCCGCAGGAGCAGTCCAGCCGGCGCCGCCGGGGAATACTTGCAAGCCGCCGGTAGGCACGGTGATTTGCGGGCTTTGTGTGATGTTGTTGAATGTGATGCTGGAAAAATTGCCGCACCCGATGTAGCCGGCCATGCGGATGTCGCGGCTCATCGTGTCCAGTGCAAAGCGGCTGTTTTCCTGGATGGTCGACAGGTTGTCCTGGGTGCGGAAAGTCTGGCGGCTGCCCAAATACAGATAGCCTACGCCCGCCACCACGATAAAGCCGATGGTAATGGCAATCATCAGCTCCATCAGGCTGAAGCCGGTCTGGCGCAAGGATAAGGATCGATCAATGTTCATAGCTGCGTCTGGAGCGTAATAGATTGAGTCTGGTTGCCAGCAAAACCAGCATTTGCCAAACCGAGTCCGCGTCTGTCATCCCAACTAACAGTGACGGTGGCAACGTTACCTTGAACCTGAACCGATCCATCTCCGGTCGTAAGCGCCGTAGCCAGCTCTGATTTCCATTGACACAGATCCGCAGGGGGCATAATGAGCGTTGGACAGCCGGGTGGTGTAACCCCAAGAGCGATATCGTACAAACCATTTTGGGCGAAAGTACGGTTGGCGCGCATGCGGTCCATGATGTCATAAGCCAACCAGCTCGCCTGCGAGCGCTGGTAAGCACTCTGGTTGTTTTTGGCACTGGTCATCATCAGCCCGGCCAGGCCGACGAGGCCAATGGACACGATGACCATGGCCACCAGCACTTCCAATAAGGTAAATCCATGTTGCCGCATTTGCTCACTCCATTACGGACAGGTTGCAAGACCGGGGTTGGCGACGCGCCGCAAATGACCGGAGGGGTCGATGGTAATGCGGTTGGAAAGCGTCAGATCGCTTGGGGTACAAATGTTGAACGCATCGCCACCGGTGGTCGTGGTCAATGCGCCCTGGCCGTTGAAACTGAAGCTGGTCTGGGTGCCGCCGATGGCGACGTTGCCCGCATTGATCGGCCCATGCGTGCGCACGAGTTCGCCCGCATCCAGGGTGCTGTTGGCATTGCGGTCAGCCCAGATGATCCAGCCCTGGCTCCAATTCGTATTCCCTGTGCACGCGCTACCGCTGCTGGACATGCAGATGGTGGTAACTGCGCCGCCTTTGACTGCCTCGCTGCGGGCATAATTAATGGCGGTAATGTAATCGTTGGTCACCGCCGCTACGCGGTTACGGTTGAAAAAAGTCTGAAAGCTGGGCACGGCAACGGCCAACAAAATAGCCGCCACCGCCATGGTGACCAGCAGTTCCATCAGCGTGAATCCGCGATTGAATTGTCCGTTCATGATGTTTTCTTTTTTCACAGCCTGAATCCTAGAGAGAAGTTCTGCAAGCCACCAGCGCCACCCGACAAGCGGCAGGTTTGTTAGAATGAACGGCCAAAAACGGCTTGTCTTGAGCCTCAAACCTTCATTAGCTCACCTTGAATCCTGATTTTCTCATCCTCGGCGGCGGCATTATCGGCTTATCCACTGCGCTCGAACTGGCGCGTGACGGCGCGCGCGTCACGGTGGTCGAGCGCGGCGTGGCGGGGGGTGAATCGTCCTGGGCGGGCGGGGGAATCTTGTCTCCGCTGTTACCCTGGAATTACGCGACACCGGTAAACCGGCTGTGCAATCTGGGTAACGCGCTCTACCCTGACTGGGTGGCGGATTTGCAGTCCAGCGCGGGCGTGGACCCGGAATACTGGCGTTGCGGCATGCTGGTGCTGCCGCCGTTTGACGCCCGCGCTGCGGCGGACTGGTGTACGCAATATGCATGGCCGCTGGACACGCTGCGCGCCGACCACTTGATGCCCGGCCTGGCGACCAGCGACACGGCACTCTGGCTACCCGAGGTGGCGCAGGTGCGCAATCCGCGCCTCATCAAGGCGTTGCGCGCTGCGGTGCTGGCGCGAGGAATCCGCTTGATGGAAGGTGTGGAAATCACTGCTGTGACGCGCGCCTGCGACACCCGCCTGGGCGCAATCGAAACCAGCAGCGGACGCATGGCAGCGGATCGCTACATCATGGCAGCGGGAGCCTGGAGCCAGACCGTACTGGGGAATATTGCGCCGCGCTGGCCGATCAAGCCGATGCGCGGACAGATGCTGCTGTTCAAGGCCGCGCCGGATCTGTTGCCGCATATCGTCTATCGCCAGGGCATTTACCTGATCCCGCGCCGGGACGGGCATATTCTGGCCGGCAGCACGGTGGAAGATGTGGGCTTCGACAAAAGCACCACTGAAACAGTCAGGCAAATGCTCTACAACGCCGCAACCGGCATCCTGCCCGCGCTGCGGTCGGCGCCGCTGGTGCAGCACTGGAGCGGGCTGCGTCCGGGCTCGCCGGATAACATCCCGACCATAGCCCGTCACCCGCTGATCGAAAATCTCTACGCCAACACCGGGCATTTCCGCTACGGCGTCACCATGGCGCCGGCCAGTACGCGCCTGCTGGCAGAGTTGATCGCAGGCAGGAAACCGACGCTGGATATGGCACCTTATCAGTGGACCCTTTGAAAAACAAACCCCTCACCGTCCTGCAAATTCTTCCTGCACTCCAGGGCGGCGGGGTGGAACGCGGTACGCTGGAAGTGGCGCGCCATCTGGTGCAGCACGGGCATCGTGCGCTGGTGATGTCGGCAGGTGGACGCATGGTTGCGCAACTGGAAGCGGAAGGCGCGACGCATTTCACCTGGCCGGTGGGCAAAAAATCGCTGTTCACACTGCGTCTGGTACCGCGCCTGCGGCGTTTTCTGGTTGAGCACGAGGTGGACATCCTGCATGTGCGCTCGCGCATGCCAGCTTGGGTGGCTTACCTGGCCTGGCGTGGCATGGACCCGCCCACGCGGCCACGACTGGTCACCACGGTGCATGGGCTGTATTCGGTCAACCGCTACAGCCAGGTGATGTTGAAAGGCGAGCGCATCATCGCCGTCTCCAACACCATCCGCGACTACATCCTGCGTAACTATCCGGATACCGATCCCAGCCGCATCAAGGTCATTTATCGAGGCGTGGATGCGGCGGAATTTCCCTACGGCTACCAGCCTGCACCAGACTGGCTGGCCGCATGGCGCACGCAGTACCCGCAACTTGCCGGTAAACGCATCCTCACCCTGCCCGGCCGTCTGACCCGGCTGAAAGGCCACGAAGCCTTTATCGAACTGATTGCCCGCCTGAAACAATGCGGACTGCCAGTACACGGGCTGATCGTGGGCGGCGAAGACCCCAAGCGCCTGGCCTACGCGCGCGAACTGCACCAGGCCGTGGCAGCGCGCGGGCTGGCTGGCGACATCACTTTTACCGGTCATCGCAGCGACATGCGCGAAGTGTTTGCGGTGTCCGACATCGTGCTTTCGCTGTCCAGCAAACCGGAGTCGTTTGGCCGCACGGTGCTGGAAGCGCTGCGGCTGGGCACGCCGGTGGTCGGGTATAATCACGGCGGCGTGGGGGAGATACTCGCGACCGCCTATCCTGCCGGGCTGGTTGAACTGGGCAATATGGACGCGCTGGTTGAACGCGTCACTGGATTATTGGAGCAGCCGGTTGTGGTTGAAGATTCTGGCGCTTACCCTTTGGCGGCGATGCTGGACGACACGCTGGCGGTTTATCTGCACTCAGCGCACGCATAATCGCGCACATTTATCTGGATTGGTACTATGACTCTGGTGTGCAGGATTTGCGGCAACGTGGAAGGCAACATTCCCTATCGTGTTCGGGAAATGATGTTCGGCACACGCGAAGTATTTGATTATTTCCAATGCAGGGAATGCGGCTGTCTGCAAATAGCGGACATCCCCACCGACCTCGCACGCCACTACCCGAACGACTATTTCTCCTTCAAAAAATTCAGCCGTTCCACGCAAAGTCCATTACGCGGCTTTTTCGACCGGCATCGGGTCATGCAGGGTCTGGGACAGCCAGACTGGATAGGACGTTTCGCGGGTCTATTTGCCAAACCACTCAATTATGTTGAATGGCTCAAGAAAACCGGGCTGGATACGCGTGCCAGCATACTGGATGTGGGCTGCGGGCGCGGAAAGCTGCTACTGAGAATGCGCTTGGGTGGCATGCAGGATTGCATCGGTGTCGACCCTTTCCTGACCGAGACGGTTCGCTATGACAATGGCGTGACCATCCACAAAACCAGCCTTACCGAATTTGCAGCAACCAGCAGCAAAAAATACGATCTGATCATGTTCCACCACTCCCTGGAACACATGGAGAACCCCGGCGAAATGCTGAAAAATGCTGCGCGCCTCCTGTCCAGCAAGGGCTCCATCATGGTCAGAATTCCGGTCGCAGACTGCTACGCCTGGGAACATTATGGCGTCAACTGGATGCCCCTCGACGCGCCCAGGCATCTGTACTTGTTGACCCGGAAGAGTATGCAGATTCTGGCCGAGCAGGCCGGACTGAAGATATGGCGCACCGAATACGACTCCACCATTCAGCAATTCATCAATAGTGAACTCTACTGCCGGGATATCCCATTGAATGCGAGCGAAAAGGAAAAACGCATCTTCTCGCGGGCAAAAATCAAGGAATTCAAGCGCCAGGCCGAGCAACTGAATCAGCAGCAAAGAGGCGATCAAGCCGTGTTTTATCTGTCTTTGGCCGGCACCTCGCCTCAGGCTGACTGAAGTGCGCATCCTGCTGGTCGCCAAACCCTGGAAAGGCGGGCTTGCGCAATACGTGTTCGATGCCCTGCAAGACCTGTTCCCCGGACAGGCACAGTGGATCACTACCTACCCCGACAGCCTTGCCGACTATCTGGCCTACCGGATGGACAAACGCAAATGGCTGCGCGAGCGGGTGGCGCGCATCAACGCCAGCGACTATGACAGCGCAATTTTCATCAACCACATTCCCGCTTTCAGAGATTTGCGCACTGACCGCAAGCATATCCTCTGGCTAACCGATGCGCCGACCTTATCGACTGGTGATTGCGCGCCGTTCGAGCACATCTATCTCTCGGACACCGGTTACGAGGACGATTTACTACAGGCGATCGGGCCAGCGCGTTATCGTGGAGAATTAGCCTTTGCTTGTCACCCAAAAATCCACCACCCCGCGCCAGCCAGCACGAACCAGGCTGGATGTTGTTTCATCGGCAACAAGGATAGTCGGCGTGACGTCTGGCTCCAGGGACTGATTGCCGCCAACGTGCGCCCGATTGTTTACGGCAATTATTTCCTGCGCACACGCCTGTTCTGGCAGCACCCGCTGCTGTTTCGCCCCGCACTCGCCAACGCAAAAATGGGGGAGGTCTATGCGCGCTACCGTGTCGCGCTCAATCTCCATGCTCAGGTCGTGCGCCATGGCACCAACATGCGCAGTTTCGAGTGTGCGGCTTACGGCATCCCGCAGGTCGTCGATTACCGCGACGGATTCACACGACATTTCGCGGCCGACTCCGAGATACAAATTAGCCATACGCCCGCAGACATGGTGAAACGAATAAACAATCTGCTGTCACATCCAGATACCGCTGTCAGCATGGCGCAGCGCGCACGCAAGCGCGTGCTGGCCGAGCATACTTATTACCACCGCCTGCTCACGATTCTTGCGGACTGGTTGTCGCCATCCGCAAATACTGCCAGCAGGCAACTTGTTACCACGCTAATTGCCCACCAGGAAACCACGCATGACTTCCTCTGAACCCGTCGTTCTCTCTATCCCCGCTGGATCATTTGCACACACTGTGCGCCAACACGGCTGGTGGCTGATCGCCGCGTTTGTTTTTGCCTCACCCATGGGCAAAGGCTTCGAGGTGCCGCTGGCGCTGATGACCTTCGGCGGCATTGCACTGATGTTCAAGGATGGACGCACCATCTGGCGACACCCTTCGATGCGCTGGTTGCTATTGCTGTTCGCCTGCATCTGGCTGCCGCTGGTGACGGCCTTGCCGGATGCAATCACCTTCGAGCCGGCTGCCAGCACGGCACTGGCTTATGTACGCTTTCCGCTGGCCGGGGTCTTTGCGCTGTATGCACTGCGCGACGAAGCCAGTCGCCGCAAGCTGTTTGTGGCCATCACGCTGCTGCTCAGTTTATGGATTGCCGATGGGCTGCTACAGGCCGCCATCGGCCATGATGTATTCGGCTATCAACCCGCCGGCGGCCGCATCACCGGCCCGTTCGCCAAGCTCACCATGGGACTCATTTTGGCGGTGCTGGCACCGGTATATTTTGAAGTCATTCGCCGTTACGCGGCACGCTCACGTGGCTGGTACTGGCTGGCATTGCTGCCTTATACCGCGGTGATCCTGCTGTCGGGCAGCCGCGCCGCGTGGGGAATGTACGCAGCAGGGATGGTAGGGTTCGCCGTGTATGCCTATTTCACTGCACCCAGCCGCCATTTGGGCCGGGCAATCCTGATAGTTTTGCTGTGCGCCGCGTCAATCGGAGCACTGATTGCTGTCTCCCCGCCCCTGCAAGACAAGCTGCGTGTCACAGCCGGTCTGTTCAGCGGCAATTATGAAAAAATGGACGAGGCAACAAGCATCCGCTTGCCGATCTGGAAAACCGGAATAAACATTGTCAAAGATCACTGGCTGAACGGTATCGGCGCGCGCGGGTTCCGTTACGTCTATCCGCAATACGCGGCATCGGATGACCCTTTCATGAAGCTCAACCCGACCTCCGGCCCCACCCATCCGCACCAGATCACACTGGAAATTCTGGTGGAAACCGGTGTGATCGGCCTGCTGGGCTTCGCGGCGTTTCTGGTTCTGATGCTACGCCGCACCTGGCAGGCGATGCGCGCCGGCAATACCTACGCCGTACCACTGGGACTATCGGTGCTGGTGGCGACCCTGCCGGTTAATGCAGGCATCGCATTTTATGGCAGCATTTTGTCGGCGCTGGTGTGGTGGCTGGTTGCGTTGTATTGCGCGACGTTGATCCAGCCAGACAATTAAAGCCGGAAAAAGCGGTCGAAGCCGCAGACAACACAGAGAAAAATGTATTGGCGGCTTTTCAGGAATCACTTGTCAAAAAAACGATTCACCTCAAAGCCTGCGCGACACTCTGTGGCCTTTGTGTTCTCTGTGCCTAAATGCCGTTTTCAGGTCAAAGTCAGATCGCAGCAGCGCCCACCCAATCATGCAGCGCCCCAGCTCGGCCTTCCATAAAACGCTCGTACCACAACCCATACTGCAACAAGGCCCAGACAAAGGTGGTTTCATCTCCGCTGCGGGATTGACGGTCAATCAGCCGCGCCAATGGCTCGGCGCGCATCGCCTGGAACGCCGCATGACCACGACAGGCCACACCTAGCTGCGTCATACGCTCGCCGCGCAGCCATTCCCCGACCGGCACGGTAAAGCCTTTCTTCTTGCTCCATAGGTGGTCTTTCGGCAAAAACTGCTCGGCCCAGCGGCGCAGGAACACCTTGCCGGTGCGGCCTTCCACCTTGAGCCGGTCCGGCAGCGCCAGACCGAATTCCACCACGCGATGATCGAGGAATGGCACGCGCCCTTCCACGCCATGCGCCATCATCATGCGATCGGCCTTCACCAGCAGGTCGTCGGCGAGCCAGGTGGCAATGTCGGTGTATTGCATCCGCGCCAGATTGCTCCAGCGCGGGTTGGCTTCGTGCCAGGCCTGTATGAATGGCGCGCGGGCGATGCGTTCCGCGTCACCGCCATCGAACAGATCCGCAACAGACGCTGATTTTGCCAACCCGCGGGTGCGGTAACCGCCGCTGCCAGGGTGTTGCAGCGCATGCCACAGTCGTTTGATGCGGGGCGCGCGGTAGCGCCCGTAGCCTGCAAAGACTTCGTCGCCGCCTTCGCCCGACAGCACCACTTTGACGTCCTCGCTGGCGCGCCGGGCGAGCAGCCAGGTGGGCAGATTGGCGTAGTCGGCCATCAGTTCGCCGGAGACGGCGATGGTGTCGGGCAACACCGCCAGCAGCTCGCGCTCGCTGAGTGCCAGCTCGGTATGCCGGGTGTGAAACTGTTCGGCAATGCGGCGCGCCGTGGCGAGTTCGTTATTCACCGCCGCGCCGGGAAACCCCACCGAATAAGTATGCAGCGGCTGGTCGCTGTAACGGCGGATCAGCGCCACCAGCGTGGAAGAATCCACGCCGCCGGAGAGGAACACGCCAAACGGCACGTCGGCGCGCAAATGCTGCTGCACCACGGTCGCCATCAGATCGTCGAAACGGCGTGCCGCCTCCGCGTGGGAAATTTCCAGCGGCTCGACATCGCTTAATTGCCAGTAGCGGTTGCGCGAGGCAATGCGGCCGTCGCGCACTTCCACCAGCTCGCCGGGCAATACTTTTTCGACGCCGGCGACGATGCTGCGCGCACCGCTGATGAAATTGCTCTGGAAATATTGCAGCAGCGCGTCGGGCTCGATGCGTGCGGGTTCGCCTGCCGGCAACAGCGATTTGATTTCGGAGGCAAACACGACACCCGCACTATCCGCCCTGATGAACAGCGGCTTGATGCCGAGCCGGTCGCGCGCCAGCAACAGGCGGTCGCGGGTCACGTCATACAGCGCAAAGGCAAACATGCCGAACAGGTGGCGGACAAAATCATCGCCGTACTCGCGGTAGGCGTGGAGGATGGTTTCGCAGTCGGAGTGCGTGCTGAATACATGGCCGCGCGCTTCCAGCGTGGCGCGCAACTCGATGTGGTTGTAGATTTCGCCGTTGGCCACCACGCACAGCTGGCGATCCCGGGTATACAGCGGCTGGTTGCCGCCAGCCAGATCGATGATGGACAGCCGGGTGTGCACCAGGCCCAGCCTGGCGGTCTGGTGATAGCCGGTCGCATCCGGTCCGCGGTGGTGCAGCGCGGCAGCCAATTGCGTGAGCGCGGCTTGCGGCACCGCTGCCGATACCGAATAAATGCCCGCAATGCCGCACATCAGCGCAACGCCGTCAGCAGGTGTTGATACAGCGCAGTATATTCGCCCACGATTCTGGCCTCCGAAAACTGCTGCTCCAGCTTATGGCGCGCTTGCACGACCAGCCTGGCGCAAGTGGTTTCCTCCCCGATCAGCGCGCGGATCGCGCCGGCCAAGGCATTCGCATCCGCCAGCGGGGTGAGCACGCCGTCCACGCCATCCTCGATCAGTTCCTGCGCGCCCTGGCTGCACGTGGACACCACCGCCACGCCCTGTGCCCAGGCTTCCAGGATCACGTTGCCCAGCGGCTCATGCCGCGATGGGCAGACGAACACATCAGCGCTGCGATATACCGGCGCGGGGTCGGCCTGCCAGCCCAGCCAGTGTACGCGGTCACTGATGCCCAGCTGCGCCGCGTGCTGGTGCAGTGCAGCGCGCAACGGGCCGTCGCCCGCAATCGCCAGGTGCAATGGGCGGCCTGCCAGCTGCGCAGGCAGCAGATGAAAAGCGTCGAGCAAATCCGCCATGCCTTTGTTCGGATGCAAACGCCCTACCGCCGACACGACCCAGGCAGCGTGCGGCAAGCCCAGCGTGCGGCGGTGTATAGCCTGCTCCGCAATACTGAGCGGCGCGCCCGGTTCGACGAAATTGCCGATATGGAACACCCGTTTCGCAGGCAGTCCATGCTGGACAAGGTAATCGCAAATGCCGCGCGTATTCCCTACCCAGGCGTGGGCGTGGCGGTAGCCTTTGAGGTCGTAATAACCGCCCAGACGCGCCACGTGCACCGGCTTTTTCCCGAGCTTGAAATGGGTGAGGCGCGTGGCTCGCCCCATGTAGGTCTGCACGATGTCAGCGCCTTCGGCGCGGGCAGTCATGCCGATTTTCCAGCGTGAAGCCAAGTCCCACACACTGCGCAGCGGCAGATGCCGCTGTTCTACGCTGGCATTCAGTTCGGCATTGATCGCACTGCCCGGCGGCGTGATGCTGGTGACACGCTCGCCACGCTGCGCCAGCGCGTTCACCAGGCGCGCATAGAAACGCTCGGCGCCGCCGGATTGCTTGCTGCCGATAATGTGCAGGGAATGGATGTTCATGGCGAGTTCAGCAGATCGTTCAATTGTTCGGCTACCCGTGCCACATCGAGCCGGGCAAGGTCGTTGCCCGGCGCAATCAGCCAGCGCGCACGGGCGCCCCAGGGATGATAGCGCAGCGGATCGCCGGGACCGAATACGGTGAGCGTGGGCGTGCCGACCGCGCTGGCGAGGTGGCCAAGGCCGGAGTCATTCCCCACAAACACCGTTGCGCGTTGCAACACGGCAGCGGCCTCCAGCAGACTGCTCTTACCCGTTAGATCGAGGCAGGGCAAGGACAGCGTGCGGACGATGTCTGCCACGCGTGCGCTGTCGGCGGCGCTACCCAGAAAAATCACGGCGTCGAATTGTCCGGCGCAGTGCTGCGCCAGCTCGGCAAAGTGCCGCGCAGGCCAGATTTTGCCTTCCCAGTTGGCGCCCGGCCCCAGTGCCAGCCAGCGCTTGCCGGGCAGCACTTGCAGCCAGGCTGCCACGCGGGCATGGATCGCCGGCGCTATCCATAACTCAGCCGGCGGTGGCTGGGTGGGGCCCAGCAGCGGCGCAATGGCCATGAAATGCCGCACCACGCTGTGGCGTTCGGGCGGGTGCTGTCTGACTTTATGCAAGCGCCGTCTGGCCCGTAGCAGCCAGCCCAGGCCATCGGTGCGCAGGTCCACGATGAGGTCGTAGCGCTTGCGTCGCAGTTGCCTGACAAAGGCCAGCTTGTCGCGCCAGCGCGCATTTTTGTGCTTGAGGATAATCTCGTCCAGTGCATCGAAGTGTTCGAACAGTGCAGCCGAACGCGCATCGGCAACGATGTCAAAACGCGCCTGGGGATAGCGTGCGCGCAATGCCGCCAGCACCGGGGTGGTCATGACCGCGTCACCGATGTTGCTCAGGGTGACAAACAGAATGTGGCGCGGATCAGGCATGGGGAAGCGCCTTAAGGAGCCTGCCGGACCTAAAGGAAATCTGCTGCAAATCCGCCTGGCCGGTGCATATTTCACCGCTTTTTTGGTCAATAGAACGACTATTGACCTGCAAAACCGGCAAAATCTGCCCTCGCCCAGCCGAATTTTGCGAGCATCCGCTGTGCGGATTGCCTGCGTGAATCTTTTCGCTGCGATTCTTCAAGTCCGACAGGCTCCTAGGATTCTGGCCGGCACCCGGACGATGGCCTGCGCCGGCGGCACTGTGAGCAATGCCAGCACCTGCGCCGGGTGCACCTCGCGCATGCACGAGTGATGCGCGCAATGCTTGCGATAGCAATTGCTGCACGGCAAGTCGGCCTGAATGGCGATGACCTGGTCGCCCAGCGGTTTGACGCGGGTAGGATCGGTAGGACCGCAAATCACCACTTGCGGACGTTCGCTGCAGGCAGCCAGATGCGAGGTGCCGGTGTCATTGCCGACGATGTAGCGGGCGTGCTCAGCCAGCGGAATGATGTCCAGCATTTCGGTGGCGCCGCACAGATTCACTGCCGTCGCGCCAATGCGGCTGGCGATGGTATTGCCCAGTTCGACTTCATCCGGGCCGCCTGCGATGACAACGTGCCTGACCAGTCCCTCCGCCAGCAGCAAGCGGCCCAACTCGGCGTAGTTTTGCTCTCCCCAGCGTTTCAGGTAACCGCGCGGATGGCAACCAGGGAACAGCAGCGCGTAGCTTCCATCTGCGATGCCGTGTTGGGTAAGCAGATGTTGCACACGCTCACGGTTGCGTTCCGGCACCGCCAGCACCGGATGGCTGGTAGTTGCGGGAATGCCTGCCAGCTTCAGCGCGGCGCGCATGCGCAACACCGGGTTGATGTCCAGCGGCAGATCGTCCGGCCCGATGGTGTATGGCCAGAAGCCATGATTGCCGACACGATGGCGGATACCCTTACCGGTGAGTTGCAACGCGCCAAGCAATAAACGGCTGCGGTCGCTGGTCTGCAGATCGACCACCAGGTCGTAGCGCCCCGCACGTATGCTGCGCAGCCAGTCCAGCATGGCGCCGAGTTTGCCTGATCGGGCACGCGTATCCAGCGCAATGATTTTGGCAAAGCGCGTGTCGGCGGCAAACAGCTTCTGATTAGCCGGCAGAGTATTTAGATGTATCTCGGCATGGGGAAAGGCGCGGCGGATGTCTTCAAACAATGCGCTGGCCATCACCAGATCGCCGAGTGCACTCCATTTGATGACCAGAATGCGCCGGATGGATGAATCAGCTGGCAGACTGACGGGCGTCGCCGACAACTGACGTCAGTCCGCCTTGATGGCCGAGGCGAAGCTGTCCAGCATGGGCCGGATTTCCGCGCGCTTCAACTTGAGCGATGCCTGATTGACCACCAGGCGCGAGCTGATGTCCATGATCTCTTCCACAGCCACGAGACCGTTGGCCTTGAGGGTACTGCCGCTGCTCACCAGGTCCACAATCACGTCGGCGAGCTTGACCAGCGGTGCCAGTTCCATCGAGCCATACAGCTTGATGAGGTCGACATGCATCCCCTTGGCGGCGAAGTATTCGCGTGCTGTCTTGAGGTACTTGGTGGCCACGCGCAGACGCGCACCCTGATGCACGGCCTGTTCGTAGTCGAAGGCCGGGTGTGCCGCCACCATCATCTTGCAGCGTGCGATGTTCAGATCCAGCGGCTGGTACATGCCCTCGCCGCCGTGTTCGATCAACACGTCCTTGCCTGCCACACCCATATCTGCCGCGCCATATTGCACGTAGGTGGGCACGTCGGTGGCACGGATGATGATGAGGCGCACACCGGGCTGGTTGGTGGCGATAATCAGCTTGCGCGATTTTTCCGGATCCTCGCGCGGGACGATGCCTGCGGCTTCAAGCAACGGCAGGGTTTCCTGGAAGATGCGGCCTTTGGACAGAGCTATGGTAATCATGGGTACCTCAGGTCATTTTACGCGGCGAATGCGCGCGCCCAATTGTGCGAATTTTTCCTCGATGCATTCGTAGCCGCGATCGATATGGTAAATACGTTCGATGATGGTTTCACCCTCAGCCACCAGGGCTGCCAGCACTAATGACGCCGAAGCGCGCAGATCGGTAGCCATGACCACCGCGCCTTCCAGCTTGTCCACGCCGCGTACCAGGGCAGTGTTACCTTCCACAGAGATATCGGCGCCCAGGCGCTGCATCTCCTGCACGTGCATGAAGCGGTTTTCGAAAATGGTTTCGGTGACCGTGCCCACGCCTTCGGCAATACAGTTGAGCGCCATGAACTGTGCCTGCATGTCGGTAGGGAATGCCGGATAAGGCGCAGTTTTGAGGTTCACCGCCTTGGGGCGGGCGTGCATTTCCAGGCTGATCCAGTCGTTACCCACATCGATATGAGCACCGGCTTCGCGCAGCTTGTCCAGCACCGATTCGATAATATCGGCGCGTGTATTCAGCACCCTGACCTGCCCCTGCGTGATCGCGGCGGCCACCAGGTAGGTGCCGGTTTCAATCCGGTCCGGCATGATTTTATGGGTTGCGCCGTGCAGCCTGTCCACACCATGAATGAAGATGACATCGCTACCCGCGCCTTCGATTCTGGCACCCATGGCAATCAGGCAATTGGCCAGATCCACCACCTCCGGCTCGCGCGCCGCATTTTCCAGCACGGTCATGCCATCGGCCAGGGTGGCCGCCATCATCAGGTTTTCGGTGCCGGTCACGGTCACGGTATCCATGAAAATGCGCGCCCCCTGGAGGCGGCTGGCCTTGGCGTGTATATAGCCGTGCTCGATGTGGATTTCCGCCCCCATCGCCTGCAAGCCCTTGATGTGCAGGTCCACCGGACGCGAACCAATGGCGCAGCCGCCGGGCAGCGACACCCTGGCTTCGCCATAGCGCGCGAGGATGGGGCCGAGCACCAGAATCGAGGCGCGCATGGTTTTGACCAGCTCATAGGGCGCTTCGAGCCGGTCCAGATGCGCAGCCTGTAACTCCACGCCGCCCTGGTCGTCGAGCGAGACCTGCATGCCGATATGACCCAGCAGGGTCAGGCTGGTGCTGATGTCCTTGAGTTTGGGCAGGTTTTCCAGGCGCAGAATGTCGGCGCTGAGCAAACCGGCGCAGAGTATCGGCAGCGCGGCATTTTTGGCACCCGAGATGCGCACTTCTCCGGACAGTCGCACGCCGCCCTGTATTGCCAGTTTATCCATCAGCTATTCCCTGCCGCCCATTCTTCCGGGGTCAGGGTTTTCATGGAGAGCGCGTGAATTTCCGCCTTCATGCGATCGCCCAGGGCGCGGTACACGATCTGGTGCTGCTGCACACGATTTTTGCCGCGAAATTCGGCGCTGACGATGAGCGCTTCAAAGTGCTGACCATCGCCGGCCACGCGCACGAGTTCGCAGGGCATGCCCTGCTCGATGTATTGCTGGATGTTTTCGGGAGTAACCATGTATGTTAATGCCGGAGTTTGTAGCCGCTTTTGAGCAGAATCAGTGTGAGTGCGGATAATGCCACAAAGCACACCCCCACGACCAGCAGGCTCAATTGCGGTGCCACGTCGGCGACGCCGAAGAAACCGTAGCGGAACCCGTCTATCATGTAGAAAACCGGGTTAAAACGCGACACTGCCTGCCAGAACGCGGGCAACGAGTGGATGGAGTAGAACACGCCCGAGAGAAACGTCAGCGGCATGATGAGGAAATTCTGAAACGCGGCCAGCTGGTCGAATTTTTCTGCCCAGATGCCGGCGATGATTCCCAGCGTGCCGAGCATGCCCGTGCCCAAAAACGCAAAAACAATCAGCCACAGCGGATGCAGAATGGTGAGCCGGGTAAACACCAGCGTCACTACAAATACGCCCAGTCCGACCACCACACCACGCGCCACCGAGGCGAGCAGATAGGCGGAAAAAAATTCCAGATAGGACAGCGGCGGCAACAGCATGAAGACGATATTGCCGGTAATCTTGGACTGAATCAGGCTGGACGAACTGTTGGCAAAGGCATTCTGCAGCATCGACATCATTACCAGGCCGGGTACCAGAAACGCAGTGTAGCGAACGCCCAGATAGACCTGCACGTGCGCTTCCAGCACGTGTGAAAAAATCAGCAGGTAGAGCAGCGCGGTAATCACCGGCGCCAGCACCGTCTGGAACGACACTTTCCAGAAGCGCAGCAGCTCCTTGTACAGCAGCGTGTAGAAGCCGATCATCAGGATGCCCCCATGACCTGGACGAAGACATCTTCCAGATCGGGCTGGGTGAGTTCCATATCCTGAATGCAGACACCCGCCTCGCGCAACTGGGCCAGCACGCCTTCCATATCTGCGTAATGATCCAGCGCCAGCACATGCAAACCATCAATATGGCTGACCACGCGCGCGGCCAGTCCGGCAGGCAGGGTGTCGGGCGTAATCCTCAGGCACAGATGGCGCTCGGCAATGCTTTTGAGCAGGTTGGCGGTACTGTCCAGCGCCACGACACGCCCCTGCTTGAGCATGGCGACACGATTGCACAGGGCTTGCGCCTCTTCCAGATAATGCGTGGTGAGGACGATGGTGTGGCCGCCCTCATTGAGCTTGCGGATGAATGCCCACAGCGACTGACGCAATTCCACGTCCACTCCGGCGGTAGGCTCGTCGAGGATGATCACCGGCGGCTTGTGCACCAGCGCCTGGGCTACCAGCACGCGCCGTTTCATGCCGCCGGAGAGGGTACGCATGTTGCGGTCAGCCTTGTCGAGCAGATCGAGATTGGCCATGACCTCGTCGATCCAGTCGTCGTTGCGGCGCAGGCCAAAATAGCCGGATTGAATGCGCAGCCCTTCGCGCACGGTGAAAAACGGGTCGTACACCAGTTCCTGCGGCACCACGCCGAGCGCCTTGCGCGTGGCGCGGTAGTCGCGCACCACGTCGTGCCCCATCACTGCCGCGCTGCCGCTGCTGGCGCGGGTGAGTCCGGCGAGTATGCTGATGAGCGTGGTTTTGCCCGCACCGTTAGGACCCAGCAGTGCAAAAAACTCGCCCTGCTGCACCTCCAGATCAACCCCCTGCAACGCATGCAGGCTGCCGAAATGCTTGTGCAGATGGCGCACCAGAATGGCAGGCGTGGCGCCCATTTATTGCGGAAGCAGATCCAGCACGCCATAAAGCGTGGCGAGGCTTTTCAGATTGGCCGGCAGATTGATGCAACGCAGTGCAACCCCGGCGCGTTCGGCCTCACGCCGGCATTCAATCATCAGACCAAGCACAGCCGAGTCCATCTCATTCACCTGGTGAAAATCGATGATGCGCGCACCCTGCCTGATGGCATCGGTGCAGGTCTTGAGCACGCCGGCGGCGGTAGACATGGTCACCGTCGCACCGACGACGCAGATAGCGTTTTCGGCTGCAGTCATTTGTGTGTGCTATGCGACTTTTTGGTTGGCGCAGCCGCCGGTGCTTCCTGCTGGTTGGCTCCATTCTGCTGATTGCGATTGGCGAGCGTGCGAATCAGTCCATCAATGCCGGACTGGCGGATTTCGCTGCCAAACGAACTGCGATAGTTGGTCACCAGGCTCACGCCATCAATCGCCACATCGTAGACTTTCCAGCCGAAAGGTGTTTTTTCCATGCTGTAGTCGATCGGAATGGGCTGTGCGCCGGGCTGCTTTACCTGGGTCTGCACGGTCACGTCGGTCGCACCTGGCGTCATGCTGAACGGTTTGAATTCGATTGTCTGGTTATTGAAAGCAGTCAGCGAGCTGGCATAGGTACGCACCAGCAGGGTACGAAATTCCTGAATCAGCGACTGGCGCTGGGCTGGCGTGGCGCGCGGCCAATACTTGCCCACCGCAAGCATGGTCATATGGTTGAAGTCGAAATTGGGCAGGATCTTGGCGTCCACCAGTTCGTATACCTTGTGGGAGTCACCGGATTGAATGTCCTTGTCCTTTTTAAGGATGGCAACCACTTCCTGGGTAGTGGTCCTGACCAGCACATCGGGCGCCACATCGGCGGCCGCAGCCTGTCCCTGTGCGACAACCAGCAGGGTCAGCGCAGCCAGGCTGGCGAGCAGCCATTTTGTTGCATGCGTGAATGATTTCAACCGGGGTTCATGCGTCATGATTTGTATCGACCTTTAGGGGTTGTTTATTTGAGTTCACCGACAGCGCGGTACATTTGGGCAACATCCATGTTGTAATCGTTCACCGTTTTCAGGTACTCGGCCTGGGTAAGCGCATAGGTTTTCAGTGCCTCGGCGACTTTATCGGCCTGCTCCAGACCGGCGTTGAAATCCGCCAGCGAGGAAATCATCCAGCGCCGCGCCGCCCTGGCGCCCTCGGCCAGATCGCGCTGCGCGTCGTAGTTGGCCCGAACCTGCTGATACGCCGCGGACACCTGGAACGGAATCCCGGCCTGCGCGTACTGGTTTTTATAATTGAGCGCTTCCAGCTCGGCCTGCTCCTGCGCCACCTTGGCCGGTACCACGTCAAATTCCATGTCCCATTTCACCCCGACCACCGGGGTCAGGCCGGCGTTGTTGAAGGGGTCATAGACATAGGGATTGTTGAGGCGATCGCGGCGCGATGCGTAATTTGCCGTGCCTACGATACCCGCATAGACGTCCGGATATTTTTCCGATTTTTTCGCTGCCACCAGCGCACGGCGGGCACGCAGCCCCGCTTCCAGTTGCGCCATTTCCGGGCGATCCAGCAGCGCACGCGACTGCAAATCTGCCAGGTTATCCTTGGGCAACGCCACCGGCGTCAGGCTGTCGTCGGCCACCTGCAGATCGGCATCCATGCCCACGCCGGTGAGCACCTTCAGGCCATCCAGGCTGATTTTTTCGATGGCTTTGGCCTGGCTCATGTATTTGCCCAGCATGCCGCGCGCCGCCTGCAGCGCATACAAATCCGATTGCTTGGATTCGCCATTGTCGTCCTTCAGGTTGTGGCTAACGCGGTTCACCGCACTGTCCAGCCGGCTCTGCACGTCTTCCAGCAGGCGGCGCGAATCCCGCGCGGCAAGATAGCCATAGTAAGCGCGCTTGACGTCCAGCACCGTGTCCGCCTTGCTGATGCGCACATCGCCGCGCTTGACATCGATATTGCCCTGCGCAGCCTCGCTGTAATGCTGGATTTTTCCAAACGTAAACAGCGGCTTGATCAGCGCAACCTGCAACGAGGTCCAGTCGGACAGGCCACCCGGAAACGGACCGTCGGTACGCGGCGTCGTACCGGAGGTGGCGCCGCCCTGATAAAAGCCACCCTTCACCTCGGGTGCCAGCCCCACAAACAGATTGGCGTTAACACGCCAGCCATCCTTGGCCTGGGCTTGTTCGAGCAGGGCGCGCGCCGATTCCACCAGCTGCTCGCGCTCCTTGACCCGCGGATCGGCGTTCAGACTCATTTGCACAGCCTGCTGCAGGTTAACGGTTTGCGCCAAGCCCGTTGTTGGCAACGCAACTACCAGCACCAGCATGAAGCGGGATAATGCACTCATTTTTTTCATTTTCATTGTTGAATTCCTTGTGTTGCGGGAGCGCCTGCCGGGGCAGGTGCCGGGGGTTTGGCCGATCCACCCGCAGCCTTGTCGTAAAGAAATTGGCCAATCAGATTTTCCAGCACCACAGCCGACTGGGTGATCTGGATTTTATCGCCATTGGCCAGTTTTTTGTCACTGCCGCCTGCATCCAGCCCGATGTATTGTTCCCCCAGCAGCCCGGAAGTCAGAATCGCCGCGATGGTGTCCTTGGGGAAAGTGTAGCGTTTGTCCAGACTCAGGGTAACTGTTGCCTCGTAAGTCTTGTCGTCAAACGCGATCTGGCTCACCCGCCCAACCACCACGCCCGCGCTTTTTACCGCTGCACGTGGCTTGAGCCCGCCGATATTGTCGAACTGTGCCGTTACAGTATAGCCGTCGGACATACTAAAACTGCTCATGTTCCCCACCTTGAACGCTAGTACCAGCAAAGCCGCCAGCCCCGCCGCCACAAATACGCCCACCCACAAATCGAGTGCGGTTCTTTCCATTTGCCTATACCCCTTTGAACATGAATGCGGTGAGCACGAAATCCAGCGCCAGAATCGCCAGCGAGGAAGTCACCACCGTACGCGTGGTCGCGCGCGACACGCCCTCTGCCGTGGGCGGCGCGTCGTAACCTTCAAATAACGCAATTGCCGTAACCGCGAAACCAAACACAACACTTTTGATGACGCCGTTAATTACATCGTGGCGCACATCCACCGCCGCCTGCATCTGCGACCAGAATGAGCCCTCGTCAACGCCGATCAGCACCACGCCCACCAGATAGCCGCCGAACACACCCATGGCAGAAAAAATGGCCGCCAGCAGAGGCATCGAGATCACGCCTGCCCAAAAACGCGGCGCCACTACGCGAGCGATGGGATCCACAGCCATCATTTCCAGCGCATTTAATTGTTCAGTCGCTTTCATCAGGCCGATTTCTGCGGTAATCGCGGAGCCGGCGCGACTGGCAAATAACAGTGCCGCCACTACCGGCCCCAGTTCGCGCACCAGTGACAATGCAACCAGTACCCCCAGAGCCTGTTCCGAGCCATAGGTTTTCAAAGTCTCGTAACCCTGCAAGCCCAGCACCATGCCGACGAATAAGCCGGAAACCACTATAATGATGAGCGACAGCACCCCACTGGAATAAATTTCGCGGATAACCAGATTGAAACGTGCAAAGCTCGTTCCCGAGCGCATCAGCGTCAGCGCCAGAAAACGTGATGCATAACCCAAACGCCAGATGCTATCGATGACCCGATGGCCGATTCTGGAAAACAAACGCCCACCCAGACGCATCATTTGTGCGCCCCTAAACCCAGGTCTTTGCCGTAGTCTGCGGCAGGGTAATGGAACGGCACCGGGCCATCCTCCTCGCCATGCACAAACTGGTGCACGAAAGGCAAGCCTGATGCACGAATCTGATCCGGTGTGCCTTCAGCCTCGATCGCCCCCTCGGAGACGAAATAGACATAATCGACAATCTTGAGGGATTCATGCACGTCGTGGGTGACTACAATAGAGGTCAGCCCGAGCGTATCGGTCAACCTGCGGATCAAATTGCCCACCACACCCAGCGAAATCGGATCAAGTCCGGCGAACGGTTCATCGTACATGATCAGCATCGGGTCGAGCGCCACCGCCCGCGCCAGTGCGACGCGCCGTGCCATGCCGCCGGACAGCTCGGCGGGCATCAGCTTGCTGGCACCGCGCAAGCCCACTGCGTGCAGTTTCATCAACACCAGATCACGGATGACGGCTTCAGACAAATCGGTATGTTCACGCATCTGGAAAGCGACGTTGTCGAACACCGACATGTCGGTAAACAGCGCACCAAACTGAAATAGCATGCCCATTTTGCGGCGCAACTGATACAGCGCCTGCTGGTCAAGATCATGCACCAGCTGCCCAGCCACACTCACCTCGCCCTTGCTGGGGCGCAGTTGCCCACCGATCAGTCGTAACAGCGTGGTTTTACCACAACCACTGCCACCCATGATGGCGATCACCTTGCCACGCGGCGCAACAAGATTGATCCCTTGCAGAATCGGGCGCTTGCCATAGGCGAAAGAAAGATTACGAATTTCGACCAGATTATCTGTCGACACGGCTACGCCTTAAATTTAAGTTGAACGGATTTTATAACGGCTGGACGGCGCGAACAATTTAATAACCCAGAATTTCCAGCAATGTGACGGCCTGTTGCAAATCGGCCACAGCCTGCGTCTGACTGATCAGGTAACACGGCGTTCCAGGCGTTTGTACACGTTGCTGAATTTGCGTCGACAGCGCGCGCCAATCCGGCACGGCGGGCAGCCACATACAAGACGCCTGCAAGGCTGCCGCGGTGTCAGCCAGGCCGGTGCGCGGCGCGAGTATCGCCAGGCGCACGCGATCGGCTTCCGACAAGCTGGCTGGCGTCTCCAGCACAAAACGAAAACGCGGCAGGGTGTCGTCCAGCCACTGCACCAGCGTTGCCTCGGGCTGTTGCGCCCAGGCACTGTAGCCGAGATAACAGCAAGTAAAGAAATTATTGTAGTAAGTAAGCCGCCAGTCCGCCGGAAGATCGTCCGGGTAGAAGTTCCCCGCCCAGTCCTCGTGCTCCCAGCCGCGCGCGCCCACATAACACGTATAGTTTGGCGAATTCGTCATGATACTGGCATTATAACAGCCCCCTGTGACCCGCTCCGGCCATGCAATTCGACCTGTTTTACGAGATTTCCCAGCCACCGCACCTGGCACGCAGCGAGGCGCAGGCATTCGCCGATACCCTGGCCGAAATCGAGCTGGCCGACCGTCTCGGTTTCGGTTGTGCGTGGCTGGTCGAGCATCATTTCATGCGCGGCTACTCGCATTCTTCCAAGCCTGATCTGGTGCTGGCCGCGGCCAGCCAGCGCACCCGGCGCATCCGCCTGGGCTTGAGTGTGGTACCGCTGCCCTACCACCACCCCGTGCATGTTGCCGAGCGCGTTGCCACCCTGGACATCCTCACCGGCGGCCGCCTGGAACTGGGCATCGGACGCGGCTTCTCGCCCCAGGAGTATGGTGTGTTCGGTGCCGCCATGAGCGACAGCCGCAGCCGCACGGCGGAGTCGCTGGCGATCCTGCGCCAGTCATTCTTGCGCCGCCCGGTCACCTTTCATGGCGAACATTATCAACTGGATGCGCTGGATATCCTGCCCTACCCGGTGCAATCCCCGCATCCGCCGCTGTGGACCGCAGCAGTCAGCCCGGACACTTTCACCTGGGCGGCGCAGCAACAGCTCGGAATGCTGGCCGGCCCGTTCAAGCCGTGGATGATGGTGAAACACGACATCCGCAACTATCTCGACAGCGCGGCTGCCGCGCCTGCGCCGCGTGCCGGCATGACCGTCGGCATCGTCTGCCTGCCCGACGGCAAGCGTGCCCGCGAGCTCGCCAAACCGGCGCTGACGTGGTTTTACAATGCGCTCTTCGCGACCACGCTGCCGGTGCTGGAAAAACTCTACCCCAGTTATGAGCACTTTCACGATCTAGGACGCTTTCGCAGCCTGATGAAGCTCGGCATCAATCTCAAGCTGCTGGAAACATTCGGCATGGCCGTCGTGGGCACGCCCGCAGAATGTATCGAGAAACTGCAAAAATATCGTGAGGCCGGGGTGACCAACCTGCTCTGCGCGGTAGGTGCCGGCGCGCTCCCGACCGAGGTCATCCAGGAATCCATGCACTGCATTGCAGAGGACGTCATGCCTGCTTTGCGCATCTGAACGCCATGCGTATATTCATTAGCGGTAGCGCCAGCCACCTTGCCCGCGCCCTGTTGCCGCGCCTGTGCGGTGACCCGGCAATCGAATCGGTGCTCGGCCTGGATATCCGGCCGGGATGGTTTGAGCACCGGAAATATCGCCACGTCCAGGCGGATCTGCGCGATGTCGGTCTCGCCCCGCTGCTGCAAGGCAGCGACGGCCTGGTGCACCTGGCTTTTGTGGTGCTGCGCGGCAAGACCCCGGCGCACGCCATGCGCGCGATCAACCTGGATGCCTCGCAGCGATTGTTTGCTGCGGCCAGCGCGACGGGTGTGGCCCGGCAGGTGCACCTGTCCAGCGCGGCAGTGTACGGCAGCGGCGTGCTGGTCAATGAAGCCGCACCGCTCAAGCCTATCCCGGGGTTTCTGTATGGCGAGCACAAAGCCGAACTGGAACACTGGCTCGCAGCGCACTGTCCGAATGTAGTGCGTCTGCGCCCGCACATCATCCTCGGCGCCCATGCCCAGCCGCTGCTGAAGACTCTGCTGCGTCAGCCGTTCTATGTACGCCTGCCCGATCCGCAGCCGCTGCTGCAATGCGTGCACGAAGACGACGTGGCCGCGGCGATTATGCTGGCGCTGGAGCATCCAGCAAACGGTGCATACAATCTGGCTGCGGACGACAGCTTCAGCTTCCGCGACGCGATTCGCGCACGTAGCCGCGTGGCGGTGCCGATTGCACCAAAACTTGCCGGCGCGGCATTGAATCTTGTCTGGAAATTGACCGGAGCAGGCGGTGAACCCGGCTGGATGGAGGGTGTGCACCGGAGCCTTACATTGGACTGCGGCCGCGCTCGCAATGAACTCGGCTGGCGTCCGCTGCACACCAGCCGGGATATGCTGACGCGCTAAATTAGTCGCGCCGCCAGCTGGTGCCTTGAGCGCCGTCTTCCAGCACGATGCCTGCATCCAGCAATTGCTTGCGAATACGATCTCCCTCGGCAAAGTTTTTCACCTTGCGTGCGCTGGCGCGGTCAGCAATCAGCTGTTCTATCTGTTGTGCCGAATAATCGCTGCCGGCCAGCGTTTGCAGATAGGTCGCCGGGTTGTTTTGCAGCAAACCCAGCACGCCGCCAAGCGCCCGCAGCAGTGCTGCATCCTGCGCCGAACGCGACTTGTTGGTCTCGCCCGCCAGTTCGAACAGCACCGCCATGGCCTCGGCAGTATTGAAGTCGTCGTCCATCGCCGCCTTGAAGCGCGCCGCCTGCGGGTGCGCCCAATCGATCTGGATGTCCAGCGGCGAAATATCCCGCAACGCGGTGTACAGCCGGGTCAGCGACTGCCTGGCGTCATCCAGATGCTGGTCGGAATAATTCAGCGGGCTGCGGTAATGCGCACGCAGGATAAAGAAGCGCACGGTTTCGGCATCGTAGCGGGTCAGCACTTCGCGGATGGTGAAGAAATTGCCCAGCGACTTGGACATCTTTTCGTTATCCACGCGCACAAAACCGTTGTGCATCCAGTAATTCACAAAGGTGCAGCCGTGTGCGCCCTCGGACTGCGCGATCTCGTTTTCATGGTGCGGGAACTGCAAATCCTGCCCGCCGCCGTGGATGTCGAAATGTGCGCCGAAGTAATGCTCGCTCATTGCCGAACATTCGATATGCCAGCCCGGGCGCCCTGCTCCCCACGGCGAATCCCACGCGGGTTCGCCTGCTTTGGCGGCTTTCCACAGCACGAAATCGAGCGGGTCGCGCTTGTTCCTGTCCACCTCGACGCGCTCGCCTGCATGCAATTCGTCCAGCGATTTCCCGGACAACTTGCCGTAACCGGGAAAAGCATGCACGGCATAGTACACATCACCATTGGCGGCAGGATAAGCCAGGCCACGCGCGATCAGGGTTTCGATCATGTGCAGCATGGGCGCGACAAATTCGGTGGCGCGCGGCTCGTGGGTGGGCGGCAGCACGCCCAGCGCAGCGGCGTCCTGGTTCATCGCGGCGATGAAGCGCGCGGTGAGTTCATTGATTGATTCCTTGTTCTCGGCGGCACGCTTGATGATTTTGTCGTCGATGTCAGTCACGTTGCGCACGTACTCGACTGCATAGCCCGACGCGCGCAGCCAGCGCGTCACCATATCGAATACCACCAGCACGCGTGCATGGCCCAGATGGCAATAGTCGTATACCGTCATGCCGCACACATACATGCGCACACGGCCAGGGTTGATCGGAACAAAGACCTGCTTCTCGCGGCCCAGGGAATTGTAGATGGTCAACATGGCATGTTCAGACAAAACGTGCGGGAATAAAGGCAAGACTGCAAGTTACGATTTTGAATCAGTGGGAGTTCTTGCTAGAATTGGCCTCCAGGCTGAGTCCGCCCGAGTATATCATAATGAAGCGCACCCCCATTTTCGTACCGTTGTCTGCATCCTGTTCGGCTTTGCCGATCAGCGTTCATGCCATCAACGCGCTCCATAAACCGTAGCCATATCTTCATCAAGCCGCACCCGTCAAAGATAATACTGGATGCAACAACACGGCCAGTGGAAATCGTAGCCAGAGCAATGCCTAACTCAATCAGGAGATATACCCCATGGTCAAACTGCATACCAACTACGGCGTCATCACGCTCGACCTTTACGCTGACAAGGCGCCCAAAACCGTCGCCAACTTCCTCGACTATGTAAATAGCGGCGCTTATAACAACACCATTTTTCATCGCGTGATTGACGGCTTCATGGTGCAGGGCGGCGGGTTCGAACCCGGCATGAGCCAGAAGCCGACCAATGCCCCGGTTGAAAACGAAGCCGGCAATGGCCTCAAAAACGAGGCCTATACCGTTGCCATGGCGCGCACCGGAGACCCGCACTCAGCCACTGCGCAGTTCTTCATCAATGTCGCCAACAACAGCTTCCTCAATTTCACTTCGGCCACGCCGCAGGGTTTTGGCTACTGCGTATTCGGCAAGGTAGTGGAAGGCCAGGAGGTGGTGGATAAAATCAAGAAAGTCAAAACTGGAAACCGCGCCGGCCATCAGGACGTGCCAGTTGAAGACATCATCATCGAGCGTGCCGAAGTAGCCTGATCCCATGGGCGAGTGCGCTCACAGCCTGTTCATTTCCGACCTGCATCTGTGCGACAGCCGGCCGCAAATCAGCCGGCTGTTTTTTGAATTCCTGGAAACGCACGCGCGTAGCGCCGAAGCTCTGTACATTCTCGGGGATCTGTTCGAGTCCTGGGTGGGCGATGATGAGGACACACCGTTGAGCCGCAGCGTTGCCGATGGATTACGCCGTCTCTCCGACTGTGGCGTAGCGGTGTACTTGATGCACGGCAATCGCGATTTTTTGCTGGCGCAGCAATTTGCCGATGCCAGTGGCGCGCATCTGCTCGCTGATCCCACGCTGCTGGACCTGTACGGTCAGCCGACCTTGCTGATGCATGGCGACACGCTGTGCACCGATGACAAAGCCTATCTGGCCTTCCGCGCGCAGGTGCGCGATGCTGCCTGGCAGACCGGCTTCCTGGCCCTGCCGCTCGCCGTGCGCCGCACCATGGCACAGCAGGCACGCAGCCAGAGCGAACACGACAAACAGGAAAAATCCGCCGCGATCATGGACGTCAATCAGCAGGCTGTGATCGAAATCCTGCGCGAATACGCCTATCCGCGCCTGATTCATGGTCATACCCACCGCCCTGCACACCACGAATTACAGGTGGACGGACATGCCTGCGAGCGCTGGGTATTGCCGGACTGGTACGACAGCGGCAGCTATCTGCGCTGCGATGCAACAGGATGCAGCGCGCATCCGCTCACTTGCCCTGAAGCTGGTCCGCGTTGATCATTTTGTACGTTGGCGGCAACTGGAACAATGCCGCTTGCAATGTCCGCGTGCCATGCGAAACATAGCGGCGGCTGCGGCCATTGGCGTACACCTCTTCAATCGGCAGACCGTATTGCAGGGTGCGCCGAATCTCGAAAACATGTTGTACCAGATCGCATTCGTCACGCATTTCCGGGGGTGTGCGCTGCCAGGTTAGCGCCTCCACCGATGCCAGCGTTTGCCGATAGGTGGCCAGCGCCGACACCACATCCGGCAACAACTTGTCTGCGGCCGTGATCTCCATGCAGGGCTTGCCATTGATGCCAAGGGTGAATTTACGCGTATTGCCCGGCAGCTGTTTGACCTGCTCCTGGATTTTCCAGGGAATGGGTCGCGCCAGCGTCAGCGGATGCGGGTTGTAGCGATACACACTGGCCTCACTCTGCACCACGTTGTAAATGGTGCCCGCGTGGCGATCCATCAAAATGAAATCGTCTGCATCCTTGCCCGAATCCATGCGCATGAAATTCTTGTTCACCAGGATGCGGGTGGGATAAGCCGCCGTACCGGGATCATGATCGAGATAGTCAAGCTCGGTCATGCTCTCGGCAAACCCCAATATTGGCCATAGCAGAACCAGCCAGAGCAATTTTTTAGTCAGGCTGTTCATAACGCGTCCAATCCTCTTGCCAGATCAGCCTGAATGTCACGCACCGATTCCAGTCCGACGGCCACGCGCAACAGGCCGTCACCGATACTGGCCGCGCCACGCTGTTCCGCGGTCAATCGGCCATGGGTCGTCGTAGCAGGATGCGTGATGGTGGTTTTAGCATCGCCCAGGTTTGCGGTGATCGAGATCATGCGGGTTGCGTCCACCACTTTCCATGCCGCTTCCTTGCCGCCTTTCACATCGAACGCAACAATGCCGCCGCCGCTGCGCTGCTGACGCATGGCAAGCGCATGCTGCGGGTGCGATGGCAGGCCCGGATAATATACCCGCTCCACGCCAGGATGCTGCTCCAGCCAGGTCGCCAGTTGCAGCGCCGAGGCCGAATGCGCGTCCATGCGCAACTTGAGCGTTTCCAGCCCCTTCAGGAACACCCAGGCATTGAATGCACTGAGGGTGGGGCCGGCGGTACGCAAAAAGGTGAATACGCCCTCCATCAGCTCCTTGCTGCCCAGCACCGCCCCTCCCAGCACCCTGCCCTGGCCGTCCAGATATTTGGTGGCGGAATGAATCACGATATCCGCGCCCAATTCCAGCGGGCGTTGCAGCGCCGGTGAGCAGAAGCAGTTGTCTACTGCAAGCCTGGCGCCGCTTTCCCCGGCCAGGGCGGCGAGCGCGCCGATGTCGCTGACTTCGGTCAGCGGATTGGAAGGCGATTCAACGAAAAACAGCTTGGTGTTGGGGCGTAGCGCGCGGCGCCATTCGTCCACATCCGTCGCCGACACCAGCGTGGTCTCGACCCCAAAGCGCGCCATGATGTTATTGAACAATTGCACTGTGGCGCCAAAGATGGAACGCGAGGCAACGATATGATCGCCAGCCGACAGCAGCCCCATCACCGTAGCCAGGATCGCGGACATGCCGGAGGCCGTGGCAACACAGCGCTCTGCGCCCTCCAACGCGGCCAGGCGCTGTTCGAACATGGTCACGGTGGGGTTGGTGAAACGCGCGTAGATATTGCCCGGTTCCTCGCCTTTGAAACGCGCCGCGGCCTGTGCTGCACTGTTGAACACGAAGCTGGAAGTGAGGAACAGCGCCTCGCTGTGCTCGTTGAACTGGCTGCGCACTGTACCGGCACGCACCCCCAGGGTTTCGATGTCGTATTGATCGTTGTCGTGATTCATGTCCACTCCAAAATAAAAAGCCCGTTCAGCAGGAAAGCTGGAACGGGCCGTTCCGCTTTAGCTGAATTTATTAAGCGCCCGCAAGCTGTATCAAATCGGCGCATATTCAATTTATATCTGCAAAGCCTGGCTGTCAACTACCGTGCCCGCCAGCAACCAGATTAAGGTCGAGTTGCAAGGTATCCATACCGTTACCGTCTTTCTTGCCTGGATTGCAACGCAGGGACTCGATCAGCGCCAGATATTCCTGGGTGATATCGCCGGTCACGTATTCGCCGTTGAAACAGGATGCGTCGAAGTGCTGCAAGGCCGGGTTGAGCTCGCGCACAGCCTCGATCAGCGCCTCAATGTCCTGATAAATCAGCGCATCTGCGCCGATTTCGCGTGCGATTTCCGCGTCGTTGCGGCCGGTGGCGAGCAACTCCTGACGCGTCGGCATATCGATGCCGTACACGTTGGGGAAACGCACCGGCGGCGCGGCGGAAGCAAAGAATACCTGACGCGCGCCGGCATCGCGTGCCATCTGCACAATCTCGCGGCTGGTGGTGCCGCGCACGATGGAATCGTCCACCAACAGCACGTTCTTGCCTTTGAATTCGATGCCGATGGCATTGAGCTTCTGGCGCACTGATTTCTTGCGCATGGCCTGCCCCGGCATGATGAACGTGCGACCAATGTAGCGATTCTTGATAAACCCTTCGCGATATGCCAAACCCAGCTGATTCGCCAGTTGCAGGGCGCTGGGACGACTGGTATCGGGAATCGGAATGACCACGTCAATGTGCAGGTGGCTCCAGTCACGGCGAATCTTTTCCGCCAGGCTCTCGCCCATGCGCAGGCGGCTCTCGTAGACGGACACGCCATCGATCACCGAATCCGGGCGCGCCAAGTAAACGTATTCGAAAATGCACGGATAGTATTTGGTCTGTTGAGCGCACTGCATGCTGTGAAACTGCCCGGCTGCGTCAATATAGATCGCTTCGCCGGGCGCCACGTCGCGCATGATCTTGAAATCCAGCGCGTCGATCGCCACGCTTTCCGAGGCCACCATGTATTCGATGCCTTCCGCGCTCTGACGGCTGCCGATGATCAGCGGGCGGATGCCGTAAGTGTCACGAAACGCCAGCAGGCCATGCCCGGCGATCATCGCCACCACGGCATAGGCGCCCTTGCAGCGGCGATGCACACCTGATACCGCCTTGAAAATACGCTCCGGGCTCAGGCGCTGGCTGTTGCCCACCTCGACCAGTTCGTGCGCCAGCACATTCAGCAGCACCTCCGAATCGGAACTGGTATTGACGTGGCGCAGATCGAGACGGAACAGGTCTTCCTTGAGCTGATCCACATTGGTGAGATTGCCATTGTGGCCAAGCACGATGCCATACGGCGAATTGACATAAAACGGCTGCGCTTCTGCGCTGCTGGCGGCATCGCCGGCAGTCGGATAACGCACATGACCGATGCCGGCATTGCCCAGCAGATTGCGCATGTCACGGGTACGGAATACATCGCGCACCAGCCCGTTGGCCTTGTGCATATGGAAAGTGTTGCCTTCTGCGGTAACAATGCCTGCCGCATCCTGGCCACGGTGCTGCAACACCAGCAGGCCATCGTAGAGCAGCTGGTTGACGGGATTATGGGAAACGATGCCGAGTATGCCGCACATGATAATTACCTGTAATGAATATGATTGGCCAGATCAATCGGCAACCACGGTTTAACCATAATGGCCAGGGGTTCAAACACCCCGGAAAGCGATGACTGTCGCCACGCCTGGGTTTTCGGCAGCTGGGTCAGCCCGGCCAGCAACACCAGGATGGTCACAATCACCATGCCACGTAAAAAGCCGAACACCACACCCAGCATGCGATCCACCGCACCCAAGCCGAGCGCTTTCAATGATTCGGACAACAGCAGGCTCAATAACATTGCCAGCGCCATCACCACGATGAATACCAGGATAAATCCGGCCAGGTAACGTAACGCCGGGTTGCCTATAAAATCCGGCATCACGCCAGCGGCGCTGCTGGCGAATGTTTTTGCTACAACAAAGGCCAGTACCCAGGCTGCCAGCGACAGTATCTCCTTGACTGCACCCCGCATCAGTCCAAGCAGTACTGACAGAGTGACGATGCCGATTACAACATAATCGAAACCGGTCACGGCTTGTCTATGCCCACCACTTTGGCTTGCACTCCGAGCAGCGCAATGCTGGCCTGGGTGCGATCCGCTTGCTCGCGGGTTTTGAATGGTCCCGCGCGTACTCTGGTTGCGCCACTCGGTAGCGTTTCAGTATAAGTATGAATCCCTCCCGCCAACAGCTTGTCGCGCAGTTGGCGCACATTTTCAGCATTGCTGAATGCCCCCAGCTGGACAACAAAATGGGTGGGGGGGGTGGATTTTTCAAGCGCCGTTTCGGCTGATTTGTGAGCAGCTTCGGCTTTTGGCAAAGGCTTTTCCGCGACTTTGCCGGCGGCCTGCTCCGGCTTGTGTGCAGCAACGGGTTTGGGTACAACCTGCTTGTGCTGGGTATCGGCGCCTGCAGCTGTCCTGGATTGGGTGGCGGTCGGTTCAGTCTGGCCGACAGCCTCCGCAGGGGATGGCGTGTCAGGTTTATCTGCTGCAATCGGCTCTGGTTGCGGAACGGCTACCGGGGCAGGCGGTGCGCTGGCCGCCACCTGCGGCGCGGCGGCCAGTGGCGCTGTTGTTTGCGAAGGAATGCGGATTTCAATATCGCGATCCAGCGGACGCGGCTGCTTGTCAAGCAACATGGGCAGAACGATCGCCGCCAGCAACAGCAGCGTAGCTGCGCCAAGCAAGCGGCGGCGCGCCCGGCGGCGCATCCGCAGTTGTTCTTCAGAAGTGGCTTGAATGGCCATGATGCAATATTTTCCTGTTTATCCGCCGGTAAGCTGCAACACGCGCGCGACAGTGTAGAAGGAACCAAAGACGCAGATTCTATCATTTTCGCGGGCCCGTTCACAGGCAAGCCGCCACGCCTCTGCCACACTATCGCTGCACGTTATCGGTGCGCTGACGCCTGCTTCATGCAGCGCATCGTGAAGCACCTGTGCAGTAGCGCCACGCGCCACATCCAGGCTGGCCAGCAGCCATTCGTCTACCTCGTGCTGCATGGCCTGCACCACACCGGCGATATCCTTGTCTGCCAGCATCGCACACAGTGCCAGCGTTTTGCCGCTGCCGGGTCGGGCTTGCAAATTAGCTGCCAGCGCACGAGCGGCATGGGGATTGTGCGCCACATCGAGCACCACTTCGGGCTGCCCCGGCAATACCTGGAAGCGCCCCGCCGCGTGCGTCGTCTGCAAGCCCAGGCGAATCGCCGCCTCGGTCACCGGCAGGCGCTCGTGGAGGGTTTCCAGCGCAGCAATCGCGCAGGCGGCATTGTTGAATTGATACCGACCCGGCATGACTGGGTTGGGTAAATTCCGGTATTCATGCTGCCCGCTGTAATGCCAGTCGCTTGCTTCTGGCGCAACGCTGAACGCTTCAGCCATGACGCGCAAATCCGCGCCGATGTTAGCGGCATGTTGCAACAACGATTGCGGCGGGTGGTCATCTCCACAAATTGCCGGACGTCCGGCGCGAAAAATACCGGCTTTTTCAAACCCGATTTTCTCGCGCGTATCGCCCAGATAATCGGTGTGATCGATGTCCACGCTGGTGACAATCGCGCATTCCGGGTCGAACGCATTGACTGCATCCAGCCGCCCGCCCAGTCCTACCTCCAGCACCGCCACATCGACTTCGGCACGGGCAAACAGCCACACGGCGGCCAGCGTGCCAAACTCGAAATAACTCAGCGACACCGGACCGCGTGCGGTCTCGACTGCAGAAAAAGCCGCGCACAGCGCTGCGTCATCCACTTCGCGATTATCGATGCGCACACGCTCGTTATAGCGCAGCAGATGCGGCGAGGTGTACAGTCCCACCCGATACCCTGCTGCCGTGAGCATGGCTTCCAGATAGGCGCAAGTCGATCCTTTGCCGTTGGTACCCCCGACGATGATGACAGGCAAGGACGGTGCGAGCTGCAGCGCGGTCTTGACCGCGTGGACACGCGCCAGTCCCAGTTCGATGGTTTTGTGATGCAGGGACTCAAGGTGGCCAAGCCAGTCCGCCAGATTGACCGGATGATGCTCCGCCATTCAGGCAGCAGCAGGCAGCCGCAGCATCATGGTGAGCAGGCTGGCCAGCCGCTCGCGCATTTCGCGGCGGTCAATAATCAGGTCAATCGCACCGTGCTGCTGCAGGAACTCGGAACGCTGGAAGCCCTCCGGCAGGGTTTCCCGCACCGTCTGCTCAATCACACGCGGCCCGGCAAAGCCAATCAGGGCTTTCGGCTCAGCGATGATGATATCTCCAAGCATGGCAAAGCTGGCCGACACCCCACCCATGGTTGGATCGGTCAGCACCGAAATGAACGGTAATTTCGCCTCGGCCAGCCTGGTAAGCGCCGCGCTGGTCTTGGCCATCTGCATCAGCGAGAACAGCCCCTCCTGCATGCGCGCTCCGCCGCTGGCGGCATAACAGACGAACGGCAACTTGTGCTCCACACACGCTTCGACACCGCGCACAAAACGCTCGCCCACCACCGCGCCCATGGAGCCGCCCATGAACTTGAATTCAAACGCCGCCACCACCACCGGTACCGTCAGCACGCTGCCCTGTATGACAATCAGCGCGTCTTTTTCCTCGGTGGCGCGCTGGGCCTCGGTCAAACGATCGATGTAGCGCTTGCTGTCCTTGAATTTCAGCGTATCCAGCGGTGTCACCTCGGCGCCGATCTCGTGCCGCCCCTCCGCATCCAGCAACATCTCCAGCCGGGCACGCGCATCAATACGATGATGGTGGCCACACTTGGGGCAGACTTCCAGATTGTTTTCCAGATCAGCGCGGTACAGCACCGTTTCACACGCCGGACACTTGCTCCACAACCCTTCCGGCATGACTTTCTTGACCGCACCATCGGCTTCTCTGCGATTAATCTTGGGGCGCAGGATTTTCTGGAACCAGCTCATGGGATTTCCTTATTGTGCGTCCATCGCAGCGCGGATGCCGCGCACGAAGGTACCGAGATTTTCAATAACTTGCTCGCGCGGGGAATTTTCTATTTCCTGCACGATACGGCTGCCAATCACCACGGCATCGGCAAACTGGGCGATAGCGTGGGCGGTTTCACCATCACGAACACCGAATCCCACACCCACCGGCAGTCCACAATGCTCTCGGATGGCGGGAATATGCGACGCTACCTCGGCCAGATCCAGACTGGCCGAACCGGTCACTCCCTTGAGCGAAACGTAATACACAAAACCGCTGGCCTTCTGCGCCACCACGTTGATGCGCGCCTCCGGCGTGGTCGGCGAGAGCAGAAAAATCATGTCCACGCCACGGGCGGCAAACACATCGGCTACACCCGTGCTTTCCTCGGGCGGAATATCCACCGTCAACACACCGTCCACGCCGGCAGCTGCAGCGTTGCGGGCAAATGTCTCATACCCCATGTGCTCCACCGGATTGGCGTAGCCCATCAGCACAATAGGCGTGACGGCATTGGTTTTACGGAATTCCGCCACCATCGCCAGCACATCCTTCAACCCGACATGGTGCTTCAGCGCACGCTCGGACGCGCGCTGGATGGTCGGTCCATCCGCCATCGGGTCGGAAAACGGCACCCCCAGCTCGATGATGTCCGCCCCGGCCGCCGCCAGTGCATGCAGAATCGGCACCGTGAGCTGCGGGTCAGGGTCGCCAGCTGTGACGAAAGGAATCAGCGCGGTTTTGTGTTGCGCTTTGAGTTGCTCAAAAATGGATGAAATACGAGACATAAAAATTTCCAGCTTGTTTTATAGTTCGATACCGGACAAACGCGCCACGGTATTGATGTCCTTATCCCCGCGCCCGGACAGGTTGACCAGCAGCACCTGATCCTTGCTCATGCCAGGCGCAATCTTGGCCGCGTGAGCGAGTGCATGGCTGGATTCCAGCGCCGGGATGATGCCTTCAAACCGGCATAAATCATGGAAGGCACGCAGGGCTTCGTCGTCGTTGATGGCAACGTACTCGGCGCGGCCGCTGTCTTTGAGCCAGGCGTGTTCGGGGCCGACGCCGGGGTAGTCAAGGCCGGCGGAGATGGAGTGGGTTTCGATGATCTGGCCGTTTTCGTCCTGCATCAGATAGCTGCGGAAGCCGTGCAGCACGCCGGGAGTACCGGCAGACAGGGGCGCTGCGTGGCGGCCTGTGGCAACACCGTCACCGCCGGCTTCGACGCCGATCAGACGCACCTTTTCATATTCGATATAAGGATGGAAAATGCCGATGGCGTTGGAGCCGCCGCCGACGCAGGCGATGATTGCATCGGGCTGGCGCCCAATCATGTCAGGCATCTGGGTTAGGCATTCATCACCAATGACCGACTGGAAATCGCGCACCAGCATGGGGTAAGGGTGCGGACCGGCGGCAGTACCCAGAATGTAGAAGGTGGATTCGACGTTGGTAACCCAGTCGCGCATGGCTTCGTTGAGTGCGTCTTTCAAGGTTTTTGAACCGGAAGACACCGGCACGACGGTGGCGCCGAGGAGTTTCATGCGATACACATTGGGCGACTGCCGCACCACATCATCGGCGCCCATGTAGACGACACATTCCATGCCGTAGCGTGCAGCGACGGTGGCGGAGGCAACGCCATGCTGGCCCGCGCCAGTTTCGGCGATGACGCGCTTCTTGCCCATGCGCCGTGCCAACAGTGCTTGGCCGATGGTATTGTTTATTTTGTGAGCGCCGGTGTGGTTAAGGTCTTCGCGCTTGAGATAAAGCTGCGCGCCGCCCAGGTGCTCCGACCAGCGCTTGGCATGATAAATCGGACTGGGGCGGCCAACATAGTGCTTTAATTCGTAGCGGAATTCAGCCATGAAAGCGGCATCCTTGCGCGCCAGCTCGTACTCGCGGCGCAGCTCGTCGAGCGCGGCGATCAGCGTCTCTGCCACGAAAATGCCGCCGTAAGGGCCAAAATGTCCGCGTTCGTCCGGAAGTTCACCGATCCGCATTGCTCACCTCTTGAATAAATTGTGCGACCTTTGCCGCGTCCTTGATGCCTTTGCTTATCTCGACGCCACTGGAAACATCGACTGCCCACGGGTGCACACGGTGCACGGCGTGGCGCACGTTTTCCGGCTCCAGCCCGCCGGAGAGTATCAGCGGTAGCGGCAGGTTTTCCGGAATCAGCGCCCAATCGAACGATTGACCCGTACCACCAGCCTGACCGGGCACGAAGGCATCCAGCAGCAAGCCCTGCGCATCTGCATATAGGGTCGCGTATTGTACCAAATTCAGGCCCGCCCTGACCCGCGCTGCCTTGATATAAGGCACACCAAACTGGCGACAGTATGCGGGCGATTCGTCGCCGTGGAATTGCAGCAGGTCGGGGCGTACATCCGTCAGTACTGTTTCCACTTGTGCCGGGTCGGCGTCCACAAACAACGCGACGCTGGTAACAAACGCAGGCAGCGCACGGCTAATGGCGCGAGCCTGCCCCAGCGTGACGTTACGCGGACTGGGTGGATAGAACACCAGGCCGATGGCATCCGCGCCGCAGCGGGCAGCGTGCAAAGCATCGGTCACGCGGGTCAGGCCGCAGATTTTGATTCGGGTTCGCATGGAAAAATCAGTTCAGAAATCAAGGCGTTGTGCTGTTGGCAAGCCCCATTCTTCAGCATATTGCACAGCGCTCAAGTATAACCCATCCGGCGCGAAGGTCGGCGCGGCAAGCTTGCGGTCGCGCTGTTGCAGCAGCTCGGCCACCCAGTACGGCGGATACCGGCCCTTGCCCACGTACACCAGGGCACTCACAATATTGCGCACCATGTGATGCAGGAAGGCGTTGGCGCTGAGGTCGAATACGATGCGGTCGCCGTGGCGCGTGACTTCAAGATGGCGTAGCTCGCGCACCGGGGATTTCGCCTGGCAGGCGGCAGCGCGAAAAGCACTGAAATCATGCGCGCCAACCAGCAGTTGCGCCGCTTCGCGCATGGGTTCGAGCGCCAGCGGGGCATGAAACCAGCCTACCCGGCCGGCCTGCAATGCCGGGCGCACCGGATGGTTGAGCAGCACATAGCGGTAGCTGCGGGACAATGCGCTGAAACGGGCGTGGAAGTCCTGCGGCACCGTGCGCGCCCACAGCACCGCCACGCTGTCCGGAAGAAAGCTGTTGACGCCGCGCACCCAGGCGCTTTCAGGGCGCTCGAAGTGCGCCTCGAAATGCACCACCTGCATGGCGGCGTGGACACCGGCATCGGTACGTCCGGCAGCGACAACCTCAACCGGGTGACCGGCAATACTCGTCAATGCCTGCTGCAACGCATCCTGCACGCTGCAGCCATCGGGTTGCGTCTGCCAGCCGCAAAAACGCCGGCCGTCATACTCCAGCCCAAGTGCAATTCTTACCATGGCGAGATGCCTACCACAGCGTGACGGTGGCGACGCCTATCGCCAGCAGCAAACATAGATAATCGGTCCAACCCATTGGCAGATCCGGCAACTCGATGTGCGATTGCACATTGGGCAACGCCTCATTTAACTGCAGTGCGCCAAGACGCTGCTTCATGTTTATTTTTTGCTGATTCCCCAAGGCGGCCTCGGCATAGTGCAGGGTAAGCCAGAGACGCACGGCGATGCGCTCCACATCCACTCCCAGCCACTGCAGCGGATGCAATATCCGGTATATGCCTAATAGCAAAGCGGTGCGCGGAATGCGCATCATCAGGATAGAAAGGGCGGCAAGCAGCAATGTCATGCGCGCGATACGCAGCACACCGTGCTGCAGACCTTGCACGCTCGGACTGAGACTGCCCAGCATGCTGGACACATGTTCACCCGGCAGCGTGTAGGCATAGATCATCAGCAACGAGAGCAGCAGCCAGCGCGTGCGACGCAAGTAGCGAAAAAACTGCGTTAACGTGGCGCCCTGCAGCCAGGGCAGCAATGCCAGAGCAGCCAGGCCAAGCGCTGGCGGACGGACGAATTCAAGCCACACCACAAAAAACAGCCACAGCACGATGGCTGTGGCTGGATGCAGCTTGCAACGAATGGATAAAATGGAACTGTGCATCAACCCATCTGGGCAAGGAGCATCTGTGCGTCCTCTTGTTGCGTTGCGTTACCTTCCTGTATTACTTCCTCCAGAATTTCGCGGGCATTTTCCTTGTCACCCATTTCCTGGTAGACGCGTGCCAGATCAAGCTTGGTTGCCACTTCCTGGAAGGCTTCATCAGTCTCGCCCGCAGCTTGGCTCATGTCACCGATATCGTTCAGATCCAGACTGATATCCGAAAAATCCAGGGCCGGTGCTGTATCGGAGGCTGTCATCGGTGCCTCCGTTTCGGGCAGGTCGAAATCAAAATCCAGCCCGGTATCGTCCGCCGGTCCTGATTCAAGCGATGCAGCGGCCGTGTTGCTGTCCAAATCATGCGCAGCGAAGTCAAGATCCGGGAAACTCAGTTCATCATGGGCAAAAGTGCCTGAGCGTGTATCGTCGTGCGCATCCGGCGCCAACATCGAATCCAGCTCGTGGAATACGGAATCCTCGTGCGCAGCATGTTTTTCGACCGCATCTGCGATGATGCCTTGCTCTGCACCGGACGTGAAATCCAGGCCGCTGTCCACCGGAGTATCTGAAGTGTGCTCATCCTGATGCTCAGCTTCTGCAGTGCTTGGCAGGTGTGAAAAATCCAGTGTGGCATCACCTTGAGACGCCTCGCTTGCAGCTTGCGCAGGGTCAGCCTCACCCGTATCTGTGCGTCTGCGCGAAGCCAGGGCAACCGTCGCCATGCCTGCTGCTGCAACCACTGCAGCAGCTGCGCCGTCCGTACCCGCCGGTTGTTGTGCTGCGGCAACCTGGTTGCCTTCGCCAGTGTTGTTATACAGCGGATTATTGGGATCCAGCCTGTGTCCGAGTTCGGCCGCCTTAGCCCACACTGGTGTCATCTCGCCACCCAGTGCCGCATACAGCTCGGTGGCCACAGATTCAAACGCGGGCAGGTTTTTGCGCGCTGCGTAAATTTCCAGCAGCTTGAGATGAATTTCGTGCCGCCCCGGATCTTTGGTCAGCGCCTCCTTGAGGATTTCCTCGGCCTGTGCGTCACGTCCGTAGGCCATGTAAACCTCGGCTTCGGCAATCGGATCCACGTCATGGGTGTCAATTGTGCCCAGGCCCGCCTGACTGAAGTCAGTCAGGAACGAAGTGTTGTTGGTATTCACCGCGCCGCCACCCTGGGTGCCGTAGACGGTATTGGCCCTGATGTCAGTGCCGGCCATGATGCTGTCTTCAAAATTCGACAGCCCATTGCGCCGCCGTTTGCCATGCATCATGAACGCGAGCAATGCGAAAAGCAGGGCTGCCAATGCTGCACCGCCTAGATAGATCGGATTGATACTGTCATACCAGTGGCCACCTTCATCTGCCGGTGCTGGTGTAGGTGCAACCGGCTTGGGTACCGCAACAGGCTGTACCGGCGGACTTGCAGGCTTGGCGGATGCTGTCGGAGCGGCAGGCGCTGCTGCCTTGGCGCTCGCGGCTTGCGTGGCATCAGGGGTAGCCTTGGTGGCATTCTTTTGTAACTCTGCCAGCGCTTGGCTCTTGATATCCAGCAGCCGTTGCATGTCCTGGATACTTTTCTCCAATGCAGCCACACGGTTGTTGGCATCCTGCAAGGCTTTTTGCTTGGCGACAGCATCTTCCTGGAGCGCGTTCAGTTTATCCTGTGTAGCCGCTGCCAGCTTGGCATCCTTGCCGGCCGCCGACTGTTTGCCGGTGGCAGGAGCTTCGCCTTTAGACAATGTAAGCACGTCCTTGCCCGCTTGTGTTTGAGCAGCTTTGTCTTCCACCTTCGGCATGATCTTGCCAACTGCCTGCGCGGATTTCTCCGGCATTGCCGTTGACTTGACGACTTCTCCAGCCAGTTTCTGGCGATAGCTTTGCCAGTCAGCGGATTGCAGCTTGATGTCGCGCGCGGCTTCTGCCGCAGGAATTGCAGCAGCCTGCTCCTTGCTCGGCAGCTTGAGAATCTTGCCGGTTTTGAGCCGGTTCATATTGTTGCCATCGAACGCCTGGCGATTTTCGCGGAACAAACCAACCAGCATCTGTTCGAGGTTGACCCCCTCTGGCCTGGTTTGGCCAGCGATGGCGGCCAGCGTGTCACCCCGTTTGACCGGGCCATAAGTTTGCGCAGTGGATTTTTCAGCGTTGTCGGTAGGGGCAGTCTCGACTGTTTTGGTCGATTTGCGCGTCGCTGTAGCTCCGCCTGCCGTCCTGGATTCCGCCGACGGTTTTGACTCTGCTGCGGATTTTCTGGGTTTGGCACCCGCATTACCGTTGGCGGTGGCTGGCGTGACCTCCAATGGCGGTACCGCTGTTTGCATCGCAGCTGCGCCTGGTGGATCAAGCAAAACCGTATATTCGCGTACCATTCGGCCGGTCGCCCAGTCGAGTTCGATCAACATGTCCAGAAAAGGATCGTTGATCGGCTTGCTCGAGGTGATTTTCAACACAGCGCGGCCATCGGGTTTTTTGTCAACGACAAATTTGAGGCTGTATAACACCGCAACGGGGTCAATTTTGGCTTCGCGGAACGCATCATTACCGGCGAGACGCGCGGACAGTGCCGCCAGTTCAGCCTTGTCCTCGGCCAGCAATTCAATTTCTGCATTGAGAGGCTGCCCCAGCGCCGACTTGACGGAAAGTTTCCCCAGTCCCGCTGCATGTCCAGCCAACGGCAGCAGCATCAGCACGCCTGCCGACAGATAACTCGCAATGATCTTTTTTCGCATCATGCCAACCCCTCGATACTGAAGACTTTTATCAAGTACTTCATGTAGTTATATTGTGATTTTAAAGCCGATAATATCAATACGCTTATTTCAGATATTTTTCAATAAAAATTTCTGCAATATTGACACAATTCAGGGCGGTACCAGCTCGCACATTGTCTGCAACAATCCACATATCCAAACCGTTTGGATGAGAAATATCCGTGCGAATACGTCCTACCAGCACATCATCTTGCGCCGCTGCGTCAAGCGGCGTGGGATAACTGCCATCCTCGTGTTCGTCTATTACGGTCACACCCCGGGTATTCTTTAGTAAATCACGCGCGGCCGCTGCGTCTATCCTGTTGCGCGTCTCAATATGCAGGGCCTGAGCATGGCCGTAAAACACCGGCACACGCACTGTAGTCGGGTTGATTGCCAGCGTTTCATCGGCCAGCACGCGACGCGTTTCATTCACTATTTTCATTTCTTCAGCGGTGTAACCATTGTCTGTAAATGCACCGATCTGCGGCAGGAGATTGAATGCAATGCGTTTGGGGTAAACCGTATTCTCGGTTTCCGACAGATTAAAAATGGCGCGGGTCTGGTCAGCCAGTTCATTGATCGCCTCTTTACCGCTACCCGATACAGACTGGAAAGAAATCACATTGATGCGGCTGATGCCCACCGCGTCGTGAATCGGTTTGAGTGCTTTCAGCAAATACGTGGTTGCAGCATTGGGACTGGCGATCAGCTTACGCGGAAAATAATCCGCAATGCATTCAGGATTCACCTCTGCCACCACTAGCGGCACCGCTGCATCCATGCGGAACTGCGGGCTGCTGTCGATCACCACGCAGCCCGCTGCTGCAGCTTTGGCAGCATAATGCACTGCTGCCTCGGCTCCTGCCGCAAACAGCGCAATATTCACCTGGGAAAAATCAAACTGCTCTGCATCCTGAATTACGATATCGCGTCCGGCAAAGCTGATTTCCTCCCCTACGGACAGGCTGGGCGAGAGCAAATACAACTTGCCCAATGGGAAATCGCGTTCCGACAAATGTTCCAGTATTGCCTCACCGACCAAGCTGGTCGCGCCAAGGATGGCTACATCAACTTTTTTGGACATCAAGCTTCTACCAGTATGCGCAACATGCGCCGCAACGGTTCGGCGGCACCCCACAGTAACTGGTCGCCCACAGTGAAGGCTGACAGGTATTCGCCGCCCATGTAGAGCTTGCGCATGCGGCCTACCGGCACGCTAAGCGTGCCAGTCACGGCGGTGGGGGTAAGGTCGGTCATGCTCGCCTGGCGCTGGTTGGGCACGACTTTCACCCAGTCGTTATGGGAAGCAACGATGGCTTCTATCTCATCCATCGGCACGTCTTTCTTCAGCTTTACGGTCAACGCCTGGCTATGGCAGCGCATCGCGCCAATGCGCACGCACAGGCCGTCTATGGCAATCGCGTCGTCGCTGCGGCCCAGTATCTTGTTGGTCTCGGCACGTGCTTTCCATTCTTCCTTGCTCTGGCCATTGTCCAGATCCTTATCTATCCAGGGGATCAGACTGCCCGCCAGCGGCACGCCGAAATTGGCGGCAGGGAAGCTGTTGTCGCGCAAGATGCCGGCCACCTCTCGGTCAATTTCGAGGATGGCGGAAGCCGGGTCGTCCAGCAGATTCTTCGCCACGCGATGCACTTCGCCCATCTGGCTGAGCAATTCGCGCATGTTCTGCGCACCTGCACCCGAGGCAGCCTGATAGGTCATCGCGCTGATCCAGTCCACCAGGTCTTCGCGGAACAGTCCTCCCATTGCCATCAGCATCAGCGAGACCGTGCAGTTGCCGCCGATGAAATCCTTGCCGCCTTTGGCCAGCGCATCCTGGATAACGTGCTTGTTCACCGGGTCGAGGATGATGACGCTGTCTGCTTCCATGCGCAGCGTGGAGGCGGCGTCGATCCAGTAACCTTTCCAGCCGGCGGCGCGCAGCTTTCCGAAGATTTCGCTGGTGTAATCGCCGCCCTGAGTGGAAATGATGGCGTCCATCGCGCGCAGCTCATCCAGATTGCGGGCATCTTTCAATGCGGGAACGTCCTTGCCGATATCGGGGCCTTTGCCGCCCACCTGCGAGGTGGTGAAAAACACCGGCTCGATCACGTCGAAATCGCGCTCCTCGCGCATGCGCTGCATCAGCACCGAACCTACCATGCCGCGCCAGCCAACCAGGCCTACTCGCATCATTTCTGTGTCTCCTTTGTTCTTTATTTGGTCAAAGCGCGGCTAGCACCGCATCGCCCATGGCCGCGCAACCCACCCTGGTGGTGCCGGGCGTGTAAATATCAGCGGTGCGCAGCCCCTGGCTGATCACTTTTTTCACCGCGTTTTCAATGCGGTCGGCCATGCCGTCGTGGCCGAAGGTATAGCGCATCATCATCGCGGCAGAAAGAATCGTGGCGAGCGGATTGGCGATGTCCTTGCCGGCAATGTCCGGCGCCGAACCGTGGATGGGCTCGTACATGCCCTTGCGGTGCTCATCCAGTGAGGCCGAACCGAGCATGCCGATGGAGCCGGTGAGCATGGAGGCTTCGTCGGAGAGGATGTCGCCGAAGATGTTGCCGGTAAGGATCACGTCGAACTGCTTGGGGTTGCGCACCAGCTGCATCGCTGCGTTGTCCACGTACATGTGCGACAGCGCCACCTCGGGATATTGTCCGGCGGTCTCGATCACCACTTCGCGCCACAGCTCGCTGGTTTCCAGCACGTTGGCCTTTTCCACCGAGCACAGTTTCTTGCCGCGCTTCATGGCGATCTGAAAGCCGATGTGCGCCACGCGCCGCACTTCCGACTCACTGTAGCGCATGGTGTTGTAACCCTCGCGCTCGCCCGCCTCGTTGACATGAATGCCGCGCGGCTGGCCGAAGTAGAGGTCGCCGGTAAGCTCGCGCACGATCATCAGATCCAGCCCCGCCACCACTTCCGGCTTGAGCGTGGACGCGTCGGCCAGCTCCGGATAGAGCGTGGCCGGGCGCAGGTTGGCGAACAGATTAAGTTCCTTGCGGATGCGCAGCAGCCCCTGCTCCGGGCGCATCGGGCGCGGCAACGTATCGTACTGATAGCCGCCCACCGCGCCGAGCAGGATCGCATCGGCTGCACGCGCCAGACTCAACGTGGCTTCCGGTAACGGATCGCCAGCTGCATCGTAACCTGCGCCACCGATAGCGGCGTGTTCCATCTCGATCCTGAAGCCGTCGCTGTTCAGCGCCTGCAATACTTTCACTGCCTGTGCAGTCACTTCCGGGCCGATGCCGTCACCGGGCAATACTGCGATTTTCATGAGGATTCTTTCAATTCAAAATCAGAAAAAACTATACAAACAGCCACGGCGCTTCCAGCTTGCGCCGCTCTTCATAAGCCTTGATCCTGTCCGCCTGTTGCAGGGTCAGACCGATGTCGTCGAGGCCGTTGAGCAGGCAATACTTGCGATGCGCGTCCACTTCGAAGCCGAAGGTCTCGCCACCGGGTGTGGTCACGGTCTGCTGTTCCAGATCCACATGCAGGGTGTAGCCGGGCGAGGCTTCGGTTTCGCGGAACAGCTGATCGACGATAGCGGCGTCCAGCACGATGGGCAGCAAGCCGTTCTTGAAGCAGTTGTTATAGAAAATATCCGCGAAGCTGGGGGCGATGAGGGCGCGCAAGCCAAAATCTTCCAGCGCCCAGGGCGCGTGTTCGCGGCTCGATCCGCAGCCGAAGTTCTCGCGCGCGAGCAGCACCTGCGCGCCCTGATAGCGCGGCTGGTTGAGCACGAAATCCGGATTCTTCGGGCGCTTGCTGGCGTCCTGCCCAGGCTCGCCGTGGTCGAGATAACGCCACTCGTCGAACAGGTTGGGGCCGAAACCGCTGCGCTTGATGGATTTCAGGTACTGCTTGGGGATGATGGCGTCGGTATCCACGTTGGCGCGGTCAAGCGGCACCACCAAACCATTCAGCTGTGTAAATGCGCGCATTATTTTTCCGATTTTTTCTGAATGGAGTCGCCGACTTTTTCCAGATCCTGGCCGAAGCCATGCACGGTATTGCAGGCAGAGAGACCGAGAACGGAAAACGGGGTGGAGATGAGAGCAAGGATGCGCATGATTTCACTCCTTTTCAAATTTAAAATTACGGACATCGACAAAGTGTCCCGCCACGGCGGCGGCGGCAGCCATGGCCGGACTCACCAAATGGGTGCGCCCGCCCTGCCCTTGACGGCCTTCGAAATTGCGGTTGGAGGTGGAGGCGCAGCGCTCGCCCGGTTCCAGCCGGTCGGCATTCATCGCCAGACACATCGAGCAGCCCGGGTCGCGCCATTCAAAACCGGCTTCGATAAAGACCTTGTCCAGGCCTTCCTGTTCCGCCTGCTGCTTGACCAGGCCGGACCCGGGCACCACCATCGCCAGCTTCACACTGGCGGCTTTTTGCCGGCCTTTCACCACCGCGGCGGCGGCGCGCAGGTCTTCGATGCGGGAATTGGTGCAAGAGCCGATGAACACCTTGTCCACGGCGATTTCCTCGATCGGCGTATTGGCTGTGAGCCCCATATAGGCCAATGCACGCTCCCAGTCGTTGCGTTTGACTGCGGAGGACGCATCGGCCGGGTCAGGCACGCGCCCATCCACGCTGGTCACCATCTCCGGCGAAGTGCCCCAGGTTACTTGGGGGACGATGGTAGCGGCGTCCAGTTGCACTTCCTGGTCAAACACCGCTTCCGCATCCGATACCAGCGTGCGCCACCAGCTCACGGCCTGATCCCACTGCTTACCCGTGGGTGCGTAGGGGCGCCCTTTCACATAGGCTATGGTCTTGTCGTCAACCGCCACCATGCCGGCGCGCGCACCCGCCTCGATAGCCATGTTGCACAAGGTCATGCGCCCTTCCATGGACAGCCCGCGAATTGCTGAACCGGCAAACTCGATGGCGTAGCCGCTACCGCCGGCAGTGCCGATTTTGCCGATAATGGCGAGCGCCACATCCTTGGCGGTCACACCGTACCCCAGCCCGCCTTCCACATTGACGCGCATGGCCATGGATTTTTTGGTGACCAGGCATTGCGTGGCAAGCACGTGTTCCACTTCAGATGTTCCGATACCAAACGCCAGCGCACCGAACGCCCCGTGGGTGCTGGTGTGGGAATCGCCGCATACCACGGTCATGCCGGGCAGGGTGAGCCCTTCTTCCGGCCCGATCACATGCACGATGCCCTGACGCACATCATTCATTTTGAATTCGACAATGCCGAAATCGGCGCAATTCTGATCCAGCGTTTCCACCTGCAGACGCGAAATCGGATCCGCAATCCCGCCGGCGCGGTTGGTGGTAGGTACGTTGTGGTCGGGCACCGCCACTGCCGCCGCAGGTCGCCGGGGTTGGCGTCCAGCCAGACGCAGGCCCTCGAATGCCTGCGGGCTGGTTACCTCGTGCACCAAATGACGGTCGATATAGAGCAGCGTGGCGCCGTCCGGCTCCTCGTGAACCAGATGGGACTGCCAAAGTTTGTCGTAAAGGGTTTGCGCGCTCATGAATGCAGCCACTCAATAGTTGAACCGAAAATTATACACAGGCTGTCGCAACCATGCACTGAATCAGGCCTCCATTGCCTTGAGTTTCCATGCCACCAGCACAAATCCCAGCAGGGCAAATCCCGCCGCGATGCTAAAAGTCCAGTGTGCGCCCAGCCTGTCCCAGATTGCCCCAGCGTAGAGGCCGCCCAGCGTACCGCCCGCGCCGAACGCCATGCTGTTGTAGATGCCCTGCCCGCGCGCCTGATGCCTGCCGCGGAAATAACGGTGAATCAGCGCCACCGCAGACGCGTGGAAAGCGCCGAAAGTCGCCGCGTGCAGCACCTGGGCAAAAATCACCCAGGCCGGGTAATCCACCCTCCAGGCAATGATGAGGAAGCGCAGCACCGCGATGGCAAAAGTCGCCAACAGAATGCGCGCCATGGACACCCCCGGCAACAGACGCGGCAGCCACATAAATACAGCGATTTCGCAGATCACCCCCAACGCCCACAGCCAGCCCACCGCGCTTTTGCTATAGCCATGGTCCACCAGATAAATGGAATAGAAAGTGTAATACGGCCCATGCGCTACTGCCATCAGGAAGCACGCCACGATCAGCGCCATGACTTCGGGGCGGCGCACGATATGCCACACCGGCAGGTGATCGGCCACATGCACTTCGATCACTGCCTCCGGGATATGTCGTGCCAGCAGCGCAATGCCGGCCATGAAGCCCAGCACCGCCCAAGGCAAATCGCCGATTGGCCGCACGTCGAACCAGTAACCCAGCCCCAGCACCGCCACGATAAACCCCACCGAACCCCATAAGCGGATGCGCCCGTAGCGGTGGCTATGCTCGCCCAGGTGCGACAGCGTGGTGGCCTCCACCAGCGGCAGCGACGCGCTCCAGAAGAAACTCATGCTCGCCATCACCGCAAACAGCCAGGCAAAGCTGCTGCCAAAAAATACGCCGAGATAGCACAACAGACTCCCCAATGCCGCGATCTGCACGATCATCACGCGCTTGCCGCTGCGATCTGCCATCCAGCCCCAGATATTCGGCGCGAAAATCCGCATTACCTGCAACAGCGACATCAGCACACCGATCTGGAATGCACTGAACGTCAGCGACTCTAGGTAAAGCGCCCAGAACGGCGATATCGCCCCGACAAAGGCGAAATAGAAAAAATAGAAACCCGACAGGCGCCAGTAGGGGAGATTTTGCATCAGGAATTCAAAGGTGAAAAAAACCGGTAAAAGCTGCTTTGTTGCGCCTAGCGATGGATGAACAATCAATCAGCCCTGATACAGCGAATTTTCCACAGCTTCATCATGTTTCGACAAGACGAGCATCAGCTTAGACCCAACACGCTGTTGGGATCCAGGCCAGATCAAGCCATCCTGATTTCGTTCGTGATCAAAAACCTTGAATGTGCGACAGCGTACAGACCGCAGTCCGCTTAACTCCTAATCTGAAGCCTCGATTAAAGGAGATTTCATGAAAACAGTCCACAAAGCATTAGCGGTTGCAGGGATGGCAACCATGTTGCTGGGAGGTTGCGCCAATAGCAATCCATATCCTGACAATCAATCCGGTAATTCTACGCGTTACAGCAGCGCCTATGGGATTGTTGATTCCATCAACGCAGTGCAGACGGACAGCAATGGCAGCCCGATAGGCATCGGTACCGTCATCGGTGGTGTCGTTGGCGGCGTATTGGGCAATCAGGTTGGGGGCGGTACCGGCAGAACCGTCGCAACGGCGGCAGGCGCAGTCGGTGGCGCCGTTGTCGGCCACGAGATCGAAAAGAACCAGAACAATTCGAATTCCAATGCCTATCGTATCGGCGTCCGTCTTGATAACGGCGGCTATGAAAGCTTCACGCAAGACGATATTGGCGATATGCGCGTAGGCGACCGGGTGCGTATCGACAATGGCCGCGTCACCCGCTATTGAAGCCGCATTGACTTGTCCTTGCATTCATTAAGGCGAGGGCAACAATCCTCGATGGGCAATCCCGCCTTTCGAATCAACTGCAAAGGAGAAAATATGAACTGGGACATCGTTCAAGGAAACTGGAAACAATTCAAAGGTAATGTTAAGCAACAATGGGGCAAGCTTACTGATGATCATCTGGATCAAATCGCTGGCAAACGTGACCAGTTGGCCGGCAAGATTCAGGAAGCTTATGGCGTAAGCAAGGATGAAGCTGAAAAGCAGATCAAGGAATTTGAGGAGCGTAACAAAGATTTCCGTGCACCTTGAAGCGTGCTGGATACAGCATTCATCACCCGTTCATCACCCGGTTCGGACTTGAAGTCTGAACCAGGCAAATATCCAAGGAGTGAAATCATGGGATTTGATCAAAAAGGATCCACAGTTTTTTGTGTGAAACATGGTAAATCCGGGCAATGGGAAGTAAGCGAAGAAGGTTTTGACAAGCCGCTGGCATCCTTCGACAGCCCGGAAGATGCCAAGAAGTATGCCAACGACCTGGCCAAGACCCAGGAAGATTTAAACGTCAAAGTAATTGATTAACCCACTTATTCATAAAGGAAAAATCATGAAAAAAACCAATCTTACCGCACTTGCTACAGCCATCCTGTTGACTTTTAGCGTTGGCGCCATGGCCGAAACCATGTCCAAGACCGATTACAAGGCCAGCAAGGACAGCATTAGCTCTGAATACAAAGCCGCTAAACAAAAATGCGATTCGCTGTCAGGCAATGCCAAGGACATTTGCAAAGCCGAAGCCAAAGGCAACGAAAACGTCGCCAAGGCTGAGTTGGAAGCGAAGTATGAGCCCAGCGAAAAAGCACGTTACAAAGCTTTGATGGCGAAAGCAGATGCCAATTACAAAGTGGCCAAAGAACGTTGCGACGACAAAGCGGGCAATGCCAAAGACGTGTGCATGAAAGAAGCCAAGGCAGCTTATGTACATGCGAAAGCCAATGCAAAAGTCCAGATGAAGAGCCTGCAGGCTGATGAAAAAGCCGATAACGCATCCGCAGAAGCCAACATGAAAGCCAAGGAAAAAACCTCTGATGCGCAGCATCAGGCTGCCAAGGACAAGCGTGCCGCAGATTTCGCTGTTGCCAAGGAAAAATGCGAGACCTACTCTGGCGATACCAAGGAGCGTTGCATCAATCAGGCAAAAGCCCAGTTTGGAATGTGAATGACAGTTTGAAAACCGTACCAATTATCCGGTAAACGGCGTTCTATATTGGTGAATGATTCCGCACCGGATAAGGACTATGGATCGGCGTAAATCAATTACAAATCTTTGAGAGGGGTACTGTCATGCTATATACAATCGCGGTTATTTTGATCATTCTCTGGTTGCTGGGCATGGTCACCTCCTACACTTTGGGGGGGTTCATTCACATTCTTCTGGTCATTGCGATAGTGGTTATCCTGCTCAGGGTAATCAGCGGCAGGCCTCCGGTATAGCCACTACTGTCAGTGGAGGCATCATGTACGTAGCCGAACTGCTTCATGGCCGGAGTGGCAATTCCGCCATCTGTGTAATGATGAATCTTATGGTCGGAATCCGCCTACATGATGCCGGAATGAACGCAAACCAATAGAGATCAATAGAATGAATTTCTCGCACCACACTTCGGTAGAAATCATACTCACCCTGCTCGTGGCAGGCCAGGCAAGCTTGAGCCATGCCGATGCGCAGGCGGGTGCTGCAATAGCCAAGAATGGTACGGGTGCAGGTTCAGCCTGCATGCAGTGCCATGGGGCAAACGGAGAGGGACAGGCCGCAGCCGGGTTCCCGCGTCTGGCAGGACAAAACAGGGATTACCTGGTCAAGCAGCTGACGGATTTCAAGGCAAAATTGCGCACCAATCCCCTGATGGGGCCCATTGCTAGTGCACTGAGCACTACGCAGATGAAAGATGTTGCAGATTACTACGCCGGTTTGCCAGCCTGGAAACCTGAACTCAATGCTGCACCCAGTACTGCGCAAACAGCACGCGGCGCGCAACTGGCACATCAAGGCAATTGGGACGAAGGCATGCCTGCCTGTTTTACCTGTCACGGCGAAAGCGGCGCTGGTATCGCGCCGCATTTCCCGAGCATTGCCGGGCAAAATTCCGTTTACATAGCGAACCAGCTCAAAAACTGGCAAACCGGAGCACGCCTGAATGACCCGCAGGGATTGATGAAGGCAGTTGCCGACAAACTCAGCGCGGAGGATATCAGCGCGGTCAGCGCCTATCTGGAGAACCCAAAATGACGATTAATCTGGAGGCGTACCATGATTCGATGGATTAATCAGCTTACACAAAATGGAAAATTTCACCCCATGTGGATTGTGCTGGCGGTCACGGGGGTGTTGCTCGTAGGGGGTATTGTCCTTGTCCCAGCCTTGTATGAGGGCGCGAAAGAACCCAGGCAAAATGTTGTAACAGCCACCACGAAATCCGTAGCCGCAGCCAACTTGCCAGAGCCTGATTCAGGGCAGCACGATTTGCCGAAAGATCCGCAAAGCGTTCCAACAGCGCATTTCAAGCCGCCCTCGGAGAGCGACATGCCTGCCGGTGAGTTTGGTGACATGGTCAAGTTGGGCAGGAATATTTTCGTGCATACGCAGATCTACGCCAAAGGACTGGTCGGTAATGGCCTCAATTGCGTCAACTGCCACCTGGACGCGGGACGCAAGGCGGATTCAGCACCGTTATGGGCCGCCTATGTCATGTTCCCGGCTTATCGCAGCAAAAATCACAAGGTCAACAGTTTCGAAGATCGCCTGGCCGGCTGTTTCCGCTTCAGCATGAACGGCACCGCGCCGGAATATAACAGCAAGGAAATGATTGCCTTGACCAGCTATAGCTACTGGCTTGCGAAAGGCGCCCCCACCGGTGTGGAACTGCCGGGGCGCGGTTTTCCAAAGCTGGAAAATCCGCCGCTGCCACCTGATGTACAACGCGGCGCTGCCGTATTCAAGGCCAATTGCGCCATTTGCCACGGCACAGGTGGCCTGGGTACAAAAGTAAACGGGCAATACGCATTCCCACCGCTATGGGGCAAGGATTCCTATAATGCCGGCGCTGGCATGCACTCCGTAAAAAATGCAGCTGCCTTCATCAAGGCAAATATGCCGCTGGGCAAGGGTAATTCCCTCTCGCTGCAGGAGGCTTGGGATGTTGCACAATTTGTGGACAGCCACGACAGACCACCGGACCCCAGGGCCAAATAGTCGGTCTGTCAGCTTTGCATACAGACCGCAAACAGCCGGGATTAACACATGCCCCAGAACCCGGTAACGCCATCTCCCCAGCTCCGGCTGCTCACCTGTCCGGTATGCGGCGGTACTGTGGCACGCATACACCGCAGACTGATCGACCGTTTAATCAGTCTGGTGGTTTTGCGTCATCGTTACCGCTGTCTCGCCATGGGGTGTGGCTGGGAGGGAAATCTTCCCCCGATGAAAAAATTCAGGAAATAACTGCAGGCGTTAAGATCGCCTACGCTATATATCCTTTCTGGCTTACATTGCGAGCAATGAAGATTGCTGCAAAATCAGTGACGGGAATTGGCTGGAAGCCTGTAGGACTCGATACATATACCAATCAAAAGGTGAGTTCGCTCATGGCAATCTCCTTGCAATTGCGACGCCATCCAGAATTCCTGGTCCGGCGATGGTGTACGAGATTCATGACCGCCACCATGTTATGCCTGCTGATGCTGACCGGATGCGCGAGCCTGCCCAATGCCAAAGCTGCGCTGGAGACACCTGCATCGCATAAGGTGCAATTTGACAGTGCCCAAGGGGCCTTGCCGGCAAAAAAAAGCCAGGTCATCCTCAAGCAATTGAAGCAGGAGGTAGGCAACCTGGATATTTTGCAAAAACACCTCGCGCTGGAGCAGGCAATCAATCCTGAAAATCCACTGGTATTAGGCAACAAGGTTACCTTGCTGAAGGATGGCCCGTCCACTTATAAAGCCATGTTTTCTGCCATCCGCAACGCACGCAGTACGATCAACCTGGAGACCTATATCTTCGAAGACGGCCAGGTAGGTGATGAATTTGCAGAATTGCTGCTGGATAAGCAAGCACACGGGGTGCAGGTAAACCTGATTTATGACAGCGTCGGCTCGCTCGGCACACCGAAGGATTTTTTTCAATTCATGGCCGACAGCGGCATCCATGTCGTGGAATTCAACCCGGTCAATCCGTTGGCGCACAACTCAAAAACATGGCTGCTGAATAACCGTGACCATCGCAAGCTGCTGGTTGTGGATGGCCGAATTGCTTTTGTCGGTGGCATTAATATCAGTAATGCCTACTCCAGTGGATCTATTTTACGTCACAGGACAAAAACGGGTGGTTCATCATTCGGCTGGCGTGACACCCATGTCGAAATTGCCGGACCCGCGGTTGCCGAATTCCAGAAGCTGTTCCTGGATACCTGGCAAAAGCAAAGTGGCGCGCCGCTTGCCCGGCGCGACTATTTTCCTCAACTCAGCAAACAGGGCGATGAAATCGTGCGCGCCATCGGTAGCGTGGCCAATGATCCCGCCAGTCCGATTTATCTGACGTTGCTGTCAGTCATCAATCACGCAGAACGACAGGTGCACCTGACTAATGCCTATTTTGTGCCCGATCCGCAACTGATTAAAGCCTTGATAGATGCAGCGCGACGGGGCGTGGATGTGAAGCTGATACTACCGAGCCATAGCGATTCGTGGATAGTCTTCAATGCCGGACGTTCGCATTACACCAAGCTATTGCGCGCGGGAGTAAAAATCTACGAGCGCCGCGGAGCCGTGATGCACGCCAAAACTGCCACGATCGATGGTGTCTGGTCGACCATCGGTTCAACCAATCTGGATTGGCGCAGTTTTCTGCATAATGACGAGATCAATGCAGTCATCCTGGGTAGCGATTTTGCCAATCAGATGGAAGCCATGTTTGCCAATGACCTGGCGCAATCCGATCAGATTGAGCTGAAGCAATGGCAGCGCCGGCCAATCACTTCGCGCTTCAAGGAATGGCTGTCCCGGCTGCCGGAATACTGGCTGTAAGCCGTCCCTTGCATGCAAATCCCTATCGTTAAGTAGACCTTCAGGCGGCGTCTTGTGTGCGCCGGCGCACAGATAACAATCACTATTTAACTTAATCTGTCTGTGGCAGTAGTCCCGAACTTTGCCCCCCCGGCGTGACAGAGACCGTGTGGTGTCGCCAACAGCGAGATCAGGCCTAACGACAGGTTGTGAATCGTTGGTAGCGCGCATTGCCGCTGGACAAATGTTCATTTCCATCATCACCTCATACTACGGAGATTAAAATGTCACAGAAAACAGCTCTTACCGACATTGCCACCCTGCGCAAACGCGCACGCCAGCATATTGAAGAAGGTGCAGTAACCGCTGGTTATGATGCGGATCGCACAATGGTACTCAAATTGCTGAATGACTCGCTCGCCACCGAAATAATTTGTGTTCTGCGTTATCGGCGTCATCACTTCATGGCAAAAGGAATTCAGTCAAAAAGCATTGCTGATGAATTTCTGGTTCACTCTAACGAGGAACAGAATCATGCCGACCTGATAGCCGAGCGCATCGTGCAACTCGGTGGAGCGCCCGACTTCTCGCCAGACGGAATGACCGGACGCAGCCACTCGGAATATGTAGAAGCTATATCACTGGTGGATATGATCAAGGAAAACGTAGTGGCTGAACGCATTGCCATTGATACTTACCGCGAGATTATCCAGTACATCGGCGATAAGGATCCCACTACCCGCCGCATGCTGGAAGGCATACTCGCCATGGAAGAAGAGCATGCAGATGAAATGGCCGATTTACTGGTAAATTTTGCCGCGGAAAACCGCTCTAAAACACCGCCTGCCAAAAAGCATTGATGATCAGGTGTATGTACGACAGCGTACAGACGGTTTTTGTCATGCTTAATAAACTGGTTACAAGCTTGCAAATCTCTGCTTCCGGAGTTCAGGCTTTTTAATCAGCACTTAACATTCAGGAGATTAATCATGACCAAGAAAATCCTATCCGCATTAGTGCATTAGTAATGGCAGGCACCCTGGGCATGTTGCTCAGCGTCAGCGCCTGCAACACCGTGGCTGGCGCAGGCAAGGACGTCGAACAAGCAGGGGATGCGATTCACGACAAAGCCAGAGATGTGCAGCAAGAAAACTAAAATGCAATTTTGGTAAGTAAGCGAAAAGGGCTTCTACCAGGAGCTCTTTTTTGCTATGCACAAACAATTAATTTTTTAATAACACGCATCGAATTGCCATAAACCATGGCCTATTCAATCCACATCAAAGCAAGCCGGCTGTTAATCAATAAATAACCAGCCGGATCATAACAAAGACATTTATGTCGTCTCCCGGATAACGCGACCATGGAAACAGCACCTCAGTCCGAATCGGCAAAAACTGCAAATAACACGATCAGCGCTTCCGATACCGATAACCTGACGCTGCCACCCACGCATGAGACGGTGGAAGCGCACAGCACGGCGCTTGCCATCCTCGCTGTCATCGCCCTGATATTCGTCCTCGATTGGGCGCAGATCTTTGTCATTTCCTTGCTGCTCGGCATTTTGTTCGCTTACACACTGAATCCGTTGGTGGCATGGCTGGAATTCATCAAGATACCGCGTGTGATTGGCGCCAGCATGGTAATGCTGGCCGTGGTGAGCATGGTATTGCTGAGTACCTACGCCTTGCGCGGACAAATGCAAACCATAGTCGATCAGTTGCCCAAGGCCGCCAGCAAGCTCTCGTCCGCAGCCATTCATTGGCGGCACGGCCAGCTTGGCAACATGCAAAAAGTACAAATCGCCGCAAACGAAATTGAAAAAGCGACCAATCAGGTTGCCGCTACATCAGCGCCCAACAAACGCGCGACTACCTACGTGGTCGTTGAGCCGCCTGCATTCAAGCTCAATACCTTATTGTGGACGGGGTCGACAGGTGTGCTGGCGTTTATCGGACAAGCCATCATGGTGGCTTTCCTTACCTATTTCCTGCTGCTGTCGGGTGATACCTTCAAGCGCAAGCTGGTGCGACTGGCCGGGCCGACGCTGACCAGAAAGAAAATTACAGTCCATATTCTGGATGACATTAACAACTCCATCCAGAATTACATGTTCATGCTGTTGATCACCAATGCCCTGGTGGGCGTGCTGACCTGGGCGGCTTTCACCTGGCTGGGCCTGGAAAATGCGGGCGCCTGGGCGGTAGCGGCGAGCCTGTTACACATCATTCCGTATTTCGGCCCCGCCATTACTGCCGGCGTGACCGGAATGGCGGCGTTCATTCAATTCGATTCAATTTCATCTGCACTACAGGTGGCAGGTGCATCATTGCTGATAGCCACGATCATCGGTACCCTGGTCACCACCTGGATGACGGGTAGATTTGCGAAAATGAATACTGCGGCCGTATTTATTTCCCTGCTGTTCTGGACCTGGCTGTGGGGTATATGGGGCATGCTGCTCAGCATACCCATCATCGTCATCGTGCGGGTTGTGTCCCAACACATCGAGCAATTGCATCCTGTTGCAGAATTGCTGGGCGACTAGGTTACTCGAAGAATTGAATTGAACATTCCCTTCCGGGAACCATGGCGCTTTTGCTCCTATGCTTCCCCGTACCCCTGTGGATTCTGTGACTGCCAGCGCCAGGCATCTGCACACATGACGTGCACGTCCCGCTGCGCGCGCCAGCCGAACAGACCCTCCGCGAGCGTGGGATCGGCATAGCAACTGGCAATGTCCCCTGCCCTTCGCTCTACAATCTGGTAGGGTATTTCACGTCCGCTTGCCTGGGCAAAAGCCTGTACCATTTCCAGCACGCTGTAGCCGCGGCCGGTTCCCAGATTTACCGTTGCCAGACCGTCGTGACTTTCCAGATAACGCAGTGCCGCCACATGGCCCTGAGCCAAATCCACCACGTGAATGTAGTCCCGCACGCCGGTGCCGTCCGGCGTCGGATAGTCGCCGCCGAAAGCCCTTAAAAAAGGCAGCCGGCCCACCGCCACCTGGGCAATGTATGGCATCAGATTATTGGGTATGCCATTCGGGTCTTCACCAATCAGACCACTCTCATGCGCACCTACCGGGTTGAAATAACGCAGCAGGGCGATGCGCCAGGACGGGTCGGCGCGATACAGGTCGCGCAGGATTTCTTCGACCATGAACTTGCTGCGGCCATAGGGATTGGTGGTGGCACCTACCGGGAAATCCTCATGAATCGGCACTGTATGAGGGTCGCCGTATACCGTCGCTGAGGAACTGAACACGATGCGCTTGACACCTGCCTCGGCCATAACCTGGCACAAGGTGAGTGTGCCCGCCACGTTGTTTTCATAGTAACGCAAGGGCTGTTCTACCGACTCGCCCACCGCCTTGAGCCCGGCAAAGTGGATCACCGACTGAATTGAGTGCTGCGCGAAAACTGTCGCCAAGGCCTCGCGATCGCGTACATCCACTTGGTAGAAAATCGGCTTTTTGCCGGTAATATCCTCCACCCGTTTCAGCGCGGTTAACCTGCTGTTGCTCAGATTATCGACCACCACCACCTCGAATCCTGCGTTGAGCATCTCCACGCAGGTATGGGAACCAATGTAGCCAGCCCCGCCGGTAATCAGAATTGTTGTCATCTTGTTTTCTCTATTGATATAAAAGGTAATCGCGCGCTGGCTTCTACTGCCGGAACACTCGTTTCAATGTTTATCCGGCACCCGGACTGCAATGAGTCGATCCACATATACATATTTCACATATTTTGCACTCGGTGCCTGGACATAGATGCCTTTGCCCTGGTCTGTATCGTAACGGAACGGGCCGCCCGGAACCTTGATCAGATGGTACTGGCCATCATTCAAATTGCCTATCAATCCCGGATTGAACAAACCCATCGGCGGGGAATATCCGACTTTTGCACCCACATCCTTGTCATGATTTGCAGCAGCGTCAGTGCGGATACTCGCATAAAGCTCCCATTGACCCTCCTTGGGCAGCTTATCCAGCTTGAACTGCACCGCCCAGGTGGAGGAGTCGCCTTTCATCCTGGCTGCGGCGCCATCGGACGCCGCCTTATCCTGAACGATTTGCGCCGATTCATAGCGATTGAAACTCAAATCCTGAAAATCCCTCCAGTCCGATCCGGGCAAATCGCGCACCATCGCAGGAACCGCCGGTGTGTGCCGCTCGACTGCCAGCAATTCCTCCAGTTCCTGGATATTCCCCCCCTGACGGTACTGCGTCACTTTCGCCGTGCGCAGCGTCTGCTTGAAACGCGCCAGGCGCTGCGCGGTGCCCGGCTGCCAGTCGAGGTCACGGCGGGCGGCCTCGTCCGCATACTCTTTACGTCGTACCAGAATGACGTAATCCACAGGCATGCGCGCTTCTTTCACGTGCTCCAGCAACACCGGGTTGTTTGCCACTGCCGCCTGCGCTTGCTCGAACAACTGGTCTGCAGCACGCACGAAGTCCAGATTCAGCATGGCCAGATCGACCTGGGTTTTCTCGCCAAGCATGTCGCCGCTCCTGGCAATCGCCGCGTGCATCAGATCGATGTACTGGAGCACGTAGGGGCTGGCCGCACCGAAATAATACCGGCAATATTCGGCGACCAGCGCCCTGACGTCCTGCTTCGGGTTCCACAACAGCCGCGCGATCATCCACGCACGCAAGCTGGCAAACTCGGCAGCCGGCGTATCCCAGCTGCCTTCGGCAAAATAACCATGCACATTCGGCAGCGTAGCCAGCCATTGCAGGCTATGGCCGATCGGATAAATGTTGGGCGTGGGCTGAAGGAAGCCGCTGAAGTTGGTAATGTGATCCCATACCAGGATGTGTTTCGCGATGGCATTCCAGCCTGCGATGTCCTGGCCCAGTTTCTTGTTTCTCCCCTGGTTCAGCGGTGAGCTGTAATCCACCTGTATCGTCATCGGAAATACCAGCACATAGTCGGGCACCGTCATGCCCTTGGGTGGCGTAAAACTCCAGTGATAGGCGTTGAAAGCCAGACGTGCGCCGGGTAGAACCTTGCGCACGCGGTTGGCGATATCGATCACCATGTCCAGCCGGGGTGCGGATGGCTCGCCGCCATGCTTGTCGGCAAAGGCTTTGCTGGCCGGATCCATATCCCAGCCCCAGTCCATGTCGTGAAGATCGAACCAGACTTTTCTGTAGTCCGGCAGCTGCTTCAATCGGTTGATGATGGCCTCGGCCATGACCTGGCGCACTTGCGGATTCATCATCGCCACCTGGCCACCGGCATACCAGTCAGGATGTGCCTTGGCATATTTATCCTGCGGCATCAGCTCCCAGAAAGTGGCTTCTCCGCCTTTCGCCCCCCAGCTGTGATTCCAGCTGTCGATTTCCGGTGGCGACGCGCTGAACGACGGCCCGTGCGATTCGCCGTTGAGCAGATTATGGGCGCGATAAGGCTTGTCCTGCCCTTCATAGCTGAGCACTTCCCGATAGCCGAAGCGCGGCACCTGCAGCTCATCCAGACGCGCAACCTGCAGCTTACTTTCCTCCGGCACATAAGTGTAGGAAGGGCTAAGCCACTTGACCCCGAGCTTGCGATCCAGAAACCAGTTGACGCCATACATGGTGCCGCGCGGTGTGGCGCCGGCTATCACCAGATGCGGCCCCACGGTGCGGATGACGAAGCCGTCCTCGCCCAACTTGTCATAGGGAATGTCCGGGCACAACCGTTGCGTCAGGGCATTGTCACGCCCGACCACCAGCAGCGGGCCGGTCTGCGGATTGTCATCGGAGGAAAATGACGCAAAGCTGGCACCGCTGATCTGCTTCAGATAATCGGCAAGCGTGGCGGCTGCACCCAGGGTGATGGCATCGGCATTTCGAGCCACATGGATGTGATAACGCGCGTGACCGTTATCCGCCAGAACCAAGGTGCCGGGAGACTTGCCAGCGCCCGCGGCAATCGCGGCAGCGATGGTTTTTTCGACGTTGCCGGTTTTTACCGCCGGTGCAAACATGGCCGCCGCCATCTCCGTCTGCTTCAAGATAGCCGCCGTAGTGACCGGATCGTCTGTCGGGCTCACCGCAACCGCATCAAAGTCGGCCGCACCAGGCGTAGCTGCCTTCTTGCGCAGATAAAGCAACAGCTCGTTGGCGCCGGGCGGCGCTTTTACCACCACCGAATACGATTTCCATGCATGCGTCCCGCCGGTCACAAACAGTGCCGGCTCGGCCCCCGAAGCCAGCTTGACTTGCTGCGGCCCTCGCCACCCGGCATCGACTCCGCTGCCGCGAAAACTCAACTGGACAAATACCGAGCCGTCGGCCGCATCCTTGGAGCGGATCTGCATGCTCACCCGATAGTGCTTGCCGCCCACCACAGGCCGCTTGTCCTGGGCGGCAAATCCCCCGGTGATTCTCAGGGCCGACCGGCCTTCAGCTGCACTACCCTTGATGATGCCCCCATCACCCCACCAGGGCGCCTTGCCTGTTTCAAACCCGCCGTTCCGGATAATCCGGATCGGCGCAAGGGTTCCCGCCGTCAGCCGTTCGATGGACAGGTCATCGAAATAGGCCGTTCCCCGGGGTTCAGGCTGGGCGTCATGACGCAGGTAAATCTGCAACGCTCTGGCAGCGGGCGGAATCTGCGTGGCGGGAATCACTGCCGAATATTCCTTCCAGCCTGATGTCCCCCCAACCGACAGCAACGCCGGTGATTTACCACCATCCAGCACGAAAGCCGGCGCCGCACCTTCCAGCCAGCCACCGACAACCGGGCCGAACGTCCCGCTCGCGGCATTGGAGCCCTCCCCCCGTAGCAGCGCGCTCACTGCCACATCACGGGCATTACAGGCATCGCACTTGACCCAGAGATGGATTCGATAATCAAAACCCGGCTTGATCGGTACCATGCCCGCGGGCGCCTGATAGGCAAAACCGGATGCGAGCGCCAGCGATCTCGTGCCCCCATGCCGCTCGCCATCCACGATGCTTCCGCCCACCCAGACGCTTTTTCCATCCTCGAATCCGCCATCGGCGACAGGCACAGGCTCGCCTTGAATAGCCATTGCCCGCGCGCAGAAAAGCAGCGCAAACAATCCCATCGCAAACAAACAGAACAGCCGGCTCATGTTCTGCGCTGCAGAATTACATGCGCTCATACAGGGCTCTCCACCACACATGCTCAGCGCCAAAGCCCGGGAATTCCCGGTTGGCGGAACAGCGGCACGCGAAATTTCTTCCTGAACCGCATCAAACTTTGCAGGTGCAGACGGCCGGCCCAGCTGAATGGCCCGGCCGCACTGGTTCGCTGATGATCGTGCACCAGCCGCACACCCGGGACGCATACTACGCGGAAACCGGCCTGCCAAACCCTGGCACACAGGTCAACATCCTCCATATACAGGAAATAGGCTTCATCCATGCCGCCAATGCTGTTAAACAACGCGCGCCGGACGATAAAACCTGTCCCCATTACCCATTCGGCGTCGAACGGCTGATCGGCGTCCCACGCCGACAGCATCATGTGCCGGTCAATACGCGGCTTGAATGGCCAGTATCGCCCGATCGGCAGCCTGCGCCCGACAACATCCAGCAGGCTGTAGAAGCGCCTTGCAGAAAATTGCCGTGCACCCCCGGGATAAACCAGGTCGAGGCCGACAATCCCGACATCGGGTTCACGCTCAAACAGCCGGATTGCCTGCTGAATGCTGAGATCTTCAAAGTATGTGTCCGGGTTCAATACCAGGATGAACTCGCGATCACAGGCCGCTGCGCCAAGATTCACGCCGGCGCCGAACCCGCTATTGGTTGCCGAGCGCACCAGGCGGACGCCTTGCAGCAATTCCCGACTGAGGCGCTCGAAGGAGTCGTCCGGCGAGGCATTTTCCACCACCACGATATCTTGCGGAGCAGCGATACCCAGACGCACGATCGACTCTACACACTTCAATGTGAGATCAGGTGTGCGGAAATTGACGACGACCGGATTAATAGCGCCCAATAAGCTGGTTGACATTGCAATTCTCCTTCAAACCAATGCGCTGTCGCTGTCTGCAACGCGCCGAGAGCTTTCCCTGGCGACGGCTATCATTTCCATGCGCAAACGACTTTCGAGGGGATGTGTTGCGCATCTGCAAGAAAAACATCCATTAGTTCAACCTTCCTGAAACCGGCTGTTTTAACCCGCCCTGCAATATCCCTTGAAGAATGACGCCAAAACACCGGCACTGATTTTGCGCCAGCCAGCCGGCTATCGTGGTATTCGGGAATGCCGGTAAAAACGATATTGCCATTATCGAGAAAGGCGATTCTTTCAGTGCAATCGGTATCGTAGAGGGGCACGCTGAAAATAAGTGCGCCACCCTTGCGCAGTACCCGGAAACATTCGGCATATCCCCGGATATCGTCCGGCACATGCTCAAAAACCTGATTCGAGGTGACCAGATCAAAACTCTCATTATCAAAGGTTAGCTGCTGGACGTCCTGATTCAGGACGCCATCAATAACGCTGCCTGGCTTTTCTTCCGGGAAAAATTCGCTGTCAACGACTGTGGGCCAATTGGCTTTTAACCAGGCAAGCGTGCATCCATAGCTGGAAAGCTCGTATGCAGACTTTCCCGTATAGGGTTCCTTGAAATAATTTTTAATGGCTGCGACCAGCGAGAGATTGGTGATGTTCGTCCTGCATTTCAGGCATCTTGTCATGAAGGGGTCTTTCCTGAATGACAGGAAAAAGCTTTTATTGCAAAGCGGACACTCGCCTTTCGAGACCCTCCATTTATACGGGGTGTCTGCCCAGCCCAGATAGCGTATTGCCGAGCTTAGTCTTGGCGAAATCATGCTCATGCGAACCTCACGCCGACTCATATACATGTTCGACAATACCCCAGAGCTCTTGTGCCGAACGATCCCAGTCGAAACGCGCCACTTGTTCCCTCCCCCTGGCCACCAGTTCGCTGCAGAACCCATCATCGCAGGCCAGACGGTTCAGCCCTTTGGCAATGTCTTTTATCGAATACGGATCGACAATCAAGGCGGCATTTCCCGCCACTTCCGGCATGGCCGAAACGTTCGACGTCACCACCGGCACCCCCGAGGCCATTGCCTCCACGATCGGCAACCCGAAGCCCTCGTATAGCGAAACGAAAGCTACGAACAGCGCGCCTTTATACAGCTTCGGCAAGTCCTCGTCATTGACCCGCCCCAGAAAATGCAGCCTGGATTCCACCCCCGCGCGCCTGGCGTGTCCGACCAGTGCCTGATTGACATTGCCGGTCATCGCCAGATGAATATCCCGTTGCGGCAACGCAGAAGCTGCGTAGGCCGAGATCAGACGCTGCAGATTTTTGTAACTGCGATGATTGCCCGGATACAGAACATAGCGATACGGCATCTTGGCCGATTCCTGGTTTTCCAGATAAATGCTGTCCACGCTGTTATAAACAACAGACACTTTGTTCGGGGGCATACCGGACCATTCAAGAAACTCGCGACGCGTGTAATCGGAAACGCAAACGATGGCGCTGCACAGCCGATACAGGGGCTTGAGATAGTGGTTGTAATACGCTGCATGGAAACGGCTATAGAAACGCAAGTGGGTCAGGTCATGCACAGTCACCACACTGGGAATGTCCATCACTGCCGGCGGTACAAATCCCGCACTCCAGTACACGCCATCGCGATCCGTCGCCGAACGCCGCAAGGCGCGGCTTATCGCAAACGGCGAAAACGGGCTGCCGATACTTCCCTTCACCTCAAGACCTACCAGATTCATGCGCGACGGTTTACGTTCCACCATGGCGGCCATGACATTGCCAATCCCGGTCTTCAGGGGCCAGCGCATGTCTGAATAAACGCTTAGACGATGCTCGTTATATAAACTCGCCTTCATCATTCCGCCCTCAGTCGATCCAGCCGAGAAAACGCTGGGAGGCAGCAATCCAGTAATACCTGGCGCGCTTGTAATCCAGCCTGAGCAGGGACAGCATGCCTCCTGCCATCGACCTGAAGATCAGATACAAGACAAAATACGCCGGATAGCTCGACAACCCCAGAACACGGCCGAACCCGCGGTTATACAGGCGCGCCCGTGAAAACGCCTTGTCGTCCATCACCGTCAGCGGCTCGGGATGGAATATCCGCAGGTCCGGGTCATAACGCACATACATGGACGCCTGAATGACACGCAGCAGAAAATTCACTTCCTCGCCCGCTCCCCAGCGCGTACCGGAACCCACTCCCAGCGCTTCATTGAACTGCCCGGCGCGAATAACCGCCTCGGTGCGCAGGAAAATGGTGTAAGACGTGGCGCAAGTCCAGACGTTGTATCTGTCGACCGTCAATCTCTGATCCGACCAGCGCCCTTGTGACGCGATGCCATTTCCGTCCACGCTGCGCCCGGTCAAACCCTGCAGGCGCGGATCGGCCTGGAATTGTTTGACCACAAACTCCAGCACGTCCGGACGGTACCAGCAGTCATCGTCCGGAAAGGCAACCAGGTCGCCGTGAATGTGTTTCAGGCCAACATTCCTTGCACGCGACAGGCCTTTTTCCGAACGCAGATAAACAAACTCAAGACGGTCGCGAAACTCATCCACCAGCTTCACCACGCGGTCATCCTCGTTCTGATCCACCACGATCACTTCAAAGTGCTTGTATGTCTGGTTCGCGAGCGAGTTGAACAGGCGTTCAATTTCCACGCTGCGTCCCAGCGTTGCCATCACCAGAGAGAATTTCATGACCTTGCTCCACCATCGGCGACCGAATCGACGATGTTCCACAATTGCGCCGCGGATTTTTTCCAGTCGAATTGGAGGACACGCTCGGCACCGCACGCGATCAGTTGGTGACGCGCAGCTTCGTCCAGCGCCAGGGTATTGAGCCCTTTGGTAATTTCTTCTATCGAATAGGGATCGACGAGCAGTGCCGCATCGCCGGCGATTTCAGGCATCGAGGAGACGTTGGAGGTCATTACCGGCACCCCCGATGCCATGGCTTCGACAATAGGCAGACCAAAGCCCTCATACAGCGAGATATAAGCTACAGCCAACGCCCCCCGGTAGAGTTTCGGCAGGTCGGGGACATCCAGCCATCCGCAAAAATGTACCCGATCCGCAATTCCCAACTCCGCCGCTTGGGATTGCAAGCCGGCGTGGAGCTCTCCAGTCAATACGAGATGAATGTCATGCTGTGGCAGCCGCGAGCGGGCATACGCCTCCAGCAGACGCGCCAGGTTCTTGTAGGGGCGATGATTGCCGGGATAGAGCACATAGGGGTAGGGCAGATCCAGTGTTTCAGTGTTGGCCGCGTAATCCGGGCAGACGCCGTTCAGAACCACGTGCACCTTGTGCGGCGCCATTTTCGACCAGGACAGGAAAGTGGCGCGGGTGAACTCCGACACGCAGATGATCGCAGCGCAGCGCCGGTAAAGCGGCTTCAGGACGATATCGTAATAGGCGCGGTGCAGGCGGCTATAAAACAGACGATGCGTCAGATCGTGCACGGTGACGACCGAGGGTATGCGTGCCCACAAGGGGGGCAGGAAGCCAGGGTTCCAGAATACGCCGTCGCGCATGCGCTGCAGGGCGCGGGTCAATGTCAGCGGTGCCCCCGGGCTGCCGAGACTGCCGCTCAGATGCAGATCGACCAGGCGGACATGCGGCGGCGCCGCGGCGCAGCACGCCGCCTGAACTTTGGCGATGCCGGTCATACGCGGCCAGCGCAAATCGGCGTATACCGGGTAGAAGGCAGGTGCGGTCATCGCATGTCTCCGTAGACGTTTACGCTATCCAGCTGCCGGTCATCCTCATTCCGGTCAACCACGATCGCTTCGAAATTTTTATACATCTGGTTTGCGCGCGAGTTGAACGGGCGCTCAATTTCCATGCTGCGTCCCCGCGTCGCCATCACAAGTGAGAATTTCATCAATTTATCCATCCTGTAAATAACCTTGGCATCGCTGACAAAGGCCTGACCAACAACCGCGGCGCCCCCTCATTTGGCACGGGCCGCAGCCCGGCGCTGCAGGCCCCAGGACGCCAGAAAACCGGCAAACAGGTAAACAATCTCCGATTGATGCAATGGGTTCACCAACGACCAGGCCGCCACCGGGGCCAGCAGAAAAACAGATGAAGTGCCGACGCCGGCAAAGAAAACAAACCAGAACGCCAGTCCGGCAAACCCGGCAATCACCATGAAATCGAGTGGCGAAGAGAAAATGGAATTCGTGCCCAAACCCAGGCCCATGACGGTGAACCACAGCTGCGAAAAGTATCCTTCGACAAAACCGAAACCGTATCCGGTCCAGTTTTCACCGATCAGTTTTATGCTTTGTTCAAAAGCGAGTCCGCGTTCATTCTGAAGCCGTACCTGCAACAGGTCTCCGGATAATTCCCAGCCGAAATGCTGCATGTAAAACGCTGAGCCTGCGGCAATCGCTAAAATCTTCAGCCAGAAATGCCCGCGATGGTGCAACATAAAAGCGATGCCGCAAGCAATCAACACTGTTTTCGATTCGCTAAGCAGGGCAATCAATAGGCTGGCCCCGAAGAATTTCGCCAAAGAGGAAAAGCGGAAATCAGATCTCAAAAAAAGCAGATAAATAAGCAAGAAAAAGTAGATGGCAAACCAGTTTCTTTCTTTGAAAGTGCCATGGATGGCGTTTTGCATGAAACCCACAGCCTGGTAAACCACCGGCACCCGATAAAACTGGAGAAGAAATTGGACGGCAATAAATACGAATATGAAAACATAGCCGTAGGGCAGTTTTTGGTTGAAATATTTTACCCCGTACATTCTTCCGATCAGATAGAACGCCGGGTACACCGCGACAAACTTTATTATCTGTTCCAATGCCTTGATGCGAAAATATTGAGCCAATAAGGTGTCCACCAGCGCGATGGCGATAAAAAACAGATAGGCGCCTATTTCCAGTCCGCTGACCCGAAAAGACCGGGTGTAAACCATCACCCCGATCACCAGTATTGCCCATAGATGGGCCGGTTGCGCCATGCCGACCTGAATGAACTGCAACGGCAGCAGTAGCAGGCCTGCGATAAATAGCCGCCCTAGCCACACATCCGTAGCTGTCTCTTTCGTCAGTGCGAAAACAGGAATCGCTGGAGCATTCATTGCGCTAGCCTAAAACTTCCCGAATCGATAACCCGTTCCAATGCATCCCTATCTCCCTAACGTGGACTCTTTAAAGCGCTTGATTGCACGGATTGAATTCAGTGCTTTTATCCCCAACCTGCCGATTTGGCCATTATGCAAAAGCGCCTCGAATGAATCGTTGGGCAAGGTGGCCGAAGGCGCCACTGAAACCCCGATGCCCGAGAAGAGATGCCCCAGATAACTGCCTTCGCAAGGGAGGATATTCTTGGGGATGCGCCACCTGCGCAGAAATTCGTTCCACAAATGCACACAAACGGCTTCCTCGGCGGCTTCCACACAGCCAGCCAATTCCTGGGGACGAAAGAACCTGGCAACCTCCAGATAATGGATCGGATAAAAATACTCCTGTGGAAGCACAGTCACCAATTCCGGAAATTCCAGAATAAATTGCGTCACCAGCTGCGGGCCGATCGCACCCCATGCGTCCAGAACCTTCCCTTTCAAATTCGCTCGCCGCTCCAGCTCTTTTGCCAGGTCGGGATTCGATACATAAAAAACTGCGCCATTGACTTTCCCTGGCTCTTCAAACCCCAGCAGGATGCCTTTTGATCGGGACTGGAGTTCGACATAGAAGCTTGCGTCTTTCAGGCAAAACACATCCGTATCAAACCACCAGCCTGGCTCCCGGGACAGCACCCGATAGCGGAAAATATCGGTGAAGGCAGCCACCGAATTCTTGTGCCCGCCTTGCGTGTATGCGAAAACCTCATCCACATCGGCAAGCTCGGACGCATCACACAGTTCCACGCCTTCCGGAACCCGCAGCTCCTTGTTGAAGGTATGCAGCAGTACCCGGCAATTGTGGTTTACAAAAGAAGACAGGCAGGCCATCTCATACAGACTGAGCGCCGGGCCGTGCCAGAAAAAATTCGCGTTGATCACAGTATCTGTTTCCTTATCTAACATCACTCACACCGACTGTGCCAGGGCCGCCACCCGCGCTGCCACGATGTCCCAGGACAATGCCTCCACCGCCCGCGCCCGTGCGCGTTGCGCCATCTCAAGGCAGGCCGCGTAATGTTCGGCACACCACACCAGCCGTTCAGCCGCATGCTCGCCGCCCGTAGCGGTCAGGAATGTGCCATTTCCCTCCTCCACGTAGTCGCACACCCCGCCTACCTTCGATACCAGGAGCGGCAGCCCGGAGGACATTGCTTCCAGTACCGAATTATTGGCCGTGGCATCGATCAACGGCAGAAACATCACTTGCGCGCTTCGATATCGCATGCGCAATTCAGCGTCCGACAAACCGGCGTGCCAATGCACATTGCTGTGTTGTGCCAGCCGGTAATGCTGCTCGAAGTTACGCGCAAATTTCGGCACGACAAGATGAAACTCGAAGCGCTGCGGCGCGTATTCCAGCAGTGCCAAAGTGTCGGTCAGTTGCCTGAAATCGCGCAGCCATTGGCCGCAGAACAGCACCTCGATCGGTCCGTCATCCGGCAGCGAGCGCAACGCTTCGCCGGGCGAGAAAAAATCCACATCCACGCCATGCGGCACGAAATGCACATTGGCGTGCCCTGTCTGCCCCTGCAGGAAACGCTGTGCCTGCCGCGACAACGCAATGACCAGATCCACTCCGGAAAATACCTTGCCATCCACCCCGTACATGCGCCACCACGCCGGCGGCTGATGCGATACGCCGGCTATCCTGATGCCGGGCATGCGCCCGTCTGCATGCGCAAAAGCATCGAAGTGATCCTCCAGCGCCTCGAAAAACACCATGTCAAAATGCTGCGCCCGCAACATGCGCAGCGCAGCTGTCTCCAGCAGTAGCCCGTTACGGTTATAGAAAGGGCTCCAGCCCTGCTTCTTCGGCACTCCCAACAGGCGCTCGCGCAACATCCCCCAAACCAGCCGCGCGCCAACCCGAAGTTTGTCGCCTAGCGACGGCACCACGCGCTGTACTTCAAAGTGCTTGTTCAGTTGTTCGCCCAGAGGCGCCAGACCGCTATGACCGCCCAGATGATCCCAGCGCGCGCTTACCAGCAATAATTTTTGTCGTATGGTCATTGAGCTGATGACTCCTGAATCAAAACTGCTGCAACAGCGCAGCCCGATCCGGTTGTATCCGTCCCTACATCATTGGCGCCAACCACGCCGGTATTCGTATTTGGCGGCGCTGTACCGCCCACATAAATGAACCCCGGCGCGGCGACCTTGGCACCCGTCGCCAGACTGCGATGCACTACCGCGTTGGCTCCCACTTTGACCCCGTCACCCAGCGTAATGCGGCCGAACAATTTGCATCCGGCGCCGAGATATATATTGTCGCCGAGCACCGGCACGCCGCGTTTATCCCCGGATCCGCCAACCCCGATAGTGACGCCTTGCGAAATAAAACAGTTGCGCCCGATGACCGCCTTTGGACTGACAAAAATGCCGCTGAAGTGGCCGATATACAGCCCCGGTCCAATACGCGCGCTGCGCGGAATATCGATCCCCCAGAGTATCTTGATGAGCTCGTTGAGCAACATATACACCGGAGCCAGCAACCAGTTAAGCGGAGCCCGCTGACGTGCCGCCCACTGACCAAATCGCAATACCGTCACCGCGTGTATGCCGGGTGCGCGCAGGCAATCAAACATGCGCCGTGCCCGTGAGCCTTCGCACAGGCGATAAAATTGCGCCCAGTCGGCCCGCAGTGGCAGGCCGTATTTATCGGTGTGGCGTACAGCCAATATCTCATCTGGTCTCGTTGTCATACGCGGGCGGCTTTCCGGGTTGTTGGCGACGCTGGCGATCGCAATACGTCAGCAAGGTTGGCAAGTTGCGTGGCGTTCCACGCACGGGCGGCGGCAAGTGCTTCGCGTACCAGTCTGGAACGCAGCTCCGGATCGCGCAGCATCCGCACTACCCCCGCAGCCATGGCCGCTGCGTCGTCATCCGCCACAGTCAAAAAGGCACGCCCGCGCAGATTTTCCAGTCCGCGGCTGCCCGATTCGGTTACCACCAGCGGCACGCCCAGGGCCAGACATTCCATGGTTTTAATATTCAAGCCCGTGCCCATACGTACCGGGTTCACCGCCAACGCTCCCTGCGCATAGGTCTGCGCTACTGAGTCCACCCGTCCCAACTTGTGTACTCCGGGCGCGTCAAGCGCATCCTGACAGACGTCACCCGCGAGCCAGAACTCAAAACCAGGCATGTCTGCGCGAATCAAAGGCAATACGCCGGTAATGAAGGCATTGGCAGCATCCACATTGATGCTGTTAGCCGAAGCGACAAAGATCGCCCGCTGTACATTCGCCAACAAAACAGACTGCGACATATCCAGCAAATGACCCACCGTCGTCACTCGCGCACGTCCATGCAACGCCGCCGCAAACAAGCGCGCTTCACTGTCCTGTATTGCCACCACCACGTCCGCACGCGCCAGGCCTTTGCGTTCGCCCGCTTGCGTGGTGGCAAACCACTCCGGCTGCTTGCCTGCCCGCAGGTAGTGCAGATGGCGATCGGCAAAGCGGTCATGGGTATCGATGACTTTCACCACTTTTGCTGGGAAAGCTTCCAATGCCTTGGACATGAAAACATATTCCACAAATACCGCCTCAAACCCGTATTGCGCCTGCAGTGCCTTCAGTTGATCCGTCAATCCCCGGTCGTACCAATCATCCACACTCCACACATGCGCCGACGCCTGCCCCATCCGCCGCAGCACACTGCGTCGCAACCGTGCCGATACACTGCTGACAGCCTTCGGTACCTGATACTTCAATTCGGTGAATTGGCTATCGAAATGCTTCATCATCGCAATCCGGTCACCTTCTTCCAGCGCGGCCCAGGCAAAATGCAGCGCATGTCCCGCTGCAATCAGGCTATCCGCCAGCGTGAGAATACGCGCCCGGTTGCCGGCAATCGGGGGATGGGTTGGGACGGGTGAGAGCATGAGGATTTTCATGATGTCGCGTTGCCTGTCGCTTGCTGCATAGTGGCGCCTTCCTTGTGCGGACGATCGAAGCGCTTGATCAACGCGTTACCCGTGCGCACCAGGGGCTTCTCGAGTAAATGGTGCAGCACAATTCCGGCACCGGCTGCGACCACCACATAAATGGCGAACACCGGGATCAGGTCATGCGGATCAGTCGCAGACAACCTTAATTTGCTGACCACATGCCAGGAGATAGCAAAAGAAAGCAAATGGAACAGATAGATGGAATAGGAGGCATCCCCAAGAATACGCAGAGGCGGTATGTGTATACCCTCGAAGGCGAATATGGCACCCAGCACTATGAATACAGCGGGCAATCCATGCACCAGAAATCCTGGTCCGGGAAGATTCACCGCAAGCATTGCAAAGCCCGCCAGCAGAGAAACCCACCAGACCCAGCGATAGCGCACGGCGCCCGCGGCGCTCAGATAACGCCATAGCGAAAAAAGCAGCATCCCGAAGAGGAACTCGAACATGATGGTCGACGTGTAAAAACGCATGGCCGCCGAGTCGAATTGCCGATAGCTGCCCACAATACCCAATGTCATGATAATGAGCGCGGCCACCAGCAACCTTCGGCTACTGAACAGAATCGACAAGCCGAATATCAAGTAAAAAAACATTTCGTAATTGATGCTCCAGCCAGGTATCAGAGCCGGCCAGATTTCTGCAGGGAACTGCGAATTGAAACGCGGGAAAAACAGGAAATCATTGATGAGACGTGGATCGGTCAAATTAATTTTAAATACGACCACTGACAGCGGCAGCGCTATCCAGTAAAGCGGCACAATGCGAACCACACGCTTTAGCCAGAAGCGGCTCATGTTGGACAGACGTTCAGACATCGTACAGCGTGACAATGGCGTCATGTACACCATGATAAAACCGCTGATGACAAAGAAAATATCCACGCCGGTACCGCCGAATGTCGTCCAGCCGGATACATCTCCGAACACATGCCGCACGTGATGAAAGACAACCATCATCGCGGCAATCCCGCGTAAGTACTGAATACCCTCTATCGTCGAACCTTTAGCCATGATTTCCCTGTTCGATACTGTGCGACGGCACACTACAGAATGATTGGTGCAGGCGACGCATCAGCGTAGCGAAGCCCTCGCCAAAATGAGTCATAGTCGCCTGGGCCAATTATTCATGATGCAGTCCTTGCAACTAACGCTGCTCTCACAAGTTTGCGTTTACGCACAAGCTGACGGCCAAGCTCTATCGCCGGAATTTCAATGTAGCGCGACAAGAGCGCAGAAAATATAAGTGCAAGGCCAAGACTGCCAAGAATTAATTCGGGTATAAAATAAAGGCGGTTTTGCACTTCCAGCACCTCGACGAGCAGCCACGCGCACAAAAATATCGCCACCATGTGGCTACAGTAAAATCCATACGAAATTTTCCCCAGCCACATCGCAATGCGATTGGCGAGAACCTGGTGGGAGAATCCATGAGAAAAACTGCCGGATGGACTGGTAATCGCCCACAAGGAAATTCCAAATAAAGCCACCGAGACCATCATCACCCCTTTCATTGCTGCGGTGATGGCTGCCAGGAGCACAATCGCCTCCAGTAAACGTTGCCGGGAAGCACTCCCCTCTGAGACCTGCTGATAAATCTGTGCGAGCACGCCCCCGACTGCAAATAGCCAGAGATATGACAGCAAAAATGATGATTGCGGAGACCTGCGTGACACTACGATCAAGGCGAGCACGACGAGGGCTTTAGGCAAAAAGCCAGACTTGATCCGCGCCATAAACCAGAATAGCAGCGGTGCCACGAGATAGTATTGCCATTCGAGCGTCAAACTCCAGGCTTGCCCCATAAAGGCATACGAAGAGGAGGGAAGTATTCGATCCGGGATCAACCCATGAAGAAGAAAAATATGTGCCAATAAATGTGGCATCAAATATTCTTTACTATTTTGCAGATAATTAATCCTGTCCATCAAGCGTGGGGCACTCCATGGAAATTCGGTCAAAACGCGAATCGATAAATCAAGAATCAAAACACTTGCGATCAAGCAGACCCAGTAAACCGGAAATAATCGCAGCACCCGTCGGATATAGAAATCACCTGCATTTCTCTCCTTTTGCAAATTAAGGGTAATGACAAACCCGCTTAAAACGATGAATACCCCGACCGCGAACTCACCATTGGCAAACAACATCCCCAATCCGTCATGCTTCTGCACCTGAATCGTTGCCATCGTGGTGACATGCGTGACAAACACCCAGAGTGCCATATACCCGCGCAAACCATCCAGAGCCCCGATTTTTCTGGTCTCGGTCATGGCGTCACTCCTTGGAGGATTAATAATTTGTGTCGTGCGAGCAGTGCGGATGCGTTCGCGCGCTGCAGATTTCTGAAACGGTCACATTCGGAAACAATCGCGTTACGCACTACCGTTCCGGATTGAACGAGCCAGTCGAAACGTTCGATCAAACCAACCGACGTTATCTCCTCGGTAGGCAATGCAAGCTCCGGTTGTCCGATCGACTCAAGGAAATCGAGGCATTTCGGCTGATAGCTCAGCGACAAATTAGGCACACCCTGCGCACAGGCCAGGATCGTGGCATGCAAGCGTTGCCCGACCACATAGTCGAACCCGGCCAACTGATGCATCGTCTCGTCCACCGAGGCGTTGAAAGGCAACAACTCGAATCCATCCGATGGAACCGCAGCTTTCAGCGCGCGCCCGATCTCTGCGTCAATGGCATGTAGCGCAAAGTACTGCACTTTGAATCCCTGCCGTAACGCATGACGGGTGAGCGAAATGACGGAGTCAAAAACACCTTCCCCTCCCCCCGAAACCGGATCATGGCTTCCCAGATTAATTCCGAGAACACTTGTACCTGTTTGCGCTTTCCTCGGGGCTGGCCGAATCGACAACGCCGGGTCACCGATCACCTCTACGCCATTGATCCCGTTTTCAGTCAACCAGGCGGCTGATCGAGGCCCGCGAACGCCGATATAGCGGGCGTCTCGCAGGATACTCAGCCAGCGCCCTGAATTGCCTCGATCCGAATGTTCAGGATGTCTGGACCAGTAATCAAGATCGGCAACGCCCGTGCCCCACACGACATAGCGTTCGTCTCGCGCCCGAAATTTCTCCAGCGCTGACAAATACGGATCAACGTTGATCAAGGTGCCTCCACCGAGAATGATCAATCGCTCATTTGCAAATCCGGACAGGCAACTCAATGCTGAAAAGTCGTCGTGCGGCAACAACAGCGCATCCCGGAATAATTCATCCCTGAATGCCAGATACAGCGCTTCGTCACCCACATTCCGATAGCCGAGCCAACCGATATAAGTGAGCAAAGGTTTGGCGCGCAGAAATGCGGCGCGGTAATCTTCAGTCCTGCGAAGATAGCCATAGCGATTCAACCTATCCCACTTCGATCTGAGTCCCAGCCCCATGTGGCAATCTCCCTCTTTAGTCATTCGCGCCAAACGGCCGCAATCGATCAGGCGTAGCCGGCATCAAGTACGTCTCCGCAAAAACCTGACGGTTTCATGGACAGGCGTTCTTGCAATCACTATGACCAACAGCAAATACACAATTGAAAACAGCAACCCCAAAACAAATAGCTGCGCTACCGCATTCATGCTGTAAGCACCCACCATTCCGCGCGCCAACCAGACACTCAAGTATGCAATTCCGCCACTCATCAGTCCCGGTGCAATCCAATTCACGATATCTCGCAGCCTGATGTCCAATTCCTTTGCCACCAGGCCAAAACTGAATGGAGTAACAACGAGAAGAGCAAGAACATATATATCCACTAATTTGCCCACGTTCCCGGACGGGATAAGGATGATTGCAGGCAGTACCGCGGCGAGTTTGATCAGTGTCAGCCAGAGCGTAAGATGAGGCCTGCCGATCGCTGTCAGATACGGGCCATTGACGAACTGGATGCACTGCACGCCTCCGATCAGCATCAGAGGCGTCATGATCAGTTCGCTACCCGCCCATTTCCCCCCAAACAGAATGTAAGTAATTTCCGGACTCAACGCCGCCATGGCAAAAAATACGGGCGTACCAAACAATGAGCTTGCGGATACCACGCGCTGATATGTCGCCGCCAGCCGGGTCCGATCGTATGCTATTTTCGACAGCGCGCTCAGAGAGACATCCATGACTGCACGGAACAGCAATTCCATAGCCGTCTGATACAGCTTTGCTCCTATGGTGTAGAGCCCAAGTGCCGCCGCTCCGTGCAAAGTCACAATCACGAAATCGATTGTTCTGGTCGCAAAAAAATCAATCAATCGAGTGGAAAAAATGCTCGCTCCAAACGCACCGATCGAACGAAAGGAAGCCAAATCGTACTGACGAACCGGCACCCAGCGAGGTTTACGCCACAGCCAGATTGAGCTTACGACCGTATAAACCACTGACTGCACAATCAGACTCCAGGCCCCTATCCCGGAGAATGCGCAGCTCACTCCGATTACGCCAGAAACAGCCAATGCGACGAACTGCCGGATCGCGAGCGGCATAAAGTCAAGATCGCGCTTGTACAGTGCTTCCTGAAATGCAGTCGCCGCAGCCAGAGGTGCGAACAGGCTTGCCACAATGAGATACGGGGCCAGATCAGGTACGTTAATCAGACGCTCAATCTGATGCGCGAATAATGCAATAGTGAGAGACAAAACAAGGGATGCACTTACACCTGCCAGAAACGGGAGCGTAATATCTTGCCTTGACAGCTGTGCACGCTGAATCAGCGCATCCCCGAATCCAAATTCCGCAACCAGATGCTGGAGCATCAAGACAAGCGAGACGGCCGCAGCAATTCCGAACTCAGCCGGGCTCAACAGGCGCGCAAGTATGAGGTAGAGAAGCAGGTTCAAAGCCTTGCCCCCCCAACTCTGTGCCAACGACCAACACAGCCCTTGAAATGCCTTGCCGCCTAGATTTTCCAAATGAGCCATCAAGTTATTTTCCGTTCGTTTTCCGGCATGGTTAGTCGCGGTTCAACAGACTGCCCACGATCTGGGCACCCGTACCGTGCAGTGCATCCCGAATATTCTTCACATCCTCGTAGCGAGTTTTATGCCGGTTTGCCACCAGCAGACTGCCACCCGTCATGACAGCCAGACTGGCAACTTCCGCGTGGTCGTTAAACGGCGGAGTGTCGAACAACACCACATCAAAATTCTGGCCAAGCAGCTCCATCAATTTACGCGTGCTGGAACGTCCGATAATTTCGGCCGGGTTTGGCACCAGCGTGCCGCTCGGCAGGATGGATAATCCGACCAGCGCCTCCACGGGAACAATGGCAGACAAATCCGCGCGACCCGCCAGAACATTGGACAGGCCGACATGGTTTTCCAGGCGAAAAATCTTATGCTGGCGCGGGGCGTGCATATTCGCGTCAACCAGCAGGGTGCGCTGCCCCAACTGAGAAAAAGAAACTGCCAGATTGGCTGCCACATAACTGGTTCCCACTCCGGCATTTGCACCCAGCACGCTAAGATTTTTTTGCCCGCATCCAAACCATCGGCTTATCAGCTGATTGCGCAATATCCGCAGCTTTTCAGCAGGCTGGGTATAGGGAAAATAGGCGGAAACCAATTCATCGCTGAACCCGCCTTCGCCCGGCAGCAGATAGGTGTAATCAAACTGGCTGGCAAGTGCGCGGCTGATATCTTCTTCGGTAACCAGACCGAGGCGCATTGCCGCCTCTCCGAAGCGCAATGATTCGTCCGTTTGCAGCGCCAGTACCTTGGGTACATCGGATTGCTTGAGCTTGCCGGCCTGCAACAGCAGTTTGCCGATGACATCATTGGAATTTGCCGGTAGATAGGTCTGCGTCTTACCGATAAGTTTCTCATGGGGAAAGGTCATGAATGTGCTCCCGCCTGATTCGGCAATAGCCCGGAGTGGCCAGACAATCGCCTTGCTTGCCTGGGTAGCTCAACTGATCCCAGCGTTACCAGCACCGGCACGCCAAGCGCCTGCAGCAAATCATCTTCGGACCGAACCCGGCGATCACGCATTTCAGCTAACCAAGCACTGGCTATCCCAAGCGTGGCGCCGAATACAATAGCCAATGCCACATTCAGTAACAGATTAGGGCCTGATGGCTTGAGCGGTGCAATGGCGGGGTTGAGGACACTGACGTCCGTTTGATTTGCCTGGCTTTCCATCCTGGTCTGGGTGGCGCGTTGCAATGCCTGATCGTACGCTTTCTGTATGTTCGTTACGTCCTGGGTCAGCACGGCACCCTCATCGCGCTGCTGCTTGAAAGCCATAATCTTGGCTTTTTGGGCCGCCACAGCTGCGCTTAACTCTGACTCCCGTTGCTGGGCAACACGCAGGCTGGTGTTGACACTGGTCTCGGCGTTCCGGGTTTCCTGTGCGAGTTTTTGGCGCAGGGTATCCACCTCGGCCTGAGCCCGTTGATAATCCGGGTGATTTACGCCCAGGCTATTGGAGAGCTGTACACGCTTCGCTTCGGCCTTGAGCAAATCGGATTTAATGGACTGAATGAGCGGGTTATTGATCACTTCCGCCAGCTGGTCTCCCGAACGGCGGTTACGCGACTGGCTGTCAAAAGTCTGCCCTTGGGCGGCCACCAATTGATGGGACAGGTCGGCCAGGCGCTGTGTCTCGACATCAAGGCGCTCATCCACAGCCACAATGCCTTTGCTGCGCTGGTAATCCGACAGGCGCTTCTGCGCGGTCTCCAAATGGTCCCGGATATCCTGGATCTGGCCTTCATACCACTTATTGGACTCCAGCGCCGGGCCGGTACGCATGTCCAGATTGGTCTGGATGTATGCCTGGACAAAAGCGTTGGCAATAAGCTGGGCGAACTTCGAATCATCTGCAGTATATGAAACATTGAATACGTTACTCTCGCGCGACAATTTGACGTCCAGCGTCCGGAGCAAGGCATCCGCCAGCCGGTCGCGGTCTATCTTCGCCTTGCTGTTGTGCATGAAGTGCTGACGCACGAAGGGATCCTGCGTCAGGTTGAGCTTATCCACCACTTTCAGGGCCACATTGCGGCTGCCGAGGATATCCGCCTGGGTCGCCATATAACCCGACATGGCATCAGGCTGTACCGCCGTTCCTGCCGCCGCATCTTTCCCTTTTGGATCAACCACCACGCTGGCTACTGCGGTATATTTTGAAGGCATCATGCTGGTGGCGACTATTGTCGCAATCACAGTGATACCCAGGATGGTGAGGGCAATCCATTTGCGCGCCCACAATAGCCGTAAAAAACTCATCGCGTTCATAATTCCCTCACCTGATTTATTTAAAACAGGCTTTCCTTGACGTAAACCACATCATCCGGAAGCACCGGGTCCGTCAGCGCGGCATTCAACGTGGCCACCTTGCCAGCGGGGCCGCGCCTGCGTATCTGGATGCCTTTTTGCGTGCCGCGCGGAGTAATGCCTCCACCCAGGGAGATGGCCTGCATGACATTCATGTCCTGTTCCAGACGGAACGCACCGGGATGCTGAACCTCGCCGTAGATATAGAAAACCGGCGCTCTCGGCACATAGATGGCATCGTCGGCAGACACCTGTCGATTCAGATCAGCATTGCCACCCTGAAACAGGTCGGGGATATCAATCTTGGTTTCCTGAGTCTTTCCATCCTGCTTGTGCATCAGAATCAGTGTGTCCGATCCTGCCAGGGTGACCCCGCCCGCCATGGCAAGCAGATCAGTCACCGTACTGGTGGATTCCAGCGGGTATTTGCCGGGATGGTTCACCTGACCCAGGACGGAAACCTGCATGCTGCGATATTGCTTCACCACCAGGTTTACTTGAGCATTCTTGATGTAACCGCCTTTTACCAGCGCTTGTCCGATATGATTTTGCGCAACGCTGGCAGTATCACCAGCCACGGGAACATCTCCAATCAGGGGGAAATTGATCTTACCCTGTTCGTCAATCCGGGCATCGATGTTCAGGTCCGGATGTCCATACACCGTGATATGGACAATGTCCCCGCTGCCCAGACGGTAATCATCTGCAGCAGCAGGCAAAGCCAGGGTTGTCAGAATCAGAAACAGGAGATAGAGAATTGACCGCATAACCACTTTCCCTTCTACAAAGTTAAAAACAAATCAATGCAAAAACTGGTAAATCCAGCTTTCAGCGCTTGGCACAACACTTAAAACTCGCTACGCAGGTTGATCATTGCGCTGTTATATCTGTAACTGGCTAAGGCCTGATTGGAATTGCGCACCCCATGTTCCAGTATCAAGCCGAGCTTGGTGTTTCGCAGTACGGCGTAATTCAATCCGGCCTGCAAGGTAGTCAGTTTGTCCTGCCGGGCCGGGGCCGCCGTCAAGACAAATCCCGGGTCACCCGTGTAGTCGATATTGATGTAGCTGAGCTTGGTCCGGAACGCCAGTTTCGAGGTCGCGCGCCAGTTCGCACTCAGATCGACGCCCTGATTCAGGGAATAGCTCGCAGTGTTGTCCTCCACTACACCAATATTTCGGTATAGAGCCAGTTCCAGCAGGGTCTTGTCCGTCACAGACCAATCCCCGGCCAGGCGGCCGGTGAATCCGGAAAAGTCACGCTGAGGTACGTCGGCGTAGCTGCGTTTGGTGTAATTCAACCGCCCCAATATCTTGGTCTTGCCGGAAGGCGCCCAGGTGGTAATCACGCCGTGGTCCCATTGCCGGTATCCGTTATCCACGGGCGCCGTGCCCACTATCTGACGGTTAGGGTATTTACCGTCGCTCAACTCGCTCGCCCACTCGACGAGGGTGCCCTTGGATGTCCGGTACTGCAGGCCGGCAGTGGTGGTATCCACGGTAGAGTTCAGGATTTGTCTGCTCGCCGCACTATTGGTCGATTCCGACTTGATGACTCCGGTTTTTAATTTCCAGCGGCTATCCAGTTTGACATCACCATGGAAATAGCCGGACTTCACGGTAACCAGATTACTGACGGGCTGGTTGATATTGGCAAAACTGCCCTGGGCAGATGTATTAGTAACACCCACATCTCCCGAGGCCACGCTGCCTACCAGCCAATCCCATTGCAACAGAGCGTCGCGCCCATCGTAATCCAGCACATTGTAGGTGTCGTATCGGGTCCGATTGAATTCGATATGCCCCTTGATTGCCTGCCGGCTGAGGCGCCAGTTCATGTTCATTCCCGCGCCAAGCGTGTGATAAGACTCGGCAGTATTCGTAGTCCCTAGCTGGGTCATTGCAGCCTGATCATTCTGCAATCGGAACAGGTTGCTGTCATAGTTGTACAGCCCGCGCACATAGGGCGTGAAGGTATCGCCCGAATCGGCCCGTGCCGGGGCGGCGGCCACTGCAACGACTACAAGCAAAGCAAGTTTTCCTCTCATCTTCATACCCTGCGTGTCAATTCCGTTTGTAAATATCTTCATAACGCACAATATCGTCCTCACCGAGATAGGCACCGGACTGTACTTCGATCAGATGCAATGGAATCTTGCCGGGATTTTCCAGGCGGTGTCTGCTGCCTAGCGGGATATAGGTGGACTGATTTTCACTGAGCATGATTTCGTCTTCGCCGCGCACCACTTTCGCGGTGCCCGAGACCACAATCCAGTGTTCGGCGCGGTGGTGGTGCATTTGCAGCGACAGCTTCTCCTCAGGCTTGACCATGATGCGTTTGACCTGGAAACGGTCACCGGCATCAATGCCCTCGTACCAGCCCCAGGGACGATGGACGCGGCTATGATAGAGATGCTCGCAACGCTTGCCGGTCCTGAGTTTATCCACGATCTTCTTGACGTCCTGCACCCGGCTCTTGCGCGCCACCAGTACTGCGTCCGAGGTTTCCACGATAACCAGATCATCCACGCCCAAGGCCACCACCAGACGCGATTCCGCGCGTACCAGATTGTTACCTGCACCTTCCAGCAAAACGTCACCGCGCGTTACGTTACCGGCTTCATCCTTGCTACCTACTTCCCACAGGGCATCCCAGGCGCCAATATCGTTCCAGCCGATGTCGGCAGGCACGACCGCGGCATTTTTTGTATGTTCCATCACCGCGTAATCCAGCGATTCCGAGGGACAGGCAGCGAAGGCGATTGGATCCAGGCGGATAAAGTCGAGATCCACCCTGGCTGCTGCCACGGCGGCTTCACAGGCGATGAGAATATCCGGACGAAACTTGCGCAGCTCTGCCAGAAAATCCTTGGCACGGAACAGGAACATGCCGCTGTTCCAGTAGTATTCGCCGCTATCCAGATATGACCGGGCAGTAGCCAGATCGGGCTTTTCCACAAAAGCCTGCACGCGATAGGCGCCATCTTCGTCTGCCAGAGCCTTCCCTTTATGGATATAGCCGTAGCCGGTTTCCGGCGATCGGGCGACGATGCCAAAGGTAACCAGCAAACCTTTTTCTGCCAGCCTGGTAGCCTGCAGCACCGCGCGATGAAACGCTGCCTGGTCACGAATCAAATGATCGGCGGGCAACACCAGCATCAAACCTTCAGGCTCCCTGCCGATCACCTCCAGAGCAGCAATCGCCACTGCAGGCGCGGTATTACGCCCTTCAGGTTCGAGAAAAATCGCACCGGGCTGAATCTGCAGAGCGCGCAATTGCTCAGCGATCATGAAGCGGTGTTCGTCGTTGCAGATGACCAGAGGGGAAGCAGCATCCGGCAGGCTTGCGACGCGGCTGACGGTTTCCTGAAATAGACTCTGCTCGGAGAGCAGGGGCAGCAGTTGCTTGGGCAGCGCCGCACGGGACAGCGGCCACAAGCGCGTACCGGAGCCGCCGGACAAAATAATTGGATAGAGAGCGTTGTGCATCATTTATTCCCTAAATTTTTTACTGATCCAGTCATGCTTAAAAAATTCGTTCTTTCAGCAAATCCTGCAGATAGCGGCCATAGCCGTTTTTGCTCAGCGGTTGCGCCAGTTGTTCCAGTTGTGCGGCATCGATAAAACCCTGGCGATAGGCGATTTCTTCCGGGCAGGCGATTTTCAGGCCCTGGCGTTTTTCTATGGTTTCGATGAACAGGGAAGCCTCCATTAGCGACTCATGCGTCCCGGTATCCAGCCAGGCGTGGCCACGTCCCATCACCTGCACATCCAGCTCGCCCCAAGCCAGATACTGGCAATTCACATCGGTGATTTCCAGCTCGCCCCGCGACGATGGCTTGAGCGCCCTGGCTACTTCCACCACACGGTCGTCGTAAAAATACAGACCGGTGACGGCGTAGCGGGATTTGGGTTGGGACGGTTTTTCTTCCAGACTGACCGCGTGTCCAGCGGCATCGAATTCCACCACGCCATAACGCTCGGGATCCTTCACCGGGTAAGCAAAAACGGTAGCCCCTTGCGTCTTGCCATCGGCCTGGCTCAGGCCGGCTGGCATGTCATGGCCGTAAAAAATGTTGTCGCCCAGCACCAGCGCGCTAGGCGCCCCGTCGAGAAAGGATGCACCGATGAGAAAGGCTTGGGCCAGCCCATCCGGAGAAGCCTGTACTGCGTAACGAAGATTCAATCCCCACTGGCTGCCGTCCCCCAGCAAATGTTCGAAACGCGGTGTGTCTTGTGGCGTGGAAATGAGCAGAATGTCCCGAATCCCGGACAGCATGAGCGTGGATAACGGGTAGTACACCATGGGCTTGTCATACACCGGCAGCAACTGCTTGGAGACCGCATGGGTAACCGGATAAAGCCGGGTGCCGGAACCGCCGGCAAGGATAATCCCTTTGCGCGTCATGCCATCACCCGCTCGCTATAGTTCGTTTCCATCCACTGCAGATAGTCACCACTCAGCACATTCGCCACCCAGCGCTGATTATCCAGATACCAGGCTACCGTCTTGCGCATGCCGCTCTCGAAAGTCTCTCGCGGAAACCAGCCCAGTTCCCGCTCGATCTTGCCGGCATCAATGGCGTAACGCCGATCATGGCCGGGCCGGTCTGCCACGAACGTGATGAGTTTCTCATGCGGCACCACTGGAGACCCTGCACTCAGACCGTCGAGCATGGCGCAGACGGTTTTGACTACCTGCAAATTGGTTTTCTCGCTGCATCCGCCGATGTTGTAGGTTTCCCCGATTTTCCCGCGTTCCAGCACCGCGCGAATGGCGGCACAGTGATCGGACACATAAAGCCAGTCGCGTACATTGCTGCCGTCTCCATATATCGGTAGCGGCCTGGCGTCCAGGGCGTTATGAATCACCAGCGGAATGAGTTTTTCAGGGAACTGGTAAGGCCCGTAATTATTGGAACAATTGGTGGTCAATACGGGCAGGCCATAGGTGTGATGATAGGCACGCACCAGATGGTCCGCTGCCGCCTTGGATGCCGAGTACGGACTGTTGGGTGCGTAAGCCGTGGTTTCGTTGAAAGGCGGATCAGAGGCGCCGAGTGAACCATATACCTCATCGGTGGATACATGCAGAAAACGGAAACCTGTCCTGCCGGTTTCATTCAATCCGTTCCAGTACGCGCGCACTGCTTCCAGCAGTTTGAAACTGCCCACTACGTTGGTCTGGATAAATTCCGCCGGACCATGGATGGATCGATCCACATGACTTTCCGCTGCAAAGTTAACCACCGCACGTGGCCGATGGATTCGCAGCAGTTGCCGTATCAAATCCGTATCGCCGATGTCGCCCCGGACAAATTGGTGACGTTCATCTCCCTCAAGACTGGTCAGATTGGCCAGATTGCCTGCGTAAGTCAGTTTGTCCAGATTGACCAGGGTTTCGCCGGATTGATTCAGCCATTCAAGTATAAAGTTAGTGCCGATGAAGCCAGCGCCGCCTGTGACTAATATCATTTTTTTGCCCCGTTATTACTCGATTTGCTACCCATACCAAAACCGGTTGTAGCTCCATCCGTGCAGTTCAATTAATTGCCGGCAAGCGTTTCTTGCCACCACGCAACAGACGCATACCCGTCAGCCCAAGTATCGCTACAAGCAGGGTCCAGATATCCACTTCCGGCACAGCTGAGACACTTGATTTATCCTGAATCGCCGCATCAGCCCCGGAGCTGGTAAAGCTTGGATAGGCATAGGCGGGTGTGCTATATGAAACCGCAACAACCGCAGGTTTGTGGTTCCCGTCTGCATTTGCGGTCACCACTTGCAGACTGGATGCAACGGTATCGCTCGACAGAGAGCCAGCCAAAGCGGCCAGTGACAAAGTAAAAGCTCCAATAAAATTACGTATTTTCAAACACATAACAAATCCACCTCCTTATAAAGGCATTATTTCCAGTGAAGCATTATTCAAGCCACCAGCTTGTGTGAAGACCTCTTGCCGGTATTGCCTGATCAGTACGCCTGGGTGTCTTTCAGCACCAGTTTCATGGTCTTGAAAATGATGGTCAGATCCAGCCATAACGACCAGCTTTTCAAGTAAGCAATATCGTAAATCACCCGTCCTTCCATCTTGTCGATGGTATCGGTCTCGCCCCGGTAGCCATTGATTTGCGCCCACCCGGTAATGCCGGGCTTGACCTTGTGCCGCCACATATAGCCATGAATCAGTTTGCGGTAATGTTCATTGTGGGCAACCGCGTGTGGACGCGGCCCTACAATACTCATCGTGCCCTGCAACACATTGAAAAATTGCGGCAATTCATCCAGCGAGGTTCTGCGTAAAATGGCACCAATCCGGGTCACCCGTGCATCATTTTGGGTCGCCTGTGTGACAACCTGGCTGTCCTCGCACACGCACATTGAACGGAACTTGTAGACCAGAATTTCGTCTCCATCCACCCCGTAACGGCGTTGTTTGAAAATCACCGGGCCTTTTGATGTCGCCTTTACCAACGCCGCAATAACTACCATCAGCGGCGCAATCGCACATAAAATCAGACTTGATGTCACCACGTCGAAAGCGCGTTTGTGCACCGCGTTGATGCCGGTCAGCGGCGTCTCGAATACCGAAATGACCGGAATGCCATTGACGTTATCCAGCCGCGCCTGAACCAGATCGAACATAAATACATCCGGCACGAAATAGATTGATGCAGTGGTGTCGCGGAGCGAATTGACCAGGTCAATCACGCGCGGATGATTGAGCATTGGCAACGTAATGTAGACCAGATCAATTTCATGCTTGCCAACATAAGTGGCTACGTCATCGATGCCGCCAAATACAACATTTTTAAGTGCGTCCTCGCAACGCTCTCCCGAACGATCATCGAAAAATGCTTCGACCCGGGTCATCAGGCTGCGCTGTTGATGGATTCTGTCTGCCAGCTTGTGTCCCAGTTCATTTGCGCCAACGATCACCGAGCGCCGGATACTGCCATTTCTCCGCAACATCTCAAGATACGTGCGCACCAGTGAATGGCCCATGAACAGCAGCACCGGGGTAATCAGGCTCCACAACAGCAAAACGCGGGGATTGTAGTCACCGATGATCCCGCTGAACGACCCCACTGCACCCAATATGCCCAGTACAAGGGCCCAGGCAATCAACAGATTGCGGCCATGGGTAACGATGCCAGAGCCGCGCAAGTTGGATGTTTCAAAAAACTCGAATCCGTCAAACACCTGGGATGCAACCAGAAATGCCAATATTCCCAGCAACAAGTGCAAACCATCGAATTTCTGCTGCTCTATCACGACAGCAATAATCAGAGAGAAGAAAATAACCAGCGGGTTGACCAGCCGTTTCGCCAAACTTAAAACCGGATGCTCATAGCCACCAAACATTAGGTACCCTCGCATCTGTGTTGTTGTATCAACGTTGTTGTATCAACGTTGTTGTATCAACCAGCCTGTTGACCCGGAATGAGAAAGCGTGAGGATATAGCCATGCTTTCTCGCTGTATGTGCGGTGGAGCGCATACAGCAAATTCAGAACTTGAGCGCCTGTACTCGCTCCACCTGCAAATCAGACTCATGAAATTTCTAACTTCAGTTGTCATAGCTCAATAAGCAAAAATCATGCAGCAAGCACAGGTCTCTTCACTTCGCCCATACCACGGGTAGCCCTAATTCCAGCATGCGTTAATCACTTTGCACTATTGCTTGATTTTGGCCGTCGATTTTCCCTTGTGACGGGCTTTAACGGATGGTTTGGAAGCGGCTTCCGCTTCCGTGGCTTGCTCGTGCTCGCTACCCATCTGGCTCATTCGTTCCTGGGCCCGATCCAGGCCGCTAGTTGCGCCCGGCCTTACCTGGGAATTTTGATTGGCGCCACCTTCCGTACTCATGTGATCCCCGGCTGAGCTATTGGCATTGACGCCAGCCGATCCTTCGGCTTGAACACTCGCTCCCGCAGGCGCATCCATACCAGCATTGCCGCCTGCTCCGGCGCCAACATTCGCACCCATTCCTGCGCCTCCCCCGAGGCCAGCGGCAGATGCGCTAGCGGCAAATGTAAACACGGCCGCGCTGGTAAGCAGACTACAAAAAATCTTTTTCATGACCAGGGAATTTTGATGAGTCATCATTGGATATCCTTAAGTAATTTATCTGTACGGTTGTCGAATATTTACTATTTACGCTTCCAGCAAGCTCAAGGAGCAAACTTGCCAAGACACCTAAAGCAATGCCCATGCCATTATTTTTAACTATTAATAAACAATTACTTGAGATAAATTTTTCGTCAAGTGCACGAGTTTAGTGTCGTCGATTCCAGACACCTGGAAAGCGGCAAATGCGCTTATGTCCGCTGGTCCGCAAAAATTTTGGGGAGGGAAAACAAAATGGCGCGGGGTTCGCGCAATTGATAAACCGGAAAAATCAATGAAGGGAATTTCGGAATTGACAGGAAAACAGAGGGAGCGCATCTGTCTCTTGTTGGAGACACTTAATTCATTACGTATATATTAATCCGACCAAATCAAAAGCCTAGGTAGATTTATTGATGTTGCTAAAAGACGACGCAGAGGCAGCCACGCGGAGCATGCCAAATAAGTTAACTCCAGCAGGACCTGCATCAGCGGCCGGGATGCGAGGATAAGCCCTTCATCGAATCACCCGCCATTCACTGATGCGGCGATTTGAAACTCCCCGCTCCATTGTCCCCGCCGATAATCGATGAACAGATGTTTGGGTACGAATGCCGACGATTTTTTAATCGGGAAGTCTGTCAGCGGCGTTTCGGCGCCGCCCAGGTCTCCTATGCGGCAAGCCTTGGTCATCACGGGACGAAACCGTACTTTCAGTTGCGGAGTGACGAACACAAAATTTTCCGGAAGTGAGTCTTGCCGGAAGCGGACAGCTTTACGTATCAGGCAGCTGAACAGCAGCTCCATTTCAACCAGAAGCGGTGATTTCAGCTTATTCAGGGCTTTTTCAGCGGCTTCGCTCCATTCAACCCGAACGCTTTTTCCCAGAATTTCGATCGTTGCCATCATGACATCTGCTCCTATGTGGTAGCTAAATCTGCTCGATTGCCGTTAATCGTTGCTCATCGATATGATCCATAATGATTATTCACGGTGTTTTTTTTAAAAACTTTATCGCCAAATAGGCCTCTATCAAGTGGTGCCGGATATCTCACCAATTCGTAGCCCGGCGGCAACCGTTATACTCGCGCATGAATTAAATGTTTACCGTGCATAGTCGAGACACAAAGATCAGTACTCATTGAAGGGGAATACGCAATGAAAACCAGGGCCGCAGTCGCATGGAAAGCCGGGCAACCGCTGACGATCGAGGAGGTGGAACTGGGTGGCCCACGTGCCGGTGAGGTGCTGGTGGAAATCAAGGCAACCGGTATTTGCCATACCGATTACTACACTTTGTCCGGTGCCGATCCGGAAGGCATTTTCCCGGCCATCCTCGGTCACGAGGGTGCCGGGGTGGTGGTGGACGTCGGCCCCGACGTCAAAAGCCTGAAGAGGGACGATCACGTCATTCCGCTGTACACGCCGGAATGCCGTCAGTGCAAGTTCTGCCTGTCGCAGAAGACCAATCTGTGCCAGGCCATCCGCTCCACCCAGGGCCGCGGCCTGATGCCGGATGCGACCAGCCGTTTTTCCATCGACGGCAAACCCATTTTTCACTACATGGGCACCTCCACCTTTTCCAATTACATCGTGGTGCCGGAAATCGCGCTGGCGAAGATTCGCGAAGACGCGCCGTTCGACAAAGTGTGCTATATCGGTTGCGGCGTGACCACGGGCGTAGGTGCGGTGATTTTTACCGCCAAGGTCGAAGCCGGCGCGAATGTGGTGGTGTTCGGCCTGGGCGGGATCGGGCTCAACGTCATCCAGGCAGCGCGCATGGTGGGCGCCAACAAGATCATCGGCGTCGATATCAACCCGGCACGCGAAGCGATGGCGCGCCAGTTCGGCATGACCCATTTCGTGAATCCCGTGGAAGTCGATAACGCGGTGGACCGCATCGTCGAACTGACCGACGGCGGCGCCGATTACAGCTTCGAGTGCATCGGCAACGTCACCACCATGCGCCAGGCGCTGGAGTGCTGCCACAAAGGCTGGGGGCAATCCATCATCATCGGCGTGGCCGCTGGCGGTGAGGAGATCAGCACACGCCCGTTCCAGCTGGTGACCGGACGCGTCTGGAAAGGCTCCGCGTTCGGCGGTGCGCGCGGACGCACCGACGTACCCAAAATCGTCGACTGGTACATGGACGGCAAGCTCAATATCGACGACCTGATTACCCACCGCCTGACGCTGGATCAGATCAACGACGGCTTCGACCTGATGAAGCGCGGCGAATCGATTCGTTCCGTTGTGATTTACTGAGACGCCGACCATGCTCGAATGCATCAGCGAACACGCCTGCTTCGGCGGCGTACAGGGTTTCTATCGCCACGACTCGGCTGCCATCGGCCTGCCGATGCGCTTCTCGGTGTATCAACCGCCGCAGGCCAAACATCATCCGGTGCCGGTTCTGTTCTACCTGGCGGGGCTCACCTGCACCGAGGAAACCTTCATGATCAAGGCCGGTGCGCAGCGCTTTGCCGCGCAGCACGGCATCATGCTGGTGGCACCGGATACCAGCCCGCGCAACACAGGTATTGCGGGCGCAACGGACAGCTGGGATCTGGGCGAAGGCGCCGGATTTTATCTGGATGCGACACAGGCGCCGTGGAACCGGCACTTCAACATGGACAGCTATGTCACGCAGGAACTGCGCCGCCTGATCCTCGACGCATTCCCTGCACACGCAGACAGCATCGGCGTGTGCGGCCATTCCATGGGTGGGCATGGTGCGCTGGTACTGGCGCTGCGCAATCCGGATATTTATCGCTCGGTATCAGCGTTTGCACCCGTGGCTGCACCAGCGCAGTGTCCGTGGGGACAGAAAGCCTTCACCCACTATCTCGGTTCCGATCAGACCAGCTGGCAGCAATACGATGCCACCGAACTGATGCAAACACGGACGATTCCATTCCCGCACGGCATCCTGATCGACCAGGGGCTGGGCGACAAATTCTTGCAGGAACAACTGCTGCCGAATGAATTTGAAGCGGCGTGCGCAGTTGCACAACAGCCGCTTACCTTGCGCCGACATGCCGGTTACGACCACAGCTACTACTTCATTGCCACATTTATCGAAGACCACCTCGCGTTCCACCAGCGCATACTCGGTGCATAACGCATGATCCCATGGATGGAAATCACTCGTTTTGGCGGCATCGTCGTGACCGCACCGGCAGCGGCCGCCATTACTGCCTGGCTGATGATGGGACGTGCCTGGCGGCTGGCAGCCTGGTGGTGTGTGCTGTTTATCGGCGGCATGGCACTGGTGGTGGCAACGAAAATCGCATTCATCGGCTGGGGGCTGGGTATCCAGGCGCTGGATTTTACCGGCATCAGCGGCCACGCCATGCGCGCGACTGCAGTGTATCCGGTATTGTTTTATCTAGCGCTGCTGCGCACCTCACCCTTGGTACGCAAACTGAGTGGGTTGACCGGGATGGGTGTCGCCATAGCCATCGATATATCGCGCGTGGTGATCCACGCACATTCGATTTCCGAGGCAGTGGCTGGCTTTATGCTCGGCGGATTGATCAGCGTGATTTTTCTGCGCAGTGTGGCTTCGCTCAAAGCCTTTCCCGTTAGCCGCTGGATGCTGACGGCCGGATTGCTGATCGTGGTGGCCGCATCCTATTTGAAACCGGTTCCTACCGAGCTGTGGATCGAGGATGTGGCACTTGCCCTGTCCGGACATGATCAGCCATTCACCCGCGCCAGCTGGAAACCGCGGTCCGCACACTTCCAGTCGTATTGGCCTCATCCTGAAAATGGCCTTGGCCACAGAGGGCGTCCGGCAATACGATAACGCCACCGGACATTCAGTACGGTGCAGCGTTGCCGTGGAGCAAATCGGGAACTTTCTGGCATGCCGCCTGTTCAGAAAGGGAACCCGCCTTGATTCCGCGCAGATAAGATATGCCCGGAATCAGTTGTTGATAATGATAAACCGGAGTTTAAATTTGACTTTCTTGCTGTCGTACTCCCGTATTTGTGCCCCCGCGTTTCCCGGAACGTCCGCTGTTTACCGACTGGTTTCATGGCTGGCATGCATCGCTGGTTTCCTGCTCAGTTTCCTGCCTGCTCCTGCGTCGGCGTTCGATTTTCAGGATGTCGCGCAGCGTGCGCGCCAATTGGCGGGGGAATCGTTCAAGAAACCAGATGTTGCCCTGCCGCCGGAATTGCGCAGCCTGGACTATGCGCATTATCACCAGATCCGTTACAAGCCTGAGCGGATGCTGTGGCGCGACGCCAAGCTCCCTTTCGAGGTGGATTTCTTTCCTCCGGGCTGGCACTTCGACCAGCCGGTCAAGATCAATGAAGTGACCGCCCAGGGGGTACGCGAGATTCGCTTCGATCCGAACGCCTTCGACTATGGGGGCAACAAGGTCGACCCCGGCAAATTGGGCGGTCTGGGCTTCGCCGGTTTTCGGGTGCGCTATCCGATCAATTCCGCCGTGCGCAAGGATGAAGTGCTGACATTCCTCGGCGCAAGCTATTTTCGCGCGCTCGGCAAAGGACAGCGCTACGGCCTGTCGGCACGCGGACTGGCGATCGATACTGCGCTTGGAACCGGCGAGGAGTTTCCGCGCTTCGTGGAATTCTGGGTGTTAAGGCCGCAGGCTTCGGATAAACAGCTGATTATCTACGGCCTGCTCGATTCGCCGCGCGCCGCCGGCGCCTATCGCTTCGTGCTGCATCCCGGGGTAGACACGACGATGGAGGTCACGGCGCGCCTGTATCTGCGTAGCACGGTGGGCAAGCTGGGCCTGGCACCGTTGACCAGCATGTTTTATTTTGGACAGGGACAGCATCCTGACAGCGACGATTTCCGGCCTGCGGTGCACGACTCCGACGGACTCTCGATCCATATGGGTAACGATGAATGGATCTGGCGTCCTTTAAGCAACCCCAAGCGCCTGCTGGTCACCTCATTTAGCACCACCAATCCGCTCGGTTTCGGACTGATGCAGCGCCAGCGCGACTTCGCTGATTATGAAGACCCGGTTTTGCGTTACGAACTTCGTCCCAGCGCGTGGGTTGAACCCAAAGGTCAGTGGGGTGCCGGTCGCGTCGAGCTGGTGCAGATTCCGACCCCAGACGAAACCAATGACAACATCGTTGCATACTGGGTGCCTGATAAGCTCTCTGCACCGAAGACTGCTTATGATTTCTCCTACCGGATATTGTGGCAAAAAGACCAGGAAACGCGGCCGCCAGAGTTGTGGGTGGCCCAGACACTGCATGGGCGCGGCTACACTCATGCGCCCGATGGGAGCATTTCACTGGCGATCGATTTTGACGGGCCCCATCCGGGCACCCAGTCGTCTGAATTCAAACCCGAGGCCTCGGTATCTGCCGACGCGAACGGCAAGCTTGTGGAGCAGAAACTGATCCGCAACGAAGCGACGGGAGGCTGGCGACTCTCGTTGCGCCTGCAACGGCTCGACGCGAATAAACCAGTGGAGTTGCGCGCCTCCTTGCGCAACGAGAACAAGGGGATATCCGAAACATGGAGCTACATCGTGCCACCCGATTGAAGCACAGCTTTCCCGGACGGGATATCTGCGAACACTATCTCGCCCGCCTGCCTTTGACAGAGGAGCGGCGCCATGAAATTTTATCCGAGGTAGCCGAACGGGGCGCATTAAATCCGCGCGACGCGCTGACAGGTTTACATACCGCGCTTGCCGGTTCCGATCACTACATCGATCCCGATAACCCGGCCTTCGCTTCAATTTGCAGCCGCCTTGCCATCAGCTGCGGCGATCTGCCACTCGCAGCCGAAACCATTGCCGGCCATGATGCGCAAACGCAGTTGTGCTTACCCACCAACCCGGTCATCAAGCGCAGCACGATGGCCCCCCTGCGTTGGCCTCCCCGGCCCAGTCTTCGTCTGTTCAAGTCCCGTCGCCTCAGATTCAATCATGATGGCTCCCCGGAAGGGGAATATCCAGACGATACTTCCGCCACTTCCCCTGGCGGATGGCAAACGGCCGCTACCCTGCGCCGCATGGTATTGCTGGTATTGATCATTGCCCAGGTTTACTTTGCCACCAGCGCTATGGCTACCGTGCTGCCCTATCATGGACAGCAAGCGCTGGAGATCGCCATCCTGATCCTGTTCGCGATTTTGTCCGGCTGGGTCTCGGTCGGGTTCTGGACCGCAATGATGGGCTTCGTGCTGAAACTCGCTGGCGGCGATCGCTATGCGATTTCCGCCACCACCACTACCGATGCGCCTATCAGCGAACAAGCGCGCACTGCGGTGATCATGCCGATCTGCAACGAAAACGTTGCACGCGTATTCGCCGGCCTGCGCGCGACCTACGAATCACTCGGGCGCAGCGGCGAATTGCAGCACTTCGACTTCTTTATACTCAGCGATAGCAGCAGCGCCGACAACCGCGTCGCCGAGATCAATGCCTGGCTCGCACTGTGCCGTGATGTGCAGGGCTTCGATCATGTGTTCTACCGCTGGCGCCAACACCGGGTCAAACGCAAGAGCGGTAACGTCGCCGATTTCTGCCGGCGCTGGGGTGCCAACTACCGTTACATGGTTGTGCTCGATGCCGACAGCGTGATGAGCGGCGAGTGTCTCGCCAGTCTCGTGCGTCTGATGGAAGCCAATCCCGGTGCCGGCATCATCCAGTCCGCACCGCTGGTCGCCGGACGCGATACCCTCTATGCCCGCATGCAACAATTCGCCAGTCGAGTGTATGGGCCGATCTTCGTTGCCGGACTGCATTTCTGGCAACTCGGCGAATCCCATTACTGGGGACACAATGCGATCCTCCGCGTGGCTCCCTTCATGCGCCACTGTGCGCTTGGCCGCCTGTCGGGTGACGGGCCCTTGTCGGGCGAAATCCTCTCGCACGATTTCGTGGAGGCCGCGCTAATGCGCCGTGCCGGCTGGACCGTGTGGATCGCCTATGATCTGCCCGGAAGTTACGAGGAAGTCCCGCCCAATCTGGTCGATGAACTCAAGCGCGACCGCCGCTGGTGCCAGGGCAATCTGATGAACTTTCGCCTGTTTCTGGCAAATGGCGTGCATCCAGCACATCGTGCGGTATTCATGACCGGGGTAGCAGCGTATGCGTCCGCTCCGTTGTGGTTTCTGTTCCTGCTTCTGTCCACTGCCCAGCTTGCAGTACATGCGCTGGCGGTGCCGGAATACTTCACCCATCCCTTTCAATTGTTTCCCCTATGGCCGGAATGGAATCCGCAACGCGCCATTGAGCTCTTCTCCGCAACAGCGGCGCTGCTGTTTCTGCCCAAGATACTCAGTGTCATGCTGATCTGGATTCAGGGCGCAAAACTTTTTGGCGGAGAACTGCGCCTCGGTCTGAGCATGTTGATGGAGCTGGTGTTTTCGGCTCTGCTGGCGCCTATCCGCATGCTGTTCCATACCAGTTTCGTGCTGGCACCCCTTCTGGGACGTGGCATCCAATGGAAATCGCCACCGCGTGAAAATACCGAAACCGGTTGGGGCGAAGCATTCAGTCGTCATGGGTGGCATACGCTACTGGGCTTGATCTGGGCCGGCGGCGTCTATTGGCTCAAACCCTCCTACCTGCTGTGGTTATTGCCCGTCGTAGGCGCATTGATTCTTTCCATACCGATCTCGGTACTCTCCAGTCGCGTATCCCTCGGACAACATTTGCGCAGGATGCGCTTTTTCCTGATTCCGGAGGAATTCAGTCCACCCGAAGAATTGCGCAAGACGCACGAACGCGCCGCGCAAGCTGCAACCCCGCCAGCTTTCATTGAAGCAGTTGTTGATCCGGCGGCCAATGCGCTCATGTGTGCCGTAGGCATCCCTCGTTTCCGGCAATTGCGCGCGGCAGACAGCCGCACCAAACTGGTGAACAAAGCGCTTCGAGACGGTCCGGACGCGCTCGACCCGGGTCGCAAGATGCACTTGCTCAATGACCCCATCGCCCTTACGCGCCTGCACTTCGAAGTCTGGGCTTCGGCAGAAGCACATCCCGCATGGCGCAAGATACTCACACCCACCACAGGCTGCCTATCATGCATCGACGCGATTTCCTGAAAGCCGGCGCTGCCCTCAGCCTTGCTGCATTCCCGCTGTGGAGCCGCGACGCCGCAGCGCGCACCATGCTGAAAACCCTGGGCGAACGCCAGCGTTTCGATTATGCCGCGCTCAAGGGACAAGCCCGTACGCTGGCCGGCAGCGCCTATCGCCCCCCGAGCGAGGCACTTCCCGAGAGCGTGCAGAAGCTCGACTGGGATCAGTTCCAGGCGATCCGTTACCGCGCCGATCATGCCTTGTGGGCGAAGGAGCGGTTGCGCTTCCAAATCCGTTTTTTTCATCTGGGCCTGTTTTTCAAGACGCCGGTGCGCATGTACGAGGTGAAGGACGGCCAGTCGCAGGAAATCGCCTACGACCCGGCCATGTTCGATTACGGCAAGAGCGGGTTGCAGGGGACGCATTTGCCAAAAAACCTTGGCTTCGCCGGTTTCCAGCTGTTCTACCACACCGACGATAAACGCGACATCGCCGCCTTCCTGGGTGCGAGCTATTTCCGCGCAGTCGGTGCAGAGATGCAGTATGGTCAGTCGGCGCGCGGCCTGGCCATCGACAGCGGCATGGCGCGCAGCGAGGAGTTCCCGCGCTTCACTGCCTTCTGGTTCGAACAGCCCGATCCCGCATCGGGCATGCTCACAGTCTACGCGCTGATGGATTCTCCCAGCATTGCCGGCGCCTATCGTTTCGTCATACATCCGGCGGCGCTGCTGGTCATGGATGTCGACGCCGCGCTTTATCCGCGCAAGCCGATTGAGCGGCTGGGTGTGGCACCGCTGACCAGCATGTTCCTCTATGGCGAGAACGATCATCGCATCGACAACGACTGGCGACCGGAGATCCACGATTCGGACGGCCTGGCGATATGGAGCGGAAATGGCGAATGGATCTGGCGGCCGCTGACCAATCCGGCGAACCTGCGCTTCAATGCCTACGCTGACGAAAACCCGCGCGGCTTCGGCCTGCTCCAGCGCGACCGCAATTTCGACCATTACCAGGACGATGGCGCTTTCTATGAGCGCCGTCCCGGCCTCTGGGTCGAGCCACGCTCGAACTGGGGCAAAGGGTCGATCCAGCTGATCGAATTACCGGCGGCCGACGAGACCTCGGACAACATCGTCGCCTTCTGGAACCCGGCTAAAAAACCGCAACCCGGCGAGGAACTGCTGTTCGCTTATCGTCTCTACTGGGGCAAGAAGCCGCCAGTGGCCGCGCCGCTCGCGCGGGTGGCTGCCACCCGTACCGGCCAGGGCGGCGTCGTGGGGCAGAAGCGCAAATATTTTTCCTGGCGTTTCGTGGTCGATTTCGCCGGCGGCGACCTCGGCATGCTGGGCAAGGAGACGGTAATCGAGCCAGTGATCACCGCCTCGCGCGGCAAAGTCGAGCTCACCTCGGTGCGTCCCCTCGAGTCAATACACGGAGTGCGTGCCATGTTCGATCTGAAACCCACCGACACGGCAACCACACCAATCAATCTGCGCCTGTATTTGCGCGCCGACGGCGAGCCTTTGACCGAGACCTGGCTATACCAGTGGACGCCACCGCAGATACAGCCACCTTTGTGATTTACGAGATGCACCAATCCGCTTGCAAGGTGGAAAGGCGATAATTATTCAGGTGCATTCAGACTGGGAGGCTGTCCTGCGATTTTCGCTGTAACGTCAAAACCCCGTCATGAAACAGCAGCGTCGCCAGGCGCTGCCCGTGGCGCTCCTCCACCGTGATGCGCGAGATTGCGGCACTCCCCGCCTGAATGCGGTAGGCGTTGTGTGCGGGCATGCCCAGCACATTGGCCAACAACATGCGGATCACGCCGGCATGACACACCACCAGCAGATGCTCGCCGGAATGCGCGTCGAGCATGGCTTGCCAGCCGGCGGTGACACGGGCATGAAAATCCGCCAGCAGCTCCGCGCCTGCCGGGCGCTGTGCTACCGGGTCGCGTCTGAAGTCGAACAGCAAGTCGGGATGGTGCGCGGTGAGTTGTGCAGAGGTCTGGCCTTCCCAGACACCGAAGCTTACTTCCTTGAAACGCGCTTCCACGCTGACGGTGATACCGCGCTTTTGCGCCAGTGCATCGGCAAACGCCTGGCAGCGGCTGAGCGGCGAGGTGACGATGCGCTGCCACTGGGCATAATCACCCACGGCATTCCACATCTGCGCCCAGCCTTTTTCCGACAGCGGGTCGTCGGTCTGGCCGCGGTATTTGCGTCCGCCCACGGGCTCGCCGTGACGGATCAGGTCGATGGTGGTCAGCATGTCGGCTCCTGAAACAAAGCGCGATTATAGCGGCTCAATCGCGTTAAAATGACGCCATCAATCCGGGGGAGAATAAGCATGCAGCAAACCAGACAGCGACGCGTATGGCCATGGGTCGCGGGGCTAGTCATCGTGCCGCTGGCGTTATTTTCCGCCTATACCTGGGTGGTGCTGAACTGGTCGTATTCGTCCGGAGAACGTGCGGGTTATGTGCAGAAATTTTCCAAAAAAGGCTGGCTGTGCAAAACCTGGGAAGGAGAGCTGGCGATGGTCAACATGCCGGGAACGCTGAGCGAAAAATTCTACTTCACGGTGCCTGACGATGCCGTGGCGGAAAAAATCAACAAGAGCCTGGGCAAGCGCGTGAGCCTGACTTATGACCAGCATGTCGGCGTGCCGTCCACCTGCTTCGCCGAGACCGAGTATTTCGTCAAAGATGTTCGCATCGTCGAGTAAGCGTCAATTCATCAAACATCCGGGTTAAAGGTAAACTGCGGGCATGGTCAAAATCGCTCCCCGCCCCTACCCCGAATCCGTCGCCCATACGCTTGCCGCCGCCGGCCTGCACCCGGTACTCGCGCGCATTTATGCGGCACGCGGCATCGTCCAGGCGGCGCAACTGGAAACCCAGCTCGCCGGGCTGATTCCCTTCGATTCGCTCAAGAACATCCACGCTGCAGCGCAGCGTCTGGCAGATGCCATCGCCCGCCGGGAACGCATCCTGGTGGTGGCGGACTATGACGCCGACGGCGCCACGGCCTGCGCGGTGGCCCTGCGCGGCCTGGCGTTGCTGGGCGGCAGCGCGGATTATCTGGTGCCGAACCGGTTTGAGTACGGTTATGGCCTCACCCCGGAGATCGTGCGCCTGGCCGCCGAACGCCATCCCGATCTGATCGTTACCGTGGACAACGGCATCGCCAGCGTGGCCGGCGTGGCCGAGGCAAAACGGCTGGGCATCGAAGTACTGGTCACCGACCACCACCTGCCCGGCGATGAATTGCCCGAAGCGCTGATCGTCAACCCCAACCAGCCGGGTTGCCCCTTCCCCAGCAAGAACCTGGCGGGCGTGGGGGTGATGTTTTACGTGTTGCTGGCGTTACGTGCCGAATTGCGCGTGCGCGGCATGTTTACCGCAGACACCGCACCCAATCTGGCGCAACTGCTCGACATCGTGGCACTGGGCACGGTGGCCGACGTGGTACGGCTGGACGCCAACAACCGCATCCTGGTGGAGCAGGGTCTGCGCCGCATGCGGGCGGGACGGGCGTGCGCCGGCATCCGCGCGCTGTTTCAAGCCGCCGGACGCGACCCGGCGCGGGCGTCGGCGTTCGATCTCGGTTTCATGGTCGGGCCACGCCTGAATGCCGCCGGGCGCCTGGAGGACATGTCGCTGGGCATCGCCTGCCTGCTCACCGATGACGACGCTGCGGCGCTCGCCATCGCCCAGCGCCTGCATGCACTCAACGCCGAGCGCCGCAGCATCGAGGCCGACATGCAGGAAACCGCGCTGGCCTCGCTCGACGCCATCGAAACCAGCGACAGCTACAGCCTGGCGCTGTTCGACCCGGACTGGCATCAGGGCGTGATCGGCATCCTCGCCTCGCGCCTCAAGGAAAAATTCCACCGCCCTGCCGTGTGCTTTGCGCGCGGCAACGACGGCGAGATCAAAGGCTCCGGCCGCTCGATTGGCGCGCTGCATTTGCGCGATGCGCTGGATATCGTGTCCAAACGCGCACCTGACCTGATCCTCAAATTCGGCGGCCATGCCGCGGCGGCCGGGCTGTCCATCCGCGAAGCCGATTTCGCGCGTTTTGCCGCGCTGTTCGAGGAAACCGTGCAGGGGCTGCTGTCGCCCGGTGATCTGTCCAAGGTGATCGAAACCGACGGCGAACTGCCGCTGGAAACCTTGAATCTCGAGCTCGCGCAGGCACTGGATGGCCAGGTGTGGGGGCAAGGTTTCCCCGCGCCCAGCTTCAGCGGCGTGTTCCGCGTCGCACAGCAGCGCGTGGTGGGGGAAAAACATCTGAAATTGCGCCTGCAAATGGCCGGGCAGCAGTTCGAAAGCATCCTGTTTTTCCGCGATCAGCCGCTGCCCGAGCGCATCCATGCCGTATACCGGCCCGAAATGAACATCTACAACGGCTCGGCCAGCCTACAATTGAAGCTGGAACACTGGGCTGAGGAGACCTGAATCAACACCGACCTGATTACTGACGGCGGTCTGCAACACTTGCCTGCCTTCGCCATCAGCCTGGCCATCGGCATGCTGATCGGTCTGGAGCGCGAGCGCACGCCCACGGCCAAGGCCGGGCTGCGCACCTTCACCCTGGTGGCGCTGTTCGGCACGCTGGCGGCTTTATTGTCGGAGCAAACCGACACTGCCTGGGTGCTGGCCGGCGGCCTGCTGGTGGTGGGCGGCATGATGGTGGCCGCCTACGCGCGCGCGCCGGATCTGGGGGACGACCCCGGCACCACCACGGTGGCGGCCATCGTCCTGTGTTACGGGCTGGGCGCGATCGTGTGGTACGGCTACCACCAGCTCGCGGTGATGCTCGCCATCGTCTCCACCGTGCTGCTCTACTTCAAGACCGAACTGCACGGCATCACGCGCAGCCTGACGCGTCGCGACCTGATTTCCTTCCTGCAGTTCGCGGTGTTGTCGCTGGTGATCCTGCCGCTGCTGCCGAACCAGGATTACGGCCCTTACCGCGCGCTCAACCCGTATCAAATATGGTGGATGGTGGTGCTGATTTCCGGCGTCAGCCTGGCCGGCTACGCCGCACTGCGCATCGCCGGGCAGCGCTACGGCGCACCCCTGATGGGGCTGCTCGGCGGTCTGGTATCGAGCACCGCCACCACGCTGGTGTTCGCCCGCCACGCGCGTGCCAATGCAGCGCTGATCCCGGTCGCCGTGGTGGTGATCCTGCTCACCAATCTGGTGGTGCTGGTGCGACTGGGGGTTATTGCCGCGGTGGTGTCGCCGCATCTGCTGCCGGCGCTGCTGCCGGTACTCGGCAGTGGGTTGATCGTGGGCCTGCTGGGCACGGTGCTGTTGTGGCGTGGTTTGCGCGGAGATGACGAACTGCCTGATCTGGAACTCAACAACCCCACCGAGATACGCACCGCGCTCGGCTTCGGCCTACTCTACGCAGTTGTGCTGTTCGCCGCCGCGTGGCTTTCCGACTACGCCGGCAGCCAGGGCCTGTACGCCGTGGCGCTGGCATCGGGCCTCACCGATGTGGACCCGATCACCTTGTCCAGCCTGCACCTGTTCGAACTGGGCAAGCTGGCGCAGAACCAGGTGGTAACGGCGGTGACGCTGGCCTTCATCGCCAATATGGCATTCAAATTCGGCCTGATACTGTTCATTGGCGGCAAGTTTCTGGCGCGCAAAACCGCCGTGGGCATGCTTGTCATCGTGCTCGGCGTCGCTGCCGGGTGGCTGGCTTTGCAGGCCGGATAAAGCCGAGATCATACGTGACTGCACCGCCAAACTACACCTGGTCTTATGTGCTCGGCATCGCCCGCGAACACAAACGCGCGCTGCTGCTCGCCCATCTGGTCGCGCTGTTTGCGGCTGCGGCAAGCGTGCCGATTCCGCTGTTGCTGCCCTTGCTGGTGGATCAGGTCTTGCTGCACAAACCGGGCGCGCTGACCCATTTTATCGACCAGCGCTTTCCCGTTGCCTGGCATGGACCGCTGCTGTATATCGGCGCAGTGCTCGTCGCCACGCTGGTGTTGCGGCTGAGCGCGATGCTGGCAGGCGTATGGCAGAGCCGCGAGTTTACCCTGATCGCCAAGGACGTGACCTACCGCCTGCGCCGCCAGATGCTGGCGCGGCTGTCGCGCATCGCCCTGTCCGAATACGAAACCCTGGGCAGCGGCACGGTGGCTTCGCATTTTGTCACCGACCTGAACGCGGTGGACGATTTCATTGGCGCCACCGTGGCCAAGTTCGTGGTGGCCACGCTCTCGCTGGTCGGCATGACGGCGGTGCTGTTGTGGATGAACTGGCAACTGGCGCTGTTCATTCTGCTGCTCAATCCGCTGGTAATCTACTTCACCATGGTGCTGGGCAAGAAGGTAAAAGACCTCAAGCGAGCCGAGAACAGTGCGTTCGAACTGTTCCAGCAAGCGCTCACCGAAACCCTGGACGCGATCCAGCAGATCCGCGCCCTCAACCGCGAACGCCACTACCTGGCCAGGGTCATGGCGCGGGCGCAGGACATCCGTACCCATGCCGCCGCGTTCTCGTGGAAAAGCGACGCGGCGAGCCGGGCGTCGTTTCTGGTGTTCCTGTTCGGCTTCGATATTTTTCGCGGCGTCAGCATGCTGATGGTGGTGTACTCCAACCTGAGCATCGGCGAGATGATGGCGGTGTTCGGCTACCTGTGGTTCATGATGGGTCCGGTGCAGGACATCCTCGGCATCCAGTATGCGTGGTTCGGCGCCAGGGCCGCGCTGGCGCGCATCAACCACCTGCTCGCCCTGAAGGATGAGCCGCAATATCCGCACCTCGCCAACCCATTCGCCGGCAAGCACACAGTCGGCGTGGAAGTGCGTGACGTGCACTTTCGTTATGCTGAAAACCCGGTACTGAACGGCGTCAGCCTCGCCATCCATGCGGGCGAAAAAGTCGCGCTGGTGGGCGCTTCCGGCGGCGGCAAATCCACGCTGGTGCAGATCATCCTCGGCCTGTACCAGCCGCAGTCCGGCGGCGTATCATTCGACGGCGTGCCCACCACCGAAATCGGCCTCGACGTGGTGCGCGAGAATGTCGCCAGCGTGCTGCAACATCCGGCGCTGTTCAACGACAGCGTGCGCATGAACCTGACCCTGGGCCGCGACATGGATGAAGCGGCGCTGTGGCGAGCGCTGGCAGTAGCGCAACTGGCCGACACCGTGCAGGCCATGCCCAACGGGCTGGATACCATTGTCGGCCGCCAGGGCGTGCGCCTGTCCGGCGGACAACGCCAGCGCCTGGCCATCGCGCGCATGATCCTTGCCGACCCCAAGGTCGTGATTCTCGACGAGGCCACCTCCGCGCTGGACGCGGCTACCGAAGCCCGGCTGCACGCGGCGTTGCATGATTTCCTGAAAGACCGCACCACCCTCATCATTGCCCACCGCCTGTCCGCAGTGAAACAGGCCGACCGCGTTTACGTGTTCGACGGCGGCCAGATCATCGAGGAAGGTGCGCACACCGAGCTGATACGCGGCGACGGGCTCTACGCCAAACTCTACGGCACACTGCAACACTGACGCGCACCGTCCGCGTTTGCCAATGCCGAGTGCCGGCCAAGCTATCGCCGGTAGCCGGAATGAAGTATATTTAAATTCAAAGTCTTGGAAAGACTCCGTAGGAATGTTTTTATTGTCTGAATTTCTTGCCCGGGGGAGAAATATGAGAGGAAAACACATCACCATCTGCCTCCCCATGCTGTTCTCTGAGTGGACGGAACGCAACGGGGCATGACACGATGACATCCCCACCTCTGCGCATCGCGCTGTTTTACTTGCTGCTCTCGGCCTTATCGATAGTTTTGTCGGACCGTCTCCTGCAACAACTGGTTATCGACCCCCACCTCGCCGCGCGGCTGGAAATCCTGGGGGAATTTACTTTCGTTCTGGTCAGCGCCCTGGTACTTTTCCTGCTGCTACGCCGTGAGCATGCTGCTGCCCAGCACGCTATCAACACCCTGCGCGAGCGCGAAAGAAATTTCCGCATGCTCACCGAAACCATCGCTACCGCCATCTTCCTTCATCGCGGCGGACGCTTGTGTTTCGTCAACCCCAAGGCGATCGCCTACAGCGGTTATACTCGCGAAGAACTGCTGACCATGGAGTTGTGGCAACTGGTGTCCCCCGAGTATCAGGAAATGGTCAAGGAGCGTTCCCTGGCGCGCCTGACAGGTGCTGGCGGCCCCGCCCGCTACGAACTCAAAATCATCACCAAACAGAGGGAAGCGCGCTGGCTGGAGGTCACCGCCGATTCCATCGAATTCGAAGGTGCGCCGGTCGGTCTCGCTACCGCTTACGACATCACCGAGCGCAAGCGGGCGGAGCAGGATATCCGTACCCTCAACGACGATCTGGAGCGCCGCGTCATCGAACGAACTGCAGAACTCGAAGCGGCCAATGCCCAGTTGCGATTTTCACAAGAAAGCATCCGCGAATTAAATATGGAACTGCAGCAACGGGCGGAAGAACTGCAAGCATCCATCGATGAGATGGAGGCCTTCAGCTACTCGGTCTCCCATGATCTGCGCGCCCCATTGCGCGCCATCCAGGGCTTCACTCAGGCGCTGCAGGAAGACTATGCAGCACAGCTCGACCCGGCAGGCCAGGATTTCGCGCAGCGCATTGTCGCCGCAGCCAATCGTATGGACATACTGATCCAGGATTTGCTCGCCTACAGCCAGCTGAGCCGCAGTGAGCTCAGCCCGAAGCCGGTCAACCTGTCAAAAACCGTGGCCGAGGCCACATCCCAGCTACAGGCCCAGATCTCCGAACATCAAGCCATCATTTCAGTCATTGAACCGCTGCCGGATGTATTCGGACATCGCCCGACCCTGGTACAGGTAATCACCAACCTGTTATCCAACGCCATCAAATTCGTCGCACCCGGGGTGACGCCCAAAGTGCGGATATGGGCTGAATCGTATGGGAACAAGGTGCGCTTGTGGGTGGAAGACAATGGCATCGGCATCCCCGCCGAACACAAAGAGCGCATTTTCCGCGTCTTCGAGCGTTTGCACGGTATAGAAACTTACCCCGGCACCGGCATCGGACTCGCCATTGTGCGGAAGGGGATGGAGCGTATGGGCGGCAGCGCGGATGTGGTATCGCAAGATGGCAAAGGCAGCCGATTCTGGGTGGAGTTGCCGCAAACAAGGGGGGGATGATGAATGTAACGCTGTCAACGCTATTGCTGGTGGAAGACGACCCCAACGACGTAATGCTGTTCCGTCGCGCCAAGGACAAGTCGAATCTGGCCAATCCGCTGCAGGTGGTGGATGACGGCGAAGCAGCGCTTGCCTACCTGTCCGGACAGGGCATTTACGCCGACCGCAGCCTCTACCCGTTCCCCGCATTGATGCTGCTGGATCTGAAACTGCCGCGCAAGTCCGGCCTCGAAGTGCTGGAGTGGCTGCGTCAGCACCCGGGCATCCACCGCTTGCCGGTGGTGGTCTTGACCTCTTCCAAGGAAAGCGTGGACGTGGGGCGTGCCTACGACTTGGGCGCCAATTCCTACCTGGTCAAGCCAGTGGCGTTCGATATTTTGCTGGAAATGGTCAAAGCCCTGGGGCTGTATTGGTTCATTCTCAATGAAAAGCCGGATATTCACCTGTCCCAGGGTGAATAACATGGATACGAAAAGAACCAAACAAGTCACACTGAAATGCCTGCTGGTCGATGATAACCCGGATGACCGTGCGCTGGCCACGCGCGCGCTGCAGCTTGAATTTCCCCAGATGCAGGCCGAGTTTGTCACCGACATGGATGAATTCATGCAACGCATTGAGATGGGTGATCTCGACCTCGTCATTACCGACCACCATTTGCGCTGGAGCGACGGGCTAACCATTCTGCGCATGGTCAAGGCAGCGCTGCCGGAATGCCCGGTGATCATGTTCACCGGCACCGGCAGCGAAGAAATCGCCGTAGAAGCGATGCAGGCGGGGCTGGATGACTATGTACTCAAAACCCCGCGCCACTATGCCCTGCTGCCCACCCGCGTACGTTCGATATTGGCGCGGGCCGAACAGCAACAGCTTCTACAAGCAGCGCAAAATGCGCTGCGCGAGAGCGAATCCCGGCTGCGCGCCATCATCGACACCGAACCCGAGTGCGTCAAAATCATGGGCGCAGATGGCCGGCTGCAGTTCATGAATGCCTCCGGGTTGATGATGCTCGAAGCCGACTCGGCCGAGCAAGTTCTGGGGAAAAAGCTGATCGATATGCTGGTGCCCGAGTATCGCCAATCTTTTCAGGATTTAGCCCGTAGCGTGCTGGCGGGTAACAAAGGCACGCTTGAATTCGAAATCATCGGTTTCAAAGGCCATTGCCGCTGGCTGGAAACGCATGCAGTCCCACTGGTCAGTGAAAGTGATGGCAGCACATCGCTGCTGTCCATCACGCGCGACATTACCGAGCGCAAACTGGCCGAGAGTGGCCGCGCGCAACTGGCCGCCATCATTGATTCCGCCATCGATTTTATCGGCATTTTCAGCGAGGACGGCAATGTTACCTTTGTGAACCAGGCCGGGCGCAACATGCTGGGCATCCCCCTGGACGAAGACCTCTCCACCACGCGCATGCAGGCCTATCTGCCAGCATGGGCGGAGGAGAGCATGACCGGTCACGACATCCCAACCGCCATGCGTGACAGCGTGTGGAGCGGCGAGAGCGCGTTGCTCTGCCGCAATGGGGAAGAAATTCCGGTATCGGCAGTCATCGTTGCACACAAGCACCCGGATGGCAGTGCGGACTTCTTTTCTACCATCATGCGTGATATTTCGGAGCGCAAGCACCACGAGGCGCAACTGCTGCACCTCGCCACTCACGATAATCTGACCGGGCTGCCAAACCGCGCCCTCTACACCGACCGTCTGGAAGTGGCGATCCTCGAAGCCCAGCGCCGCGAGCGTCTGGTGGCTGTGATGTATCTCAACCTCGACCGTTTCAAAACCATCAACGATACCCTCGGCCACGAGGTGGGCAATGCCCTGCTGCAGGCGGTCGCCGAACGCCTGGAACAAAAGATACGCGGCGATGACACCCTGGCCCGCCCAGGCGGGGATGAATTCGCGCTGGTGTTCACCGACATTGCGCAGCTGGATGACGTGAGCGAACTGACGCAAAAAATTCTGCACAGCTTCAAGGCGCCATTCCGTATCGATGGGCATGAATTATTCCTTACCGCCAGCATCGGCATCGCGGTCTACCCGCATGACGACCTCACCCCGGACGGTCTGCTGAAAAATGCCGCCATCGCATTGAACCGCAGCAAGGACATGGGTGGCGACGCCTACCAGTTTTACACCGCCGAGATGAATGCCAAGGCAATGCAACACCTGATTCTGGACAACGCGTTGCACCACGCACTGGAGCGTGAGGAATTGCAATTGTATTATCAGCCGCAAGTGGACCTCCTCACCGGCCAGGTATGCGGGATGGAAGCCCTGCTACGCTGGCAGCATCCGGAACTGGGGATGATTTCTCCCGCCGAATTCATCCCCCTAGCTGAAAAAACCGGATTGATCGTTCCCATCGGCGAGTGGATATTGCGCACCGCCTGCACCCAGAGCAAGGCGTGGCAGACAGCAGGACTGCCTGCCCTGCCCATCGCAGTCAACCTGTCAGGACGCCAGTTCGCGCAGAAAAATCTGGCGCACACCATTACCCAGATACTGACGCAAACTGGCCTGGCGCCCGACCTGCTGGAGCTGGAAATCACCGAAAGCACGCTGATTCATGACATCCAGGCGTCCATCGCCATGCTCCATGAATTAAATGCCTTGGGCATCGCCATTTCCATCGACGACTTCGGCACCGGCTATTCCTCATTAAGTTATCTGAAGCGCTTTCCAATTAACGCCATCAAGATCGACCAGTCGTTCGTGCGCGACATCTACACCGATCCGAACGACGCGGCAATTGTGAGCGCCATTATCGCCATGGCGCGCAGCCTGGGCATGAAAACCATCGCCGAAGGCGTGGAAACCAACGAACAGCTGACGTTCCTGCAGTCGCGCCAGTGCGATCTGATGCAGGGCTATTATTTCAGCAAGCCGGTCACCTCTGAAGTGATTACCCAAATGCTGGGTGAGGCCTGGAGTTTAACTTTTGCGGTCAATCCTTGGGATAGGTACCTGGCCAGAGCCGCTGCAGATAGCGTTTATCCTGGAAAAAGAAGTTAGCCTCGGGGAAACACAGAGAAGGCAAACGGCAAAAATAAAAAGTCAAACCGTGCATCCTCCGGTTCTTGATTTTTGCCTTTCCATTTTTGCCTTTTTCTTACCCAATCCAGCGCCGCAGCGCCCATTTCCGCGCTTCTTCCAGCACCAGCATCCCCGCCGCAAAAGGCAGCACGAACAGCCACACCTCCCAACCGATGGGAGCGGTGCCGAAGATGCGGTTGCCGAGTGCCGTGTAGTCAATGGCCAGGATGAGCAAAATCTCTGCCGCGATGCCGATCAGGATGAGGCGGTTGCCGCGCAGTCCGGTGGTGAGCACAGAGCGCTGCGGACTGCGGCACAGAAACACGTTGACCATCTGCGCCGCGATAATGGCAGACAGCGTGGCGGCGGTGGCGGCGCGGTAGCGCGGGTCGGCATGGCCGAGCATTTCGCCGTAATGCCAGCCGCTTCCCTTCAGCACGAAGAAGAACGCAGCCATGGCGGCCGCCGCTTCCAGCACGCCCAGGAACAGATAGGCGCGCGCCAGCAGCGGCCAGGTGATGAGGCGTTCGCGGCGCGGGCGCGGCGGCCGCTTCATCACGCCGGGGTCAGGCTTTTCCGCACCCAGGCCGAGGGCCGGCAGCATGTCGGTGCCCAGGTCCACCGCCAGAATCTGGATGATGGTCAGCGGCAAGGGAATCCTGAGCAGCACGAAGGCCAGATAGGGCACCAGTTCGGGGATATTGGAAGTAAGGATGTAGGTGAGGAATTTGCGGATATTGTCGAATACCGCGCGCCCCTCCTCCACGGCGGCGACGATGCTGGCGAAATTGTCGTCGAGCAGGATGATGTCGGCGGCTTCCTTGGCCACGTCGGTACCGCTCAGGCCCATGGCGATGCCGATGTCGGCGTGTTTCAGCGCAGGGGCGTCGTTGACGCCGTCGCCGGTGACCGCGACGATGTGCCGCTTTCTTTTGAGCGCGGTGACGATGCGCAGTTTCTGGTCGGCGCCCACCCGGGCAAACAGGATTTCCGGCGCGTCCAGTGCGAGCTGAAGCTGTGTATTGGACATGCGCGCAAGCTGCTCACCGTTCACCACCACAGCCTGATCGGTGCGGATCAGGCCGACCTCGCGCCCGATGGCGAGCGCGGTGCGCGGGTGGTCGCCGGTAACCATGATGACGCGGATGCCCGCGTCGAAGCATTTCTGCACCGCGCCGGCCACTTCCGGGCGGGGCGGGTCGGCCAGTCCCACCAGGGCGGTGAGCACCATGTCGCGTTCCAGGTTTTCGCGCTGGTAGCCTGGCGCCACCTCCTGGTGGGCAAAAGCAAGCACCCGCAGCCCCTGCTCTGTCATGTCCTCCTGAGCGCGCTGGAACAGCGCCAGCAATTCCGGCGTGAGCGGGCATAACGCTCCCCCCGTCGCCACCTGGCTACACAGGGGCAACACGGTTTCCGGCGCGCCTTTGGTGTACAGCACCAGACCGTCTTGCATACGCTGCAGGATTGAGAGGCGCTTGCGATCGGTGTCGAACGGCAGTTCATCCACCCTGGGCAGCGCCCGGAAATCCGGCACCGCTGCCTGCGCCATGCGCACCAGCGCGATCTCCATCGGGTCGCCCAGCCACGCGTCCGCACCGGTAGCCTTGAGGTCATGGCACAGCAGCGCGGTTTCGAGCAGACGCCGGTAGTCGCGCCGCAACCCGGCGCTGGCCGCAAACGCCTGCGGCGTCGCGTATTCGCCGCCCAGAAACAGCGACTTCACTTGCATGCGGTTGCTGGTAAGGGTGCCGGTCTTGTCGGTAAGGATGACGCTGGCGGCACCCAGGGTTTCCACCGCCGGCAGGTGACGCACCAGGGCATTGCACCGGGCCATGCGCTGGGTGGCCATGGCCAGCGACAGGGTCACGGTGGGGAGCAGCCCTTCCGGCACGTTGGCGACGATGATGCCGATGGCAAACAGGAAATTCTCCCAAAAGCCCAGCCCCAGCGTCTGTCCGATGAAGAAAAATATCACCCCCAGCCCCGTCGCCAGCAGCGCCACCAAGCGCGACAGGCGCGCGATCTCGCGCTGCAATGGCGACATGGGCGCGCGCGCCACCTGGGTGAGGTGGGCGATTTTGCCGAATTCGGTATGGTCGCCGGTGGCAAACACCACCGCGCGCGCCTCCCCCGCCACCATCGAAGTGCCTGCCAGCAGCACGTTGCGGCTGTGCAACACTTCGTCCACCAGCGAAGGCTGGGCGTCACGCCCCTGCGGCATGGATTCGCCGGTGATGGTGGCGGTGTTGACGCGCACGCCGAAGGCTTCGATCAGCCGGCAGTCGGCGGGAATGTCGTCGCCCTCTCCCAGCAGCACAATATCCCCCGGCACCAGTTCGGCGGCGACGATCTCCTCCACCTGCCCGGCGCGCATCGCCCGCGCCTTGGGCGGCAACAGCTTCTCCAGCGCAGCCAGCGCGCGTTCGGCGCGGTATTCCTGCCAGAAGGAAAACAGCCCGTTGACCAGGATCACGCCGAGAATGGCGAAGCCGAGGGTGCCCATGCCCTTGCCCGGATCAGCCAGATCCGCCACAAAAGCCAGCCCCGCCGCCACCCACAGGATGACCGCGAACAGATGGGTGAATTCCCGCAGCAAGCGCAGCGGCAGCGGCACGCCGGCCACCTTTTCCACCCGGTTCGGCCCGAATTCCGCGAACCGTCGCACTACCTCAGCCGCGGATAATCCATCGGCAGAGGTATTAAGGCTGGCAAGCGCCGCTTGCGCTTCCAGGTGATGGATTTTCACGCCACCAGCTCCTTCAGCTCGAGGGCGTTACGCACCGCGTAGGCAGCCTCGTCGTTGTCGAAATAAATGTAAACGTGGTCCACGTCCAGGCGCCGCATCTGCGCCACCCACTGCTTGAGCGCAGCGCTACTGTAGCGACCGCAATAAGGCGCGTCCGGTCCGTGCAAGCGCAGGTAGGCGAAGTCGGCGGTGGCGAGCAGCGGCGAGGTGTAGCCGCCCAGGCTGTAGATGCACAACGCCGCGTTGCGGGCACGCAGCAGCGCGTAGATTTCCGGCCGCAGCCAGTCCGGGTCGCGCAGTTCGAACGCACAGGGGATGGCTGCCGGCCAGGCGTCGAGAAACGCCGTCAGCCGCTCCGCATTGCAGCGCCAGCGCGGCGGCAGCTGGAACAGCACCGGACCGCGCCGGGCGCCCAGCCCGGTCAGTACATCGAGGAAAGGCGGCAGCGTGGCCTCGGGCTGCCTGAGCTTCTTCATGTGGGTAATGAACCGGCTCGCCTTGGCGGCGAACACGAAGTGATCCGGTGTGGCGTCAAGCCAGCTGGCGACGGCGTCGGGCGTAGGCAGGCGGTAGAAGCTGCTGTTGACCTCCACCGTATCGAAGTGGCGGGCGTAGTGGGCGAGCCAGGCGGCCGGTGCCAGGTCAGCGGCGTAAAAGCGCCCGACCCAATGCGGGTAATGCCAGCCGGAGGTGCCGATATGCCAGTGCATGCGCGTCAACCAATAGAAGGATCAACCGGACTCACCCCTTCACGCACGCCTTCGGCCGCAGAAACGCCACGCGCCGCGCCAGACCTGCTTTTTCCGTGACCTCTGCCACGCTGTCCACATCCTTGTAGGCGCCCGGAGCTTCCTCCGCCGCGCCGCGCATGGACCGGGTGCGGATCAGGATGCCGCGCCCGGCCAGCTCATCGATCAGTTCGCGCCCGCGCCATTTCTTCAACGCGGCGTTGCGGCTCATGGCGCGACCGGCGCCATGGCTGGCGGAGGACCAGGCTTTGGTTTCGCTTTCCTGGATCCCGGCCAGCACGTAGGAGCCGGTGCCCATGCTGCCGCCGATGATGACCGGCTGTCCCACCGCGCGGTAGGCTTCGGGGATGGCGGGGTGGCCGGGGCCGAAAGCGCGGGTGGCGCCCTTGCGATGCACGTAGAGCAAGCGCTCGTGTCCCTCGACCCGGTGTTTTTCCGCCTTGCAGGTGTTGTGGGAAACGTCGTAGAGCGTATCCAGCCGGCTTGCCGGCAACACGTGCGCGAACACCTGGCGGGTGAGGTGGGCGAGGATCTGGCGGTTGGCCAGCGCCACGTTGACGGCGGCGTTCATGGCGCCGATGTATTCGCGCCCCTCCGCCGAATTGATCGGCGCGCACGCCAGTTCGCGGTCGGGCAGCACGATGCCGAGGCGCTGCGCCGCCTTGGCCAGGCTCACCAGATAGTCGGTGCCGATCTGGTGTCCGAGCCCGCGCGAGCCGCAGTGAATGGACACCAGCACCTGCCCCTGGTGCAGGCCGAATGCCTGGGCGGCTTCGGCATCGTAAATCTTTTCCACCACCTGCACTTCCAGATAATGATTGCCGGAGCCCAGCGTGCCCATTTCCCCGCGCTGGCGCTGCTTGGCGAGCTGGGAGACATTGCCCGGCACGGCGCCGGCCATTGTGCCGTGCTCCTCGATGCAGGGCAGGTCGTCGGCGCGGCCATAGCCCTGCCCCACCGCCCAGCGCGCACCGCCCAGCATGACTTCATCCAGCTCCCTGGGCGCGAGCTTGAGGCTACCCTCCTCGCCCATCCCGGCGGGGATGTGGCGGAACAACTCGTCCGCCAGCTGCGGCAGCACCGGCACGATGTCGGCCAGATCCAGATTGCTGCGCAGGCAGCGGATGCCGCAGGAAATGTCGAAACCCACGCCGCCGGCGGAAATGATGCCGCCCAGCTCCGCATCGAATGCCGCCACCCCGCCGATGGGGAAGCCGTAGCCCCAGTGGGCATCCGGCATGGTCATGGCCGCGCCCACCAGCCCCGGCAGGCGCGCCACATTGCTGACCTGTTCCAGCACCTTGTCGTCCATGGTTTCCAGCAGCGCCTGCGAGCCGTAAAGCCTGATCGGCGCGCGCTTGCCGTCTGACGGCAGGGTGTAGCAGTAGTCTTCGATTTGCTTGAGTCGACTGATGTCCATGGCATGCCCTCATACGTCCACGATACAGCGCGCTTCCCACCGGCCCTCGCGCTCCCGCACCGACAGCATGGTGAGCGTGGCGCCCTTCACCTCCACGCCATGTTCCAGATCGGACCGCCACGGCTCGCCCCAAGCTTTTCCATGCCAGTTGTCGCCGTCCCGCTGCAGCTGAAAATGCCCGAATATCAGGCTCCGGGCACGCGCTTCCGCCAACAGGCGGTTGAGCCAGATCACCAGCGCCAGCTCCGGGTCGGCCTCCTCGAAATCGAATGCCACCTGTACGCTGCACTGGACTGCCGCGAGATCGGTCATCACCGCGAACATGGCCGCGGCGGCGCGCTCGAACGCCTGGCCCACGCTGCTGCCGCAGCCGATGACGCCGATGTCGGCATCGTGCTCGAAGTAATCCACGCCTTCCATGACTTTAAGGTACCGGGGTGTTTTCTGATCGTGCCCAATGACTGATGTATAACCAGTATAGGTCGCGCGGCTTTATTCGCCCTGGTTTTAGTCAACGGACATCCACCAGATATAGCAACCGCACGCGATGCCAGCGCGTTTAGCCGGAAGGAAGGCCTGCTTTCTTTTTTCAGAAAGTAGTCTTTACTGGAATAAAGGACAACCCCCATGAAAGAGATTCTTCCCGGCGTTTTTCATTGGACGACCTTCCACGAAGGCATCCAGGCCTACGTCCACTCCTATTACATCAATGCCACCGATCCGGCGGTACTGATCGATCCACGCGTTCCGGCGCAGGGACTGGAGTGGTTTGCGGCGCACGGAGCGCCACAGCACATCTATCTGACCAACCGCCATCACTACCGGCATAGTGGCCGCTTTGCCGCCCGTTATGACGTGCAAGTCTGGTGCCACAAGGACGGGTTGCACGAATTCACCAAAGGCGAGAAGGTCAAGGGTTTCACCCATGGCAGGAAACTGCCCGGAGGAATTCTGGCCTTGAAAGTCGGCGTGCTGTGTCCCGAGGAAACCGCGCTGTATGTCCCGCTGAATGGGGGTCTTCTATGCATCGGCGACGCGATTGTGCGCTACAGGGGAAAGCTGGGCTTCGTGCCGGACGAATACATGGGTGACGACCCGGAAGACGTCAAGCGCGGCCTGCGAAAAATCTTTCTCAAGCATATGCGCGAGCGTGAATTCGATCACCTGCTATTCGCCCACGGCGCCCCCTGGATCGGGGGCGCCAAAAGCGGTCTCGGGAAGTTTCTGGAAAAAATTGAACTGTAGATTTACCAGGCTACGCGCGGCCTTCCTTTCAATGGGAACAATGTCGTGCACCCATTAATTCCCCCATCATTCGCCTGCTCATGCCTGGCCGGATTGCGGCTGAAGCTGAGGTAACCACCGCGCTGCGGACGGGCAACGTCCACATCTGCATGGCCCTGACCTTCACCGCCACCCCATGTCAGGCTTAATCCCACGACGCGATGCCAGCCGAGGCGCTCGCCCGGCTCGCCGGATCACCATTCCTTCACCGGCCCTGCGACTCTCCGGACTCTTTCCTCGGGGGGCGATGTGTAACGCCCCAGTAAGCCGGATGGAACCCATAGCCGTCGTCCGGGACGTAATCTTCCTTGGCTTTCTCCAACGCTACCAGATCTACTTGCCGGTCCCAATACATGTCCCATCCGCGTTTCTGATCTTCGACTACTTCCGGATGTATTGCCAAGTAGTGGTTCATGAAAAGCGTGAATTCAGAAATATAGTCACCCTTCATTTTTCGCCTCCTTTTCCGGACGAATACTCATATGGCATTCAGCCCACAGCCGGATCAGGGCGAGAAGGGCCGAAATACATATGTATAGAGTCTTGCTTGTCTGGCGAGGTTCCGCGCCTGGGTCTATACCGACGCTACACCGCTCTAAAGTTTTTTGTTGCTCGCCGTCCTCTGCCAGGCCGCTGATCTGCAACGATCCATTCAAGCCGACTTTCACACCCGCGCCAGGCTTACGGCACAACAAACGGCCAACGCAGTGGCATCCGCCATCAATGCCCGTTTTGGCGATCTGCGGTTCCTTAAAAATCCGGTTTTTGATTCGCACACGAGTGAATTACTGCCGAACGCGCGGCCGGGTATGGGCACCCGGCAGCTACCCGATTTTCAGAATTTCATCCCACGACGGCTGCGATCCGATCCGTTGAGCGAGATACTCGACCAGCGTCCTGACACGATGGGGCACATAACGGTTGCTCGGGAAGACCGCGTAGATTCCCAGTTCCGGCGTCGCAAACCCGTGCAGCAGAATTTCCAGCTTGCCTGCGCGCACGGCCTGTTCGACGATGAAGGTGGGCGCACTGGTGATGCCGAGGCCACGCACCGCGGCGGCGAGCAAGGCATCGCCGCTGTTGGCCTTGAGTCTCCCGGCAACGGGAAACCACTGCGTTTTGCCGTCAATGACGAAGGCCCAGCTTGAATGTGCGGCCAGCAAATAGCCGAAACATTCGTGCCGGGCGAGTTCGCTGGGATGCTTGGGCCGGCCATGGCGCTTCAAATAGCCGGGGGCAGCGACAAGGACTCCCTGACTCCTGCCGATCTTGCGCGCCACGTCGCCCGGATCGAGGCGGTCGGAGATGCGGATGGCGAGATCGAAGCTGCCTTCGATCAGGTTGGCACGGCGGTCGCTGAATTCCAGCTCGATCGATATCTCCGGGTTGGCGGTCATGAAGTCGCCGAACATCGGCATTAATTGGTGAATGCCGAACGAAAACGGCAGGGTAATGCGAATGTGGCCCCGCGGCGCCTCGCTATCCTCGGTCAGACCAGCTTCGGCAGCTTCCACCAGGCTCAGGATGTCGCGGCATTTTTCCAGATAGGTCGCACCCGCCGAGGTAAGGCTCAGACGCCGAGTGCTGCGGGCAATCAGTTTCGTACCGAGGTGCGTTTCGAGCGCCGCCACCTGCCGCGTCACCACCGAACGCGCCACGTTCATCTGCTGCGCGACGGCCGAGAAGCTACCCAGTTCGGCGACGCGCACAAAGCAGCGCATGCCATCGAGTCGATCCATGCATATCTCCGGATAACTGTTGCAATATAAGCAACAATATTTTGCTGATTGTATGCTATTTCTTAAGATCCGACTTGCGTACGATGCACCCATCGACTAATCCAGAACCCTTGGAATCCGTTCATGAGCCAACCCGTCAGCTATACCCGCACTGCCATTGCGCTGCATTGGCTGGTCGCAATTGCAATTGTTGCGACCTTCAGCGTTGGCCTGTATATGCACGAACTGCCGCTGTCGCCCACCAAGCTCAAGATCTACTCGTGGCACAAATGGACGGGGGTGACGATCTTTCTGGTGGTGTTGTGGCGCCTCGTCTGGCGCCTCACCCATCGTCCGCCGGGACCGCCCGCCGGCATGCCCGCCTGGCAGCATGTCGCGGCCGAGCTTGTCCATCGCCTGCTGTATGTCCTGATGATTGCCGTGCCGCTCAGCGGCTGGCTGATGAGTTCGGCCACGGGATTCCAGACGGTGTATTTCGGCGTGCTGCCGCTGCCCGATCTGCTGGCGAAGAACAAGGAGTTGGGCGATGCGCTCACCCTGGTGCACAAGACGCTGAATTTCACCCTGGCCGGTCTGGTCCTGGTCCACGTCGGCGCCGCGCTCAAGCATCATTTTGTCGACCGCGACGACGTCCTCGCGCGCATGCTGCCTTTCATCAGGAAATCCTAGGAGAACTGCCATGAACATCATCACCGGAAAAATCGGATTCCTTGTCGGCCTGGTTTCGATCCTGTTTGCCTTCGGCGCGCAGGCGACCGAGTTCAACCTGCTGCAGGCAGACAAGAGCACGATGACCTTCATGTACAAACAAATGAACGTGCCACTCGCAGGCAGCTTCAAACGCTTCCATGGCCGGATCAGCTTCGACCCGGCGAAACCGACGCTCGCCCAGGCCGAAATCGACATCGAGCTCGCCAGCATCGATACGGGTTCCGATGAAGGCAACGACGAGGTGGCGGGCAAGCTCTGGTTCAACACCAGGCAGTTTCCTGTCGCACGTTTCGTGTCCACCTCGATCAAGCCGCTGGGCAACAACCGCTTCGAGGTGGCGGGCAAGATGAGCATCAAGGGCCACACGCACGATGCCACGACGCCGGCCACGTTCAGGCAGGAAGGCAGTCTCGGCGTATTCGAAGGCAGCTTCGTGCTGAAGCGCGGCGACTATGGCATCGGCGAAGGCATGTGGGCCGACTACGGCACCGTCGCCAACGAAGTGCAAATCAAATTCCGGCTGGTTGCCGCTGCGGCAGCCGGCAAGAAGTAGTGCGTCCCATCCATCATTCACTCAGGAGCATCACCATGAAGAAACTCGCAATCGCCCTTGCCTTCGCTTCCTTCGCCGCCAGCGCCTTCGCCGCGCCGGAAACCTACATCATCGATACCACGCACACCCAGCCGCGCTTCGAATACAACCACTTCGGCTACTCCAACCAGGTGCACAACTTCGACAAGACCAGCGGCACGATCGTGTACGACAAGGCCGCCAGGACGGGCTCGGTGGACGTCGTCATCGACGCCAAGTCGGTGAATACCGGCTATCCCCTGCTGAACGAGCACATCCAGGATGAGGATTTCTTCGATACCGCGAAGTACCCGACCATCACGTTCAAGTCGACGTCCGTGAAGTTCGACGGCGACAAGCCGGTGTCGGTCGACGGCAACCTGACGATCAAGGGCATCACCAAGCCGGTGACGCTGACCCTCACCTCGTTCCAGGCCATGCCGCATCCGATGATGAAGAAGGACGCGATCGGCGCCAACGCGGTGACCCACATCAAGCGCACCGAATTCAACATGGGCAAGTACGCCCCCTATGTGTCCGACGACGTGACGCTCGAGATCCCGGTCGAGGCGGTCGCGGTCAACAAGCAGTAAACCGCCGCCGCTTCTGGCGGAGAATGGAGTCCACTATGTCTGCGCGCATGCCCGTCGTGTTCGTGTCCCACGGCGCCCCCGATGCCCTGCTGAAGGCGCCGGAGGCCGTGGCCTGCTGGCGCGGGATCGGGCGGGACATTCCCCGGCCGTCGGCGATCCTCGCAATCTCGGCGCATTGGGAAGCGCGCCAGCCAACGGCCAGTCTGTCCGGTGCGCCGGAAACGATCCACGACTTCTCGGGTTTCTCGCCGCTACTGCATGCCATGCAGTATCCCGCGCCGGGCGCGCCGGCGCTGGCCGAGCGGGCCGTGTCGCTGCTGTCCGCTGCCGGCCTGGCGGCTGATCTCCACCCCAGCCGCGGTCTGGATCACGGCGCCTGGGCGCCGCTGTCGGCGATGTATCCGCAGGCCAACGTACCGGTGACGCAACTCTCGCTGGTACGCAACGCCGGCGCGGCAGCCCATGTCGCGCTGGGGCAGGCGCTAGCGCCCTTGCGCGAGGAGGGCGTGCTCATCGTCGCTTCCGGCGCGATCACGCATAACTTCGACTGGCTGGACTGGCATGCGGAAGGCGACCGGGCACCTGTGCCACAAGCCCGGATATTTAGCGATTGGGTTGCCGAGCGCCTGGCCGCGCACGATGTTCCGGGCCTGCTGGCCTATCGTTCCGCGCCTTACGGCGCAGACGCCCATCCATCCGAAGAGCACTTCCTGCCGTTGTTCGTTGCCCTAGGCGCAGCGAACGGCGATACCCCCCTGCGCTATCGCCCCGGCTTTGCCTATGGCGGGCTGGCCATGGATGTTTATCTCTGGCGAAGCGTGGCGCAGGCTTTCTGATGTTGTTGTTCGTTTTAAATGTATCAACCTGGAAACTGCAGTTCAAGCCACAGAGGACACAGAGAACACAGAGATAAAGCGGATTGAATCGCCACCCCTGCGAACCCATTGCCTCTGTGAACTCAGTGCTCTCTGTGGCTAACCGATTTTTTCAGGATCAATCTTTTTTAAAGGAGATCGTCATGAGCCAATACCAAATTGCCGTTATCGTCGGCAGCCTTCGCCAGGATTCATTCAACCGCAAGCTGGCCAGCGGCATCATGAAACTGGCGCCACCGGAATTCTCGTTCAAGCAGTTACAAATCGGCGACTTGCCACTCTACAATCAGGACGACGACGCGAACCCCGCTGAGTCCGTCCAACGGCTGAAAGCCGAAATCACGGCTGCGCAGGGGCTTCTGTTCGTCACCCCCGAATACAACCGTTCCATCCCCGGGGTACTCAAGAACGCGATCGACCATGCCTCGCGCCCCTATGGCCAGAACGCCTGGGCAGGCAAGCCCGCTGGTGTGCTGGGCGCCTCGATCGGCGCCATCGGTTCGGCCATGGCACAACAGCATTTGCGCAACGTTCTCGCGTACCTGGACGCACCGACGCTCGGCCAGCCCGAAGCATTCATCCACGTAAGGGAGGGGTTGTTTGACGAGGCCGGTGACATCGGCGAAGGCAGCAGGAAATACCTGCAGAACTGGATGGACCACTATGTTGCCTGGGTGAAAAAACACTCGGCCTGATGCAGTAAAGAACCTGCCAGGATCCTGTTGCAGTGAACCGGCAAGCTCATTATGTCCGTGGCCGCCGCTTCAACGCCTTATGTTCGATAGCGCACGGAAGCGTACCGGTAAGCGCAGTAGTCTATAAAAAGAGTGAGCATTGGCGTCGCATTCCGCGACAGCCATGACTCCGACTTTGGCTATCGAACCGGAGGTAACAAAAATGCTGAAAATTCGCTACGTCATCCTGTTGCTGGGGATGCTGTTGTCCTCGGTGGCTTCTGCCCAGGTGAGCATCGGTATCGGGCTGCCACACGTCAGCATCGGGATCAACCTGCCGGTATACCCGCAACTCGTGCGCGTGCCAGGCTACCCGGTCTACTACGCGCCGCAGCTGCAGGCGAACTACTTTTTTTACGACGGCATGTACTGGGTTTACCAGAATGATGAGTGGTACGCGAGTTCCTGGTACGACGGGCCCTGGGGGTTTGTGGATCCAGAGGCTGTGCCGTTGTTCATACTGCGCATCCCGGTACGCTACTACCGCCAGCCGCCTTCGTATTTCCACGGATGGCGGCCGGATGCGCCGCCGCATTGGGGTGATCACTGGGGCCCTAACTGGGAACAGCGTAGAAGCGGCTGGGACAAATGGAACCGCCGCGCCGCCCCGGCGCCGGCCCCGCTGCCTGTCTACCAGCGGCAGTATTCAGGGGATCGCTATCCCCGTCAGGTGCAGCAGCAGCATCAGCTTCAACAGCGCAATTACCGTTACCAGCCGCGTGACCCCGTAGTGCGGCGCAGCTATCAGGAGCAGGCAGTGCCAAGGGCGCCAGCTCAGCGGGAAAGACAGGGAGCGCCTGAACAGAGAAATTTCAGGCAGCAGGAAATGCAGCGTTCTGCGCCAAAGCCAGCGCAAAGGGGAGGCGAAAACATGCAGAGGCCTGCTCCAGCCGCTCCACAACAGGGACGCCCAGCCGTTCAGGAGCGCAGGCAGCCGCCACAGCCAAATGTGAACCAGCGTGAGCAGCAGATGCAAAGATCGCCGGGCCGGGAAGGAAGACAGCCAGGCAAGGACGCCGCGCGCGAACCAAAACGGGGGCAAGACCAGGGACAAGGCCAGGACCGGGGCCGGGGTCGGGACCGCAATGAGTAATACGACACCAGGAGCCAGCATGAAACGTTTCCTTTTTCTGATCGCGGCAGTAGTGACCGCTGCCGCTGCCGCTGCCACCGTCACCGCCCCGGCGCTCGCTGCCGACGTCGGGGTCTCGGTCAGCATTGGCCAGCCCGGCTTCTATGGCCGGCTCGACATTGGCGGCTATCCGCCGCCGCAAGTGATCTATCGCCAGCCGATAGCCATCCAGCGCGTACCGATGAATCGCCCGCCGATCTATCTGCACGTACCCCCGGGCCACGCCAAACACTGGAGCAAGCACTGCCACGAATACAACGCCTGCGGCGAACGCGTCTACTTTGTGCAGGACAACTGGTACAACCGCGAATATGTGCCGCGCTACCAGAAACAGCATCGTGGCCGCGGTGACAAGCACGGGAATGATAATCGCGGGAAGCATGGGAACGACCGCCACGGCAACGATCGCGGCTATGGCCGGGATCACTAAGGGGTAGCCGCAACCACTATCCCGACGGCTGCTTTTTTTTACCGCTGGCATCCATTTGCAGCCAGCCACTTGCTCAGCAGCGGACGGTCAGCATTCGGGTTGTGGCTGGCTCGCCTGTTCGGTCAAATCAGGGCACTGGAAAGCCGTGGTTCTAGTCCCTTAGGTTAATGTCCGACATGAGCCGCTGACACCGGCTTGCCATCTGTCCGTTAGATGAATGGTTGGCCGAGTTATACGAAAGCTCGCCGGCATTGAATCGGCTCATGGCCGCTGAACACCTGTGAATGCCATACCTTGTAGTTGTTTCGCAATATAGGTCGCATAGTTGTCCGTCATGCCGCTGGTGAAGTCAATTACTCGGCGTAGGCATTGGTATGATGACCAAGGCAGGCCTGGTGGCTCGTTTCCTTCTGATGGTGCATGATCACCAAGCAATTGCAACACTCTTACCGACCTCCAAATGAGAGGCGCTTCATCCTTTGGACTCTTGAGGTGCTGAGCTACGTCGAGTGCCGCTTGGCAGAAGGTCTCAAGCAGACACTCAAAGGTGGCATACGAACCTAGCTCAGTTTCGAGCTTTTTAGAATCCTGAAATGTCTCGTTTTTCGTGAGAGCTTTTGACTCAGCAATGAGGCGTCTCCTGGGATCGTCTGCGTCCAAAAGATCGAAGATGTACTGCTCGGCTTCACCAGACATGATTCGGTCATAGTTGTTCGTGAAAGCGTCAATCGCTCCCGAGATCAGAAAGTTGAAGACGGGTCCACGAATGCGGCCAAGATTGATGCGATACGACTTCTTTGTGGGGTAGCTATTTTGAATTTTCTCCTTCTCTTGTTTACTGAAAGGCTTAAGCAATATTTTTTCTACATCATCAAACATAAGAATCTTAAGTTCGACAGCATCCTCGAGGTCAAGTATTCCGTAACAGATGTCATCGGCGGCTTCGACAAGATAAGCCAGTGGGTGCCTGCACCATCGATGCTTATTGATGTTGATTAGGCCCACATGCTCGGCAATTTGGCCGAGAATTTTCTCTTCCGTGATGTAAGCCCCAAACTTCCGACTTGGGTCACGGCTAGTCCGCGGGTACTTTAGAAAGGTAGCTAAGGTTGCGTAGGTAAGATTCAAGCCGCCGCGAAACAGATTATTTTCTGTTTGCGTCAGTATGCGGAAGCCTTGGGCATTCCCTTCAAAGGTCTCTAAGTCGTGCTTATGCTCTTTGGAAAGATGGCGGAAAATTCTAGGACCATTGGCCTCGAACCAGTGGCCCATGGCTTCCTCGCCAGCATGCCCAAACGGAGGGTTCCCAATATCGTGCGCCAGACATGCGGCCTGAAGAATCGACCCGATATCATACGCGGTGAGTCCTTTCGGGAGTTCGCTGGCTATCCGAGTCCCAATGGACTGTCCGAGCGCACGTCCGACCTGAGCGACTTCAAGACTGTGAGTGAGCCTTGTATGGATGTGATCGTTTGCTGCTATTGGATGGACTTGTGTTTTCCGGTTCAAGCGCCGAAAAGCACCTGAAAAGATGACTTTATCCACGTCTTTTTCAAATGGTGTGCGGCCTACAGATATGCCCGAAGTGTCCACTTCAGAAACTAGCCGATCAGAAGAAAGGAGTTTATGCCAGTCCATTCGTTTCTTCATTTGTTTCTCCATTGTTGGCGACGCAGTGTTTTGCAAATATGAAGTAGCCAACTTGCTTAACCTTAATCCCCATTTAAGTAACATGGGGGGTTACGGATACATAAACTCTAAAACTAGGCAGACATAGCGGCAGAAGCTACCGGCTTGGAAAGAAAGGTTGCCTTGATTTGAGCGTCGTCTGGTATCGCCTTGGCCTGCCAGCGGTGGATCGGGATGCTTGCCGCGGCCAGGGCCTTGTCTTTCTTGGCGTCTGCCTGCTGGCGCTTTTCTCCGTTGTGCGTCGCATCGTCCAGCTCGATCACTGCGACGATGCTTGAATCCTTATTACACACCACGAAATCGGCGCTCATTCGATTGATGCGATTGAGCCATGCCTGGGCGTTGTTTCCTTTTTTCACCCCAAGCAATCTGGATAACTGGACTTGCCCTAGAACAATGTGGTCTGGCAGTGCCTTGACCAGCCGGAAGTAAAGAATCTGTTCCGGAGCGGAGAGGGGCTTGCGTTGGTAGAACGGCCACTCCTCGGAACCCCCGGCGGATTTTCCCTTTCTCATTGCTGCGAGCACTGCAAATATAACAAGTATGACAACCGCCAGAACTGCCAATGCTCCCATTTGATGCTCCTGTATTGTTGTTATCTCCGGTGATTATAGGGATGAAGGCCGCGCAAGTGTGAAATAGCAAAGTCCACAGGAAAATCCGCCGCCGGTTTCATCTCATACATCCAGATCAAGTTCGGCAGGCTCTCGGGATGCAAAAGCCTGTATGCTGTCCGCGTGATGACCATGCCGCCTGGGCGATCATTCGGAGACCACCTTTGGATACACCGCACAGCCCAAATCAAAATCATCTTCTCGCCGCCCTGCCCACGGCTGAATTCGAGCGCATCGCGCCCCATCTGGAGTTGGTCGCGATGCCGCTTGGTGAAGTTCTGTATGAATCCGGCGGCCAGTTGCAGCAGGTGTATTTTCCGACGAGCGCCATCGTGTCCCTGCACTACGTGATGGAGAACGGCGCATCGTCCGAAATCGCGGGGGTGGGTAATGAGGGGGTACTCGGCGTTTCGCTTTTCATGGGCGGAAATACCACGCCCAGCCGGGCCATCGTACAGACCGCGGGTCACGGTTACCAACTGAAGGCGCGCTTGCTGATGGAGGAGTTCAACCGCGCCGGTGTCATGCAGCACCTGCTGCTACGCTACACCCAGGCGCTGATGACGCAGATATCCCAAACGGCAGTATGCAATCGCCATCATGCGGTGGAGCAGCAACTGTGCCGCTGGCTGTTGCTAACCCTCGATCGCCTGCCTTCGAACGAGTTGACCATGACGCAGGAACTGATTGCCAGCATGCTCGGCGTGCGCCGTGAGGGCATCACCGAAGCCGCCGGGCATTTGCAGCAGGCGGGATTCATTCGCTACCGCCGCGGCCACATCACCGTGCTTGACCGCTCGGGTCTGGATTCCCGCGTGTGTGAATGCTATGCGGTGGTCAAAACAGAACATGATCGCTTGCTGTGCGATGTACGCAATCGCCAGTAACTTCCCTCAACCAGTCATGCCTAGTCCTTCGCCCGGTTTCACGCTTTGCATAAAATCTCCGCCTTATGTGCGATAACGCACGGAGAACGGCAGGCAGTATCGCCATACTGGAATATGGCTGTTCATAATTCATCCACGGACTCGCTACACCCCGGCGTCTGCAAGCTAAAGCATGCATTTTTTTGTGCAGGATGAGCGTATAAGTAGGTGAGGTGCTGCTCGCATCTTCGGTCACGCGATCCGCCAGACTCATTCGCGCTTTAACAAAGGTCGGCCATGTCGAAAACAATCCACGATCCAACTAATCCCCACCCCGCCGCTGGCACGACGGAGGGCATCACGGAGTTCCGACGCCAGAAGGCCTTGCTTAAAACCGGGGCCTTGCAAAACGCGATCCTTAATAGCGCCAATTTCTCGAGCATCGCCACCGACGAGAAGGGCATCATCCAGATCTTCAACGTCGGCGCCGAGCGCATGCTGGGCTACACGGCCGCCGACGTCCTGAACAAGATCACCCCGGCCGATATTTCCGATCCGCAGGAAGTGATCGCGCGCGCGCAAGCTTTGAGCGAGGAGCTGGCCACCCCGATTGCGCCAGGCTTCGAGGCATTGGTGTTCAAGGCCTCGCGCGGGATTGAGGACATCTACGAGCTGACCTATATCCGTAAAGATGGCAGCCGCTTTCCGGCAGTCGTGTCGGTCACGGCGCTGCGCGATGCTCAAAACGCCATCATCGGCTATCTATTGATCGGCACTGACAATACCGCGCGCAAGCAGGTCGAAGCAGAGCGACAGCATTTGATCGAGATTCAAGAGGAAACGAATACACAACTGCAACAGAGCAACGTTATCTTGCAGGTCAGCGAGGAAAAGCTCTCCGTTACGCTCAACTCCATCGGCGATGGAGTGATAGCCACCGATGCTAGAGCGCGTGTGACACTCCTGAACCCCCTTGCCGAACAGCTCACCGGCTGGACGCAGGCGCAAGCCAGTGGTCGCCCCGTGAACGAGATTTTTCACATCATCAACAAAGAAACCCGGCTACCCGCCACTATCCCGGTAATGGAAACCTTGGCGCATGGCACGATACAGGGCCTAGCCAACCACACCGTACTGATTGCAGTCGATGGTAGCGAGTGCGATATCGCCGACAGTTGCGCACCGATTCGCGACCGCGACGGTCAGGTGATCGGAGCCGTGCTGGTGTTCCGCGATGTCACCGGGGAATATGCAGTACAGCAGGATTTGCGCGACAGTGCCGCGCTGATCCAGACGATACTCAATACCGTGGTGGACGGCATCATCACCCTCCATGCCCACCACGGCATCGTCGAAACAGTTAACCCGGCCGCTGAGCGAATGTTTGGCTATACCGCCACAGAACTCATCGGACAAAACTTCAGCATGCTGATACCCGAGCTTGATCGGGACCAACACAATGGCAATGGTTCCCTCGAATATTACAGTGCGAGCGATGAGGCGCGCGCCATCGGCCTCGGACGCGAGGTTGTGGGCCGACGCAAGGATGGCAGCATTTTCCCAATGGAGATGGCGGTAAGCGAGATGTGGCTGGGTGGCCAGCGTTACTTCACCGGCATTTTACGTGATATCACCGCGCGCAAGCAGGCCGAAGAGGCGCTGCTCAAGGCAGGAGCCCTGCAGAGCGCGATTTTCAACAGCGCCAACTTTTCGAGCATCGCCACTGACGCGAAGGGCGTCATCCAGATCTTCAACGTCGGCGCGGAACGCATGCTGGGCTACACCGCTGCCGATGTGATGAACAAGATCACTCCGGCGGATATTTCCGATCCGCAGGAAGTGATCGCCCGCGCCGAGGCGTTGAGCGTCGAACTCGGCACGCCGATTACGCCGGGCTTTGAGGCATTGGTGTTCAAGGCCTCGCGCGGCATCGAGGACATCTACGAACTGACCTATATCCGCAAGGATGGCAGCCGCTTTCCGGCAGTGGTGTCGGTCACGGCGCTGCGCGATGCTCAAAACGCCATCATCGGTTACCTGCTGATCGGTACCGACAACACCGCGCGCAAGCAGATCGAGGCAGAGCAGAAGCAACTCGATCAGCGTCTGCGCGACCAGCAGTTCTACAACCGATCACTTTTCGAATCCAACATCGACGCGCTGATGGCTACCGATCCGTCCGGCATCATCACTGACGTCAACCAACAGATGGTGGCGCTCACCGGTTGCGCGCGTGACGAGCTGATTGGCGCGCCGTTCAAGGATTATTTCACCGATCCGGAACGGGCCGAGGCGGGTATCAAGCTGGTGCTGAGCGAAAAAAAGGTCACCGATTATGAGCTCACCGCGCGCGCCAGGGACGGCAAGGAAACGGTGGTGTCCTACAACGCGACCACCTTCTATGATCGCGACGGGCAGCTGCAGGGCGTGTTCGCCGCAGCGCGCGACGTCACCGAACGCAAACGCCTGGATCAGGTGCTGCAGGATAAGAACGCCGAGCTGGAGAGCGCCAAGTTCGTGGCGGAAAGAGCCAACCTCGCCAAATCGGATTTCCTTTCCAGCATGAGCCACGAGCTGCGCACCCCGCTCAATGCCATCCTCGGCTTCGCCCAGTTGCTGGAGGTCGGTTCACCGCCGCCAACGGCCGCCCAGATTGTAAAGCTACACCAGATCATCAAAGCAGGATGGTATCTGCTGGAACTGATTAACCAAATCCTTGATCTCGCGGTGATCGAGTCCGGCAAGCTATCGCTGTCGCGAGAACCGGTATCGCTGATCGATGTCATGAGTGAATGCCAAGCCATGATTGAACCGCAGGCGCAACAACGCGACATCCATTTAAACTTTCTCCCATTCGACAACACCTGGTTTGCCAATGCCGATCGAACCCGAGTAAAACAGGTTCTGATCAACCTGCTTTCCAATGCGATCAAATACAACCGCGAGCATGGAACGGTCGAGGTGAAGTGTACCGCGAGCACCCCGGAACGCATCCGCATCAGCATCAAAGATAGCGGTGCGGGATTGCCCCCAAAAAAGCTGGCGCAGCTATTTCAGCCGTTTAATCGTCTCGGACAAGAGACCGGCTCCGAGGAAGGGACAGGCATCGGCCTGGTGGTAACCAAGCGACTGGTTGAAATGATGGGAGGCACAATCGGCGTGGAAAGCACCGTCGGAGTGGGCAGCGAATTCTGGATCGAACTGATCCGGGGCGTTACGCCACAACTTGCCGTTGGACATACCATGCCCGCAGAACTTGCGCCGCAAGCTCGGGGCAACGCAACGCTGCGCACCTTGCTTTATGTGGAAGACAATCCGGCCAACCTGATGCTGGTCGAGCAAATAATTGAGGGCCACCCGCATATACGCATGCTGAGCGCGAGCGATGGCAATCACGGCATAGCGCTTGCGCGTGCCCATCTCCCGGATGTAATCCTGATGGACATCAATCTGCCCGGCATCAGCGGTTTCCAGGCGCTTAAAATCCTGCGTGAAGATCCGGTAACGGCGCACATCCCGGTGCTTGCCATCAGTGCCAATGCCATGCCGCGCGACATCGAGAAGGGCATGGAGGCGGGATTCTTCCGCTACCTCACCAAGCCGATCAAGGTCAATGGATTCATGGATGCGCTGGATATGGCGCTGAAATTTGCGGAAACGCGAACAGGCTGCGCAATTGACCCGGCATCGCCGTGATGGTGAGCAGCGACGATATTCTTGATGCCAGCATTCTGATCGTGGACGATCAAAAAGCCAATGTGCAGCTGCTGGAACAAATGCTGCGTGAAGCCGGCTATCGGTGCGTAACATCGACGATGGATCCGCATGCCGTCTGTGAGCTGCATCGCGACAACCGCTACGACCTGATCCTGCTCGATCTGCAGATGCCCGGCATGGATGGTTTCCAGGTGATGGAAGGCCTGAAGGCAATCGAAACGGACGGCTATGTTCCGATCCTCGTGCTCACCGCCCAACCAGGCCACAAGCTGCGGGCACTGGCCTCCGGCGCAAAGGATTTCGTCTCCAAACCATTTGACCTGACCGAAGTCAAGACGCGCATTCACAACATGCTGGAAGTGCGCTTGCTGTACAGGCAGCTTGAGAATTACAGCCGTGCGCTGGAATCCCTGGCACTGCATGACGCGCTGACCGGTCTGCCAAACAGGCGGCTGTTAATGGACAGGCTTTCATTGGCCATCGCACATGCGCACAGGAACAATCGCATCATGGCAGTGATGTATCTGGATCTGGACGGGTTTAAACAGATCAACGACACGCTGGGCCACGATGTAGGCGACACGCTGCTGCAGATGGTCGCCGATCGTCTGGTGGCCGCGGTGCGCCATGAAGACACGGTGTCACGCCTCGGTGGCGACGAATTCGTGATCGGCTTGTGGGAATTGAATCATGCCGACGGTGTAACCAGGCTGGTGTCAAAAGTGATACAGGCCGTGGCACAACCCTATAGTATTCAAGGCCGCAGCGTGAACATAACCGCCAGCGTCGGTGTCGGCATTTATCCCGCGCATGGCGAGGAAGCAGCGACCCTGATGAAGAGCGCGGATCTGGCCTTGTATGAGGCCAAGCACACCGGCAAGAACAACTATCGAATCGCAGCGCACACCGCTGCTGGCATTGGCTCGTAGTTGATGTAGCAAGACTCATGGAACCGGGTCTCAATGCAAATTTAGGAAAGCGAATTTTATGGTGAGTAGCGACGATATTCTTAATGCCAGCATTCTGATCGTGGACGATCAAAAAGCCAATGTGCAGCTGCTGGAGCAAATGCTGCGTGAAGCCGGCTATCGGTGCATGACGTCGACGATGGATCCGTATGCCGTCTGTGGGCTGCATCGCGACAACCACTACGACCTGATCCTGCTCGATCTGCAGATGCCCGGCATGGATGGTTTCCAGGTGATGGAAGGCCTGAAGGCAATCGAAATGGACGGCTATGTTCCGATCCTCGTGATCACCGCCCAACCAGGCCACAAGCTGCAGGCGCTGGCCTCCGGCGCGAAAGATTTCGTCGCCAAACCATTTGACCTGGTCGAGGTCAAGACGCGCATTCACAACATGCTGGAAGTGCGCTTGCTGTACAGGAAACTCGAACATTTCAACAAAGTGCTGGAACAGACGGTGCAGGAACGCACGGCCGAACTGCGCGAGAGCGAGGCACGCTTTCGCCGTTTGACCGAGCTGTCGTCCGACTGGTACTGGGAACAGGACGAAAACGGACATTTCAGCAAGGTTTACGGCCCGGTGCAGGAGATGCTCGGTATCCCGGTTGATTCCTTGCCTGGCGCAACCGGGGAAGCGCAGGGCGAACGCTGGAATGCGGCCGAGCGTGCGGCGCTGTTGGCGAACATAGCGGCGCGGCGGCCGTTCCTGGATTTCGTCTGCAGCCGGATCGATGCCGATGGTGCGCATCAATATTTTCAAGTGAGCGGGGAGCCGATGTTCGACGCATCAGGGCGCTTTACCGGCTATCGCGGCGTGGGCAGGGACGTTACCGAGATCATGCGCGATATCGCTCACCCGCATGCGGCATAAATTTGGCGGGGTCAGGCTCGATTGATCGCGGCATGATCAACTTCGATGCCGGGGCAGTTCATGATGCTTTCGCGTTTCGTGTGCGCAGGGACCGCTTCATGTTCTATATGGCGAGTTCAGTCACCTGCCACCATATGCAAACGCCAGCGGATGGGAGGGTGCAGGGAAAGCCAGCCGACGGGCGTGGCACTGGCCTCCAGAACTTCCCGCAGCCCTTCTGCTGCGCCGGGCCCCAAGGCTTGAGCAGCCTGACGATCGGCGCGCAGTTCGAAGAACCAATGCACCGCCAGCCAGCCCACCAGAAATCCGGCCAAACCGAGCCAGGTCGGCGCGTCCCAGGGAGTATCCGGAAGCATCACCGTCAACACCAGTACCGGCACCAGGGCGGCCAGGCGCTGTGACCAGCTGCCATGCACCAAGGCACGCGCCAGCAGAAAGCGAAGCCCGTTTTTCCCAAGGTCCTCCACCAGGGCGGAAGACAGAAACACCTGGCTTTGCCCGGGCAACAACCCGGCAGTGACGATGAATGGGGCTGAATACTCCACCACAGAGATGGGTATTCCGGCCAGTTGAACCTGCCCATTGCTCATGCACAACTCGGCCAAAGTCCCGTCCACAGCTTGACGTAACGGCCCGTCAACGACCATCGTCACAGCGAGTGCCCGGCAGATCGCGGGGCCGTACCAGAACCCCGCCACCACCAGCGCCCCCTGATAAAGACTGGAAAGCAGCAAATAGGTCGCGTTCTTGTCCCAGGCGGCAGGCGCCAAAAAACCCGGTCCATAAAAGACCAGGGAACTGACCAGCAGAAATATCCAGGTGCGCCGAGGGGAGGAAGGGATCATGGCGCCATTTTCCCACGAACTCCCCCTGGGCGGATTAAAGCCTCTGTTACGCCGGGGAGCGATCGAATCTTCATTTTGGCTGACTGTTCGTTTCCGGCCGGAAAGTGTCAAGCGTTACAATTGCGTGCGAGCGGGTGAATTGCCGCATAATGTCGCGCATATAGAAACACAGGATAAGGAAATGAGTCTTGATCTGCGCACGATGATGTTGATGATCTCCGTGCTGACCCTGCTGCTTTCCGGGCTTCTGGCACTGGCGGGATTGCATGCCGGCAGCATTCGCGGGGTGCGGCTGTGGGCGCTGGCCAGCCTGTACTACAGCCTCGCGAGTTTCATCGCATTCGCTGGTCTGGCATCCACTCGCAGCGGCTGGATGATTGTGCTCAGCGTCGTGCTGGTGATGGCGGGCAGCGGCTTGCAATTTTCCGGCATCCAGGCATTCAAGGAAGAACGCATTGACTGGCGCATTCCGTTGCTGGTTGTTGGCGTGGCGTTTGCCCTGAGTGTCTGGTTCACGATCCTCCATCCCGTTGCCGATGCGCGCGCCATCGCCAATTCATTGGTGTTCGCTCTGATCAACCTTGCCTGCGCCCGTGCCTTGCTCATTCGTATCGAACAGCCGCTGCGCACCGCTTACTGGTTTACCGGAGCATCGTTCGCGGTGCTTGCGGCGGCGTCCCTGACCAGGGCGGCAACCGTCTTTCTTGCGCCACCCGGCACTTTTGTTGGCCTGTCCTCACAGCTGCCCTTCGTTCCCGCGAGATTTCTGGCCAGCAGCCTGATACTGATGTGCGTGACCTTCGGTTTCATACTGATGCTGAATTACCGGCTCATTACGGATATGCAAAAAATTGCATTGCGCGACGGGTTGACCGGCGCACCGAACCGACGCAGCCTGGAAGAAGAGGCCATCCGCCTGCAGGCACGTTGTAACCGTACCGGGGAGACGCTGGCGATCATGATGATCGATGTCGACCATTTCAAGTTGATCAACGACCACAGCGGCCATCCGGTGGGAGACAAGGTGTTGCAACGCCTCACCGCTGTTGCGCAAGCTTCCATCCGTCGCGACGACTACTTTGCCCGCTACGGCGGCGAGGAGTTCTGTATCCTGCTACCGTCCACCACCGAAGAAAAAGCCAGGGTGCTGGCCGATCGCCTGCGTCTGGCTTATGCCGCCCTGACGATGGAGTTCGGTGGCGCAGTCCTGCACAGCACCATCAGCATCGGCGTTGCCGACTCAAATCATGTCGGGCTGGAATTCAACGCACTGGTAACTGCCGCAGACCAGGCGCTGTACCATGCCAAACAGGCAGGCCGCAACCGGGTGGTGGCACATTCGGTGATGGTGTCCGACGCACCCAGGATGATGACCGCCTGAACGACTGATACGGGCACGCTGATAGTGCGTTGTGCTCAACCGCCCAGTTGCTGATACACCGAGTTGGCCACATTCAATAAAGTGGCGCGCGGCAAATCCCCTGACAGGGCATAGCCCCAGTCCAGATCGACCCAATAAAACGTGGCGATGCCGTCCTGCTCGGCAAAATGGAACGCGGTTTCCGGCGTGGGTTGCGCCAGGCTGCGCAGATACAGCGTGATGCGCTGACCTGCCGGGTTTTCATACATGAATTGCGCCGCCGGTTTATTGACTTCGCCCGGCAGCAGGCGTCCGCCCACCAGTCTGAACCCCGTGCTCGCCAGATCGGGAACCTTGAGCTGGCGACCCAGCCGCTTGGACAGCCAGGCCACCAGTTGCTGTTCCTGGGCCGAATAGATTTCAACCGGCCGACGCACATCGGGTACATAGGCGGTATGGGCCACAGCGGCCTGATGCACAAAACGCGGCAGATCGATCTCGCCGCGACCCAAAGCCATGTTAGCCGGCATGCCCGGTGTGCGGGTAAGGTACTGCCAGGTGCCGGCACTGCCTAGCGCCAGCCCGATCAATACCGATGCGGCGATGCTCGCCATCCTGCTCAGCGAAGAGCCGGTCTGGCGCTGTGAAGCCAGGAGTCGCAGAGGGATCGGCTCAGTCAATACCGGGTCGTAGTGGGCGTGCAATGCCTGACGCTGTGCACGCATTCCGGCAACGCGTTCAGCGACAAGCGGGTCGGATGCGATGAGCGCCTCGACTTGCTGGCGCCGTTCGGCATCCAGCTGCCCATCGACATAAGCCATCAGTTCATCCAGCGTAACAGGCTGTGCATGTGCCTTCATTTCACTACCTTTAATCCAACCCTGTGCTCGGGCGATATTGAGCCATCCATGAACTCCCTTAGCCGTTGCCGCGCACGCGCCAGGCGCGACATCACCGTGCCAATCGGGATATCGAGTGCCCTGGCGGTCTGTGCATAGCTGAAATCTTCCAGTGCCACCAGCAACAGCACTTCACGCAATTCAGGCGCTAGCCGGGTCACTGCCGCCGCGATGTCCAGCCCTTCCAGCCGCTCCGCCTGGGTGGCTCGGCTGGCGATCTCCGGCATGTCGTCCAGCGAGGCATGCGCTGCGCGATTCTTGAGTTGCGTCACCTGGCTCACGAACAGGTTATGCATGATGGAAAACAGCCAGGGACGCAAATCCGACCCGATCCGCCACAAGTGCCACTTGGCATAGGCGCGTTCCAGGGTGTCCTGTACCAGGTCGTCGGCGTCGTCCGGGCGACCTCCGGTCAGCGCCCGGGCGTAGCGGCGCAGACTGGGAATATGGTCGATGATCGGATGCTTGAATAGCGGCATGGGTTCGGGCGATGCTTCAAAAAAAGGACGCGGCAGTCAGCGATTCATTCCCCATATACAGCCAGTCGACGCGCTTTATTCCATGCAGGCGGAAATATCCCCGCCATCCGGCAAAAATGACCATGAAACGGCAGAATACTCGTAATGTTTGGGCTCTTGTCCGGGTGTACCAGAATTACGGGGAATATATGAAAGTGCCCTAAAGGTATTTCACCACCTGTTTCACCTGCGCATCATCCGGGTTCTGGCTGACCTGAAAACCGAGCGAGCGCATCATCTCCAGCATCTTCTCATTGCTGTACAACACCTCGCCTTCCACACGTTTCAAACCTTTCTGCCGGGCCACGTCGAACAGACTTTGCAACAGTTTGCGTCCGATTCCCCGATGTTGCCAGGCGTCGGCCACGACCAGCGCAAATTCGCAGGATTCGCCGTCCGGATTGGTGATGTAGCGGGCAATGGCAAGTTCCACTTCGCGGCCGTTTTCCACGGCAGAGGCCAGCAGCGCCATCTCGCGGTCGTAATCAATCTGGGTGAAACGTGCCAGCGCGCCGGGGGAGAGCTCCTGCAGGGTGTCCATGAAGCGGAAATATTTGGTTTCATGGGACAAGCCGCGCACGAATGCCTGCTCCATTTCAGCGTCTTCCGGGCGAATGGGGCGGATAGTCAGATTGGTGCCGTCCGGCAGTTGCCAGTGGCTGACCAGCTGCGTCGGGTAGGGGCAGATCGCCATGTGGGCGTAAGGATCCGCCACCGGCGGCCGCGGCCCGATCACGATGCGCGCATCGGCAGCCAGCGCACCGTGCTCGTCCAGGATCAGCGGATTGATGTCCATCTCCTCCAGCCAGGGTAGCTCGCACACCATCTCCGACACCCGCAACAGCAGGCTTTCCAGCGCTTCCATGTTGGTCGGCGGCATGTGCCGGAATGCGCCCAGCAGGCGCGAGACGCGGGTGGAGGCGATCATGTTGCGGGCGAGGAAGGCATTGAGAGGCGGCAGCTGCACCGCGCGGTCGGCCAGCACTTCCACCGCGGTGCCGCCGGCGCCGAAGGTGATCACCGGGCCAAATACCGGATCGCAAATCACGCCCACCAGCAACTCGCGGCCGTTGGGCTTGATCACCATGGGCTCGATCAGTACGCCCTCGATGCGCGCATCCGGCCGGGTTGCTTCCACAGTGGCGATCAGCTCGTGGTAAGCCGAACGCAAGGCGCTGGCGTTGTTCAGATTGAGCCGCACGCCGCCGGCATCGGTCTTGTGGGTGATATCGGGGGAAAGGATTTTCATGGCGATGGGAAAGCCCAGTTGCTCGGCGATCTGCAAGGCCTCGTTGGGTGAACGCGCCAGCAGCGCCTGCGCCACCGGGATGTGGAAGGCTGCCAGCAGCGCCTTGGACTCCATCTCGCTCAATACGCGGCGGCGCTCGGACAGGGCGCTCTCGATCAGCAGGCGTGCGCCCTCCACGTCCGGCTCAAGGTGGTGGGAAAGCGGCCCGGAGGTTTGCAACAGCAGCTTCTGGTTCACGTAATGGGCAGAGATGCAGGCGAATACGTCCACCCCCGGCTCCGGCGTGCGGAAATTGGGAATGCCCGCCGCAGTCAAGGCCCGCCGTCCCTCGACGATCTGCGTTTCGCCCATCCAGCAGGCCAGCACCGGCTTGGTTGTGGATGCCGCCACCTCGATCACGGCCTCGGCCACTTCCAGGGAATGCGTCATGGCCTGCGGGGTGAGAATCGCGAATACGCCGTCCACGCCGGGGTCTTCCAGACAGGCGCGCATCGCCGCGCGGTAGCGCGCGGCATCGGCGTCACCGATCACATCCACCGGATTGCCATGGGACCAGGTGGCGGGTAGCGCCGCGTCCAGCCGGGTCATGGTTTCCGGCGCCAGTTCGGCCAGCTGGACGCCCCGCTCCGCCACCCGGTCCGCTGCCATCACGCCCGGCCCGCCGCCGTTGGTGACGATGGCCAGACGGTTGCCCTGGCTGCGCAGGTGTCCGGCCAGCGCCTTGGCCGCAGCGAACAGCTGCACGATGGTATCCACCCGCACCACGCCGGCGCGGGCCAGCGCGGCGTCGAACACGTCGTCGGCGCCGACCAGCGCCCCGCTATGCGACAGCGCGGCGCGCGAGCCGCTCTGGTGACGCCCGGATTTCACCACGATCACCGGCTTGACGCGGGCAGCCGCGCGCAGACCGCTCATGAAACCGCGCGCGTTACGGATACCCTCGATGTAGAGCAGCACGCTGTCGGTCAGGGGGTCGGCCACCAGATAGTCGAGGATTTCGCCGAAATCCAGATCGGCGGAAATGCCCACGGATACCACGGTGGAAAAACCCACGCCATTGGGCTTGGCCCAGTCGAGTATGGCTGTGCAAATTGCCCCCGACTGGGAAACCAGCGCCAGATTGCCTGGGTTGGCGCCGCCCCGGCTAAAGGTCGCGTCGAGTCCGATGCTGGGACGCATGATGCCCAGGCAATTCGGCCCGATCAGCCGCAGCCCGTGGCGCTGTGCATTTTGCTGCATGGCCGCTTCCAGCGCCTTGCCCTGCGCCCCGCCCTCGCTGAAGCCGGCGGACATCACCACCGCCGCGCGCACCCCACGACGTCCGGCGACTTCCACCAGATCCGGCACGCTGGCGGCAGGCGTAGCGATCACCACCAGATCGATCTGGTCCGGAATATCGGCGAGGCTGGCATAGCAGGGCTGCCCCTGGATTTCCGTGTATTTCGGGTTGACGGCGTAGATTTTGCCGCGAAAGCCGGCTTGCAGCAGATTCTGCAACACGAAGCCGCCGATCGCCTCCGGCTTGTTGCTGGCACCGATCACGGCCACCGAACGCGGGCTGAACAGGGGGGTGAGGTAATGACTCGCCATGGCTTGAACCGACCGTTAAAAAGTATTTGCAATGTACCATCCATTGGTTACAACATGATCACCCTTGCTGCCAACCGAACGAGACCCGATCCGTGTTCACCGCCATCATCTCCCATCCCGCTTGCGCCAGACACGACATGGGGCCGCACCACCCGGAGTGTCCGGAGCGGCTCGCCGCGATCGAGGATCACCTCATCAGCACCCGGCTGCATGATTTTCTGCACTATGCAGAGGCGCCGCGCGCCACCCGCGAACAGCTGTTGCGGGTACATACGGCGGCGTATCTGGACCGGATTGAGGCCAGTGCGCCTGCCGTCGGCCTGGTCCAGCTCGACCCCGACACCGCGATGAATCCCTGGTCACTGGAAGCGGCCCTGCGTGCGGCGGGCGCGGCAGTCATGGCCACCGACATGGTGATGCGGGGCGAGGCGGACAACGCCTTCTGCAATGTGCGCCCGCCCGGTCACCACGCCACCCGCGATCAGTCCATGGGCTTCTGCATTTTCAACAACGTCGCCGTCGGCGTCGCCCATGCCCTCGCGCAACACGGCTTGCAGCGCGTGGCCATCGTCGACTTCGACGTGCACCACGGCAACGGCACCGAGGACATTTTCCACGATGACCCGCGCGTAATGCTGTGCTCCACTTTCCAGCATCCGTTCTACCCATACAGCGGCGCGGATTCCGGCAACGACCACATCATCACCGTGCCATTGCCTGCAGGCACGGATGGCGCTGGATTCCGCGCGGCCTTCCTGGCAAGATGCCTGCCTGCGCTGGAACGGTTTGCGCCGGAAATGCTGTTCATTTCCGCCGGTTTCGACGCCCACCGCGAGGACGACATGGCGATGCTGAATCTCACCGAGGCGGATTACACGTGGGTAACGCAACAGGTTAAAACCATCGCGCAGAAATACGCCCATGGCCGCATCGTTTCCACCCTGGAAGGCGGCTATGCCCTGCCCGCACTGGGTCGCAGCGCTGCCGCCCATATCCGGGTGCTGGCAGGACTATGAGTCCGCACCAATTCAAACCCATCATCCCGGAATCCGGGCTATATTGTAGAAATCCGATACCCCTGTCGCAATGAGAAAGGAAGCTGCATGGATACCCGCGAGGAAATGCAAAAAATACTGGATGGCCTGGCCCAGCAACGTGATGAGCTGATTGTCCAGGCTCACCTGGCCAAGCTGGAAGCCATGGAAGAATGGGAAAACATGGAAGGCAAACTGACCCAGTTGCGCGCCAAGGCCAGCCAGGTGAGCGACTCTGCAGAAGATGCCGCCAAAGATGTCAAGGCTGCTGCCAGGCAGTTAGCGGATGAAATCGCCCGGGGTTACGACAGGATACGCAAACTGTTTTAACAGCGGTCAATACCGCGCTGGAAAACAGGTGCGTCTGGCGCCAATGGCACCAGGCTGTCCGTTTGTCTGCCGGGTCAGCTGGCGGCGTAAGCAATCACCCAATAGCGCGCGAATTTACCTAGCGCCATATACAGCGCGGCCTGCCACGGATTGAGGCGCAGCCAGCCGGCGGCAAGGCATAGCGCATCGCCGATCAGGGGCGCCCAGGCCAGTAGCAATGTGGCACTGCCATAGCGGCGCACTTTCTCCACGTGTTTGAGCCGCCTGGTTTGCGGCACCAGCCAGCCCATGCCGAAGCTCACCATACCGCCCAGCGTGTTACCCAGCGTGGCAATGCCGAGGGCGGTCCACAGGGTTGCCGGATAGATTTTAAGCACGCCGAACAGCACCGCTTCCGAGCCCCCCGGCAGCAGCGTCGCCGCGAGAAAACTGCTGGCAAATAATGAAAACAGACTGGCGGTTTCAGTCATTCAGCGGGATTAAAGATGGCGGTTTCAGAAGCGTTTGCCGAGGGCAAACAGCGTCATTTGATTACCGGTGAAATTGACGTAGGGATCATAGGCCGTGCGCACGAACCAGGGCGCGTAATCGTAAGTCAGCGCGATACCGTTACCCTCAACGGTATCGCCTGCGCTGGTCTGCCCTCTCTTGTGTGAAAGATCCAATGTGATGCGCTGCTTTTCGGCAAACTCGCGCCGCGCTATCAGGTGGGTGACGCGCTGCCCCGTGCCCAGCCGGTCGTCCTTGACCATGTATAGCGACAGTTCGGTATTGCGGATCGCCCGTGTACCGACACCGAGCGTAATGGCATCGTTCGGGTCGAAATTGAGGTTGTAGTAATCGCGCAGATTGGTGCGGCCAAAGCCGACAATGGCGAAGGTGTCGCCGCCGATCTCGGCATTCGCCGAGCCGCCCAAAAACCCGCGTGAGGCCACCTGTGCAGATAGAACCAGACGCACAGCACCCAAGTCAGTATGGTTCTCATAACCAGCACGAGCCTGCTGGAAACCCTGCCGGTCACGGTAATAGCCAATCCAGCCAACATTGTCGCCGTAATTGGCGCGCAGGTTGAGGTCGGCCGCGTTATTACCGTCGCTGATGCGGTAATAGGAAGGAGTAAGCTTGAACGCCAGCGACGGCTCGCTCACTTCAGGCGTGGGCTGCGCAAGCGCATTTGTCGCCAGGAACAGGCTCATCATGGCCACTGGCAAGATGGAAAAACGGATTTTCATGGGTAGGAAAACAGACATGGATGAGGCCAGTGATTAGGGTATGAGCTCACTCTCAAGTGCCTTCTCTTTGATGTACATGTTCACGAGAGTAGCCTCAATTAGTGCCCGTATCTCGTTGATGTTTGGCAAATCTTCGACGCCCGTTATGGTGTTCTGCACGATGCTGGAAAAATGCTCACCATTCGATTCGTGAATGTAGAGCTTCGCCTCCATGACGGTGAGATCAGAGTGAGCATGGACTTGATCTCGATCGTTAATAATGCGCGTATGTAGAGCCATCGACTCTACGGGAATGCACGAAGTATCCAGGATGAATTTTCTATTTTCGGTTCCGTGTGAAAACTTGTAGGCCTTAGAGTACTCGATTAGAGCGAAGCGAAAGGCGGGACCAATCAGAGAGCTATCCTGCGCAGAAATTATTGCATTGAGAAGGCACCAAGCATTGTTGAGCCAACGAATGCAAGACACGAAATGGACGAAGCCCTCTTCCTGTCTGGTCATGAAATCAATGCGCAATCAATTGGGTAAGACAAGATTTCCGCATTAGCACAAAACACACAATCCGAATCCGATTTATTGTTGTGCATATACTCAGAATATTTGGTTACGCTAAACCGCAAAATTAAGCGGGTTTTCCGCATCAAGCAGACGCATTTCAGCCAATGCAGTAAGGCGCATTAGAGCTTGTCATAAGGCTCATCCCGTGAAGTAGGTGTGCCGCACAAAAAAACTCTACCATGATCAAAAATCACCCACACAACTACACGAAGCCCCTGTTTTATTAGTCAGTCTCTTCCAACTTTACATCCAACTCAGACCGGTAATCCGCAACACGCCCTTCGCGCAGATATTGGAAATACGCGCCGAAGTTTTTGTGTGTAAGGAAGTTGAATTTATAGCGAATTGGGCTGCCTTCCTGAGCCAAATGTTCGTTCACTCGATCAAAGTGGGCCACAGCATACTCGTTCTTCTTGCGATTTTCCTCCGAAGCCTCGCGCAGCTCTTCATTACCCTTAATCTCAACTACGAGAATGAAATTGCCCGCCTTGATAAAAAAGTCCGGGTTGAATTTGCCGCGCTTTGGATGCTCTCCCTTTTTCCAGGCGTAATCAATCTCGTAAAAACGTGTCGCAGTGGATTTGATCCATGCCTGGTAGTGTGGCAGGTTCGCCCCATCGAGCAGTGCTTTAATAAACCGCTGTTCAGGGTCGGAGTCGGCAATTGTTGCATTAAGCGGTGTTTTGAAATCGTGGCGGTTGGCAACGGGAATACATCTAAACCCGCTGCCTGGTTCGGCAATTTCGTCAAAAAATTCAATTTGCTCGTCTTTAAGGCTGGCGCGGGTTTGATCGGTGAAAAATACAGACTTATCGCGCCGTAGCTCCGCCGCACTCACACTATCGGACTGGCGCTGCCGGGTGGACAATGTATGGAAGCGATTCGCAGATAAAGTATAACGCACGTTCTCGGAGGTCTTGCGCCGGAGCGTGCCAAGTGCCTGAAGAAACTTCTGCCGAACGCCGTCAGTCGCCACAGTCATGCCACGCCGCGCCAGCGAGTCTTTGACAAGCTTCTCCAGGCGTTCTACGGGAAACTTGTCGGTGTAATACGTGCGCATTTCCGGATCGGGGTCATCCGGGTCTTGCTCTTCCTCCAGACGGCGGTACATGTGAACTGCGATTTCCCGCGGAGCGTAGGTTTTGTGCTGGATATTGGTCTGCCACTTAAATCGCTCGCCGGTTGCGGCGCGTTCAAATTCGATGCTGACATCTTCGGCGGGAACCTCGGCGGCCAAATCAACATAACCCTTCTCAAAAAATTTGTATCCACCCGTCATTGGTGTTTTAACTGAGACAGCTTCGAGGCTATAGTCGATGTTGTGCAGGTCAAAATGGTGGGGAGAGTCGTCCAGAACGTGTGCGGACAGCCGCTTCTCGATTTCCAGGATTTCATTGACCAAGTGCCGGATACGGGCGGCCCACGCGTCGTGGTTAAAGACCGTCACTTCGGGCTGCGGGCCGTCCCACCCGTTTGGAACGCGCAAGCCGCGCCCGAGCACTTGAGCAATGAGCAGCTTGCTGTCGAACGCACGCTCTTCATGGGGCACGATCTGGAACACGCGCTTCACGTCCCAGCCTTCATTGAGCATGGATACCGAAACAATCCACTCGACCTTGCTGGTAGCGTTGTCTACATAAGGCAGTTTCGCCACATCCGGGGCGTTGTTGTATACTACCAGCACACGTTCGTTCGCCACTTCGGGAGCCAGACCCTCAGTCTCGATCAAAAAGGCCTTAAGCTCTTCCGCCACGTCCTTGCAGCGGTTGATCTTGGGGGGTGACGACAATCGTGAGCGGCAGCAGCTTGTGATGCGTCAGCTTGCGTTTAATGTCTTCATGGCGATTGCGGATCAACTGCCATTTCTCGTCCGGGTCGCCGGTCTGAGGCATTTCCGCCACATAGTCCACGCGCTTGACGTACCGCTCCTCCATTGCCTGCCGCAACGAATAGCGGTAGATCACGTCGGAAAAATAATCGTCGATCACATAGCAGGTACCGGAAACACCCAGGACGTAACGGAAACCGTAGCCTGGGTCGGCCAAAAACTCTTTCCACTTCTTGGATTTCGCTGCAGGCTCGTTGGCAACGTGGTGGGCCTCGTCGTTGAGCACTGCGGTATGCGCGCCCTTGCCCCATAGGCTTGCCCGGATGCTCGAACCCACATGCTGCAAGATCGCGTGGTAGTTCTCCACGCAGATGCTGCCTTCAGTGATCGTCTCGGAGGCGTTGATAATGCGCGGCGATGAAATCTTTGAATCCCCAGGGAGCAAGTCCCGCAGGTCGGCGTTGCCCGCCATTTCCCGGAATTTTTCCAGCAACCCAGCCTCGATCGTCGTCGAAGGACACAGTACCAGCACCCGGTCCACCGCGCCCTCGGCCAGCAGAATTGCTGCAACGCCATAAAGGATATAGCTCTTGCCCGTACCGGTGGCAAGGTCAAGCGAAGCGGAAAGCGTGTCCGGTAATTGAAGATGGCGTTCCATCCCCGCCCAAGAACCGTAGCGCGTTTCCAACACGGGGTTTCCCTCGTAATTGGCTTTGGCAAGGGCTTTCAAATTAGCGTATTCGCCGCCGAGCCAATAACGCAGGGCTGTACGGATGGCATCTTTCTGGTAGTCGCGTCCGCCGCACAGTTCGTCGAGGAACGCCTCATAACGGCCCTCGTCCCAGCGCGCGCGATCCACCGCCGGGCTGACTTTGAGAACCAGGTCTTCGTTGCGAAAAAGTTGACGGTCAGGGCTAGGTGGCATGGCTCAGCTTCGCTTTGGTCTTCTTGGCAACCGGTTTGGAGGGTTGGAAACCAAACTGGACGAGCGGTATCAGTTCCCTGGCTTCGTTTCCATGGATGTCGATGAATACTGCCATCACGTTGTTCCCCAAACTTTCAGCGGGAAAACGTGCCTCCCACCCGGCTTCTTCCATCTGGTGGTTGTAAAAGACGGCATCCAGATCAAACACGTCGCCGTCGTAGTCGAAATCCAGCATCAGCATCGAGAGCGTTTCCATCCCGCCGTGGGTATCTTCCCCGCGCAGCCGCGCCCGGCTCTCGAATTTATCAATTTTCAGGAAAGCCTCTTTAATCAACTGGCCTTTGCGGGCATTTACGCCCACCGTCCATTTCACTTTCGGCGGCTGGATGAAATCGAAACCGACCGAATCCACCGTATCGTTCACCGCCATTTCGTCATTAGGCTGTTTCAGCGCGGTAAACTCGCGCTGATGCAGCTCGTTGATGATCGAGTAGGGAACTCGCATGGCGTAATAGCGCACCCCATCCAGGTCGATGTAGTCCTGCTGAAAGCCGAACACTCCGCGCGGGGCGATGATGTAAAACTTGCGGCCAATCTTCTTGCCGACAGCGGCGTGGATGGTCTTGACGGTTTCTTCGTCTATGCCTACTCCGGGTTTTTCATGGTGGTTGAATACCAGCACGCTCGCCCCCTTGAGCTTTCCGTCCAGTTGCAGCCCGCCAATAGTGTGCAGCTCCTCTTTGCAGCCAAACAGTTGCAGACAAAAGAAACGCCAGTCGGCCCACGGCAATTGCTTGAGCTTGGAGAAGTCATACAGGCCCGCGTTGTAAAGAGTAAATGACTTGGGCGACAACCGTCGGCCGGTATGTCCAATCTCCTTTAATAGATTCAACATACGCTTTTGGATCGTGTAGATAGCGAGCTTGCCGCAATCCACCCCCACCCATCGACGCCCTAACTTTTCAGCTACGGCACAGGTAGTGCCAGATCCCGCAAATGCGTCCAGTACTAAATCTCCCTTATTGGAGCAACTTTCAATAATGCGAGCCAATAGATTCTCTGGTTTCTGTGTTGGATAATCGGTTCGTTCCGCTTTAAATCCGGCGATTATCGAGATGTCCCAGACATCTCGCATTGGCATACCCTTAGTGGGCTCATCGACAGTGATTTTTCTTGTTCCAGTTTCAACGTCCAGAATTTGGGTCTTACCTTGGAATCGCTTGACATAACTTTCTGAAGGGGCCTCGTAGAAGACATTAAATGCTCGCTTTGGATTTGTAGCCTTGGCTGCATACATCAAAATATCATCGTGCATTAACTGAAAGTTTCGGCTGCGTGAAGGCCAGCGTCGATAACTCCAGATCACGTGATTAAGAAAGTTCTGCTCACCGAAAATCTCATCCATCAAAACTTTTGCATAGTGACTCTTCTTTTGATCTAAGTGGACGAATACGTAACCGTCGTCGGAAAGCAGTTCACGTATAAGAACTAAGCGTTTACGCAAAAACTCCAAAAATTGCGCACCCATGATCTTGTCTTGGTAGGCCGCCTGTTCCTGGGCTCCTTTAAAATCCTGTTTCGTCGCAAACGGCGGATCGATGTAGATAAGCCTTACTCCTGGCGTCCCATCGGCATTGCACAGCTTGCCCGCCTTCTTCTGTTCCAGCAGCGTCTTCATCACCTGCAGGTTGTCGCCGAAGATCAACATGTTGTGCCAATCGACACCGTTCTTGCCGAAAGTGCGCTCGGCTTGCAAGGGCACGGCCATGGTGCCGGCGATGATGTCCTCCACCCGCTCCTTGCCGTAGTAAGCCAGCTCATACTCGCGCTTTTCCGGCGGGAACAGCTCGCGCGCCCAATCGGAGGGCAAGTCTTCGCCACGCTGGAGGGCTTGAATCACTCTTTGTCGAAGCTCATCGTTCATGTTTTTGTTTTTTTCCTTATTGCGGGTATGGGCGCCAGCGTCTCAAGGGCCAACTCATCCAGCAGGCCGCTATCGGCGAAGCTGTAATGTCCATCTGCGGCCACGATGACGTGCTCCAGCACTTTAATGCCGATGGGATGGCACGCGGCAAGCAGGTCCCGCGTCAGGAGTTTGTCAGCCTCGCTGGGCGCGGCAGCGCCGGAAGGATGATTGTGCGCGGCGACCAGCGCCGAGGCATTCGCCTGCAAAGCCTGTGCAACAATGGAGCGAATTGGCGGGTGCACATGATCCACGGTGCCTTTGGCAATCAGCGCATCTTCCAAGAGCCGCCCCTGACGATTCAAGTACGCCACCCGGAAATGCTCTTCCGCCAGCCCGCGCAAGCGGGCAGTGAAATATTCCGCTGCCTGCCGTGTGCTCTTGATGATAGTTTCCTCTCTGCTACCTGGCAGCGTAGCGCGCCGCCCGAGTTCGAGGGCTGCTTGCAACTGGGCAAGCTTTGCGTCTCCCAAGCCTTTAATCCCCTCCCAAGCGGAAATCGGCGCAGCCATCATCCCTGGCACGGAACCAAAACGGATCAGCAACTCCCGCCCCAACTCGACCGCACTCTTGCCTTGCATACCGACGCGCAGAAGGATAGCAAGCAGCTCGGCATCGGTCAAAGCATGGGGGCCACGCGTAAGCAAACGTTCACGTGGCCGTTCATCTTCCGGCCAACCTGAAATGCCGGATGTGATTCGTTTTGGATTGGCAGGCATCAGTTATCCGCTGGAATGGGTTAGCTCTCGGCATCCTCTACGGTGCACTTTGCTCTTTGGTAAAGCTCATCAAACGTAATAATTCTGGACGGCTTGTGTCTCTCCTAAAGAGCTCAAACGAGCGGTACTTGTCGATGTTGGTGCCTTGTTCCCATGGGCAACATCGAGGAAGCGAATTTTCATGGCTGGCGATATTTCGCCAGCACATTCTCCATATCCACCGCCTTGATTTCACCGCGCCGATAAACGGCGAGCCGGTCTTCTGCCTCGGCCATCCACAAGCAGTCGATTTCCGGATTTGGTTCGTCAATTGTCGCCAGAAGCGCGCCAACAACTTTTATTCTTTCTAATAATTGCCATGCTTGCTCGATCAACAGATGACTGTGCGAACTCATGGGTACCCCCTTTTCAAAAATAATTGTGCTTTGTTACAGTAGCATGCCAAATATTCCTGGAATGCGGAAAATCAAAAGAAGGGCATAAAGGGGCTGTGCACCAAAGGTGCCGCGTTTTGTACTCTCTCATTTCATCCCGGCAAAACCAATTATCCCGCCAACCCTTTTTTCAACAACTCCGCCACCATCTCGTTCAACCCCATCTGGCGTGCCAGAGCAAGCTCCTGAATCTGCTGCACCAGCTCACTGTTGAGCTTCACCGCAAACGGTACCAGGCCCTGTGCCTGGTCGAGTTTGCGTTGCTCGCGCCGATCCGGCACGGCACTGGCTTCGTCGCCGAAACGGCCGGGGATGCCTGCCTGCTTCATCTGGCCGGTGATTTTGAGCCCCTGGTTTTTGTACAGGTCGGTTTTTTTCATGATGCGTTTCCTTGATCTGTTAAGGCGCTTATTCTACGCGTGAAGGCAGTAGGGCAAGAATGATATAATTTGCCGTTTTTCAGCACCTTATACAAACACCATGGAAGCAGAACGCCTCAATCAGATCGATGCCACCCTGACCGACCTGGTGCACCGCACCGCCGAACTTCGGGGGTATCTTTGACTTCGATACCAAACTAGGCCGCCTCGAGGAAGTCAACGTACTGGCCGAGGATCCGGCCATCTGGAACGACCCGAAACGCGCCCAGGAGCTGGGGCGCGAGAAAAAATCCCTGGAAAACGTGGTGCTTACCCTGCAAAGCCTGGATCAGGGCTTGCGCGATGCGCGCGACCTGTTCGAGATGGCGCGCGAGGAAAACGACGACGCCACGCTGGAAGCGGTGGGCGACGACACGGCGAAGCTGGAACAAACAGTGGAGGGCATGGAGTTCCGCCGCATGTTCGCCAACCCGATGGACCCTGCCAATTGTTTCATCGACATCCAGTCCGGCGCGGGCGGCACCGAGGCGTGCGACTGGGCGTCCATCCTGCTGCGCCAGTACCTGCGTTACTGTGAGCGCAAAGGCTTCAAGACCGAGGTGATGGAAGTATCCGACGGCGACGTGGCCGGTATCAAGTCCGCCAGCATCAAGGTGGACGGCGAATACGCCTACGGTTTTTTGCGCACCGAAACCGGCGTGCACCGGCTGGTGCGCAAATCCCCGTTCGATTCATCCGGCGGCCGCCACACCTCGTTCGCCAGTGTGTTCGTCTATCCCGAGGTGGACGATTCTATCGAGGTGGACATCAACCCCGCCGACCTGCGCATTGATACCTACCGCGCCTCCGGTGCAGGCGGCCAGCACATCAACAAGACCGATTCGGCGGTGCGCATTACCCACATCCCCACCGGCATCGTGGTGCAGTGCCAGAATGACCGCTCCCAGCACAAGAACCGCGCCGAGGCGATGTCCATGCTCAAATCGCGCATGTACGAAGCCGAACTGCGCAAACGCCAGGCCGAGCAGGACAAGCTCGAAGCGGGCAAATCCGACGTCGGCTGGGGTCACCAGATCCGCTCCTATGTGCTGGATCAGTCGCGCATCAAGGACCTGCGTACCAACGTGGAAATTTCCAATACCCAGAAAGTGCTGGACGGCGATCTGGACGAGTTCATTCAAGCCAGTTTGAAACAAGGCGTTTAACCATGACCGATACCACTCAACAGCTCCCCCAGGACGAGAACCAGATCATTGCCGAGCGCCGTGCCAAGCTCGCCAAATTGCGCGAGGCAGGCGTGGCTTTTCCGAATGATTTTGAGCGCAAGGATTACGCTGCCGAAATCCAGACAGCGCACGGCGACAAATCCAAGGAAGACTTCGAGGCCGCGCCGGTGGAAGTACAGCTCGCCGGGCGCATGATGCTGAAACGGGTGATGGGCAAGGCCAGCTTCGCCACCCTGCAGGACATGGGTGGACGCTTGCAGATTTACGTTTCCAACGACATCACCGGCGAAGCCGCGCACGACGCATTCAAGCACTGGGATCTGGGCGATTTCGTCGCCGCCACCGGCACCCTGTTCAAGACCAAGACCGGCGAGCTGTCGGTGCGCGCAACGCAAGTCAGGCTGCTGTCCAAATCGCTGCGTCCATTGCCGGAGAAATTCCACGGGCTGAGCGACCAGGAGCAGAAATACCGCCAGCGTTATCTCGACCTGATCACCAACGAGGACGCGCGCCGCACGTTCGCCGCACGCTCCAAAATCGTCCAGGCAATCCGCAATTTCATGACCGGGCACGGCTTCCTGGAAGTCGAGACGCCGATGATGCACCCCATCCCCGGCGGCGCGGCGGCCAAGCCCTTTACTACCCACCACAACGCGCTGGATATGGAGCTGTTTCTGCGCATCGCGCCGGAGCTATACCTGAAGCGGCTGGTGGTGGGCGGTTTCGAGAAGGTGTTCGAGATCAACCGCAATTTCCGCAACGAGGGCCTCTCCACCCGCCACAACCCCGAATTCACCATGATGGAGTTCTACGAGGCGTATCGCGAGTATCGCTATCTGATGGACTTCACCGAATCCCTGCTGCGCGAAACCGCACGCGTCGCCACCGGCAGCGAACAGGTGACTTACAACGAGCAGCTAATTGATCTTGGCAAACCGTTTGACCGCCTGACTATCGTGGATGCGGTGCGCAAATATCATCCGGAATTCAGCGTCGAACAGCTCAATGACCGCGCCTGGCTGGTGGAATGGTTCAAGGCCAACAAGGCCAAATTCCGCGAATCCGACGGGCTGGGCGGCTTGCAGCTGACGTTTTTCGAGGAAACTACCGAAGCCTTGCTGATCCAGCCGACTTTCATTATCGATTACCCGGCTGAGGTCTCGCCACTGGCGCGCCGCTCCGACAGCCAGCCGGAGATTACCGAGCGCTTCGAACTGTTCATCACCGGGCGCGAGCTGGCCAATGGCTTCTCCGAGCTGAACGATCCGGAAGACCAGGCCGAGCGGTTCATGGAGCAGGTACGCAACAAGGAGGCCGGCGACGAGGAGGCCATGCACTATGACGCCGACTATATCCGCGCGCTGGAGTATGGCTTGCCCCCCACCGGCGGCTGCGGCATCGGCATCGACCGGCTGGTGATGCTGTTGACCGACAGCCAGAGCATCCGCGATGTCATTCTGTTCCCGCAGATGCGACCGGAATAGAACGCTTTACACCCCGTTTGGCCTGAGCTTCCAGATCTCCCGGTTGTATTCCAGCATGGTGCGGTCGGTGGAGAAGAAGCCGCTGGAGGCAGTATTGAGTATGCTCATGCGCGTCCAGCGCGCATGATCCTGCCAGGCCAGTGAAACCTGCTCTTGCGCATCCACATAACTGCGGAAATCGGCCAGTGTCTTCCATGGGTCGTGGGGGCTTTGCAGGGCATCCAGAATCATGTCGAAGATGTACGGCTCGTTTGGATTGAAATGGCCTGAACGCAGCAGCTTGAGCACATCGTGCAGGTCGTCATCCTCGTCGACATAGCGCCACGGGTGGTAGTTGCGCCCCAAAACATCGACCTCGTCGGCTTTGAGGCCGAACAGGAAAAAGTTTTCGACGCCGACTGCGTCCATGATTTCGATGTTTGCGCCGTCGTAGGTGCCAATGGTCACGGCACCGTTCATCATGAACTTCATGTTGCCGGTGCCGGAAGCCTCTTTGCCTGCGGTGGAAATCTGTTCGGAGAGGTCCGTCGCCGGGGCGATGATCTCCATGCTGGATACCCGGTAATTGGGCAGGAACGCGACTTTCAGGCGCCTGTTTACGTCGGGATCGCTATTCACCACGGCGGCCACATTATTGACCAGCTTGATAATGCGTTTGGCCATCACATAGCCTGGTGCAGCCTTGCCACCAATCAGCACGCAGCGGTCGGTCCAGTTGTCCATGCGCCCATTCTTGATGCGCAGGTAAAGATGAATCACGTGCAGTACGTTGAGTAACTGACGCTTGTATTCGTGGATGCGTTTGACCTGCACATCGAACAATGCGGCAGGGTCAAAGTCCACATCGCACTCGGCTTTGACAAGCGCAGCCAGACGCTGCTTATTGGCATATTTAACCTCGCGCCAGCGTGCCTGAAAAACCTCATGGTGCGGCTCGGCATAGGTCTTGAGTTGCTCCAGCTGGCTCAAATCAGCCACCCAGCTATCGCCGATAGTTTCACTAATGAGTGCGGTCATGCCCGGGTTGGCGTAAGCCACCCAGCGTCGCGGGGTCACACCGTTGGTCTTGTTGTTGAATTTCTCCGGCCACAACTGATAAAAATCGTGGAACAGGCCTTCGCGCAATAACTGCGAGTGTAATGCCGCCACACCATTGACCGAGAAACTGCCCACAATCGCCAGCCACGCCATGCGCACATAGCGCTGGCTGCCGTCTTCGATGATGGACATGCGCTTCTGGCGCTCGATGTCACCGGGCCATTTGAGTGAAACCTGGCGCAGAAAGCGCGCATTGATTTCGTAGATGATTTCCAGCATCCGCGGCAGCAGGCGCTCGAACAGCCCCAGCGGCCATTTTTCCAGCGCTTCCGGCAGCAAGGTGTGGTTGGTATAAGCCATGCAGCGCGTGGTGATTGACCATGCCTGTTCCCAAGTCAGGCCTTTTTCATCCATCAGGATGCGCATCAGCTCGGCGACCGCGATGGTCGGATGTGTGTCGTTCATCTGGAACACATTTTCCGCCGCAAAATCGCGGTAATCCCGCGCTTCATGGTGCTCCCATACGCGCATGGCATCCTGGATGCTGGCCGAAGCCAGGAAATACTGCTGACGCAGGCGCAGCTCTTTGCCGTTTTCGCTGCTGTCGTTGGGATAGAGCACCATCGATATATGCTCAGCGCTATTTTTTGCACCCACTGCCTCGGTATAGCTGCCGGCATTGAATTCACCCAGGTTGAATTCGTCGGTTGCCGCCGCCTTCCACAGGCGCAGGGTATTCACTGTTTTGTTGCGATAGCCGGAAATCGGCATGTCGAACGGAATCGCCAGCACGTCTTGCGTATCCACCCAGCGTGCGCGCTGATTGCCATGTTCGTCCCGGTAGTGCTCGCTGCGTCCGCCGAAATGCACACGTTGGGAGTATTCACTGCGCTCGATCTCCCATGGATTGCCGTTGCGCAACCAGCGATCCGGCTCCTCCACCTGATAACCGTTGTCGATGTACTGGCGGAACATGCCGTATTCATAACGCAGACCGTAGCCCATTACCGGCAGTTGCAGCGTGGCGCAGCTATCCATGAAACACGCCGCCAGGCGCCCTAACCCGCCATTGCCAAGTCCGGCATCGGGTTCCTGCTCGACGATTTCTTCCAGCTGCTCGCTTAAATCCAGCATGGCCTGATCGGTCTCGTTCTTGATGCCCAGGTTAAGCAGATGATTACCCAGTGCCCGCCCGATCAGGAATTCCAGCGACAAGTAATAGGCGTGGCGACTACCGGGTTTTAGCTGCGCATCCCAGGTGTTGCGCCAGTCCACCATCAGGCGGTCACGCAGCGTGTAAGCAAGCGCCTCGTAAGTATAGAATGGCTCGCATCCCTGAAAGCGTCCGAGATGATAAGACAGATAACGTTGAAAATCGGTGCCAATCGCCTTGGCATCGTTCGCCAGCAGTGTGAGCTGAACTGGTCGGTAAACGGTCCCCGGGGTATAACCTGGCATGGAAAACGCTCCTTGAAATAATTAGCCTGTGAGTTGATTTTGCACATCGGCAGAGTGGCTATTTCCGCTGAAGCGCCGGATACGGGTTAGCTTTTATAAGTGTTCAACGCCTGCTCCATGCCCGAACGTTGTTAAGCCCGCCTTGTGGTTATCTCTGATTGACCGGGTTACCGGCTCAATGTATCCAACTGTATTTTATTTTGCCTGTCTTTTCAAAAAAATCGCTCGCATGCTTGCACGGCATGTCACCTTGTGATAAAAATAAGAACGTTTCTCATTTAGAAAATTTTATGCACACCTCGCTGGATCACCTGTTCCCCAATCAGAGCGGCACGATTGAAACCATTGAAGCCGGCCCCGAGCTCGGACGGCGCATGGCCGCGCTGGGCCTGCGCCCCGGACGACGTATAGAAGTGGTGCGCACGGCGCCGCTCAAAGGCCCGATGCAAATTCGCATTGGCCATACGGAACTGATGATACGACGCATTGATGCCGCCAAAATCTGCGTAAACCTGGTTGCTTGACACCTCACCATCATGAAACGTATCGCCATTTTGGGCATGCCCAACACGGGTAAATCCACTTTCTTCAACCGCCTCACCGGTGCTGGCGCGCGAGTGGGCAACTGGCCGGGCATCACGGTTGACCTGCTGGCGGCCAAAATCCTGCTGGGCGGCAGCATGGTGGAGATGGTGGACCTGCCGGGCATTTACAATCTGCACGGCTTTTCTGACGACGAACAGGTGGTGCGCCATTTCCTTGAATCCCAGGCCGTCAACGGACTGGTGGTGATTCTCAATGCCAGCCAGCTGGACCGGCAGCTGGCGTTGCTGCTCCAGCTCAGGGCACTCAAGCTGCCCATGACGCTGGTTCTGAACATGTCGGACGAGGCCAAGCAACTGGGGATCAAAATTGATCTTGCCGAACTTGCGCGCAGCCTCGATATGCCGGTCACACTGATCAGCGCAAAATACGGTCAGGGTTTCGAGTCTGCACGCCATGCCATTGAACACATTGTGCAACACCATCCGGCAGCACGCCTCGCCGATACCGCGGGCCTGAGTCAGGATGACCGCATCGAAGTCGAGCTTGACCGCATTGTCAGCGGATCGGTAAGCACGCCGATTACACTGCCGCCCGATATCACGCGTCGCCTGGACCGGGTATTGCTGCATCCCTGGCTGGGGCTGCCGCTGTTTTTTATTACCGTATTTTTGCTGTTTCAGCTGGTTTACGGCATCGGCACCCCTCTGCAGGATGGCATGAACTGGGGACTGGAGCAGATCAAGGTCGATCTTTTGCAACCCGCACTGGTACATGCTCCGTTGCCATTGCGGAGCTTCATCGAGGACGGCCTGTTCGATGGTATCGGCACTGTGATGAGCTTCCTGCCCATCATTGTCGTATTCTTCATGTTCATGGCGATTATCGAGGACAGCGGCTACCTGGCGCGTGCCGCCTATTTGATGGACGCAATCATGGCCAGACTGGGGCTGGACGGACGCTCGTTCGTGATGCAGTTGATGGGCTTTGGCTGCAATGTACCTGCGTTAATGGGCACACGCGTGATGCGCTCGCGTGCACTACGCCTGCTCACCATGATGGTGATTCCGTTCTCGCTGTGTTCGGCGCGTTTGCAGGTGTTCCTGTTTTTCACCACCGCCATTTTCGCGCCACGCGCGGCTGCGATGGTGATGTTTTCGTTGTATCTGATGAGTTTTCTGATGGCGTTCCTCACCGCGCTGGTGTGGCGCGGCAAATATCGCAGTGTGGAACCGCTGCTGCTGGAACTTCCGCCTTACCGCTTTCCCACCTTCAGACAGCTCATCGCACAGGGGTGGCAACAGTCGCAGCACTTTTTGAAAGGCGCCTCGGGTTACATCGTCGGCGGCGTCATTGTGGTGTGGGCGTTGACGCATTATCCGTTCAACGTGCCACCCGCCAGCCCGACCACCCTGGCCGGGCAATTGGCTGACTTCATGGCGCCGCTGTTCCAGCCATTGGGCATCGACCGCCTGCTATCGGTGGCACTGCTGTTCGGCTTCATCGCCAAAGAAATCGTGATTGGCGCACTGGCGGTGATTTACGGTGCCGGGCAAGGGAATCTTGGGGGCATCATTGCCGGCAAGCTGGACTGGGTACAGGCCTACAGTTTCATGCTGTTCACGCTGATTTACACGCCGTGCCTGTCCACCGTGGCGGTGCTCAAACAGGAATCAAAAAGCTGGTGGTTTACCGCGCTGGCAGTCGGCTGGCCACTCGGCCTGGCCTGGCTGGTGAGCTTCATTTTCTACCAGAGCGCCCGCGCATTGGGGTGGTAAGCCATTGCCCATAGCAACCGCACGGAACGGGTCAGGCAGCGTTATTCAGCCTCGTCCATCCACGCCAACTGGATTGCCTCAAGAATTTTTTCGCTGGATTTATCCGGTGCATCGTCAAAACCGGGCAACTCCGTCACCCAGCGGTGCAGATCGGTGAAGCGCACGTATTGCGGGTCGACTTCCGGGTGCGTTTCCACCAATTCGATGGCGATATCCAGGGTATCCGTCCATTTCATGTCAGTGTCCTTCCTTGACCATGTTGATGGTGTATTTCGGAATCTCGATCACCAGATCTTCCTTATCCACCCGCGCCTGGCAGGACAGCCGTGACTGGGGTTCCAGACCCCATGCCTTGTCCAGCATGTCGTCTTCCAATTCAGTGGAGGGCACCAGCGAATCGAAGCCTTCGCGAACAATGACGTGACAGGTGGTACAAGCGCAGGATTTCTCGCATGCGTGCTCGATTTCCACACCATTGGCCAACAGCGTGTCACAGATGGACACGCCGGGCTGGGCTTCGATCACGGCGCCTTCCGGACACAGTTCCTCGTGGGGCAGGACGATTAATTGGGGCATATCAGTAACCGTTTCGTTGATTAAATAGCGTCAAGACGCTGACCCGCCAAAGCCTGCCTGACGCTCATATCCATGCGCCGCGCGGCAAAATCATGGGTGGCAGCGTTGAGTGCTTCGGCAGCATCCTTGATGGCACGATGGTCGGAGACGTCGAGCCGGGCTTGCAGTTTGCTCATGGCAGCTTCAATCGCATCACGCTCATCTGCAGTCAACAGTTGCGCAGCGTTTTCATCCAGCGCAGTTTGCGTCGCGTCGAGCAGACGTTGCGCGTCCACCCGCGCTTCCTGCAACGCGCGCGTCTGCATGTCGTCCTTGGCGTGGGTGTAGGAATCACGCAGCATGCGGGTTATATCTTCATCGACCAGACCGTAAGCAGGTTTGACCGTGACAGATGCCTGCACGCCGCTTTTCAGTTCCTGTGCGGAAACCGATAGCAACCCGTCAGCATCCACCTGGAAGGTCACGCGGATACGCGCTGCACCGGCCACCATCGGCGGGATACCGCGCAGTTCGAATTTCGCCAGTGAACGGCAATCGGACACCAGCTCACGCTCGCCCTGCAGCACATGAATACTCATCGCGGTCTGGCCGTCTTTATAGGTGGTGAATTCCTGCCCGCGCGCAGCGGGGATGGTGGTATTGCGCGGCACAATCTTCTCCACCAGGCCGCCCATGGTCTCGATCCCCAGCGACAGCGGAATCACGTCCAGCAGCAGCCAGTCGTCCTCGGTACGATTGCCTGCGAGCACATTGGCCTGAATGGCTGCGCCCAGCGCAACCACCTTGTCCGGATCGAGGTTGGTCAGCGGCGTCTGCTTGAAAAATTCAGCCACCGCTGCCTGGATGCGCGGCATCCGCGTCGAGCCGCCCACCATGACTACCCCTTTAATCTCATCCACGCTCAAACCTGCGTCGCGCAAGGCTTTGCGTGTTGGCGCCAGGGTCTTGTTGACCAAGCTTTGGGTAATCTCGTTAAACGTCGCCGCAGTCAGCATCAGGTCTACGGTTTCGCCGGTCGAGAGCACGGCAGTGATACCGACTTCACGGTGCTCGGACAGCGCTTCCTTGGCCTCGCGCGCCTTGGTCAACAACAGCCGGGTATCTTTGGCATTCAGTGCTGCCAGACGCGATTTCTCCAGAATCCAGCAGAATACGCGCTGGTCGAAGTCATCCCCGCCCAGTGCCGAGTCACCATTGGTGGCCAGAACCTCAAACACGCCTTGCGACAGGCGCAGAATGGAGATATCGAAAGTGCCCCCGCCCAGGTCATATACAGCGTAGATGCCTTCAGCGGCATTATCCAGACCGTAGGCAATGGCGGCAGCCGTGGGCTCATTGAGCAGGCGCAATACATTCAGGCCGGCGAGTCTGGCAGCGTCCTTGGTGGCCTGGCGCTGTGCATCGTCAAAATATGCCGGCACGGTGATCACCACGCCGCTCAATTCCCCCCCCAGCGAACGCTCGGCGCGGTTGCGCAATACGCGCAAAATGTCGGCTGAAATCTCGACCGGGCTTTTCACGCCAGCCGCGGTTTTGAACTGCACCATACCAGGCGCATCCACAAAATGGTAAGGAAAACTGCCCGCATCGGTGATGTCAGCCAGCCCGCGCCCCATGAAGCGCTTCACCGATACGACGGTATTATGCGGATCGGTGCTTTGCGTGCATTGCGCTGCGTAACCCACCACAGGCTCATGCGCTGCTGTGTAGCGCGCCACGGATGGCAACAGCGCCCGCCCGTCTTCGTCGTTCAGCACAACAGATACGCCGTTGCGCACGCTGGCCACGAGTGAATTGGTGGTTCCCAGATCAATGCCCGCTGCCAGCCGATGCTGATGCGGTGCGGTGCTCATGCCGGGTTCGGAAATTTGCAGAAGTGCCATCAGGTTTCGAGTGCTTCGTAGGTGTCGTGGATTTCCGCGACCAGTTTGTCCATGAATTTGAGCTTGCGCACGCTCTGCGCGGCACTGGCGTAATCGTGTTGTTCATCCAGTTGCCGGGCAAGTCCGGCACGTAATTGCTGGGCGGTGCTGGCAAGTTCCGCCTCGAGCGTTTGCAGGGCTGTTACGTCTGCTGCCTCGCGCGCGTCCTGTATGCCCTCACGCCATTCAATCTGTTGCATCAGGAAGTCGCCAGGCATCGCCGTGTCATGCTCCGCCAGCGCGTCAATACCCTGGAGTTGCAGCAGGTACAGGGCGCGGTTGAGCGGCGACTTCAGCGCCTGATAGGCCTCATTGACGCGGGTCGACCATTGCATCGAGGCGCGTTGTTCCGCCTGCGACAAATGCGTGAATTTGTCTGGATGCACCTGGCTTTGCAATGCACGGTAGGCCTGTTCGAGTGCGGCCAAATCCAGGGCAAAACCTGGAGCCAGCCCGAACAACTCGAAATGGTTGCGGCTGAAGTCAAACTGCATGGTAGGCTCGCTGGAAATGACGTCCGGCGCGGGGTCAGACGTTAAAGCTTTCGCCGCAACCACAGGCGTCTTTGACGTTGGGGTTATTGAACTTGAAACCTTCATTCAAGCCTTCGCGGACGAAATCGAGTTCGGTGCCGTCCAGGTATTGCAGGCTTTTCGGATCGATCAACACGGTCACGCCGTGGCTTTCAAAACGCAAATCCTCCGCCTCGGCCTGATCGGCAAATTCCATCTTGTAAGCCAGTCCGGAACAACCGCTGGTACGCACACCCAGCCGCAAGCCCACACCCTTGCCGCGTTTTGCAATAAAGTCGGAAACATGTTTGGCTGCGCGCTCAGTCAGGGTAATCGCCATAATGACCTCGCCTTGGTTAACCGTGGCTGGCAGCGGCAGCTTGTGTGCTGTCGTGCTTGCTCTTGTAATCTTCCACGGCAGCCTTGATGGCGTCTTCAGCCAGAATGGAGCAGTGGATCTTGACCGGCGGCAACGCAAGCTCTTCAGCAATGGCGGTGTTCTTGATTTCCATCGCCTGATCCAGCGTCTTGCCTTTGACCCATTCGGTCACCAGCGAGCTGGAGGCTATCGCCGAACCACAGCCATAGGTTTTGAATTTGGCATCTTCGATAATGCCGTCCTTGCCCACCTTGATCTGCAGTTTCATCACGTCGCCGCAGGCCGGTGCGCCGACCATGCCGGTGCCGATATCTTCATCATCCTTGCCAAAGGAACCCACGTTGCGGGGATTTTCGTAGTGATCGAGTACTTTATCGCTGTATGCCATGATCGTTCTCCTTCAGTAAATTTAGTGTGCTGCCCAGTGCACGGTGTCGAGGTCGATGCCTTCCTTGTGCATCTCCCACAACGGGGAAAGCTCGCGAAGTTTGCCGATTTTCTGGTGCAACAATTCAATTGCGTAGTCTATGTCCTGTTCGGTCGTGTAGCGCCCTACCGAAAAGCGGATGGAGCTATGCGCAAGCTCATCGGAACGCCCCAGCGCACGCAACACATACGAGGGTTCGAGACTGGCCGAAGTGCAGGCCGATCCGGACGACACCGCCAGATCCTTGATCGCCATCAGCAACGATTCGCCTTCGACGAAATTGAAGCTGATATTGAGGTTGTGCGGCACACGATGCTCCATGTCGCCATTGATATGAACCTCTTCGATGTCGGACAAGCCTTTCAACAGGCGGTCACGCAACATGCGGATGCGCTCGTTTTCTGCGGCCATTTCCTCGCGCGCGATGCGGAATGCCTCGCCCATACCGACAATCTGGTGTGTCGCCAGGGTGCCGGAACGCATCCCGCGCTCGTGGCCACCGCCGTGCATCTGCGCTTCCAGACGCACGCGCGGTTTGCGACGCACATACAACGCGCCGATGCCTTTCGGGCCATAGGTCTTATGTGCCGAAAACGACATCAGATCCACCTTGAGGCTGGCCAGATCAATCACCACCTTGCCGGTAGCCTGGGCAGAGTCCACGTGGAAAATAATGCCCTTGTCGCGACAGATTTCGCCAATGGCAGGAATGTCCTGAATCACGCCAATTTCATTGTTCACGTACATCACGGATACGAGGATGGTATCCGGGCGAATCGCCGCCTTGAATTTTTCCAGATCCAGCAGGCCGTTGGGTTCCGGGGTGAGATACGTCACCTCATAGCCCTCGCGTTCCAGCTCGCGCATGGTATCGAGTACCGCCTTGTGCTCGGTACGCACGGTAATCAGGTGCTTGCCTTTGGCCTTATAGAAATGCGCCGCGCCCTTGAGCGCCAGATTGATGGCTTCAGTCGCCCCTGATGTCCACACGATTTCCCTGGGGTCGGCATTGACCAGTTTGGCCACTTCCTCGCGCGCATTTTCCACGGCTTTTTCGGCATCCCAGCCATAAGCATGGGAACGGCTGGCCGGATTGCCAAACTGCTCGGTAAGATAAGGGATCATCTTCTGCGCTACACGCGGGTCAACCGGCGTGGTCGCTGAGTAATCCAGGTAAATCGGCATTTTTGACATCATTTACTCCATTGTTCAGTCTATATCGCGTCAAGCCGCGGCACTTATTTTTTCGCGCCCGGGGCGCTGGTCATGCACCACATTCGCCACGGACTGCTTGCCTGATTGCTGCGCCACCAGGCTCTCCAGCGTCACCGCCGCCAGATAATCCTGAATGCGCCGGTTCAAATTCGTCCACAACTCGTGCGTCATGCAGCGCTGGTCGTCCTGACAATTTTCCAGACCGCCGCATTGGGTTGCATCGATCGGCTCGTCCACTGCCTGGATGATTTGTGCCACGGATATTTCGTCCAGCGGCTTTGCTATCAGGTAACCGCCGCCCGGACCGCGCACGCTCTCCACCAACGCGCGGCGCCGCAGCTTGCCGAACAGCTGTTCCAGGTAAGACAGCGATATTTTCTGCCGTTCGCTGATACCTGCCAGCGGCACCGGTCCACGGCCGTGATGCAATGCCAAATCGATCATAGCTGTTACTGCAAAACGTCCTTTTGTCGTCAAGCGCATTTGCGTAGTCTCACTCGTAAAACACCAGTTTCGACAATACAATACCCGATAAATTCAGTCAACTATTTTATTGAGGTAGGCCGCGTCGAATTGTTTGTCAGTTTTACACCCTGCCGGAGACTCCGCGCCCATCTTTTCCAACTGCCGCAGAATCCATTCGATGCGTTCATCGGTGACAGTGGAGTGATTAATCAATCCATGCACTGCCTTGACCATAGGATCATTCATGTCAGCACTGATGGCGTAAGCGGAGAAACCCAGCTTGTGGGCCGCCTGATCATTTTTCCTGGCCTGGGTCTCGTCCAGAATGCGTGCGGGTATCCCCACGGCTGTGGCGCCCGCCGGCACGTCTTTTACCACCACGGCGTTGGAGCCGATCTTGGCGCCTTCGCCTATCGTGAGCGGCCCCAGTATCTTGGCACCGGCCCCCACCACCACACCTTTCTCCAAAGTGGGATGGCGCTTGCCCTTATTCCACGAGGTGCCGCCCAGGGTCACTCCGTGATACAGGGTGCAGTCGTCGCCTATTTCGGCGGTTTCGCCAATGACGACGCCCATGCCGTGATCAATAAACACACGTCGGCCAATGCTTGCGCCGGGGTGAATTTCGATACCGGTCAAACCGCGCGCCAAGTGCGCAATGAAACGTGCCAGCCACTTGAAGTTTGCACGCCATAACCGCGCCGACAGGCGATGGATCAATACTGCATGTATACCAGGATAGGTCGTGAGAATTTCCCACATCGAGCGCGCCGCCGGGTCGCGTTCGAACACCACCGAAATGTCTTCACGCAACTTGCTAAACATGGCTCATGCAAACCTTCTCGACACAAACGAAAAGTATCTTATACCCAAATATTTTAATCAACTTTACGCATCGCCTTCAGTATCCCCATCAAAAAGTTGAGCTCTTCTTTTTCCAGCAGGGTGCGCGCATACAATCTGCGCAAGCGTGTCATCAAGCGCCGGGGCGCGGCGGGATTGAGAAAGCCTGTCGAAATCAGGGTGCGTTCAAGTTCATGGTAAAACAGTTCGACGTCTTCATGCTGTGCCAGTTCCGGCGTGTCGGCTGGCGGCATGGGCAATCCCGGCAACGCACAGCGCAACTCGTAGGCCAAAACCTGGACAGCAGACGCCAAGTTTAATGAACTGTAGTCAGGATTGGCCGGGATATGTGTCAGCATCTGGCAGCGATCCAGCTCCGCATTGGTCAGGCCCGACATCTCGGTGCCGAACACCAGGGCGACCGGTTGCCGGGCCGCATGCTCCAGCAAAACGGGTGCTATGTCGCGTGCGCTCAGCATGGGATGAGACAAGTCACGTCGCCGCGCCGTGCATCCAACGGTAAATACGCTTCCGGCAAGCGCTTCATCCAGCGTCGCGCATACGTGCGCGTTATCCAGCACATCCAGCGCCCCGGAAGACATGGCATGCGCCATCGGATCAGGAAACTGCTTGGGGTTGACCAGCCGCAAATCGGCCAGCCCCATGGTTTTCATCGCACGTGCCGCCGAGCCAATATTACCCGGATGACTGGTATGACTCAGCACAATACGCACGTTATTTAGCAAAAAAGTTTTATTCAACGCGCACTTACCTTTAAAATAGCGGCTGTTTCCACGCTCATTGACATATCAACATGCATCCCATGCTCACCACCGCGGTGAAAGCCGCACGGCGCGCCGCCGGCATTATCAACCGCGCGTCTCAGGATATCGACGCACTTACGGTCAAACACAAAAATCACAATGATTACGTTACGGAGGTGGATCGCGCTGCAGAACAGGCCATTATCGACGTACTGCTGACCGCCTATCCCAGCCATGCGATTTTAGCAGAAGAGAGCGGCGCGCAAGGCAGTTCCGAATTCCAGTGGGTGATCGACCCGCTGGATGGTACAACCAATTTCCTGCATGGATTTCCGCAATATTGCGTATCCATCGCGCTGCTGCACAAAGGCCAGCTGAATCAGGCCGTGGTATACGATCCCAGCCGTAATGACCTGTTTACCGCCTCGCGCGGTCAAGGTGCCTATCTGAATGATCGCCGCATCCGTGTGTCCAGCCGCCTGAAACTGGCTGAGTGCCTCATTGGCACAGGTTTTCCGTATCGCGATTTCACTCACCTGGACGCCTATATGGCGATGTTCCGCGAGATGCTGCAAAAAACCTCCGGAGTGCGCCGGCCCGGCTCGGCAGCGCTGGATCTGGCTTATGTCGCGGCCGGACGACTGGACGGCTTCTGGGAAATCGGCCTGAACAAATGGGATATCGCCGCCGGCTGCCTGCTCATCCAGGAAGCGGGCGGCCTGGTGGGTGACTTCAATGGCGACGACAGCTACATTGAAAGCGGCAACGTGGTCGCGGGCAATCCCAAGATTTTTGCCCAGTTGCTGCAAACTCTGGCACCCCACCTGACGCCGGAACTAAAGTAAGCGCGGCCAGCCTGCCTCGTTATTTTTATGGCGCTGGGATAGAATTTCATTTTTTCAATCCAGAACATAACAAATGGCCCTCATCGTACAAAAATACGGCGGAACCTCGGTCGGCAGCGTCGAACGAATCAAGCAGGTCGCCGAACGCGTCGCCAAATTCAAAATGCTCGGGCACCAGGTAGTGGTTGTGCTATCTGCCATGAGCGGAGAAACCAATCGCCTGATCAAGCTGGCGCACGATGTGCAATCGCAACCCGATGCCCGCGAACTGGATGTGCTGGTTTCCACCGGCGAGCAAGTCACCATTGCCCTGCTCGCCATGGCGCTCAAGGATCTGGGCCTCAAAGCCAAGAGCTACACTGGCGCGCAAGTGCGCATCCTCACCGACAATGCGCATACCAAGGCACGCATCCTGAATATTGACGAGCAACACCTTCGCTCCGACCTTCAGGCTGGCAATGTTATTGTGGTGGCGGGTTTCCAGGGTGTCGATGAACACGGCAACATCACCACGCTGGGTCGCGGCGGTTCCGACACCACAGGCGTGGCGCTGGCTGCCGCACTGAAGGCCGACGAGTGCCAGATCTACACCGATGTCGACGGCGTATACACGACTGATCCGCGCATCGTGCCGGAAGCCCGGCGCCTGAAGACGGTCACTTTTGAAGAAATGCTGGAAATGGCCAGCCTGGGGTCGAAAGTGCTGCAAATCCGCTCAGTCGAGTTCGCCGGCAAATACAAGGTCAAACTGCGCGTGCTGTCCAGCTTTCAGGAAGAAGGCGAAGGCACGCTCATCACATTCGAGGAAGACGACAACATGGAACAAGCCATCATCTCCGGCATTGCCTTCAACCGAGACGAAGCCAAAATCACCGTTCTTGGCGTGCCCGACACCCCTGGCGTCGCGTATCAAATCCTGGGACCTGTCGCAGACGCAAACATCGATGTCGACATGATCATCCAGAACGTAGGCGCCAACAACACCACTGATTTCACTTTTACCGTACACCGCAACGAATATACCCGCACGATGCAGCTGCTGCGCGACATGCAAGCCAAAATCGGTGCGCGTGAAGTAACCGGCGATGACAAGATCGCCAAGGTCTCCATCGTCGGCGTCGGCATGCGCTCTCATGTGGGCATCGCCAGCAACATGTTCAAAACCCTCGCCGAAGAAGGCATCAACATCCAGATGATCTCCACTTCCGAGATCAAGATTTCCGTCGTCATCGACGAAAAATATCTGGAACTCGCCGTGCGGGTTCTGCACAAGGCTTTTGAGTTGGAAAAAGCCGCATAAATTTGACCGGTATCGCGCAAAAAGCTATTATTGCGCGCTGCCTCAAACGGAGAGATGGCCGAGTGGTCGAAGGTACTCCCCTGCTAAGGGAGCGTAGGGTTTATAGCCTTACCGAGGGTTCGAATCCCTCTCTCTCCGCCAAAATGTTAGTTAAGCGCTTGAATTTCCTGATAAACAGATAATCAGGCGTTTATCCGTCAACCGATAGCTACACTCAGATGTTACACATAACATAACCTGAGTGGAGCTTATATGCCGAAACAAACCTATCTGCACAAACGCGCGAAGTCTGCTGTCTACTATTTCCGCTGCCTATTTCCGCTGCCGCATTCCCAACGGCCTGTTGTCCTGCTACGAGGACAAACGCGAAATCATCTTCAGCCTCAAGACGCGTGACCACCACGAAGCGATGCGTCGTGTGTCCATCGAAGCGGGCAAACTGCAAACCGAATTCGAAGCGCTCCGTCGTCCGCTCGTAAACGCTCAAAACCCACCCAAGCGGCTTGATTACACCGACGCTGAAATCGAGCGCCTGAGTCTGCTGTGGACGCGCTGTGTGCTAGGAACCGACGACAAGCAGCGCATCGACGGCTATTCGGACGAAAGCTTCGATGAACAAGCTGAACGCCTCGCGGATACCGAGCAGGACCTGAAAAAAATCTACGCTCGCGGTGAACTCGAAAAGATCTATCCCGCCCTTGATGGATTTCTGGCGCTTACTCGTACCGCACCACCCGACGACCCTATTGCCTACCGCCGTTTGGCTATGAGTTTCCTGAAAGCCGTCTTGCAAGCCACGAAGCTGCAGCTTGCTCGCCAGGAAGGGGAGATTGTGGAGACTGAGCTGATTGTTCCAGCAGACAAGGTTTATGTCGCGCAGGTTACACCGGCTTCGGACAAACCATCATCGCGCCTCGACCTGTCGCAACTGCTGCAAAACTGGCAGGGCGCCGTTTCCCACCGTGCGCCGTCAACTGTCGACGCCTACACCTCGGCTGTTAAAGAATTCAAGGCATCTCGACATCACCGAAGTCGTTTATCACGAAGCAGATGCAGACGGGGAGTCAGAATCCGGTGCAGGCAAACGTCTCAAAACCCAATCTTCCCGTCGTCGTATTCCCGTACATTCAGAACTCGTGAATGCCGGTTTCCTGCGTTTCGTCGAACGCTGCAGAGCCGCAGGCCTGCAACGTCTGTTCCCGCAATTGTTGCCAGACAGTAAGGGAGCTTACTCGGGATTCTGGAGCAAATGGTGGAGCCGCTATGCCCGGCAAATCATTGGCATCAATAACATCCCGGAAAGTCTTCCACAGCTTCCGCCATGCGTTTAAAGACGCCTGTCGTGAAGCCGGTATTTCCGAGGAAGTATCCGATGCACTGACCGGGCACACCGGTGGTGGGGTGGGACGCAAATATGGCAATGAGCACTATCCTCTGGGACCGTTGGCCCGTGCAATGGCCCTGATTGGTTATCCAAGTGTCAGCGTGCTGCTTCCCAAGGTGAGGACTAGGCCTCCCATGATGAAGAATATCTTGAGGGCGAACACGGTATTGCTGATCCCTAGCACCATGTCTAGGTTGTCAGCGCGATTCATGCGGTTACCCCAGAACGGCAGCGTCGCGGCGGTGCCGAGCCAGACAGCCGAGGTCAAAACATGCAGGAATTTGATAAACACGGTTACGTCTCCAAGAACACAAACATACACACAATAGCCAACCGGCGCGCTTGTTCCAGCGCGCGCGGGGCGGCGGCTAAAACACGAGGATTTGGTCCACCTGCATCTCCTTGAGGGACACGTCGACGTCCAGTATCTCCAATTGGCGCCGGAACTCCGCCACGGTTCCCGTCAATATTGGCAACGTACCGAAATGCATGGGATCACCGCCTTCGGCCTGACGGCCTTCACCGCAGCCGCTGCGCCGCGCGGCCCCATGGTGAAATGGCCCCCGATGGTGGCCAGCATCACGTCCACCCGCTTCCAGTCCGGAATATGCTTCATGTCAGAGAAGAAGTCGGTATTCCCTGTGTGGTAAAAGTTGGGCCTCCCTTGTATGGCGATGACAAAGCCCGCCGGCTGTCGCGGTAGTCGAAGCCGTGTTCGGCCGCCGGCCCCACGCTTGAGCTGTAAACGGCGGGAACCATCAGTATATCTTCACCTCGCCGCCGAATTTGGCGAGGCTTTGCCCCGGCTCCAAGGTGGCGACGAGTTTCGCGCCGGTCCGCTTGGCGATTTCGGCCGCATTCCCCACGTGGTCAGAATGCCCTTGGGTCACGAGGATCGGGTCCGCCCTGTCGATTTTGGCGAAATCCGCCGCCCCGTTAGGGTTCGCGGGCTTAGCGAAGTAATCGGGCCGAGGCCGCAAATCGCCCCGAAGTAAGTCAAAAATAACATTCATACATATCAATCACTTAAGATGACTTGCTTGAGAGTGATTCACGGGTCGATGAGCAGGACGCGGCCGCTCGGCGTCTTGATCTCGAACGCAGAGTGCCCATACCAGGTCAGTTCGGTGCCGTCGGCGGCGGACATGGTACTCCACACGGCCGTAAGAACAAGCAGAAACACTCCGAGTAAGTTATGGATAAAGCGCATGGTCACTCCTTAATTTTCGTCGTGGGATTCCGTTTTCACACAGATGGCAGCATAGGCCATGCCCCCGAGATAGCGGGCCATGCGGACCAGGTTCAGGCTGGGCACCCGGGACACCAGTTCCTCCGCCTTGGCCTCGCTGAGCTTCGGCGCCAGCTTCGCCCACAGCAGGAGGGCAGCTGCAGAAAAGTTGCGCAGCCCCCGCTGCGCAGCATACGCCGCCGTGGTATGCTGATCCATTTCCTCTCCGGGCACGAAGAAAGACACGGTGCCGCCGGGCTTGGTCACGCGTGCCATCTCCCGCAGCACCTGCTCAGGCGCGTCCGCGATATTGATCACCGATGCCGCGATGGTGTGTCCGAAGGTTGCGTCCGGATAGGGCAGGGACTCGCCGTCCGCCAGTTTGAACACGCGGGAAAGGCCGAGACGGCTGCCAGCCCTCGCTGCGTGCGTCACCATGCGCGGGGATTTGTCCACGCCACTCGCCTGTATCCCGTTCTGGTTAAGGCGCAGGGTCAGCAAGCCCGGGCCGCAGCCCACCTCCAACAAGCGGCCGCCCCCTATGCCCATGTCGCGGACCCACTCTTCCTGGGCGCCCAGATACCAATCCAGCGTCTGAACCTTGCCGAAGAACACCGGAGGGTTCACACGCCTGAGGATATTGGCGTAGTTCAGGTGCATTGTTTGACTGACATTCATGGCGGCTAGGGATTTAGCACAACCCGGCCAAACACGTCCCGAGACAGGCGGTACATTGTTGCTTCTTCGGCGGCCGCCAGCGAAAATACCCGATCCACGACCACCTTGATCTCGCCCTTCGCGTATGCCGTCATAATATCATTCATGGCGGCGCCGATGTCGATAGGATTGGCCGTGAACAGATTGAACCCCTTCACTGACAACTCGTTCTTTAGCACGTCGATAACATTGAACGATACCCTGGGCCCAGCGCTGTAACCGACCATGACAATCCGCGCATTGTGTTTTGCCAGATGAAGGGCGTGGCCTAAGTATTCGTCGCCGATCAGGTCGACGATCACGTCGATGTCGTATCCGAGCCCGTCCAGGTTGGACGCAAACTGCCCATCGGTTAGCAGCACGACATCTGCACCGAGTTCCTTGGCAGCTTCCACTTTTGCCTGTTTGCCCACCGTAACAATCACATACGCCCCGGCCCGCTTAGCGAGTTGCAGTGCCATCGTTCCCACTGCGCCGCTGCCCCCCAAGATAAGGACAGTCTCGCCACGCTGGACGGAAGCGGTACGATGCAGCACCAGCCAAGCAGTGAGTGTGGCCACGCCAAAAGCCGCCGCTTCCTCGAAGCTCATATCGGGCGGGATGGGAACCACCGCATCTTTGTTTGCCGCGACATACTCCGCGTAGGTTCCCGGCCGAAAGATACCCTGTCCACCGCCCAGCACGAAAACACGGTCTCCCGCCTTGAAGCCGTTGCGCGGTTCCACCACGGTTCCGGCGCCTTCGCTGCCGGGTGTGAAAGGAACCGCAAGGCTGGTTGGGAAATAGCCGAGCCTGATAGTTTGCTCCATCGGGTTGACGCCGATCGCCTCCAACTTGATGAGCACCTCGTCCGGTCCCGCCGTGGGCAGGTCCACTGTCGTGTAACGATACCTACTCTGCGAGCCCAAAGAGTCTACTTGAATCGCGTACATTAGTTCACCTCCGTAAAATAAAATAAAACCCGATGCAACATTCAGTTGCTGTCCTAACGATTGGAAGTATAGGCAGTTATTATGCATAATCAAGTAGCTACATTATATTCACCAGTTCACTTTTGGTAACCTTTGGCTCCCGCAATGCCATTCAGCCGATATTGGCGGTTGACATGAATGTTCTTATGTCATAGGTTGTCCCCATTTATCGAGCAGTTACGACAAACCTAAAAATGGCAGTTGAGATTTGAGTACAAAATAGCTGAAACCAAATACTGGTGCGTGTTTCCAGCCTAAAAATTCAACTGCTCCGCGTTTGGCGCAAATTTCTTGAAAGCAAGCACTGGCACAGCTTCCAGTCAATTTCACCTACTTATTGTAAATTCACCTGATTGGAGAGGCTCTTGATGCCTTCGAAAGCACCTATCCATACGGCTTCCAGGTAGATTGAGTGGCCTCAACTGCCGTTTTTAGGATAAAATATGGAGCAGCATCATGGCCAGATTGACGCAGACAACCAACTGCGACGAACAGTGCCCATTGCGCCGCACATTAGAGGTTATCGGGGGGAAATACACCCCCTTTATCCTCGCGGAGCTGTTCTCCGGCACCAAGCGTTTCGGGGAACTACGGCGGAGCGTCCCCGGTCTTAGCCCGAAGACACTTTCTGAGAAGCTGAAGGAACTCGCGGATAAAGGCATCATAGACCGCATCTCCTACCCCGAGGTACCACCCAAGGTTGAATACAGTCTTACGGAGCGCGGCACGAAACTCGAACTCATCCTCTTGGAGCTCCAACAGTTCTGGAGCGAGCAGGGCGAGGAGATCCAGCAAACTACCAAAGAATAGTGGACAGACTGCAGCTGCCTTCTGGCGACGTCATAAAACCCCCACCACGTCTTGCGACACATTCCAACAGTTATTCCCTGTCTTGCTGTTATTCAGGCAATGATGGCGGCCTATTCCCCCACGAGCCGTACGCCCTACAATCGGTTGCAGTGGAACGTGGCTACGCACCGCCACCGAACCGAAACGTTGAACGTCCAAAGGAAATCAGCTGACAGCTTCGGCGCGGGATTTGCCTCTAAGCTTGATAGACGCTGACCGGCCAATTCCCGGATCCCCGTGCGCGCTGCCTGGCGCGCCGCACGTTCCCTGAAATCAGCATCTCCGGTGATGTACACCTCGCCGCCGAATTTTTGCGCCGCCAACAACAAACCCTGGCTGATCGTGCCGGCATCGGTCTGGTGCACATCGATTCTCGGTCCGCTGTCGGTCAGGCGCACCTGGCCGAGGTCATCTATATAGGTGATGCGCTGATGCCGGTAGTCGATCTGCAAGACGGCATTGGACAGGCGGAACGGCAACACCTCGCCGCCAATGGAACCCGCTGGTGCCTTATCCTCATCGTCTGGCTGGCGCGGCGTCAGCGTGCCGTCCAGATCCTCGCCTTCAAACCCTGGGCGGCACAGGGTTTTCTTGCGCTGATCGCGGTAGCGCATGCCACGCAAAGCAGACTGGGCGGCTTCGTCACCCGCTGCTGCCTGCTGCTCAACCCACGCAGGCCACTCCATACGAGCGGCTTTGGCCAGCGCAGCGCGCTCGTCTCTGTGGCGTGTTTGCATATCCTGCATGGCGGCCACCTTCTCGGCAGCGTAGAGGCCACGGGCAAGTTGCCTGCTGCCGTGCTGTGTTCGGTCAGTGCCGCGATTCGCCCAAGCTTGCCGGCTTTGATGCGGGTGAGCAGGGCGGCCTTTTCGGCGACATGACGCTGGCGCGTGTCAGCGCGCAGGATCTGGGCGTTCTGCCTGATGGCGGCTTGCTCTATCCGTGGCAAGATTGTATTGCGATGTGACGGAATAAGTTTGTTTGAGTGGGCCCCCATGCTTACAGAATATTTAGAGCCTTATCCTGACGTACGAATTATTTTATCGACCAGCTGGGTACGGGTTTTGTCTTTCAATGAAGCGCGAGGGCGGCTACCGGACACACTTGCGAGACGGGTAATCGGCGCTACTTGGCGTAGCTCAATGGATAAATTCTAGTGGCTAGGACTTTCGCGCTGGGAACAAATCAGTTTTCACGCGCAGCGGCACAAAGTTTCGCGCTGGCTAGCGGTGGATGACGATGGCCAAGACTGGCCTAAAGAGCGGTCAAAACAGCTTGTACATACGGACTCTATGTTCGGCATTGCAGCGCCGGAAGTTGTGAGTTGTTGCAACTGCGGCTGCGCGAACTGTGAAAAAATGCTGTCGTTAGTTGGCCTTACGGAGTGCTTATTTCGGGTCGATTTGAGGCCATCACTAGTTGGCGCCGAATTGTGTCAATCAGCGTGCGAGTTTGACCACCCAACAGCGTCCAATTTCGACCAAGGTTTTATGCTGATCCCTTGCGATGTATGAAGCTGTTAAATGTCATCGAAAGCTGGTGAAGTCCATGCGCTAGGAAATCTTGCCCAAGAAATCCTGTTTACCAATTTCCACGCCGTTATGCCGCAAAATGGCATAAGCGGTTGTGACATGAAAATAGATATTGGGGAGCACGTAATCGAGCAAGTAGGGCATGCCCTTAAAGGTGAGTGTCTTATCGTGCATAGGTAGCGAAATGGTTTTATCCTCAGAACCATCTATTTGTTCAGGCTTGAACGTTTCAAGCAAGGCAATCGTCTTATCGATTCTTGCCACCAGTTCCGGAAAGGTGGATTCGTTGTCTTCATACTTCGGAGGCTCCATACCCGCAAGACGCGAAGCAGCACCTTTGGCATTGTCTGTTGCAATCCGGACCTGACGCGAGAGTGGGAGCATGTCCGGATAGAGGCGTGCGTTGACCAGAACCGATGGGTCAATTTTCCTGGCCTCGGCGTGTGCGGCAGCTTTCTCGAGAACCGCCCGCAAGTTAGTCAACGCACGGAGAATGGGTGGGACTGATGCCAGATACATGGAAATGGGCATGGCGGTTTCTCCTGGAAGTGATGGTTTAGTGTCTCGATTGGCTGATGACAGGCAGTGTCAGCGTGCCAGCGAATTGCAATCAAGCATGGGATGTCTTTACAGGGCTTCATCCTGACGCGCCTTGCATTGTTTGCAAATCCAGCGTTGATGCAATTTATCCTCAGAGACTATCTGTATTCCTCCGGCTGATGAGCAGAAGTCTTTGCACTGGGTGCAAAACTTGTCCCCCGTCTGCCAGGGCATCCATCGTTCTGATATTCTAGCCAAACTCTGCTTACGGGGCACTGGAGTTCCCATCATAGGCTTCGCATATGTAAACGACTAGTGAGTTTTCCCGTCACATCGGAGGGATAAGGCAGACCTCCGATGGGAATTAAAACGCCAGCATTAAGCTGGCGGTATTCGCTGCGGAACGGACCTTCAACGAGCAGACCAGGACCGGCAGAATTGGAGCGGGAATTGACCGAATGGACGGTCAGTTAGGTGCCGGGTACGGTCAGCAAGTATGGCTCTCGCTAAGGACTACTCCTCGGCCTCTCCAGCCATCCGCTAAAACAGCCTTCTACGTGAGAAACTCACTAAGTTGCTGGCAATTCCGGGGGGCAGACGTGAATACCCGCATCGGAAGGATACCCGGGGTTTGGGCCTCGGCTCAGCCCTTAGCGTGCTTGATGATGCGGTGGCTTTTTGTCATCGATATGGTGGCGCTTACGGTAGCTCTTTTCCTGAGACAGCAAGAACAAGCCTCCGCCGATGGCCAACACGGCAATGACTGTCAAGATGACGTAGTCAGCAGACATGTTTCAGTCCTCCAGTTCGGGCGAGATGAGGTAGATTATGCCATGGAAGATTAAATTATCCCTGACTTTGCCAGGCCCCGAGTGATTTGCAAAGAGTAGATGTCAATATTTTATCGCTACTGCCATCAAGATAAGGAACTATGTACATACGATTGGCAATGGCTTCGGCACGTGTGGGACTTTGTAAGTGCCAGTTGCGCGTGCAGAGCCCGCCTCGATAGCTTCGGGGAATTTCCGCAGGGCGTCGATGTCCAGCGTCACACCAAGGAGTTCCACCGACCGTCCGCTATAAAGCCGACTTCCGGTCCTTCGCCGCGATCACTAGGATAGACGCCTCAGGGCACAAAGCGGACGGTCGTAGAGAACCCTTGGGTATTTGATTCCGTCAGCTTTGGAGCAGCAAGTCCTGCGCGTACTTTCGGCTAGTTACAGTCATTTATTTTTACATGGCGCACTGAAAGCATTGGAATGCGCACTAACGAAAGGCCGTTAATGCTCATCGCGTGAGTGGTACAGGTGCGGCTATTCGCTTTTTCCACAGACCAATTTCACGGGCAGAGATAGCTGAAATGTGAATCAGTGTTCTTAATTTCCCAATTTTTAAAAAATAAGCACCGTGGAAAAATTGCACAAACCGCATGTAATCAAGCTTGGCACCAGCGCGGTTGGTAAAAGCTCACCTGTTTAAGCGCGACGGAGAGTTACCTGACAAACTGAGGGCGGGACTCGGTAACCACGCATTCAAAGCCGAAGAAGATGGAGCGATGTCCGGGGCGGTTGACAGGGGAATGATTGAGGAGGTGATTGACGAGGTCGTCAATGTAAACAGGGAGTTTGCTAACATCTCCATTCCATGAGCAACATCGGCAATACCAGAACTCGAAATGCCGAACCGAGTGAAGTCCAGTAGAGCATTTTAAGAGGTCAATGACTATTGGCAGATATCCGGCTCAGCGTTTTTACATAGTTTTGGTCGGGAACCGACCGACACAACGCGTAGTTGCGTGCCACGTCGTTTTGTCGTTTACAATGCATACATCTGAGTGATATACATCGGCTGAGATGATTGTTTTTATCTTCTTGATTATATTAGAGAAGAAGTTAAATAATCGGAATCCCTCTCTCTCCGCCAATCATCACACGCATCATATTGATAATAAATATATTTTGCTTTTATTGCAGCGCGAGTTCTTGCCGCTGTTCTTACCCAGCAACTCGCTTGACCTGATTCGAGCACCAGTCTTGCATCGTGCTAGCGGGGTGCAAACTCAAAATAACCCAGCGGTTAAAGCTGGCTTTCTAGCGGTAGGCGAATCACTGAGCCATCAATGAATGCTTGTTGAATTGCATTCCGGATTGAGCCACTTTGCCTGAATTTTTGCATTTAACATTGATCCGCCTCAATATATGCAACCCATCGTGCTACCTGGTGCCATCCCCAGATTTGGTGGATCAGCCCAAGGAGCCACCGCTGTTAAACTACCACCTCAAAATGCCTGTTGATTTTAAAAATCCAGAGCAGGCGTATGTATTGCCTGTGAACCGTCAGGGCGTTTGCAAAGAAAAATACTCACATCACAAACTTTCCCGGCCCGGAACATATTTGCTGCCTTTTGCTGTGCTACATACGAGGATGGCGCGTAGACCTTCAGCTTTTCGCCGCGATAAAATGCAATATATTCGTATAATTCAGAGGTGCTCATGATATCGCTCCTTCACCTTGAATAAATCAAGATCGCCCGAACCACTACACGCAAATTAGCAATAGCCATGCCATGTTTTATTTGTTATTTATATACAATAGATTATCGAGATAGAGAAAAACGAGTTGTAAACTATTTTGACACTTCACACCAAGAAGGCGGATAAACGCGTGCAATCCACCGCATGTAAGATAGGATAGCGTCCCGCGCTGTCCCAGTTCTCGATTCAATGAAAAAACTGCTCACCGCTCTACTGCTTGTTGCATCAACCTTCTTCACCCTGCCAGGCCACGCCTATAGCGGCGAACCGAATGAGTCTAGCCTGACCTCACACACCACCACTACATAAACAAAGACGGCCAGGACGTGCATTCACCGTCGAGAAGCGTATCAGGCATGGTACCTGCCGGTGCTTCGGCTCAATGCGGGGATGGCACGTACAATTTCAGCAAACACCATCGCGGGACCTGTTCGCGGCACGGCGGCGCGGCCGAGTGGATGCAGTGAAGGTAAACATCCGCGCCAATCTTTTTTGGGAGGGCTTCCAGATTGCTAATGCAAGCGGCGCACCAGTGCAAGATAGTTAGGGTTTATCTTGCTCGGAATGTTTATCTCGTCCAGGCGCTTTGTCCTGCGTGGACACGGCCTGACTTACTTGAAAGTTGTTTTGAATGATGACTGTGATCTGGGTAATGGAACCAGTTAGCTGCTGTCCATTAACGGTTGTCTTCTTAGATCCGCTCTTTTGAACTACGTCGTAAAGCCAAGCGGAAAATAACCCGATATCTACGCCCCGAGCAGCGCTGACTGTAAACTCCGGATGCTCTCTGCGGAATCATAAGCGAGCATTCGTTTCGAATCGTGCGCCGCGAGCTTAGGCGCCGACGCGGAAGGAAAAGAAATAGATACCCCGTCAATTTCCTTTCGCGCGAACGCTTTAACAACCTCTACGCGGTCAGTTTTCAGTGTGAAGCTACGTATCATTGTGACCTCCATGAGCCATGCTCTTATTAGTCGGATGGCCGATAATTCAGCTAAACGAGCAGAAGGCAAATCCATACCAAACCCTCCTCCGCCCAAACCCGTAACCAGTGGTGACTGGTATATCATGCACTTGGGATGGCATGCTGGAATATTATCTGAATCACCACAAAGACTTATCTCCCAGCACTCTGGCGCCGTACCGCAAAGCAATTCGCGATCTGGCCTCATTCGCCAAATGCCCTCCCGCGGCTCTCACACGACAACAGACAGTTGCATGGCGTGATCTGCTGGTGACAAATGTCGCAGCAAAAACCGCGCTGACCCGCCTTAACGCGGCGCTCACGGTCTATCTCTATGGTTTGCGCAATGAAAAGCCGGGTGAACGCCGCGACCCTTTTGATGGCGTTACCGTGGCTGGTGCAACAACGACGAAAAGCAGCCGGAAAGAATACACCGTAGACGCATTGCGGGAAATTGAACCCGCAGAGATTAAAGACAAAACCTGGCACGAATGATATTGCTTATAAAAATTCCAGGTGATAGCATTAACATGTATAGTTAATACATCTTTAAACTCGTCATGATCATACATTCAGGCACAGATTCCATCCCCCATCCAGAGAAGCTCCGCGAGGCCTTGCGCGATGTCATCGACCCCGAAGTGGGCATGAACATTGTCGATCTCGGTTTGGTCTATCTCATCGAGGTAGAGGACGACGTTGTCTGCGTGGACATGACCATGACGTCCCTTGCCTGTCCGATGGGGGAGATGATTGTGGAGGAGGTCGAATCCGCGCTCCGAGCTGTAGTCCCCTCGGGAGTCGGGATCGAGGTAGCACTGGTTTGGTCGCCGCCGTGGGAGCCCTCCATGATGAGCGACGAGGCCCGTCGGCATTTCGAGTGGTAAAGGACTGACCGTGCGCGACGTGCCACCCGCCTTGCGACTGCCCATGCTGGTGCTCGGGATGATTGCCCTGGTTATGGGTGTGCTGGCGGGCTTGGCCCGGTTGGCATTAGAGGTGCCGGTGCTCGCCCAGGCGCGGGCGGCCGGTCATGGGGCGCTGATGATCGCGGCCTTCTTCGGGACGGTGATCAGCCTCGAGCGGGCGGTGGCCCTTGGCCGGGCCTGGCCCTATCTCGCGCCGCTTTGCGCAGGCCTGGGTGGCATTGTCCTCCTGGCCGGTGCGCCCGGATGGCTCCCCCAATCGCTTTTCATCCTGGCCAGTGCCGTGCTGGCAACGGCAAGCGGCATGGTGTTACGGCAACAGCCGGCACTGTTCACTGCTACCCTGGCCCTCGGCGCCCTGTACTGGTTAGCAGGCAATTTGATCTGGCTGGTCGATGCGAACATCGGCGCCGCCGTGCCCCTGTGGATGGCCTTCCTCGTCCTCACCATTGCAGGCGAGCGCCTGGAACTTACGCGTTTCCTGCCGCCCCGGCTGGTCGCACGGCAACTCTTCATCGGCATGCTCGTCGTCATGGGTGCCGGAACCGGCATCGCTGTGTCGGGAAATGCAGATGGCCTGCGGCTGTTTGCACTCGGCATGCTGGGTCTCGCCATCTGGCTGCTGCGCTACGACATTGCCCGCAAGACCGTGCGCCAGGCGGGCCTGACACGCTTCATCGCCGTTTGCCTGTTGTCGGGCTATGCCTGGCTGGCAACCGGCGGCCTGCTTGGCCTCATCGGTGGCCTCATTCCCGGGCACTTTTTGCGCGATGCCGCCCTGCACGCCGTGTTCCTCGGCTTTGTCTTTTCCATGGTGATCGGCCACGCGCCGATCATCTTCCCGGCGGTCATGCGTGTGAAGATACCCTACCACCCGGTGTTCTATCTGCCGCTTGCGGCTTTGCACCTCTCGCTGCTGGCCCGCGTGACGGGGAATCTCCTGGATATGTGGCCATTACGCCAATGGTCGGGCATCGCCAACGGGGTCGCATTGCTGCTCTTCATCCTGACCCTGCTTGCCAGTGTTTTGCGCGGCGTACCGAACAGGGGCGCGAAACCATGAAGCGCAGCGCAGCTCTGCTGAAATTGTCGCAGGAGCACCATACCGCATTCGTGCTGGCGCAGCGCATAGCCAAGGCCGGCGACGCTGCCGCCATGGCGGCCTTGCTAGCGTCAGTGCCGACGATTTTTAGCCGGGAGGTGGAACCGCATTTCCGCGTCGAAGAAGAGTCCCTGCTGCCGCATCTGGAAGCAGCGGGAGTAATCAATCTCGTGCGCCGCACACGGCAAGAGCATCGACTGCTGCGCGAGCTTGTGGAGCGAATCGCGTCCGGCGACGATACCGCTCTGAAGCCGTTCGGCAGCACCCTCAAAGCCCATGTCCGCTTCGAGGAGCATGAACTGTTCGCCGCCGCAGAGATGGTTCTGCCGGCGGAGTTCCTAGCAGGCTCCGGCCAGCCGCCGCAGCCATTTTCTGACCACCCTGAACTTCCAAGCCGACAGGAGCATTGACATGAATCACCAGCCTCACCAACATCTGTCCCCGGACGCCATCTATCCTTTTGACGCACGCGGCATTGCCAAGCGTTTTCGTCACGCGGCCATTTTCGGCGCGCTGGATGCTCTCCGCCCGGGAGAAACGATGCGCTTTTGCAATGACCACGATCCTCTCCCGCTATTGGACCAGTTGCGCCAGCGTTACGGACAGAGCGTGGATATCAGCTACCTGCAGCGGGAGCCCGGGGTTATCGTCATCGACTTCGTCAAGCAGGCCGATTGACATCGATGAAGTATCCCGATTTCTTCGATGCCGTGCCGCGCATCCGGCTGCGGGATCCTCTCGCAGCCTTTCTCGGTGCCGTTGGGGACGGCGTCATCGACTACAGCTATCTCGATGCCGTCAAGCTGGCCGGTCATTCCTGCCCGACAGTCGCCTCGGCCTACTGGCTTACCCGGCAGGCCTTGCTTGCCCTCTATGGTGAGAGCATGCCGGAGCGCGGCGCGGTGCGCGTCGAATTCGCCGCCGATGTGTCGGCTGGTGTCACGGGCGTCATCGCCAATGTAGTGTCGATGCTGACGGGAGCCGCCGCCGACGGCGGCTTCAAAGGCCTGGCTGGGCGCTTCGAACGGCGGGGGCTCTTGTCTTTCCACAGCGAGGTGCCGCTGGAAATTCGCTTCACTCGCCTTGACGGTGGCGGGCAGGTGGATGCGGCGGCCAATCTTGGCAGGGTGGCCGCCGCCCCCGAAACCAGCGCCCTGATGCAACGATGTTTGGCCGGAACGGCCACTGTCGACGAAGCTCAGCACTTCGGAGCGCTATGGCAGGATCGGGTGCGCCGTATTCTGCTCGATCACGGCGAGGATGCGGCGGTGTTCATCCTGCGCCGCAGCTACTGACTTCTGTTCTCCAAACCACTACTACGACGAACCGAGATTATCGAATAGCGCCAAGTGCTACCCAGCCAACCCTGGAACTGCATTTCAGTGAGAGAGCGATGCCATGTTTAGCGGGTCATTTTGAAATGCACAAGACGGGTCAATCAGGGATGCAATTCAACAGCCTGGCTATCTTCTGTTTTTTTGACCTATCCCTACAATACATTTCCGTTCACGCAGGAATTGCTCAATTTGTTCAGCAGGCACCCCCGGGCTGAACAGGAACCCTTGGATCTCGTCGCATTTGAGCAAGCGCAGGAGCCTTGCCTGCTCCTCAGTTTCGACGCCCTCTGCGACCACCCGCATATTCAGGGAATGGGCAAGCGAGATGATTGTGGACACAATGCTCAGATCGTCGGAGTTGCTGGTCATGTTCATAATGAACGCCCGGTCGATCTTCAAGGTACTGACAGGCAATTTGGCAATATAGCTGAGCGAGGAATAACCTGTACCGAAATCGTCGATAGCCACTTCCACACCCATCTCCCGGATCATCTGGAGTTTCTGGATGTTCACCACAATATCCTGCATGATCAGGCTCTCAGTTATCTCGAGTTCCAGTCTGCCAGCCATATCCGCGTTACCTTCCACCACGCGCTTTATCATGCTGACGAAACCTTTTTGTTGTAACTGAAGCGGTGAAACATTGACGGCGACCCTCGGGGATAGCAGCCCCTTCGTCTGCCATTCCAAGGAATCCGATACCGCTTTTTCAAGAGCCCACAGACCTACTTCCAAAATCATCCCGGTTTCTTCAAGTAAGGGAATGAATTTTACTGGCGGTACCAGGCCGGTCTCTGGATCATTCCAGCGCAGCAACGCTTCAAGCCCGCAAATCTGCCCGCTCTTGAGATCGATTTTTGGCTGGTAATGGAGAACCAGTTGCTCCTGCTCAAGTGCCCGACGCAGCTTGTTTTCGAGCGACAGTTTCTCGGCAATCAGGGCATTGAACTCGGGAGCATAGAACAGATACTTATCGCCGGAAAGCTTGGCCCTTTTCAGCGCGGCCTCGGCATTGCGTAAAAGGGTCTCGATATCCTCACCGTCGGCGGGATAAGACGATATCCCGGCCCTGGCCGAAACACGCAGCTCCTGTCCACTGATCAGGAACGGCTGATTCTGGATCGCGGACAATATATTCTCCAGGGCATGAACGATATTTACGTTTTCATCGTCGTGCCGAGTGGTAATACCGAAGTAGTCGGCTGAAAAATGGGCAAGGATGTCCGTCTCACTGAGCATTCCCTGTAGCCGCTGGGTGACCTGGCGCAACAGATCGTCGCCGGCCTGCCGGCCCAGGGTTTCATTGATGCTGCTGAACCGATTGAGGTCGAGCATGATCACGGAGAACATCTTGCGCTCGCCGTGCGCGGCATTGATTTTCTGGGCGGCACGATCCTGGAACAGCGCGCGGTTCGGAAGACCAGTGACAGCATCGAAATAGGCGAGATAATTGAGGCGCTCTTCTTTTTTGAGATTGTCCAGGGCAAATGAAATATCACCGGCCATTTCGACCAGCAGCCGCATCTCCTCCTCGTCAAAAACGCCTGCTTCCGGGGCATAGAGCACGAATACGCCAACCGGTCGATCTTCCAGCATCAGGGGAAATACGGCCACAGAACGATAGCCGCGCGTCAACGCTTCGGCACGCAACGATTGCATGGCCTTATCCGTGGCAATGTCGTTGCAGATTACCGGTTGCCGCTGGGTCAGGGCGCGTGCCGTCAGCGTGCAATTTCCCGGCGTATCTTCAGCGGCGCTCAAATTGAACCCGGACAGATACCCATCGTCATGGCCTGCCTTGGCGACAGGTGTGACCTGCTGTGTGTCCGCATCGAGCATGCCGATCCACGCGAAGGTGAACTTGCCGTGCTCCACCGCGATGCGGCAGGCTTCGTCGAAGAGTTGCTGGCGTTCGCGGACACGTACGATGGTGGTGTTGATGCCGCTGAGCACGCTGTAGATGCGGTTGAGGCGAACAATCCTCGCCTCGTGTGCCTTGCGCTGGGTGATATCGCGCCCGATGGTGGACAGATACGCCAACGACCCATCTGGATTTTTATGTGCAATGATCACTTGCAGAACAGGGACTTCACTCCCGTCGCGGCGACGGAATGCCGTTTCCCCGCTCCAGGTATCGTGGTTAATGGCGTGTGGAATGCCCTCTTCCAGCACCAGCTTGCCGACCCAGTCGGGATAACAATCCTTGATTCGTTGCGTAGAAATGTCGTCACCTTTCTCGAATCCCAGCATCCTCAGACCCGCTTGATTCATATACAGTACACGACCGTCTGGGCTCGCAGTACCGACCAGATCGGGCGTAGCCTCAATGATCGCAACCAGTCTTGCCTGTTCTTCCTGGATACGTTTGCGCTCGGCGATTTCTGTGGTTAACGCCGCGGTTCGCTCTTCCACCAGCTGCTCCAGATGCCCATGCAGCCGGGTACGCTCCAGCGCGATACCCACCTGGTGCCCGACTCCGTATAGCGTCTCCAGTTCATCGTCTTTGAACAAGCCCTGATCTGCTCCCACCAGATTCATGACACCCAGGCTCCGGTCGCCACTCCACAACGGTACGCTGGCATGGTAGCGCAGGCCATGCGTGTCGCCTTTGGCATGCTTCAGCCGTTCGCACTCCAGGATGTTGGTGACGTGATCCAGCTCCCCCGCAAGAAAGCGGCGTCGGCATTCGCACAAGCCCTCCATCGCGCCTTCGCCTAGCAACGCCGGTGGCAGGTTGCGTACCGCCGCGGTCCGGAAAGTATCGTTTTCCCACAGAGAGATCCAACCAGCCTGCACACCCGGCAACT